>ERZ1108167.28-NODE-28-length-273603-cov-102.622893_pt1 | contig 273603 bp, 229 predicted proteins | sample MGYA00403703_ERZ1108167 | MGnify/ENA primary metagenome ERZ1108167 (study PRJEB35170, sample SAMEA104062411) | human gut metagenome | biome: human gut; feature: human-associated habitat; material: faeces | place: Denmark | collected 2012-05-11 ...
AAACAGCCGAAAAGCGCGCTCATTTGCAGTGTTCTATTGGGGTTGGCACCGGGTATGGGAAATTATCGCGAAAATAAATAGTTAAATAAGCAAAAAAGTACCCGAAATCATTTTGAATTTCGCGGCGCTTTGTGATAAAATAGAACGGATAGCGGAAATTTTTCCGTATGTCTCGATAAAGAGAGGAATACTGATCAATGAACAACGAGGTAAACGCAAACCGCAAGTCGCCCGCGCTCGGGCTGTTCGGGAAGATATACTATCCCGTTCTCGCTCTCGTCGCGGCAGTGCTTCTGGTATTATCGTTTGTGACCTACTATACCGTGTCCGCCCCCACGGACGCGGGGTTCGATACCGCCGCGGCGGTGACCCGTGCCGAAGAGCTCGCCGGACTCGGTGAGCGCAACACCTGGCACACCGGAACGGGCAGCACTACGGATTATGCCGTGAATACGATCGACGGCTGGCTTGCCGGAACGGGCATCGTCGAACAGACCGCTTCCCGCGCAGAACCCACCGTGGACAAGGACGACGGCGAGGATATGGATATCACCGCGTCTTATGCGGACGGCTATGCGGCGTCGTACACTTGGGTGAACTTCGCCGCCGATGACATCGATTACACCGTGGACGCGGATACCGTCCGTGCGATGACGAAGGGCGATTTTGCCGGTTACGAAGGCACGGCTTACGCCGGAGCGCAGCCCAACGATCTCGTGATAGTCATCCCGGGAACGGATACGAAAGCGGGCGAGGCGGGCGACGCCGTACTGCTTATGACGCATTACGACAGCGACAGCGGCAGCTCCGCATTCGGCGGCGCGTCCGCTGCGGCTGCGATGATCTCCGTCGCCGAGAATATCGCGAAAGGGGACGCCGAATATAAAAACGACCTCGTATTCGTTGTCACGGACGGCAGATACGAGTCGAGCGTGGGCGCTTATGCGTTCTTATATCAGTTCGTCGGTTACGACAACATCGTTTCTCGGATAGACGCGGCGTTCAATTTCGACGCGATAACGTCGGACGGCACTCTTACCGTCCTCGGCACGTCGGATAACGATTCGGGCATCATGGGCGCGTACATGGCGTCCTCCGCATCCGCCCGCGTCGATACCTCGGTCATGGGCATGGCGGAAGACGTGCTGTCCACCGACATGGACGCGTTCTTCACCGAAAACAGCAGCGGCGACGTGACGTGGCGTTTCCCTGCGATGAACATCGTCCTTTCGGGCGGCGCTCATTCCGAGATATCTCCCGCGACCGAAGAAGCGGAAACGGCATGGAAAAATTCTGACGCTACCGCTCAGTTCGCGGCACAGATGTCCGCGATAGCGGCTTACTTCGGTGATATCGACGTGTCCGCTCTCGGCGGAGCGTCCACGAACACCGCCGGTTATTCCTGGATGGGTACGAGCGGCATCGCGACCGGTCCCGCGGTATACGCGATGAGCGCGGTGCTCGTCGTCATGATCGCCGCGGCGATAGCTCTCGGCGTTAAATTCAAAGGCTTCGGCATAGTGCGCGCGCTCAAAGGCGCGGGCGCGGTGATACTCGTCATGGGATTCTCGCTCGCGGCGTTCGCGGCGGCGTACTTCCTGCTCGGCTCGCTCATGGCGGCGTTCGGCGTGATCACCGTGAACATGCTCACGACCGCGCGTATGATGGGACCCGCTCTCCTCGTTCCCGCGCTGCTCTTTGCGGCGGCGGTGAGCTGCGGTCTGTATCCCATACTCAAAAAAGGCTTCAAGGTCAAGGCTGCCGACTGCGTGCGCGGCGGCGCGCTGCTGACGGCTGTCCTCGGCGCGGCGTTCGGCTTCATCTATCCGCAGGCGGCTCTGCCTTTCGTGATAACCGGTCTTGCGATGACCGCGGTCATGATCGCGTCCACTCTCCTTAAAATGCCGTTCAAGAGCAAGTTCGGCTTCGGCATCGAGAGACTGTTCCTTTACGCGATCCCCGCGATGTTCGCTCTGCCGTTCATGATCTCGACGATGCTCATGGCGGGCACTCTGGTCGCGACCGTATCCGTGATATTCCTCATGCTTGCGGTCACGCTGCTGCTCTCCTCGATCACGCCTTACTTCGACTATCTCCAGCCGGTGATGACGGACGCTTTCGAAAAACTTCCCAAGCACGTCGTTCCCGTTATAGAGACCGTCACCGAAGACGTGGAGGACGCGGCAAAGAAGGGCAGGTTCACCACGGTCACTGAGCAGCGCCTCGTCAAGCACAAAGTGGCATGGCGTTACCACAACTGGTTCGGCGTGCTCGTGCTGTGCCTTGTCACGATAGCGGCGCTCCTCGTCTCCTGCACGCTGGGCGCGTATGCGAACACGACATTCGCCCTCAACCGCACGACGGACTTCGGTTACGATAAAACGGATATCCGCGACAGCATCTTCGACAACGCCGTGGTCTGCTACATAGACGGTTCGTCTTCGAGCAGATACTCCTGGCTCATAAAAGACGAAGCGGTGTACCGTAACATCAAGTATATTGACAGCGATTACGATTATTGGAATTGGGACCGCACCGAAGTGAGCGATCTCGGCGAAGCGTACAGGCTGGACGTCAATACCGAGTTACCGGTAGATACAAACTTCCTTACCAAGCCGGACAGCGATTCCAAGCCCGAAGGTTACGACATCATAAACATCTCCCCGAAAGACTACGCTTCTTCGCAGGTATATATGACTATAAGCGGCATAGAGAGCGGCGACAGAGTGACGATATACGACGGCGAGCAGAGCGGCGATCCCGACGATATCACCGCAGACGTGATCTTCGATATGACTTTCTACGCTCCCGCCGACGACATCGAGATAGTCCTTCCTTACGGTCAGGGCGAATGCACGATGTACGTGGAAACGGACGGCAGCGTGAGCGGCGAAGGCTACTGCGTCAACAACAGCGGCAACCTTGCGAACAGCAGCGCGCTCACCGATTACAGAACGATGAGCTCGGGTATGGAGTCCGTATTCGATTACTCGCTGCGCGTCGCGCAGATCATCCGCGATAACACTTAAAATCATCAACGCGATTTGTCTGTAAACGGCTTTGCTTATCCGGCAGAGCCGTTTATTTTGCGTATATCGCGTTTTCCGGGTGATACGCAAAAAGTTTGCGGGGATCCGCGAGCCTTGCCCGAGGGCGACGCCGCGGTAAAAGTTTAATGATATTTTTAACTTTAAGGGGTAGACAAAATCGCGCATATCTGTTATAATCTAATTGTCGGAACAGCATGATCTTATGCTTGCCGGCACGGAGATATCGAAATGGCAAAGATCGGAAAATCGAAAAATGCATTGAGATTCAACAAACCCGCGTCCTGGTGGGGCTCCACATGGCGCGAGGCGCTGCCTACGGGCAACGGCGTCGTAGGCGCCGCGGTGTACGGCGGAGCGGGCAGCGACGTGATAATGCTCGGTCATCGCGATCTGTGGTGGCAGGGGCATGTCGGCGTGCTCCAGGACGTGGCGGATAAGCTCGCGTCCGTGCGCAAGAAGATGGACGCCGAGGATCCTTTCGGCGCACAGAACGTGCTTTCTTCCGCACTCATAGCCAAGAACTACCGTCCGCAGATGGCGTATCCGCTGCCGCTGTGCGATCTGCTCGTGTCCCAGCCGCTCGATCGGTCGGTAAGGGATTATCAGCGTATCCTCAACATGGATAACGGGGAAGTGACCGTCACTTTCCGCGACGGCGCCACAAGATACGAGCGCTCCTGCTTCGTTTCCCGTGCAAAGAACATGCTTTGCTACGAGATCACCAAGGCGGGCGGCAAATCGATAGAAGCCACTTTTTCGCTCGCGCTCCACGATAAGTTCAACGCGCGCACACCCGTATCCGTGAGCAAGCTCCCCGAAGGCGTGAACGTGAGATACGAGAACTACTTCATGTATTTCTCCGCGCGTTCGGACAACGGCACCGAGTTCGGCTGCGTCGCCCGCATAAGCTATTACGGCGGTTCGCAGTCGGTGGATCCGATGAAGGGCATCACGATCAAGGGCGCGGATAAAGTGCTCGTGCTCGTCCGTCCGTTCATCGAGAGCCAGCGCGAGAAGGAATGGAAAAACCTCAAGACCGAGCTTACGAGCGTCAAGCTCACTTACGATAAACTCCTCAAAGAGCACGCTTCGCTGCACGCCAAGCTGTTCGGTTCGGCGGATATCGATCTCGCCGCCGACGGCAGGGACGAAGCGGTGGAGGACTTGCTCTATAAGACTTTTACGAGCGGCGACATGCCTGCCGCGCTCGCGGAAAAACTGTGGGGATTCGGCAGGTTCCTTCTCATATGCTCCTCCACACCCGAGACTCAGCCTTCCGCGCCTTACGGTGTATGGTGCGGCGATTACAAAGCGCCCGACTCGCACATAAACGCGGCGGGCGGCTTGCAGGCGATGTACGACCAGGCGTTCACGGGCAACCTTGCCGAGTATGTGAACAGCATATATTCCTACTACGCCAACGTAACCGACGACCTCAAGAAGAACGCCAGCCGCCTTTACGGTTGCCGCGGCATCATGATACCGTCGGTCATGGCGCACGGCACGGGCGCGCTCGGCTCGGTGGATCCCGGCGTGATACATTTCACCGCCGCCGCGGGCTGGGTATGCGGTATGCTGTACGACTATTACCTGTATACGGGCGACGAGAAATTCCTCAAGACCAAAGCCATGCCGATGATGAAGGACGTGGCGACGTTCTACGAGGAGTTTCTGAAAATAAAGGACGGGAAATACGAAGCATGTCCTTCGTACAGTCCGGATACCACTCCGGGCAATTACGCGATAAGCGACGATCCTCTCAAAGTCGCGCGCAACTCCACCGTGGATTTCGCGGTACTGCGTCGCCTGCTGCTCGACCTTATCGGCGGCAGCGCGGTCACTGGACTGTATAAAGACGACGTGAAGAAGTGGGAATATATGCTCACATGTATCCCCGCATACGCATATAACGCCGACGGCACTATAAAGGAGTACATAGATCCCGGTTATGCGGACAACGATTCGTCTCCTTCGCCGCTCGAGTTTTATCCCGTATTCCCGGGTACCGAGGTCAACGCTCTCACGCCCGATCTGCTCAAAGGTTTCGCGCTCACCGCGAGAAAGAAGTACGATACGGCTAAGCGCGCGTTCACGAGCTCGGTCACCGCGCGTTACGCGAACATCTTTGCGCGGCTGGGCGACGGGGAAGAGGCTTACGGCGCGATAGTCCGCATGGTGCGCACGATGTGCATGGATAATCTCGTGTTCGCGTCCAGCGACTGGCGCGGCATGGGAATGGGCACGGGCGATGTCTGGGCGACGTATTCCGTGGAGCCCAATATGGGCGTGACCAACGCATTGCAGGAAATGCTCGTGCAGTCCTTCGAAGGCTGCGTGAGCCTGCTGCCCGCAAGACCTCAGGCATTTGCGAGCGGCAGCGCGAGCGACCTCATGACGCGCGCGGGCGTGGAAGTGATATCCCTCGAGTGGAACGGCAGAAAGGGGACCGCCACCGCCAAGCTCAAATCGCGCAAAGCGCGCGAGATTAGCGTGAAGCTCCCCGCGGGCGCGTCTTACCGCCCCGGCAAAGGCGGCGAGAAGTACGATCCCGAGCGCTCGCTCATAACCGAGCTCAAACTTCCCGCAAACAAACAGATAAGCATAGATTTCAGGATATAAGAGGACAGCATGAAGATATTCATCGTAGGAATCAACGGCAAAATGGGCAGGGCGATATGCGACTGCGCCGAACGCGAAGGAGTGACCGTCGCGGGCGGACTGGATATCGCTGCGGGCGGTAAGTACCCGGTATTTGCTAAGGCGGCGGACGTGAACGTCGGTTTCGACGTCATCATCGATTTTTCCCGTCCCGCTACTCTCGGCGAGGTGACCGCGCTTGCCGAAAAGCATGGCGCGCCCGTCGTGCTGGCGACCACGGGCTATTCGGAAGAAGAGCTCGCGAAGATAAAAGCGCTCTCCGAAAAGGTACCCGTTTTCCGCTCGGCGAACATGAGCCTGGGCGTGAACGTCGTGGAGAGCGTGCTCCCCGCTCTCGCATCCGCGCTCAAAGGCTTCGACGTGGAGATCGTTGAAGCTCACCACAACCGTAAAGTAGATGCGCCTTCTGGCACCGCGCTGCAGATGCTCGAGTCCGTGAAAAAAGGTCTCGACTACGAACCCCGTATAGTCTACGGCAGGGAAGGTTCCTGCAAACGCGAAAAGGGCGATATAGGAGTGCACGCGATACGCGGCGGAACGATAGTGGGCGAGCACACAGTGATGTTCGTCGGCGAGGACGAGATAGTGGAGATAAAGCATACCGCATTGTCCCGCAACATCTTCGCCGAAGGCGCGGTCAAAGCCGCCGCGTTCCTCATCGGCAAAGCCCCCGGCATGTATGATATGAACGACTATATCAAGGAAAATAACGGGTGACCGATCTTTTGCTTTACATGCGACGAAACGGGACCGCGTGCTTTCGCACGCGGTCCCGTTTCTGCCGTTATTGCGTTTTTCCCGCTATCGGTACGACGGGGACCGAGACGGATCTGCTTATGTTTTTATCGTATGTAACGACGACGAGCGTTTTATTCCGCAGCTCCCGGATATTGTCATCCGTGATGAACTTACGGGAATGTACCATCGCTTGTCCGTTATCGTAAAAAAGGTATGTTACGCGAGTTTTGAAGCTGCCCGTTGCGATCTGTAGTATTACCGCACAGTGCAGATCTCCTTTCTCGAATACCGTATCGCATTTCGATGCCTTGCTTTTAAGATATGCGGGAACGATAAAGCCTATGGCGCCGAGCGGCGCGACGAATGCCTCTATTGCCAGAAACGCAGGGTCGAGAACTATGCCGAGGACGATCACGACAATCGCGGCGATAACGGAAAGCGGCTTAGCCGCGGCGATCGCAGCCGCGTCGTAGCCGTCGAGAAAGAAATCGATAAACGATCTTTTCCTCCGTACGGGAGGTATGACGGATTTGAGATATTCGTCCGCTTCTCCGAGAGAGGCGAATTTTCCGTTCGGCGACGGTAGGAAGGCTATTTCTCCGTTTGCATAAACGACGGGGTCGAATTTTCCGACCTCCGCCGTTTTTGCCGTCTTTCTATTATCGTATATCAAAACTTTATCTTCTCCGCGATATATTCTTCGAGCTTGTCGGCAGAGATACGTATCTGCTCCATGCTGTCGCGGTCGCGGATGGTGACGGTGTTGTCTTTTTCGGTATCGAAATCCACGGTCACGCAGAAGGGAGTGCCTATCTCGTCCTGGCGGCGGTAACGCTTGCCGATGGAGCCCGCCTCGTCGTAGGTGCACATGAAGGACTTGGAGAGCTTTTTGTAAAGCGCGCGCGCCCCTTCGGAGAGGTTCTTCTGTAAAGGCAGCACCGCGGCTTTGTAAGCGGCGATCGCGGGGTTGAAGTGCATGACTACGCGCGTTTCGCCGTTATCCAGCGTTTCTTCGTCGTACGCTTCGGTGAGCGCCGCGAGCATGAGGCGGTCTGCGCCGATGGAGTACTCGATGACGTAAGGGACGTATTTCTCGCCGGTGACGGGATCGGTGTATTCCATGTTCTTGCCCGAGAATTCGGCATGGCGGGAGAGGTCGTAATCCGTGCGGTTGTGTATGCCGTTGAGCTCGCTCCAGCCGATGGGGAAGAGATACTGTATGTCGCAGGCGGCTTTGGCGTAGTGCGCGAGTTTGTCGTGATCTTTGTAACGCAGGTGCTCGGGATCGAAGCCGAGGTCTACGAGGAAGTCCCACGCCGCTTTCTTGAAGTAGTCGTACCACTCGCCGTCAGTGCCTTTCTTGCAGAACCACTGATGTTCCATCTGCTCGAACTCTATGGTGCGGAAGATGAAGTTGCCCGGGGTGATCTCGTTGCGGAACGCCTTGCCTATCTGCCCGATACCGAAGGGCACTTTTGCGCGCGTCGTGCGCTGCACGTTGAGGAAGTTCACGAACTCGCCCTGAGCCGTTTCGGGGCGGAGATATATAGTGTTCTGTCCTTCTTCGGTGACGCCGCGGCTCGTTTCGAACATGAGGTTGAACGTGCGTATGGGCGTGAAGTCGCTCTTGCCGCACTTGGGGCAGGTGACGTGATGTTCGCGTATGTACGCTTCCATCTCCTCGTTGGTCATCGTATCGGGATTGACTTTGCCCTTGGAATGCGCTTCGATGAGGTTGTCCGCGCGGTGACGCGTCTTGCAGAACTTGCAGTCCATCTTGGGGTCGGAGAAGCTCGTCGTGTGTCCGCTTGCTTCCCAGACGCGGCTGTTCATGAGTATGGCTGCGTCTACGCCGTAGGAATTTTCGCTCTCCTGAACGAATCTCTTCCACCATGCGCGCTTGATGTTGTTCTTGATCTCCACGCCCACGGGACCGTAATCCCAGGTGTTGCCCATACCGCCGTATATCTCGCTGCCCGGGTATATGATCCCGCGGCCTTTGCAGAGATTTACGAGCTTATCCATCGTAGCTTTCATTATTTATGATATCTCCTTGGCTTTTATCGCGTAATATGATAGCAGAAACGCGCGCTCATGTCAAGCGAGCGGCGGGCGGGGAAGCAAATAAACGCAACTTGCTCGGGCTCCGTCCGCCTTTGTGCGGGCATTTTGAGCAAAAGCGTCCGTCGTTCGCTTTCCGCGTTCCGAGGCACGGATCGTCTGCTTTATTCGTCATCCGCCGCATCGGGCGATCGGTCTTTTCTGTATTGCAACGCGGTCTTGCCGTAATATCTGCGGAACGTGCGGCAAAAATATCCGGCGTCCGAAAACCCCGTCTCGTAAGCGATATCCGTGACGGTCTTGTTCGTTCCGGTAAGAAGATCCGCGGCGCGCTTCAGACGGTATCGGATAAGATACGCTACGGGCGAGAGGCGGATGCCCTGCCGAAAAAGCTGTAATGCGCTGCTCTCGCTGATGTGAACGGACGCCGCGATATCCTTTAAGCCGATCTGCTTATCGAAATTTGCGTGGATGAACTGCATCATTACCTGCAACCGCGCGCTCCGTCCTTTGTCGTTCGGCCCGTTGGTATGATCGGGCGCCGTATGCAGGAATAATTGCCGCCATATCATCAGGAGGGAAGCGACCGTTTGTATCTCGCAGCGGCTCTCCGACCCCTGTAACTCGAAAATGTGCAGCAGGAGATCCAATATCTCGCTTTGCCAGTCTACGGATCGACCGAGCACGATATACGGCACGCCGCTTTCCGCAACGGGCTTTATGTATTCCCGATAGATCCTGCCGTCTTTCGTGCCGAGCAGTTCGGGAGAGAACACTATGTTCGGGAAAGAAACGTTTTCCGTCGCCTCATAGCGGTGGAGGACTCCGCCGTTTACGACCATGCCGCAGCCTTGCCGCAATACGAATTTTTCCGTGCCGACACAGCATATTATATTTCCTTTTTCGACATAGACGATCTCCGTCTCCGGGTGCCAGTGCCAATCTATACGGTGGAAATCGAATTCCCACACGTCTTCTTTGTAAAAGCGGAAAGGAAAATCCGCTTCGCCGTGCTTTGCCCGCTCTAAAAAGCGTTCGTCTTTCCGCGTCCTGAAAAGTGCGTCCATATATGCGATATAATACCATATGTTTGCGATAAAATGCAATCAAATCGGATAAATAATGTGATATGATTACATTATATGACCGATACGGATCAAGGAGGGATACAAATGAGATTCAAATGGTTGAACGAAAGCAGGCTCAACGAAAGCAACGGCAGGATCGAGATCTATGCGCCGCCGCATACCGACTTCTTTTACAGCAGCGCAAGCGCGGGCGATGAGGGTATCACGCCCGAGTCGCTTTGCAACGCGCCGTACTATCATACCGAAATAGAAGGCGATTTCGTATTGAAAGTGCGGGTATCGCACGACTTTGTTTCCACATACGACGCCGCTGTCGTTATGATCATGAAAGACATGGCGTGCTGGGCGAAACACTGCTTTGAAAAGACGGACTTCGGTACGCACGCGGTCGTGAGCGTGGTCACGAACGGCGAATCGGACGATGCCAACGGCTGTAATATCGAAGGCAACACCGTATGGCTGCAAGCGGTGCGCATGGGGAATGCGTTCGCGTTCCATTATTCGACGGACGGCGAACGCTTTTATATGACGCGTTATTTCCATCTCCCCGTCGGTGATAAGGTAATGATCGGTCTGTCGGCGCAGTCGCCGCAGGGCGAAGGCGGTATACGGATATTCGAAGACCTTACCATAGAGCGCAGGACCGTAAAGAATATCCGTGCGGGGAAATAACTATGACCGAATGGGAAAAGATGCTTGCGGGGCTTCCGCAAAACGACCGCGCTCCCGAGTTGGAGGCGAGGCGGCTCGTGGCGAAGCGGCTGTTCCGCGCGTACAACAAAACGACGGAAGAAGATATCGAAGCCCGCGAAGAGATCAAACGGCAGCTGTTCCGCAGCGTAGGTAAAAACGTATTCATAGAGCCGGATTTCATTTGCGAGATGGGCAATAACATCACGATAGGCAGCGATGTGTTCATAAATTTCGGCTGTATCGTTTTCGATATGGGCGAAGTTACGATAGGTAATAACGTGATGTTCGGTCCCCGCGTCGGTATATATACGACGAATCACGCTTTCGACCCCGAAGAACGCGTCGCGAATGTCGTCGTGTCCAAACCGGTGCATATAGGCGACCGCGTCTGGATAGCGGCAGACGTAAAGATATTGCAGGGCGTGAGCATAGGCGAAGGCAGTATCATCGGAGCGGGGAGCGTGGTGACGCACGATATCCCCGCGGGCGTGATCGCGGCGGGAGTCCCGTGCAAGGTCATCCGCAAGATAACCGCTCGGGATAAATGGATGAAAAACAATTGAGCGCGTTCGGCTGCGTGCGTTTTTCTCTCATCGGAATATTTCGTTTATGCGCGGCGTGCGGATCCGACATGCACCGAGTAACATTTTCCTCGGCGGGCGAGTAATATGAAGTAGGATATCCGCCCAAGCGAAAGAAAAGATCAAAGGTGCACCCGAGAAGAAAGCCCCCGCTGCCGCTGCGAACAAGGCGCCGTTCGCATGCGGCAGGTAAGGGCGAGCAGGCGTGAACGGATATCCGAGAAACAAAAGGGAGGGAAACACGAATGTTCAATCAGGGATGCGGCTGCAGCGACATATTCGTCATACTGCTGCTCCTGTGCTGCTGCGGCGGTTCGGGAAGCGGATGCGGGTGCGGCTGCGGTTGCGAGAAGAAGATAGACTGCTGCGATCTCGTATTCTTATGGCTTCTCATGTCGTGCTGCTGCAACAAGAACGATTGCTGCTGTAAGTAAGGGTACTACATATAAAGCGTGGCGCTGCGGCGCCACGCTTTTCCTTAAATAAAAGTCCCGCGCGTGAGCGCGGAAACTTTATAAAGTCTCCCCTAATGGTTAGGGGAGAACGCGCCCGTAAGGGCGCAAGAGAGGTTAAGAAAAGTAACATATATGTATGGCAACATATTACCCCGTACATAACGCAAACTTCCCTGAGCCCACCGCCTTTCCTTGCACAGCTCCCGGCCGTGCAAGGAAAGTTTCTTTCGCCCCTTGCAAACACTTGCAAAACGGGCGAAAAAATGCTAAAATAGCAAAGTATGCGGGCTATGGGCTTTTTAAGGAGCGCAAGTCCGGCAGGTGCAGACCAAAATAACTGTTGCGGGCACTCTCGGGATGAGAGGCTCGACAAGGAGCGAAAAATGAATAACAGGACCACTCGCACGGTAGCGACGTTGGGCATCATGGCGGCGGTCATCGTCGTCGCCACGCTGCTCGATAACGCGTATTCTCTGGGGCTCGTAGCTTTGGGCGGAGCCAAACTCGCGGTGTGTGCGCTTATAAGCGTCACGCTGTCGGCAATGCTTTACAATAAATTCCCGTACTCAATAGCTGCGGGAGCATTGTTCGGGCTTACGAGCTTCGTGCTCGCGTATATATTTCCCAGCCCGCTTTTCCAGAACCCTCTCGTGTCCGTATTGCCGAGACTGTTCATCGGTATCGTGGGCTTCGGCGCGTATAAGCTCGCCGGGTTTCTCGCAAAAGCTCTCGGCGCGGCGGCGGAGAAACTCCGTATCCACGGCGCGGCGGCGATCGTCATCGCTGCTCTCGGCGCGGGCGGAGTTGCGGTATATATAGTGTTATGCTCCGCATGGGCGGAAAAAGTATTATTCTTCGTGCTGCTGTGGATCGCGGTGCTCGTCGAACTCATCTTCATAGGTTTTGCGATCGCATGCACGGCGCGCACGCTCGGCAAGGGCGGCGAGCGGGGGAGGGAGCATTTCGCGCTCTCGGTGGGCAGCTTCTTTACGGTCGTCGCTAATACCGCGCTCACGCTGCCCATGATGTTCGCTTTTTCCGACAGCTTCGGCTCGCTCGCAGAGGTGTACGCGACGCTCACTCTCGTGAATTTCCTGCCCGAGCTGCTCATAACGACGGCGCTTTCGCCCTTCGTCATCCTCGGGGTGAGGAAAGGTCTGCGGCTGGGCACGGACGGCAAGCCGCGCATGAAAAAGCCGACCGCGGCGCAAACGGGCGACGTTCCCGAAAACGAAAAGAAAGAGGAAAGAGACTGAAATATGCTGCTTGCTATCGACATAGGCAATACCAACGTCAAGATAGGCGTATTCGACGGGGACAAGCTCGTGCAGTCTCTGCGTCTTTCCACGGTCCAGGGCAGGACGGGCGACGAGTACGGCATGGATATCGTGAGCCGTCTTAAAGAAAACGGCACCTCGCCCAAGGACATCACGGGCGCGATCATGTCCTCCGTCAACCCGGGCATGAACTACACCTTCGAGCACGCCTGCGATTACTACCTCGGCGTAAAACCGCTCGTCGTGGGCTCGGGCATAAAGACGGGTATCAATATAAAGTACGACAACCCTCGCGAAGTGGGGGCGGACAGGATAGTCAATTCCGTCGCGGCGTATTACACTTACGGCGGACCGTGCATAACTCTCGACTGCGGCACGGCGACGACGTTCAACGTCATCAGCGAAAAAGGCGAGTTCCTCGGCGGAGTCATCGGGCACGGGCTGAAAAGCGCGGCGGAGGCTCTTTCCATGTCGGCGGCGAAGCTGCCGGTGGTGGAGCTCGTGCTGCCGCCCACGGTGCTCGGCAAGAACACGATAACCAATATGCAGTCGGGACTCATACAGGGGTACATCGGCATGGCGGAGCGCGTGGTGCGCCTGCTGCGCGAAGAGACCGGGTACCCGAACGCGAAGGTGATCGCGACGGGCGGGCTCAGCGAACTCATATACAACAACAGCGACGTAATAGACGTAATGGACAGAACGCTCACTCTGCGCGGGCTGAACATCATATACAAACTCAACACCGAGCCGTCGGGCAGGCGTAAATAAGATCGCCGCGGCGCGGAAAAATACGGAGAATGCAATGACAAAGAAAAAGACAGTAAACGTAGCTATCATGGGCATAGGTACCGTCGGCGGCGGCACGTACGAGATACTCACGAAGAACCGCGCCTTTATGGAGCGCACGCAGGGCATCGATTTCGTCGTCACCAAAGTGCTGGATAAAAATCTCGACCGTATCCGCTCTTTCGGTATTCCCGAGAGCATGGCGGCGGCAAGCGTGGACGAGATCGCCGCGGACAAGAACATAAGCATCGTTGTCGAAACGATGGGCGGCGTGGAACCCGCAAAGACATTTATAGAAAAAGTCCTGCTCGCGGGCAAGAGCGTGGTCACGGCGAATAAGGAGCTCGTCTCCAAGCACTGGCCGTCGCTCGAAGCCGCGGCAAAGAAGGGCGGCGCGGGATTGTATTTCGAAGCGTCCTGCGTGGGCGGCGTGCCCATCATCCGCGCCCTTCAGGAGAGTTTGCAGGCGAACCACATAACCTCCATCGTGGGTATCATCAACGGCACGACCAACTACATACTCACGAAGATGACCGAAGAGGGCATGAGTTACGACGACGCGCTCAAAGAAGCCCAGCAGCTCGGCTACGCCGAATTCAACCCGACGGCGGATGTCGAGGGCTTCGACGCGGCTTATAAGCTCTCCATACTCTCGTCGCTCGCTTTCCATACCTGCGTGCCTTTCCGTACAGTATACCGCGAGGGCATAACGCAGATATCCAAGGCGGACATCAAAACAGGGCTCGAGCTCGGTTACCGCGTCAAGCTCCTTGCGATAGGCAACCGCAAGGGGGACGTCATCGAAGCGCGCGTACATCCCGCGTTCGTGCCTGCGACCCATCCTCTCGCGAGCGTGGGCGGCTCGTTCAACGCGGTGTACCTGCACGGGGATATGGTGGACGACCTCATGTTCTACGGCAGGGGAGCGGGCGCTCTCCCGACGGGCAGCGCGATAGTCAGCGACATAGTGTACGCCGCCAAAGCATCCGCCCCCGTATATACCGACTTCGTCAACGACGGCAACGTCGCCGAGGGCATAGACATCACGGGCGATTTCAGCAGCAAGTATTATCTTGCCGTGTCCGTCAAGGACGTTCCCGGTGTGCTCGCCGCGGTCACGGGCGTGTTCGCCCGCCACAGCGTGAGCATCGCGAGCGTTTCCCAGCGTTCGTCGGGCAGCGGTGCCGCCATCGTGTTCCTCACCCATACAGCTTACGAGAGCGACATCAAAGCCGCGGTGGAGGACATCGAAGAGCTGGACGACACCAATAAGGTGGAAAGCCTCATAAGAGTGCTGGCTTGACGCCCGTAAAATAATAAATTAAATTCACATAAAAGCGAAAATTTGTTTGACAACTCCGCGCGCATTATAATATAATTAACGGAGTATTGTAACAATAACCGAAGGAGACATCTGATGTCAAGAATCACGAAAAAGACCGTTGCTGCCATTGCGGCTGTCGTACTTGCGTTCGCCCTTGCGTTTGCTACGGTCATGACCTATGTCGGTCCCGCTACGGCGAACGCCGCAGCCCCGGAGACCGCAGTCGACGTACTTACGGCGGTGGATACCGGCGTAACGGACCATGTTAAATACGGCGGCACTTTCACCGTTTCCGCTCCCGCGACTAACGTCACCCTCAGAGTGGTGACCCCCGGCGGCGTGGAGACCGAATACTCCGCACAGACCGATATCAAAGCGGACGAGCTCGGTGTGTACCGTGTGTATTACGATTATAAGGACGGCGAGAACGTGGTAGGCAGCTACTACTATAATGTCGAGTGCTATAACGACGTCGAATACAAACTCATCGTCGACGGTTACGGCGCAGGCGTAGGTTCGTTCGAGAATAACGAGTATACCTATAACAGCGGTATCCCTTCTTACAGAGCGCTGAACGGCGACGACGTCGTTCTTCCCGACGCTACTCTTTACTACTACGACGAAGAGGACGAGGAGTGGTTCCCCGTGAGCGAGGAAGACGGCAGCAAGGTATATTGCCGCATAGTCGACCCCGGTGCGGCAGAGCAGGCGGGTCCTGTCGAGATCGGCACTACCGCATGGGATTCGGCAAAGACCGTTAAGCCCGATACTCTCGGCACTTATTTCTTCACGTATTATGCGCAGCTTGCCGGCGGCAAGAACGTCATATCCGAAGAGTACACCATGCAGGTGCAGCAGAAGTTCACCGACGATCAGGCTCCCACGCTCAGCGTTTCGGGCATATCTTCTTCGGAATCCGTAGGCACGGAAGTAACTCTTCCCGCAGCCACGGTATCGGATAACTATGACAAGCGCGTCCAGGTGGTCATCACCGTCGAGCACGCTTACGCCGGCGGCAGCACCATTCCCGTGCGCGCCGCGGTCATCGATCCCGATACCGGTTATGCGGTAAGGGACGACGAGGGCAAAACGCTCTTCTATAAGGCGGACGCAGACGGCGATTACGCCATTGAGAACGGCGAGCGCGCAACTACGACGAACCCTTCCGAAGCAGTAGCCGTTACCTTCGATAACGATAACTTCATGAGCTTCTATCCCACGGAAAGCGGCATCTACACGGTGACCTACCGCGCGGTAGACCTTTCGGGCAATGCGACGGCGGCTCACAGCTACACCGTGAACGTTTCGGATACCACCGCTCCCGTTTACGACGAGTTCGAAACGAGCGTCATCCCTTCGCAGTGGGGTCTCAACTCCGTAAAGCGCAAGGCGGACAGTTCGGATCAGGAGCCCGTGGAAGTGGACAGCAGAAATATCGCTTTCCCGATCCCCGAGCTCATCGATAACAACGACGGCGATACGGATCTCACCGTTTCCTTCACGATGAACGATCCGAATTCCAACACGCTGCTCTCCTTCACGAATATTTACGCTACCGAGTACGATCAGTCGAGAACGACTTCCGCACTTTCCAACTACGATGACGGCGCAAGATATGCGTTCTTCAGATATTGGGTGTCCGAAACAACGGAGTATAGCGTAGATCCCGTTACATTCCAGATCACAGGCGGGAACATCACCGGTGATGTATACTCCCTTGTGTGGTATAACGAAGAAACGGGCGAGCTTAAAGGCAACTTCGACTTCTCCGAGGGTACGGCGAAGACGGGCTCTTACTCGGTCACTTATACCGCTCGCGACAGCGTGGGCAACAGCAGATCGCAGTCCTTCTCGATCAACCTTCAGAGCAGCCTGATCGACGCGGGCGATCCCACCGTCGACTTCGACGCTCCCGATTATCTCGCGTTCACGCCCGTAGAGACGGAAACGACGATCAACGACGTTCTCGTTACCGACTCTCAGGATACGCGTCTTAATGCCAAGTACTATCTCGTTATCAACCCTGCCGAAGGTCTCGGCGAGACCCCCACGTTCGATGAGGTGATCGCAGGCCGTACCGAAGACACCGATTATGTCGAGCTCGATTACGCGGCAGGCTCCAACACGCTCACGCTCGTCAACGAGGGCAACGGCAACGAGCTTACCGTCACGAAGGCCGACGGCGAAGAGGTGACCCTCACCGTTTCCGCGGCTAACGTGTACGTCATCGCAAAGGCGACCGACGATGTCGGCAACACGAGAGAGATGGTGTCCGACGCGATCCCCGTGCTCGACGGCACTAAGTTCGAAAGCCAGACCATCGGTCTCGAATTCGGCGGTGCGAGCGGCGCGACCCTCGACCTTAACGGCACGTCGGGCGAAGAGCTTCTCGTAGGCTCCGCGCTGATAACCTACGGCGGCGAGGAGTACCGCGACTACACGGGCTTCGAGCTCTATGTGCAGCGCGTGCTCAACACTGAGGGCGTCGCGGTAGACGAAGCTCCTCTCGGCAGCGTTTCCTTCGAAACTTACAGCTATGCGGCGAATGATACCTACATGATCCATGTGGACAACATCCGCTTCACGCCTTCCACTACCGGCACTTACATGATCGTGCTCCGCGCGTTCAACGTGATGGGCAAGAGCTATGTGAAGATGGCGTTTGCCGATATAGCCGCTTCTACGGATAACAGCGGTAACAAGCCCACGACTTCCGCAAGCATCAACCTTCCCGATACTCTCGAGATAGGTCAGACGTATAAACTCAACGACAGCTACACCGTAGACCCGAGCGATTTCGCGGGTTCGGATGCAGGCTCCACTTACGGCATCGTCCGCAGCATAAGCGGCGGCAGACTTGCCGTCATGGGCAACGAGGTGACCGTCTACTCCACCGGTTACTACGAGTTCACCGATAACGTGTTCATGCACAAGACTCCGGCAGACGGAGATAACAACATGAGCACCGTGATCGACTATAACTACACGAACGCTGCGGGCGGATCCGTTACCGGTAACTATGCCGGCGTAACGGCGGGCAGCGAGAACTACACCTTCGACGGACTGAACGGCGCCAAGCAGATGGCTACGAAGATAGTCAATTCTTCGGATACGGCTTCCACGGTGTTCGAGCTCCAGGGTGCCATGCCCGTGTACAGCGAGCTGGATAAGACCGTCAAACTTCCCAACATGTCCGCCTACACCGCCAACGGCGCGGCTACCGATATCGATATCAAGGTAACGGATGCGGACGGCGAAGAAGCTCGCGTTTACAGAGCGGGCGATACCGATCTTCCCGATGGGCTTGACCTCGTAGGCAACGAAGCTGCGTTCATACCTGATGTAGACGGTAAGTACACCGTGGTTTACTCGGCTACGTTTGCCAACGGCAACGATTCCGTTGAGTACACGATCAGCGCGGGCGACATCATCGCTCCCGACGTGATCGTCAACCTCGGCGTCATCAACAGCTCCGAAGTAAAACTCGATAACGGCGTGACCTCTGTGAACGCCAAAGTAGGCGACACCTTCGACTTCTCGGCAATAACCGTCAACGAGTCCACCACGGGCTTCACCTTCAATAAGGAGCTTAAAGACCCGAGCGGCGAGACCGTAGGCACGGTAACGAGCGCGGCTCTCGGCAACAACGGTACGTCTTACACGCTGTCCACCGCGGGCAGATACGAAGTCACCTACTCGGTGACCGATGCCGCGGGCAACCGTAACGACGTGAAGTACACGATCGTCGTTTCCGGCAGCACGGCTACCAGCCCTTCGTCCGGTGCGGTGACAACCCTTGCGGTAGTGCTCATCATCGTAGGTGTGGTGCTGATCGCGGGCGTAGTCATCTATCTGGTACGCTTCCGCCGCAGAAAGCCCGCCAAGAAGTAAGGACATTATATTCCGAAAAATTTTTAAGCGCATTTCTTTCAAAAGAAATGCGCTTAAAATTTTATCCTTGCGCGACGCTTTACCTCTAAACAAAATTTATCGAATTTTGTTTGGCAGACGCCGCGCTTGCGAGGCGGGGAAGAAGTCCCGCGCGCTTGCTCGCTCCCACCCACCCATTTGATATATCCCGCGCACTCGCGCGGACATTATTATCGCCGTCCCCTGAGGCAGGGGAAGGTGGCGTGCACGAAGCGCCCGCGGCTGCGAGCCGGAAGGGGTTGAAGTCTGTTTTACGAACGGGCAGGATATAACGGTAAAGCTCGTATATTCTCCTACTTCAAACACTATCGCCATCATCATGCTATCCGCACTGTTTTTTACACGCTCGTACATTTATCCAACCTCAACCCCTATCGCCCCATACGGGGCACTTCCCCCTGCCGCAGGGGGCAGCGTTTCGGACTCGCTTGCGCTCGTGAATTATTTGGTTTTGACTGAGGCTCGGGGACTCACTTCCGCTCGTGAGTTTATCCCGCGCGAACGCGCGGACACCTCTTGAGCCTCTCCTAATGGTTAGGAGAGGAAGCTCGCGAAGCGAGCAGGTGAGGTTAAGAAAAGCAACATACATGTACGAGCAGCATATCAACCGCATATATCCCAAATATCCCTTAACCCCACCGCCTTGCGTTCGCATTCTAACGAATGCTCTGCGCGTCGGCATCTCCCCTAACCATCAGTGGAGGCATTATGGACTCGCTTGACGCTCGTGCATTATTTATCCCGCGCGTGAGCGCGTACATTATTAAAGCCTTCTCTAATTGGTTAGAGAAGGTGGTGCGCCGCAGAAGTGCCGAAGGCACGAACGGCGTACCGGATGAGTCAAGGAAGCGGCAAAACATATAAAGCCTGCCCGTCGGATAAAAACTTTTGACTCACCCGGCTCGCAGCCGCACTGATGTGCTTTGTGCTCGCCACCCTCTCTGACAATTCGAGAGGGCTGTTTCGGACTCGCTTAATGCTCGTAAATTTTTCCCGCGCGAAAGCGCGGACATCTTGAAGTCTCCCCTGATACCTTCGGTGGCGTTCGCAGGGTGCGAACATGAAGGTATTATTGGATGGGATTATGGACTTGCTTTCGCTCGTGTATTATTTTCCCGCGCAGCGCGCGGTCATCTTGAAGTCTCCCCTAATGGTTAGGGGAGAAAGCGCCCGTAAGGGCGCAAGAGAGGTTAAGAAAGCAACATACATGTACGAGCAACATATCACACCGTACATATTTCTCATACTTCCCACAAAAATCAACGTATTCGCCCAAACGGGCGAAATCATTTGTATTTGCCTGCGATATGTAGTATAATTAAATCATGTACGACTTCCTGATAATCGGCGGGGGAGTCCTCGGCTGCGCGGTGGCGCGGGAACTTACCCGCTATTCGTTCGGCGTCGCCGTCGCGGAGGTGGAGACGGACGTGTGCGCCGCGGAGGCGGGTACGGGCGGCATGATATGCGCAGCCCGCACGCTCCTTCCTTTTCGGCAGAACGCGTCGAAGTATGCGGTAACGGGCGAGAGGATGTTCGGGGCGTACGCCGCCGCGCTGGACGTGCCGTACAAGCGCACGGGCGCGATGTTCGCGTTCACGGACGCGTCCGCGTGTGCCGCGCTTGCTGCGCGTTGCCGTCGCGTCGGTCTGCCTTTCGAAGAGTGCGACCCTTCGCGTGCCGCGGAAGTCGAGCCTGCTCTCGCGTCCTGTCTCGGAGCGAAGCGCGCGCTGTATTTCCCGAACGCCGGCATAGCGGACGGCTGCGAGTTCGTCTTCGCGCTGCGCGAGAATGCCGAGCGGAACGGCGCCGAATTTTATTTCGGCTGCGCTGCCGAGAGCGCGGAAAGCGACGGTCATGTCGTGACCGTGACCTTTGCGGGCGGAAAGCGCATATCCGCGCGCAACGTTATCTGCTGCGCGGGCAGCGGAGCGGAAGTTCTCTCGCGCTCGTTCGGAGATAACGTCCGTCTTGACCGCAGGGAAGAGACCGTCGCGGTTGCCGACGTTCCCGCGCGTCCCCGTATGCCGGTGTTTTATGACGGTAAGTCATACGTTTCTCCGCGCACCTGCGGCAGGTATCTTGCGGGCGCCGACGAGGCGCTGCACTCGCTCGCGCGTCCCGCGGCGAGCGGTATGCCGCAGGCGACCGAACGCCTTGCCGGTATGGGGGTCGCGCTGTCCTCGCCGCAATATTTTGCTGCTTCGCGCGCGGACTGCGGCGGCGATCTCGCGATCGTTTCGGGCGGTACTCCGGGAGTGAGATATGTCGCGGGTGCGGGCAGCTATGGCCTTACGGTGGCGCCCGCGCTTGCATCCACGCTCGCACGTTCGTTCGGTCTGCCTCGGAACATGTCTTTTGTCCCTTCGCGCAAAGGCATGGTGCGCGTATCCCGTCTCGGAGCGGCTGAGCGCAATGCCCTCGCGCTCTCCGAGCGCGGATACGGCAGGATAGTCCTCGCGTCTCCTCTCATCACCGAGGGAGAGATAGCGGACGCGGTGCGCCGCGGGGCGAATACCGTCGCCGGGCTGGACAGACGTCTGCTCCCTGCGGGCGTGAGCGGCGGAGTACGTTTTGCCGAGGCGCTCGCGCGGCTCGGAAAGAGCGACTGTTTTGCGGAGGACGAAGATGCGCACCGCTGACGTATTCATCATAGGCGGTGGTCCCGCAGGTATGGCTGCGGCGGTCGCCGCGGCGGGACGCGCGGCAAACGTCGTGCTCGCAGAACCGTTTGCCCTCGGCGGCAGACTGCTGACGCATATAGAAGGCGGCGTCGGCAGGCGTTACGGGGGCGGATTCACGGGTCCCGAGTACGTTTCGCGCGCGGTGCGGGAGCTTTCGGTCCGCCGCAATATCCGTATCCTTCGCTCGGCGGTAGTGCGCGTCGGCAGCGACCTTACGGTAGAGACCGCGGGCGGAGCGGGCAGCTTTATTTATAAAGCCAAAGCCGTGGTGCTCGCATGCGGCGGGCGTGACGTCCCTCCGCAAGAATGTTTTCCCGTTCCCGCAGGCATGAGCGGTATAGTCACCGCTTCGGACGCGCTCGCGGCGCATTGCCTGTTCGGTAAACGCGTGGGCAGACGGGCGGTCATCGTGGGTGCGGGCGGTGACGGTCTTACCGCGGCGCGCAGGCTCGCTCTCGAAGGGACGGACGTCGCGTGCGTTATCGAGCGCCGCGAGTTCCCGGGTGCGGGCGCCCGCATGAGACAGGAGTGTCTCGACGATCTGCATGTGCCGTGCCTTACGTTATCGTCCGTTATCGGGCTGACGGGGAAAGGCAGAGTTTCGGGAGCGCGCGTGAAAACTCCCGAGGGCGAAAAGACGTTCCGATGCGACGTAGTGGTGTGCGCAGCCGGCAGGCGCCCCGATCTGTCTCTCCTGCCTTTCGTTTCGCGAAGCGCGGACTGCGGTATAGCGGTCACCGATTCGTCGTTCATGACGAACGTCCCCGGCGTTTTCGTAGTCGGCGGCGCGCTGCATTCGTGCGGTATATGCGACCGCGCGGCGGAGGAAGGCGCGATCGCGGGGACGGCAGCGGCGGAATACGCTGCGAGCGGAGCGTTCGGCAGAAAAGCGTATTGGCTCAAACCCGCGCACGAATTGCGCTACGTCATCCCCGTGCGTTTCACCGCGGGGCGCGGAGCGGAGATATGCGTGCGCACGACGGGCAATTACAAAAGGGGCAGCATAGTGCTGCGCGATCACGGCGGTAACGTCGTGAAGCGGACGGATCCCGGTCCGATAAACGCGGGAAGGGAAGTCCGCGTGCGCCTTGCGGCGGATGAGGTCGCGACCAATCTGTTCGTGGGCGCGGAGGAAACGGAATGAAAGAGATAAGATGTACGGAATGCGAGCGCGGTTGCCTTCTCCGCGCGGACAGCGATCTGTACGAGATAAGCGTATCGGGCAACGAGTGCCCGCGCGGCAGGGAACACGCGATCCGCGAGTATACCAATCCCGTGCGGGAAGTCACGTTCAACGTGCGCGTGCGCGGCGGCAAAGCGCCCGTCGTGCCCGCCCGCACCGCCCGCCCGATAGCGGTAGCCAAGATACTCCCGCTTGCGCGGCTGCTGACCAAACTGTCGGCGGCGGCGCCGATAAAGGAGGGGCAGACTCTGTTTGACTCCCTCCTCGGCGAGAGGATAATATCGACTTCTTCGGTCGAAAAGGAAGGTATATGAATACAGCCGTAGAACGCCTGCGCATAGACGGGTGCGACGCATTTTCCGTCAGCGCGGCATTCATAAATATGGAGGGCGCGGGGTACGTCCGCAGGAAGTTCACCCCCACCTCCGACGTAAGTCATCTCGAAGTTTATCAATACGTATCGCCCGCCGGCGAGAAGATCTCCGTCGTCTACGACACCGTGGCGAAGATCCTCACGGCGGACGCCTCGGCGGACGCTCTTGCGGCGCTTCGCCCCATGCTCCCCGCGGGCACGCCCAAGCCGGCTAAACTGCCCGTTCCCGCCGCGCCCAAAACGGCGGTGAAAAAGGAAAAGAAACTGCCCGTATCGGGCACGGGCAAGCGCGTGCCCATGCTGCGCGACATACCCGTCCCCGCGGCCGTTCCGTCGCCCGCAGGCGTCAAACCCGCAAAAAAGCGCGCCGCAAAAGCCGCCAAGCCGCTGCCCGAATCCGCTGTACTCAAAGGAGTCAACCGCAAACGGCTGGATTGGGCTCTTAAAGACATGAGATCGGCGGACGGTATCAAAGTCACGGCGCATGTCGGCGGCTCGTCCTGGACGCTCACCGACGCCGCAAAAAACACCGCAGACCTTCGGCTCGAAGGCACGACCGTCACGCTCACGGGTACGAAGAACGCGCTCACCGCGCTCGTTCGCGACCGACTGACGAGCAAGTGCGACATGCGCCTGCTGCGCAAGTATCTCTCGGTATCGCTCAGGTATCTGTCCGAAGCCAGCCGCATAGACCTTTCCAACGGTCTTACGGATATCGCGAACGTTCCGCGCCTCTCCGACTATTCGGTGCTGCTCATCACCCCTTACCGCGCTCTCGAAAAGCTGATATACGATCTTCAGCAGGCGGAAGGCATAAACGTCAAGATGATAGGGCAGGCATACGAGAAAGACGACGACGGCAACTATATGCTCAAAAAGGGGTACAGAAAGCGCATAGGCTCGGTGGTGTACGCCGAGGTCATGGCTGCGCTGTATACCGAATATTATAAGACGCGCAACTTCTACACTCATGCGGAGAACGCGGCGGACAGCCGTTCGCGCGGGATATCGGACAAAGCGGAAGCGCAGAGGATATTGCGCAACCTGCTCTCCGTCATAGAATATAACTGCAAAAAACTCAGCGAGATAGGTTTCTCGGTCGCAGAGGACAAGTAAGGAGGAAGATACCGATGACAAAATACGTGGTCATAACTGGAGGCGTGGTCTCGGGCATAGGCAAAGGCATCACCGCGGCGTCGCTGGGCGCTCTGCTCAAAGCGCGCGGGTACAAGGTAACGCTGCAGAAGTTCGATCCGTACTTTAACGTGGATTCGTCCAATCTGTCGCCGTACCAGCACGGCGAGATATTCGTCACGGACGACGGCGCGGAGACCGACCTCGTCATAGGCCACTACGAGCGCTTCATAGACGAGTGCCTCACCGAGCGCAGCGATATCACGAGCGGCAGGGTGTACAGCAACGTCATAGCCAGCGAGCGCGCGGGCAAGTACGACGGCAGCACGGTGCAGGTAGTGCCGCATATCACCGACGAGATACGCGCGCAGCTCCTCACGCCCGACGACGGCACCATAGTCATCGTGGACGTGGGCGGCACGGTGGGCGATATCGAGTGCAACCCCTTCCTCGAAGCGTTCAAGCAGCTGCGCCTGCTCACGGGGAGCGACAACGTCGCGTACGTACACGTTTCCTTCGTGCCGTTCATAGAGATGAGCGGCGAGCAGAAGACCAAGCCCACGCAGCATTCGGTCAAGGAGCTGCAGAACGTCGGTATCCAGCCGGACGTCATCGTATGCCGCTCCGACTATCCTCTCGAAGCGGGCAGCAAGAAGAAGATGGCTGCTTTCTGCAACGTGCGCCAGGACTGCATCATAGAGAACCTTACGACTGACAATATCCTCGAGATACCTCTCGAGCTGGAACGCGAAGGTTTCGCGTCCGCCGTATTGCGCAAACTCAAACTCGAGGACCGCGAAGCCGACCTCGGCAAGTGGGAGAAGGCGGTATACGCGGCGTACAAGCAGGAAAAAGAGCGCAAAGTGCGTATAGCCGTTGTAGGCAAATACGTGGAGATGCACGACGCCTACGTGTCGCTTTACGAAGCGCTCAAATACGCGGGATACGATCTTTGCGTAGACTGCGAAACGGTGGGCGTGAGCTCGGACAAGATAAACGACCGCAACGCGGCGCAGAAGCTGGCGGGTTACGACGGTATCATCATCCCCGCGGGATTCGGAGAGCGCGGGTTCGCGGGCAAGATAGCCGCGGCGCGTTACGCCCGCACGCACGACGTGCCCTGTCTCATGATAGGTCTGGGCGCTCATGCGGGAGCGGTGGAGTTCGCGCGCGACGTGCTCGGCATACATACCGCCGACAGCCGCGAGTTCGACAAAAAGACATCCGCGCCCGTGGTCTGCGAAGGCTCCACCGTATTCAAAAAAGGCGCGCATCTTACTAAGGTAGAGGAGGGCAGCGCGCTCTGCGAGGCTTACGGCAGCCGAGAGATACACATGCGCCACCGCCACCGTTACGAGATCAATCCCGACTATGCGGGCGCGTTCATGAAAGCGGGTCTGGCGGTCACGGGCGTTTCGGACGAAGGCTTCATAGACGCTTACGAGCTCCCTGCCAACAAATTCTGGATGGGCGTGGCGTTCCAGCCCGAGTTCAACGCCAAAGTGGGCGACCCCGATAAGCTCATCCGCTTTTTCCTCGGGAAGTGCTTATAAAGAAAACGAAAAAAGAAAGGAGCGTTCCGCTCCTTTCTTTTGCGTGAAGCGGATTTTTTAACCGGTGCCGTATTTTCTTGACAGAATACCGCCGTTGGTATATAATAAATATAACGTCGGCGGCACGGCGGAGCCTGTTTCCGCATGATCCTGCCGCCGCAAAATTCAATAACGCAAGCGTGGACGCGTATTACTCAACTTTTTTGCCACGCATTCCGTATGTATACACCATTAGGACAAAGACTCAAAGAATTAAGAACGGAACGCAATTTGACCCAGCGGCGTCTTGCAAGCGATCTCAATATCCGCACGGTGACCTATCTGCGGTACGAAAAGTCGCAGAGGGAACCACCGATCTCGCTTCTCGTGACGATCGCGCATTACTACGGTATAACCGTAGATAATTTGCTTGGTTTGGAATGATTTGCTTACGAAAGCTCCCGAAGCAGCCCTTCGGGAAAGTTTTGTGAGCTTTTCGCGATGATCTCATATCGACCATACAGCCGTCACGGCATGTCCGTGGCGGCAAATGTCGTTTAACGTAAAAGCGGCGATAAATAAAAGGGAAGCGGTCTCGCTTCCCTTTGCGTCGTTATATAATCGCCCCGTGCTTTAAGCGGGGAAACTCTGCGTTCTGTCCGGTCCCACACCCACGAGGATGACTTTGCAGCCGATCTCTTTCTCGATGAATTTGATGTAGTTCGCCGCCGCGGCGGGGAGATCGTCGAGTTTCGTGGCTTTCGTGATGTCCTCCGTCCAGCCGGGGAGAGTTTCGTAAACGGGCGTGCATTTTTCCAGCTCGCGGATGTCGGCGGGGAAGTCGGTGACGATCACGCCGCCCATGTCGTAGCCCGTGCAGACCTTGATCTCTTTGAGCCCCGTGAGAGTGTCCAGCTTGTTGAGCGCGATGCCCGTAAGTCCGTTTATGCGTACCGCGTAGCGCAGTATCACGAGGTCCAGCCAGCCGCAGCGGCGGGGACGTCCCGTCGTAACGCCGTACTCGGCGCCCGCTTCGCGGATATAGTCGCCCGTCTCGTCGAACAGCTCGGTGGGGAAGGGACCTTTGCCTACGCGCGTCGTGTAGCACTTGGCGATGCCTATGCACTCGTCTATGAGCGTGGGTCCTATTCCGCCGCTCACGCAGAAGCCGCCGGTGACGGGGTGTGAGCTGGTCACATAGGGGTAGGTGCCCATGTCGAGGTCGAGCAGCGTGCCCTGCGCGCCTTCGAAGAGCACGTTCTTGCCTTCCTTGTGCGCGTTGTAGGCGATGACCGTCGTGTCCGCGCCGTAACGGACGAGCTTTGCCGCCGCGTCCGAATAAGCCGCGAGCACCTTATCGTAATCGAGTTTATCCGCGCGTGCGTCGTACGCTTCTTTGCCGAACATGCCGACGATGTACTTTTTCTTGTTTTCCAGCATCGCGCGCAGCTTTTCGGCAAACACCTCGGGGTGAGTGAGATCGTAGAAACGGATGCCTATGCGCTCCGCCTTGTCCATATAGCAGGGACCGATGCCCTTTCTCGTAGTACCTATGTCGCCTGCGCCTTTGGCAAGCTCGGAAAGCTCGTCGATGACGAGGTGGTAGGGCATTACGATATGCGCGCGCCAGTCTATGCGCAGCCCGTCGACGGACGTGCCGTTCGCCTCCACTTCCGCCATCTCTTTGAGAAGGGAGAGGGGATCGACGACGCAGCCCGGACCTATGCAGCATACCGTGCCGTCGTAGAGTATGCCGCTGGGCACGAGATGGAGCTTATACGTCTTGCCGTCGCTCACGACGGTATGACCGGCGTTGTTGCCGCCGGTAGCGCGCACGACCACGTCGGCTTTCGCCGCCATGATGTCGATGATCTTTCCTTTGCCTTCGTCGCCCCATTGGGCGCCTGCAAGAGCGGTTATCATATATTTTTTCTCCTTGCTCTCGAGCGTCTGACGAGCACGACGGCGGTGATGCCCGCCGCCGCGGCGACCGCCGCCGCAGAGAGTGTGTATTTGAGCCAAAGCGTTATCCCGCCGGAGATAGTCAGCGTGAGGATCATGACGAGCGCCGTCAGCACTTCGCCCACGATGAGCGCCGTTTTTACGCCCCCCTCGGCGCGTGCGCTTATCATGAACAGGTCGAACAGCAGGTATATCGCGGAAAGGATGATATACGTCGGCGCGTTGCCCATACCGCTCGCGGTCACCGTTATCAGCGCCGCGGCAAAGAGCGCGTACGCGACGACGAGCCCGAGCGCGAAAGCAAGCCTTCCGCCTTCCGCCTTTTCCTGCTCGGGGTACAGACCCGCTTTCTGCAAGGGCCGTACGAGCAGGCACATCGCTACGATGTTCACCGCGAGCACTCCCACCTGAGGCAGGCGGTAGAGCGCGACGTAGGCGAAGAAGTTCATCGTTTCGATATAGCCGTAATACCAGTACAGGGCGAACGAGCCTATCCCGAGCGTGCATAACGCGAGGGAGGCAAGCGCTCCGCATACCGTTTTGACGTAAACGTTCCCGCGCTTGGACAGCGCGAACATCAGCGCGATCGGCAGGGGGAACAGCGTGTTCGATACGACGGTCAGCGGGTTGAGCGGCGTGCCGAATATCAGGTTGCCGAGAACGTCCGAAAGCAGCCCCACGGTCATCCCGCCGACGGGGCCGAGGGACGCTCCCGCGATCAGCCACGGCAGATAGATGAAGGATATCGTGAACGACGGCGTGAGCATCAGCGTTTTGCCGATGAGCTTGCACACTATCGCTATGGCTACGAATGTCGCCGTTTTGGCTATCATCGCGGCGGTGAAATACTTACCGCGCTTTCTTGCGCGCTTCTCGGGTGTGGCGTCGCAAGTCTCCGCTTCTACCTGAGAGGCAATTTCCTGCTGAGTACGATCCTTACTCATTGTCGGGCCTCCTTGTGGCTGTATGAAATTTTTTACCTATAAAGTATACACTTTTATCCGCTCGTTGGCAAGTGTTTTATGCGCCCCGACGCCGCTTTTTTGCGTTTGCGGAATACCGTGAACCCTTCGTAAAAACCGAACGCCCACATAAGGAGAAGTATCGCCGCTGTGCCCGCAGCCGCTCCCGCCGCGATCCCGACGGCGGAGGGCATACCGCCCGTCAGCCGCACCGTCCATTCGGCGAGAAGAGCGCACGGCACCGCGAGCATACACGTACCGAATATCGTGCGGAAAAACCCGAGCGATATTCCCGTGTGCTTTTTGATGCAGAATATGTCGAGCACGGTGGAAAGCGTCAGCCCGGCGAACATTGCGAGGACGACGGCGTTTATCGTGAAATTGCCGTAAAAGCAGAACATTACGCCTATCGTCGCCGCAGTACCTATGATATAATTGAAAAAGCCCTGTTTTTCCATACCGAGCGAATTCATCATGGACGACGTTATGCTCTCGAGTGCGATCGGTATGATGAGGAACGTCCCTTGGCGTATCGTCTCTCCCGCGACCGCGTCGCCGTATAGCAACTCGCCGACCTCCCGTCCCACGCCCCAGAACATCGGCATGCACGCCGCCGAGACGATGACGGAGAACTTTACGGACGTTTCCGTCCTGGCTTTTACCTCGTCCGCGCGGCCGAGAGCGGCAGCCTTGCCCAGCTCGGGTATGAGCGCATAGCTCAGCGAACCTATGACGGTGATGGGGAGGTACAGCAGCGGCATCGCCATGCCCGCGCACGCGCCGTACAGTGCGAGGGACTCCTCGTGCGTATATCCCGTGCTTGCGAAAAGAAAGGGCGTTATCGCCGCCATGAGCACGCCCGTGAGCGAGGTGGACGCGCGCAGCGCGCTTATGGGCGCGGACTCGGCGATAAGGCTTTTCAGCTGTCCGCCCGGCTTGTGTACCCGTCCGCCGCCGCAGACGAACACAGCGATCGTTATCGCCGTGCTCAGCAGCATCGCCGCGACGAGAGAGACTACCGCGGCAGTCGTCTTTCCCATGCCCGCGGTGAAGAGCGCCACGCATATCGTTATGCGGAAGACCTGTTCGAGCAGCTCTATGCCGGACACCGCGAAGAATTTTTCACGACCCCAGAGATTGCCGCGGAACGCCGCCTGCGCTCCGCCGAACAGCAGTGCGGGCAGCATGAGCAGCAGCAGGAACGCGGCTTCCTCGCCCGACATCAGCGTGGGCAGAACGGGGGAGAGAGCGAGCACGACGCAGGCGAGCAGCAGCGCGAGAGAGCAGTTGATCACCAGTCCCGCGCCTACCACCGAGCCCGCTTCTCGCGTTTTTCCCTCTGCAAGCAGCCCGGCTGTCTTTTTCCCCGTGATGAGCGGCAGCCCGCTCGTCATCAGCGCCGACAGCGCGAAGAACAGCGACAGCGCTATCTGGTATGTGCCGAGCGCCGCCGCTCCCATTTCCCGCGAAAGGTATATCTTGAACAAAAATCCCAGCGCTCTGTCCGCCGCCGAGAATGCCGTAAGTGTGAACACCGCCTTGACCAAGCTCATACATTACTCTATTATTTTCGCGGAAAATGTATGCTTTCGTCGCGCGGCGAAGAACGGAAGAGGATGTGAAAAATGTTCACCGAACAGCTCATTCGGTGAACATCCGCATATTCAGGTCACTTGTTTCCCTCTCTTTCTTTTTTTGTCTTATAAGTCACGAGTCCCGAGCGGATCACTTTGCAGTCGAGGGAGATGCCTTCGTATATCTCTCCGTCCAGCTCGATGGGGCAGCCGCCGCCGTCCACCGTCACTTCGGTGACGTTGTAGTGAGTTATTTCGGGGAGTTTGTGGTGCCTGCCTTTGACGAAGTGGGAGAGTATGCCGAACGGACCGCGATTGAGTTTTTCGGCGATCATGAGGTCGAGCACGCCGTCGTTTATGCTCGAGCCGGGTGCGATGTGCATACCGCCGCCGAAGTCCGAGCCGTTGCACACGCCCACCATGATGCAGTCTTTGACGAGTTCTATCTCGCCGCCGTCCGCCGTTTTCGCGCGGACGGTAACGTGGTAGGGGTCGAATCTCATCAGGCAGCGCACGAGGGAAGTATAGTAGGTGAACGCGTTGCGCTTGCCGTCCACGGCTTTGAGCACGTCCACGTCCATGCCCGTGCCGCCGATATTAAGGCAGCGTCTGGCGCCGACATCTATATAGTCTATGCGTTTGGTCTCTCCCGCGATGATGTCCTCAAACGCTTCGAGAGGCTTGAGCGGCAGGGAAGCCGCGCGCGCGAAGTCATTGCCGCGCCCCGAGGGGATGAATCCCACCTTGACCTTTTCAAAATCCGTTATGCCGTTGACCACTTCGTGGAACGTGCCGTCGCCGCCGATGGCGATGACGTTGTCCGCACCCGAGCGGCAGAGCATCTCGGTCAGTTTCATCGCGTGTCCGCGTGCGTTGGTCTCGTATACCGAGTAGTCGTATCCTTTTGCGTTGCAATAGCTTGTGAGTATATTGAGGTTGTTCTCGCCGCGGTTCCTGCCGCTGCGCTTGTTTACGATAAAATTATACATATCATTGATCCTTGTTTTCGTGCGGTCCGAAGCGCCGACCGACATATCGATTATATCATGTATTTCCGCATTTTTCAACAATTCGATACGGATATTTTATCTTATATTCGCCGCAAAGCGTCAAAATAATTGAAAAATTTTTTATTCGGTGTTATAATGATGCACGGAATGGAAATACATGTGCCCGAATGGCTGCAAAAATTTGCCGAAGCGAACGAGTCGCCCATATATATAGTGGGCGGCTATGTCCGTAATGTTCTCGGCGGGCTGCCCCCTTCGGACATAGACATCGCGGGCAGGCCGCTGCCCGACAGGCTCGTGCTGCCGCGCGGGTTCTTCTTTGCGACCACTTACAAGCGCATGGGCACGGCGCTCATAAAATGCCGTTACCGCAGCGATATCGAGCTGGAATACACTCCTTTCCGCACCGAGGAGTACGCTCCCGGCGGCGGGCATACGCCCGTTTCCGTTAAGTTCGACGCGGATCTGGAGTCGGACGCCGAGCGTCGCGATTTTACCGTCAACAGTATATACTACGATATCAAAAAGCGGAGGATCATAGATCCTTTCGGCGGCGTGGAGGATATAAGCAAGCGTATCATGCGGGCGGTGGAGCCCGAGCGCGTGTTCTCGTCCGACGGGCTCCGTCTCATGCGTCTCGTGCGTATCGCGGCGGAAACGGGCTTCGGGATAGAGCGCGCTACGGCGGACGAAGCGATGAAGCGCGCCCGTCTTCTCGAGGATATCACGCCCAACCGCAAGCGCGACGAGCTGCTCAAGATACTTAAAGCCGATACCGTTTACGGCGTGGACGACGCGCATTACCGCGGTCTGCGTCTGCTGCACGAGTACGGTTTTCTTAAATACGTGATACCCGAGCTCGAGGAGCTCAGCGCTCTCGCTCCGCCCAACGAGCACCATAAGTTCGACGCGCTCGAACATACTTTCCGCGTGGTACGCGCATGCCCGCCCGAGCTGCGTCTGGCTGCTCTCATGCACGACATAGGCAAGGCGGAGGCGGTCCGCCGCACGGGCAGGATGAACAATCACGAGATCTACGGCGAAGAGATCACCCGCCGCGTGCTCGGCGCGGACGGTATGAAGATGCCCTCCCGCACGGTGGACAGAGTGGCGCGCCTCGTTCGCTGGCACATGTACGACAAAGACGCGTCCACTCGTAGCGGAAAGATGTTGCTCTTTACCGCGCATAATATAGACATCATCGACGATCTTGCCGTCCTCATCGCCGCCGACCGCGCGGGGCGGGGAACGGACGAGCCTTCGCCGCCCGTGCGTTTCAACGAGTTTCGCGAAAAGCTCATAGAAACGGGCGCGCCCCTCGCTCTCGGCAAGCTGAAGATAAACGGTGCCGATCTCGTGGCTCTCGGCTACGAAGGCACGGACGTGAAAAAGAAGCTCGAAGAACTTTTCGACATGTGCGTCCTCACTCCCGAACTCAACAAGCACAAAAAGCTCATGAAATTAGCGTCGCAATTTAATCCGAAAAATTTTTAAGCGTATTTCATTTTGAAATGCGCTTAAAATATTTTTCGTTATAATAGACGAGAACGCGGTTATAGCCCGAAAAGACGGTGCGGACTGCGTCGACATCGAAGCGCGGCGCCGACCTGACAAAATTTATTATATTTTGTCAAGTCGTAAAGCGCCGCGCAAGGATAGAGTATATTCCTCAAATTTCGTCCTCATATTATAAGATATGAGACCTTTTTGCGCTATCTGTCTGGCAGCCGTGGCGGCGGCGATATCGTTTGCCGCTCCGACCGCGCTTACGGCGAACGCCGCTTCCGCTCCGCTCGTCACGCTGTTTTACGGCGGGGCGGAGTATGTCTGCCGTGAGGATTATCCCGAGCCGCCCGACTTTCTCACGGGGGAGGAGTATGCCAGCCGCGGACTTGACCGCCCCGTGCGCGAAAGGCTGGCGGTCGCGGATAAGCTGATATCCGAAGGCAGCGACGTAAAACGCGCGCTCATTTATTGTTTCCCCGCGCTCGAGGACACGGTAGGCGAAGCGATGTCGTCCGTGCGTAAAGTCCCCGTCGACGCGGAGATCCGTTTTTCCCCCGATAAGTCCCCGATGTTCGAGATATCCCGCAGCGTGCCCGGTTATTCGCTCAGAGAGATGCGCGTGTATTCGGACATATATTTCGCTCTCCGCCGCGGTTCGAAGCGCGTCATGCTTTCGCCCGAAGCCGATCTGCCGTCGGTGACTGCCGAGCGCCTTGCCGCATGCACGCGGCTGCGTTCACGCTTTTCCACATCCTTTTCATCGTCGACGGCTGACAGAGCGCATAACATAGATCTCGCGATGTCGCGTATAAACGGCAGAACGCTCATGCCCGGCGAGAGCTTTTCGTTCAACAAGACCGTGGGGCGGCGCACGGAAGAGAACGGGTTCCGCCGCGCAAAGATAATCGTGGGCGGGCAGTATACCGACGGCGTGGGCGGAGGCGTATGCCAGGCGTCCACCACGCTGTATAACGCGGCGCTGCTCGCGGGCATGAAAGTGACGGCGGTGAGCCGACACAGCCTCGTGCCGTCGTATGTCGACCCGTCGTTCGACGCGATGGTCAACGGCAGCGGCAGCGATCTGAAGTTCGTCAATGCGGGCGAAGATCCCGTATTCATACGAGCGGTCGCGACGAACGGCAAAGCGACGGCGGAGTTCTATTCGTCCGAACTGCCTTATAAAGTGCAGCTGAAGTCGGTCACCGTGAAAACGGGGGAGCGCCCCGCGGATACGGAGTTCGTCGATACCGAGCGCAGGTATACCGAAGGCATGGAAGCGGGAGAGAAGATACGCGTGTCGGGCGGCGCTCCCGCCGTCACGAGCGAAGGGTATATGATAAAAATATATCCCGACGGCAGGCGTGAACAAACGCGCATCCGCCGCGACGAATATTCGCCCGCCGCGGGAAGGATAGCCGTCGCTCCCGACTGAACGCATGCGAAATATCATTGACAATCGCTGCGCATTATTATATACTGTATGACGTACGGGTGAGATGAGACACTATAACGGCATGGAGGTATCCCTGTGGAGGAGCCCGAAAAGAACAAAGATATTCTGCCGGAAGAGCCGTCTGCCGAAAGCGGTGGCGCGGACGTCGTAACGGAAACGCCGAAAAAGGATAAAGGCTTTTTTGCGACGTTCTATAAGCGTTCGCTTACCGAACGCTTTCTCTTGACGCTCTTTGCCACGGTGAGCGTGCTCGTGCTGCTCACCCTTGTGCTTATCTGCCTTTCGGTGAACAACGTGTTCCCGGAGGACATGAACAAGTTCGACGACGGCGGCGGGCACATGAATTGGTACGGGTATATCATAGCCGTTTCCATCATACTTTGCATAGTGCCGCTCATGTATTCGGCGACCCGACAGGGATATTATACGGATATAGTTTTCGACTATGTGATATTCGCGGTGCCCGGCGCGTTCATAGGCGCGGTGCTGTACTTCGGCATTTCCAACGGGTTCAAGGATTTCGGCGGGTTGGCTGTAATCGGCGGACTTATAGGAGCGGCTGTCGGACTTATCATCGCCATGATATTCTGGCAGAGGTTCATGCATAAACCCAAGGTGTCCATCGCGCAGATGCTGGACGTGGCGGCTCCGCTTACGCTGCTCGGTCAGTGCCTGGGCAGGTTCGCATGCTATGCGGGGCATTGCTGCTACGGCATAACCGTGGAATGGAACGTGTTCCCGTTCTCGTATTCTTACGACGGAGTGACGTATCATCTCGGCAATCCGTTTATAGAGGCGATGTGCAGCTTCGTGGGATTCGTAGTGCTGTTTTCGCTCAGCCTTTCCAAAAAGAAGAGCTTTAACGGCTGTATCCTTTCGCTTTACTGTATATGGTACGGCGTGGAGCGCTGCATCATAGAGCAGTTCCGCGCTCCCGGGCAGAAACTTCTTCTCACGGGCGGGTACGGAGAAGGCTTCGGAATGTCGCAGTTCACCAGCCTGCTCATAGCCGCTTTCGGCGTGATATGGATAGCTCAGTACATAGTCCGCGCCAAAATAGCGAAAAAGAAACTCATGATATTCGTGGATAAGGATAAACTTTCGGACGAGTATTTCGAATACGGTAAGACGATATATGCGCATCCGCACGTGGACGAAGAGGGAAGACCGATAAAGTCCGACCCGGTCGCGGCGGCGGAGACGGAGGAAAAGGGGCAATGACGGACGAAGAAACTTACAAAGAGATCCCGAGAGCGAAAAAGCTCGCGTGCAACATAATCGCGGCGGCAATGATCATCGCGACGGGCGCGCTGCTGTTCGCATTCGGGATAGGCACGGATATAGATATGACCAAACTTACCGTGCCCGTAGTGCTGGCGGCGATAGGACTGATACTCCTCGTCTGCGCGGTCATACAGTTCAATACGGTGGAGATGTACCTCGCGGTGCTCTTCCTCGTATGCTCGGCGGTATCGTTCGCAGCGCATTTCTCGCCCGTAGGCTACGGGCAGCTGTGGCCTACATACGTTCTCGCGCCCGCGATAGCTTCGCTGGCGACGATGTTCATGAGCGGGGACTACAAGTTCCATCTGCGCGTCATCGTGCTGTTCGGCGTGCCGGCGATACTGCTCTCGCTGCTCAGCTTCGGCGTGGCGGATCTCCGCGTAGTCGTGCCCGCGCTCATAGTATTCGCGGGGCTGGCGGCGCTTTACGTCGCGCTTGCCGTCCGCGGCACCACGGAGGAATGAGCCATGCGTAATCTTTCGCTCATGACCGACCTTTACGAGCTGACGATGATGAACGGCTATGCCGCTCTCGGTACCGCGGAAAAGACGGCGGTGTTCGATCTTTTCTTCCGCCACCAGGGGCAGATATCCTATGCCGTGGCGGCGGGGCTCGCTCAGGCGATCGAATACATAAACAACCTGCATTTCGACGAGGAAGACATCGAATATCTGCGCGAAGCCGCGGGGTTCGACGATAAGTTCCTGCGCTCGCTGCGCGGTTTTCATTTTACGGGAGATATATTCGCGGTGCCCGAGGGAACGATCGTGTTCCCCGACGAGCCCATCCTCATCGTGCGCGCTCCGCTGTCGCAGGCGCAGCTCATCGAGCCTGCTATCCTCAATATAATAAACCACCAGACGCTTATCGCGACCAAAGCGAGCCGCGTGGTCAAGAGTGCGGGCAATGCGGGCGTTTCCGAGTTCGGTCTGCGCCGTGCGCAGGGCCCTGACGCAGGCATATACGGCGCGCGGGCGAGCATCATCGGCGGCTGTTGCGGCACGAGCAACGTGCTCGCGGGGCAGATGTTCGACGTTCCCATAAAGGGGACGATGGCTCACAGCTGGATAATGAGTTTCGGCAGCGAGCTGGAAGCCTTCCGCAAGTTCGCCGAGATATATCCGGACAATACGCTCCTCCTTGTGGATACTTACGACACTCTGCGCAGCGGCGTGCCCAACGCGATAAAGGTGTTCGACGAACTCAAGAGCCGCGGCAAGAAACCGGTGGGCATACGGTTGGACAGCGGCGACCTCGCTTACCTCTCCAAAAAAGCGCGCAAGATGCTGGACGAAGCGGGACACAAGGACGCGATAATCTTCGCCTCCTGCGACCTCGACGAGTACGTCATATCCTCTCTCAACGAGCAGGGCGCGAAGATAGACGCTTACGGCGTGGGCACACGCCTCATAACCAGCGAGAGCATGCCTTCCCTCGGCGGCGTATACAAGCTCGCGGAACTGACGGAGAACGGCGTGCGCGTGCCCAAGATAAAGATAAGCGACACTCACGACAAGATAACAAATCCCGGGTTCAAAACGCTGTACCGCGTGTATGAAGCGGACGGCAAGGCGTTTGCCGATCTTATCGCGCTGGACGACGAGAAATTCGATACCTCTTCGCCGCTCACGCTCACGCACCCTACGATGCGCTGGAAGAGCACGACGCTGGAAAAATATACCATGCGCAAGCTGCTCGTTCCCGTGTACGAGAAGGGCAGACAGGTGTATTTCCCGCCCGAGCTCAAAGCCTCCGCCGCATACGCGAAGGAAGAGAAATCGTCGTTCTGGGACGAATACATGCGCAACGTCAATCCCGAGATATACAAAGTGGACCTTTCGGACGGGCTTTATGAGCTTAAAGCCCGGCTGATAGCCGAACATACGGGGGGAAGGGCATGAAGTTCGGACGTGTAAGGAACGGTTACGATCCCGAGGAGGTCGAGCAGTATTTCAAACGCGTGCGCGAAACGTACGACGAAACGCTGCTCTCCCAGCGCGACAGGATATTCGAGCTCAAAGACGCGCTCACCAAAGCGGAATCCGCTCTCGGCGAGTACGAGAAGAAAAAGGAACAGATAGGAAAGGCGATAGAGTCCGCGCTCTCCAAAGCGGACGAGATAGAAAAACTCACTCGCCGCAAGGTGGCGAAAGAGCTTGCCGCTCTGCGCAAGTTCCACCGTCGTTGGGTGACCTACTACGCGCGCCTGCTCGAAAAATATCCCATGGACGACGAGCTCGCCCACGCCGGCGACATAAACGAAGAGATCGACCGTCTTATCGGCGAATCGGACGAAGTCCCCGCAGACGAGCTGCGTTACGGCTCCTTCGATCCCGTCGGTATGATAGAAGAGCATCTCGCTTCCGAATCCGCGTCCGACGGCGAGTCTTTCGACTACGACGCCGCCGCGCACCCCGACGAGGACCTCGGACAGATCCTCCACGATCTCGGTCTGATGTTCGGAAAGGACGATTAAAACCTTGCGCACCGCTAACGCTCGGCGGGCGCAAAACGGCTTTGCAATTTGCAAAGCCGTTTATTGCTGCCGTGCGCTTGCGGTCAGGCGCAGTCCGCACCGTCTTTTTGGTCTATAACTGCGTTCTCGGGTCGCCATAGGGTCACCTTATGGCGACCGCTTGTCGCTACGCACGCTCCGAGGAACGCAGTTCTATCCTCAAAAATCCGATGCGTCTGCTGCGAATTCTGTTAAATGGGATGTGTACGCTCAGGAGCATAAAAAAGAAGTGCCGCGCGGGAGCGCGGACATTATTATAGCCTTCCCCGACACTTGTTTCGGGGGATCCGGTGCGCCGCAGAGCGCCGCACCGGATGAGGAAACCGAAAAACATAACGCGACAAGCGGGCAGTATATGCTCATTCTGTCAGTCTTACTCACTTTCGCCCGGTTTGTCGTTCGCATTACATGCTCTGCGGCAAACACCCTCTCCGGGTGGGCACGGAGAGGGCTTTATGGACTCGCTCGTCGCTCGAAAATAAATTTTCGCGCATGACTTGTCATGCGCGCCTTCTTTTTGCATGGCAGCGGAGAAGCCACATTTACGGAATTCGCAGGAATGCCGCCGTATTTTCGGATGAGAAGGCGCGTTTTTCGAAGCGGACGTAGTGATGAGCGGTCGCCGCAGGGTGACCCCGCGGCGACTCGGAAACGCGCCTTCACGCCGAAAAGGCGGCGGATATTCCGTCAATAGGGAAACGCGGCGTCAGCCGAACAAAAAATCGGGATTTTTTGTTCGGCGGTTAAACGCCGCGTGAGCCAAAAAGGGTTGACAAGAGGGCGGGGCTTGTGGTATCCTTTACAATGATAAACCACGGGGAAGGCTGGGGGGAATAACGCCGCGGAAAGCGGCGGTAAATCGGAGGCGAAAATGAAGAGTAGTACGGAAAGGTACAACGAGTGGAAACAGAAGGTGACGGACAGGAGCCTTCTCAAACAGCTCGAAAAGATGGAGAACGACCCGGTAGCCATCGAGAACGCTTTTTATAAGGATCTCGAATTCGGCACGGGCGGGATGAGAGGCATACTCGGCGTAGGCACGAACTGCCTCAATATCTATAACATCCGCAAGGTCACCGAAGGCGTATCGCGCGCGATGAACGCGGCGGGCAAGACGTCCGTTGCGATCAGCCACGACAGCCGCAACATGAGCAACAAGTTCGCCAAGACGGCGGCGGAAGTGTTCGCGTCTCACGGCATAGAGGTACACCTGGTGCCCGAAGAATCGCCCACGCCTTTCCTTTCCTTCGCGGTGAGGCGGCTGGGCTGCGACATGGGCGTGATGGTCACGGCGAGCCATAATCCCAAGCAGTACAACGGTTACAAACTTTTCGACGATACGGGCTGCCAGGTGCTGGACGACGCCGCGGAAGAGATCATCTCTTACGTCGAGAAGGTCGATCCGTTCGAGGTCAAGACGCATTCGTTCTCTTACTACGAGAAGAAGGGTCTGATCTCTTACATAGAACCGTGGGTATACTCCGCGTTCCTCTGTGAGGTGGAATCGCAGGCGCTCAACGACGCGAAGCCGCTGCGCATAGTATATACGCCGCTCAACGGCGCGGGATTCCGGCTGGTCCCCGAGGCGCTGCGCGACCGCGGTTTCAACGACGTTTCCGTTGTTGAGGAGCAGGGATATCCGGACGGCGAATTCAAGACCTGTCCGTTCCCCAATCCCGAGAAGCCGGAGGCTCTCGCTCTCGCGATAAAGAAGGCGGAGGCGGAAGGCGCGGATCTCGTGCTCGCGACCGATCCCGACTGCGACCGCGTGGGTATCGCGGTAAAGCATAACGGCGAGTTCGTCCTGCTTACGGGCAACGAAGTGGGCGTGCTGCTCACCGATTACGTGCTCGGCACCAAGTATGCGCGCTGGGGTCTGCCTTACGGCGCGACCATCGTGCGCACGATAGTCACCACGTCGCTCGTCGACAAGATCGCGGGACACTTCGGCGTAAAGGTCGTGCCCGTGCTCACAGGATTCAAGTGGATAGGCAACGTCATCAACAAGCTGGGCGCGAACGGCGGCAATGCCGACAGGTTCGTCCTCGGTTTCGAAGAGAGTTACGGTTACCTTATCGGCACTCACTGCCGTGATAAGGACGCTGTCGTCGCTTCCATACTGATAGCGGAGATGACTGCGTATTACAAAACGGAGGGCAGGACGCTCATCGATCAGCTCAACGGCATCTACGCGATGTACGGCAAGTACGAGCACAAGAACATCTCCAAGAAGTTCGAAGGCGCTTCGGGCAACAAGAAGATGAACGAACTCATGGCGTCTCTCCGCACGAAGCCGATAGCGAAGATAGGAGGAGGCAACGTCGTCCACAGCGTCGATTTCCTCGACCAGACTGAGTACGACGTGCCTAAAGCGAACGTCATGCTTTACGAAACGGACAACGGTCTTACCGTCATCGTCCGTCCGTCCGGCACCGAACCTCTGATAAAGTTCTATATCACTGCGGCAAAGAACGAAGAAGAGAACGCGGCGCTGTTTGCCGCGGCAATAGCGGATATCGACAGGATATTCGCCTGAACAGGGGAAAAGTCACCGGATCGGTGATTTTTTCTCAAAAAACAGGTATACGGAGTTAAATGAAAAACGTCGGCGAGATACTCGAATACATCGAAGACAACGGAGTGAAGTTCGTTAAGCTGTCCTTCTGCGACATACTGGGCAGGCACAGGAACGTATCCGTGAACGCTTCGCATTTCGCGGAGGCGGCGGAAGGTTTCGTCATAGACCCCGCGGCGTTCGGCGGAACGGCGGACGACATCGGCGATCTCATCCTTCTGCCTCGGCCGGAGACTTTCACGCCCATGCCGTGGAGACCCTCCGCGGGCGCGGTGGTAAGCGTCATGTGCGGTATCGTGCGTGCCGACGGCAAACCGTTCGCCTGCGACTGCGGAGATATAGTGGAAGAAGCCGACAGGCGTTTCCGTAAGGCTACGGGTCATACCGTGCGCTTTATGACGGAGAGCGAGTTCTACATCTTCCGCACGGGAGACGACGGCGAGCCCACTCTCGTCCCCGTGGATAACGCGGGATATCTCGACGCCGCTCCGCGCGACAGGTGCGAGGACCTGCGCCGCGATATAGTTTTCACGCTGGAAACGATGGGCATGCAGCCGCTGTCCTCCCACCACGAAAAGGGCAGAGGACAGAACGCGGTCATATTCCGCGAATGCACGCCGTATATGAGCGCGGTCAATACCGTGCTGTTCAGGAGCGCGGTAAGGAACATAGCTTACTCCAACGGGCTGTATGCGTCCTTCGCGCCCGCTCCTCTCGACGGGGAGGTGGGAAGCAATTTCCGCGTCGTCGCGTCGCTTTACGACGGCGGTAAGCCGGCGGGCGAGAAAACGGCGAAGGCGTTTGCCCGCGGCGTGGAAGCGCGCATGTCCGAAATGGCTGCGTTCACTTCTCCCGTAGGCAATTCTTACGACAGGATAGCGCTGCCGTCCGCCCCCTGCGGCGTAGCGGGGGACGGGCGACGCCGCGCAGTGCGCGTTCACGGCGGAGGGAAAACGGAGATGCTTTTTGCGGATACCGCCTGCAATCCGTTCGTCTCGCTCGCGCTTATGCTCGCTGCGGGTGCGGAAGGCATGACGGACGCAAAACTGCCCGAGCCCGCACGTATGCCCGCGTCCCTCACCGCGGCGCTGGACATAGCGGAGAACTCGGAGTTCGTGCATCGCTGTCTGCCCGAGGAATACCTTACGAGGTATTTCGCATACAAGCGCAGGCTCGCCGAGCGCACGGGCAGAGAGGATGTCATTGCCGCCGGCTACTGACGCCGCGCGCGGAGAACGAGCTTGAACGTACTCGTACTTTCATCATCGGATAAGGTATACGCCGCCGTAACTCAGCTGCTGCGCCTTCTGGGCGGGCACAAGGCTTTCCGCGCGACGACTCCGCGGCAGGCGAAAGTGCTCGCGGGGCAGATGGATATCGGCGCGGCGGTCGTGCATGCCGACGGAGCGGACGCGGAGTACCGCGATATATGCCTGCGGCTCGCCGAGGACTGCGTGGGAACGGTGTTCGTCCCTTACCGCGGCGACGGCGTCGACGAGCTGTACGCTTCGGGCGTGTTCGTCGCGGAAAAGCCGCTCACGAAAGCCACTCTGTTTACGGCGATGAGGGGAGCGCTCGGCGTGGCGTACGGCTACGAGAAACTGCGGCGGGAGAATGCCGAGCTCAAAGCGAGGCTGGAAGAATTGCGGATAATATCCCGGGCGAAATGCATGCTCGCTTCGGGCGGCATGACGGAAGAACAGGCGCATCGGGAGATAGAACGCCGTGCGATGAACGAACGGCGCACCAAAACGGATATAGCGAAAGAGATAATAGAAGGGAACACAAGCGAATGAGAAAGATCAACGAGGAATGCGGAGTATTCGGCATCATAAGCGAAAACGATATGCCTTGCGTGCATATCGCGGCAACGGCGCTTCTCGCTCTTCAGCACAGAGGACAGGAAGGAGCGGGCATAGCTTATTTCACCGACTCCGAATCGGCTTCGAGCATAGCCTGCCGCAAGAACGTGGGGCTGGTGTCCGATGTGTTCGACAATGCCTTTCTCGCTGCCGCGCCGCAGACCAAAACGGCTTGCGGTCATGTGAGATATTCGACCACCGGCGGCAATACCGTAGAAAACACCCAGCCCATAGTGACGCACCACTCGCGTCTTACATTCGCCGTCTGTCACAACGGCAACATAACCAATGCGGACGCGCTGCGCAGTTATATGGTCAATGACCGCGGCGCCGTATTTTATACTACCAACGACACCGAGATCATCAGCAAGATAATCGTCGACAGGATAATCAAGACGGGCAGTCTGGAAAAGTCGGTCGTCGACCTTCTCGGGACGATAGAGGGCGCGTATTCCCTCGTGATAATGACGCGCGACAAGCTCATCGTCGCCCGCGATCCCAACGGTTTCCGCCCGCTCTGCATAGGCAGGCTGGGCGACGCGACGGTGGCTGCGAGCGAGACCTGCGCTTTCGACAGCATAGGCGCGACGTATGTGCGCGACGTCAAGCCGGGCGAGATATGCTGCTTCGACCGCTCGGGCAAGTGCGAGAGCTATTTCGTCAAACCCGGCAAGCGCTCGCTCTGCGTGTTCGAGCTTATATATTTCGCCCGTCCGGACAGCTTTATCGACGGTATGAGCGTGTACCGCGCCCGCCTGGAAATGGGCAAAGCGCTCGCCCGCCAGTGCCCGACGGAAGCGGACGTCGTATGTGGCGTTCCCGAGAGCGGTTTCGATGCGGCATACGGTTACAGCATGGAGTCGGGCGTGCCTTACGGCATGGCGTTCGTGCGCAACAGATACGTGGGGCGCAGTTTCATACTGCCCACGCAGACGGGCAGGTCGCGCGCCGTGGGGCTCAAACTCAATCCGCTGCGCGCCTCGATAGAAGGCAAGCGGGTGATACTCGTGGACGACTCCATCGTGCGCGGCACGACGAGCGCGAAGATAATAAGATCGCTGCGCGACGCGGGCGCCAAAGAAGTGCATATGCGCATAAGCGCGCCGCCGTTCATCGGACCGTGCTACTTCGGTACGGATATCGACAGCAAGGAAAATCTCATCGCCGCCAACCACAGCGTGGACGAGATATGTAAGATGATAGGCGCGGACAGCCTCGTATTCCTCGATATCGACCGTCTCGTGAACATAAAACAGGGAACGGACGTGGAATACTGCACGGGCTGCTTTACGGACAAATACCCGATCGACGTATCGGGAGCAGGCAAAAAGGACAAATTCGACTGAGAAAAATCCCATCGGAGATATAGATCGAACATGAAAAAAGCGTATTTGATTTTGGCAAACGGCGACGTGTACGAAGGTAAGAGCATCGGCGCGGAGGGCACGACCCTCGGCGAAGTGGTGTTCACTACGGGCATGGGCTCTTATATGGAGACGCTGACCGATCCTTCGTATTACGGACAGATCATCACTCAGACTTTTCCGCTGATAGGCAATTACGGCGCGATACCCGTGGATTCCGAATCGGACAAGCCTTACTGCAAAGGGTATATCGTCAGGGAGCTCTGCCGCTGCGGCAGCAACTTCCGCATGACGGGCGAACTGGGAGACTGGCTCGCCGCCCAGGGCGTCGTGGGCATCGAGGACATCGATACCCGCCGCCTTACGCGCACGATAAGGGAACACGGCGTCATGAACGGCATGATCTGCCCGTCGCTCGACGATCTTAAGGATAAGCTCGGCGAGATAAAGTTCTTCAAGGTAAAGGACGCGCCTCGGAGCACCACGGTCAAAGAACCTTACGTCGTGGGCGAGGGAGGGAAGACGAAGGTCGTGCTTATCGATTACGGCGCCAAGCTCAATATCCCGAGAGAGCTTGCCAAGCGCGGCTGCGAGGTGCATATCGTGCCCTGCACGGCGACGGCGGAAGAGATACTCTCGCATAAGCCCGCGGGCATAATGCTGAGTAACGGCGGCGGCGACCCCGCGGACGCGAAGTTCGAGATCGAGCAGATCAAAAAGCTCAACGAGCTCAGGATCCCCACCTTCGGTATATGCCTCGGTCATCAGCTCATGGCGCTCGCTTCGGGCGCGAAGACGCACAAACTCAAATACGGTCACCGCGGAGCGAACCAGCCGGTCAAAGATCTCTCCACGGGCAAGGTGTTCATCACGAGTCAGAACCACGGCTACGCGGTGCGCAACAAGTCCATACCCGAAGGTGTGGGCAGGGTGAGCATGATAAACGCCAATGACAAGACGTGCGAGGGCATAGAGTATATCGGCCGCCCCTGCTTTACGGTGCAGTTCCACCCCGAAGCGCACGGCGGACCGCTGGATACGGAATTTTTATTCGACAGATTTGTCGCTATGACGGAGGAGCGCAATGCCTAAGAACAAGGATATAAAGAAAGTACTGGTCATCGGTTCGGGACCTATAACGATAGGTCAGGCGGCGGAGTTCGACTACGCCGGAACGCAGGCGTGCCGCACCTTGAAGAGCGAAAAAGTGGAAGTCGTGCTCGTCAACTCCAACCCCGCTACGATCATGACGGATAAGGCGATGGCGGATCAGATATACATCGAGCCGCTCACGCTCCCCGTGCTCAAACGCATCATACTCGAAGAAAAACCGGACGGCATACTGCCCAGCCTCGGCGGGCAGACGGGTCTGACCCTCTCCATGCAGCTGGATAAGAGCGGCTTCCTCAAAGAGAACAACGTCCGCCTTCTCGGCATGAACCCAGAGACCATAGACAAGGCGGAGGACAGGCAGAAGTTCAAGGACACGATGGAGTCCATCGGTCAGCCCTGCATACCTTCCAAAGTCGTCAACGACGTGCAGTCGGCGGTGGATTTCGCAGAAGTGATAGGTTATCCCGTCATCGTGCGCCCGGCGTTCACGCTCGGCGGCGCGGGAGGCGGCATAGCGGATAACGAAGAGCAGCTGCGCGAGATCGCCGCGGGCGGACTTTATCTCTCGCCGATAACCCAGGTGCTCATCGAAAAGTGCATATCCGGCTGGAAGGAGATAGAGTTCGAGGTCATACGCGACCATGCGGGCAACGTCATCGCCGTGTGTTCGATGGAGAACTTCGATCCCGTCGGCGTGCATACGGGCGACAGCATAGTCATCGCGCCGTGCGTGACGCTCGCGGACAGGGAGTTCCAGATGCTGCGCAGCGCGGCTCTCAACATCATAACCGCGCTCGGCATAGAGGGCGGCTGCAACTGCCAGTTCGCGCTCAAGCCGGACAGCATGGAATACGCGGTCATAGAGGTCAACCCCCGCGTCTCGCGTTCCTCCGCGCTCGCGTCCAAAGCCACGGGCTATCCGATAGCCAAGGTAGCGACGCTCATCGCTCTCGGCTATAATCTCGACGAGATACCCAACGTCGTCACGGGCAAGACCAAAGCGTCCTTCGAGCCGACGGTGGACTACGTCGTCGTCAAGCTGCCCCGCTGGCCCTTCGATAAATTCGTATACGCCAAGCGCAACCTCGGCACGCAGATGAAGGCGACGGGCGAGGTGATGGCTATCGCTCCCAATTTCGAGAACGCTCTCATGAAAGCGGTCCGCGGCAGCGAAGGGCTCAGCCTGGATAACGCCAAGTACAACCATTACAGCGACGAAAAGGTCGTAAGTTCTCTCATGCCGGCAACGGACTACCGCCTCTTCATGATATACGAGGCGCTCAAGCGTAAGCTGCGCACGGTGGATGAGATCTGCGACGAAACGAAGATAGACAAGTGGTTCGTCTCCAAGATAGCCAATCTCGTGGACTACGAGGATTCTATCCGCGGCAAAGAGCTCACGAAAGACGAGTACATGCGCGGCAAAAAGATGGGCTATCCCGATAAAGTGCTCTCCTCGATAAGCGGACATCCGCTGCCCGAACACCGCAGAGCGGTATACAAAATGGTGGATACCTGCGGCGCGGAGTTCAAAGCGGAGACCCCTTACTTCTACTCGACTTACGACGACGAGAACGAGGCGGACGAATTCATCGAGGAGCGCGGCGACAAGAAGAAGCGCCGTATCATAGTGTTCGGTTCCGGTCCGATAAGGATAGGTCAGGGCATAGAGTTCGACTACGCCTCCGTCCACTGCGTGTGGGCGCTCAAAGAGGCGGGCTGCGAAGTCGCGATAGTCAACAACAACCCCGAAACGGTCTCCACCGACTTCGACACGGCGGACAGACTGTATTTCGAGCCGCTCACGCCCGAGGACGTGGATAACGTCATCGCCACCGAAAAGCCTTACGGCGTGGTGGTGGCTTTCGGCGGACAGACGGCGATAAAGCTCACCAAGCATCTCAGCGAGTCGGGAGTGCGCATCCTCGGTACGTCGGCGGACATGATAGACGCCGCAGAGGACCGCGAGCGTTTCGACGAGCTTCTCGAGAAGCTGCATATACGCCGCCCCGCGGGCCATACGGTGACAAATACCGCGGACGCGCTCAAAGTAGGCGAGGAGCTCGGTTATCCCGTGCTCATGCGTCCCAGCTACGTGCTCGGCGGACAGAACATGATCATCGCGTGGGGAGAGAGCGATATCCGCGAATACATGGACGTCATCCTCACCGAGAACCCGAACAATATCATCCTCATCGATAAATACGTCATCGGCACCGAAGTGGAAGTGGACGCCATCTGCGACGGCAAGGATATCCTCATCCCGGGCATCATGGAGCACGTCGAGAGGACGGGCATACACAGCGGCGACTCGATAGCGATATATCCCGCGCAGCACCTCGGCGACGAGATCATCGAGAAGCTGATAGAGAACACCCGTCAGCTCGCGCTCGGTCTGGAGACCAAGGGTCTGATAAACATACAGTATATCGTCAAGAACAACCAGATATACGTCATAGAGGTCAATCCCCGTTCCAGCCGCACGGTGCCTTATATAAGCAAGGTCACGGGCGTGCCCATGATACAGCTCGCCACCGAGTGCATGCTGGGCAAAAAGCTCGCAGACCTCGGCTACGGCACGGGACTGTACAAGCGCAGCCCGTACGTCGCGGTCAAAGTGCCCATATTCAGTTTCGAAAAACTCGCCGACCTCGATACACACCTCGGTCCCGAGATGAAGTCCACGGGCGAGGTGCTCGGTATCGGCAAGAGCCTGGATGAGGCGCTTTACAAAGGTCTTTGTGCCGCCGGCTACGATATGGACAGAAAGAATCGCAGCGGCGTGCTCATCACGGTGCGCGACGTCGACAAGCCGGAGATCGCCAAGATCGCCAAAGAGTTCAGCGAGCTGGGATACAAACTGTATGCCACCGCGGGCACGGGCGAGGTGATACGAAAGGCGGGCATGAAGGTGACCGTCGTCAACAAGATAAGCGACGGCGGCAGCGAAACGACGTTCGACCTGCTCACGCGCGGCAAAGTCAGCCTGCTCATATGCACTTCTTCCAAGGGCCGTATACCGTCGGAGGACGACGTGCGCCTGCGCCGCGAAGCGGTGACGCTCGCCGTGCCCTGCCTGACCAGCGTGGATACCGCGAACGCTCTTGCGGGCGCGCTCCGCTCAAAGTACAACCAGGGCAATATAGAGCTCGTGGATATCAACCGCATGCGTACCGAGAAGCAGAAGATATCCTTCATCAAAATGCAGGGCTGCGGCAACGACTATATCTATATCGACTGCCGCAAGCACAAGATAAGCAACATGGAGTCCATCGCCGTCAACCTTTCGGACAGGCACTTCGGCGTGGGCGGCGACGGCGTGGTGTTCATCGAACCGTCCTCCGTCGCGGATATAAAAATGCGCGAGTTCAACGCGGACGGCAGCGAAGGCATGATGTGCGGCAACGCGATACGCTGCGTGGGCAAGTACATCTACGACACCGGTCACGTCGACCGTCGCGAGATCACGGTGGAAACGCGCAGCGGCGTCAAAAAGCTCTGGCTGTATGTGCGCAACAATGAAGTTTCCAGCGCCAAGGTCGATATGGGCGCGCCCGTATTCGACGCGGATAAAGTGCCCGTGCGTCTGGATGGCGAAGTGGTGGACCGCCCCGTGATGCTTGCGGGCGAAGAGCGCCGCATCACCTGCGTATCCATGGGCAACCCGCATTGCGTGATACCCGTGGACGACGTTGACGCCGTGGACATCGAAAAGATAGGTCCCGCGATAGAGAACGATCCGCTGTTCCCGAGCAGGGTGAACGTGGAGTTCGCTCAGGTGCTGGACGAGACCACCGTCAAAGTGCGCGTATGGGAGCGCGGTACGGGCGAGACTTATGCCTGCGGCACGGGAACGTGCGCCGCGGTAGCGGCGCTCACGCGCCTCGGCAAGTTCCGTCTCGGCGACGCGGTCACCGTCCGCGTCAAGGGCGGCGAGCTCACCGTACAGTATACGGGCGATACCGTGTATCTTACGGGCGACGCCGTGGAAGTGTACAAAGGAGTCGCGAGATTATGACGAAATACATCTTTGTCACCGGCGGCGTGGTATCCGGTCTCGGCAAGGGCATCACCGCGGCGAGTCTCGGTATGCTGCTCAAAGCAAAGGGACTCAAAGTCGTTTCGCAGAAGCTCGACCCGTATATCAACATCGACCCCGGCACGATGAGCCCTTACCAGCACGGCGAGGTGTTCGTCACCGAGGACGGCGCGGAGACCGACCTCGACCTCGGGCATTACGAGCGGTTCATAGACGAGAACCTCAATAAGTTCTCCAACCTCACGACGGGCAAAGTGTACTGGAACGTGCTCAACAACGAGCGCAACGGCGTGTATAACGGCGAAACGGTGCAGGTCATCCCGCATATAACCAACGAGATCAAACGCTTCGTGTATTCGGTCGCGAAAAAGGACGGTGCGGACGTCGTCATCACCGAGATCGGCGGCACGATAGGCGATATCGAGAGTCTTCCTTTCCTCGAAGCGATACGCCAGGTGGGCAACGAAGTGGGCAGGGAGAACTGTATCTACATACACGTCACTCTCGTCCCCGTCATAAAATCCAGCGGGGAAGTGAAGTCCAAGCCCACGCAGCATTCGGTGAAGGAGCTGCAGAGCTTAGGCATACAGCCCGACCTCATCGTATGCCGCTGCGACGACAGGCTGGACGAGAGCATCAAGCGCAAGATCGCGCTGACATGCAACGTTTTCCCCGACTGCGTCATAGAGAACCGCAACGTGAAACTTCTTTACGAAGCGCCTCTCATGCTGGAAGAGAGCAGGATATGCGAGGTGGTCAGCCGCCGCCTCGGTCTGCCCGACAATCCTCCCGATCTGACCGACTGGATGCGCATGCTGGAAATGGCTCGCGCCCGCGATAAGGAAGTGACGATCGCGATATGCGGCAAGTATACGCACATGTACGATACATACCTCTCCATCATCGAAGCGCTCACGCACGGCGGTATAGCGAGCGGCGCCAAGATAAACATCGATTGGGTGGACAGCGAAAAGCTCACCGAGGACAACGCGGCGGAGCGCCTTGCGGGCGCGGACGGCATACTCGTACCCGGCGGCTTCGGAGACCGCGGTATCGAAGGCATGATAGTCGCGGCGAAGTACGCGAGGGAGAACGGAGTACCTTACTTCGGCATCTGCCTTGGCATGCAGATAGCGGTCATCGAGTTCGCACGCCACGTCGCGGGCTTGCCCGAAGCCAACAGCCGCGAATTCGACCACCATTCTCCGGACAAAGTCATCGACTTCATGGAAGGTCAGCACGGCATGGAGAACACGGGCGGCACCATGCGCCTGGGCGCATACGAGTGCGAAGTGGCTCCGGGCACGCTGCTCTCCCGCATATACGACGGAGCATCCACGGTGTACGAACGTCACCGCCACCGCTTCGAGTTCAATAACGCGTACCGCGCGGAGTTCACGCGCCTCGGGCTTGTCATCGGCGGGCGCAACCCGCAGAACGACCTCGTCGAATCCGTGGAGCTGCCCAACCATCCGTTCTATATCGGCGTGCAGTATCACCCCGAGTTCAAGAGCAGACCGCACCGTCCGCAGCCCATATTCAAGGCGTTCGTGGCGGCTGCGCTCGGGCATAAGGAAAACCGCAGAAAGGCAGGAAAGAAATGAAACTCAATACAAATTACGATAACGTGAAAGACAGCTATCTGTTCGTGGAGATCGCCAAGCGCGTTTCCGCATATACGGCGGAGAACCCTACGGCGAAGCTCATCCGCATGGGCATAGGCGACGTTACCCGTCCGCTCGCTCCTTGCGTGGTGGAAGCGGGCATGAAGGCGATGGCGGAGATGGGCAACGCAGAGACATTCCGCGGTTACAGCCCCGATTCGCAGGGCTACGACTTCCTGCGCGAGCGCATTAGCGCGTATTATGCCCGTTTCGGAGTGAAGGTGTCTCCGCACGAGATACACGTTTCGGACGGCGCCAAGAGCGACTGCGGCAACATAGTCGATATGTTCGACCGCGACAATGTCGTGCTCGTGCCCGATCCCGTGTACCCCGTGTACGTGGACAGCAACATCATGAGCGGCAGGAAGATAATCTACTGCAACGCCACCGAGGAAAACGGCTTCGCGCCGCTCCCCGACGACAGCGTGAAGTGCGACATCATATATCTCTGCTCGCCAAACAACCCCACGGGCTCCGCGTTCACTTACGACGGTCTTAAAAAGTGGGTGGACTATGCGGCAAAGCAGGGAGCGATAATCGTTTACGACGCGGCGTACGAGGCGTTCATAACGGACGATAACGTGCCCCGCAGCATATTCGCGGTGGACGGCGCGCGCGAGTGCGCGGTGGAGCTATGCTCCTTCTCCAAAACGGCGGGATTCACGGGCGTGCGCTGCGGCTACACCGTGGTGCCCGACGAGCTTTGCGGCGGCAAATTCGCCAAGATGTGGGCGCGCAGACAGTCGACCAAGTTCAACGGCACGAGCTACATCCAGCAGCGCATGGCGGAAGCGGCGTATTCCGACGAGGGCATAAAGCAGAACATGGAGAACATCGCGGCGTACAGGAAGAACGCCGACCTCATATCCGCAGCTCTCGGCGATATGGGGATATACCACACGGGCGGGAAGAACTCGCCGTATATCTGGCTCAAATGCGGCACGGACAGCTGGACGTTCTTCGACAGGCTCCTTAAAGAAGCGAACGTCGTGGGAACTCCGGGTTCGGGCTTCGGCAGGAACGGCGAAGGCTTCTTCCGCCTTACCGCGTTCAACACTTACGAAAACACCAAAGAGGCGCTCGAGCGTATAAAAAAAGTGCTCTGACATCTCGGGTAAAACAAAAACGGCGTCCGCTCCTTTCGGAGGGGACGCCTTAAAATTTCACCCGCGAGGACCGTCGCATTGCCTATACTAACCCGCCAATGGCAGGTGGGCAGGCAGTCTATGCCGTCTGTCTTCCACTGCGAGTGCAAGTCGTAGTCTTGCAGTCGGTTACCGAGGCCTGACATAATGCATACGAACGGTACCATGAGCCCTTTTGATAGTTGAGGTTAAATATTTGCAACTGACGTGAGCCGCAGGCATTTTGCTTACATACTAAGTATATACCATGATCGCGTTATAATCAATAGTTTTTACGAAAATATTTATATAAAAATTTTCGCAAAACATATTGACAAATCGTCCGTTTTGTGGTAGCGTAAATTTTGAACACACGGTCATCACGATATTTGTGTGCGGAGGTGACATAATGGAAATAATCCCCGTGGGCATTTACGGCGCATATCCCGCGCCCGGCTGCGCTTCGGCGTGCTATCTCGTGCGCGGCAGGAGCGCGAACGTCGTTCTCGACATGGGCAGCGGTTCGCTCTCTCTGCTGCAGAAGTATATAAAAATAAGCGACGTAGACGCTTTTATCCTGTCGCATCTGCATTACGACCATTTCTGCGACGCATTGCCGCTCGCGTACTGCCCGGGAAAACATCTCATTTACTGTCCGCCCACGCCGAGCGAGTGTTTCACCCTTCTCAAAAACGCGCCCGCTCACGACGTCCGCGTGATAAACGAGGGCGCCCGCGTGCGGGTGGGCGATATGAGCTTCGAATTCTGCCGTACCGTTCATCCGCTCGAAACGTATGCCGTCAAGGTGACGGAGGACGGCAGTAGCTTCGTCTATACGGCGGACGCGAAGTATACGGACAAGCTGGTCGAGTTCTGTAGCGGCAGCGAGCTTGCGCTCGTAGATTGCAGTTTTCCCTCGGGTACGGCGCACATGGTCGCCGAGGAAGGCGCGCGCCTCGCGGAAGAAGCGGGCGTAAAGATATATGCGATACATTTCAGCCCGACTTACGACGCGCTGCCTTCGCTGGAAAAGTGCGGTATCCCGCCCGTCCGGGAGGGGGAGCATATCAAAGTCTGATCACGGTTTTCCAAGCAGCCCTTTGAGCGGGCTGCTTTTGCGTGTCATAAAGCCGCGCGGTATGCTCATATCATGGCGTATGAGCGCGGTGAAGAAAGCGGTATTCGGATTGGGAGCGGCGGTGACGGCTATATGCGCGGTCACCGCTCTCGTATGCGGGGTGATCATAGGCGTGCGCGGGATAAGGCTTACCGACCTTACGCGAGCGGACATTTTTTACGCGGCGGGGAAGCGGTCGGACGACGCCGCCTCTCTTGCCGCGTCGGTGAGAAAAGCGGGCGGCGCGGGCGTGATCTGCGGCGATCTCGTCATCTATGCGGTGTATGCCGAAAAGCATGATGCCGAGAGCGTGGCGGAGAGTACGGGAACGGAGGTAGCCGAGCTGTCCGTACCCGTGCCGAACGCGGAGGACGAGGAGTTCGTCGCGGCTGCGACGGAAGCGGTGAGAGAGACGGAAAAGCTGTGGCGCGCCGTAGAATCGGGAGATATGAGCGGCTCCGAAGCGCTTGCTTCTTTAGACGGGATCGCGGCAGAGCTGTGCGGTATGGCGGACAGCGGCAGGGCGGTCGCTCTCGGCGCGGCACTGATGCAGGCGGCGGACAGTGCGGTTTCCGCCGCGGGAGCGCTCAGGCGGGCTTCGGCGTTGGCGGCGGTAACGCTCGCGCGTATGCCCGCTCTGCTTTAAGCGTTTGACAAACGGTCGCGATATGTATTATAATTATCGGGCATGGGCGGGCGCATGACGCCTGCCCGACCGAGAGGACAAGCAATGTATAAGATACTCGAAAAGCGGGAACTCAATCCCACCGTAACATTCATGTCGATAGACGCTCCGCTCGTCGCCCGTAAGGCGCAGCCGGGGCAGTTCGTCATACTGCGCGTAGACGAAGAGGGCGAACGTATCCCTCTTACCGTGGCGGGCTACGACAGGGAAAAAGGTAGCGTAGACATCATTTTCCAGATAGTGGGCGCGACGACCATGAAGCTGAACTCCAAAAAGCAGGGTGAAAGTATAGCCGATTTCGTCGGACCTCTCGGCAACCCGACGGAGACGGAAGGCGTAAAGCGCGCCTGCATAGTGGGCGGCGGCGTGGGCTGCGCGATAGCGTACCCCGTAGCGAAAGAGCTGCACGACCTCGGCTGCGAGGTCACGACGATAGCGGGATTCCGCAATAAAGATCTCGTCATCCTCGAAGACGAATTCGCCGCGGCGTCCGACCGCTTCTACCGCATGTCCGACGACGGCAGCTGGGGAGAGAAAGGCGTAGTCACCGCTCCGTTGCATGAGATGCTGGAGAGCGGCGAGCGTTTCGACGTGGTCATCGCCATAGGTCCCGTGATCATGATGAAATTCGTCACTCTCGAAACGAAGAAGTATGATCAGAAGACGATCATCTCCATGAACCCCATAATGATAGACGGTACGGGCATGTGCGGCTGCTGCCGGCTGACGGTGACGGACGCCGAAGGCAACCGCGTGACCAAGTTTGCCTGCGTGGACGGACCTGATTTCGACGCCTTTACCGTGGACTTCGACGAAGCCATGATGCGCGCGTCGCAGTATGCCGAGTTCGAGCGCAAAGCGCGCGACGAAGAATGTAATCTTCTCAAAAAAGCAGCGGAGGTGAACGCATAATGCCCATCGTACCCAAAAAACACCCGATGCCCTCTCAGGACCCGAAAGTAAGGGCGCATAATTTCGACGAAGTCGCCACCGGCTACACCGAGGAGATCGCGGTCGCCGAGGCGCAGAGATGCCTGAACTGCAAAAACAGACCGTGCGTGAGCGGCTGCCCCGTCGGTATAGACATACCCGCGTTCATAACGAAGATCAAAGAGCGCGATTACGAGGGTGCTTACGACGTCATATCCGGTTTCTCCTCGCTGCCCGCCGTATGCGGCAGGGTGTGCCCGCAGGAAACGCAGTGCGAAGCCAAGTGCACGCTCGGCATAAAGTTCGAGCCCGTAGGCATAGGCAGGCTGGAACGCTATGTGGCGGACAGGCATAACGACAACGTGTGCGACAGCGCAGTTCGCCCCGCGCCCAACGGGCATAAGGTAGCCGTCGTGGGTTCGGGTCCCAGCGGACTGACCTGCGCGGGAGATCTCGCGAAAAAAGGTTATAAAGTAACGGTATACGAAGCCCTGCACACCGCGGGCGGCGTGCTCGTGTACGGCATACCCGAGTTCCGTCTGCCCAAAGCGATAGTCGCGAGGGAAGTGGACGGTTTGAAGCGTCTCGGCGTGGATGTGGAGACGAATGTCGTCATCGGCAAAACGCTTACCGTGGACGAGCTTTTCGACGCGGGATACGAAGCGGTATTCATCGGCTCGGGCGCGGGACTGCCCAATTTCATGAACATCCCGGGCGAGAGTCTCAAGGGCGTATACTCCGCAAACGAGTTCCTTACGCGCAGCAATCTCATGAAGGCATACCGCGATAAGTCGGATACTCCCATCATGAAGGGCGGTAAAGTAGCCGTGGTCGGCGGCGGTAACGTGGCTATGGACGCCGCGCGCACCGCGCTCCGCCTGGGCGCCGAGACGGTATATATCGTCTATCGCCGTTCCATGACCGAGCTTCCCGCCCGCCGCGAAGAGGTGGAGCATGCCGAGGAAGAGGGTATCGATTTCCGTCTGCTCTGCAATCCCGTGGAGATACTCGGATATCATAACGAAAGCGATAAACGCGACCCGAAGAACGGTTGCGTGACGGGCATTAAGTGCATAAAGATGGAGCTGGGAGAGCCGGACGAGCGCGGCAGGCGCCGTCCCGTGCCCGTGCCGGGCAGCGAGTTCGTGCTGGACGTCGACACCGTCGTCATGAGCATAGGCACGTCGCCCAATCCGCTCATAAAGTCCACTGTCAAGGGGCTGGAAGTCAATCGTCACGGCGGCATCGTAGTGAATGAGGACGGTCTTACGTCCCGCGAGGGCATATACGCGGGCGGCGACGCGGTCACGGGCGCGTCCACGGTCATCAGCGCGATGGGCGCGGGCAAGACGGCGGCAAGAGCGATAGACGAATATATACGGAGCAAAAAGGATTAACGGCGTCCGAACGGGATCTCCGTCGGAGCAAAGGATTAGCTATGGACGGATTCAGGGAAGTTTCCGATAAGTTTTTTACGGGCGAGCGCGCGATGTTCGGCACCCGCGGCGCGGCGATAACGCGCTGCACGTTCGGCGACGGCGAGTCGCCTCTCAAAGAGAGCGGCGATCTGAAAATAACGGATACGCTGTTCAAGTGGAAGTATCCGCTCTGGTACTGCGAGAACGTCGAGCTGGACGGCTGCACGTTCTACGAGACCGCCCGCGCGGGGGTGTGGTATACGAACAACTTTGCTTTCAGCCGCGGTATCATAGAAGCGCCCAAGACCTTCCGTCGCTGCCGAGGTATAACGCTTGATGACGTATTTCTGCCTCATGCCGAGGAAACGCTCTGGAACTGTGCGGACGTGAAACTCCGCAACGTGCGCGCCCGCGGCGATTACTTCGCGATGAACGTCTGCGGCGCGGAGATAGAGAACTTCGACCTCGTAGGCAATTACGGCTTCGACGGCGCGAAGAACGTCATTATAAAAAATGCCCGTATGCTCACCAAAGACGCGTTCTGGAACAGCGAGAACGTCACGGTCATCGACTCGTTCATATCCGGCGAGTACCTCGGCTGGAACGCCAAAAACCTCACGCTCATAAACTGTACGGTGGAGAGCCTCCAGGGCATGTGCTACATCGAAAACCTCGTGATGAAGAACTGCCGCACGGCGGATACCACTCTTGCATTCGAATACTCGTCGGTGGACGCGGACATAGAAGGTCGGATAGACAGCGTGTTCAACCCGTCGTCCGGAACGATAGCCGCGGGCGATATCGGTGAACTCACGCTCGACCCCTCCCGCGTCGACCCCTCTAAAACTACGGTGCGCAGGAAGGGATAAAAAACATATTTATACGCAGCCGCGGTTCCCGCGGCTGTTTTTCTATATTGACAAAACAGCGCGTATTTGTTATACTTTATGTGTAACGGAGGAAAACGAATGATCCGCATAGCGATAGTGGAAGACGAGAAAAAGTATTCGGATATTTTGTCGCGGTATCTGAAAGATTTCGGCGAAGAAGAAGGCGAGATATTCGACGTCTCCGTGTTTTCCGATGCCGTTGCTTTTTTGACGGATTATTCTCCGGAGTACGATATAGTGTTCATGGATATAATGATGCCCGGTATCGACGGTATGCGGGCGGCGGCAAAGGTGCGCGAGCGCGATACCGAGACCGTTCTCATATTCGTGACGAATATGGCGCAGTTCGCGGTCAAAGGTTATGAGGTGAACGCGCTGGATTTTATAGTCAAGCCCGTTTCTTATTATGATTTCCGTATCAAGATGAGAAGAGCCGTTTTCGCCGTGCGCAGCAGGGACGATCGCTCCGTCGTTGTTCCGGCGGAAGGCGGAGGTCTGCGCGTAGCCGTGCGCGATCTGATGTATATAGAGGTCACGGGACATCGCTGTATATATCATATCGCTCCGCATTCCGTCGCAGAGGGGCGCAATACGATCAAAAACCTTTCCGGACTGCTCGCACCGTATAACTTCCTGCGCTGCAACAGTTGTTATCTCGTGAACCCGGCGTGGATAAGATATATCGGCGGGTATACCGTGCGCGTCGGGGAAGATGAACTGCAGATAAGTCATCCGCGCAGAAAAGAATTCGTGAGCCGTTTCAACGAGTGGGTCGCACGTGGCGGTGGGGTAAAGTAATGAGCGGATACGTTTACTATATCACGGGCAGTCTGATATTCGTAGCGGTGCTTAATTCCGGGGAATGCCTGGCGTCTCCGTGGAAACTCAGGCGTGAGCGTTTTGCACTGCGTTTTCTGCTGTGCCTGGCGGCGCAGTTCGTGTTTGCTTTTCCCGTAACGCTGGGGTATTACGCGGCGGCGGAACATATCGTATCGGCAGTCGCCGTGAATGCGGTTGCCGTGCTTACTTACGTTCTGATGTTCGCGGTGTCGCTTGCCGCTATTTATTTCTGCTACGACATGCCTTTTCGCGAATGCGTGCTCAGCGGCGTTGCAGGCTATGCGGCGCAGCATATCTGTTATAATATCTACGGTCTGGCGAATTACGGCGACCACATGCTCATGGCTGTCTATAAGCTCGGCATGGTCTCCGGATTTATACTTACGTCGCTCATACAGCTGGCGATATCCGCCGTTGTCCTTGTCATCGTGAGGCTGTTTCTTCCGCCGGGTGTGAACGCGGGAGGGGTTGGCAAAGCGGACGTAACTCTGCTCGCGGCGGGTACGCTTCTCGTCGTTCTCGTGGCGAACGCCGTGCTCAGCATATTCCGTGCGGAGAGCGCTCCTCTTGCCGCATTGTCGTCGGTGCTTCTTATATGTTGCTGCGTATTCATATTGTTCCTGCGTTCGGATATGCTCGAACGCCGCAGACTCAGCCGCGAGCTGGGCGCCATCGATTCGCTGCGTGCGAAAGAGCTGCGGCATTACGAGCAGCTGCGCAGCAATATGGAATTGGTAAACGTCAAATGTCACGATATAAAACATTATATCGACAGCGCAAGGAGCGGAGTGGATCTCGACGAGCTGAAACGTCTCGCCGATATTTACGACAGCGAAATGAAAACGGGCAACGAAACGCTGGATATCATTCTTTCCGAATACCGCATATACTGTTCTTCGCATGAGATAATATTTACAGCGCTCGCCGACGGTAAGGCACTCGGTTTCATGTCCGTTGCCGATATCTGTTCGCTGTTCGGTAATATCCTCGAGAATGCCGTAGAAGCGTGTGAACATGTGAGCGATCCGCAAAAACGCGTCGTGAGCCTGAATGTGCGCAACGTCGCGGGGCAGATCTCCGTGAGCGAGGATAATTATTTCGCCGGAGAGTTGCGATTCTCGGGCGGTATGCCGCTGTCATCGAAAGGCGATCCGGACCGTCACGGTTTCGGCGTAAAGTCGATAAAAATGATAGTTGAAAAGTACGGCGGCACCATGGATTGCCGGGTGACCGGAGATCTTTTCAGCCTCGGTTGTATGATCCCCGTACCAGTCGGGAAGCGAAGCAAGGATCAAGGTTAGGACAAATAAAGCAAGTTTGGGACGAGACTATTGACGGCTCGTCCTTTTTCTTTTATACTGCGCCTGTCGGAAGAGATATCCGCGAGAAAATATTAAAAGGAGGAAATGATTGGAATGAAACAAAAGATGTCCAATCGTAAGTTCATGGCGATAGTGATACCGATCATGGTATTTTTGCTCATCCTCGTGATCGCGGTCACAGTCGCCTGCAACATGTTCGCACCGGTGCTCAACAACCACCTGGGACGCGGCGAAATGCACCGCGAGATCCCTGAGGGGACGGAGGATTGGGATACGGACTACTATGACCGCCGTTTCGAAACAACGGAGGAAGCCAAAGAGTATACTCTTTCGGTGAACGAAGAAGTGGTGAACGAAGGTATGGTGTTGCTCAAAAATAACGGCGTATTGCCTCTTTCGAAGAGCGCTGCGGTCACGCCGTTCGGCAGGGGATACGCTCATCCCATCTATAACGGCAATGCCGCAGGCGGTTCGATCAAGTACACCGATCCCGAAGGCGAAGCGACCGTATCTCCCGCGGAAGCTTTGGGCGCGGAGTTTACAAACATCGTCACCGCCGCTGCCGATCTTCAACCCGAAAGCACGGGCTATAAGCTCGGCATGTGGAGACCGAGCGAGACGGGGTCGTGGTATCAGCCCGTCGAATACACAAATTATCCCGACGCTCCCGCGGCAGCCGAAGGCACCACCGCGCACGACGTGGCGCAGATGGGCGGAGATAACTATATACTCGAGTTGGACGCTTCGGTGTACGATTCTCTTTCGGATACAGACCTCGGCAAGATGAAGGATTCCACCGCGCTCGTGTTCGTCACGCGTTCGGGCAACGAGAATGCGGACAAAAAGAGCGACGGTTACACAGACGGCACAGAACATTTTCTTCAGCTTTCAAAGAACGAGCGCGATATGATCGCTTTTGCCAAAGAGAGCTGCAAAAAAGTCGTTCTCGTCGTCGTAGCGTCCAATCCCATAGAACTCGACGTAGTGATGGACGGAGAGCTGGAAGCGGACGCCATCATCTGGGCGGGTCATCCCGGAGATAACGGTTTCAAATCTCTCGCGTCTATACTTTGCGGCGATGTAAATCCTTCGGGCAGGCTCGTCGATCTGTTCGCAACGGATTTCCTCGATACTCCTTCTTTCAAAAATTGGGGTGATTTCTATTACACGAACGCCACGATGTGGGAGTTTTCCGAAACCCCTCCTCATGCCGCCGGAACGAAGAACGAGGACGGCAAAGACCTCTACTACCGCCCTTATGTGGAATATGAAGAAGGCATGTACAACGGTTACCGTTACTACGAGACCGCTCACGACATCAAGGCAGCCGGCTTCGTTTACGGCGAGCTTGACGAGAACGGCGGAGTAGTCACGCCCGGTGAAGTGGCATATCCTTTCGGTTACGGTCTGTCGTACACCGACTTTACTTCGGAGATCACGGCTTTCGACAAGCGAGGCGACGATATAACGGTAGAAGTCACCGTTATCAACGACGGAGAAAAGGCAGGCAAAGAAGTGGTCCAGCTGTACTATACCGCGCCGTATACCGATCTCGACCGCACGATGCTCATCGAAAAGCCCACGGTCAATCTGCTGGCGTTTGCTAAGACGAAGCTCATCGAGCCGCATGACAGCGCGACCGTTACGATCACGTTCTCCGTCGAAGAGATGTCGTCTTACTGCTATACGCGCGACAACGGCGATGGCACTACGGGCTGCTATATGCTGGAGGAAGGGGACTATATCGTTTCACTTCGCGCTAACAGTCATGATGTGACAGACAGCGAGACGTGGCACAACCCCGAAACGATCTGGTACGATAACTCCAACCCCCGCACGTTGGAAAAAGATATGCAGTCGGCTATGGCGGACGACGGCACTTTGCTCGATTTTCCCGCACGTCAGGCGGAAGATCCCGATGCTGAGTTCATCGCCGCGACCAATCTCTTCCCGTATATGAGCGACTATATGCGCGACGAAACGGATATGCTTTCCCGTAAGGCGTGGGACGCGGACTTTACGTCCGAAGAGCCGGCGAGGAGCAAAGAGATCTCGCAGAAGTACATAGATATGTTCGGCATAGAGCAGGCGTTCGATTCGGCGACGAACCCGGAGATGGGTAACGTCGAAGGCAGCAAAGTATACACCGACGTCATGCCGAAGAGCGGTGCCGAAAAAACGCTCACCGTTCTCGATATGCGCGGCAAGGATTATTATGACGAGAGCTGGGAGATCCTTCTCGATCAGATAGATTGGGACGCGGATAAAGACGATATCATATACAACTTCACGCGCTCCAATTATTTCTACGAAGGAGTGGATTCCATAGGTCTGCCGCCCAGCAGCCACTGCGAAGGCGCAAACGGCGTGCGCATGCAGAATCAGGATGACCTGACGACTTCGTGGTGTATGGCGCCCGAAATGGCGTCTACGTGGAACGTCGCGCTCATGGAAAAGATGGGCGAGGCGATGGGGCAGGAGGCGCTCACGCTCGATCTCCACGGCAGGATGTCTCCCGCGATGAACCTTCACCGTTCGCCTTTCCAAGGCAGAGTGTTCGAATATTTCAGCGAGGACCCCATACTGACGGGTAAGATCGCCGCGGCGATAGTCACGGGCACATCGGGCGCGGGCATGTACGACTTCATCAAACACTTCGGTCTCAACGACCAGGAGACCAACAGGTCGAAGACGCTGCATACCTGGGCAACGGAGCAGGTAGTGAGAGAGCTTTACAATAAGCCCTTTGAGATCTGCATACGCGACGCGCGCAAGACGATCAGGTATACGGCGGATACCGACGGCACCGTGGGCACGAAAGTCATGCGCGGCTGCTCGGCTATAATGATCGCGCAGAACGCGTTCGGCCCCGTGACCGCATTCTGTAACTACGATCTTGTGACCCGTTTGCTCCGGGAAGAGTGGGGATTCACCGGTCTCGTAAACGGCGATATGTACAACTGGCCGTCATCCAAGGGCATACACGAATTGTTCATGCGCGCCGGCTGCGATACCTGGCTCGCATGGAACACCGACGGTACGCTCGCGGATTACGACAGTGCGACTGCTCGCACGGTGATGCGCGAAGCTCTTCACCACATAGCGTATACGGTGGCAAATTCTTCGGTGTTGCAGAATTCTCCTCCGGGAACGATAATCTATTACGATATGTCCCCGTGGATGATAGGGCTGATAGCGCTCAATGTTGTCATTTACTGTCTGATCGCGGGCGGTATAGTGTGGTTGGTGTTTCGTCTTATCGACGCGAAGAAGCACCCCGAAAAATATAAGTCCAAGAACAAAGCCGAAACGGTAACGGCTTAAAAGAACGGGCGGGTCTGCCGGATCGCGGCAGACCCGCCCGCATTTTGCGTACATTTATTTTTCCGCAATGCTCGCTTTCAGGTATTTGAGGAACAGCGAAGCGGCGCGGGAGAACACCTGGTCCTTTTTCCACGCCACGCTCACGCCTGAGCGCACGGCGGGAGAAAGGGGACGGAAGCACAGCGTCTCGCTGCCCGTCAGGTTCACGATGCCGTTTATGCACAGCACGCAGCCGATGCCCGCTTCCGCCATGAGCGTGGCGTTGTACAGCAGGTTGTATGTTGCTGCGGGCTTGGGGTCGGGTATGCGCGCCACCCATTCGCTTATCGCCGAACGGTCGAGGGAATGGCGGGAACGCATGAGCGGCACTCCGGCAAGATCCTCGGGCGTTATGCTTTCCTTTGCCGCGAGCGGGTGACCGCTCGGCATTATAATGCCCCATTCGTCCGAAAACGGCAGGGTGAGATATTCGTATTTGCCGAGGTCGGCAGGCTCTATGAACAGCCCGAAGTCCGCCAGCCCTTTATCAAGGCGTTCGCTTATGTCCGACATGTCGCCGCTGTATATGTGGAAGTATATCCCCGGGCAGTCGGCATGCAGTTTTGCCGCGACGTCGGTCAGCAGTTTCATCGCTCTGGTCTCTCCGCCGCCTATGAACACGTCGCCACTCGGCTCTCCCGCGGGCACGAGAAGCTCCGCTTCCGTTTTGTCGAACAATTCGGTTATCTGTTCGGCGCGTTTTTTGAGCAGCTCGCCCGTTTCCGTCAGCCGCAGCCGTCTGCCGCCGCGTATGAACAGCGATCTGCCGACCTCGCTCTCGAGGTTCTGCATCCGGCGCGTAAGGCTGGGCTGGGTTATGTACAACCTTTCTGCGGCATGCGATATGCTGCCTTCGCGCGCTACTTCGAGGAAATATCTTATTTGCCTGATATCCATACGGAAAGTATATCACGGGTCGGAGGGCATGTCAAGTGCGTTATGCCTTTAAGCTATCGCACGCCTGTGTTTTAAGTATTTGACAATACCGCCGCAAGGGTATTATAATATGCGCGTAAGGAGAACGTCAGGCATGATGCAACTTGAAACATTCAAAGCTCGCATGTCGTTGGGCGAACGCGTGACGGCGGGCTCGGAAGAGCACGAACTGTTCCACGTTCTCGCTCTCGAAGCTAGGCGTATCACGGCACGTCTCAATGCGGCGACGGAGCCGGAGGATATCGGACGGCTGTTTTTCGAGCTTACGGGCAAGCCGGAGCGCGCCGGCTTTTCGTTGTTCCCGCCGTTTTATACCGACTGCGGCAAGAACATAACGGTGGGCGAGCGTGTATTTATCAATGCGTGCTGCTGCTTTCAGGACCAGGGCGGCATAGAGATAGGCGACGACGTGCTCATCGGTCACGGCGTATATATAGCGACTCTCGATCATTCGTTCGATCCGGACAGGCGGGGAGACATGCTGCCCGCGAAGGTAAAGATAGGGGATAAAGTGTGGATAGGCTCGGGCGCGCGTATCGTGCCCGGCGTGACGATAGGCTACGGCGCGGTGATAGGTATGGGCGCGGTCGTGACCCGCGACGTGCCCGCTTACGCGATAGCCGCGGGCGTGCCCGCGCGCGTCATCGGCGACGTGCGCGAGCGCATGAGGAGAGAGAAATGAGCGTTTTCGATAAAACGGTAAACAGGCGGGGCACGTGCTCGCTCAAATGGGACGTTAAGGAAGGCGAATTGCCCATGTGGGTGGCGGACATGGATTTCGAGACCGCGCCCGCGGTAAAGGAAGCGGTGGCGGAGCGCGCCGCTCACGGCGCATACGGCTATAACGTCCTGCCCGACGAGTGGTACGACGCGATATGCTCGTGGTGGAAAGACCGCCACGGCACCGTCATCCGCCGCGACGAGCTCTGCTTCTGTACGGGCGCGGTGCCCGCGATATCCTGCCTGGTCAAGCGGCTGACGAACATAGGCGACGAGGTCGTCGTGATGACCCCCGCTTACGATATCTTTTTTCACTCGATAGAGAACGCGGGCAGGCATACCGTCGAAAGCCCGCTCGCGTATGACGGCGAAAGCTATGCGATAGACTTCGACGACCTTGCGGAGAAACTTTCCCGTCCGCTCGTGCGTCTGCTCATACTTTGCGATCCGCATAACCCCACCGGCAATATATGGACGAAAGAGGAGCTTGCGCGTATAGGCGAACTTTGCAAAGCGCACGGAGTTACTGTCATATCCGACGAATTACATTGCGATCTCACCGACCCGGGTTTCGATTACGTGCCCTTTGCCTCCGCGAGCGATACGTGCGCGGAAGTGAGCATAACGTGCATATCCGCGAGCAAAGCGTTCAATCTCGCGGGGCTGCAATCGGCAGCGGTATGGTCGCGCAACAAAAACCTGCTTGACATTGCCGTGCGCGGTCTGAACAGCGACGAGCTCGCCGAACCAAACGCGTTCGCTGCCGTCGCGACGGCGGCGGCTTTCGGCAAGGGCGGCGGTTGGCTGGACGAACTGAGGGCGTATCTTGCGGAGAACAAGCGTCTTGTTCGGGAGTATGTTTCCGGGGGAATACCGGGCGCGCATGCCGTTACGTCGCACGCGACGTATCTCGTATGGATAGACGTGAGCCGTATAACGGACGACTCCGCGTATCTCGCGTCGTTCATACGCGAAAAAACGGGTCTGTATCTTTCCGACGGCTCCCGCTACCGCGGAGACGGCAGACGTTTTCTGCGGCTCAACGCCGCATGCCCGCGTTCGGTGCTCGAAGACGGGCTTGCTCGGCTGGAAAGAGGTCTGCGCCTTTACGGAGAACGCTGATGACCGAGATGTGCGAACTCAAAAAACGCTTTGCCGCGGGCGGGTATACGCTCATGCTTACGAACGGCAGGGAATACCTGACGTCCTTCGAACGCGGAGTGTCTCCTCTCGTGAAGCTGCTGGATTCGGGTCGGGATCTCCGCGGCTGGTACGCCGCGGACAAAGTGGCGGGCAAAGCCGCGGCGGCGCTGTACGTCCTTCTCGGCGTGAGCTCGGTCTATGCTGCAACGCTCTCCGAGAGCGCTCTTGCAATGTTGCGCTCCCGCGGGACGGCGGTCAGCTACGATAACGTGGTCCCGTATATCGTCAACCGTTCGGGCACGGGGCTCTGCCCGATGGAGGAGGTATCGAAAGATCTGTCGGAGCCGGAGGATATACTCGCGGCGGTTCGACGGCGTTTACGCGGACCGACTTCGTGATATCCGTGCGCATGCTCACCGCATGCGCATTTTTGCGTCCGGGAAGCGCGGCGTAACTTCAAATCGCTTGCTAACGCACGATATATGTTGTATAATATGACAAAGCGAAGAGGCTACGCTTGAACTTATGATAGAAGAGAACGTGAAAAAACTGCTCGATTTCGTTGCCCGCGCTCCTCATCCCGTCAAGATAGTGGCGGCGACAAAGACGCGTTCGGCGGATGAGATAAACGAGCTGCCCGCCCACGGCATAACGGCGATGGGCGAGAACAGGGTGCAGGAACTGCTCGCAAAATACGACGGCATAAAAGTCCCCGAAATCCATTTCATCGGCGCGTTGCAGACGAATAAGGTAAAATACATCGTCGACAAAGTCTGCATGATCCAGTCGGTGGACAGGTCGGAACTCGCTCGCGAGATAGAGAAGCGCTGCGCCGCGATAAACAAGGTCATGGACGTTCTCATCGAAGTCAATATCGGCGGAGAAGAGAGCAAGAGCGGCTGCACGCCGTCAGACCTTCCCGCACTCGCCGAAGAGGTGAGCGCGCTGCCGCACCTGCGGCTCAAGGGGCTGATGAGCGTATTGCCGATAGACGCTCCCGACGAGATGTACGACGGCTTGAAACGCCTCTTCGATAAACTTAAAGAAAAATACCCTTCGGCGGAATACCTTTCCGCGGGCATGAGCGGCGATTACGAAAAAGCCGTTCTCCGCGGCGCGAACATGATAAGGCCGGGAAGCCTGCTCTTCGGAGAGCGGAACTATCCCGCGCGGGATTAAAGGAGAAAATATGGACAGACACGACGTAAACGATTACCCCTTTTTCGAGGACGCGGGCGGAGCCGATCAGTCTTACGGCGAAGAGCGTCCGCGTCGGCAGGCGGCGCACATGTCGCAGCTCAGGTTCGAAACGCCCTCTTCGGCAGGCGGGCGCGATTACCGCAACGTGCTCGTATACGAGCCCAAGAAGTGCAGCGACGTCCAGACTCTCATAGATTACCTGAAGCGCAAAGAGCCCGCGATAATCAATCTCGACGGCACCGATCCCGCCACTGCTCAGCGCATACTCGATTTTACCGCGGGCGCGGTGTACGCGCTCAGCGGCAGCGTGCTCCGCATATCCGGAAATATCTTTCTGCTCTCGCCCGAGGGCGTAGGAGTTACCGTACCGCATGAAATGGACAGAGAATAAGCCCACGCTCAAACGCTACTTCGTGCAGGCGGCGGTGGGAGCCGTCGTGTTCGCGCTCGTAGTCGCGCTCGACCTCGTCACCAAACGTCTTACCGAAGATATAGACAAGATCTGGGTGATAGAGGGCGTGTTTTCCATAGTGTCCGTGCGCAATACGGGCGGGGCGTGGTCGATGTTCGGCGACAACCCGGTGATGATGAACGTCATAAAGGGCTTCACTTTCGTGTTCATAGCGGCGGTAGCCGCGGCGCTGTTTTACCCGGACAGGCGTAAGAACATGTTCTTCGTAGTCACGCTCGGGCTTCTCGGCAGCGGCGCGCTGGGCAATCTCGTAGACAGGATGTTCCTCGGCTACGTGCGCGATTTCCTCAGCTTCGACCTTATAAACTTCCCGGTATTCAACGTCGCCGATATGGCGCTCGTGACCGGAGTGTTCATGCTCGTCGCCTACATAATATGGGTGTTCGTGAAGAGCGAGATAAAAGAAAAAAAGCAGAAAAACGATAAAGCGGGCGGTGAGGAAAAATGAAACTGTTCGCCGAACCGGACGATAAAGTGCGGCTGGACGTTTACCTCGCGGACGAAACGGAATACACGCGCTCTTATATAAAGCAGCTCATCGACCGCGGTAACGTACTGCTCAACGGCGAGTGCCCGAAAGCGGGAACGATAGTCAAAAAAGGCGACGAGATAGACGTCGATCCGCCCGAACCCTTCGTCGCGGCGGAGCCGGATCCGACGATCCCCGTTGACATCATATACGAGGACGGCGACATCGCGGTCATAAACAAGCCGCAGGGGCTCACCGTTCATCCCGCTCCGGGCAACCGCAGCGGCACGCTCGTCAACGCGCTGCTCGCGCGGCTCGGCAGTCTGTCCGCGATAAACGGCGCGCTGCGCCCGGGCATCGTACACCGATTGGACAAAAACACGAGCGGCGTCATGGTCGTCGCAAAGAACGACAAAGCGCACCTCTCGCTGTCGCGGCAGATAGCGGACAGGACGGTCACGAAAAAATACCTCGCGATCGTGGACGGGCACCTTAAAGAGGATTCGGGACGGATAGACGCTCCCATAGGCAGGAACCCGCGCGACCGCAAACTCATGGCTGTGGTGCCCGACGGCAGACGGGCGATAACGGACTATCGTCGGCTGGAAACGCTCGCGAGGCACGATCTCGCGGAATTTCATATCCTCACGGGCAGGACGCACCAGATACGCGTGCACGCAAAGTACATCGGTCACCCGGTAACGGGCGACGCGGAGTACGGCAGGGGAGCCGTATACGGCACCTGCGGACAGTTGCTGCATTCGTACTCTCTCACTTTCGCTCATCCGACTACGGGCGAGGAGATGACGTTCACGGCGTCTCCTCCCGCCATATTCGAAAAAGTACTGCGCATATTGCGCGCCAAGGACGGTAACGATGTTTAGGAAAAAGGACCTTCTCGGACTCAAAGACATGACCGCCGAAGACATAACCGACATACTCGACCGCACGGTGAGCATGAAGGAAGTCTTTGTCGGCGGCAGGCAGCTCGATCGGCTTTCCGGCAAGTGCGTGGCGACGCTGTTTTACGAGAACAGCACGCGCACTCGCAATTCTTTCGAGACAGCCGCCCGCGTTCTCGGCGCGCGCACGATGTCCATATCCGTCGCCACATCCTCCGTACAGAAGGGCGAATCTCTCATAGATACGGGCAAAACGCTGGACGCGCTGCGGACGGACGCGATAGTCATACGCCACTCCATGGCGGGCGCGCCCGACCTTCTCGCAGCGAACGTCAGGGCGTCCGTGATAAACGCGGGCGACGGCATGAACGAGCACCCCACGCAAAGCTTGCTCGACCTTTTCACGATGCGCGAAAAGTTCGGCACGATAAAGGGGCTGAAAGTCGTGCTCGTGGGCGACGTCAAACATTCGCGCGTGGCGCGCAGCAATATATGGGCGCTTTCCAAGCTGGGCGCGGAAGCCGTGGTCGTCGCGCCGTACACGCTTTTGCCGAGAGGTGTGGAAGAGCTGGGCTGCGAAGTGAGCACGGATATAGAAGAGGCGATGATAGGCGCGAACGTGGTCATGGGACTGCGTATACAGCGCGAGAGGCAGAAAGCGGGGCTTTTCCCTTCGCTCGCCGAATATAACGCGGAGTTCGGGATCACGGCGGACAGGCTGTACGGCATCTGCGAGAACGCTCTCGTCATGCATCCCGGTCCCGTGAACAGGGGCGTGGAGCTGTCGGGCGATGTGGCGGACAGTCCCAACAGCGCGATCAACGAGCAGGTCACCAACGGCGTCGCCGTGCGCATGGCGGTGATGGACATGCTCATCGGAGGCAGATAATGGGCAGCATACTTATAAAAAACGGAACGGTCACGGATACGTCCGAATCGATAGCCGACGTATATATCGAAAACGGCAGGATCGCCCGCGTGGGCGACTGCTCGGACGTGCGCGCCGATACGGTCATAGACGCGAGCGGCAAGTACGTCATGCCCGGACTCGTGGACATGCACTGTCATCTGCGCGAGCCGGGGTTCGAGCATAAGGAGACCATAGCGGGCGGAGCGCTCTCCGCGGTCAAAGGCGGGTTCACGTCCATCGCGTGCATGCCCAATACCGACCCGGTCATAGATAATCCCGCGCTCGTGCATTATGTGATAACGCGCGGCGAGGAAGCGGGATACGCCCGCGTATATCCGATAGCCTGCATAACCAAGGGCATGAAAGGCGAAGAGCTGACGGAGATGGCAACGCTCAAAAAAGCGGGCGCGGTAGCGTTCAGCGACGACGGCAGACCGGTATCCGACAGCGGCGTCATGCGCAACGCGCTCGAATACGCAAAGACGTTCAACCTTCTGATAACCGACCACACCGAGGAAAAGTCGGTGAGCGGCGACGGCGTGGTCAATGAAGGCGTAAACGCCACGATAGCGGGTCTGCGCGGCATAAACCGCGCGGCGGAAGAGATAGGTATCGCCCGCGACATCGTTCTCGCCGAATCGCTGGGAGCGAAAGTGCATATCGCGCACGTTTCCACCGCGGGCGGCGTTGAGCTCATCCGCGAAGCAAAGGAGCGCAACGTCAAAGTGACGTGCGAGACCTGCCCGCACTATTTCAGCGCAACGGACGAGGAGATACTCTCGTATAACACCAACGCCAAGATAAACCCGCCGCTCCGCGAGCAGAGCGACTGCGAAGCGATAATAGACGGCATACGCGATGGCACGATAGACGTCATCGCTACCGACCACGCGCCGCATTCGGCGGGTGAGAAGAACAGAGAGTTCGACCTCGCGCCCTTCGGTACCGTGGGGTTTGAGACGGCTCTTTCGCTCGCGTATACCTACCTCGTCGATCCCGGCAACATCGACATGCCCAAGCTGGTCAAGCTCATGAGCCATAACCCTGCGAAGCTGCTCGGGCTTCCCGTGGTGTACGTCAAGCCGGGCGCGATGGCGGATCTCGTGATATTCGATCCCGCGCGCGAGTGGACGGTAAAGGCGGACGCGCTTTCGGGTAAAGGCAGGAACTGTTTATACGACGGCTGGCTGCTCAAAGGCAAAGTGATGCACACGATAGTGGGCGGCATGCTCAAATGCTGACAAGGAGTGACGTATGATAATCGACAAGCTGTGCGAAAAGATAAAGGAAACGGGCAACCCTTCCGTGATCGGTCTGGATACCGCCGCGGACTATCTGCCCGACTATGAAAAGTATAAGGACAGGTATGCGCTCGCGGAGGGCGTGACCGAATTCAATCTCCGTATAATCGATCGCATAAAGAGCGTCGTTCCCGCGGTCAAGGTGCAGATAGCCTATTACGAGGCAATGGGACTGCCCGGCATGAAGTCGTTCGCGGACACATGCAAAGCGGCGCACGACGCGGGCATGATCGTGATAGCGGACGCCAAGCGCAACGATATCGGCGCGACGGCTAAGCAGTATGCCGAAGCGTTTTTCGGCGGCGGCGATTTTTACTGCGACTTTCTCACCGTCAACGGTTACCTCGGAACGGACGGCATATCGCCTTTTATGAAAAGCGAGGATAAAGGCATATTCGTCCTTGTCAAGACGTCCAACCCTTCGGGCGTGGAACTTCAGGACATGAAGCTCGCCGGCGGCAACGCCGTGTACGAACAGATGGCGGAGCTCGTCGGCAAGTGGGGAGAGTCGTGCATAGGCGAAAGCGGCATGTCGAACGTAGGCGCCGTAGTGGGCGCGACGTACCCCGAACAGGCGGTACGCCTGCGCGAAATGCTGCCGCATACCTTCTTCCTCGTGCCCGGTTACGGCGCTCAGGGCGGCGGCGCGGACGGCGCGGTCGCGGGCTTCGACGCGGCGGGCGGCGGCGGTATCGTCAATTCCAGCCGCGGCATCATCTGCGCCTACAAACAGGAAAAATACAAGGGCATGAGCTTTGACGAGGCGGCATACGCGGCGTGCGTCGACATGCGCGAAGACCTCGCGGCGGCCCTTGCGAGGAAAACGGTATGAAGGATATAGCCGCAAAAGTAACGGCAAACGAAAAACTGTACGACGGCGCGTATCTGCTCACCCTCGCTTCCGCCGAAGATATCCCCGAGTGTGCGGCAGGGCAGTTCGCCATGGTCGAAGTACCGCTCGGAGATCGCATCCTGCGTCGTCCTTTCGGCATAGTCGAAGCCGGCGGCAATACGTGCACGTTCCTTTATCAGGTAAAAGGAGCGGGCACCGAGGCGCTTTCTGGGCTGCGCTACGGCGACGGAGTGCGCGTCACTCTGCCGCTCGGCAACGGCTTCCCGACTTTTTCGGGAAAAGTCGCGGTCGTGGGCGGGGGATTCGGCGTTGCGCCGCTTCTTTCGGCAGCGCGCGCGTGCAAAGCGGCGGGAGCGGAAGTGCGCATATACAACGGCTTCGCCACGGCGGAGCGTATCATGCTCACGGGACTGTTCGCCGAAGCGGGTAAGCTGACCGTGTGCACGGACGACGGATCGACGGGTTTCCGCGGTTTCCCGACGGCGGCTCTCGAGGCGGATATCGCGGCGGGCTGGACGCCCGACGTCATACTTTGCTGCGGACCTTCTCCGCTCATGCGCGTAGTCAAAAAGCTGGGCGAAGAACGGGGCATCGTTACATATCTTTCGCTCGAGCAGCGCATGGGCTGCGGCATAGGCGCGTGCCTTACGTGTACATGCAAAGTTGCGGGGCATAACAAGCGCGTCTGTAAAGACGGTCCCGTATTCATATCGACGGAGGTGCAGCCGTGAACACGAGCGTGGATATCTGCGGAGTGAAACTTAAAAATCCCGTGCTCACCGCGTCGGGGACGTTCGGCTTCGGCAGGGAATACAACGAATTTTACGACGTCGGCTTGCTCGGCGGCATCGTGGGCAAAGGGCTCACGCTCGAGCCGCGCGAAGGCAACGACGGCGTGCGCATAGCCGAAACGCCGAGCGGCATGCTCAACTGCGTGGGGCTGCAGAACCCGGGCGTCGAGGCGTTCATAGAGAGCGAACTGCCTTTCATGCGTACTCTCGGCTGCGCGGTCATAGCCAACGCCGCAGGGTCGACGTTATCCGATTACGAGCGTATCGTCGAGCGCCTTTCGGATACCGATGTCGATATGATAGAGATGAATATCAGCTGCCCCAACGTCGCGCACGGCGGCATGGCGTTCGGCGTGCTCCCGAAGAGCGTGGAAGAGGTGACGGCGGCGGCGAAAAAGTATTGCAGAAAACCGCTCATAGTCAAACTCAGCCCCAACGTCGCGAACATCGCGGATAACGCTCGCGCGGCGGAGGCGGGCGGAGCGGACGCGCTGTCCCTCATCAACACGATAACGGGCATGGCGGTAGACCTTTATTCGCGTCGCCCGCTCCTCGGCAACGTTACCGGAGGGCTCAGCGGACCTTGCGTCAAGCCCGTTGCGCTTCGCATGGTGCGCGAGGTGTACAAGGCGGTAAAACTGCCGATCATCGGTATGGGCGGGATCACGACGGCAAAAGACGTGCTCGAATTCATGCTTTGCGGCGCGACGGCTGTCGAAGTGGGAACGGCAAACATAAGCGATCCGCTCGCAGCTCTCCGCATAGTCGAAGGGCTGGAGAGCGAGATGGAGAAGTGCGGTATAACAGACATAAGCGAGCTTACGGGCGCGCTCGAGGACTAAGGAGAAATACTATGACAGACAAAGAAGTACTTAACGCTTACGAAAGAACGGGCGGAGTGCTCAAAGGGCACTTCCTGCTTACCAGCGGACGGCATTCGGACACCTACATGCAGAGCGCAAAGCTGTTCGTGCATCCCGAGGAATCCGCAAAGATAGCGGCCGCGCTTGCAGAAAAGCTCGCGCCGTATAAGCCGGATATGGTCGTATCTCCCGCGGTAGGCGGTATCATTCTCGGTTACGAGCTGGCGCGCGCTCTCGGTGTGACGGACATATTCGCCGAGCGCGAGAACGGCGAGATGACCTTCAGACGCGGGTTCGAGCTTGCTCTGGGCAGCCGCGTGGTAGTCGCCGAGGACGTCGTCACGACGGGCGGCAGCGTCAAAGAGGTGATAACGCTCTGCCGCGCTCACGGCGCGGAAGTAGTAGCCTGCGCTAGCGTTGTAGACCGCTCCAACGGTAAGGTGGAGTTCGACGTGCCTTATGTGCCGCTGCTCTCCATGGAAGTGACGAGCTGGGAGCCCGACGAGTGCCCGCTTTGCAAGTCGGGTGCGCCCGCGCCGTATAAGCCGGGCAGCCGCGGCGTAAAATAAGCAAGTCGGAGGAAAGTATGCAAGGCAAGGGAAGCGGATATTTTTCGCATTTCGGCTGGAAGCAGATATGCGATATGGTGCTCGTAGCGGCAGCCGTAGTGCTTATCGTGGGGCTGTTCGTGGAAACGCCCGTCGTAGGCGTCGTCGGCTTTGCGCTGTTTGCGGCCGGCGCGGCGATCTCGGCGGTCATGCGTTTTGTTCAGCTCGCGCATTCGCCGAAGGGCACGCCCGAATTCCGCAACGCGCTGATAATATCTATCGCGATGAGCGTCGCGTTCGCGCTTTCCGTCGCCGGCTTCGTAATGAAGATATCGTTTATGATATGAGTTTTAGCAAGGGACTTCTTTTCAAAGAAGTCCCTTTTGCGATAGGTGCGGATATGGATAACACGGAAAAATTCAGCGGCAAAGCAGATGTGTACGAAAGATTCAGACCGTCATACCCGCAGGCGTTGTATGACTTTATTTCGAGGCGCTTTTTGCCCGAGAGGGACGGCACGGTCATCGATACGGGCTCGGGTACGGGAAAATTCGCATTGCCGCTCGCGCCGCTTTGCGGCAGACTGATATGCGTGGAGCCGAATGCGGACATGCGGCGGAAGTTATGCGCAAACGCCGCGGGGCGGGATAACGTCGAAGTGATCTCTTCGGCGGCGGAGAACATCCCTCTTCCGCCCGCGTCGGCAGAACTTATCACGGCGGCGCAGGCGTTCCATTGGTTCGATCGCGCGGCGTTCGGGAGAGAATGCGCGCGTCTCCTCCGAAACGGCGGTCACGTCGCGCTCATATGGAATATCCGCAAAAGCTGCGATATCCGCGACGAGCTTTATTCGGTCAATAAAAAATACTGCCCGCTGTTCGGAGGTTTTTCGGGCGGTTATTCGGACAAAGACATACGGTCGTTCGACGACTTTTTCGCAAAAGGAACGAGCGATGTCGCGTCCTTTTCGAACGATACGGTATTCTTCGGGGAAGAGGAGTTCGTCGGCAGGTGTCTTTCATCGTCATACGCTCCCGCTCCGGGCAGCGACGGCTATACCGCTTACGTCGCCGCGCTTGCGGAGTTGTACGGCAGGTACGCCCGCGGCGGCAGACTGACCGTCCCTATGGACGCCGTCATGTTTTTCGGAAAGGTGTATTGACAAGACCGCGTTTCGGTGCTATACTTTAAGCGAAAGAACAAGTCGGAGGCGGCAGATGAAACGCGCTACTAAAATATTTGTGTATATCTTTGCGACTCTGTTTGTCGTCCTGATCGTGGGCGGGTGCTTTTTCGCGCGCACGTTTGCTCCTCCCGGGAAAGTGGGGACGTACGGCGAAACGTTTTACACCGCCGAAGATAAGGAAAACTATATAAAGTGCGAAGAGTACGACCGCTCATTGCGGAGCTATCATACAGTGCCTTCGCTCGAAGACGATTTTGCCGCGGGTTCTCTGATCGCGATACTCGACGCCGAACACAGCGGCATATGCGTTCCCGGCAGCTTTTACGATCGTAACTACGTCATAAAAGTATTGGACGGGATAGAAAATATAGACGCTTATAAAACGGAATTTTATTTCGAGAACGAGCCTTACGAGGTGTACGACTACACTCACCGCGTTATGGTGCGTATCGAATTGGAGATACCGGGGAAGGATAACGTCCTTCGGGCTCTCGAAGATCTTCAAAACTGCGGCATATTCGCCTGCGTCGAGGCGGATCACGATTATGTCGCGGTCTCCGACTGACCGAAAATCATAAAATAATACAAATTATCGCTTTTAGTCATTCCCCAAACGCTTGCCTTTTGGGGAACTATTTTATATAATTTACATAAGAAAATTCCCTAAAAGGAGAGAAGAGATGCCTGCCGGATTTAACGAGATAAAAGAATTGCTCAGCCGTCGAGCCGATTTGCATGCCAGATCGCGGCTTTTGCCTTACGACGGAACGCCCGAGATAAAGGAACATGGCGGTAAAAAATTCATATATACCCGCAAGAGAGAAGCGGGAAGGCTGACTTCTTCATATATAGGCGCATATACGGATGAGCTTTATAATCTTCTGTTGCGTAACAATGAAGAGGCAAAGGCGATACGTCGCGAGCTGCGTCATATCGACGGACGTCTCGCGGCTCTCGGATATTCGGCGGACGAACTTACGCCGCGAGTGGTACGGAATATAGATTTCGCACGTGCGAATATGAAAGCAAATATTTACGATCAGGCTGTTCTCGAGGGTGTGGCGACTTCTTTCCCGCAGACCGCGGAGATCATAGAAAACGGCGTTGTGAACGGAGTGACCGCATCCGACGTGCAGAAGATACTCAACTTAAAGCATGCATGGGAATTTATATTGGATCGCGATGTGGTGGCAAGTAAAACCGATTATTATTTGCTTTGCCATATTGCGAGGCTGGTGAACGAAGGTTTTTATCTCGAAGGCGGCAGGATACGCGGCGTGCCCGTTACTATCGGCGGAACATCTTATGTTCCTCCGCTTCCTTTGGAAGCAGACGTAAAGCAGCGTATAGACGATATAGTCTCGGGTGACGGAGAAGACATCGACAAGTCAATAGAACTCTGCATGTACTGCATGAAAACGCAGATATTTCTCGACGGGAACAAGCGTGCGTCCGTGATCTTCGCTAATCATTATCTCATATCCCACGGAGGCGGGTATATAGTTATTCCGGAAGATCGCGTATCCGAATTTAAGGTCATGCTCGTGCGTTATTACGAAGGCGAGGAACTTTCCGCGATCCGCGATTTCATGAAAACGTATTGCTGGAAACGGTTTTGAATCATTAAACAGGTGAGATTTTGATTGCGCTTGAGCTACAGTCATAAAAACATCGGATTTTTTTATCCGATGTTTTTACATCTCGATCTTTAATTTTTGATGTTTTATTGATGATGGGTCGAGTATGAGCGAACTCACTCTTTCTCGGGGGCTTCGGGCGTGACGTACAGCGTTTTCGCGCCGAAGTAGTCCACTTTGCCGGGGGCGGCGCCGCGTTTTTTATGGACGTCTTTGACGTGCGTGTAGTCCACGGGCACGTTCTCGGAAAGGCGCGCTTTGGAAAAGAATGCGGCAAGGCTTGCCGCGCGCAGCAGCGCGGAGCGGGGCGGCTCCTTTCCTTTGCTTTTGAGTATGACGTGACTGCCGTGGAACCCCTGTACGTGCAGCCATATATCGTCGCCGCGCGCCTCTTTGGTGATGCGGTCGTTCTGCACGTTGCTCTTGCCGACGAGCACGGTATATCCCTCTATATCGTACTTGCGCGGCTCGCTCACCGTTTTGCCCCGCCGCATGCCCTGCGTGCGGATATATCCCTCGCCTTCCAGCTCTTCGGTTATCGCTTCGACGTCCGAGAGGGAAGACGCGCAGTCGAGCGCCGCGTCCACGCTTTCGAGGTAGTCTATCGCGCGTTCGGTCTCTGCTTTTTGCTCGGAAAGGCTGACGACCGTGCGCTTCTTTTTCTGATAACGTTTGAAGTGCTTTTGCGCGTTCTCCTGCGGCGAGTTTTCGGTGAGTTTTATCGTGACCTTTTCGCCGCTGTACCAATCGTCGGCAACGAGCGCCGTATCGCCTTTGTTTATGCGGTAAATATTTGCCGTGATGAGTTCGCCGAACATGCGTTCGCGTTCGTAATCGGCTGCCGAGGCGAGATCGCGCTCGAAGCCCGCCAGCTTTTTTTTCTGTTTGGACAGGGCAGCATTCACCGCGCGTTTCGCCGCGGTAAGAGCAGCGGACTTTTCGTCGCCGGCGCCGGCGGACGAGTAGTATTCGTCCATAGCCTCGGAGAGCGAATCGAACGTCTTTCGCTCGGCGGTCACGGAGGCGAGCGGGCAGAAGGAAAAATCCTTCGCTTTGCCGCCGTCGTAATAAACGACGGGATCCGCGGGGCGGGCGAGCAGCTTGCGGCAGGCGGCGGACAGCCCGATGTCGCTCGTTCCGGCGATGTTCGCTATCTCGGCGGCGGTAACGGCGGAAAGCCCGCGCAGTCTGTTCACCATCACTGTGGGCAGCTCGTCGGGTGCGCAGCCGCTCGCGAGCGCGTCGGCACGTTCGTCCACGGGGTCGAAACGCGTTTCGTCGCGGGGCGGGGAGAATACCAGCCCGGGCATGATGGGTCGGCTCTCTTCGAAACCGACGTGTTTGAGCGCGTCCGTTATCTTTCCCGAACCGTCGGTGAGCACGACGTTGGAGTACTTGCCCATGATCTCGACGTACATCGTGTATGCCAGCGGCTCGCCGAGATCGCCTCGCGAGCGTATGCGGAACGCGAGTATCCGTTCGAAGGGCAGCGCTTCGACGGCGCTTATGACTCCGCCGCCTATGTGCTTGCGCAGGTGCAGGCAGAACGACAGCGGCACGTCCGTGCCCTTGGGGGCGTTAGCGGTAAGAAAGCAACGCGGCGAAGCCGCGGCGGTGACGAGCAGATCGTTGTTCTTCCCGCGCGCGCGTATGCGCAGCACGAGCGTGGTCTTGTCGCTCATGATTATCTTGTCTATCCTGCCGTCGGACAATTTTCCGTGCAGTTCTTCGGCGAGTTTTCCGTAGTTTATCGCGTCTGCGGGCATAAGCACCTCCGGTGTCTTTCGTTACTATTTTAATATAAATACAAAAAAAAGTAAATATGATTTGACATACTTTTCCGTTTGTGATAACATATTTAGGCATAATCGAAAGATGTAAAATCAACAGTCAGTCAAGGAGCTGCAATGAAGTACACTGTAAGCAGAGAAAAGAGTGAAGTAACGCTTGCCTTCGAAGCCGGCGAAGCGGAGTGGAAGGACGCTGAAAGCAAGGCATACGCGCAGACGAAAGGCAAATACAACGTGCCCGGATTCCGTAAAGGTCATGCTCCCAAACACATGATAGAGCAGTATTACGGCGCGGGCGTGTTCGCCGACGACGCTCTCGATATCCTCGTGCAGAGCGGCTGGGAGAAATTCCTGGACGATATCGCGGATAAGAAGGACGATACTCTTGAGCCCATTGACCGCCCGAGCGCGAACATCGAGTCGATGACGGGGAAGAAAGTCAAATTCACGCTCAGGTTCCCCGTGCGCCCCGAAGTGAAGCTGGGCGAATACAAAGGTATCAAGATCCCCAAAATAGAGTATAATGTAACGGAGAAGGATGTCGACGACGAACTTCGCCGTATCGCCGAGCGCGGCGCCAAGATAGAAGAAAAGGACGGCGAGGCGGAAAACGGCGATATAGTCAATCTCGATTACAAGGGCAGCGTGAACGGCGTACCGTTCGACGGCGGCTCTGCGGAGAAGTACGATCTCACCCTCGGCAGCGGTTCCTTCATTCCCGGATTCGAGGATCAGCTCATAGGCGCGAAAGCGGGCGAAGAGCGTGCGGTCAAAGTGACTTTCCCCGAAAATTATCATGCGGATGAGCTCGCGGGCAAAGAGGCTGTGTTCGAGTGCAAGGTGAACAAGGTCAGCCGTAAAGTCGTGCCCGAGCCGAGCGACGAATGGGCTAAGGACGTTTCCGAGTTCGATACTCTCGCGGACTACCGCGCGAGCGTCGAGAAGCGCATGAAAGAGAACAACGAGCGCCGCGAGCGCACCGAGAAGGAGAACGCGGTCATCAACGCGGTAACGGACGCTTCGGAAGCGGACATCCCCGAGGTCATGATAAATTCCTATCTCGACGACATGCTCCGCGATCTTTCCATGAGATTGTACTATCAGGGCATCTCTATCGAGGATTACTTCAAGTACCTCGGCACGAGCGAAGAAGAATACCGCAAACAGAACCACGATCAGGCTAAGCGCGGCGCACTCACCAGACTGTGCCTTGAAGAAATGATAAAGCGCGAAGGTATCACGGCAACGGACGAAGAGGCGGAGAAGAAGTATCTCGACTCCATGCCCGAGCCAGAAGACGGCAGCGAGAAACGCAAGCCGGACGAGCGCGAACTGTCCTATCTCAAAAACGAGATCGTGATGGATAAATTGCTCGGACTTCTTGTTTCCTCTGCCGTTACCGAATAATGACGACAAAGAGGTAAAAAATGATAAGAAACGAACTTGTGCCCATGGTCATCGAACAGACCAACCGCGGAGAACGGTCTTACGACCTTTACTCCCGCATGCTCGAGGATCGCATCGTTTTCCTCAACGGAGAGGTGAACGACGTCAGCGCGAACATAGTCATCGCGCAGCTGATCTATCTCGAAGCAAAGGATCCGGATAAGGATATCAGCCTGTACATCAATTCTCCGGGCGGATCGGTGTCCGCCGGCATGGGCATATACGATACGATGAACTTCATCAAGCCCGACGTGTCCACGATATGCGTGGGCATGGCGGCGAGCATGGGCGCGTTCCTGCTCGCGGCGGGCGCGAAAGGCAAGCGTATCAGCCTGCCCAACAGCGAGATCATGATCCACCAGCCGCTCGGCGGCGCGCAGGGGCAGGCGACGGATATCGTCATCCAGGCGGAGCATATTAATAAGATAAAGAAGAAGATGACGACCATCCTTGCCGAAAAGACGGGCAAGCCTTTCGAGCAGGTGGCAAAGGACGTCGAGCGCGACTACTATATGAGCGCGCAGGAAGCTCTCGAATACGGTCTTATCGACAAGATATTCGAGAAGAGAGGTTAAATGGATATTTTCGATAAGGACAGACATTGCGAATTCTGCGGCCGCAGCGAGAGCGAGGTGGGCAAACTGATAAGCGCGCCCAGCGGCGTATGTATCTGCGACGGATGCGTGGAGATATGCAATGATCTGCTGTTCGGCGAAAGCGAGGAGAAAGCGAGCACCGGCGGCGCTCCCGCATTGCCCGATCTTCCCACTCCGGTAGAGATCAAGAAAAGGCTGGACGAGTACATCGTCGGCCAGGACGAAGCGAAGAAAGCGCTGTCCGTGGCGGTGTACAACCACTATAAGCGCATAAACTACAACGCGGCGCACGGCAAGGACAAAGCGAGCGATATCGAACTCAAAAAGAGCAATATTCTCATGCTCGGCCCGACGGGCTGCGGCAAGACCCTCCTGGCGCAGACGCTGTCGCGCATACTCAACGTGCCATTCGCGGTGGCGGACGCGACCACTCTCACCGAGGCAGGTTATGTGGGCGAGGACGTGGAGAACATCCTGCTCAAACTCATCCAGAACGCCGATTTCGATATCCCCAAGGCGGAGATAGGTATCGTGTATATCGACGAGATAGACAAGATATCCCGCAAGAGCGAGAACACGTCCATCACCCGCGACGTATCCGGTGAGGGCGTGCAGCAGGCGCTGCTCAAGATAATAGAGAGCACCGTCGCGAACGTCCCTCCGCAGGGCGGAAGGAAGCACCCTCAGCAGGAATGCCTGCAGATAGATACGACCAATATCCTCTTCATCTTCGGCGGCGCGTTCGTCGGGCTGGAGAAGATAATCGAGCAGCGCAAAGAAGGCAGCTCGATGGGCTTCGGCGGTACGGTCAAGTCCAAGCACGAGGTGAGCGTCAGCGAGGCGTTCCATGAAGTGCAGCCGCAGGATCTCATCAAATTCGGTCTGATACCCGAGTTCGTGGGCAGAGTACCGGTTACGGTCAGTCTCAACGCGCTCGACCGCGCGGCTCTCGTCTCCATACTCACCGAGCCCAAGGACGCGCTCATCAAGCAGTACGAAAAACTGTTCGAGATGGACGGCATCAGGCTGAACTTCGAAAAGAGCGCCGTGGAAGCGATAGCGGACAGGGCGATCGAGCTGGATACCGGCGCGCGCGGGCTGCGCACCATCATCGAGAACGCTATGATGGATCTCATGTATACCGCACCCGAGCAGAAGGACATCGACTCGGTGACAATCACCGCAGACGTGATAAAAGGCAAAGCCGCACCCGTGATAACCCGCAAAAAAGCGGCTTGACGCGCGGCGCCGTGCAATACGAAGTCAAAAAAAGGAACATCCCTCACGGCAGGCGAATGTTCCTTTTTTATTGCATTTTTAACAAATGTATGTTATAATCCTGTTATGAACGAAAATACCATGGAAAATTACGAGACGCATGTTCCCGAAGCGGAGCCGTCGTATATCCTCGTGGGCGTGGATAACGCGGTGGTGTTTCCGGGGCACATGTCCTCGTTCAATATCGGTAAAAGCTCCTCGGTGAACGCGCTCATGAAGGCGGTGGAAACGAACAGCGAGGTGTTCTTTACGTTTACGCCGTCGGGAGATATTTCGCCCGAGGCGGTCTCTCGCGTGGGAACGCTTTCGCGCGTCAAACAGCTCATACGCAATTCCAAAGGCGGGCTCAGCATCATCGCCTCCGGGGTGCGCCGCATGGAGATAAAGGACTTCGTGTCCGCTTCTCCCGTGATGCGCGTCACGCTCGAAGAGTTCGAAGAAAAGGCGGACGACGAAGTGATGATGATCGCGGTGCGCGGCGCTCTGCGTTCTGCGCTCATCCGCTCCATGCAGCTTTCGTCCAAACTGTTCGACAGCGAGCCGTCCATGGACGACTTGAACGAATTCATCGGCGAGATGGCATCCGTTTATTATAACGACAACGTCGAGCGTCAGGAGCTCCTTTCCATGCGTTCCAGGTATTCTCAGCTCGAGGATATATACGAGCATGTTGAAAGGTATTGCAGCGTCGCCGCGCTCCAGAAGGAGATAGAGAACAAGGTGCGCGCCGGCATGGATAAGAGCCACCGCGAGTACTATCTCCGCGAGCAGATAAAAGTGCTGCACAGCGAACTGGGCGACGACGCGAGCGAACTCGACGAATTCCGCGAGAAGATCGAAAAGAAGAACATGCCCGATTACGCCAAGGAGAAAGCGCTCAAAGAGGTGAACAAAATGAGCCGCATGTCTCCCACGTCGCCCGAGAGCGCGGTCTCGCGCGGGTATATCGAAACGATACTCGACCTGCCGTGGAACGAAGTCGGCGGGGAGGAGATAGATATCTCTTACGCGCGTAAAGTGCTTGAGGAAGACCATTACGGTCTGGAAAAGATAAAGCAGCGCATCGTCGAATATCTTGCCGTAAGCAAGCTGAAGAAGGACATGAAAGCGCCCATACTCTGCTTCGTCGGACCTCCGGGCGTGGGCAAAACGAGCATAGTGCGTTCCATAGCCCGCGCGGCGAAACGCAAGTTCGTGAGCGTTTCTCTCGGCGGTGTGCGCGACGAGGCGGAGATCCGCGGACATCGCCGCACGTATATAGGCTCCATGCCGGGCAGGATAATCTCGGGCATGGAGGATGCGGGCGTAGGCGATCCCGTGTTCCTTCTCGACGAGATAGACAAAATGTCCTCCGACTACCGCGGAGATCCTTCGAGCGCGCTCCTCGAAGTGCTGGACGCCAATCAGAACGACAAGTTCAAAGACCATTACCTCGACATGCCTTACGACCTGTCCAAGGTGATGTTCGTGACTACCGCCAATACCGCGGATACGATAGACGCTCCGCTTCTCGACCGTATGGAGATCATCGAGCTCGGCGGTTATACCTATAACGAAAAACTGCAGATAGCCAAGCGCTATCTCGTCCCGCGCGAATGCGAAGCAAACGGCGTGCCCGAGAGCAAGATCAGATTTACGGATGAAGCTCTTCTGGCTATAATAAACCGCTACACCCGCGAGAGCGGCGTGCGCAATCTGCAGCGCGAGATAGCTTCCGTCATCCGCAAAGCGGCGGTGGCTCTTCTCGAAAAGCCCTCGCACAGGACTTTCCGCATAACGGCGGACAATCTTTCCGATTATCTCGGCAAGATAAAGTATCCCGACGAGGAGGCGAACGCCGAGGACGAAGTGGGCGTGGTCACCGGGCTCGCATGGACGAGCGCGGGCGGCACTTCTCTCGACGTAGAGGCGGCTCTGCTGCCCGGCGGTAAGGGAGATATGCGCCTTACGGGCAATCTCGGCGACGTGATGAAGGAATCCGCTTCCGCGGCGCTCACTCTCGTGCGCGAGCATGCGGACGAGCTGGGCATAGACCGTGCGGCGTTCACCGACTGCGACCTGCATATCCACGTCCCCGAGGGCGCCGTTCCCAAGGACGGTCCGAGCGCGGGCGTGACCATAGCCACCGCGATAGCCAGTGCGATGTCGGGCAAAAAAGTAGCTCACGACGTAGCCATGACGGGGGAGATCACTCTCCGCGGCAAAGTGCTGGCGATAGGCGGATTGAAGGAAAAATCTCTTGCGGCACTCGCACTCGGCAAAAAGCGGCTCATCATCCCCAAAGCCAACCTCAAAGACATGGACGACATCCCCGCGGAAGTGAAAAAGGATATCGAGATCGTACCCGTGTCCGACATATCCGAGGTATTCGCCGCGGCTCTCGTGTGATATGGAAGCGACGTTCATAAAGTCCATAGCCGATCTTTCGGTGTACGAGAAGGAGAGCGAACTGCTCGCGCGCCCCGAGATAGCGGTAGCGGGCAGGTCCAACGTGGGCAAGTCGTCCTTCATAAACATGCTCACGGGGCGAAAAAAACTTGCCAAGACGTCGGCAACTCCCGGGCGCACGAGGCTGCTCAACCTGTTCGATCTGGGGTCGTTCATACTCGTCGATCTTCCGGGTTACGGCTACGCCAAAGCGCCCAAGAGCAAGATACGCAAGTGGAGCATGCTTACCGACGGCTACTTCGCGCGCACGACGCGCCTCGCGCACACGCTGGCGCTCGTGGATATCCGACACGAGCCGAGCGAGCTGGATAAACGCATGGTGTCTTATCTCTACGAGGCGGGCAAGCCTTTTACGGTGATCGCGACCAAGGCGGACAAACTTTCCCGCGCCGCATGCGGCAGGGCGAAAGCGGTCATCGCCTCGGCTCTCAGGATAGGAACGGATGATATCATCGTCTCTTCCGCGCTCGACGGCACGGGCAGGGAAGCGGTGCTGGCGCGCATAAACAGCGTGCTCGAAACTACGGAGGATAATGATGGAGAAAGATAAGGATGTGCTCAAAGCTCCGAAGCGGCGTTGGAAGCCGCAGGCGCTGGATATCAGCTACCGTCCCGATTTGGATGTGAAGTGTTCGCAAGACGCGTTGTCTCGGCTTTTTGAGGATATAAACAGGTTATTGAACGGCAAAAAGCGCGCCGACGCGCGCGGCTATACCGATGCCATGCTCAAAGCCTCCGGACTCAAAGTGAACAAAAAAGGTAAGCCCGTTTTTCCTTTCCTGTTCTCCTGCGGTCATTGTTTCGACCGCGAGATGCGCAGGCTCGTCAAGTCTATGGACGACGATACGAAAACGCTGTCCAAACCCGGAGAGATATACGCGATCGAGGTGTATATCTGCGAAAAAGGCAAGAACGATCCTCGTCTTCGCGCAGAAGGGCTGTATTACCTGTGCCTTTACTTCCTGCTGCGCGGCATGCTGCTCGCCTATAACGACGAGACCGTGGATAAGTATCTTCGGTGCCGCAGGCAGCTGGAGGACACGGGGATCCGCTACGCGAAAAAACGCGGACAGTATCTCGACGAGATAATAGATACCGAGAGCAAGATATACGCCAACGACGAGAAATGGAAGATAGGGCGGATGGTCAGAGCCGCATGGAGGGAGAGATCGGTCACGCAGTTCGGCGTGCGCGATCCCGATCCCGTCGAGTACGACTATTCGTATTCGTCCTCGTCCTCTTCGTATTCGTCTTCGTCCGACAGCTCTTCCGTCGAGCATGATTACCGCGATGAGTACGGCAATGTGGTCGCGAGTTCAAAGGACGGCGAAGTATACGATAACGACGGCACCCGCATAGGCTATGTGGACGGCGACCGCATTTACGACGCCGACCGCAATTACGTCGGCACTTTCGATTCCGACGGCAAACTGCATCGGGATTGGTGAACGGATTAACAAAATACCACGCCTCCGAATACGATAAAGTAAAAGTATCCGGAGGCGCTTTTGTCATGCCATGCGACGAAAATTGCGGACGTATAGCCGTCCGCGTGCAAAAGATATTCAACGGAGCGTCGCTGCTCACGCACGGGGTATTCACCTCTTCGCTAAGTGCGCTCGCGCCGGCGGCGTATACTCCGCCGCTGACATACGTTTCCGCACGCTATGCGGGCGATGCGGAGATAACTTCATATCGCGTGAGTGCGGTATCCGGCACGTCGCGTTCGCGCCTGACCATAGCGTTCGAGTACGACGTCGTCGTGACTTACGAGGACGCCGCGGGAGCATGCGGCACCGCCCGCGCGCGGGTGAAGGACGCCGCGGATATACTCATCACGTTGCCCGCGTCGCCGTACACGATATCCGCGTCCGTAGACTTCGCCTCGGCGATAGGGGAGATATCGTTCCCGAACGTGGATATGACTGCCTGCCGCCGCCTTGCGGTCAAAGTGCTCGTGCCCTGCGACGTGGTGCTATGCGCCTGCGGCAGCATAACTCTGCCCGACGCCCGCTCGGTAGAAGACGAAGTCTGCCGCCTGCTCGTGTAATGCTTTCGGAAGATCTGCCGCCGTGCGCGTATGCCCGCGCACGGCGTTTTATCGCTTGCCTCGCAAAATCGCTTGCAATTATATAAAAAATGTATTATATTGAAAAAATCAAAGGAGGGGAAAGCGATGTCGGCAAAAATAGCGATCGTAGACGACGACGTATCCATGCTCGGCACCTTAAAAGGGTATGTGGACAAGTACGGCTCCGAACACGGCAAGACCTTCGACGTGAAAACTTACTCCTGCCTGTCCGTGTTCATGTCCGAATGCGAAAACGGATTCGACATAATATTCATGGACGTGAAACTTCCCGACGGTAACGGGATAGACGCGATCAAAAAGATGCGCGAAACGAATAAAGACTCGATCGTGATCTTTGTTACCGATATGGCGCAGTTCGCGGTACGCGGCTATGAGGTGCGGGCGATGGATTATGTGGTCAAGCCCGTGTCATACTACAACTTCGCGTCCAAGCTCGAAGCCGCGGTGAGCGCGTACGAGATGAGCAGGACGGCGTACATCTGGATAATCAACAAAGACGGCAGAACAAGACTGAACGCGGCGCTGATAAAATACGTCGAGGTCTTTTCGCATACGCTGATATATCATACGGAGAGCGGCGAGTATAAAGAGTACGGTTCGATAGGGCTGGCGCAGAAGAAGCTCGAAGGACTGCCGTTTTCTCCGTGCAGCCGTTTTTATCTCGTCAATCTCGCGTATGTCACCAACGTGAGCGATTCGACGGCTACGGTGGGCGGCTGTCGGCTGGATATAAGCAAGCGTATGCGCGGACAGTTTCTCAAAGACCTGAATAACTATATCGCGCGCGGCGGCATGCTCAGGTCGGGAGACGGGGAGGACGGCTCGCTATGATGGTGACCAACATATTCTTTTACAAGATACTGTTCGCCGCGGAGATACTCATCGCCGAGTTCCTTTACTCGTTTCGGCTCAAACACAGCTCGGCGTTCCTGCCGAAAGCCGTGCTGTCGGCAGCGTTCACGATCCTCGTCGCCGCGGTGTTCTACGTCCCGTTCGAGCGCACATGGTATTCCACCATCGTGTTCCTTACGATATTCGGCGTCACGGTACCGTTGCTTAAACTGTGCTTCAACGAACCGTGGGTAAACATCATATTCTGCGCGATAGCGTCGTATACCACGCAGCATTTCGCGTTTGAGCTGGCGAATCTCCTTCTCACGCTCATATCGTGGGTGAACAGTCCGCTGTTCGGCATGTACGCGAGCGACAGCTTCACGCTCTTCGAGTTCAACAAAGTGTCCGTCTTTTATTCGGCGATATACATCGCATGCTTTTTCGCGACGTATGTCGCGGCGTATTATATATTCTGCAAACGCATAAGAAGGGACGCGGATATGCGCGTGCGCAGCCTTACGCTCACGCTGCTCATCGGCGCCGGATTGCTCTGCAACATCGTCCTTCATTCGGTGATAATCTATCAGCCGTTCGACAGGACTAACGTGCTCGTGAGCTGCATGTACAACATGATGGTGTGCATCCTGCTGCTCTGCGGGCAGTTCGCGCTGCTGCAGAACAAGGAGCTCAAAACGGAGCTCGACGTCGTCCGTCAGCTGCTTTACGGCAAGCAGGAGCGTTACGAGGCTCTCAAGGAGAACATCGATATAATAAACATGAAGTGCCACGACATCCGCCACCAGATACGCGAGTTCAGCGACAGAAGCGCGATAGGCGACGATATAGTCAGGGACATACAGGGCGCGATAAAACTGTACGACGGCATCATGAACACTGGCAACGAAGCGCTCGACGTCATACTTACCGAGAAATCCATGAAGGCGCAGGCGGGCGGGATAACCCTTTCCGTCATCGCGGACGGCAAAGCGCTCTCTTTCCTCAGCGACGCCGAGATATATTCGCTTTTCGGTAACGCCATAGACAACGCCATGGAGGCGACGGGGAAAATATCCGATCCCGCAAAACGTTTCATCAGCATAAACGTGCAGCGGACGAACGGATTTGTCCTTGTCTGCGTGAAGAACTCTTACGAGGGCGAGATAGCGTTCGACCGTAAAGGCATACCCGAAACGACTAAAGAAAACAAGCTCTACCACGGCTACGGCATAAAGAGCATAAACTATATAACCGAAAAGCACGACGGCAGCATGAACCTCGCCGCGGAGAACGGCACTTTCATGATAAGCCTTCTTTTTCCCGTACCCGATGCGCCTTCCGAAACGCGTGCGTAAGCGGATAAACACAGCATATCAAGCCCGGGCATTCCCGCTCGGGCTCGTTTTATGCCCGCTTACGCTATACGTGTTGATTGTATGGCTCATTTGGTGTATATTTCGGTAAAATAATATAAAGGAGGAGAAACATGAAGAAAGAAAAAGCGCTCGATCTCCCTTGGGGGATAATGAGCGGGGTAAGCGCGATGATCGTATTTTTCGGAGTTATAGCATTCATTCTCATCTACGTCATATCGAGCGGCATAGCGCAGCAGACGAGCGAGACCGTTTCGGCATTCGAGACCTGGTACCAGACGCTGATATTCGTCGTTGTCATAATAGCGGCTGTAGCGGCGGTGGCGTCGCTCGTCATGTACGTGATAAGAGAGCGGACTTATAAATCCGCCGCGGGCAGCGCGGACGGCGAAACCGCAAAGGAGGAGCACGGGGCATGATACAAAGCAAAAAATTCATTCTGAAGCGTTCGGTATGGGTGCTTTTGAGTATCTTTTTTACGATCTTCTTTGTCATCATACTGCTCGGGAACAGTATCGCTAACGATTATGCTCCCGCGATCCACGGTTTCCTGCATACCGACCCTTACAAAAAGATAGTGCGAGAAAAGGCGGAGGGTCCCGAAGTCGATTATTTTAAGTCCGACTTCACTCAGAAAGACGCCGACGGCAACACGATCTACCGTGAGGACGAAAGCGGCGTGATCCGCCCCGTGTACGACGACGAAGCGATGCGCGAAAACTCCCGCGACGTGGCTCTCCAGGCGGCTGTCGAAGGAACGGTCATCCTTTCCAACGACGACGCTCTGCCGCTCGCGGAGAACACTCGGGTCTCGCTGTTCGGCGTTTCGCAGGTGAACTATCAATACCTCGGCGTAGGATCGGGCGGCATGACGGTAAGCCCGCCTCTTACCATGGAAGAGAGCTTCGAGAAGTACGGGCTGGAACTCAATACCGACCTCTATTGGAAGTACTTCAATCTGTTCAGCATGGGAGCGGGCAAGTACACTCAGGTGCGCTGTCGTTCGGTGAACGAAGTCCCGTGGTCGGAGATAGAGAGCACCGTGGATTCCACGGTGGAGCAGGGTGACGTCGCGGTCATGATAGCTTCGCGCGTCGCGGGCGAGAAATGGGATGTCGTGCCTACGGGCGGAGACGATTTCATGGATCCCCAGAACTTCCTCGACCTTACCGTAGACGAGCACACGGTATTGCAGAACCTTATCGCCATGCGCGACAGAGGGGAGATATCCAAAGTAGTGCTGCTGCTCAACGCGGCAAACCCCTTCCAGTTCGAGCACATAAGCGAGCTCGATCTCGACGCGTGCGTATGGGTGGGCATGGGCGGTACCATGGCGTTCGAGCAGATAGCGGCAACGCTTTCCGGGCGCGGCGAATACGTCGTTTCCGGCAGACTGCCCGACACTTACGTCTACAACAACTACTCCGCTCCCGCCACCGTCAATTTCGGCGACTACACATGGAGCGAGTACGGCGATGTGCCCGATCCCGAAAACAACCAGATGGGTCTGACGTATAACACCAAGTACGTCGTGTATCAGGAGAACATCTACGTCGGCTACCGCTATTACGAAACGCGTTACGAAGACGTCGTGCTCGGCGGGCGCAACGCGGACGCCTCCGCAGGCTCGGTCATGAGCACGGACGGCTGGGACTACAACGAAGAAGTGGCGTATCCGTTCGGTTACGGACTTTCGTATACGAAGTTTACGCGCAGCGGCTTCGAAGTCACCGAAAACGACGACGGCGATTACGAAGTTTCCGTTACGATCAAAAACGACGGCGATCACAACGGCAAAGACGTTTTGCAGGTGTACGTCCAGAAGCCGTATACGGGCTACGACGAAGAACACGGCATAGAGAAAGCCGCGGTGGAGCTCGTCGGCTTCGGCAAAACGAAACTGCTCGAGCCGGGCGACGAAGACCGCGTAACGGTCACCGTCAAGGCGGAGGACTTCAAGACCTACGACGCCGACGGACAGAAGACTTACATCCTCGAAAAAGGCGACTATTACCTCGCGGCGGGAGAGAACGCGCACGACGCGCTCAACAACATACTTGCGGCAAAGGGCAAGACAACAGCGAACGGCATGGACTATAACGGCAATGCCGATTACGCCCACAAGATAACGGTATCGGCAGACGACTACGAGACGTACCGTTATTCTACGGCTACGGACGCGGAGATAACCAACCGCTTCGACGACGTGGATATCAACCGCTACGAAGGCGCCGACCAGAGCGTGACCTATCTTTCCCGCAAGAACTGGGCGGCGACTTATCCCGAAAAAGCCGCGTCCCTCAAATGCACAAGCGAGCAGATGGTCAAAGACATGCAGTACGGCGACGAGCCGAAGGCCGAAGAAGGGGACGAGATGCCCGTTTACGGCAAGGTGACGGCGGCGAGCGGACAGCTCACCCTCGCCATGCTCATGGATTACGATTACGACGATCCGCTGTGGCAGAACCTTCTCGACCAGATGACGCTGGACGAGCAGCAGTATCTCATTTCCTACGGGCTGCATCACATTGCGGGCGTCGAAAGCGTCAACGCCCCCGGGCTCCAGGCGAGAGACGGCCCCGGAGGCATGAAGACGGGCAACCCCGTGCTCAAGAGCACGCACAGCTTCCCCAGCGAAGTCACGATGGCGGCGACCTTCAACACGGAAGTCATCGGCAGGCTGGGCGAGGCGTTCGGCATGGAAGTGCTGCACACCTATTACACGATAATCTACGCTCCCGGCGCGTGCCTGCACCGCTGCGCGTTCGGCGGCAGGAACTGGGAGTACTTCTCCGAAGACGGCTTCCTTTCGGGTAAGATGCTCGCCGTCGAATGCGCGGGCATACAGAAGTACGGCGTCATCGTGGAGACAAAACACTTCGTGCTCAACGAGCAGGAAACGGTGCGCCACGGCATAGCTACCTTCGCGACCGAACAGTCGTTCAGAGAGCTTTACCTCAAAGCGTTCGAGCTCGGCGTCACCGAAGGCAACATGAACGGCGTGATGACCAGCTTCAACCGTATCGGCTGCACGTGGGTGGGCGCGCATAAGGGGCTCATCACGGATGTGCTCCGCGGCGAATGGGGCTTCGACGGGCTCGTCGAAACGGACTCCTGCCTCGGCGCGTCGGACAACCTGCAGCATATCGTACATCCTTACGCGGTAGCCGAAGGGCTGTTCGCGGGCAACGATCTCTGGATGTGCGGTACGGGCGACGAAAATTTCATAGAAGAACTCGAAGACAATCCCACCGTCATGCTTGCTCTGCGCGAGGCGTGCCACCGCATACTTTATTCGCAGCTCCACAGCAACGGCATGAACGGCATGGACGAGACCACGCAGATAGTCAAGATCAAAGTGTGGTGGCAGCTCGTTCTCGACGGTATAACGATAGCGACGGGAGTCATAGCCGGAGTGCTCATACTCTTTGCGGTCGCGAGTTTCATCGTAACGAGCGACAGATTCAAGCGTTTCGTCGCGGCTAAAAAGTCCGCGAAAGAAGCGGCTGCTACGTCCGTTCCCGCGGCAGGCGCAGGTACGCGCGCCGCAGACGGTCTGCTTCGCGACGGAGATATCGGCTACCCCCCTACGGGCAGTTCCGGTAACGGCGGGCAGAACGGCGCGGGATCGGACGGCGGCGGTCGGGACGGCGGTTCGGGCGGCGGCTTGTGGGCTAAGCTCAAAGCGCTGTCACCGCTGAAAAAAGTATTGATTATCGCCGCTGCGGTGTTCCTTGTCGCAGCCATAGTCCTTGCGATAGTCCTTCCCGTAACTCTCTCGGGCGGCAGCCACGACGATCCGGGCAAGACCGACGATCCTACGGAAGACGTTACGCCCGGCGGAGAAGATCCCGATCCTGACGAGACCGATCCTGACGAGCCCGAACCCGAGCCCGAAGGTTGCGACTGCGTATGCGAGATATGCGGCAAGTGCTACGATCTGTATTGCGAAGAGGTCGGGCACGAGGAGAAGTGCGGCGACGGCAGGGAAGAGAACGTATTCGAAGCGGAAGAAGCCAAGCTGTATAACGCCACAGGTTCCCTTGCGATAAAGTACAACGGACCGGACGGCGAAGGTTATGTCGACGGCTTCAACGGCAAGATGGGCAACGGCATAGAGTTCGAAGTGTATTCGCCCGCGGCAGGCACCGCTTCGCTCGAAGTGTGGCTTTCCCGCAGGACCTTCGATTTCCCCGTATCCAACATGCTCATTCAGGTGAACGATAAATCGTTCGATACCAACGGCTACGTCCCCGGTACGGGCGACGGCGACAAGTGGAGAGAGTTCGTCCCCGTGAATCTCGGTTGTATAGAGCTCGTCGAGGGCGATAACACGGTAAGGTTCATGGTCACTACGAGCGGCGACGACAGCGGTCTCAACTTCGATAAGATAGTGCTTCGCGGCGACCACATGTGCAGCAGCATCTGTCCTATCTGCGGCTTGTGTACGGATCCCGACTGCGACATCCCCGCTCATGCGGAGAAGTGCCAAGGCCACGTCCACACATGCGACAGTGTGTGCCCGATATGCGGCAAATGCTACGACCTGTTCTGCGAAGATCCAGTATGCGAGGATAAGTGCGGCGCGGGCGGCGTGGCGGAGATATACGAAGCCGAAGAAGCCGAACTCGGAGCGGGAAAGAGCGGTGAACTCAAGATCGAAAGCGGCGGCAGCGGAGAAAATGCGGTCACCTACGTCGCGGGGCTCAACAACAACGAAGGCTCGAGCGTTACCTTCACCGTAGAGTCGGACGAGGCAAAAGCGGTATCGCTCTACGCTTCCGTATCCCGCAGGGCGAGGGAGATCTCGCTGACGAGCGACGCGTTCGAGATAACGGTAAACGGTGTTCGCATCACCACCGAATCCGCGGTGCCCGAATCCGGAACGGGTAAAGACGATTGGCGCTCCTGCGTCAATGTCGGTCTCGGCTGTATAAGACTTAACGAAGGTACGAACACGATAGTGTTCAAGGTGCTTCCGGGCAGCGAGAACTGCGTCAACCTCGACAGCATAACGCTTACGACCGTTGACGGAGCGGCTTCTTCGTCCGGGAGCGCGGCGGTCGCAGATATCGGCGGCTGAAACATAAGGAGGAAATCATGAAAACAAAGATTATGAACATGCTTCTCGCATTGCTCCTCGTGCTCGTATTCGTGTTCGGCGTTACGGCATTCGCGGCGTGCGGAGGCGATAAGGATGACCCCGGCAAGGACGATCCCATCGAGGGGACCGAGCCTGAGCCGGAGCCTGAACCGGAACCCGAGCCGGAGACCTTCACCGTTACTTTCAACGCTAACGGCGGCATGCTTACCGGTAACGCTACCGTGACCGTCGAGGAAGGGAAGAAAATAACGAACGCACCCACCGCGAGCAAAGAGGGCTCCGAGTTCGACGGCTGGTTCGACGCGGCAACGGGCGGCAAAGAGATAAATTTGTCGACGTACACCGTCACCGCAAACGTCACGCTGTATGCGCAGTATACGCTTATCGAAGCGCATGTCTGCGACAGCGTATGCCCGATATGCGGCAAGTGCTACGACCTGTTCTGCGAAGATCCCGTATGCGAGGATAAGTGCGGCGCGATCGGCGAAAGCGTTGTATTCGAAGCCGAAGATGCTAAGCTCGAAGGCGGCAAAAAAGGCGCGCTCAAGCTCGAGGACGATAACGCCGAAGTCGATCCCGTCGTGTATGTAGCCGGTCTTAACAGCAACGAGGGCGCGAGCGTGACCTTTACTGTAAGTTCGGACGAGGCGAAAACGGCTTCACTCTACGCTTCCGTATCCCGCAGGGCAAGTGAGATCTCGCTGACGAGCGACGCGTTCGCGATAACCGTCAACGGCGAGCGCCTGACCACAGAGTCCGCGGTACCCGAGTCGGGCACCGGCAGCGACGATTGGCGGCACTTCGTGGACGTCGGTCTCGGCTGCATACAGCTCGTAAAAGGCGACAACACGATAGTGTTCACCGTGCTTCCCGGCGACGAGAAGTGCGTCAATCTCGATAATATCACGCTTACGGCGGCGGACGGTATCACTCCCGAGCCCGAGCCGGAGACTTTCACCGTAACTTTCAACGCCAACGGCGGTACGCTTACCGGTAACGCTACCGTGACCGTAGAGGAAGGCGGTAAGATAACGGGCGCGCCTACGGCGAGCAAAACCAATGCCACTTTCAACGGCTGGTATGACGCGGCTACGGGCGGCAATAAGGTCGACCTCGGAACCTATACCGTTACGGGAAATGTGACCTTGTATGCGCAGTATACCGAGAATGCCGAGCCCGAGCCCGGACCCGAGACATACACCGTTACCTTCAACGCCAACGGTGGCGAGCTTACCGGCAACGCTGCCGTGACCGTAGAGGAAGGCGGTAAGATAACGGGCGCGCCTACGGCGAGCAAGGATAACGCGACCTTCAACGGCTGGTACGACGAAGCAACGGGCGGCAATAAGATCGACATAGAAACGTACACCGTTACGGGAAACGTGGTCTTGTATGCTCACTGGTCGGTAGAGAACGTATACGAAGCCGAAGACGCTGTTCTGTATAGCTCAAAGGGCAATTTGCAGATAAAGGATAACGGCGATAACGGCGAAACTTATGTGGACGGAGTCAACACGAATAAAGGCGCGAAGATAGAGTTTATCGTGTATGCCGATGCGGATTCCACCGCTTCGCTCGTGGCTTATTTCTCTCAGCGCGTCTCCGATTTCCCGGTTTCCAACATGCAGATATTAGTGAACGGCGAGCCGTTCGAGACAGACGGAGTTGTTCCGGGAACGGGCAACGGCGACAAGTGGAGAGCTTTCGTGCCGGTCGAGCTTGGCGAAATAGATCTTAACGAAGGCAGAAATACCGTTTCGTTCGCGGTCATATCGGAAGAGGATTACGGCGGAGCAAACTTCGATAAGATAGTTTTGATCGCAGAAGAACAACTGCCCGAAACGAACGCTCTCGTTCTCGAAGCGGAAAACGGCGTTTACCGTCCCACACAGAAGATAGAGCCGGGTAACGGCGGCACCGGTCAGTATCTCGGTATCAATCAGAAAGAAGGCACGACGATAGACTTTGCCGTCGATGCGGATGAAGCGTGCACGCAGGAACTCTATGTCAGACTTTCTCTTCGTGCGATAGTCACCGATAACGTACAAAGCGATATCCTTATAAAGAACGTCTACAAGATCACCGTCAACGGTATCGAATTCGATACGGGTAACGCCGTAGTAGGTAAACCGGTATCGGGAAATAATAATTGGGGCGTTTACAGCGACGTTTATCTCGGTGAGATATCTTTCGAGCAGGGTGTGAACACGATCACGTTCGCCGTCATCACAAAAGAGGATATCGGCTCCAACATCGATTATCTCAAACTCGTAGGCAAGAACGAAGTGGCGGAGACAGATCTCAACACCGAATTCGTGTTGGACGAGCAGAAGTTCGAAGCGGAATTCGCACAGGCGGTAAAAGCGGACGGCAGCGTAGTCGGGCTCGATAAAGACGTGTGCACCGCTCAGGACGGAGTTAAGTCCATGATGATCGGCACCAATAAGAATCTCGGTCAGACCATCACGTTCACGGTGAAAGCAAACGAGACCAAAACCGTAGATCTGTATGCGGCTATAACCGTGCGTTTGTATGAGGATAATGCTTTCGGAGATATTTATAAGCTCACGGTCAACGGAGATGAACAGACCGTATCGGGCAATATACCTTCGCGAGGCGACGGAAAGGATTATTGGAGAGAGTCCGAAGAAGTCAAACTCTGCACGCTCGATCTTGAGGAGGGTACCGTATTCACGATAACCTTCGAGGTCATCTCGGGCGAGGAAGGCGGCGGCAACTTCGACTATATCAAACTTGCGACCGTCGATCCTTCCGTGGCGGCATGATCGGCGCGGACAGCATTCGGCATTAGCCGGGCAAACTTAAAAAGCGGCTCTGCGATAAGCGGAGCCGCTTCTTTGCCGCCCGCGGGCAGAGCCTTGCAAAAATGCGACGACACGGTGTGATTTGCATTGACTGTTCCGCCGCTTTTTGATATAATATCGGCATGAACGTGTTTGCGATAAGCGATCTTCATTTGTCCATAAATAACCCGAAGCCCATGGATATCTTCGGACCCGTGTGGGACGGCTATCTGGAAACGATAGAGCGCGACTGGGCGGCTAAGGTGACGGACGAGGATATCGTTCTGCTCCCCGGGGATCTTTCCTGGGCGATGAAGATAGACGAAGCCAAGGCGGATATCGACTATATAGGCGCTTTCCCCGGCAGAAAAGTCATCATACGCGGCAATCACGACTATTGGTGGAAATCCATATCGGCAGTGCGTTCGCTGCTCCCGGACGGCATGTACGCCGTTCAGAACGACGCTCTCAGGCTCGACGGCTGCGTTATCTGCGGCACCCGTCTCTGGACGACTCCCGAGCCGGGCAAAGAGCAGCCCGCGGCGGACAAGGTGATATACGACCGCGAACTGCTGCGCCTGCGCATGTCGCTGGACGCGGCGAAGAAACTGCGAGCCGAGGGCGACAGGCTCGTCGTCATGCTGCATTATCCGCCGTTCAACAGCACTTTCAGATCCACGGTGTTTACCGACGCGATAGCGGAATACTCTCCCGACGCCGTGGTTTACGGACACCTGCACGGCTCGGCGAGCCGCGTCCGCCGCCTTCTCACGATAAATGACATCCCGTACTACCTGACGAGCTGCGATCTCGTAAACAACGAACTGATTAAAATATTATGACGTTGAAGCGCCGAGCCTTTATGGCTCGGCGCTTTGCGTTTTTACGTTTGCGTTTTACTTTACGGAGTCGCGGTCTTCCGCATTCTCCGCGTCGTCCGCGTACACCGTCTTGTATGTACAGCTTCCGGCGACCGTGCAGCTGTCGCATGCCGCGGGGCTGCAGGAGTCGCATACGGCGGGGGAGGACTTGCCGCCCGCTTCCAGTTTCGCGAGGTTATCGTCTATATCCGCGTTCATTTTCGCCGCGTGGTCGGCGCCGCGTTCTTTTTCCGCGGCTTCGCGCATGTTGCGGAATGCGACGGACATCATGAGCTTTATGCGGTTGACCTGGTTGACTTCGCTCGCGCCCGGGTCGTAGTCCACGGCTACGATGTTTGCCGAGGGGTTGAGCTCTTTGAGCGCCTTCATGACGCCTTTGCCCGTGACGTGGTTGGGCAGGCAGGCGAACGGCTGCATGCAGATTATGTTGTTTACGCCTTCGTCGAAGAGATCGAGCATCTCTGCGGTGAGGAACCAGCCTTCTCCCGCGAGGTTGCAGAGCGAGACGACTTTGCTCGCCTTCTGCGCCATGACGCGTATGTTCGTCGGGTGACCGAACTTGGTGCCTTCGAGCGCTTTCATCATGGGTTTGCGGAAGTGCTCCACAACGTCGATGAGCATGCTGTTCACCACTTTGTGCGAGAGTTTGCCGTCGAGGTAATCGTGCTTGACCGTGGAGTTGTAGAAGCCGAACATGAAGAAGTCGAGCATGTCCGGGCACACGGCCTCGCCGCCCTCCGCTTCGATGAGCTCCACGACATGGTTATTCGCACCGTAATGGTATTTGACGAGGATCTCGCCGACTATGCCTACGCGCGGTTTGGGCGTGTCGTAAACGGGCAGTTCGTCGAACTCTTTGACCATCTGTTTGCAGTTCTTGGCGAACGTCGAATGGATGTTCTTGGAAAGGTCGTCCGCGATTATGCCCGCCCACTTTTCGTAAAGTTCGTTGGCGCTGCCCTTGACCTTTTCGTAAGGGCGCACGCGGTAGAGCAGTCTCATCGTCAGGTCGGCATATATCGTCGAATATATGAATTGCAGCATGAGTTTGAGATCGACGGGGAAGCCGCTGTGCTTTTCGAGACCCACGAAGTTGAGGGATATCACGGGCACCTGCTCCATGTTTATTTCTTTGAGCGCTTTGCGTATGAGCGTGATATAGTTGGACGCTCTGCACGGTCCGCCCGTCTGCGTGATGATGAGCGCGGTCTTGTTCGGGTCGTGCTTGCCGCTGAGCAGCTCTTCGATGAGCCCGCCCACGGTGATTATGGTGGGGTAGCATGCGTCGTTGTTGACGTATTTCAAGCCGACGTCTATCGCCGTTTTGGTGTCCTTCACGACTTCCACGTTGAAGCCGAGGGGCTTGAGCGCGGGCTTGTAGAAACGCATGTGGAAAGGGGAGAGGTTGGGCGCGATTATCGTGTAACCGTCTTCCTTCATCTCCTTGGTGAACTCCTTGAACCATACGTAGTCGTGCGGTTCTTCGTGCTTGATGTTGCGCTCCCTGCGCTCCTCCATGACCGCCATCAGCGAACGTATGCGTATGCGCGCCGCGCCGAGGTTGTTGACCTCGTCTATCTTGAGCACGGTATACAGCTTGTTCGCAGCGAGCATGAGTTCCTGTACCTGGTCGGTCGTCACCGCGTCGCAGCCGCAGCCGAAGGAGTTGAGCTGTACGAGCTCGAGGTTGTCCTTTTTGCGCACGTAGTTCGCTGCCGAGTACAGGCGGGAATGGTACATCCACTGGTCGAGCACGCGTATGGGGTGATGTATCTTATCGAGGTGGGAAATGCTGTCTTCGGTGAGCACCGCGAAGCCGTAGGAGTTTATCATCTCGGGTATGCCGTGGTTGACCTCGGGGTCGAGGTGATAGGGACGTCCCGCGAGCACTATACCGCACTTGCCCGTTTTGTCGAGGAGAGCTACCGTCTCTTCGCCCATTTTGCGGATATCTTCTTTGAACTTCTTGTCCTCGTCGTAAGCGGCTTTGACGGCTGCTTTGATCTCCTTTTTGGGGATATCGGGGAACTCCTCGCATAAGCGCTTGTACATGCGCTTAGGCGTGGCTATGGGCAGGAAAGGGCACATGAACTTAATGTCGTCGCCGAATATCTCGCCCATGTTGTTGCGTATGACGTCGGGGTAGGTGGCGACGACGGGGCAGTTGTAATGGTTGTCCGCCGAAGGATCTTCCACCTGCTCGTAAGGCATGCCGGGATAGAATATGAATTTAATGCCCCGGCGAACGAGCGCGGTGATGTGTCCGTGCACGAGCTTTGCGGGGTAGCATACCGATTCGCTGGGCATCGTGTCTATGCCGAGGTCGTATATCGCGCGCGTCGAACGCGGCGAAAGCACCACGCGGTAGCCGAGAGTGTTGAAGAACGTGAACCAGAACGGGTAGTTCTCGTACATATTGAGCGCGCGGGGGATGCCCACCACGCCGCGTTTCGCTTCGTCTGCGGGCAGCGGCTTATAGTGTGCGAACATGCGCTTGTACTTCATGTCGAAGAGATTGGGCATGCGCTCGGGCTTTTCGACGTGCGTCTTTTCGTCCTCCGCGCCGCGCTCGCAGCGGTTGTTCGTTATGAATCTTCTGCCGTCCGAAAAATCCGTGACCGTGAGCAGGCAGTTATTGCCGCACTTGCCGCAGCGGCGGGTGTGCTTTTCGTAGGAAAATTCGCCGAGCTCCTCCGCTCCGATGATCGTAGAACGCTCTTCGCCTTTGTGCGAATTGCGGCTTATGATCGCGCAGCCGTACGCGCCCATGAGTCCCGCCTGTGCGGGACGCACCACGTCGCGCCCCGTGACTATCTCGAAAGCGCGGAGAACCGATTCGTTGAGGAAAGTACCGCCCTGGACGATGACTTTGTCGCCCATTTCGGAGAAGTCGCGCAGCTTGATGACTTTGAAGAGCGCGTTTTTTACGACGGAGTACGCGAGTCCCGCGGATATGTCGCCTACGGTCGCGCCCTCTTTCTGCGCCTGCTTGACGCGGCTGTTCATGAACACCGTGCAGCGTGAGCCGAGATCGACGGGGGAGCGGGATTCGAGCCCCTTCTTCGCGAACTGCTCGGCGGTCATGCCGAGAGCGGCGGCAAAGGTTTCGATAAAGCTGCCGCAGCCGGACGAGCACGCTTCGTTGAGCAGCACGTCGGTTATGACGCCGTCTTTTATCTTCATGCACTTCATGTCCTGACCGCCGATATCCAGTATGAACTGCACGCCGGGCAGGATGACGTTGGAAGCCGTCTGGTGCGCCATAGTCTCGATCTCGCCGCGGTCGAGTTTGAGCGCGTTCTTTATGAGGTTTTCTCCGTAGCCGGTGACGCACGATCTTCCGATATAAGCGTCCGCAGGCATGAGCGAATATATCTCTTTGAGTATGGCGGATACCGTTTTAAGCGGGTCGCCGCCGTTGGAACCGTACCACGAATACAGCAGCGCGCCTTCCTTGTCGATAAGCGCGGCTTTCGTGGTCGTCGAGCCCGCGTCTATGCCGAGGTAGCACGCGCCTTTGTGGTCTTTGATGTCCGCGAAGGGTATGACCGTTTTCGCGTGGCGTGCGCGGAACGCTTCCAGCTCGTCCGGACCCGTGAACAGCGGTCTGAGGCGCTGCACTTCATGGCTCTCCATGTCCTTGAGCTTGTCGAGATCTGCGCGCACTTCGCTTGCCGTGAATACTTTTTCCGCGGAAAGAGCCGCGCCCATGGCGTTGAACACCTGCGCGTTCTCGGGGAATATCGCTTCTTCGGGCTTGAGCGTCTCCACGAACCGCTTACCCAGCTCGCTGAGGAAGAACAGGGGACCGCCGAGGAACGCTACGTGACCGCGTATGGGCTTGCCGCACGCAAGACCGGATATCGTCTGATTGACGACGGATTGGAACACGCTCGCCGCTATGTCCTCTTTCGCCGCGCCGTCGTTTATGAGCGGCTGTATGTCCGACTTCGCGAACACGCCGCAGCGCGACGCGATGGGGTATATCGTCTTATAGCCTTTGGCATATTCGTTGAGACCTTTCGCGTCCGTGCCGAGAAGGCTCGCCATCTGGTCGATGAACGCGCCCGTACCGCCGGCGCAGGTGCCGTTCATACGCTGCTCCACGCCGCCTTTGAGATATGTTATCTTTGCGTCCTCGCCGCCGAGCTCTATCGCTACGTCCGTCTGCGGGATATACTTGCGGATGGATTCTATGCCCGCGATGACTTCCTGGATGAACGGTATGCCCAGCCAGTTGGATACCGAAATACCGCCGCTTCCCGTGACGGCAAGGGCGAATCTGTCGTATTTCTCGATTGCGCGCGAAAGTACGGTGCAGATCGTGGATTTTATGTCGGAGTAATGTCTGTCATAGCTCGAGTACAGCAGCTTGCCTTCTTCGTCGAGTACGGCAGTCTTTATGGTGGTAGAGCCGACGTCAAGTCCGATGCGATATTTTTCCATGATAAGAAACGAATTCTCCCGTGTAAATGTTTTTCATAAAATATAGTAGCCGAGAAACATAAACTTTACATTAAAATCATGCGGAAACGGTATATGCCGATCGGCAATTACAGTATACGATATTTCGATATTTTTTGCAAGCACTTGTACGCGGTCTGTGAACATTGTGTGATGAAATTTTCACACAAGAGCCCGCAGCCGCTCTGTCAGAGCACGAAAAAAGAGCGCCGAAGCGCTCTTTTGCGGGGCATTGCACGATCATTCGTTCCAACCTTTGCAAACGTCCACCAATGCGACGCACCCCGAGTACCGCTCGAGCTCTTCTACGGTAAGCTCTATCGCGCTGTTACCGCTGCCGCAGGCGGGGAACACCGTATCGAATCTTTTCAGCGACACGTCGAGATATACATCTACACCTTCGTTCACCGCAAAAGGGCATACTCCGCCGACGGCGTGCCCGACCGTCCTTTCCACTTCGTCGGGCGAAAGCATCTTCGCCTTCGTCCCGAACCTCGCCTTGTACTTTCCGTTGTCTATTTTTGTGTCGCCTGCGGCAACGATGAGCACCGTCCTCCCGTCCGCGGAAAACGACAGCGTTTTCGCGATCCTGCACGGCTCGCAGTTCAGCGCCTGCGCCGCAAGCTCCACCGTCGCGCTCGATACGTCGAATTCGATAATACGGTCTTCCATACCGTGGCCCGCAAAATATTTTCTTACTTTCTCTATAGCCATATCCTTTCCTCCGCGTATTGCAGTAATTATACCATATGCGAGATGATTTTGCAAGCAGCGCAGTCCGAGACATGAAGAAAGGGCGTTAGGATCACGCCCTTATCCTCGGTTTGGCGCGGCACGACAGGAGAACATCCTCGCCTTACGGCAAGTCTGCCGACATAGACTAAACTCTGAAACGTTTTATTAATATAATTTTTCCAAACCGAGCAGAAGGGTTGCAGATTGTGTCCTTTCGAATGCGAGGACAAGGGAGCGTACTAAAGCGTACGTGACCGCAGTCCGAGACATGAAGAAAGGGCGCAAGATGCGCCCTTATCCTCGGTTTGGTGCGGTTGACAGGAGTTGAACCTGCACGGTCGCCCACAGGAACCTGAAACCTGCGCGTCTGCCAATTCCGCCACAACCGCAAAATCTATCGTAGTATACCATAACTTTGCCCGCTTGTCAAACGTTCGCAAGCCTTTGGCGGATTAAATTTTATCGTATATGACTTTGTCTGTCGGTATGCCGCTTGACGCGGATAGGGAAGCATATACGGCGAGTCACGTGAGCCGCGGCAGAAACGGGTGCAACAGCGCTTTACGTAACTTATACCCGCGAGGCAGAAAGACGATCATCGTGCGAGCGATCGTCGTAAAGCGGCGGCTTGGAAAGGGAGGCGACGAGAGCGCCCGTTACGGTTTCCCGCCCGCCTTGCATTTTGTTGCAGGGCGGGCGGGCTTTATGATATCCATAAACTGCGGATACCGTGCATATCTTGTGTGCGCTCGTTACGCGCCTATCGAAACGGACTTCGCTTCGTATTCGTCGAGGTCGGAAGGGGGCTCTATCTCTTTGTCCGTTGAGGCAAGCTGTATATCCACCTTTATGTCCGTGCGTTCCTCTTCCGCTTCGATCTTTCCGTCGCATTTCGCGGCTATGCCCGTAAGTTTACCGCTTTCGGTTATAACGTAAAACTCCGCGCTTATATCGCTGCCGATACCGATGCCGAACGCCGTATCGATAATATCCGAAAGGTCTGCTTTCATCCTGATCTTCACGGTATTGCCGAATTCGGCTATCTCGCAGTCGTTTCCGGGATCGCTTATACCGTCCAGGATATTCCCGAACTCGAAAGAGGGAAGCTCTATGCCGACGTTCTGCGAATCGATCGGGGTCTTTACCTTGCTTTTTCCGTCGCTTAGATAGACATACTCGTTGTCAATATATACGTCGTAATCGGATGAGGTGCTGCTCGTGGTGCTGCCAACGCTGCCCGACATTTCGAGGTCGAGCGAAAGTTTTGCGGTTATGCCGCTATCCGAAATGCGCATCATGCCGTCGTATTCGATGAGGAGCTTTACGCCGTCGCCTTCGATATCTATGAGGTAATACATCCTGAACGTATCGGAAAGCTCCATATCGACGTTTTCCGTTGCCGCCGCTACTTCTTCGGCTGTTGCCGCTCTGTAATTTCCGCTCGTGTTCACATAGTTCGGCGAGCACGCAGTGCAGGCGAGTATTATCCCCGCAGCCAGCACCGCGGCAAAGATCGCAAGCGATATCTTTTTCATATAGATCCCTCCTTGTCCCGTGACGACCGTAAATACTTCGGAGCGGGACACCCCTTATTTTCTATATATTTTAACGCATGTTTACGGCATTGTCAATACGGGTGCGAAATTTTTCACCTAAGTTACACATTGTTTTTCATTGCCGTCACATATTATATATGAAAACGGCTACGAGCCTTGACGATCGCCCGAGCAGTGAATCCCGATATCCGAAAAAAATTTTTGAAAAATTTTTATCGAAATACTTGACAAATCATAAATAAAGGACTATAACATTAGCAGAAACAAGAAGAGAGTGCTAACACTCAAAACAATAGAGCGCTAACATGCTCGGGTTTCAAGGAGGTAAATATCATGAAAAACGAACTTACGAGATTTAACGACGACTTTATGGGTTACGACTTCTTTGACGAAGCCATGCGCGATCTTTTCCCCGTATTGCACGGGCATCATCATTCCCGCGGGTATATGCGTACCGATGTAAAGGAAACGGATAACGGCTACGTTATGGAAGTGGAGATGCCGGGTCTGGATAAGAAGGACATCGGCGTCGATCTGAGCTACGGTTATCTTACGATCTCCGCGCATAAGTCGGACACGGAGAAGGACAAGAAGGAGAACTACATCCGCAAGGAGCGCAGCTTCTCCTGCAGCAGGAGCTATTATGTGGGCGACATCCGTAAAGAGGATATCAAAGCGAAGTACGACAACGGTATTCTTACGGTATCCGTCCCCAAAGAGCAGAAAGAACTGCCGACTTCGCACAGGATAGACATCGAGTGATATCTTGTGCGTGAAAAGCCCGTCGGGTCTGCCGACGGACTTTTTGCGTTTGACACCGAGCAGGCGAAAATGTTATAATACGCACATAATACGATATGCGGAGGCAACAGTGAAAGTAAGATTCAACGAAGATAAAGAGATAGTCAAAGCCGTTCGGGAAGGGCTCAAAGCAAAGGGCGGTTATTGCCCCTGTCGTCTGGAGAAAACTCCGGATACCAAGTGCATTTGTAAGGAGTTCCGCGACCAGATAGCCGACCCCGATTTCGAAGGCTACTGCCATTGTATGCTTTATTATAAAGAGAAGTAAACGGCAATATCTTGAATGTAACGCGCAGCGGCGTTTTGCCGCGCGGCGGACTTAAAGGGACCCCCCGTCGGGGAGTCCCTTTTTGTCCGTATCGCTGAGTTGTGTAGGGAGTTATGCTTTGCTCTGCGCCGCCAGCCAGCCCCACAGAGTAACGTCCTCGCCGCCGACCTGTACCTTTTCGGCGCTCGCGGGATCGAGGTCCGCGATCGTCATATCGCCGTTTGCGCCCGCGGTAGGCTGAACGTTGACGCACTCGTCGCGGAGAGCGTATATCCAGGACCAATGCCCGTCGTAGTTGACGCCTTCGACGTTGACGGTCTCGAACATGCTGTAATGCACGTTTTCCGCGCCTGCGTTGATAAGGTCGATATACAGCGCGTTGGTGTAAACGTCATCGGGCTCGCCGTTAGTAGCGATCTTGACCGTATTGTCGTTCGCGGAATGTGTGAACCAAATGGGAAGGTCTTTGATCTTCTCTACTTTTTCCGCGCTAACGTCGCCCGTGGGGTACGCTTCGCAGATAGGATAAGCCGCGGCAAAGAAGTCGGGGAAGTTGAAGATCATATTGACCGTCATGAATCCGCCGTTGGAGCATCCGCCGATATATATGCGGTTCATATCGATATCGCCGTTCTTTTCTATGTACGCGTCGATAAGTCCTTTGAGCGCTTGTACATAGTACTGTGAAGCGACATCGTTGGAGTACTCACCGTCGCCGCCGTCCATCCACATCGTGGGAGTCTGCGCCGCAAGCACATAAGCGCCTTTAACGGTATCCGTAACGAAGTACTTCTGTATAACGTCTTTGGCAAGGTTGGTGACCTGGTTGCCGAGGATGGCTATCGAAGGGTCGGTACCGCCTTCGCCCGCGCCGTGCAGCCAGATGATGAGCGGGTTCTTCGCTCCGTCGTTTTTCATCTCGTCGGTGCCGTAGGAACCGTAGGTGAGAGTGATGTCGCCTTCGGTATATTTGCCCGTCAGATCCCATGTGTCGAGAACGGGCACCGTCCACTCGTCGGGCGAGGTGACCGAGGCAAGTTCGGTGTACTCCGTGCCGCCGATATCCAGCGTTTTGCCGCTCGCTATCGCCAGGTCGTATGTCGCGGGATCGTTCCAGTTGTTCACCGTGCTGTAAGTAAACGGAGACAGATTGCCGTTGAACGACCACATGCCGTAAGAAATCGAATATTCGACGGTCACATGGTTTGCGCTCGCGGCGTCGACTTCATTGCCTTCGTCGTCCGAAAGATATACCGTCTGTCCGGAACCTTGACCGAGGACCGCTTTTTGCGGTCCGAACCAGCCCTGGCTCGTGAAAGAGACGCTGAAGAGATCGTCCGCGAGGGCGTCCGCCGCGACAGCGTCCTCGAAGTGAAGGACTGCTTTTTCGATCGCGGGACCGCCGGCGTACGCGCCCACGATCATATCGAAGGAGACCGCTTTTTCGTAAGGCGTTCCTTCGGGCTCCGGCTCGGGCGTGACGGACGAACCGCCTCCCGTCGTCGTGATCTCGCAATAGTCGATATTAGGCGCCTGACCCATTGCCGTGATCACGATCGTGTTTTCGCCGGCTTTGAAGTTTTGCGTTCCCATCGTGATGGTATCCCAGATAAGATTGTATCCCATCGACTGATTGGAACCCGTGATCGTCTGCTCTTCATAGTCGATCTTCGTGCCGTTCAGCGTGACGGTGATAACGCTTTCGTTTATGGGCTGGTCAATGACAAGCATTCCGTTCATCCAATCCACATTCGTGCTCGACATGCAGAAGAGTATCTCGGCTTCCGCTGCCTCATCGAGTTCGAACGTAAAGGTTATGGTATTTCCCGCCGTGCCGAAGTTGCCGACCGATTGCCCGCCGCTTGCGATCTCGATATTCTCGATAAAGGTATCGCCGTAAGAGGGAGTACCCGTTACCTCGGCGTCCTCCGCTTCGAGGCGGATATTAAGCTCGGGCTCGGGTTCCGGTTCGGTATACTGCGCGTACAATGTCACGTCTTTGGTGACGGTGTACGTCGACAGGTCTATCTCGTCGCCGCCCGTTGCCTTATCGAACCAGCCGTCGAACGTTGCACCGTCCTTACTTGCCGTAGGCGCACCCGTGATCTTTTCGCCTTCTTCGACCTCGACGGTCGCGCTGCCGCTGAGCGTACCGCCGTTGGCGTCGAACGTTACGGTATACGTTTCCGGTTCGGGCTCGGGCTCGGGTTCCGGTTCGGATTCGGTATACTGCGCGTACAATGTAACGTCTTTGGTAACGGTGTACGTCGACAGGTTTATCTCGTCGCCGCCCGTTGCCTTATCGAACCAGCCGTCGAACGTTGCGCCGTCCTTACTTGCTGTAGGCGCACCCGTGATCTTTTCGCCTTCTTCGACCTCGACGGTCGCACTGCCGCTGAGCGTGCCGCCGTTAGCGTCGAACGTGACGGTATACGTCTCGGGGTCCGAACCGCATGCGGCGATCAGTCCCAAAAACATCACCGACGCCACAAATACCGCCACGACAGCCAATAACTTTTTCATCATGTTTACCTCCGTTTTTTATTTCGCGCATGCCCGGCACCGACTTTGAGCGGAACTGTTTGTCGGGTAAAGCAGAGCATCGCGCGTGTTCAAAAAGAAGTATAACATTAGGGGAGGGGTTGTTCAATACCCGCGGCACGGTCGGTTGTTATTTCGGCACACATCGCGCGTTCGCGGCGGATCGCGCGGGCGCTCATCCGATGGGGCAGAAGTCCGTTATGAGCGCATGACAAACGGAAAACGGCTCCGCGTTTTGCCGCGAAGCCGTTTTTGCTGTTTAAGCTATTGAGCTCGTCGTATATCAGAGCTGAGGTCCGAAGGGCTCGAGAGCCTTGCCGGCAGCATTGCTCGTATACTTGACGAAGTTCTTCTGGAAGCGGGAAGCAAGATCCTTTGCCTTCTTCTCCCACTCGGAAGCGTCCGCATACGTGTCGCGAGGATCGAGGATGTCGGGATCGACGCCGGGCAGGGAAGTGGGCACTTCAAAGTTGAAGTAAGGGATGGTCTTGGTCTCGGACTTGTTGATCGAACCGTCGAGGATCGCGTCGATGATGCCGCGGGTATCCTTGATGGAGATGCGCTTGCCCGTACCGTTCCAGCCGGTGTTGACGAGGTACGCCTTCGCGCCGCTCTGCTTCATGCGCTTTACGAGCTCTTCCGCATACTTCGTGGGATGAAGTTCGAGGAACGCCTGACCGAAGCAAGCGGAGAACGTCGGGGTGGGCTCGGTTATGCCGCGCTCCGTGCCCGCCAGCTTAGCCGTGAAGCCGGAGAGGAAGTAGTATTCCGTCTGCTCGGGGCTGAGGATGGAAACGGGAGGAAGCACGCCGAACGCGTCCGCCGAAAGGAAGATGACGTTCTTTGCCGCGGGAGCAGCCGAAACGGGGCGGACTATCTTCTCGATGTGATCGATAGGGTAGGAAACGCGGGTGTTCTCGGTAACGCTCTTGTCGTTGAAGTCGATCTTGCCGTCTTTATCGAGCGTGACGTTCTCGAGGAGAGCGTTGCGCTTGATCGCGTTGTAGATGTCGGGCTCGGACTCTTTGTCGAGGTTGATGACCTTCGCGTAGCAGCCGCCCTCGAAGTTGAACACGCCGTTGTCGTCCCAACCGTGCTCGTCGTCGCCGATAAGGAGACGCTTCGGGTCGGTGGAAAGGGTGGTCTTGCCCGTGCCGGAGAGGCCGAAGAAGATGGCGGTGTTCTTGCCTTCCATATCCGTGTTGGCGGAGCAGTGCATCGAAGCGATGCCCTTGAGGGGAAGGTAATAGTTCATCATGGAGAACATGCCCTTCTTCATCTCGCCGCCGTACCAGGTGTTGAGGATGACCTGCTCGCGGCTGGTGATGTTGAATACGACCGCGGTCTCGGAATTGAGACCGAGTTCTTTGTAGTTCTCCACCTTAGCCTTGGAAGCGTTGTAGACGACGAAATCGGGTTCGAAGTCCTTGAGCTCTTCCTCGGTGGGGCGGATGAACATGTTCTTTACGAAGTGCGCCTGCCATGCCACTTCCATGATGAAGCGGATAGCCATGCGCGTATCCTTGTTGGCGCCGCAGAACGCGTCTACGACAAACAGGCGCTTATTGGAAAGCTCTTTGAGCGCGATATCCTTTACGGTATCCCACGCTTCTTTCGTTGCGGGGTGGTTATCGTTCTTGTAGCCCTCGGAAGTCCACCACACGGTGTCCTTGGAGTTCTCGTCCATAACGATGAACTTGTCTTTGGGGGAACGACCGGTGTAGATGCCGGTCATGACGTTGACCGCACCGAGCTCGCTGACCTGACCTTTCTCGAAACCTTCGAGACCGGGCTTGGTCTCTTCTTCGAACAGCATTTCGTAAGACGGGTTGTACACGATCTCCGTCGTGCCGGTGATGCCGTACTTACTCAGATCGATGTTCTTCATTTGGGAAAAACCTCCTGTATTCTCAAATTGTATTTTGCGATTAGTAGTTTGCGGCGGTTATGCGCCGCAGCTTCCGACAAATATTATATGTTATATACCTATTTGCCGTCCGCTCTCGTTTTCCCCCTGCTCGAAAGCCAAATTTTTACGATACAAGTATATATCATTTTGTAAAGGTTGTCAAGCGGGAAACGCATATTTCCGTAAAAGTTTATCGATTGGGAAAAATCGGGAGAAAACGGATAAATCTGCGTTTATATGCTTGATTTTTGCCGGGGGATATGATATTATAGTCAAGCTGTAAGCAAAATTTACACGAAAGGCGAGAGCATTCCCATCATGGAGAGGTGGTTGAGTGGTCGAAGGCACACGCTTGGAAGGCGTGCGATGCGGAAACGTATCCGGGGGTTCGAATCCCCCCCTCTCCGCCAAAGCAAAAACGGGCACATCGGTGCCCGTTTTTACTTTGGCGGAGAGGGGGGGTGAGAACCGTTTTTAACGTATCGTCAAACGACGATACGTTAAAAACCGGTTCGCCTTACGAGCCTCGTGCGATTACAGAGTGACGGAGCTTCACCGAAGCAGGCTGCGAGTAACCTGACCGCGCTAGCGGTCAGTATCCCGGGGTAAGGAACATTTTTGCCTATTGCAAAGTGTAATAGGCAAAAACCGGTTCGCCTTACGAGCCTTGTGCCTGACTTTATTCGGAACTACGGTGCATCGCGCCTGGCGCGCAAAAACAATATAATATGTACTCATAACTTTATTTTGAGAGAATGAAAAACCGTTTGATTTTTCCGATATATATACATTATAATTTAGAAAAACAGGGGAGCGAAAACGGTATGAACGAAAACTTTTCGGCGATACTTCGGAAGCATGAAAGGGAAGACACGAAAGCGTCGGCTTCCGAGGACGATATACTCTCCGCCGTGAGGCGGGAATTTGCGAACGCGGACGAGCTGATAGCGGCTGCCCGCGACCGCGGTATCACGGGAATGAAATTTTTTGAACGGGGCATGCCGGACGATTTTCCCGTGATCCCGATCAGGCGCGCCGACGGATTTTCGATAAAGAAGCATACGTCGTCGCAGCGTCCTTATACGCATAAACATGAGTTTTACGAAGTGATCTATGTCTGTCATGGTACTTGCAGACAGTATATCGAAGGCTCGGAAACCGTTATGCATGCGGGCGACGCATGCATCGTCCCTCCCGGCGTCGCACATTCCGTAGCGCGCAGCGGTCCCGGGGACGCGATACTCAAAATGATATTGCCGCCCGAGCTTTACGACCTTACGGGGAGGCGGGTCATGGGCGCACCTGAGGGCGCTCTGCTGCTGCGCGATACTGACGAGCAGTGCGGGTATCTCGTGACCCGATTACTTGCGGAAAGCGCGCGGGAGCGTAAGTGGCGCGACGCCGCGGTATGCGGCTGTCTGACGCTACTGTTTGTGGAACTCGCGCGGGGGCGCGGGGCGGGAGATCCTTATATAGAGGAAATACTCGCGCAATATCTGGAAAACAATATAGCCCGTGCGTCGCTGGCTGATCTCGCTTCCCGTATGGGGTACAGCGCGGCTTACGCCGGTCGCCTGATAGCGGCTAAAACGGGAAAAACTTTTTCCGACACGGTACGCGAGTACAGAACGGATAAAGCGTCCGAATTGCTTGCGGGTACGGATCTTTCGATGGAAGAAATAGCCGCATTGCTCGGTTATGCCAATCCGTCCGGGTTTTATAAGCAGTACTATGCCTGTCGAGGTATGACTCCCGGGGAATATCGCAGGATGTATCGCGAGGATATATTCATGTAGCCGTCGGATATTGCGCTTTTGTTGCGGCGTATGTTATAATAACAAAAAATCCGAAAAGGCGGGAAAACAGATGAAAGTCGAACGCATAGCACCGATACCGTTGGATAAGAAACAGGCATTGACATACGCTGCTGTCGTTGCATCGGAATACGGGCACGGTCGGGCAGCTTCGGCAAAATACCTCGGCGGAGGCTCTTTCGGGCGAGCCGTCGGCGTGACGATGAACGACGGGTCGCGGCTTGTCGTCAAACTGCTGCGCGGCAGCGGTATGATGGATAAGGAAGTGCACGATCTCAGGCTTCTCGCAAAGCATTGTCCGATACCTTTTCCCGAGGTGTATTTTTCACGCGCGGCAGACGGAGAGATTCCGGTAGACTGTTACGGTATGGAGTGGCTGGAGGGCAAAAGCGGATTGTTCGCCCTCGGTATGCTTTTGCAAAGTAAGCGCAAAAGGCTCGCGTTTGCCGATAAAGTCACCGACGCGCTGCATTCGATCCACGAGTGCACGAACGACAGATTCGGCGATACCATGCATCCCGAGTTCGGCAGTTGGCAGGAGTACTACAAGCCTTTTGCCGACGAAGTGTTTGCCGTCGCCGAGCGTATGAACGCCGAAGGTAATTTGCCGGACAAAGTGATGAGCGCGATGCGCGCCGCCTATAAGGAATACGATGTCATTTTCTCCGAGGCGCCGACCCGTGCGAGTCTCATCCACGGCGATCTCAATATAGCCAATATCATGATAGGCAAGGGCTATGAGATAACCGGGTTCATAGACCCGCTCAATTCGGCGTACGCCGATCGCGAATACGATCTTTTTCAGTTCGATAATCTTACGGGAAAGCGTTTCATGCTGCGCGAGGTATACCTCGAAAAATACGGCGCGAGCAGATATTGCATGCAGAAGCTCGCGTTTTACGGATTATGGAACGAGGTATATTGCTATATAAAGTCGGGCGTTCTCGTCGGGCTCATCATGGACCCGCTCGTGAAAAACATGTACAGGCGGCTGAACGGATCATGATATCGTTCGGTGCGCGTCTGTTCAAACTGCTGCTCAGGATATATACTTATCCTTACAGGAAAAAGCATATGTCGCTTTCGCGCTCCGTGCGCGTAAAGTCGGATAGGTATGTCTCTCCGAAAGGAACGGCGTTTTCCGTCCGCGCTTACGGCGGAGTGCGCACGGAAATATTCGTTCCGGATAACGCGCGCCGCGACCGCCTTATCGTCATGTTCCACGGAGGCGGTCATACCCGCGGCATGAACGATATGTACCGCAAAGCCGCCGCGTCTTATGCGACGGCAACGGGCTGTGAAGTGCGCGCGATAGATTATACGCCGGGCGCGGATCTCGTTTATCCGAGCGTGCACGACGAGTGCCTGCGGGCTTACGATGCGATAGCCGACGATGCGGCGGATAAGGCGGATAAAAAGATCGTCTGCATAGGGGACAGCTTCGGCGTCGGGCTCATGCTGTATACGTGTCTGAAGCGGCGCGACGTGGCAAAGCCGTTGCCGTCCGCTCTCGTAAGCGTCAGCGCGTATGTCGATCTTGCGGCGTCGGGGGAGTCTTATCGGAAGAATTGTTATTCCGACCCGATGTATTCGCTGCCGCGCGGCATGAAGTTCCGTGACAACGAACATTTTATCCGCCGCCGCACGCCGTATGCCGCGGGGACGGACGAAAAAGATCCCTATCTGTCCCCGGCTTATGCGGACTTTACCGGTATGCCGCGCATGCTGGTCATTTGCGGCGACTGCGAAACGTCGGAAAGCGATAGCGATATGCTGCACTCGGCAGCGCGCCGCGCCGGCACGGACGTAACGTTGCGCAAGTACCGCGGCATGTTCCACGACTTCATGTATATCGCGCCGCGGCTGAAAGAGAGCAAACGCGCGATAAGCGAGATCGCCGGGTTCATACTCGACAGCGGCTCGGGCGGCGCCGGGCGCCGGTGATCCCGAAACGGCTTTTTGCCGTTGACAACCGACCGCGGATGTAGTATAATTAAAACATATCAGCGGACGGAGGAAGCGATCATGCCGGTAGAAACAACATCCACGATACCCGAAGCGGCGATATACGCCGTTACGGCGGTATGTCTTGCGCTGACGATAGCGCTCGTAGCTTATGTGGCGATAAGACTGGTAAGCGCGAACGGCAGGGAACGCCTTTCGTATCTGCGGCGGTTCCGCAACGGTCAGTTCGCCATCATATACGCGATAGCCATACCCATGGGCGTGCTCGCGTTCATGTATACGGGTTACGGCTTCGGCGGCGCGCTGCTGTATTCCGTATATACGGTCGTCGATCTCGTGGTATTGAAGCTGGAATATCCGCTTTATGCGCCGCTCATGGAGAACAACGCTTTCTTCTGCGCGGTAATGATAGTGATGTACGTCGTTATCGTGTGCAACGCCGTGCTGTTCACTTTTTCTCTCGCGGGGCGGTTCATCGTCAACCGCGCGAGGCTGCTTCGCTGCAAGCTGTCGCGTAAAGACATCTATGTCGTTGTGGGCGGTGGCGAGAACAACCGCACGCTCGTAGCGTCGGCGGGCAAAGGCGCGAACGCCGTGATCCTTGCCGATCCGTCGCCCGAAGAAAAGGACGAGATATACCTTACGGGCAGGAGCCTGCTGCATTTTACTTCCGACGGCGATCTTGTTTCGGTGCTCGGCAAGCTGGACGGCAAAGGACGGAAGCTCAACGTCATCGTCAATACGGGCAGCGACGAGGAAAACCTCATACTTCTCGAACGCGTCTCGGCGTATATAAAAAAGAAGGCGGAACAGGGCGTTGCGGCGGAGGATCTGAAGTTCGCGGCTTACGCGTTCGGCGACCCTGTGAGCGCCTCGGCGTACATGAGGTTCGAAGAGAGCACGAAAGGCGTCATACGCTATGTGAGCAAATACCGCATGACGGCGATCGATTTTATAGACAAGTACCCGATAACCCGTTTCATGACGGATGAGATAGATACGCAAAACGCGATCGTCCGCCCGGATGTGGACGTGAACGTCGCGTATATAGGCTTCGGCAAAGCGAACATAAAATTGTTCCTTACGTCCGTGGAGAACGACTGCCTGATGACTCTGAAGGACGGCAAGTACGAGGATAAGCCCATATCGTATTGGATATTCGACAAGAGAGAATCGGACGGGGAAAAGAACCTCAACCACAATTACCACCGTTATGCGAACGAGATGCTCGCATACGGATTCGTTCCCGAGCGCGATTATTTCGAACTGCCGCCTTATCCCGCGGATACCGAGCCGTCGTCGGAGCATTTCCTCAAAGAGGATATCAATTCGCGGGCGTTCTATCTCGATCTGCGCTCGCGGCTCAAAGCGAAAGCGGGAAGACGGGCGTATAACTATATCGTCATCGCTTTCGGCACGGATATGGAAAACCTCGATCTCGCCGAAAAGATATCTGCCAAACTGCGCGAGTGGAACATGGACGGGTATACGCATGTGTTCGTCAAGATACGCAGCGGCAGGTTCGCACGCAGCGTCGTCTGCTCGGATAAGGCGTACACGTCGTCGTTCAACGTGTTCGGCGTGGAAGACGAAGTGGTGTACGATATCGCCAAGATAACGCGCGAAAAGACGGAGGCGATGGCTATGCGCCGTCACGTCCGTTACTCCGCCGCAGGCGCCGACGAGGGCATGACGGAAGAGGAGATAGTGCGCGTCGCAAAGAAAAAGTGGTACGGCAAATGGGTGCAGGTACAGCGTGAATCCAACACTTACGCCTGCCTGGCTCTGCGCATGAAGCTCAATCTCATGGGGTACGATTACGTCCCCGCGGACGAAGAAGGCGAGGACGCTTCCGCCGAGTTCGCCGAGCGTTATTTCGCGGGCGACCCGCCTAAGTACGAAGCGGACGGCGTGACGATCGATTACGGCGACTGCGAATTCAGAACGGACACGATACGTGCGCGCTACGCCATGCAGGAACACCAGCGCTGGAACGCGTATATGATATGCAACGGTTATATCCCCGCGACAAAAGAAGAAGCGGTCACGGCGGATAAAACGGAGCTCATGCGCCGCCGCAAACACGGTAACCTCACGACTTTTGCGGGTCTTATCGATTACCGCAATTACGCGGCGGAGCGCCGCGGCACGGACCCCGCGACCGAGGACGTGATAAAGTACGATTACCAGCTCATGGATTACGCCGCAGACCTTCTCGGCAGCTGCGGGTACAAGATCGTCCGCCGCGCGACGGAAAAATCGCATTAAAGTACGGTAAAATATCCGAAACGGGCGCATGTCACCGACATGCGCCCGAAGTTTTTTGCGACGTATCGTGAGTTTGTGAGCGACGAGTCACGAGTTCGATTCGACGAGGTACTCCCATGCCGAGAGCTTGCCTTCGACTCCGTTGTAGCCTTTGCCGCCGAACACTATCGTAAGGTCGGGGCTGTTTTTTTCGAAACAGCCTATGTCGGCTTCGGGCACCGCGTCGGATGTGATGACGATCTCGCGCAGGGTGGGGTTATGCGAGAAGCAGCCCGCGCCTATCTTTTTCACGTTCTTTCCGAGGACTATGCGCTCTATGCTCCAGCAGTACGAGAAATTTTCGGGTCCTATCTCCGTCAGTTCGTCGCCGAGCACCGCGGTGCGCATGTTCTCTATATCCCTGAACGCTTTGGGCTCGATGCGTTCGGTGCCGGCGGGCAAAGCATAATCGCGCACGTCCGCGTTGATGGGGAAGGTGACCGCGGTCTTGCCGTCTTTGGTCATGAGCGTTTCGCTGTCTATCCCGAAGTATTCCGGCTCGCCGTCGAAGCGGATGCGTTTGACGCCCGTCGAATAGAAGAGGAAATCGCCTGCTACGTCGCGCAGTCCCGCGGGAAGCACTATCTCTTCCGCGTCCATGAGGAAGGAGAACGCCGAGCCGCCTATCGACTTCAGGCGCGCGGGCAAAGTGCCGGGCAGCAGCGACGTGCATCCGCGGAACGCCTTGTCCTGTATCGTGTTTATGTTCTTGGAATACTTTACCGTTTTCAGTTTTATGCACCGGCGGAACACCGAATTGCCTATGCGGCGCACATAAGAATCGCTCATGTCGACGACGGTCATCATCGGGCATACCTCGAACGCTCCCTCGCCGATCTCGGAGAGGGACGAGGGGAATCTGATATCGCCGAGCGAATTGCAGTAAGCGAAGGCGTGCGCGCCTATCTTTTCCAGCTCGCTGTCTTCGTCCCAGATTATCCTTTCGAGGTTGATACAGTGGTAGAACGCTTCGTCGCCTATCTCTCTTACGCGGTAGGGCAGTCTGACCGAACGTATGTCGTCGCGGTACTTGAACGCGCTTTCCCCGATGACTTCGAATCCGTCGGGTATCACTACGTCCTTGTCCGTGCCGTTATATGCGGCGAGAACGGAAGGGTCGTCGCCCTGTACGAAATCCTTGCTCTTGTTGTGGAAGCGGCACTCGGAGGAATAGTCGGAATTTTCGTAGCCGTTTTTCCCGAGCGAGCGTATCCTGAATGTGAAAGACGGGCAGTCGCCCGCGGCGGAATTGTCCGGAGCGGGGGATATGCGCGCGGCGTTTCCCGTTTTTTCCACTCGCGCGGAAAACGTCAGCAGCTTTTTGCCGTCCTTTTCGGCTGCCGTGCAGTCTATGGCGGTCTCCGTCGTGACGGTGTCCGTCTGCCCCTTCGGAGACGTTACTTTTTCGGATATCAATATCATATATCCGCTCGCGTTCTTTACGGGAGCGAAGTATACGGTCATGTCGTTTTCGTCGAACGCGGGTTCGGGCGCGGGTAGCAGTATGCGCACTTTTGCGCCCGACGCCGAAAGCGCGTCCTGCGCCGCCTCGGGAAGATCGTTTTTGGCGCACACGAACTCTTTGAGCGAAGGACAGTGCATCACTATGCGCCCCTTATAGCCTGCGGGCAGCTCGCCGGGGAACACGATCCGCGACAGCTTGGGGCAGTTATGTACGACGGTCTCCGCCATATCCGCGATGACCGCGGGCATACGCAGCGTTTCCAGCGATTCGCATTTATTGAAGCAGTACATGGGTATGTAAGCGGCGCTTTGCGGCATCGTGACTTCCGTAAGGCTCTCGCATTCCTGGAAGCAGTTGAATCCCAGCGTCACGTCGTGGCAGGCGGCGTCGAACGTCACGCTTTGCAGCCCTTTGCAGAGGTAGAAACAGTAGTCGCCCACATAGTGTACATGCTTGTGGAACGTTATCGAGCGCAGAGAGCCGCAGCCGCGGAACGCTTCGTACGCTATGTGGCGGACGGAGACGGGCAGCCCCACGGCCTCCAGCGAACCGCATTCGGCGAAACACCTGTCGCCGATCTCCTCTATGCCCTCGGGCAGCGCTACCGAGCGCAGGTCGGGGGATCCCGAGAACACTTCCATGCCGAGCGCGAGCACGCGTTTGCCCGCTATCTCCGCAGGCACATTGGGATATGCGGATTCGCCTGTGTATTTGGTTATCTTTATACCGTCGCGGAAGGGGATATACGAGAATTCTTCGGGAGCCGAATAGTTGATCTTCGTGTCGCGCGCGCCCGCACTCTCGAATTGCTTTATCATAGGGTGGATGTGCGCTTTGCTCGTCGGGTCGTTATCGCGCGAAAAGTACATCGATTCGTTATCGAAGGCTTTGAGCAGCGTTCTGTAAAAAGTTTCTCTTTTGTCCGAATGTATGGAATTTTCGGCGTGTTTGAGTATGTCAAATACGGATTTCCCTCCGGCATTCACCGAGTATATCGAGAACGAAGGGCGCACCTTTTTGAGGGTGAGCGCCGTCTCTATCTCCCACAGTACGGCGTCGCTGGCAACGGAATTTTCGGTAAGGTAGCAGCATATACCGATACAGTTTTCCATCGTCATTTTTTCGTACACCTGCTTCTTCCAGCTGTCGCCGTATTCGAGCTGAGTATCGAACCACAGCCTTACGCCGTATTTCGCCATCAGCTCCATATCCGCCCGCAGCATTTCGTACTGTTCGTGCGCATAGCTGAGGAAGATGAATTTTTCCCCGCGCGAAGTGTCGTAAACAAGATTTTTATTGAGCTCGCTTTCCATCATGATGTCTCCCTTTTTTCAGTATATCATATCCCCGCGGCAGCGAGTATATCGTCGAAGCTTGCGGCGTCGCCTTCGAGTTCGTCCGCTATCGTCGCCCAGCCCGGGGCGAAGAATCTCACGCCCGCGCTCGCGGCGCATTCCTTGTCGTGCACCGAGTCGCCCACGAACGCCATGTCGTCTGTCGTGCAGCCCGCGCCTCTCGCGTATTCGAGCAGGGGGTCGGGAGCCGGTTTGGGACGAGGTACGTCGTCCGCCGCGATTATCCTGTCGAAGTATCCGAGCAACCCCGTGCCGTCCAGCCCGATATGCGCGATGTCGTGCTTGCGGGACGTGACGAGCGCCATGTGTACTCCGCCGCCGTACAATTTTTTTATGAGCGCGTCCGCTCCGTCGTAGAGCGGCGCTTCGGAAAGGCGGTGAGCGTAATCGGCGTTCCACTCGTCGTATTCGGCTTTCGTAAAGCCGAAGTCGCGCACCGCGTCGGCGAGAGGCAACGAAAAATAGGGTAAAATGTCGTCGCATTTTATCCCTTTGCGTCCGAGCGCCGCGTCCAGCGCGCCGAGGAATGCGCCGCGCGTATTTATCAGCGTGCCGTCGATGTCGAACAGTATGTGTTTTAATGCCATGTCCGTCCCCCTTGAAGTGCTTTGTATAATTATATAATAAAATCGTCGGCTTGTCAATCTCTTGCCGCGTTCCCGCGGCGTCCGACCTCTCCCGCGGAGGGAGTTTCGCTTGACTTTTTCCCGCGGAAGGTATATATTCGTGATGTGAACGATAAAGTGTGACACGGAGGTTTATCTTATGTCGGACAACGAAGAAGAAAAGAAAATCGCCGACGGCGAAGAGCCCGCTCCCGCGGAAGACGGGAAGAAGCCCGAAAACGCGGACGGGGAAGCGAAAAACGCACCTGCGGGCGATGAAAGCGATAATGACAAAAGCGATAAGAAGCCGGATAACGATAAAAAACCGGATAACGACGCTTCCCGAAAACTCATATCGGCGCTCGGTTACATAATCTGGATACTGTTCTTCCTGCCGCTCGTCGCATACCCGAACGACGCGGAAGCCAAGCGCCGCGCGAACGAACAGCTCAATATGCTCATCATTGGAGTCGCGGGCAACGTTTTGTTCGGCGTACTCACCGCTATCCTGGCAGGCGGCCCCGCGGGATTGATATTCTTTCTCCTCGTCGCGCTTTTCGACGTGGCGATGCTCGCTCTCGGCGTAGTCGGTATAGTGTACACGGTGACGGATAAGGATACGCCGCTTCCCGTAGTGAGCGCGTTCTCGCTCATAAAATAACGACCGCCGCGCTTGCGGCACAAGGACCACACGATGGAATATATCGCGCTGGACGTGGAAACGCCCAACAGTAAAAACGACGGCATCTGTTCGATAGGCACGGTGCTGATGACGGACGACGGGATAACGGACGAATGGTACACTCTCGTCGATCCCGAGGACATATTCGAGGACTTCAACATCTCCATACACCACATCCGTCCGCGGGACGTGGCGGGCGCGCCTAAGTTCGAGGACGTGTGGCGACGCATCTCGGGATATATCGCAGACCGCGTAGTCATAGCGCATAACGCGGAGTTCGATCTCACCGTCCTTGCGAAAGCGCTGGAAAACAGAAAGCTGCCCCGCCCGGACATGCGCTATATCTGTACGGTGAATCTCGGCAAGAAAGTGCATTACTGCGGATCGAACGTCAAGGGCGACCTCGTGCTGTCCAACTTCGCCCGCACCCTCGGCATAGACCCGGGGAAACACCATAACGCGCTTTGCGACACGCGGGCGTGCGCGGGCATATTCCTGCGCCTGCGCGAGATGTACGAATTTTCCCCCGCGGACTATGTGAAGGATTTCCGTTACCCCAAACCCAAACGCGAATTCCTCCCGTATGGCAGGCGGGGCAGGAAAAACGGAACGCAATGATATGACAAAAGACCGACGGCGATACGTCGGTCTTCGTTTTATCGTTATTTTCCGTTTGCCGCGACGGTCGTCGCGCTCACGAGAGCGTTTACGTCTCCTCGTTGTACTTGCAGTCGATGTACAGGCGGAACTTCTGCGTGACTTCGCCCGAGAGCAGGTCGTAAGCCAGCTTTACGGATAGCCCGTCCGTTTTTATCTTGCTGCGGACGAGCCTGGGTATGACTTTGAGCGGTATCTCGCCGAACGGCGATTCCACGCCGAAGCTGTGCTCCTTTCCTTCGCTGAGCACGAGGGTATAATCCTCTTCGCCTTCACGGGCGATGGATACGAGCCCTTCGGACACGCCCACGCGGTAGAACGCTTCGCCGTCGTGGTATCTTATGCTCAGGCTGCTTCCTATGCGATCCACTACGCCCTGCGTCACCAGCACGGGCGCCTCGGTGGCTTTTTCTCTCAATGTTATCGTAGCGGATCTTTCCATACAGCGAATTATACTATATGCGGCGGGATAAGTCAAGCGCGCCGACATGTTTGTGCACCGACCGTATCCGCATAATTTCGACGGGATGCGTCATAATAGTCCTATGGAAAAAAACGGTATCGTCAGAAAAGTGGACGGGCTGGGCAGGATAGTGATCCCGAGGGAGTTCCGCAAACTGCACAAGATAGCTCTCGGGGATCCCATGGAGATATCATGTCTGGACAGCGGCGAGATCGTGCTGAGGAAGCTCGATATGACGCTCGCCCTGCGCGAGCTGGCAATGCCCGTACTTCCCGAGCTCATGCGCGTCGCGGGCGTCGGTATCCTGCTGTGCGGCCGCAGCGAATGGCTGGGCGGCTGCGGGGAGGGGACGGAGCGTTTTTCGGGCGCGCTGCCCGAAGCCGCCGTGCGCGGAATGGAGGAGCGCAAAGGCTTTTGCCTGGATATCTGCGGCGGCGTATACTTCGAGCCGATAGCGGGCGACGCGGACGTGTTCGGCGCGCTTTGCGCATATCCGGCGAACGCGCCCGTCGCGGCTCTGCGTCCCGCGGCGGCGGTGCTCGGCGGAGCGCTGCAGAAGTTCTGACGTTTTACAAAATATTTACAAAAGCGGGTACGTTTTTTGTATAAAGCGGCGGTAAAACGCTTGCCAAACGCCGGGTGTTGTGATATAATCTCTCAAGAAAATATCGTTTGAAAACAATGAGGTGTTAAAATGGAGGCATTACAGATAGCAAGAGTCGTTTTGCTCATCGTCGAGGCGGTCCTCGCGGTGGCTCTTGTGGTCACTATATTCTTCCAGCCCGCGAACACGACGGGCGTCAGCGCGATCGATAATACGGAGACTTATTATACCCGTAACAAGAAGCGCACGACGGAAGGTTTCATGAAAAGAGCGACGGTGGTCATATCCGTACTCATGGCAGTGATAGCGGTCGCTTTCTTTATCACGCTTTGCTTCAATAATCCCCAGGCATAACTGTCCGGGTGATGAGCCGTTTTTGCCGCCTAAGTTAGGAGAGGGCGACGGGGACGGCGGCGCGTGTATCGGGAAACGAACAGCGGGTGGAAAATACCCGCTGTTTTTATGTGATAAGGTCATACAAAGTCAGTCAACTATATATCGGAGAATACGTATGAACAAAAAGAAGAGAAGGTATTCCGAATTCGCCGCGCACGGCAAACATTCGCGCGGCAAGCGCGGCAAATGCGCGGGCGTCATAGTCACCGGCACATACAGAGGTACGGGCAAAGGCTATGCGTTCCTCACGCCGGACGACGGCGGGGAAGATCTGTTCATCCCCGGTTTCGCTCTCGGCGGCGCGCTCAACGGCGACAAAGTGAGCGCGGAAGTCTTTACCGAGGGCGGCAAGTCGGAAGCGCACGTTCTCGAAGTATTGCAGCAGACCACGGTATATGTGGTCGGCACTTATGCCGTTGGCAACAGCGGCAGCGAGGTCATCGTGCCGGACGACGGCAAGACCTGCAAACTCTTCGTCATCGAAAGCATAGCCGACGGTTGCCGCAAGCCCAAGGAAGGCAGTAAGGTCGTCGGTCTCCCTCTCGAACGCGACGGGGACATCCTGTACGGCGAACTCGTGGAGGTCATAGGCGACCCGGGCGCGAAGAACACGGATCTGCTTTCTGTCGCGCGCACGTTCGGTCTTGACGACAGATTCCCGCCCGAAGTGCAGGCTGCGGTGCACCGCGTTCCCATGACATTGAGTAAAAAAGAGATAAGCGGCAGAGAGGATTTCCGCGGCGATCCCATCGTAACGGTGGACGCGCCCGACGCGAAAGACCTCGACGACGCCATATGCGTAAAGCGCCGCGGCAACGAATACGTTCTCTACGTGCATATCGCGGACGTTTCCTATTACGTCAAAGAGCGTTCGCCCATCGATCGCGAAGCTCTTAAACGCGGTACGAGCGTCTATTTCCCCGGCTGCGTGTTTCCCATGCTGCCGACGGAGCTTTCCAACGGTATATGCTCGCTCAATCCCGGTCAGGACCGCCTTACGCTCTCCTGCGTGATAAATATCGACAAGCGCGGCAGGATGTCCGCGTCCAGGATAGTCAAGGGCGTGATAAAGACGATAAAGCGCATGGATTACGATACCGTCGCGGCTATCGTCGAAGGCGACGAAAAGGCGAGGGAAGAGAACGCCGACGTGTGCGAGATGCTGGATACGGCAAAAGAGCTTGCCGACATACTCCACGGGCTGCGCATGCGCAAGGGGAGCATCGAGTTCGATATCCCCGAACCCAAACTCACGCTGGACGAAAACGGCGTGTGCACGAACGTCGAGCTTTACGAGCATAAGGTGAGCCACATGATGATAGAGGAGTTCATGCTCGCCGCGAACGAAACGGTGGCGGAGACTTTCGACAGCCTCAAAGTGCCCTTCGTTTATCGCGTGCACGAAGCTCCGCCCGAAGATAAGCGCAGCGCCTTTATAGATTACCTCGCGACTCTCGGACTGAAGTTCGACGGCAAAGAGCCCCATGAATACGCGGATCTTCTCGAGAAGGTCAAGGGCACGCCGGACGAGCGCGCGGTCTCGCGCACCGCTCTCAGAGCGATGTCCAAAGCCAAGTATTCGACGAAGGATCTCGGACATTTCGGTCTTGCGCTCAAGCATTACTGCCACTTCACTTCGCCCATACGCCGCTATCCCGACCTGCAGGATCACCGCCTCATAACCGAATTTATCGCCCGCAGCGGCAAGGGCATGAAGCGTTACGGTCCGATAGCGGAGGAGGCCGCTTCCCGCAGTTCCGCACGCGAGCAGATCGCCCTTTCCGCCGAACGCCGCATAACGGACATCAAAAAAGCGGAGTTCATGAAAGCGCATATAGGCGAGGAGTTCGAAGGCAATGTGTCTTCGGTCACCGAGTGGGGCGCGTTCGTCGAACTGCCCAATTGCGTGGAAGGTCTTATCCGCAAGGAGTCGATGGGCGCCGATCCCGTGTATGACGAAAAGCGCCGCATCATTATGTGCGAGGGCGAGATGTGGAACATAGGCAAGCCCGTGCGCGTCGTATGCTTCGCGGTAGAAAACGGCAAGGTGGATTTCGTCCCCGCTGCGAGGAAAAACGATACCGCCGCCGAAGAGAAGAGCGGGGAAGAGCCTCCCGCGGAAAAGAAGCCCCGCGCGAAAAAACGTGCGGACAAAACCGAATGATTCTTACCCGGTGCCGAACCATTTATCGGATAACATCACGGGTGATGCACGAGGAATGTCGCACATCACAGTACAGAAGATACGCTAAACGAACGTTTATGATCGCGGGCGGAGCAGCATTAAGAGCGGCTCCGCCCGTTTCCGCGATCGTGCGCTCCGCGGCGGCAAATGCCGTCCGCGGAGCGCATTTTTCGTCCACCCGTGACCACAAACGATATTTGAAACAACCGTTCTATGTTATTTTGAAAATACCGCCGTTTATTCCGGAAAATGCCCCGAGTGGTCAGAAATATTAGAACATACGTTATAAAAATACCCTTCTGTGGTCACGACCCCCGTGTTTTGTGGCGCCTTGTGGTCACGGATAAAAATTTTTTGGAGAAAAATGGTCAAAAGGGGTTGACAGTGGTCAGCATATATGTTATTATATGCGTGTCAGTAATATTAAAGGAGGTTTCGGACGTGTTCTTATCCGGGAGATACAATCACCAGGTAGACGACAAGGGAAGGATCAGGATCCCTGCGAAGTTCAAGGACGCGCTCGGAAGCAATCCTTACATGACCGTAGGTCAGAATCGTTGCCTGTACATATTCTCCCGAGAAGAGGCGGAACGCATCCTCGGCGAGAGGTTCGGCGAAGTAGACGGTTTCACCAAAGACGGGCGCCTCAGCGCGATGAGAAAGATATTCTCGCGCGGCACGTTCCTCGAAGAGGACAAGCAGGGCAGACTGACTGTTCCTTCCTGGCTCATCGAATACAGCGGTATAAAGAAAAATGTCGTCAGCATCGGCATGAACAACCGCGTGGAGCTTTGGGACGAAGAGACCTGGAACAAATACGACGCAGCCGAAGACGCCGATTCGCTGTTCGGAGAGGATTGATGGACGAGACGTTCTATCATACTCCGGTGATGCTCGGCGAAGTGCTTTCTTTCCTTCGGGTGACTGAGGGCGGAACGTATTTCGACGGGACTTTGGGCGGCGGCGGACATTCGCTCGCGATAATGAAGGCGGGCGGCAGAGTGATCGCTACGGATCTTGACGCGGACGCGATCGAATACGCGGGAGAGCGTTTCATCCGCGAAGGGATGGACGGGAAGTTCACTCTCGTGCGCAGCAACTTCAAAAGATTTTCCGAAGTGACGGACGAGCTGGGGATAAGAGAGATAGACGGAGCGCTTCTCGACCTCGGGGTATCGTCCAGACAATTCGACGACGGGGTCAGGGGTTTTTCATACAGGTACGATGCGGAGCTCGACATGCGTATGGACAAGCGCGGAGAGCTCACCGCAGAAGACATAGTGAACGATTATCCGGCGGGGGAGCTAGTAAAGCTGCTCTACCGTTACGGAGAAGAGAACTGCGCAAAACGCATCGTTTCGGCGATAGAACGCGAGCGCAGGACGCACAGGATAAAAACGACGGGCGAGCTTGCTTCGCTCATAGAGCGCAGTGTACCGTACCGCAAGGGCGGTCATCCCGCGAAAAAGACCTTTCAGGCGCTCAGGATAGAAGTCAACGGCGAGCTGGACGGGCTGGAAAAAGCGGTGGACGACATAGTCTCAAAGCTCAGACCGGGCGGCAGGATATGCGTCATCACCTTCCACTCGCTGGAAGACAGGATAATAAAGAACGAACTCAGGCTCCTCGCCACCGACTGTATCTGCGACAGATCCGTTCCGGTGTGCGTATGCGGGCATAAAGCTTCGGTAAAGCTATTCAAACCCGTAAGGGCGGGGGAAGAGGAGCTGAAAGCGAACAACAGGAGCCGCAGCGCTACGCTGCGCGCGGCGGAAAAACTTTAAGCGAATAATCATCAAGGCAGGGAAATAAAATGGTAACAAGCAGACGTCAGATCGATCGTGAAGAGGACAGGTACGGCGGTTACGAACAGGAAGCGCCCGTATCGACGGAGGAGACCGCGCGCCGCACGGTAAGCGACAGCGTGCGCAGAGTCTCGTTTGCTGCGACGGAAGAGCCTCGGCAGACGGTCGAGAACGTTCGTCCCGCCTCGGTGGTAAGACCTGCGCAGCCCCGCCGCGAAAGAGGGTACGACAGAACGATAGCTCCGTCGAGACCGTCGCGCTATTCGGAAGTCATGCCCGAGGTGCGCCGCAAGGATGAGCCGGTAGCCATCGTCCGCGAGCAGAAGCTCACCGCGGGAACGAAGCGTATGCTCATCGTGTATCTCTCCCTCGTGCTGGCGATAGTTACCGCCATCATCATCACCGGAGTGGTCGCGAGCGGCATGCGTTCGGACATATCCGCGCTCGAAGCGGATGTGGACACTCAGGTAGCCGCGCTTGCGGATATCGAGAGCGGTATGAGTGCCGCGCGCGAAGAAGCCGTCGTCTGGGCGGGCGAGAACATGACTCTTCCCGACAATACGAATACTTTCGAAGAGCTTGTGCCGGGCGCCGACGCCGATACTTCGGACAGGGTGTTCGACAGCATAAGGGATTGGGTAAATTCGGTATTCGGAGGCTGATCCGCATAACTTGCAAACAAAAACAGGTATAACGAAAACACAAAAGAGGTTATTGGCGATATTCGTTTCGATAACCTTTTTATTTTGCCTTCTTTTCGTGAGGCTGATATTCATTCAGCTCGTGAGCGGAGGTAAATTGACTCAGCGGGCAGCAGAGCAGTGGTACCGCGATCTTCCGCTGTCCGCTCCGCGCGGGAACATCTATGCGAGCGGCGGCGAGCTGCTCGCGGGGAACGTAAAGGCGTACGACGTGTACGCCCGTCCCAATGCGGTGACCGAAAAGGCGCGTGCGGCGGAAACGCTGTCGGACGCTCTCGGTATGAGCCTTGCCGCGGCGGAGGAAAAGCTGAGCGAGCGGCGCAGCGAAGTCACGCTTGCCAGGCGCGTATCGCCCGAAGTCGCCGAGAGCATAGACGGAGCCGGGCTTGCCGGCATATACTGCGTCGCGACGTATAAGCGCAGCTATCCTTACGGCAGCACGCTTTCCAAGGTCATAGGGTTCACCAACGTGGACGGCGACGGGCAGAACGGGCTCGAGGGGTATTACGACAGATATCTTTCGGGAACGGACGGCTATCTTTATGCGGAAGCGGACATCGCGGGCAGAGAGACGGACGGCGATACGCGTTATGTTCCCGCGGTAGCCGGCTGCGATCTCGAGCTGACGATTGACGCGGATATCCAGTCTTACGCCGAAAGCGCCGTCATGGCGGCTCATGCCGAGTGGCAGGCGAAGTCCTGTTCCGCGATAGTGACGGACGTGCGCACGGGCGGGATAAAGGCGCTCGCTTCGTACCCGTCTTACGACCTCAACGACGTACCGAGGAACGATATCGAGCTTCTTAACCTGTTGTCCAAAAACACTTTGATAACGGACGTGTACGAACCGGGTTCGACGTTCAAGATCTTCACGACGGCTGCGGCTCTCGAAGCGGGAGTCGTCGGCGAAAACAGTCGTTTTTACTGCGGCGGCAGCCGCACGGTAGACGGCACCCGCGTGCGCTGCTGGCGCACGGCGGGACACGGCTCGCAGGATCTCGCCGAGGGCGTCAAAAACAGCTGCAATTGCGTGTTCATGGATCTCGCGCTGTCTCTCGGTACTTCGCGTTTTTACGAAGCTATAGAAGCGTTCGGGTTCGGGATCAAGACGAATGTGGATTTCTTCGGCGAGAGCGCGGGCATAGTGATGAAGAAGGAAAACGTCAAGAACGTCGATCTCGCGCGCATAGGCTTCGGTCAGGCGATAGCCGTCACGCCGCTGCAGCTCATAACCGCGGTGGGAGCGGCGGTCAACGGCGGTACGTTGTACGAGCCGTACTTTCTTTCCGAAGTGCGTTCCGCGGAAGGCGACGTCGTGTACGAACACGCTCCCAAGGCGGTCGGTCGTCCGATAACGGAGCAGACGAGCGCGAAGCTGCGCGAACTGCTCGTGGGCGTCGTTGAAGAGGGCGGAGGCTCGCGCGCGGCGGTAGACGGTATAAAGATAGGCGGCAAGACGGGCACGGCGCAGAAGTACGAGAACGGAGCTATCGCAAGCGGCAAGTATGTGTCGTCATTCGTGGGCTTCGCTCCCGCAGACGATCCGAAGTATGCGGTACTTTTCATCGTAGACGAACCGTCCGGCTATACCTATTACGGTTCGCTGACCGCCGCGCCGTATGCGGGCAGGATATTCTCGCGCATAGCCGACGGCGAAAATTGGCGGAGAGCGGACGCGGAAGATAAAGTGTATATTACTATGCCGGACGTAGTAGGCACGGATCAGGCGGCGGCGGTCGCGGAGCTGGAGAACGCCGGTCTTGTCGTGGAAACGGTCGGCAGCGGGAAGGTGGTATCCACAACGCCGGCGGCAGGCGAGCGCGTGGCGGTAGGCGACGTGGTCCTGGCGCGCTGCGAGGACAGCACATAGAGCGGCTTACGAAATATGACTGTTTTTGCTTATCGCAAACATATCGGCTGCGGATGTATTATAATGGAAGTCCAAAGGGGGTCATCCGATCTGCGATGCTGATAAACGAATTATTGAATGTGGATGCGGACATCGATGTCCGCGGGATAGGATACGGCGACGTCTGTCGCGAAAAGGACTTGTATTTCTGCCTGCACAGCGGAGACAGGCTGAAAGCGGACATAATTTTCGCCGAGAGCCACGGCGCGGCGGCTATAGTGTGCCCGTCGGGCGCCGCGGAGGATTTCCGCCATATCCCGTCCGACGACGTGCGCCGCGATCTCGCGCTCGCCTCCGCCGAGTTTTACGGCAGACCCGCCGACAGGCTCACGATGATAGGCGTCACGGGCACGAACGGCAAGACAACCGTCACTCACATCATAGAGAGCATACTTCGCGAAGCGGGCGTGCGCACGGGCATCATAGGTACGAACGGCGCGCGCTGCGGCGATAAGAGCTATCCGTGTTCGCTCACGACTCCCGATCCGCCCGAACTGCATAAAACACTGCACGATATGTCCGAAGACGGCGCGGAAGCCGTAGTCATGGAGGTGTCCGCCCATGCTCTCGCGCTCAAAAAAACGGAAGGCATACGCTTCGCCGTTTCGGCGTTTACCAATCTCACGCGCGATCACCTCGACTTTTTCCGCAGCATGGAAGAGTACCGCAACGCCAAGCTCTCGCTGTTCGAGCCTTCGCATACGCATATAGGCGTCGTGAACGTGGACGACGAAACGGGCATGCGCATATATCGCAATGCGGGCATACCCGTAGTCACTTACGGCTGTGACAATCCGAGCGACGTATTCGCCATAGACTACGCTTCGAGCGACGGCGGCTGCACTTTCGTCGCCAATCTCATGGACGATGTCACCGAAATGGAGTACTGCGCTCCCGGGCGGTACAATATGAGCAACGTGCTGTGCGCGGCTGCGGTGGCAAAGGTGCTCGGTACGGAGACGGACGTCATCGCGCGCGGAGTGAAGAACGTCCGTCGGGTGAGCGGCAGATTCGAGGTGATAAAAGGCAAGGGCAAACGAGTCGTCATCGATTACGCTCATACGCCTGACGGACTGGAAAAACTGCTTCGTACCGCTCGCGAAATAACGGAAGGCAAGGTGATCGCGGTGTTCGGCTGCGGCGGCGAACGCGACCGCGGCAAACGCGCGGCGATGGGGGAGATAGCCGACGAGCTTTCCGATTTTGCCGTAGTGACGAGCGACAATCCGCGCGGCGAACCGCCCGAAAAGATCATCGGGCAGATAGAGGAAGGCATGCGCGGCAGCGCGCATATAGCGGAAGCGGACAGGCGCAAGGGCATAGAGTGTGCGCTCGACATGTGCCGCGAGGGCGATACTGTCGTCATCGCGGGCAAGGGACACGAGGACACTCAGGAGATATGCGGTGTGAAGCGTCACTTTTCGGACGCCGAAACGGTGAGGGAACTGCTGAAATGATAAGGGTAGCGATAGGTTACGTTCTCTCTCTGGCGCTTTGCGCCGCGCTCATGCCTCTCGTCATCTCGCGGCTCAGTCGGTCGCATGCCGGTCAGCCCATCCTCGGCTATGTGGAAAACCATAAGGGGAAAAGCGGCACGCCCACGATGGGCGGCTGCGGGTTCCTTATCGCGGCGGCGCTGCCTTACGCCTTCCTCGTGCGCGGAGACATTTCCGAGTCGCTCGTTTGCCTGATCGTTGCCGCGGGTTACGGCACGATAGGATTTATCGACGACGGCATAAAGGTAAGCAGCGGCGAGAACAAAGGTCTTTCCGCGAGCTGGAAACTGCTGTTGCAGCTGCTCGTGGCGTGCGCCGTATCGGCATATGCGTTTTTCGGCAGAGCGGACGGGGGCGTGATAAACCTTCCGTTTACGGACAAGCCCGTCGATCTGTCATATTTCGCATTGCCGTATTATGTGTTCGTGTTCCTCGCTTTTACCAATTCTGTGAATCTCACCGACGGGCTGGACGGGCTTGCCGCGGGAGTGACCGAGGTGTTCCTGTTCTGCTTTGCCGCGCTGCTTTTCGTGTGCTCTTCGATGTCGCCGACGGAGGGCGAACTTAACGAACTGCTGCTCATATTGTGCTTTGCCGGAGCACTTGCGGGGTTTTTGTGCTACAACAGATTTCCTGCCAAAGTATTTATGGGCGATACGGGCTCGCTGTCCCTCGGCGGATTGCTCGCTTCGCTTTCCGTTCTCACGGGGCGGGGATTGTCGGCGGCGGTGATCGGCGTCATGTACGTCGCGAGCGCGCTTTCCGTCATCGTGCAGGTGGCGTGCTATAAACTCACTAAAAAACGCGTGTTCCTTATGGCTCCGCTCCATCATCATTTCGAGCGGCGCGGCGTGCACGAGAACCGCATAGTCGCGGCGTATACCGCGGTGACCTCTGTGGCGGGCGTGACTACGGTGGCTCTCACGGCGTTCTTCGTCTGAAGCGCATACGGCAAAGCGGCGGTTCATATAATGCGGTATGGACTGCAAAGGGAAGAGAGTGCTCGTCATGGGACGCGGAGTGAGCGGCAGCGGAGCCGCCCGCGTGTATTCCGCTCTCGGGGCGAAAGCAGAGATGCGCACGGGCAGGCGCGGCCTGAGTGCGGATGACGATTTCGATATAGTCGTTGTCAGCCCGGGACTGCCGCCCGATCATCCGATATTCGGCGACGCGGCAAAGAAAAATATAAGTATTATGTCCGACATAGCACTCGGTGCGGAGCTGTGTACCGCTCCCGTCATCGGCGTGACGGGCACCAACGGCAAGACTACGACTGTCGGCATGCTGGGCGAGATATACCGCGAAGCGGGCATAAAGGCGTCGGTATGCGGCAACATAGGCAGATCGTTCGCCGAAGAGGCGTACGGCGGAGGTTTCGACAGAGCGATCCTCGAACTGTCCAGTTTTCAGCTGCTGCACGCGTCGCCTTTGAGGTGCCATATAGCGTGTATCCTAAACATAACGCCCGACCATCTCGACTATCACGGTACGTTCTCCGCATACCGCGCGGCAAAGCTGAAGATAGCCGACGGGCAGACGCCGTCCGACTACCTTCTCGCGCCCGCAGATCTCGACATTGCGGGGATAAGCGGCAAGCCCGAAGTGCTGCGCGCCGGGATCGATTTTTATGCGGACGAATATCTCGTCGTGGCGGGCAAAAAGATCATGCCCGTCGGTGCTCTCGCGGCTAAGGGTAAACACAATACGGACAACGCATTGTTCGCCGCGGCGGCGGCGTATGCCGACGGCGTGGACGAAGACGCGATAGCTTCCGCTCTCGCGCGCTTCCGCACGGGCGCGCACAGGATAAGCGAAGTCGGAGAGATAAACGGCACGGTATTTTACGACGATTCCAAAGGCACCAATCCCGCGGCTACGCTTGCCGCGGCAAGGTGCATGAACGGCCGCACCGCGCTCATCGCGGGAGGCAGCGACAAGGACTGCGATTTCACCGATATGTTCGCTTCGCTGCCCGCAAACGTAGAGGGGATATTCCTCACGGGCGCGAATGCGGAAAAAATGGCAGCGGCGGCGCGCGCCGCGGGAAGGGAAGCGACGGTCTTCGACGGCTTGCGCGAATGCGTGGAGCGGTGCGGGTGCGGGGAGTACGACAGCGTGCTGTTCTCTCCCGCCTCCGCGAGTTTCGACAGGTACAACGGTTATGCGGAAAGAGGCATGGCTTTCGGACGCGAGGTCTCTCGCTTCGTTTCCGGAGCGGACGGAAAGACTGAATAGCATAGATATCCCGCTCGCCGTAGTAACGGTCGTGATGCTCGCTTTCGGCGCGGTGATGGTATACTCCGCGTCGTCTTACAATGCGGAGATGTATTACGGCGGCAGGTATTTTTTCCTGTTCAAACAGCTCGCGGGCATAGGCGGGGGCATAGCGGCGATGGTCGTGATGACGATCGTAGACTACCGCCGCCTGCATAGGCTGCGTTTCGTAGTCCTCGGCATAAGCGCGTTGCTGCTCGGGCTCGTGCTGATACCCGGCATAGGAATGGAGAATTACGGCGCGCGCCGCTGGCTGGACCTCGGCTTTATCACGCTGCAATCGAGCGAGATCGCCAAAGTGGGGTTCGTGATATACGCCGCCGCATACATGGCGAAAAATCACGAAAAAATGACGACGGTAAGAGGCTGGCTGCCTCTCGCCGCCGTCGGCGGAGCGCTGTGCGCGCTCATAATGCTTGAACCGAGCATGTCCGTCACGATGTGTCTTGCGCTCGTGATGATGACTATGCTCGTCATGGGCGGCATGCGTCTGCCGCACTTGCTGCTCATATTGCTGCCGCTCGTCGCGGCTGCCGTCGTGCTCATCCTCGTCGAACCGTACCGTTTTTCGCGGCTCATGGCGTTTCTGGATCCGTGGTCGTCGCCGCTCGAAGAGGGATACCAGCTCCTGCAATCGTATTACGGGCTCGGCGCGGGAGGGTTGTTCGGCGTGGGGCTGTTCAACTCGCGGCAGAAGTATCTCTTCCTGCCGTTTGCCGAGAGCGACTTCATCTTTTCGGTGATAGGGGAAGAGCTGGGGCTTATCGGCTGTACGGCGGTCATGTGCGCGTTCTGCTTCATGATATACCGCCTCGTGCGCATAGCGAAAAACGCCGCCGACCGCTTCGGGTGTTACCTTTCCGGCGGTATGGCGGCGCTCATCGGCATCCAGGTGCTCATAAACATCGCGGTGGTCTGCGGCTGTATCCCGCCTACAGGCATCCCGCTGCCCTTTGTCAGTTCGGGCTCAAGCGCCCTTGTCGTTTTTTGCGGAGGTATCGGCGTCTGCCAGTCCGTCCGTATCCGCACTCACGTTTCCGTCCGCGCTATTCGTTAAACCTTTATCCGCGTCGTTCGGGCGCTCCGGCTTATGAGCGGGAACGGAGAACGTGTTGATAACGGTCTTGATGAAAGTCTTGGACGAAAACAGTATGACGCCGGCTATGATGGCGATCACGATATCACCGAATACGAATGCGTTATAGATAAAGCTGTACGGAACGGCAGCCATGCCTGCGTCCGCCGCGTATGCGGAGAAAGCGAATATCCCGGAGATCACGTGCGAGACATATCTGCCTATGCCGGCTATAGCCGCTCCGAGCACGAATTTCACCTGAGGATAATTTTTGAGGGCTTTGACGTTCGCAAAGGCGCCGCCGCAGCAGATGAAGGAAAACGCTATCGGATAGTCGAGCAAAAACTGCGCGGGGTGGATGATGTAAGGATCCTGTATCGCCTGCAGCATGCCGTATATGAGTCCTACCATAAGCCCTCTTCTGATCCCGTAAATATAGGAGAACACGAGTATGGGGAGCAGGGAAGCAAGCGTTATCGCTCCGCCGAAAGGCATGTCGAAGAGTTTGATATACGATAACGCAAAAGACAGCGCTATACATATCGCGGCTGTGGCGATCGTCTTCGTGTCTATACCGCGTCTACCGCTCGTATCGCAGAATATCCCGATAAGTACAAGCGCGACGATAAGTACGCCCATGCCTATGTAAAGAGCGGCATTATTGACCGAAGCGATATCCGAGTTGTAATAACCGTCGTTGCTTATATTTTCGTTGTAGAACGCACCTATGAGTACGGCGGCGACTATCACGGAAGCAAGAAGCATGAGACCGCTCACGATCGCCGCGGCTTTGAAAGCCTTGGATCCGCGCGCATGCAGAACGGTCAGTACCGCGGTCGCGATAACGATAACGCCGCAGATAACGATGACAGGAACGAGGACATTGCTTGTCAGCATGCCGTTTTCCGTGTAATTATCGGAGTTATCGACCATCGTAAACACGAGCATGGTGATGGCAAGGAGCACGGCATATATGAAGAACGAAAGTCCGGCGATCTTTATATATCGCGTGAAGATGTCGTGTTTCATCGCATAGACGACGACACCGGCAACGATGAGCGCGATCACGATCGTGACCGTCACCCATGTCATCACTATCTGGAAAACGTCGAAAGCGGAAGGCGCTTCGCTTGCACATTCTTCCGCAAAGTGAACGGTGCGTATCACGGATAAAGCCGAGATAGCGTAAACGAAAGCCGCCGTTACCGCAGCCTTTACGTACGGGACGAGCGCGCTTTTTTTTGCGAGACCGATCACGACGCCGGCTATCACGAGAGCGACCGCGACTCCGAGCATGATAAACAGCATGACGGTCTGGAACGTCTCTGCGAATGTAGGCTCGGAACTCGAACTTACGATCGTTTTACCGACCGAAACTAAAACCGATACGGATCTCATTACCGTATTTCTCCTCCGGGAAAAACAAAAAGCCTTCTTCCGAAGGGAAGAAGGTCCGATCGCATTTGAAAACGGATTTACGATCCCTGCTTTCCCTACGCGGGTACTGACCCACAGGTTCAAAGGGACTTTTACCGTGCGGTAAATTCTCAGCTGCGCAATGGCGGCGCCCCCAAGCAACGTAAGATATTTTAGTACATTGCGGATAAGATGTCAAGCATTATCCGCATATCCGAACGCGCCTCGTGCGCGTTTTTTTGTGATAAGTTTGTGACAAATTTTCATGCCGTGAACAAATTTACTATAAATGCGAACGTCTGTTACTATGAAGTGGGGGGGGGGGGCTTTAAAATAAATATGCGAGGTCGTGAGGCGCGTACGCGCCGGACGGCTTCGCCGGAAAACGGTTTATACGCGGAGCGCTCCGCGATAAACGATATAAATTTTCCAAAAAGGAGGAAAAGACATGAAAAACAGCAAGTTATGGCTGGGAGTTTCGGGCGTACTGATCTTTTTGTTTATACTGATCCTGTCGCTCACTATCCTTGCCAATAACCATGCGATGCTGATCAACGACGCGCTCGGTCTTTCCACGAGCGGACTGACGTTGAAGGGCAGTGACTACGGGGATGAAGAAGGCAACCTCACGGATGATGGATATGAAGAACTCATCACGGATTCCTACGCGTTCTGTATCCAGGAAGAAGAGGAGGGATCCGTTTTGCTTAAAAACAACGGCGCGCTTCCTCTTGCGGCGGATGAACGTGACGTTACGCTTTTCGGCAATAACAGCGCTCATACCATCTACAGAAGCGGCGCGGGCGGTCCTACCCCCAACGACGACCTTGTCATAAACATGGACAAGGCGTTTGAAGACGCGGGCTTCACGATCAACAGCGAGCTTTACGACGCGTACGCGTCGAGCGGCACGCAGTACGGCACGAACACCGCGGGCGAAGTAGGACGCGATTTCTACGACGATATCGATCTTACGGGACACAGAGACGCGGCTATAATCACGTTCGCCCGTTACGGTACCGAGAACACCGACCTTTCGCGCAACACTTCGGACGGGCTTCCGCTGCTCGCTCTTCAGAACAACGAGAAAGCTCTGCTCGAAATGGTCAACGACCTCGGCTTCGAGAAGATAATCGTTCTTCTCAACGGTGCGATGTCCATGGATCTGTACTGGCTCGAGGAGTACAACGTCGACGCCTGCCTGTGGTTCGGCAATCCCGGTTACTACGGTCTGCCCGGCGTGGTCAACGTGCTCACCGGCGAGGCTAATCCTTCGGGACACACGGTGAACACGTTTGCCGAGGATTCCATGGCGTCTCCCGCCATGCAGAACTTCGGCGACTACACGTTCACGTTCGACGGCAATCCCGTCGATACGAGATACGGCACCAAGTATGTCGTTTACAAAGAGGGCATCTACGTCGGCTATAAGTACTACGAGACCCGTTACGAAGACGCGGTGCTCGGTCAGGAGAATGCGGGCGACTTCGATTACGGCGAAGAAGTGGCTTTCCCGTTCGGTTACGGTCTGTCGTACTCCGAGTACGATTACACGCTCGACAGCGTGGTGTACAACGAGTCCAAGGATACCTTTACCGCCAACGTCACGGTGACCAACACCAACAACAAGGCGGGTAAGGCTTCCGTACAGGTGTATGTGCAGAGCCCTTACACCGCGGGCGAAGTTGAAAAGAGCGCCATCCAGCTCTGTGACTACGAGAAGGTAGCCGTTGAAGCCAACGGCACCGAGCACGTCAGCATCGAGTTCGACCGCTACCTCATAGCGTCTTACGACGAGGACGGCGCTAAGGGTTACATCTTCGACGACGGCACTTATTACTTTGCGGTAGGTAACGGAGCACACGAAGCGCTGAACAACGTACTTGCCGTCAAAGCGCCCGACGCGGAGCTTATCGACCACGAAGGAAAGAGCGTGGAAGGTAACACCGACTGCGTTAAGGCGTGGGATACGGAAGAGGAGATCGGTCTGACCGAAACGGATACCGAGACGTACAAGATGTCCGTTTACAACGAAGAAGTGCAGGTCACCAACCGCTTCGACGACGCAGACCTCAACTATTGGGCGGACGAAGATCAGAAGATCGAGTATCTGACCCGTAACGACTGGGAGGGCACGTTCCCGACCACGGTAAGCGAACTTCATGCCAACGAGAAGATAGTCGATGGTCTTCGTATGGATAAGTACGAAAAGGCTGCCGACGCTCCGTCGTACGCGGAACTCGAAGGCGTGGAATACAGCGTGGAGCTCGAGACCCCCATCAAGTTCATCGATATGAAGGGCGTTCCTCTCGACGATCCCAAGTGGGACGAATTCATCTCTCAGATGAGCCTTGCGGATCTCTGCATATCCATCGGCGATGCGCGCGGTATCGCAGGCGTGTCGAGCATAGACAAACCCATGAACGCCATCGCCGAAGGTCCCGAGGGACTTCTCGCGAAGTTCAAGTTCGGCGACCAGCGCGCATGCACGGGCTGGGCTACGCTTCCCACGATAACCGCTACGTGGGATCACGAGATGCAGTCCATGTACGGCAACCTGTTCGCGGAAGAGGCTCTGTTCTCCGGCGTCGCGATGGTCAACGCACCGGGCTGCAACATCAACCGTTCGCCTTACGGCGGCCGTGCTTCGGAGTATATGTCCGAGGACTCCATGCTCTCGTACTACTCCGTTTCCAACATCCTTTACGCAATGCGCGAGAAGGGACTCATAGCCAACGTCAAGCACTGCTTCCTTAACGAGCAGGAGACCAACCGTCAGGGCGTGGCTACGTTCAGTAACGAACAGGCTATCCGCGAGATATATCTCCGTCCCTTCGAGGGCGCTCTCACGAGGGGCGAGAGCCTCGGTATCATGACCTCGTACAACCGTATAGGTCTGCAGTACGCGGCGACCCATCAGGTGCTGATGGAGACCGTTATGCGCGGCGAGTGGGCTTACGAGGGCAGCATAATAGACGACGCTCTTTCCCAGAGCGACTACTATTGCTCGACGCCCGATATGCTCATGGCGGGCACCTGCATATTCTGCCTTGACGGCGCCCGTTCCGGTCAGATGAAGAGCCTTATAGAGAGCACGGACGACGGTACGCTTCTCCGCAAGCTCCAGGAAGCCAACAAGTACATCTTCTCGTCGCTTCTTCAGGGCTCCATGGGCGGAAGTATCGACAGCTCTTACGAGTACGAAGATACGCTCATGTGGTGGCAGAGCATGCTCATCGCGTTCAACGTGGTGTTCGGCGTGCTTGCGGCTGCGGGAGTGGCGATGTACGTGATCTCCCGCGTGCGCGGTAAAAACGACGTAAAGGAGGGAGCATAAGATGGACGTTAAAGCGCTCATAAAAAACAAAGGACTCGGATATTGGATATGCGCGGCGGCAAGCGTATTTGCGCTCGTGCTCGCGATAATAGTGTTCGCCACGAACTTCGACGCGCTTCCCAACACCGTGAGCAACGGCTGGGCGATAGGTCTCGTGCTGCTCATCGGCGTAGTCGTGCAGATCGCAGTGACGTTCTTCCCGATCCGCTTCGCTTCCGCGGTCAGCGTGATTGTGTATACGATAGCTTTCGGCGTTACGGCGAACAAGATCCCCAATGCGATCGCGGATCACTTCAACCAGGTCAACTATACCGGCGGTGACTTCGGTATGTGCATGTTCTATGCCGTAGCCGCGCTGGTGATCACGCTTGCGTGCGTCGTTGCCTGCTTCTTCAAGCAGACGAAAGACGGCACCGCAGTAGTCTGAAATGACGGAGGAAATAATGAGAACGACTAAAAGAACGATATCGTTGCTCGTCCTTGCGGTCATGATCCTTGCTCTCTGCATGCTCGCTTTTGCGGCATGCGGAGAGAAGGACGACGATCCCGATGACGGCGGCAAAACTCCCGTTCTTTCCACCGAGCGTATCAAGTTCGGTACCAAGGACGGGATAGAAGGCGCAAAGAAGAACCCTTACGTCGATACCGAGTGGAACAAGTTCGAAGGTCTCGTCGATTGGGACGAGAAGTGGGAGAACGATCCCATATACTATGTATTCGAAGGCTCGTACAGCGAAGCGTATCAGGGAGACTATTCGCGTACTTACATGTACATGAACTGCTATGAAGACGGTCTGCTCCACGGTCAGTACGGCAGGGAAAACTATTACGGCTACTGGACGAACGTGAACGCTCAGGGCGAAGACCAGCTCGTGCTCCACATCCTCGCTTACGATAAGGGAAGCCAGACGGTGGAATACAACAGCGGTCTTTACGAATCGACCGCCGCGCCCACGAACAATACTTATTACGAGTATCAGTCCAGCATCGTATGGAACCAGTGGGGAACGCGTACCGTCCTTATATTCGGTTTCCATTATTCGAAGGTCGAGAGCATCACTCTCGATACGACCAAGGTAAAGACCGATTATCTGCTCGGCGAAAACCTCAATACCGCGGGTCTCGGCGTTACCGTCACGCGTGAAACGGGCAAATCCGTGCTCATCGAAGAGGTGACGGGCAGCTACACGCACGTTCATTATTCGGGTTACGATCCGGATAAGGCGGGCGAGCAGACGATAACCGTTACTTACGATCGCGAGGAAGCGTCTGCCACTTACAAGGTGAACGTTGCCGATATCGAGAGCGTAGCCATCGACGTGGCGGATACCGTCAAGAAAGCTTACAAAGTAGGCGAGTCCTTCGACGCGAGCGGTATAACCGTTAACGAAGTTTACGAAAACGGCGTGGAGCAGTCCGTTCCTCAGAACAAATGGACGATCGAGGGCTTCGATACGTCTAGGGCGGGCGAATGCACCGTAGAGATAAGCTACGGCGGACAGACGAAGACCTTCGATATTACCGTCACCGCACCCGTTTACGAGAACGACGACGTCAAGATAACGGTAAACACCACCGAGAGCGCTACCGTCGAATTCGACGGCAAGACCGTTACCGCCGACTATACCATCGAAGAGGTAGCGGGCATGCGCATCATAACGCTGTCGGCTCCCGAGGGCGGTATTACGGGCGCGACCGAGGAAGAGTGGGCGGCTCTCGGCAAGCAGTACACGATAGGCGATGACGACAGCCTGGCGGCTATTGCTTCCTATTCGCTCACCGAGGACGCGTATAAAGGCATATCCGGCGGAACGAATCCGAGGAACCTGCTTATAGACGAAGCGAACGGCATAGCGATAGTCACTTATAAGTACTATTATTCCACTCCGACGGATACGTTCGTCTGCGAATATACCCAAGAAGGTAACACCGTAACTCTTACCAAATGTATCAGTTACACGCAGGAAGGCAGTGGGGCGACTTTCGAGGGGCTGGCAAAGATCTATACCATAAACGACAACGGTACCGCCACCCCGATATTCGAATGATAAACATTCATCCACCATCGTCACAGGTGATGCGTAACGCATGACCGTGATCCCTTCCGAACGCGGCTCCCACTCCCGGGAGCCGCGTTCTTTATATGATTGCGCTTTACGGAAATTTGTATTATAATAAAGTTATGAATAAAAGGATATGCAGAGTTATATGCGCGGGAGAGAGGTGTCCGCTTACGTTCGAGCCGCAGCCCGGCGATCTGACGATCGCGGCGGACGGGGGATACGCGTATGCCTTGAAGGCGGGAATAACGCCGGATATCGTGCTCGGCGACTTCGATTCGCTGGATATCGAGCCGCACGGCAATGTGATGCGTCTAAGCCCGATAAAGGACGTGACGGATACTTTCGCCGCGGCGGAGGAAGGTCTCGCGCGCGGCTACCGCACGTTCGAGTTCTATTGCTGCACGGGCGGCAGGCTCTCGCACACGCTCGCTAACATCGCGACTCTGCGATATATCAAGTCGCGTGGCGGCAGCGGAGTAATGAAGGGAACGGGGAGCGAGATATACCTGTGCTCGTCGAGAACTGAGATAAGCGGCAACGTGTATTTTTCGTTAATACCTTCGGGGGAACGCGCCTCCGCGACGGTGGAAAACGCCGCGTATTCGGGCGACTTTCTCTTTACCGACCGCGACAGCCTGGGCGTGAGCAACGAACCGCTGAAAAACAAGATCGCCGCCGTGACGGTGCACGACGGCGAACTGATCGTTATTATAGAGGATAAGGCTTAAAGTACTCTGCAGCGGATGACGCTGGGAAGGGCTTTGACGTCCTCGATTACTTTCGCGCCGAGTTCCTCGGTGGTGTCCACTATCGCGTAAGCGAAGTCGCCGCGGCTGCGGCTGACGAAATTCTCGATATTCACGCCCGCTTTGCCGATGATGTCCGTTATCGACGAGATGACGCTTTTTTCGTTCTTGTGGATGACGGTGATACGCGATTTGCCCGCTCTCGGAGCCGAGCATGCGGGGAAGTTGACGGAGTTGCGGATATTGCCGTATTCGAGGAAGTCTTTGAGTTCGCCCGCAGCCATCACCGCGCAGTTGTCCTCCGCTTCGGGCGTGGATGCGCCGAGGTGAGGCATTACTATTACGTTGGGCACGCCGATGAGTTCGTCGGCTGCGAAGTCGGTGACATAGCGGGAAAGAGCGCCGCTCGCAACGGCTCCGAGCACCGCCGCATTCTCCACGAGTTCGCCGCGCGCGAGGTTGATGAGCGCGGCGCCTTTTTTCATTTTGCCGATATTGCCCGCGTTTATCGTATGCTTGGTGCTCTCGTTATACGGCACATGTATGGTCACGAAATCGCTCGCTTCGAGAAGGGCGTCCGTGCTTGCCGCGATCTTGACCGCGGGGTCGAGGCGAAGCGCGTTCGCGGTGGAGAGGTAGGGGTCGAAGCCGATGACGTTCATGCCCAGCTCTATCGCCGCGTTGGCGACGAGTATGCCTATCGCGCCGAGTCCGATTATGCCCAGCGTTTTTTCGCTTATCTCACGGCCGACGAACGCTTTCTTGCCGCTCTCGACGGCTTTGGAGATGCCTTCGGTGCCTTTGAGCGTCTTTACCCATTCGATGCCTTCCACTATCTTTCTGCCGCTCATGAGCAGCGCTGCGATGACGAGCTCCTTTACTGCGTTCGCGTTGGCGCCCGGGGTGTTGAACACCACTACGCCGCGCTTAGCGTATTCGTCCACGGGTATGTTGTTCGTGCCTGCGCCCGCGCGGGACACCGCGAGAACGGTCTCGGGCAGGGCGTAGTCGTGCATGTTGAAGGAGCGGACGATGATCGCGTCCGGCTTATCCGACTGCATCGTGAATTCGTAATCCGCTTTGAGCTTCTCTTCCGCAAGTTTGCTTATGTTGTTGAGTGCGAGTATGGTCTTTTTCATCCTCATGTACTTCCTTGTATATTTATGCGTTTTCTTTTTCGAATTTCTTCATGAACTCGATGAGAGTCTTCACGCCTTCGACGGGCATCGCGTTGTATATACTTGCTCTCATGCCGCCGACGAGGCGGTGACCCTTGATGGATACGAGACCCGCTTTGCCCGCTTCCGCGACGAACTTTGCGTCCAGCTCGGGAGAAGGGGAGACGAAAGGAACGTTCATGAGAGAGCGGTCCTCTTTCGCGACGTTGTTGGTGTAGAAATCCGAGCCGTCGATATAGTCGTAAAGCATCTTCGCCTTTTCGACGTCGCGCTCGTGCATGGCTTTCACGCCGCCGTTGTCCTTGAGGTATTGGAATACTTCCGTCGCGACGTAGGTGGACCAGCAGGGCGGGGTGTTGTAAAGGCTCTTCTGCTCGGTCTGCGTCTTCCACTTGAGCATCGTGGGACATATCGGCATGAAGCGATCCTGAAGATCTTTGCGAACGATGACGATGGTCACGCCCGCAGGTCCGACGTTCTTCTGCGCGCCCGCGTAGATGACGCCGAATTTGGAGACGTCTATCTCCTCGCTGAGTATGCAGGAGCTCATGTCCGCCACAAGGGGGATATCGCCCGTGTCGGGCACATAATTATAATGAGAGCCGAATATCGTGTTGTTGAAGCAGATATGCACGTAGTCCGCGTCCTTGCGGAAGTCGTCGCGCTTCACTTTGGGGATATAGGTGAAGTTCTTATCCTCGCTCGAAGCCACGCAGCGGGCGTCGGTGTACTTGCCTGCTTCCTTGAACGCTTTTTTCGCGAAGTTGCCCGTCACTATGTAATCCGCTTTGCCGTTTACCGTGAGGTTGAGGGGAACGGCTTCGAACTGCGTGGAAGCGCCGCCCTGCACGAATATGATGTCGTAGTTTTCGGGAACGGAGAGCAGCTCGCGGAGAAGGCTCTCAGCCTTATCGTTGATCTCCTGATAGGGCTTGGAGCGATGGCTCATCTCCATAACGCTCATGCCCGAGCCGTTGTAATCGATAAGCTGCGACTGTACTTTTTCGAGTACGGGAAGCGGTAACATGGAAGGTCCTGCGGAAAAGTTGTAAACTCTCATATTTCATCTCCGATAGATATTTTTGTAACAAGTATACACCCATTCCCGCCAATTTGCAAGTAATCGGGGCGGAAAAGAATAATTTTCCCGAGATAAAAACGTATAAATCTCACCGCGCGAAAATTATGCGTTCGTAAACGTGCATTAAGTATTGACAGGCGGCAAATAATGGGTTATAATATATGAAAAGTCGAAAGGCTTGAGACGCGGGGCAGCCCGCACCCGAATAAGTGAGGAAATGACATGAAAAATTACGACGATGTACCTGACCGCTATGACGACGAGATCCTCGAAGCCGAACCTGCCGACGACGAGTACGACGAAGTGATCGACGGCGAGTACGACTACGACCGCGACGATTCGGATTACAAATTCGGAAGAGTGCTCGACGAGATATCGGAGATCAGACGTAACATGGACGCCGACGATCGCCGCGCATCCGGGCGTTACCGCGCGCCGCAGTCCGAGGCGGAACTGTACGACGAGATCAACAGGCTTCGCGGCGAACTTGCCGATACGCGCATGGCTCATTCCGTACAGGAGGAGCTCGGCAGGCTCAAAGAGGACATCGAACGCGCGGCGGATGAGAAGAACGCCCGCCTTACCGAGGAGATCGAAAGTCTTAAGAGCCGTCTTGCGGCAGCCGAAGGAGGCGCTCCCGCCGAGTCCGCTCCCGCAGAAGACGACGCTGCGGCAAAAGAGCTTGCGAAAAAGACGGAGGAGCTCGAAGAAGCCCGCCGCACGATAGCGCGGCTCAAAGCGGAAGGCGCTCATGGCAGATCCGTCGTTTCCCGCGCGGGCGGCGCCGCGGACGTTACGGAGCTCATGCGCCGTATCATAGACGTCCGCCTCGCTCTCGGAAAGATGTCGTGCGACGAGTATGATCGCGACATCCGTCTTCTTTCGGTATACAACGCGCTTACCGCAGCCAAGAGCGCGGTATATACGACGGCGAGCACCCTTGCGGAAAAGCTGGAGGCTATGCGCCGTCTCGCAAACGAGATAGAACTTTCCGACGACTGCTATATAGCGGACGTCGCGGAAAAATACAACGAAATGGCTGGCGCCATCCTCTGCAGCCCCGTGCACCGCGAGGATCTTGCCGTTGCGGCAGGTCTCGGCGGAACGGACAGGTTCAGATCGCTGCTCACTCCCGAAGGCCGCACCGCCGCGGTGCGCTTCCTTGCGCTTGCCGGAGTTGCGAAGAACGCGGACGACGTGAGCGCGGCTGCGGACAAAGCGTCCGAGCTCGCGTCCCTTAAAAACGCCGTTCAGTGCGACCGCAAAAAAGCGGAGAACGACGCGCTCTGTTCGGAGATACTTTCTCTCGCGTCCGAGCTCGCGTTCGCTTCGGACGGCGCCGCGGCGATGCTTTCCGCCCGTCTGCGCGAAAAGATGAACGAGCTCTGCTCGCTCGAAGTGAGCGAGATAATGACCGTGCCCGGTATGGTATACGACAAGGCGCCCTGCACGGTACCCGCGCATTCCTATGCGCGTGAGGCGGTGGGAGCCGCTGCATCCGAGGGCGGCGCCCCGGCGGACGATACCGTCGCCGCGCTCACCGACGCGGTCAACATGCTGCGCGCGGAGCTCGGCGGAACGGCAGCGGCGGCTTCGGCGGACGAGATCGCGGATCTCAAACGCAGGATAACGGACGCGCAGAACGCCGACCGCGAGGCTATCCTCGCCAAACTCGACGAGCTTGCTTCCTCCGTCGCGCATAAGGAGGAAGATCCTTCCGTTCCCGCGCCTTCCACGCCCGACGAGCTCAACCTCTTCCTTTCGGAGATCGTGTCTTTGCGCGACGAGCTCCAGGCGTATAAGGACGAAGTTTCCAATATGGCGGATAAGCTGTCCCGCGGCGTGGCTTCCGCACCCGCTGAAAGGATCGCCGAAGACGGCGCTCCCGCAGCTCCCGACGATATGGGCGCGGTCATGGACGAACTCGCTTCCATCCGTGCGGATCTCGGAGGATACGCAGACGACATAAAAGCCGCGGTAGCGGGCGGCGCGCAGCCGGTCGCGGCAGGCACCGAAAGCCCGTCTTCCGCGGTGAGCGACGAACTGACAGCGATCAGGGCGGACATAGCCGCTCAGCCCACGGCGGGCGATATTGCCGACATCAAGGCGGAGATATCCTCTCTGCGCGAGGACATTGCCAAAGCGGACGACGTCCGTGCGCTCGGCAGCGAGGTGAAAGCCGCGCTTGCGGCGGGCGGAGCCGCGGCGATAGCTTCGGACAGCGGAGCTTCGGCGACCGAGCTCGCTCAGTTGCGCGACCTGCTTTCCGGTCTTGCCGGCGTGCCCGCAGCGATAGCGGAGATGAAGAGCGATATAGCCGCTCTCCGCGAAGAAGTTGCGGAACTCAAAGCCTCCGTGCCCGAGACGCCCGTTCGTTCCGACCGTACCGACGAACTCGTCGAACGCATTTACGGCGACGTGCGCACTATGGTGGAAGAGCCCGATTACAGCGTGATGAACGAGATACTCGCTCTCCGCGAAGAGTATCAGCACCTCAAAGAGAGCGTCAACAAGATCCTTCCCGAGTCTGCGGACGGCGGCAAGCTGCTTTCCGAGATCGAGGCTCTGCGCGACCAGATATTCACGATCAATATGGCGAGCGTTTCCGACGGCGAAACGCAGTCGTACGAGAGCTATAACAACATAATCGTCGATTCCATCAACGAGCTGCGCGACGACGTGCATACGATGCTCGGCAAGACGGACGGCGAGGGCGGCGCGTTTGGCATAGACAAGCTGGAAAAGGAACTTGCGGAACAGAAGCAGACGCAGGAAGCGATAGCCACGCTGCTCAATCAGACGCTCGATCAGCTCCAGAAACTCGAAGAGTCTCTGCGCTCGGGTACCGAAAAAATAACGGAAGAGATAGCCGGCACCGCCGCCGAAGCGGACAAGAAGGATGACAGGCAGGATCAGCTGCTTTCCGAGATAGAGAACATCAAATACACTCTCGGCGTCATCCAGGGCAACGAGAGCGGCGAGGACGCCGACCTCGAAGGCTCGATAGCCAAGCTCAAAAAAGAATTGTCCGAAGTCGCAGGTATAATTAAGTCGGATAAAGAATAACGACCATATATAAATAAACTCCTATAAGTAAAGGCTCCTTGCTCGGCAGGGGGTCTTTATTTATATATCGGGATATATTTTGCGTGCATCGTGCGGCGTTCCGCGCCCTTGCGCTATAAAAGCGGATATGAACCGTTCCCGCACACAGTGCGGGTTTTCGGCATAGCATAAAGTGTATAACGACAGGGGGAGGAAGGCGGCAGGGCATGATATTCGTAACGGTGATAGCCGTCAGTGTGGACGCGTATGTGGCGGGGCTGTCGCTCGGGGGATGCGGGCGGGTGAGCGTGCCGACGCTGCTGTACATATCCGCGTTTTCCTTCGTCATGCCCCTTGCGGTCATGCTGCTCGCGTCGGCGGCGGCAGAGGAGCTCGATTGGCTTACGGCGGCAAGCTCGTGCATAATCATAATATTGGGAGTGCGCGGACTGCTGCCCGAAAGAACGTCGCGGCGTGAGCTGCTGCAACGCGGGAGCCGCTGCGGGCTTTCCCGCGCTACGCTCATGGGTCTGTCGCTCGCCGCGGACACTTCGGTGGGAGCCGCGGCTCTCGCGGGCGAGAGCCTTGCCGCAGCCGTGCCGCCGCTGGCGTTCGCGGCGCATTTTGTGCTTTTATCTGCGGGCGCGCTCACGGTAAAGCTGCTCGGCGCGTCGCGGGCGATCGCAACGGCGGCAAGTGCGGCGATGATAGTCCTCGGGGTGCTGCGCATGATCGGATAAGGAGGTCGCTTATGAAAAACCGTGCGCTTTCGGGCGCGGAAAAGTACATAGTGACGGGCGGCGCCCGTCTTTACGGCGAGATCGAGGTATCCTCGGCTAAAAATTCCGTGCTGCCCCTCGTCGCGTGTTCGCTCATGGTGAACGGCGAGGTGTTCCTTTCGAATTGCGAACCCGCGAGCGACGCCGTGAATATGCTGGCGATAGTCCGCAGCCTGGGAGGCAGATGCGGATTCGAGAACGGCGGGATATACCTCGACTGCCGCGGCGTTCGCCGTCACGAGGTAGGCGAAGAACTGACGGGCAGACTGCGCTCGTCGGTATTCATACTCGGCGCGCTCGTGTCGCGTTTCCGCCGCGCGGAGATAAGCTATCCGGGCGGGTGCGACATCGGTCCGAGACCCATCGATCTGCATACGAGCGGGCTGCGCAGCCTCGGCGTGCGCGTGTGCGAGAACGGAGAGCGGCTGGTGTGCGACGGCAGGGATATCCGCGGCGGAGAGTTACACCTTCCCATGCCCAGCGTGGGGGCGACGGAAAATCTCGTCATGGCGGCGGCGGGAACGGAAGGACACACGGTGATCCGCGGCGCGGCGGAGGAACCGGAGATCGTCGATCTGCAGAACTTCATAAACGCATGCGGCGGCAGAGTGCGCGGAGCGGGCAGTTCCAGGATAGAGATAGACGGCGTAAAGGAACTTCACGGGACGTCCTTCGCTCCTTCGGGAGACCGTATCGCTGCGGGGACGTACATGATCGCGGGAGCGATATGCGGCGGGGAGATAACGGTGCGCGGTTGTGAGTCGGGTCATCTGGCGACGCTCACGGGACTGCTCAGGCGAAGCGGCGCGATCGTAGCGGAGCGCACGGACGGCGTGACCGTGATATCCGACGGGCGTCTGCGTGCTCTGGGGCGGATAGAGACATCTCCTTATCCGGGGTTCCCGACGGATCTGCAATCGCCGATGACCGCGCTCGCCGCAGGCGCGAAAGGCACTTCGTACATAATAGAAAATCTTTTCGAAAACAGGTTCCGCCATATACCCGAGCTCATGAAAATGGGCGCGGACATAACGGTCTGCGGCAGAGCCGCCACTGTCCGCGGCAGAAAACTGCATGCCGCCGACGTAGAGGCGAAGGATCTTCGCGGCGGAGCGGCTCTCGTGCTTGCCGCTCTCGGCTGCGAGGGCAGGAGCACGGTAGCGGGAGCCGCGCACATAGACAGGGGATACTTCGGCTTCGACCGCAAACTCGCGGCGCTCGGAGCGGACGTCCGCCGCGTTTCCGCCCTCGATATGTAGTTCGAGTATAGCTCGAAGCAATTTCGGTAAATTTATCAATACGCTTGATTTTACCGATACGTTTTGTTATAATAGCGTATATGAGGAATAAAAGGCTGATAATTTTACTCTCCGTTCTCGGCGGGGTCGTAGTGCTCATCGTCGTGATGAGCATAGTGTTCACCGTTTATCATATCGAAGCGAGATGTATCGGCGATTATTCCCCTACGCAGAACGAGGAGATCTCGCGCACGAGCGAAGAAATAGTCGCCGCCGCCGACGACTTCATGTACAGGAGCATATTCCTTTTCGACGAAGAGGAACTTGCCGCTGCGGTGGACGCGAATGTAGTCCGTGCGGAAGTACGCGACGTCGTATGTATATTCCCCAACAAAGTGCGCATAGATTACGGCTATGTGTCCGACGATATACAGGTGCGAGACGAGGCTTCGGGCAATTATATCATAGCGGGTGCGTCGGGAAAGATAACGTCGCTCTCGGGAAACGATATGTCTTCGCCCGAGGATTCGTCGGTGATATCCGTCGTATTGCCGGATGGACATCGGCCGGTCGGTTCCGTTCCGGGCGCGTACATGTTCGACGAAGATTCGTTCGAGCGTAAGGCGACGGAAACGTTCGTGCGCTATGCCGAATCGCTGAAAGAAAACGGCGAAGACAGCGGCAGGGTGTTCCGCGCGGCTTACAAGGAGATAGATCTTTCGGACGCGTTGAAAGACGCGGGCGCGACCATAACGGTCACACTCCGCAGCGGATTCGAATTCGTCATAAACGGCAGTCTCAATCTCGAAGGGGAGAACTTCACTTTCGACGACGAGTATACTTTGCAGAGCGCGGTGAACGCGATGGTCTCGTTCTACCATGAGGAAGAGGACGGCATAAACGGCGGCGCGGGCGTCGCTACGGTGCAGTACAGCGAAGGAAGTTTCAAAGTAGCGTTCGATCCCGACGCAGGCAATCGGGGGGAGATATAAAGTGGCACAGGAAGCAGCAATACTCGACATAGGCTCGTCTAAGATCACGGCGCTGATATGCCGCCGCGGTGTGAACGACACGATAACCGTCGTCGGCAAGGGCGAGTGCGAATACCCGGGTTACGAGGAAGGGGAATTTTATCGCCCCGACGAACTCGTAAACGTCGTGTTCAAGGCGGTATCCGCCGCCGAAACGGACGCGAACATGAAGATACGTCATCTGTACATAGGCGTGCCCGGTCAGTTCTCCGTCACGCAGTGCAAGGACGTGACGATGTCCCTCGGCAAGCGCCGCAGGGTGACGGACGAGGACGTGGACAAGCTGCTCGCGCTCGGCGCGGATTTCGATGACGGCGGGTACGAACTCGTGAACAGTCAGCCGGTGTATTTCACCCTCGGCGACGAGCGTAAGCTCATCCAGCCCGTGGGCATGACCGCGAACCGCCTGTCCGGATACATATCGTACATATTGGCGGATAAAAAGTTCACCGAACAGTTCTCCCGCATAAGCGAGGATCTCGGCATAGAGTCCGTGGAGTTCGTCAGCTCGGTGCTTGCGGAAGCGCTCTTCCTTTTCGACGATATAGTCCGCGACCGTTACGCGGTGCTCGTGGACGTCGGATATATAGTGACGGATATCGTAGTGGCTCGCGGCGACGGAATCGTACGGCAGTTCAGCTTTTCGCTGGGCGGCGGGCACTTCACCAAAGATCTTCACGAGGACCTCAGCATACGTTTTTCGCTTGCCGAAACGCTAAAACGCAAAGCGGTGCTCAATCTCGAGTTCTCGGCAGAAGATACATACGATCTCAACGTGGGCGAAAGGGTCATGTCTTTGCCCGCGGTGCAGGTGAACGACATAATCACCGCCCGCATGAACAAGCTTGCAAAGACGATAAACAAATGTCTGGCTTCCTGCGATCTGCCTCCGTCGGCGACGTATTGCCTCACGGGCGGCGGCATATCGTACATCCCGGGAGCGGCGGACTATCTCTCGCGCAAAACGGACAAGCAGTTCGAGATAGTCGCGCCCGATCTCCCGCAGATGAACAAGCCGCATCTGTCGAGCGCGCTTTCGCTTATGGATATGGTGCTCGGCGCTTATTCGGCGCCGCAGCGTAAAAAAGGCTTTTTCGCCAAATTGTTCGGAAGATAAAAGGAGATGACGATAATGTCGAGACAAATCAACGGTAGAGAAGCGCCTTCTTCAAAGATAGCCGTGGTAGGCGTCGGCGGAGGCGGCGGTAATGCGCTGAACAGAATGATCGAGAGCAACTTCGGAGGCGTGGATTTCATCGCGATAAACACCGACCTTCAGGACCTGCACAAGTCCAAGGCGAAGTTCCGCATACAGATAGGCGAAAAACTCACGCAGGGGCTCGGAGCGGGCGCAAATCCCGAGATAGGTCAGCGCGCCGCGGAAGAGAGCCGCAATATAATCAAGGAATATCTCAAAGAGGCTAACCTCGTCATCATAACCGCGGGCATGGGCAAAGGTACGGGAACGGGAGCTTCTCCCGTCGTGGCTTCCATCGCCAAGGATATGGGCAAGCTCGTCGTCGCGGTCGTGACCAAGCCGTTTTATCTCGAAGGTCGCCATCGTATCGTCAACGCCGATATAGGCATAGAGAACCTCTCCAAGGTCGCCGACGCATACATAGTGGTAGCCAACGAGAACCTCGTCGCGCTTTCCAACAACGCCACGATGAACGAGGCTTTCGAGTATGCCGACGGCGTACTTCGTCAGTGCATCCTCGGCATAAGCGACGTGATAATCAATACGCAGACGCTCAATATCGACTTCGCGGATCTGCGCACCGTGCTCAAAGACATGGGCAGGGCATACCTCGGCATAGGCAGCGGCAGCGGCACCGACAGGGTGATAAACGCCGTCAAGTCCGCGGTCAATATCCGCCTGCAGGATATCCGCATAAACAACGCGACCAGCGTCATGCTGTACGTCAAAGCCAAAAAGGAAGTGACGGTAGAGGAGATAGATAAAGCCGCGGTGCTCGTGCGCGAAGCCGTGCATAAGGACGCGAATATCATATTCGGTTTCGATTTCCGCGACGATCTTCCTCACGACGTGGAGATAATGCTCATCGCGACGGGCTTCGGCGAAGAGCGCAGGGCGGCTGCCGACGCTCATTCCGATCTGCCCGCGCGCAGCGCTTCCGAAACTCCCGCCGAGCAGTCCCGTCCCGCGCAGACCCGTGCGGAAATGCCGTCGAGCATAGTCCACGTCAGCGATACGGACGACGATGACGACGTCGCGCCCTGGCTCAAAGAGCAGCGCAACAGAAGGCAGAATACTTTTACCGACAAAAAATAACGGAGCCAAACTCGGTTACCATACGCACAAACGCTTGAAGAGAGATCTTTAAGCGTTTTTCTTTTTAATCTCGACAATAATGTATATCCGGCGCGATAAAATACGTGGTATGATATACGGGACATGAAGGTGTACATAGAGTTCTTCGTTGCGGAAAACGTCGTTGTGACCGCTTTGATCTCGGGTCTGGCGTATCGCTTCCTCGGAATGCGGCCGCGCAAGCTGCGCACGGCGCTCGCCGCGATAGCGGGAACTCTCGCAAGCGTATTCTATCCGTTCTGGGAACTGCCTACGCCTCTCATGGTGCTCGCCAAACTGCTCGTAGGGGTAGCGCTGTCCGTATTGCTTTTTACGGGCGTGTGCAATGTCCCTATGGGCGTGCTTTGCTTTTTCGCGTCCACCGCTCTCCTTGCGGGGGCGACGCTCGCTGCCGATTGCTTTATCGCGGGAGACCTCGGGCTCGCGCTGTCTTCGCCCTCTCGTCTGCCGTACGGAGTTCCGTCCGCCGCGGCGCTGGCGGTATATATCCCTGCGCGTGTTATCGTGAGCGCGGTGAGGAAGCGGCGGGCGGAGAGCGCGTTCGTCTGCAAAGCCGTCGTAACGGTATGCGGTAAGACTGCCGATTTCAGCGGATATATCGATACGGGAAACGGGCTGGAAGAAAACGGTATGCCGGTAGCCGTGGTCAAACTGTCGTCATTCGTCCGCGAATTCGGCGAAGAAGCGTTGCTTCGTTCCTGCGGGGAAAAGACGGTGAGCGGTGTGGGCGGAGCCGCCGCACGCCTTATTCTGATAATACCCGACGGGTTTTTATTATATTTCGATAAAAAACGGAATAAACATAGTGATGTGATATTGGGCGTCTCGGCGGGCGGTTTCCGCCGCAGAGAAGATATGCTGCTGCCCGTATCCGTTCTCGGAGGCTGATATATGCTCGAATGCCTTAAAAAGTTTTTCAGAAAGATCTTCGGTATGGAGACTGACGGCGTGTTTTACGTCGGCAGCGGCGAGACTTTGCCGCAGCCTCTTTCTCCCGCGGAGGAGAGCCGTGTGCTCGGCGAAATGCGCGAGGGGAGCGCCGCGGCGAAATCGCTGCTCATAGAGCGCAATCTGCGCCTCGTCGTGTACATCGCGCGTAAATTCGACAACACGGGCGTGGACGTGGAGGATCTTATCAGCGTCGGCACGATAGGGCTCATAAAGGCCGTCAATTCGTATAATTTCGAAAAGAACATCAAGCTCGCCACTTACGCCTCGCGCTGCATAGAGAACGAGATACTCATGCATCTGCGCCGTATAGTGCGCACGCGCTGCGAAGTCTCGCTGGACGAGCCGCTCAACGTGGATTTCGAAGGCAACGAGCTGCTCATATCGGATATCCTCGGCACCGATCCGGATATAGTCAGCCGCGATCTCGAATCGAACGTGGAAAAACAGCTCCTGCGCGACGCGGTCGCGCGACTGACCGACCGTGAACGCGTCATCATGGAAATGCGTTTCGGACTGAAAGGGGAAGAAGAGAAAACGCAGAAGGAAGTTGCGGACATCCTCGGCATAAGCCAGTCGTATATATCCCGTCTCGAAAAAAAGATAATACTTCACTTAAGAAAAGAACTTAACAAATCGGGGATATTTTCGTAACGGCAGTAACGGAACTCGTGATACCGTTCCGTCAAGCGCGCCGCTAAAAACCGCAGCGCGCTTTCACCGCTTCTGAAAAGTGAAGACCGTGTGAAAAATTTTTCGCAAATTTATCAAAAAATTTTCGGGAACCTATTGATTTTAATTTGTTTTTAATGTATACTTAAAGCGTCGGATATCGCGCGCGGTATGACGGCGAAATAAAATACCAAGGAGGAAAGCAATGGACGAACAGAACAACAATTCGCCCGACGAGCCGATAGAAGAGGTATCGGCGCCCGAGACGCCTGCGGAAACGGGGGACATCCCCGCACCCGAGACGTTCTCCGACGAGGCGGTGGAATCGCCCTACAAAAACGGTTTCCTGCGCAGGCTGGACGACTACTACGGCGTTACGAGGAAAAAGAGCAGCATACGTGTGGAGATCATGGCGGGCGTCGCCACCTTCCTGGCGATGTGCTATATCCTCGTCGTCAACCCCAATCAGATACTGAGCTTCGATACGGGCGATCCGTTATGGCCGTCCGTGTTCCTCGCGACGGCGTTCGGCGCGCTGATCGGAACATTGCTCATGTCCTTCGTCGCAAAAATGCCGTACGCACAGGCTCCGGGCATGGGACTTAACTCGATGGTAGGCACGCTGCTATCGGGAGCCGCGGGCGGAGGAGCGGCAATGATGTTCTCCTTCGGTACCGCGATGCTGCTCGTGCTCATAAGCGGCTTGATATTCCTGCTGCTTTCCGTCATCCCGGGCGGAAGAGATAAAGAAACGGGCAAGCTCAAATCCCTCCGCGAATACATATTCGACGGCATACCCAAATCCCTGCGCTCGGCAATACCCGTAGGTATAGGCTTGTTTATCGCGTATATCGGTTTCCAGAACGCGGGCGTGATAAAAGCAAGCGCGTTTACGCAGGTAGACCTGATAAACTTCAATATCTATACGCCGCAGCTCGTGCAGTCCGGCGGCACCGTGATGACGCTTGCGTCTCCTCTTATCTGCCTTGCGGGACTCATCGTCATAGCGGTGCTTTCGCACTTTAAGTTCAAAGCGGCGGTCATTATCGGCATGATAGTCGCGACGATCATAGCGATCCCCACGGGAGTCGCCGATGTAAACGTGCTCACGGGCAACGGAGGCGTTACCTGGAAATTCTGGGAGAATTTCGCAAACTTCTTCTCGATGGACGCGTCGAAGGGCGGTTCGTTCCTTGCGGCGTTCACAGATGTAGACTTTTCTGAGAAATCGGTGCTGTACTGCATAATGACGGTCGTATCGTTCTGTATGATCGACATGTTCGATACCCTCGGTACGGTCACCGGCTGCGCCACGCGCGCGGGACTGCTGGATAAAGACGGCAAGCCGCTCAACCTCGACAAGTGCATGTACGCGGATTCCATCGCGACCTGCACGGGCGCGCTGCTCGGTACGTCTACGGTCACGACGTTCGTCGAATCGGGTACCGGCGTGGCTGCGGGCGGCAGAACGGGTCTTACGTCGCTGACTACCGCGACGCTCTTCCTGCTCTCCATATTCCTGTTGCCGTTCTTCGCTTTCATACCCAGTGCGGCGGCGGCATGCGCGCTCGTATACGTGGGCGTGCTCATGATGGGCAACGTCAAAAACGTGGACTTCGATACCGTGCGCAACGCGGTGCCCGCGTTCTTTACGATAATCATCATGCCGCTCGGCTACAGCATAACGGACGGTATAGGCATGGGCATGATGATGTACACGATAATATCGCTCGTCGAGTTCGCCGTAGGTTGGGTGCTCGCCGCCGTGAAAAAGACGGAAAAACCCAAATTCGATATCCCCATCGTAACGTTCATAGTAACGCTGATGTTCGCGGCATACTTCTTTATCCCGTTCGATGTCTGATAATTTCAAATGATTTTGAAAGCCGCGTATGCGTGAAAGCATGCGCGGCTTTTGCGCGGCCGAGCGGAGCGGGTGAGAGAAGAGCGCGATTTTTTGCTGCGCGAACGAGAAAACCCGCGAATTATCCTTGACAACCCGACGTGCTTTTTGTTATAATCGGTATGTTGTTTCGGATAAGTCCGATATGCAGCGCGGCAAGCCTTTTAAGGAGAAGTACCCAAGAGGCTCAAGGGGCTCCCCTGCTAAGGGAGTAGTATGGATTAAACCGTAGCGAGGGTTCGAATCCCTCCTTCTCCGCCAACGGAAAAAGACGCACTTTCGGTGCGTCTTTTTCCGTTGGCGGAGAAGGAGGGTAAGAACCGTTTTCACGTATTGCGCACAGCAATGCGTGAAAACCGGTTCGTCTTACGAGCCTTGTGCGATTACGGGGTAACGGAGTTTCACCGAAGCAAGCTGCGAGTAACCTGACCGCGCAGCGGGCAGTATCCCGTATTAATAACAAACCCGAACACTTTCGGTGCGTCTTTTTCCGTTGGCGGAGAAGGAGGGTAAGAACCGTTTTCACGTATTGCGCACAGCAATGCGTGAAAACCGGTTCGTTTTACGAGCCTTGTGTAATTACAGTGTAACGTAGTTTCATCGAAGCAAGTTGCGAGTAACCCGGCGCATGAAGTGCGACGGTATCCCGCAATCACAACAAAAACGGGCACTTTCGGTGCGTCTTTTTTCGTTGGCGGAGAAGGAGGATAAGAACCGTTTTCACGTATTGCGCACAGCAATGCGTGAAAACGGTTCGTCTTACGAGCCTTGTGCGATTACAGAGTAACGGAGTTTCACCGAAGCAAGCTGCGAGTAACCTGACCGCGTTAGCGGGCAGTATCCCGCACGAGCGTGAGCGAGTCCGAAATACGCCGCAGAGCGTAACGATCGGTTCTAATTATATAGGAACGGATATCGTATCCGCTCTTTTTTAATAGCGAAAAAAATAACGGATCAACTTAAACGTACATCATGCGATAGTTTATCGAGTATTTATATTTATGGGGCATAATATACGAGGTCCCGATATTCGAGGCGGTGTGATACCGTAGCTGTAACGGGACATAATATATATATAGAAATAACAAAGATCATCTACTATATAGAAATAACAAAGATCATCTACTATATAGAAATAACAAAGATCATCTACCGAGGTAACGATATTGGCAAGAGTTCTCATAATAGGCGGGGGAGTAGCGGGGCTTTCCGCGGGCATATACGCGCAGAAGCACGGACATCATGCGATAGTATGCGAAAGGCATTTCATTTCGGGCGGCAATCTTACCGGCTGGAACAGAAACGGTTATCATATAGACAACTGTATCCACTGGCTCACGGGCACCAACCCGTATACGGAAACGTATAAGATGTGGGAGGAACTCGGTGTGCTGGGCGATGGCATAGGTATATACCGCGGCGAGAGTCTGTATACCTGCGATCTCGACGGCAGGCGCCTTTCGCTCTGCCGCGATATCGATAAGCTCGAAAGCGACATGCTGAGCATATCTCCCGACGACAAAAAAGAGATATCGTCTTTCATAAAAGCCGTCAAAGCGGTACAGGGACTCTCGGGCATAGCGGGGAAGGAACATGACGAGCGGCTCGGCGTTATGGGCGCGGTAGCGGCACTGCCTTTGCTGGTGAAGTATTATCGGCTGACGCTCGGCGAGCTGGGCGCGCGTTTCTGTCATCCGCTCCTGCGAAAGTTCTTCGGGTGCTTCCTTTCCGAAAGCTACGGCGCTATCGCGCTCGTATATGTGGCGGCGTGCTTCTGCGGCGACAATGCCGACCTTCCCGAAGGCGGCTCGCTCGCCATGGCAAAGCGCATGGAAAGCAGGTTCCTCGCTCTCGGCGGCGAACTGCATCTGCGCAAGGAAGCCGTGAAGATAAACCGCGGACGTCGCAGCGCCAAGTCCGTGACATTTGCGGACGGCACTACCGTCGAAGCGGATTATATCGTGCTGACTACCGATCCTGCAATGACATTCGGCAAACTGCTCGATAAAAAGATGCCCAAAAGCCTGGCGATAAAATATTCCGATCCTCGCCTCAAAAGATTTTCGAGCTACCAATGCGCTATAGCCTGCGATCTTTCGTCCCTTCCGTTCTCGGACGAATTCGTATTCGAGGTGCCCGGGAGATATAAGGACATCCTCGGCGGCAAAGATATCATCGTGCGCGGGTTCGCTCACGAAAAGTCGTTCGCACCCGACGGTAAGAACATATTGCAGACGCTCACTTATTGCAGCGAAAAAGCCGCGAAGCGCTTTATCGAAATGCGGGAGAGAAGAAGAGAGACTTACGAAACGCTCAAACGCAATATCGCAAACGCCGCGATAGGCGCGCTCGAGGAAAAGTTCCCCGAGCTCCGCGGACATCTTTCGTGTGTGGACGTATGGACGCCCGCCACTTACCGCAGGTTCGTCGCTTCGGAAACGGGTGCGTACATGAGTTTCGCGATCTCGTCGCACGTCATCCCTAACAGTACGGGGAACAGGATAAGCGGTCTGAAAAACGTCGTGCTCGCCACGCAGTGGCAGCATGTCACCGGGGGGCTGCCCGTTGCCGCGCAGAACGGCATGGATGCAGTTGCGGTCATAGATAAGCTGGAACGCAAAAAGAAGCACGCTCCTTCGGGCAGCGCGGAGAAGAACACGACGATCGTCGTCCGCCGCAAACAGCAGCAGAGAGTGTGAGCTTTTGATTAGAGACATACCGTAAAAGCGGAACGCCGTAACGCGCGTTCCGCTTTTTGCATGTAAAATATGTGTTTCGTTCGCCCGCAATATAATATGCAATTAAAATAAGCGAACATTGCAATACTTGCTGCTTAAACCTATTTACATTCGCGGCGGATTTTGTTATAATAATACGGATATCGCGAAACTTACACGGAGGTATATGATGAAGGGTCAAAACCTTGGTTTTCAGGGTACGCCGGAACAGGAAGAGAAGCTCAGGAAAGTCATCGAAGAGCACAAGTCCATGCCCGGTTGTCTGATGCCGGTGCTTCAGGAAGCGCAGGCCATTTACGGCTATCTTCCCATAGAAGTACAGACGATGATCGCCGACGGGCTCGGCATATCGCTGTCCGAAGTATACGGCGTCGCTACGTTCTACGCTCAGTTCTCGCTCACTCCCAAGGGCAAACACAGGATAAGCCTGTGCCTGGGCACGGCGTGTTACGTTAAAGGTGCGGACAAGATACTCGCGGCTCTCGAAAAGAAGCTGGGAGTCAAGTGCGGCGAATGCACGGTGGACGGGTTGTTCTCGCTCGATTCTTGCCGCTGCGTGGGCGCATGCGGTCTCGCGCCGGTCATGATGATAGACGACGATGTTTACGGCAAACTGACCGTCGATATGCTCGACGACATCCTTCAGCCGTACAGGGAGGGAAAGAAATGACGGTAGCCGAACTCAATGCCATAAAAAACAGATATGCTGACCTGATCAAAGTCCGCCAGCTCATCGGCGAACAGTCCGCCAAGCTGGAGAAAGCGACGGGTTACCGCAAGCAGGTGCTTGTCTGCGGCGGTACGGGCTGCACGTCGTCCCGCTCCAAAGAGATCATCGACGTGCTCGAGACGACGCTCAAAGAAATGGGCATAAAGGACGTGCTCGTTATCAAAACGGGTTGTTTCGGGCTTTGCGCGCTCGGTCCCATCATGATAGTCTATCCCGAGGGCGCGTTCTATTCGCAGATGACGCCCGCTCACGCCAAGATGGTCGTGCAGCGTCACCTCGTGCCCGGCGGCGACGTTATCAAAGAGTACCTTTATTCGGGTACGCTGCTGCCCGACGGCAACATCATACCATTCCTCGAAACTCCCTTTTATAAGCGCCAGATGCGTATCGCTCTGCGCAACTGCGGTCTTATCGCGGCAGAGGACATCAACGAGGCGATAGGCGCGGGCGACTATCAGGCGCTCGCCAAGGTGCTTACGACCATGACGCCCGATCAGGTCATCGACGAAATGCTCGCTTCCGGTCTGCGCGGTCGCGGCGGCGCGGGTTTCCCGACGGGCAGGAAATGGGCTTTCGCGAAAGCCTCCAAGGGCGACATCAAATACGTCTGCTGTAATGCCGACGAGGGCGATCCCGGCGCGTTCATGGACAGGTCCATACTCGAAGGCGACCCGCACAGCGTGCTCGAAGCCATGGCTATCGCGGGCTATACGATAGGCTCCAACCAGGGTTACATATATGTGCGCGCGGAGTATCCCATAGCGGTACACCGTTTGCAGGTCGCGATAAAGCAGGCAAGGGAATACGGTCTGCTCGGAAAGAACATATTCGGCACGGGATTCGATTTCGACATCGAGATACGTCTCGGCGCGGGCGCGTTCGTCTGCGGCGAGGAGACCGCGCTCATGACAAGCATAGAAGGACATCGCGGCGAGCCTCGTCCCCGTCCTCCGTTCCCTGCGGTCAAGGGACTGTTCGGCAGACCTACCATTCTCAATAACGTCGAGACGTGGGCGAACATCAACCCCATCATCATGAACGGCGCGAAGTGGTTCGCTTCCATCGGAACCGAAAGCAGCAAGGGCACGAAGGTGTTCGCGCTGGGCGGCAAGATAACCAACGTCGGTCTTGTGGAAGTCCCCATGGGCACGACGCTGCGCACCATCGTCGAAGAGATAGGCGGAGGCATTCCCAACGGCAAGAAGTTCAAAGCCGCGCAGACGGGCGGTCCTTCGGGCGGATGTATCCCCGCAAGCTGTCTCGACGTCCCCATCGATTACGAGAACCTCAAGAAGATAGGCTCTATGATGGGCAGCGGCGGCATGATCATCCTCGACGAAGACACATGTATGGTTGATATATCCAAGTTCTATCTCGAATTCACGGCGGACGAGTCCTGCGGTAAGTGCAATCCCTGCCGCATAGGAACGAAGCGGTTGCTCGAACTGCTCACCAAGATAACGAAAGGCGAGGGCGAGCTCGAGGATATCGACAAGATACGCGATCTTGCCGAGCACATGCAGGCGTCGTCGCTTTGCGCGCTCGGTCAGTCCGCGCCCAATCCCATACTCTCCACGCTCAGGTATTTCGAAGACGAATACCGCGCGCATATCGTGGACAAGAAGTGTACCGCGGGCGTCTGCAAAGCGTTGCTGTCTTACTACATCGTTCCCGACAAGTGCCGCGGCTGCACGCTGTGTAAGCGTAACTGCCCGGTGGGCGCGATCGAAGGCAACCTCAAACAGCCTCACGCCATCGATACTACCAAGTGTATCAGATGCGGCGTGTGCATAACCAAGTGTAACTTCGGCGCCATCATCAAGAAGTAAGGGAGGGAATCATGGTAAACGTAAAGATAAACGGAATAAGCGTATCCGTGCCCGAAGGGAGCACGATATTACAGGCGGCAGCCGCCGCAAACGTGGAGATCCCCACCCTCTGCTATCTCAAAGGAGTGAACTGCGCAGGCTCGTGCCGTATGTGCGTCGTGGAAGCGACGGGTGCGCGCGGTCTCGTAGCGGCATGCGTATACCCGGTTAGCGAGGGTATGGAGGTGCAGACGAACACGCCCAAGTGCCGTCAGTCCCGCAAGATGACTCTCGAGCTGCTGCTGTCGTCGCACAAGAAGAAATGCCTTTCCTGCCCGCGCAATACCAATTGCGAACTGCAGAGGCTTTCTTACGAGTACAACGCGGATGAGGACAGATTTTCCGCTCCCAAGCCGAATACTCCGCTCGATACTTCGTCGCCCTTCCTCATAAGGGATAACGACAAGTGCATCAACTGCCGCCGCTGCGTGGCTGCGTGCAAGAATCTGCAGAGCGTGGAAGCGATAGGTCCCATCGGAAGGGGATATGCGGTACATATAGGCACGGCGTTCGAACGCCCTACGATAGAGTCCAACTGCGTAGGCTGCGGACAGTGTATCGTGGCATGCCCCGTGGGCGCGCTCACCGAAAAGAGCAACGTCGACGCAGTGTGGAAAGCGATAGCCGATCCCGACAAGAAGGTCGTGTTCTTCACCGCTCCTTCGGTGAGAGCGACGCTCGGCGAGGAATTCGGTTATCCCGTAGGGACCAACGTCGAAGGGCGCATGGTCGCGGCGATACGCCGTCTCGGCAACGTCGAAGTGTTCAATATGGACGTTACCGCAGACCTTACGATACTCGAAGAAGCGAACGAGCTCGTCGACCGCATAAAGACGGGCAAGCCTCTTCCCATGTTCACTTCCTGCTGCCCGGGCTGGGTGAAGTTCATGGAGCATACCTATCCCGATATGCTGCCTCATATCTCCACCTGCAAATCGCCTCAGCAGATGTTCGGCGCGCTTCTCAAAACATATTACTGCGAGAAGAACGATATCGATCCCGACGATCTGTTCGTCGTGAGCGTCATACCTTGCACGGCGAAAAAGTACGAGGTGGGCAGGAGCGAGTTCCGTAAAGACGTGGACGTTGCGCTCACTACGCGCGAGCTCGCAAAAATGATAAAGACCGCGGGCATAAAGTTCACCGAACTTCCCGAAGAAAAGTACGACGATCCGTTCCGTATCGCTACGGGCGGCGGCGCGATCTTCGGAGCTACGGGCGGCGTTATGGAGGCGGCTCTGCGCACGGCAGCCCATATGCTGGACGGCAAGTTCGAAGTTGTGGACTTCAAGGAAGTCCGCGGCACGAACCCCATAAAGGAAGCCAAGTACAAAGTGGCGGGGATCACCGTCAAAGTAGCCGTGGCTTCGGGACTTGCCAATGCGCGCAAAGTCGTGGAAGACATACGCAGCGGCAAGAAGGATTACCAGTTCGTGGAGATCATGGCATGCCCCGGCGGCTGCGTGAACGGCGGCGGTCAGCCCCTTCTGTCCGACAGTATCCGCAACGGCGATATCGACCTCAAAGGACTGCGTGCAAAGGCGCTGTATACTTACGACAAAAAGTCGGAGTTCCGCGCTTCGCACGACAGCCCCACGATACACATGCTCTACGACGAGTACTTCGGCGAGCCGGGCAGCCACAAGGCGCACGAATGCCTGCATACCGAATATACGCCGAGAGAGAAGTATTGACAAAAGATATGCGATCACAAAAGCGACCGGTCATCCCGGTCGCTTTTGTCGTTCGTCGGTTCTCATCCATTAGTATCCAGCAATCTGAACCTGCGCATATTATAATCGATGAGCCCGTCCGCCTTCATCCGCGACAGTTCCGCCGAGAGCGCGCTGCGGTCGGCAGCCAGCCAGTCGGCGAGTTCCTGGCGGGAGAAGGGGATATCGAACTCCCTGCAACCGCATTTTATGGATTGCGCCGTAAGGTAAGACATCACCTTGTCGCGCAGCGAGCGACGTGAGAGGTGTTCGATCTTTTCCAGATAATTTACGCTGGCCCGCGATACGACGGAAAGCGCGTTATGTAAAAAGCGCAGATGATCCCGGCAGAGGTCTCCGCACGGCTTGTGCAGCCGCTCTCCGTTCATGAGCACGGCTTCGCACGGTTCGGCAGCTACCAGTCTCGTAGTCACCGCATGCCCCGAATATACGAACGCAACTCCGTATACTCCACCTTCGCCGATAAGATTTATTATGTTCCTGTTGCCGGAGTAGTCTTCGCTGACCGCGTAAGCCGAGCCCTTGGTGATCACGGCTATGGCGGCGTCGTCGCCGTAACCGACGATCTCCGCGTCCTTGGGAAATCTGTGCTTTCGCGCGCCGAAACATCCGAGCAGTTTATCCGGTTCTTTTATCCCCGTCATCAGAGGACTGCGGGAAACAGCCTCTATCGTCCGCATATCCATAAAAAACTCCTTGTTTTTGTAAAATGTTGTACAGACAACATTTTTTATGTAAATATTATAATATAATATACAAGATTTGTCAATGAAGATAAAGGAGACGCAAAAGATATGAAAAAGACGATACTTGCGATAACGATAGCGCTTGCTCTTGCTCTTTCGGTGTTCGCATTCACGGCATGCGGAGACGAGGCTCCGGACAGCGGCGATAAAGACGGCGTTACTGTACTTGCTTCCGTAAGCGATGTTTATCGCGATATTACGGGTCATGACTTTCCCATGGCGGGACTTTTTGTCAGGGGAGATATACTTGAGACCGACCCCGATCTCGTTGAAGAAATAGATTCGAGCGTGGAAACGAGCGTTAAAAATTTCAACGACGACATCGACGCCGTTTCCGCGAAAGCCGAAACGATAGAAGGTTTTTCACTCAAAGCAGGGGTGATCAAAAAAGCATATCAAAAAATGAATGTCCGTTATAAAGATGCATCCGCGTCCGAAAGTGACGTGACCGCATTGCTTGAAAATATAGGCGCAGCCGTATCCGACGATCTGTTTGCGGTCGACCTTACGGGCGAAGCCACCGCTACGGAAACGGAATATTCGCTGTATGCTCCTGACGGTGCTCCCGTGCTTGCTCTGGCGGATATGTGGGGAGAGGACTTTGAAAAAGTCGATATGACATACACCGTGACCGCGGAAACGAACGTTGCTCAACTTATGTCGAGCGGCGAAGCGGATTTTATCGTTGCACCCATCAATGTAGGCGCGCAAATGCATGCGGGATATAAAGCGGGCAATATGAAGCATGACTACAAATTGGTCAATGTTACGAGCTGGGGCGTGGTGTATTTCACCACGAATGAAGACGGTTATAAAGCGCGCAGCGAGTATGCGGACGGCGTAGACGGAGCAAAGGAGTTCCTCGCGCAGTTCGACGGCGATACCGTATCGACCATAGGACTTGCCGCTATCCCCGGAAAGACCGTACAGTATTTGTTTGAACAGGCGGATGCGGATGTAACGGTGAACGGCTCCGATGCTTCTACGATACAGCAGGCATATATCAAGGGCGACGCTACTACGGCTATATTTGCGGAGCCGGCGATAACTGCGGTAAATACGCAGTTGGCTGCGGCAAAATGAAAACCGTACTTTACAAAAACAGATATTGGCTGATAACGATCGCGGCGGCTCTCGTATTCTTTTGGATATGGGAGCTTGCCGCGCGTATCATCGGAGCGCCCGCGATATTGCCGACGTTCACGTCTACGATCGCCGCGCTCGCGGGACTTTTCGGGACGGGTACGTTTTACGGCGCGGTGTTTGCTACGCTTTTGCGCGCGCTGGCGGGGTTCGTCATAGCCTTTATACTCGGCACAGTGCTCGGTATAACGGCGGGGAAGTATAAGGCTCTCGATTCGGTGATGAAGCCGCTCAACGCATTTATGCGCACGGTACCCGTCGCGGCGATAACGCTTGTGCTGGCTATATGGGTGGGGAGCAATATCCTGCCTTCCGTCATCGGCGTGCTCCTCGTGTTCCCGGTGATCTACGAACAGTCGCGTGCGGCGACGGAAGATCTTCCGCACAGTCTCGAAGAAGTGATGGACGAAGCGGGCGCGTCGTACCCGTACCGCCTTGTGAACGTATACCTGCCCATGGTGCTGCCGCAGCTGCTTTCGGGGATATCCGCGACGTTCGGCATGAACCTCAAAGCCGTGATAACCGCGGAGACTCTCGCATATTCGCTGCACAGCATAGGGTTGCAGATATACTACGCCAAAGCGAATTTCGTATTCGAATCGCCCGTGCTGTTCGCGTGGGTGGTCGCGGCGGTGCTCATTGCGGTACTCATAGAAGCATTGCTGAAATTTCTCACAAATACGATCGCCGCGCGTCTTTCACGCTCGGTAACGGAATAAAGACATCCGATGAATGCGGCGCATGGTCAAATGCGCCGCATTCATTTGACACGGCGCGGCATTATATGCTAAAATATCATAACATCGAGGTCTGTGACTGTGAAGAGAAGTTCGGGAGTTTTATTGCATATCGCGACATTGCCTTGCAAGTACGGGATCGGACAGCTCGGGAAAGAGGCGTATGATTTCGCGGACTTCCTTTCCCGCGCGGGTCAGTCTTACTGGCAGGTGCTGCCGCTCGTGCCGACGGGTTACGGCGATTCGCCGTACCAGTCGTTTTGTTCCGTAGCGGGGAACGAATATTTCATTTCGCTCGAAAAACTCTGCGAGCGCGGATTACTCACCGAAGCGGAACTTAAAAAGTGCGAAACGGATCCGTCCTCGCGCATAAATTACGAGCAGCTGTATCTTACTCGGTACAGCGTTTTGCGCAAGGCGTTTTCGCGTTTCGACCGCACCGACGCGGGATTTACCGAATATGTAAAAAAGGGCGAATACGCCGATTACGCTCTCTTCCGTGCGATCAAGGATTCCCGCGGCGGCAGACCGTGGAATGAGTGGGAAGACCCGCTCAAATTCCGCCACGAAGAGGCGATAGAGGAGTTCGCCTACGAGCACGAGGAAGATATCCTTTTCTGGCAGTGGGCGCAGTACGAGTTCGCCCGTCAGTGGAGCGAGCTGCGCGGATACGTTCACGACAAAGGTATAAAGATCATCGGGGACATTCCCATATATATCGCGTACGACAGTTCGGAATGCTGGATGAGACCGTCGCTCGTCAAGCTGGACTCATCCCGCCGTCCCGTTACGGTAGCCGGCTGCCCGCCCGACGCGTTCTGCGAGACCGGTCAGCTTTGGGGCAATCCCGTTTACGATTGGGAGCGCATGAAAGAGGACGGCTGGAGCTGGTGGAAAGCGCGCATGAAAAAGGTGCTTTCTCTTTGCGACGTCGTGCGCATAGATCATTTCCGCGGCTTCGAAAAATATTACGAGATACCTTACGGCGAGCCTACCGCGGTAAACGGCAGATGGTCTCTCGGACCGGGTACGGAATTTTTCCGCGAGCTCGAAAGGTCGCTCGGCAAGATGGAAGTCATAGCCGAAGATCTCGGCGCGCTGGACGACGCCGCCCGAGCGATGTTCGCCGAAGTGGGCTACCCCGGGATGAAGGTGTTGCAGTTTGCTTTCGGTTCGGGCGATGGCAACGAATATCTCCCGCATAATTACGCGGATAGCAACTGCTTCGCATATACGGGAACGCACGACAACGATACGCTGCTCGGCTTCCTGTCCAAACTTTCGGACGATGACCGCAAAGCGTTCGACGAGACCTTCCGCAAAGAGCTCGAATTGCTCGGATTGCCCGCCTGCGGCGAAAGTTATGAAGAAACGTGTGATTCTATCATAGAAATGTGTTATTCATCTGTTGCCGAATGTGCTATAATACCTATGCAGGATTGGCTGAAGATAGGCGAAGAGGGCAGGATCAACATGCCGAGCGTCCTGTCTGCTCGTAATTGGAGCTATCGTATCCCGCATGATTACGCGTCCGAAGCATTGGAAAACAGGATGAGGTCGCTGTCGCAAAAGTACGGCAGGTGAGACCCGTTTGCATAACAAGGAGAGGAAAAGTGCCAAACAAGATCATCGACAAAATGGAAGACATTCTTTCGTATGACTACGCCACGACGGTGGAAAAGGCGTCGACGGTACAGCTTTACAACGCGCTGTCCAAAGCGGTCATGAGAGAGATCAATCCGGTCTGGCTCAAAACGGATGAGAATCAGTCTAAGAAGAAGCGCGCATTTTATCTGAGCGCGGAATATCTCGTAGGAAGATCTATATTCGCAAATCTGCTCAATCTCGGGCAGCTCGGCGAAGTGGAAAAGATACTCGGGCAGCGCGGAGTGGATATCCGCTCGTTCGAGGACATACCCGATTCGGCGCTCGGTAACGGCGGTCTCGGCAGGCTCGCGGCTTGCTATCTCGAATCTGCGGCGACCGAAAATATACCGCTCAACGGCTACGGCATAAGATATAAGTACGGTCTGTTCAAGCAGCTGTTCGTAAACGGCTTCCAGGTAGAGCGCGTGGACGACTGGACGACCTGCGGCGATCCCTGGTCGATACGCCGCGAGAACGAAACGCAGATAGTTTCCTTCGCGGATATGAAAGTCAAGGCCGTGCCCTACGATTTTCCCATCATCGGTTACGGCGGCAAGACGATAAACACGCTGCGCCTTTGGCAGAGCGAGCCCATCAACAAGCTGGATTACATCGAGTTCAACAACATGCACTACGCGAACGCGCTTGCGGAGAAGAACGCGGCGGAGATCATCTCCTACGTGCTCTATCCCAACGACGAAAGAGTGGAGGGCAAGACGCTCCGTCTGCGCCAGCAGTATTTCTTCGTCAGCGCGTCCATAAAGGATATAATAAAGAATTATAAAAAGAAGCACGGCAACGATTTCCGCGAGTTCGGAAAACTCTGCGCCGTACAGCTCAACGATACGCACCCCGTGGTGGCTATCCCCGAGCTCATCCTTTGCCTCGAGCACGAAGGTCTTCCTTTCGAGGAAGCGTTCGCGATCGCGCACGAGACGTTCGCTTTCACCAATCACACGATAATGGGCGAAGCGCTCGAGAAGTGGGATATCGACCTGTTCAAACGCATCCTTCCCGAAGTATACGCTGTCATCGAAGAGATACAGGGCAAACTCAACTTCGAGCTCAGCGCGATGCGCGTTCCCGATACATGGAACTACAATATCCTGGATAACGGCAGGATACACATGGCGCGCCTTGCGATATACGTCGCTCATTCCACCAACGGCGTCGCCGCCGTTCATACGGAGATACTCAAACGCGACGTTTTCAAGAATTGGTATGCGATGTATCCGGACAGGTTCCTGAGCATCACTAACGGTATCACGCCCCGCCGCTGGCTCCGCCTTTGCAACGAGAACCTCTGCTCGCTCATAGAGAGCAGGATAGGTAACGGTTACGTTACCGATCTCACTCAGCTCAAAGGGATAGCGCAGTACGCCAAAGACCCCGAATTCATAAAGCAGTTCAAGCAGGTCAAGTACGAGAACAAAAAGCGCCTTGCCGAGTATATCTTAAAGCATGAGGGCGTGGAGCTCGACCCGAACTTCTGCTTCGATATCCAGGTCAAGCGCATGCACGAGTACAAACGTCAGCTGCTCAACGCGCTTTCCATAATTTACTTCTATTTCGAGATAAAAGAGGGCAGGATGCCCGACTTCAAGCCTACGGCGTTCATTTTCGGCGCGAAAGCCGCTCCGGGATATTATCACGCGAAAGCGATAATGAAGTTCATCAACTGTATCGCCGATATGGTGAACCGCGACCCCGATGTTTCGGATAAGATGAAGGTGGTGTTCGTCACCAACTACAATGTATCTTACGCCGAATATATCGTCAGCGCCGCCGACATTTCCGAGCAGATATCCCTCGCGGGCATGGAAGCCTCGGGAACGGGCAACATGAAGTTCATGCTCAACGGAACGGTCACTCTCGGCACGATGGACGGCGCAAATATAGAGATCGCGCAGGAAGCGGGAAACGATAACGAGTATATCTTCGGCGCGACCGTCGAGGAAGTGAAAGAAAAGCGTCCCGGTTATCATCCGTGGGAGTACTATGACAACGATCCCGTCATCCACAGGATAATGGATACTCTCGTCGACGGTACGTTCAACGATAACGGCACGGGCATGCTGCATTCGATATTCGACAAGCTGCGCGGCGAAGACACATACATGAGCTTGTACGACTTCAAGGATTACGTGCGCGTCAAGAAGATCGCAAACGCCGATTACGGTACGGACGAATTCTATACGAAGAGCATACTCAATATGGCGAACGCCGGTAAATTCTCTTCCGACCGCGCTATCATGCAGTACGCAAAAGAAATCTGGCACGTTAAGTAAAAACGCTTGATTTTCCGCCCGATATATGGTATTTTAATAAGGCTCCGTAAGCCGAACGCTTGCGGAGCATACGGAGAGGTATCGAAGTGGTCATAACGGGGCTGACTCGAAATCAGTTTGCTCGCAAGGGCACGCAGGTTCGAATCCTGTCCTCTCCGCCAATGCAAAAGACGTTGCAAATTTGCAACGTCTTTTGCATTGGCGGAGAGGACAGGTAAGGACCCTTTATATGCCGTAGGCAGATAAAGCGGTTCGCCTTACGAGCCTTGTGCGACTACAGTGTGACGGAGATTTACCGAAGCACGCTGCGAATAAGTTGACCGGCAGCCTGCACGGGAGTAAGCGAATCGGAAATGCGTTGCAGATATATCAAACGGCTTTTTCCGCTTGCAGGCATGCCCGATAATGTGATATAATACCGTATATGGATATCAAAGTCAAAAACGATATAACTGTCCGCAAATGTACGGCGGAGGATCTGCTTTTGCTGTCCGACATCGGTGAACGCACGTTCCGCGAAACGTTCGCGCATTGCAATACGGAAAGCGATATGGCAGCATATATATCCGAGGCTTTTGCCGAAGAGCGCCTTTGCGCCGAATTATCCGTGACCGGTAGCGCGTTTTATGTCGCGGAGGCGGGCGGGAAGCCGGCGGCGTATATGAAGATCAATACAGGTGACGCGCAGACGGAATCAGATCGCAGCGGGTGGCTGGAAGTGCAGCGGCTGTATGTGCTTGCCGAATACAAACGTCGCCATATAGGAAGCGCGCTTATGCGCGTCGCGATATCCGAAGCCGAAAAAATAAATGCGCACGGCGTATGGCTGGGCGTATGGGAACATAATCATAAAGCGATGGCTTTTTACGAAAGTTTCGGATTTACCGTTGTCGGCTCTCACGACTTTGTCCTCGGCACCGACAGGCAGACCGATCTTATCATGGAATTATCATTCGATCGAAGCGGGGGAGCGAAAGAGGATATCTCATGATACCGACGACAACGATTACGGCGGGCGCATACGTGCGCCCGTTTTTGCATGAAAAAATTTCTGAAAAAATCGTTCAAAACCCTTGACAAGCCGTAAAAAGGATGCTATAATCACGTCGAAAGGTCAAAGAAAGTCAAACTTTGAAACGATAAACAAAGGAGGGTGACGCATAATGGCAAACATAAGCAATATCATAGAGCAGTTCCTGCTCGATCTTTTCGCGGACGGCGATAACGTAAGTATAAGCCGTAACGAACTGGCGGATTATTTTTCCTGCGCGCCCAGTCAGATAAATTACGTACTCATGACGAGGTTCACTCCCGCAAGGGGGTACGTTATCGAGTCGCGGCGCGGCGGCGGGGGATACATAAACCTCACTCGTTTGGGCGACGACAGGAACAAGCTGCTCGAAGAACTGGCGGAATTGCCGGTAAGCGGTGGCATGACGCACCATACCGTGGTGCAGCTGCTTTGTCGGCTCACCGATTCCGGAGTGATAAACAAGGATACCGCTGATATGCTTTCCGCGGTGATGACGGATAAGGCGATAGTGGCTCCGTCGGTAAGCAAGAACATAGTGCGCGCAGGCATGATGAGAGCGCTTGCGGCGCGGCTTCTCAAAAAGGAAGAGGAGGAAAAAAACAATGGCGATAAGAATGTGTGACGAATGCGGGATACGTCCCGCGGTGTATTACGAGACGAATATAATCAACGGCGTGATGACGGAGCGGTATCTTTGCGAGGAATGCAAAAAGAAATACGGCATGCAGAAGGCGAATATGCCGGACATCTTCGACAGCATTTTCGCGGCGCTCGGCGCACCGTTCGGCATGCACATGAACGCTCCGAAGCCCGAGAACAAAGTGTGCCCGACTTGCGGCTGCACGGCGGAGAGCTACATGAAGACGGGCTTCCTCGGCTGCCCCGATTGCTACAAGACGTTCGAGCCGCTGATATTGAGTTCTGTGGCAAAGATACAGAAGGATACCAAGCATACGGGCAAGTCTCCCGAAAAGACGCTTTCGCCCGAAGAAGCGAAGTACAACGAACTTCTGCGCAAGCGCGAAGAAGCGGTCGCCGTGGAGGATTTCCAACTCGCGGCTAAGATCAACGATGAGATGAAAAAGCTCAAAGGAGGCGCAAAATGAGTGAAAGGACGAACGGAATAGTTATTTCGAGCAGAGTGCGCCTCGCCCGCAACTACGACGGTTTCAGGTTCCCGTTGCGCATGGACGACGCCGAGAGCGCCAAAGTCCTGGAAATGACGGAGAGCGCTCTCGCCTCGGGCAGCGAGAAGTTCGGTACGATCAAGATCGCCGATATGTCCGAGCTGCAGGCAGAGACCCTCAAAGAGCTGCACCTTATCAGCGACGATCTGCTTCGCGGCAACAAAAACGCCGCCGTGATAACGAACAAGTCGAACGACGTGTGTATCATGGTGAACGAGGAGGATCATCTCCGCGAGCAGTGCATCATGAAGGGCAACCGTCTTTCGCAGGCATACGCAAGGATAAGCGCGATAGACGACGAGATAGCCGCCTGCAACAAGATAGCTTTCGACGGCAGATTGGGTTATCTTACCGCCTGCCCTACGAACGTCGGTACGGGGCTTCGTGCTTCGGTCATGATGTTCCTGCCCGGGCTGGGCATGACGGATTCGCTCGCCAAGTGCGTGAGCGCTGCCGCGCGTTTCGATATGGCGGTGCGCGGAGAGTACGGCGAGGGAAGCCGCAGCGGCGGGTATATCTACCAGATATCCAATTCCAAAACGCTGGGCGTCAGTGAGGATGAGATAATATCCGGCGTCGCGAGCGTGGTCGAGCAGATAGAGCAGAGCGAGATAGTAGCCCGCAAGGCGCTCGTCGAAGCCGGTGAAGTCAAATTGCGCGACGGCATCATGCGCGCTTACGGCGTGCTTACCAACGCTTACAGCATGCCGTTCGACGAGTTCGAGGAGAAATACGCTCTCGTCAAGCTCGGCATATACTACGGCTATATAAATTGCGGTGACAACGCCGCATTCGAGGCAATGCTCGATAAATACCGCCCCGCGAATCTCATGACTCACGCGGGCAAGATAATGAACGACGGCGAGCGCGACATATATCGCGCAGCCAATGCCGCGGCAGAGCTGAAACGCCTTACCGCGACCGCCTGAATCATACCTAAGGAGGTGCAATCATGGATTACTACAACAATTTCCCGATGTCGGACAACGTCAAAAAGTGCCGTGCGTTCGCACATCAGATAGCGGTGCAGAACCGCAATAAATACGTCGAGCCCATCCATCTTCTCTACGCGATGTACAATACCGAATGCGTGAGCGCGGAGATACTTCGCCGCGAAGGGCTGAGCCCCGTGAGCATAGTCGCGGAGATAGGCAAGCTGGAAAAGACGGATTCGCTCGAAGAACCCGAAGAGAGCGAAGAGCTCAAAGTACTGTTCGACGACGCCCGCAAGATCGCGATAATCTCCAAGCAGGATTGCATATATACCGAGCATCTGCTGTTGGCGTCGGTGTTTTACGAGGATTCGCCGCTCAATACCTTCCTCAGCCGCAATATAGACGTGGCGCGCATGCTCCGCCGTCTGGAGCCGAACATGAATATCTCCAACATCATGGAGAATCTGAACAACATGCCTTCGCAAAGCTACGGCGGCGCAAAGCAGAGCGGTTCGGGAAGCTCTCTGCCCAAGGAGATAAGCGACCTCGGCGTAGACTTTACGCAGAGGGCGAAAGAGGGCAAGATAGACCCGGTCATCGGCAGGAAGAACGAGATCGAGCGTATAATCGAGATACTTTGCCGCAAAACGAAGAATAACCCCGTGCTCATCGGCGAGCCCGGCGTGGGCAAGAGCGCGGTGGTCGAAGGGCTTGCTCTCGAGATCGCGGGCGGCAACGTGCCCGAACTGCTCAAAAACAAGATAATATTCTCGCTGGATATCGGCAGCCTTATGGCAGGCACCAAATACCGCGGCGAGCTCGAGCAGCGTCTTAAAACGGCTATCGACGCGATAATCAAGCGCGGCGACATCATAGTGTTCATCGACGAGCTCCATACGCTCGCGCAGGCTGGTGGCAAGGAAGGCGAGGTCACTCCCGCGGATATGCTCAAACCTTATCTGGCTCGCGGAGAGCTTCAGACCATAGGTGCGACCACGACGGACGAGTACCGTAAGTTCATCGAAACGGATAAAGCGCTCGAGCGACGTTTCCAGCCCATCATGGTGGACCCTCCCACCGTCGAGCAGACCATAGAGATACTCAAAGGCATCCGACCCAATTACGAAGCCTTCCATAAGGTCAAGATAACCGATGAGGCGATAACCGCGGCGGCACAGCTGTCCGACAGGTATATCTCCGACCGTTTCCTCCCCGATAAGGCGATAGACCTTATAGACGAAGCGGCGAGCCGAGCCAAGGTGAACGGCAACAAACTTCCTCCCGAGATAAAGGATATGGAAGAAAAACTGGACGATTACCAGAAGCAGATCGACGACCTCGTTCACGGCAAAGAGGATTACATCAATGCGGATAAGGTCAAGAAGCTGCGCGATAATCTCGCCGAGGATATCAAAAAGAAAAAAGCCGAGTGGCAGGCTCACGGCGGCGGCACGGTAGGCGCCGAAGAGATAGCCGAAGTCGTTGCGAAATGGACCAAGATCCCCGTTACTCGCCTCAACGAGACGGAAACGGAGCGGCTGAACAATCTCGAAAAGATACTTCACGAGCGGGTCATCGGTCAGGATCAGGCTGTCGTGAGCGTGGCAAAGGCGATACGTCGCGCGCGTGCGGGACTCAAAGACCCCAAGCGTCCCATCGGCTCCTTCCTCTTCCTCGGACCTACCGGCGTGGGCAAGACGGAGCTTACCAAGGCTCTCGCGGCAGCCATGTTCGACGACGAGAACAACATCATCCGTATCGATATGTCCGAATACATGGAAGCGCACAGCGTGAGCAAGCTCATCGGCTCGCCTCCGGGATATGTGGGATTCGACGAGGGCGGTCAGCTCACCGAGCAGGTGAGAAGAAAGCCGTACTCCGTGGTGCTTTTCGACGAGATCGAAAAAGCTCACCCCGACGTATACAACATACTCCTGCAAGTCCTTGACGAAGGCCGTCTTACCGATTCGCAGGGGCGCACGGTGGATTTCAAGAACACCATAATCATCATGACCTCAAACGTCGGCGTAAGCGAGCTCAAGACCCGCCGCGCGATAGGCTTCAACGACGATAAGGAAGCCGCTGAGCAGCAAGACGAAGAGCGCATACTTTCCGAAGCGCTCAAACGTCACTTCCGTCCCGAATTCCTCAACCGTATCGACGTTATATGCTACTTCAAGCATCTTACCGAGGAGAATATCAAGGCGATAGCCGATCTCATGATGAAGAAGGTGACGAAGAAGCTGGACGACAGGAACATAAAACTGAAATACACGTCCGCGATAGTCGGTTACGTCATAAAGAACGGTTACGATCCCGAGTACGGCGCCCGTCCTCTCCGCCGCATAATCGAGCAGACGATAGAGGACAGCATAGCGGACGCGCTGCTTTCGGGCAAGATCAAGGATAACTCCACCGCGATCATAGACTACGTCGACGGCAAGGTGGTGGTCAAACCTTCCGCAGGTAACGCGTAAGACAAACATACGTTCGTTGCGTTAAAATCGTGAAAACGCATTGACAAAATCCCCCTTGTGTGGTATAATCAAATAAACCACTACAAGGGGGATCTGCTTATGTTAGTCGACTTTCAGACAAAGAACTACAAACCCAAAGACACGCTCAAAGAAGTCATCGAAAAAAAGCTGTCCCGTCTCGATAAATATTTCGAAGACGACGTGACTGTAAAGGTGGCTATGCGCGAATCCAACGACCGCGAAAAAATGGAACTTACCATCTTCCTCGGCGGTACCGTTCTTCGCTCCGAAGTCAGCGGTAAGAGAGGGGGAGAGACGATGTACGATCTCATCGACCTCGCGCTTCCCAAGCTGGAAAGACAGATCGTCAAGTATCACACCATACTTGCAAGCAAGAGCAAAAAGGTAAGACAGCGCGAACTCGCGGATACGATCAAGGAAGAGGAAAAGAAAACGAACGCCATCGTGCGCACCAAGTCTTTCGAACTTCAGCCCATGGACGAGATAGACGCCATGGCAGAGCTGGAGATGATAGGGCATTCGTTCTATGTTTTCCTCAATAAGTCCACCGAAAAAGTAAACGTGATATACAAGAGGAACGACGGTAATTACGGCATCATCGAAGCTAACGTATGACCGTACGGTCGGCGGTAAAACATCCGGCTCCGGATGTTTTATTGCTGTAATCGGCGGCATCGCCGTTCTCTTGAATAATAAAGTAACGGAGAAAGATCATGAAACTCAAATTCGATTACAACAACATGATGGCAGACGTCATCGGTGAACGCGGTATCGACCCCAAAGGCTTTGCCGCGGATGCCAAGGCGATAACGGCGGCTTACGACGACGTTATGGCGAACCTCGGCAAGGGCTGGCAGGAATGGACGGAGCTTCCTTACATCGATCCGTCCGACCTTGACGGCATGATCGCCCGCATGGACGACATCCGCTCCAAAGCGTCCGCTTTCGTCGTGCTCGGTATCGGCGGTAGTGCGCTCGGTCCGATATCCGTCGTACAGGCTCTGCTCAACATGCGCCTCAACGAGCTGCCCGCAGCCGCGCTCAAAGCGGCGGGACTGCCCAAGCTCTATATCGAGGACAACATCGATCCCGAGAGGATGAACGAGCTTCTCGAGCTTATCGATCTCAAAACGACGTATTTCAACGTCATCACCAAGAGCGGCGAGACGAGCGAGACCCTCGCGCAGTTCCTCGTGCTCTACGACCTGATGAAGAAAGCCGTCGGCAAGGAAGAGGCTAAAAAGCATTTCATAGCCACGACGACGATAGGCAAAGGCACGCTCTATAACCTCGCGCAGAAAGAGGGTTTCGTGACCTACGGTATACCCGCGGGCGTGGGCGGAAGATTTTCCGTACTTTCCAACGTCGGTCTCGTACCGTTCGCGGCAATGGGTATCGACATAAAGAAGCTGCTTGCCGGCGCCAAGGAGATGAGCGAGGCGTGCCGCAACGGCGACGTTAAAAAGAATCCCGCGCTCCTTACCGCGTATCTTCAGTGCAAAGCGATGGAAAAGGGCGCGAACATCAGCGTCATGATGCCGTATGCGGACAGTCTCAAATATATGTCCGACTTCTATTGCCAGATCTGGGCGGAGTCCCTCGGCAAAGCGGTGGACAAGAGCGGCAAAGTCGTCCACGCGGGACAGACTCCCGCCAAGTCCCTCGGCGTTACCGACCAGCACTCGCAGGTGCAGCTGTACACCGAAGGTCCTTTCGATAAGGTGATAACCATCATAGCGGTAGAAAAATTCCGCCGCGACGTGGTCATACCCGACGACAAGGATATAGACGCCTGCGAATTCCTCAAAGGGCACACGATGGGCGAGCTGCTCAATCATGAGCGCGTCGCTACCGAATACGCTCTCCGCAAGGCGGGCAGGATGAACTTCACGATCACTCTTCCCGAAGTGGACGAGTATACCGTGGGCGAGCTGCTTGCATACTACGAGTACGAAACGGCATTTGCCGGCGCGTATCTCGGCGTCGATACGTTCAATCAGCCCGGCGTGGAAGAGGGCAAGAAAGCCACTTTCGCCATGCTCGGAAGAAAGGGTTACGAGGAAAAACTCGCGGAAGTACGCGCCGCCGCAAAAAAGAGCGAGTATTACATCTGACGCAGCGATATGAAAACGGGTATTTCAACCGCGTCGTTCTTCACCAAGCTGCCCACCGAGTCCTGCTTCGCCGCGCTCAAAGAAATGGGGGTGGATACCACCGAAGTGTTCCTCTCCACGTATTCGGAGTACGAGAAGGGATTCGCCGACGCTCTCGGCAGCCGGCTGGACGGCAGCCTTAAAGTGCATTCCGTGCATTCGTTGTCATCGCAGTTCGAGGGCGAGCTTTTCAGCCCCTCCAACCGCGTGCGTGACGACGCGGAGCAGCTGTTCCGCAAAGTATGCTATGCCGGCAACGTACTCGGCGCGAAGTATTATACTTTCCACGGACCGCTTGATCTCAAACGTTCGTCGCAGGCGACGGACATAAGCGTGTACGCCGAAAGATTTGCGTATCTTGCTGACGTGGCAAAGACGTACGGTATCATTATCGCGGTGGAGAACGTGCATTACTGCAAGTTCGCTTCGCCCGAACTCATGCGCGATCTTATGCGGGCTTGCCCTGCGCTGTGCGCGACGATAGACATCAAACACTCGATCTTCTCGGGTTACGATCCTATCAAATACATAGACGCGGTAGAGGACAGATTGGTGACCGTGCACGTTACCGACGTGACCAAAGACGATACGACCGCGCTCCCGGGCAACGGCAGGTATGATTTCGAAAGACTGTTCCGCGAACTGTACAAGCGCGGGCTGGAGCCTGCGGTGATCGTCGAAGCGTATGCGAGAGATTTCCATTATCTCGAAGAACTAAAAACTTCGTACGACCGCCTTCGCGCTTTCGCGGAAGAGGCGAAACGATCCTAAAAACTATCCGATATTTTAAGGAGACAATATGAACAAACTGACTGTAAAAGACGTAGACGTCAAGGGCAAGAAAGTCCTCGTCCGCTGCGATTTCAACGTCCCGATGAAGGACGGCAAGATCACGGACGAAACGCGTATCATGGGCGCGCTCCCCACCATCAAGTACCTGATGGAGCAGGGCGCCAGAGTTATCCTTTGCTCGCACATGGGCAAGCCCCATTCCATCTTCTCGGCGGAAGTGAAGCTCAACAAAAAGGATAAGGCGAAGGTCGAGGCTCTTCCCGCGGAGGAGCAGGCAGCCGCGAAGCAGGCTATAATCGACAAAGCGCTCAAAGACGAGCCCAAGAAGCTCACTCTCGCGCCCGTTGCGGCAAGGCTCAACGAGCTGCTCGGCGGCAAAGTGACGTTCGCTCACGACGTAGTCGGTCCCGACGCGCAGGCTAAAGCCGCAGCATGCAAGCCCGGCGAATGTGTGCTCCTCGAAAACCTCCGCTTCCATTGGGAAGAGGAAAAGCGCGACGAGGGCTTCTGCAAGAAGCTCGCCGATCTCATCGACGGCGATAAGGGCGTATACGTGAACGACGCTTTCGGTACCGCGCACCGCTCGCACGCGTCCACCGCGGCGATCGTCGAGTACGGGTTCGTCAAGACCGCCGTATGCGGCTTCCTTATAGAGAAAGAGCTCTCCGTCATGGCGGACAGCCTCGAGCATCCCGTTCGTCCGTTCGTCGCCATACTCGGCGGCGCAAAGGTCGCGGATAAGCTCAACGTCATCAACAACCTGCTCGAGAAGTGCGATACGCTCATAATCGGCGGCGGCATGGCGTACACTTTCCTCAAAGCCGAAGGCTACGAAGTAGGTAAGTCCCTTGTAGACGACGAGAAGATAAGCTACTGCAAAGATATGATGAAGAAGGCGAAGGATCTCGGCAAGACGCTGCTCCTTCCCGTAGATACCGTTGTTGCTGCCGATTTCCCCAATCCCATAGACGCACCCGTCGAAGTGAAGACCGTAAAGGTCAGCGAGATCCCCGCGGACATGGAAGGTCTGGACATCGGCGAAGAGACGAGAAAGCTCTTTGCGGATACCGTTTCCAAAGCCAAGACGGTCATATGGAACGGTCCCATGGGCGTGTTCGAGAACCCTACGCTTGCTGCCGGTACCAAGGCCGTGGCGAAAGCGCTTGCCGACGTTTACGGTAAGGCTACGACGATCATCGGCGGCGGCGACTCCGCGGCTGCCGTACAGCAGCTCGGTTATGCCGATAAGATGACTCACATCTCCACCGGCGGCGGCGCGTCTCTCGAGCTCTTCGAGGGTAAGGTGCTTCCCGGCATTGCCTGCCTGAACGAGAAAAAGTAATTTACGATCGTGTGTCGTATCGCGTTCCGCCCGTGCCGATCACGGGCGGAACGTGCATTTTATATCATGAAAGAATATACGAGCGAAAACGTAAAGGAAATATTGAGCGGCAAAAGGGGAGAAACTGCCCTTGCCGAGCTTTTATCCGCATACTCGGATAATTGCGCGGTCGAATGCGAAAACGACGCGGAAAGCGTTTCGACGGCTTTGCGCCGCGACCTTGCCTACGACCCGGACCCTTATATCTCCACCATGGATCTGAAACCGGAGGATCGTATCGCGTCCCGCGTACATCCGCAGTGGACGGACGAGCTCACCGAAGCGCTTGCAAGCGTTTGCGGCGAACTGCTCTCGGGCGACGGCGCGCGGGCGGAAAATTTCTTCCGCTGGAACAGGAACGCCGCTTTTTCCGCCGTGATCTCGGCGGCGAAAAAGACGGGGATCGCGCTGTCGTGCACCGAGCAACCAGAGCGGCTGTCGTTTTTCTGCCCGTACGCTTTTTCGCGGTTATATATGTCGGGATACGTTGAGCGTGGCAGCGGCATACTTCTTCGCCGCGTGAATTGCCGTCCCTGGGGCATAAAACCGATAGGGTAAAGCAACCGCGCGCAGGCGCGCAAAATTTAATAATAAAAAATTCCGAAATACACGCGAAAATTCTTGCATTAACCGCCGAAATATGGTATAATGCGCAAGGTTGACGGTTGAGACGCCTTCTGCGCTCATCCCGAAACGATATGCCGCATTAGTCTAGCGGTTAGGACGCTGGCCTCTCACGCCGGAAACAGGGGTTCGATTCCCCTATGCGGTACCATGAAAAACACCTTGAAAAAGGTGTTTTTTTCATGGTACCGCATAGGGGTCTGAGCGGATCTGTATGCACGACAGTGCATACACGGTTCGCTCAGCCGAGGACGCGAAGCGTCCGAACGCCACGAGCCGGCTTAAGCCGGCGAAGTATTCCCCGACGTTGTACAAAGCATGGTACGTTGCAAATGCTTTCATGGTACCGCATAGGGGGCTGAGCGGATCTGTATGCACGACAGTGCATACACGGTTCGCTTAGCCGAGGATGCGAAGCATCCGAACGCCACGAGCCGGCTTAAGCCGGCGAAGTATTCCCCGATGACGGACGAAGCACGATATGCGCTATATATCGGTATGGTACGGCACAGGACGCAATATCGGTTAATGCGCGTGACGAACCAAGTTGCATACAGCTCACATATGTTTTCTCATATCGATATTGACACCGCTAATAAGTCGTGTTATAATATGTTTAGCGTATTAAAGCCGCGGACCGAGCCGTGCGGCGGCAATTTCGCTTATTTTATCTTTGTTTTATAGGGAGAGAATGATGTCGGTAATAAAAATCGAAGATCTTGCATTCGCATATCCTTCGAGTTACGATAATGTATTCGAGAACGTAAATTTGCGGATAGATACCGATTGGAAGCTCGGTCTTATCGGGAGGAACGGCAGGGGAAAGACTACTTTGCTGCGACTGCTCACGGGTAAATACGAATACGGCGGGAAGATAGAGGCTGCCGTTACGTTCGACTATTTTCCGTATGACGTGCGCGGAAAAGACCGTCCGGCGGAGGATATCCTGCGAGAGATATGTCCCGTTGCGGAAGAATGGCAATTCATTCGCGAAATGACCTGGCTTGATATAGATCCCGGAAACTTACATCGCCCTTTCGCCACGTTGTCTAACGGAGAGCAAACGAAGATATTGCTTGCGGCGCTGTTTTTGAACGAAGGACATTTTTTGCTTATAGACGAGCCTACGAACCATCTGGATATGCATGCGAGAGAAGTGCTCTCCGCGTATCTTAAAAAGAAAAAAAGTTTTATCCTGGTATCGCACGACAGAGCCTTTCTCGACGGGTGCGTCGATCATATACTGTCCGTCAATCGCAGCGATATCGAGCTGCAAAAAGGCAATTGTTCGTCATATCTGACCAACTTCGAGTATCGGCAGGAACTCGAACGACGGCAGGACATCGCTTTGCGGCGGGATATCGCCCGATTGAAAGAAACGGCAAGGCGAACCTCCGATTGGGCTGATAAGACGGAAGCGTCCAAGTACGGGAAACAGGATTCGGGGCTGAAGGCGGATAAAGGATTCGTCGGTCATAAGTCGGCGAAGCTCATGAAACGCGCCAAGGCAGCGGAAGCGCGTAAGGAAAAGGAGATAGACCGTAAATCCGAACTGCTGAAAAACGCCGAGACGGAAAAAAACTCAAATTGTCGCCGCTTAAGTACCGCGCCGAAAGACTTGCGTCGTTCGTATCCGTTTCGCCTTGCTACGGTGACAGAGCGGTATGCGCGCCCGTGACGTTCGATATAAAGCGCGGCGACCGTATAGCGCTCGACGGAAGGAACGGGAGCGGGAAAAGCAGCCTTTTGAAACTGCTGTGCGGGTGCGATATCGGTCATACGGGTAGGATGGATAAAAGCTCGGGACTCAAAATATCGTATGTAGAGCAGGATACCTCGCATCTGACAGGAACGCTTTCCGAGCTTGCGGAATCCTACGATATAGACGAGAGCCTGCTCAAAGCCGTTCTTCACAAAATGGGATTTACTTCGCGGCAGTTTGAAAAGGATATATCCGAGTTTTCCGACGGGCAGAAGAAAAAAGCTCTGCTCGCAAAAAGTCTGTGCGAGCAGGCGCACCTGTATGTGTGGGACGAGCCGCTCAATTATATCGACATCTATTCCCGTATGGCGATAGAGTCCCTGATAAAAGAGTACGGACCCACCATGATATTCGTAGAGCACGACAAGGCGTTTCGCGACGCCGTTGCGACAAAAGTGATCGAAATATAGCGTAACGTAAAAGCTCCCGCCGGTCTCGGACGGGAGCTTATCCTTTTGTTTTTAGTCAATTTTTTGACGATCCTTTCTCTCGCTCCGCGGCGCCGAAGTCCACCTTGAAAGTCGTGCCTTCGCCGACCACGCTGTCTACCGAAAGTTTCCAGCCGCTGCGGTCGCACAGTTTTTTGACTATCGGAAGTCCGAGCCCGAATCCCACGCTTTCTCCGTGCGACTTATCCACGGTATAGAAGCGGCTGAAGATGTGGGGGAGCTCTTCGCTCGGTATGCCTATGCCCGTGTCCTCAACGGTCAGAACGCTGCCTTTCAGCGTGATGGCTATCTTGCCGTTCTCCTTGTTATACTTTATCGCGTTGCTTACGAGGTTGTCGAGTATCTCTGTTATGCGCTCGTGCGTGGCTTTTATGACGATACCGTCGTCTATCGAGCGTATCATCTTAAGCCCCTTTTCTTTGAGCATGGGCGTGAAGTTGTTCAGCACCTCGTTCGTGAGTTGGGAGACGTTCACGTCGTACGACTTGACAGTATCGTCGTCTATCGCGCTGTAATTGAGTATCTGTTTGATCATGGCGGACAGTCTTTCGCTCTGCGCCTTGATCGTGCTTCCCGCCGCTATCATCTTGTCTTTCGGCATGCTGCCCGAAGCTATCAGCTCGGCGAAACCGCGTATGGAAGTGAGGGGCGTATTCATTTCGTGAGTGACGTTGGAAATGAATTCGTCTTTGCTTTGCTGCGCTGCGCGGACGTATTCGTTTTTCCAGTTTATGACGTCCACCACCGGTTTGAGCTCGGGATGCTTTGCCTCTATCTTTTTGTTGTTGCCGATGGCTTCCATCGCCAGCTCTTTTACGGGACGAAGTATGAACGAAGTCGACAGCCATGTAAACAACAGGCAAACCACGATATCCACGAGTATGAATATCGCAAGGTTGGGGAGCACGGTCGCAAGCATGCTGCCGCGGGAAATGAGCTCGGCAGTGAGACGCACCATTCTGTTGCCGAATACTTTACAGAGATGTTCGTAAGTATGTCCGTCGTTTACGGACGGGGAAGAGTAGGCGTAATTATTGCCGCTCGCGAGCGCTTTTTGTATATCGGCGGAGTCGGGGGAAGTGCCCGTAAGACCCTCCAACGTCGAATCCGTGACTACGCCGCTCATATCGAATACGGTGACGAAAGTGCCGTCCACGATGTCCGCTATCTCCGCCGCAGCTTCGTTTCCGTCTCTTTCTTCGGTAAGGGACTTGACGTACAGTTCCATCTGCGCCTGCAGACGTGCGTTCACATCGCCTTCGATCTGGGCGTAATACACCTCGTTGGACGTAAAGGCGAAGAACAGCAGGATGAACAGCGTGATGAACAGCGATGTAAGTAATATGCGCTTGCTCATTTGAGAAATTTATACCCCGCTCCGAAAACCGTTTCTATGCCCTGTACGCCGAGTTTACGCAGGCGGGCGATGTGGATGTCGACGGTGCGCGTTTCACCCTCGTCGTACCCCCATACGGCGGTCAGCAGCTTATCGCGGGATATCACCGAACCCGCATGTTTGATGAGATAGGCGAGCAGCTTGAATTCCATGTTGCTCATGCTCACGGGCTTACCGTCTATCGCGACGGACATCGTGCGCTCGTTTATCGTGATGTTGCGCACGGAGATCTCATCCGCGGCGCCGAGACGCCTGAAAGCGGCGTTGACGCGTGCCGTCAGTTCGAGCACGCCGAAAGGCTTTGTTATATAGTCGTCCGCGCCGAGATTGAACCCTTTTACTTTATCGTTTTCTCTGCTCATCGCGCTGAGCATTATGCATACCACCTGAGGGTGTGACTTTCTCAGCTCGGACAGAACGTCGTAGCCGTTACCGTCGGGCAGCATGATATCGAGAAGGACTACTTTGGGTTCTTTACGCGCCACGCCTTCGTAAAACGCATCCACCGTATTGAAACAGGATACGTCTATCTCCGCGAGCTCGAGACTGTAAGTCACGAGGTCGCAGATACTCTTGTCGTCTTCAAGCAGATAAAGTGTTTTTTCCATTACTCACGTTTTGCCGCGTCGTCATTCGAACGCGTGTGCAAGATTGAGTATATGGTCCGCCGCGCGTTCGAGGTTGCCTACGAGGTTTATCAATATGCTGCTCGACTGAGGCTTGCACTTGCCCTCGTTAAGGCGCTTTATGTGGTTGTCTATTATATGCCGTCTGAGCGTGTCGATCTCCGCTTCCACTTCCTCCGCACGCACGGACGCGGTCACGTCGGTGCCGTCGAAAGCGAGCATACTTTCGGAGAACAGCCGATCGACTTTGTCGCTCATGAGCTTTATCTCTTCGATCACCTGATCGGAGAATTCAAGCCCGTCGTTGACGTAGTGATTGGTGTATTTCACCATGTTGTCGGCAAGATCCGCGATACGGAGCGCGTCCGCTATCGCCGCGTGCATGGCGGTGACCGACTTTTCGTCGCCGTACGAGACCTCGCTCGAAGAGAGTTTTATGAGGAATTGCGTAAGGCGTTTTGCCGCTTCGTTTATCTTGCCTATGTGCTCGCGCACTTTTTCCGCTCCCGGCATATCTTTGGCGTAGAAGCAGGAAAGTCCGTCTTTGAGCGTCTGCACAGATTCGGCTGCGATACGTCCGATCTCTTTCTTTGCCTGCAATACAGCGATCGCGGGAGTCTCGAGCAGACGGTCGTCGAGGAAAGTGACTTCTTTCTTTTTCTGCTCGCCCTTTTTGTCGCGTATGATAAGGCAGGCGAGCTTGACAAATACATTTATGAAAGGGAAGAACAGCAGCACGCATACCGTATTGAAGAAGGTATGGAACATCGCTATCTGCGTCGCGGGCGCGTTGGCGAACAGCGCCTGGAACGTTACGCGGTTGAAGTCGTCCCATATCAGCAGCATGATCGTAAACAGTATCGTGCCGAATACGTTGAACATCAGGTGTATCAGCGCGGCGCGCTTGGCGTTGGTATTCGCGCCTATCGCGGAAAGTATCGCGGTGATACATGTACCGATGTTGGTACCGAGTATGAGGAAGAGCACGCTGTTTCCGCCGTCGCCGATGATGACGTTACCGCCGGATACGAGCGCGACTATGATGGACGTGACCGCGGACGACGATTGCACGAGAGCCGTGAATCCCATGCCGAGCAGTATGAGCAGGAAAGGATTGGATATCGCCTGGAGCGCGTCTACGAACCACTGGGACTGTTTGAACACGTCCATGGACGTACTCATCACGTCCAGCGCGACGAACACGAGTCCGAGCCCGCCGAGTATCATGCCCACGGTCTTGACCTTGTCGTTTTTGCACAGCATATCCATGAATATGCCGATCGCCGCAAGAGGGAGCAGGAACGCCGCGAATTCGAAAGCGCTGAGCGCCGCTATCTGCGCTGTTATCGTTGTACCTATGTTCGCGCCCATGATGACGGCTGTCGCCATAGTAAGCGACATCACTCCGGCATTGACGAAACCTACCGTCATGACCGTGGTGGCGGACGAAGATTGGATTATGGTCGTCGTTACCAATCCTATCCCGAGGCCAGCGAAACGGCTCGTTCCCGAAGTTTTGCTGAACCATCCTCTGAGCTTATCGTTGGCGAGCTTTTCGATGGATTCCGAAAGCACTTTGAAACCGTAAAGCAGAACGCCCAGACCTCCGAGCAGTCCCATCACGGCGACAACATAATCCATGGGCGGTATGCCGGAAGCCGCAGCTTCCGCCGCCGTTACAACTTGCAATGACATAGCAGTCTCCCTCTTCTTTTGAAGCGTATATGTTTTTCCCGTTACAACGGATATATGCCGAAAGCTCTTCGGATATGTCCTTTACAATTGTACCTTATTTTCGATATAAATGCAACGGATTTTCGGTAGCTTGCGAATAAAAAAGTCCGTATAAAATACGCCGCATGAGTCCATCATCAAAGTATACGAAAAAGGAGGACATATATGTCATTCGATCCATTCAAAGAAAAAGGCGAAAAACCCGCTTCCTATGAAAATTGGAAGCAGCTCTGGCCGCGTGCCTACGACAAGAACGCGACCGACCCAAAAACGAAGATGCGCGTGATACTGATGAACGGCACGGAATTCGAGGCGCAGTGGTTCCTGCACAACATGGCGCGCCACACGGCGGATAACGATCTGCGCCGCGAGCTTGCGGTGCTGCGCCGCTGCGAGCAGCAGGAGCAGAAAAAGCTGTCATATCTCAAACCGATAGACGAAACCATCCTCGAGACCACGATAGCCTACGAGCAGCTTGCGGTGGAACTTACGGCGCTGATGGCGAGGAGGGAGAAGGACAGAACGGTAAAACGCGCGCTCGATTTCGCTCTTCTCGAGGATTTCGATCACTTGTACCGTTATGCCGATCTTCTGGAAATGGACAGCGGCATACGCGCCGAAATGCTCGTGGGGAAGAAAACGGAGATCATGCCCGGGCGCCCCACGGTATCCGAACACCGTTTTCCCACGGACGACGTCAAAAAAGCGCTGCCGAAAAATGCGTCGATGCTCAGTAAACTGCATACGATGATAATAACGGCTGCCGAGCAGCAGACGATGAACTTCTATATGAACTGCGGTACCTTCTACGGCGCGAGCGAGCTGGGCAGGCGGCTCTTCCTCGAAATAGGAATGATAGAAGAGCAGCACGTTTCGCTTTACGAATCGCTTCAGGACGCGTCCACGACCTGGCTGGAATGTCTGCTCATGCACGAGTATACCGAATGCTATCTGTATTACTCCATGCTCAGCGACGAGACGGACGACTATATCCGCGGCATCTGGTCCGACCATCTGACACGTGAGATCGGTCATCTGCACGCGGCTGCCGATCTCCTCGAGCGCTACGAGCACAAGCACTGGTCGCAGGTCATCCCCGAAGGCGCTTTCCCCGAGCTGCTGTCCTTCAGCGAAGCCGAGGGAGGAAACATGGAGTATATACGCAAAGTCCTCAAAAATACCGTAGAACTCACCGCGTCGGGAGAGGACTATGTGCCCGTCTGCGAAGTAAAAGACGATTCGCCATTCCGACGTTATAACCGCAAGGTGAACGGCGCGGTAGCGAGCGTCGCGAGCCACAAGGTCATCGACCGGTATATCGCCGAGGCGGGTGAAGACTACCGCTTCCAGGTAAGCGCTCATCCCGTGCCCGCGCTGCGCGACAGAACGTGCGACAATACCGAAGTCGGCAGGAGCACGGAAACCGCAGGCGAGTGCGACGACAATAAAGGACGCAGGAAAAATTAAGGCGTCGCGCTCCGCGCTATCGTCGCGTTATCCTTGCTTTTTGTCCGGCGCAGTGATATAATATATAAAAATCGTAAACGGAGATTCGCAATGTTCCTCAATGTAAGCGCGGAGACCGCGACGGAAGAAACGAGCTGGTCGGATAAACTGGCGTCTATGTTCACCGAACAATGGTGGGTGTTCCTTGTCACGCTCGCGATCGTGCTGGTCGTGATGATAGTGATAAAGATACTCACAAAAGGCAGGATATTCAAGATCCGCACGATAATCAAAGTGGCGATAAACTGCGTCATCGCTTTCGTGCTGCTCTTCCTTATCAATACCATAGGTTCGATATTCGGCTTCGCGCTCGTCCCCAGATGGTGGTCGTGGCTGCTCATAGGCATATTCGGCGTACTCGCCGTCATATTCCTCTTTGTGGCATACTTCGTCTGGCCGGGCATGTTCACGGCGTGAGCCGCATACGAAAAGACCGTAAAAGACGCGCAACGGCGTTCTGCCGTTGCGCGTCATGTTTTTATTTGTTTATCCTTTTGGCTTTCGCGGTAAGCGACAGCAGCGATACTCTGTACACGGCTGTGCGTGAAAGCGAACGTCCGATCTCAGCGTTGAAATCGCGCATGTTGGCGGGGCAGTATTTTTCGGAGAGCATCCGCAGCGCCGCGATCTTTTCTTCGTCCGTTCGGACGAGGGATATTTCGCCCGTCGCTATCGCGCTCTCGTAAGCCGTAGTGAACTCATCTTCCGCGGCTCTGACGTCGCCTACGAATACCATGCGGACTTTTGTCCCGTCGGTAAGCAGCTCCGTTTTTCGTCCCGCCATGGCGCTGTGGAAGTATACGTCGTTGCCGCTTCGGCACACCGAAAGCGGTACGGAGTAGGGCACTTCGCCGTCGGCAACGGAAAGGACGGCGTATTCGCATTTATCTATGACCGCGAGACCTTCATCGCGGCTTATCTCTCTGTCGCGTCTTCTCATGAGAGCATATTATCATAAACGCGCGTCCGAAGTCAAACGCGTAAAGGCGGGACATGATATATCCCGCCTTTAAGTGTTTGCTCGTTATCGGTCAGCCGATGTCTCCGGAAAGAGTGCCGCGTAAAGCCGCGTATTCCGCTATGCCTATTATCACGGCGACTCCCGCGAAAACATACAGGGTGATCGAAAACGGATCGGCGTAGTCGCCGCTCATCCTTGTGATAACGAAGGCGAGCGCGATCATCACCATCGCGGTGCGCAGGAACGAGAGCATTATGCCCATCGCCGTTACTTCCGCGTTTCTTGCTTCCGGTCTGTTGCTTGCGAGTAAGTTCATACGGATATCTTTCCCCGTCGTCGGGCGGATTATTCGCCGGCAGCGGGTTGCCAAAAAACGACAATTTCCGCTCGTCTTCCGCATATCTTTATTGCGGAGGTATATCATGGTATTCGAAAGTTTTCTGGCGTTCCTCGGTAAGGTATTCTGTTTTTCCGCGTACATAAAGAACAACGATTCTTTTCCCGGACCGCTTTCCGAAGAGGAGGAGAGGGAATATCTGGAAAAGAGCGCGGCGGGGGACGAGAACGCGCGCGATATGCTGATAAGGCACAACCTGCGCCTCGTCGCGCATGTAGTTAAAAAGTACGGCGGGGCGGGAGAAGCCGACGATCTGATATCCGTCGGCAGCATAGGTCTGATAAAAGGTATACGCACATACAAGAGCGGTAAGGGCAGCCGTCTTGCCACATACGCCGCCAGGTGCATAGAAAACGAGATACTGATGTACATACGCGCCAACAAAAAGCACAGGTGCAACGTATCGTTGTCAGAATCGGTGGGAACGGACAAAGACGGCAACGATATAACCCTTATAGACGTGCTTTCCGTGCCGGCTGAGACCGTTCTCGAAGAAGTGGAGAACAAAGTGCTCATGGAAAAGATACGTGAATGCGTGAATGAACTGCCGTCGCGCGAGCGGCTGATAATCACCATGCGCTACGGGCTCAACGGCGCGCTGCCGTGCACACAGCTCCAGGTGGCGGAAAAGCTGAAGATATCCCGTTCGTACGTATCGCGTATAGAGAAGAAAGTGCTTTCGGAGATAGCCGCAAGACTGAAAGGCGGCTGAACCCGAAATATTTCACGGTTTTTTGTGATAAAGCGATAAAACGCACTTCAAACGATTGCGTTTTCTTTGCCGTTTTGGTATGATATCGTAGAAAAAACTCAAGAGGAAACCTTTATGATGTGGATCCTTTATCTGGTCGTGCTCCTCGTATATTTCGGAGTCATGATCTTCATAGGAGTCAGGACGCGTGCGAGCGCGCGTTCGGTGCAGGGCTTCGTACTCGGCGGCCGTTCGGTAGGACCGTGGCTCTCGGCGTTCGCATACGGCACTTCTTATTTCTCCGCCGTGATATTCATCGGCTATGCCGGTCAGTTCGGCTGGAATTTCGGTATCGCGGCAACGTGGATAGGCGTGGGCAACGCAGTGATAGGTTCGCTGCTTGCGTGGGCTGTGCTCGGCAGACGGACGCGTATCATGACCCGTCAGCTCGATTCGGCGACCATGCCCGATTATTTCGGCAAGCGCTTCGGCGACGATAAACTCAAGATCGCCGCGTCCGTGATAGTGTTCGTATTCCTTATCCCATATACGGCGTCGCTGTATAAAGGGCTCGGCAGCCTTTTCACCATCGCTTTCGATATACCGTACTTCGTATGCATAATCGTGATGGCGATTGTGACTGCGGTATACGTGCTCATCGGCGGCTATATGGCGACGGTCTGGAACGACTTCGTGCAGGGCATCATCATGCTCGTGGGCATCGTAGTGATAATAGCCGCAGTGCTCATGAACTTCGGAGGTTTCACCGAAGCGATAAATTCGCTGTCCCAGATCTCGGCGGGCGGGCAGGAAGGCGCGTATACTTCCTTTTTCGGCCCCGACCTCTACGGGCTGATCATGGTCGTTATCCTTACCAGCCTCGGCACATGGGGACTGCCGCAGATGGTCCAGAAATTCTACTCGGTCAAGACGGACGGGGGAGTGCGCAAAGGCATGATCATAAGCACGATATTCGCGCTCATAGTCGCGGGCGGATGCTATTTCCTCGGCGGCTTCGGCAGGCTGCTGGACAGTGCGAACATCTACGACGCAAACGGGGGTCTGCTTTTTGACGAGATAGTCCCCGAAATGATAAATTCCCTCGGGATGCCCGTCATAATGGCGCTCGTGCTCGTGCTCGTCGTGGCGGCGTCCATGAGCACGCTCTCTTCGCTCGTTATGAGCTCCAGTTCCACGATCACCCTCGATCTTATCAAAGGCGGCGTAAAAAAAGATCTTTCGCATAAGGGACAGATGTCGCTTATCCGCATATTCGTCGCCCTGTTCATAGTGATAAGCGCGGTCATCGCGATAGTCTACGACGAGTTCGGACTGTCGTTCATCGCTCAGATGATGGGCGTGAGCTGGGGAGCTCTCGCGGGCGCGTTCCTTGCGCCGTACCTTTACAGCCTGTATTGGAAACGTACGACGAAGGCGAGCTGTTACGCCTGCTTCGTGTTCGGCGTGGCGATAAGCCTCGTCGCGCTCGTGATATCCATGAACGCGGGCAATCTGCCGCAGGGTTTTAAGGAGTCGTTCATTTACGAGTATTTCTTCTCGTCGTCCATATACGTCGGTAGCTGGACGATGATCGCGGGATTCATCATCGTTCCCGTGGTGTCTCTGCTCACGAAAGCTCCGGGCAGGAAACTTCTCGACGAGCTGTTCGAGCCTCTGCGTCTCATGAACGAGGAGACCGAAATGCTTTCCGACAGATTCCTCGGCATCCGCGGCAAAGTGACGATAAACGGCGCGGAGCATACCGCGGAGAACGTGCAGAACGAGTCCGGCGAAGAGCGGAAAGAATAATGCGCGTGCATTTCGCCGCACGCGGCGGAAAACACATCTTATCGGCGACCAAAGACCCGCTCGGTTGATCCGGGCGGGTCTTCGATATGCGAGAACGATCTGTAAGCCGAATTCTGTCTGGGACGGCTATCTGTCTCGACCGCACGTTACCGTACGGTTCCAGCGATATGGGAGGGAGGGCGGACGACCCGTTTCCCTCGATCTTGCACCGGATGGGGTTTACATGGCGCCCCGCGTTACCGTGGGGCCGGTGAGCTCTTGCCTCGCCGTTCCACCCTTACCGGACGATGAAGCCCGGCGGTATATTTCTGTTGCACTTTCCTTGGAGTCGCCTCCACCGGTAGTTAGCCGGCATCCTGTCCTGTGGTGTTCGGACTTTCCTCGGCTCATGCCGCAGCCGTCCGATCGTCTCGCCCGTATATTATACAACGGGCGCGCAATAAAATCAAGCGTTATAAGCGTATCCAAACGGGGAATAATCGGTTTGTGACAGTATTGCTTATAGTTATCGCAGTGATATTTTCGGCAGCCGCGGCTGCGGTCGCCGCATGCGTCTTTGCCGTGAACTCCCGCGGCGAAGCCTTTGTGCTGCCCGCTCCGCTTTCCGAACGCGAAATGCTTGCGGCGGTGCGCTCGCTCACGGGCGCGGATGAACGCGGGACCGCGCGGGCAAACTTCGCTCTTGCGGCGGGGTACCTGAAGCGCGCATACCGCATGCTCGTCGTCAAGTCGCATTCGGGCGAGGAGCTTGAAGATTACGAGCGCATTTTTGCGGATAATTACATGAACATACTTATCGCGGAGCGCGAGGTCGGAGATGCGCTGCCCGCGCTGTCCCGGCTGCCCGTGCGGAAAGAGGGCGGCATTCTCGCCTTTGCGTCCGTAGTCGTGCGCAGCACGGGCGGAGCAACCGATCCCGAGGTATTTGCCCGCTGCGCGGCGATGCTGGGCGCGAAGAAGAGCCTGACGTGGAACGAATTGAAAGCACTGCGGCCTGCGCTCAGACTCGCGCTGCTCGAAACGGCGGCGGTGTATGCGTCCAAGATGCTTTTTCGTCGTCGGCTCGCCGTGCGCGCGGCAAAAGACGCAAAGCGGGGCAAAGCCGCGCCTGCTCTCTGCGCGTATGCGTCTTATGTGCGCGCATATTCCGCAGGCGGTGATATCCCCGAGGGCAGGGACGCGTATTCCGCCGCCGCGGAAGACGACGCCATGCTTGCGGAGTACGCCGCAGGTATGGAACTGCTTGCCGCAGCTCTGCGGCGCGACGTAGTTACCGACGAGCTTCTCGTATCGCTTTCATCGCCCGCTGAGATATATCTTTCCGGGGGCTGCGGGTTCGAAGATCTGTCGCTGCGCACGCGGACGGATATGCTCATGCTCACGGGCAGATATGCTGAAAAGCACAAGGTGAGTGAGGAACGTGCTGCGCGCGAAGTGGTCGAAAGGTCGAGAGCGGAAGGAAAGGATATATCCGAATATCTCATCCCGGACGCGCCGCGATATATGCTTGCCGTGCGGCTTTGTCTGTCGATAGTCCTTACCGCGTCGACGGTAGCGGCAGCCGTCGTATTCGTGCCGCTCACGGGGGCTGTCGCCGCGATATCGGCGGCTCCCGCGATAATGTACGCGTATTCCGCGCTGCTTTTGCGCATCCTTGCCGGCGCATTCCCGCCGGTTCCCGTGCCCGAGATGAAGGAAACGGGGAACAGAAGCACGGCGATAGTGATATGCGTCGCATTGCGCTCGCGCGGCGATCTCGAAAGCGCGTTCGGGAAATTGATGACTCTCGAATGTACCGCCCGCGAAAAGATATTTTCTTACGGTATACTTGCCGATATCGTATCGGGCGAATACACTGCGGAGGAAGCGGAGAAGGACGCGCGGCGGCTCATCCGAGGCAAACGCACGTTTTTTCTTCTCAGAAAAAGCGCAGTCGGGCGCAAACGCGGCGCGCTTTCGGCGTTCAATAAATCCGTACTCACGGGCGACATGTCGGCATACGCGGTCACGGCGGGCAGACCGAAAAAATTCGAGTACGTCATAACGCTCGACTCGGATACTTCGCTCACGGACGCCGAACGCCTCGTGCGTATAATGGAGCACCCGTATAACAGGCGGTACGCGGTGATGTCTCTCGATATGCGCCCTTCGCTCGGCGGCATGACCACGCCGCTGTCGGCGCTCGTTGGCGGAGACGGGGGACTTGTCAGATACGGAGGTGCATGCGGCGCTCTCCGACGGCTGCACGGCTATACCTGCTATTGCGGTAAAGGCATATACCGCGTGCGGGAATTTTATGAGCGCGCGGGCAAAACGCTCCCCGAAGACAAGCTGCTCAGCCACGATCTTATAGAAGGCGCTCTCGCCGGTTGCGGCGGATCGGGAGTATGCGCGCTCGAAGAGGCTCCCCGCACATCGGGCGCATACTGGTCGAGGTTGGAACGCTGGATGCGCGGAGACATACAGTCTTTGCCGTATTTCCGCAGGAACGCACCTGACGATGGCGGCGGCAAACGAGGTATCTCCGTTCCCGCCGCGGCAAAGGCGGCAGCCGCCGAAAACGTTCTCGGCATCGTTTATGCGCCGATGTCGCTCATTTCGCTCGTCCTCGCGCTCGTTTCGGGCGCGATCCCGCTGCTCGTTCTTCCGCTAATGCCGCAGGTATGCGAGATCGTCACGGCGTGTACGGGACTCTTCCGTTCTCCCGTGAAAGCCGCACGCTCGGCAGCGCATGCCGCATTGTCCGCGGTATATCTGCCGCATAGGGCATTCGTGAGCATGACCGCCGTGACCGCGGCGCTCGTCAGTATGATCCGAGGTAAAGATCTTCTGCGCTGGAATGTATATTCTCCGTCCGGAGACGGCCGTCCGCTGTTCGTCGCGAACTTTATCGCGGGCGCGGTGTGCGCGACGATTTTCGCTTTTACGTCGCATGCGGCGGCGATCGTCGTCGCGGCGGTGTTTTTCGCCGCGTTGCCTCTCGATCTTTTTCTGTCGCGGGAGAAGAAAGTCCGTGCACTGCGCGACGGTTTTCTGCTGTCGCTTGCAGGGAAGACGAGCAGGTATTTCGCCGAAGCGCTTGCCGCGGGCGGCGATCTTCCGCCCGACAATCACGACGAGGATAACGGCTGGGCAATGCGGTCTTCGCCGACGGATATGGGCATGGCGATGTCGGCTGCGGTATGCGCGGCAGATATGGGGATCATAAGCGAAAACGAGCGGGACAGAGCTGTGGCGAAAGTACTTTCGGGCATAGACCGCGCGGAAAAATTCCGCGGCTGCCCGTATAATTGGTACGATGTGAGCGGCAGGCCGCTCCCGCCGAAGTACGTATCTTCGGTAGACTGCGGGAACCTTCTCGCGGCATTGATCCATGTTATGAGCACGGGCGGCGAAAACGCGGAAAAAGCCGGGCGCCTTGCCGAAAATATGGATATGAGTTTTCTGTTCGACGATAACGGCTTGCTGCATATCGGTTGCGATACGGATAAAATGCGCCTCGACGAGGGGAAGTATGATCTGCTTGCTTCCGAATGCGCACTTTCTTATCTCGTTGCGTTTGCGACGGGTAAGTGCGACGATAAAGGGTATCGCACTCTTTCGCGGCTTGCGCTGAGCGGCGCGGGCAGGACGCTCGCGTCCTGGACGGGAGGAGCGTTTGAATACATGCTTCCGCTTCTGTATTTCCGCGCGCCCGAGAGATCGCTGCTTTCCGTAAGCGCGACGGGCGCGGTAAGGATGCAGAGAAAATACGCCGCGTACTGCCGCAGTCCGCTGTGGGGCGCGAGCGAATCGTTGTACGGAGAAAAATATTCGAACGGCGACAGTAAATACAAAGCGTTCGGGGCGCCTTCGGCTGCACTGTCGATGTGCGGCGACAGGGCGGTCTTCGCGCCGTACGCTTCGGTCATGTGCGCGGGAGTGAAACGAAAATATGCCGGCGAGCTTCGTCGCATGCTTGAAAAATACATGTCGCCGTTCGGGCTTTACGACTCTCTGGATCTGACGTCGGGAAGCGTGCAGCGCGCTTGTATGACGCACCACCAGGGGATGATAATGCTCGCGCTGTGCGAACTGATCGCGCCCGGGAAAACGTATGAAAGGATGTCCGGGCATCCCGGTGTGCGCGCGGCGTCGCTTCAACTCGAAGAACCGTCGGATGCGCTCCGCGGCGCTCTCCGCAAGCCTGCGCCGACAGCCGCCGAAGAATCTCCCGCGGAAGAAAAACGCGCGTATGTGCGTAGCCGCATGCCGGACATAAATTTACTTTCGAGCGGAGACTATCGGCTCATTCTCGACGCGGGCGGGCGCAGTGCGAGTTATGTAGGTAACGTCTGCGTGTCCCGTTTCGACGATCTCCGCGGACTTGCCGTTATTGCCGTCGGAGGCGGGGAAACGGCAGATCTTGCGGCTGCCGATGAGTGTATTCATCTCGCTCACGCCTCGATATACCGCTCACGCGCCCGAAGGTTCGAAGCGGAAGTACTTGCCGCCGTTCTTCCCGGGCATAATGCGGAACTTCGGCGGATAACATTGAGAAACAAAACAAAAAGACCGATAGTTATGTCTGTCATAGTACAGATTACGCCTTGTTTGACGGACAGAATGGCGGATCTTGCGCATAAAACGTACTCCCGCATGTTTATTCAGACGTTCCGTGACGGAAAAATCGACTGCGTCAGGGCAAAAAGGCGAGGTTCGGAAACGCAGGCGGCGCTGAAAATTTATCTGCCGGCAGAGTATTACGGTGACGAGCGCAATATGCTCGGCGGACGCGCTCCGTGCTTCGGGATGACTACGGAGTGTATCCTCGGCGGAAAGACAAATATTGTCCTCGCGCCGCTCGGTCAGCGAACGTTCGATATAGTGCTCGCGTGCGGCGACAGGTATGATACGGATAACGTTTTGCGTCTTTGCGGCGACAGCGGGTATATCGACGGCAGGCTTGCCGCGGCACGCGCGGCGGGGAAAAAGAACGCGATACCTGCGGTGTGGAGAGACGTCGCCTCCGCGCTGATCTTCGGCGGCGCGGAGAACGGCGCTCCCCGAAAACTCACTCTCGTCGCGACGGATATCGGTCTGACGCGCGCGCTTGCCGCGATGAAATATCTCGGCGAAGCGGAAAAGTTCGGGGCCGCGTTCCGCTTGACGGTGCTTTGCCGCATAAAAGCCGCTTACTCGTCGACGGGCAGAATCCGACTGTACGATGCCGCTTCGCGCATGGGCGGGTACTGCAGCATAGAGGACATATCGGCAGGCATGACCGTAGACGGCGAACGCGCTCTTGCGGAAGGTACGGACGTGCGCTCGCTCACGAACCTGCCTTTGCCTCCGTTCCCGAAGGCATGCGGCAAAGGAGCTTATCCGTCGTTGCCGCCCGCGGGCATACCTCTTCGCACCGCGCTCGGTATAGGCGGCTTTACCGATGACGGCGAGTATTTTATAGACGCGGCTACTCCGTCGCCGTGGTACAACGTGATGAGCGACGGCTCGGTCGGCTGTCTGGTGTCCGACAAAGGTGAGTATACATTCGCGTCGAATTCGCGCGAGGAAAAGCTGACGAGACACTCGTGCGACGAGCTCGGCGATCTTCACGGCGACGGGATCGTTCTCGGCGAGAACGGCGTTATATGGAGCCCTTCGCGCTCGGCGCTCATAGGAGGAGCGGATGACTGCACCGTGCTGCATTCCCCGGGATATACCGTTCTCGGCACGGGATATGCTTCGCTTGCGGTCACGCGCACGGTGTTCGTTCACGGCGGCGCAAAGTACAGCGTAGTGCGCGCGGAGAACAGGACGTCGAAGCGCAGGACGGTGCGCGTCATGTATTTTGCCGAACTCGTGATGGGAGACATGCGTCAGCGTACCGCGGGAGGTATTTCGAGGACGCGCGAGGGAAACGCTCTGCATGCACGCTGCGGCGATCTCGACGCGTATCTTACGGCAACGAAGGAACCCGAGACTTTCGCGCTTTCGTCCGAAAGTTACCGCGACGGCTCGGGCAGGATCCGTACATGCGAGCCGCGCGAGGCGAACGGTTTGACCCCCGCGCTCGCGCTGTCCGTTAAACTTTCGCTGCCTCCGCACGGATGCGGAGAAGTGACGTTCGCGCTTTCTACGAAAAAAGTATGCGTTACCGAAAGCGGCGCTGCGGCGGCATTTGAGGAAGTGAAAAGCAAATTTGCTCATCTGCCCGAGGCGGAAAGCAACGAGGCTCCTGTCGGGTACTATCTCAAATGGCTCTCTTATCAGGCGTATATCGCGCGCTTTACCGCCAAGTGCGGGTTTCAGCAACCGGGCGGCGCTACCGGCTTCCGCGACACATTGCAGGATTCGTCCGCGATACTCGGTTTCCGCCCGAAGGAAGTACGTAAACTGCTCGTTGCGTGCGCCGCGCACCAGTTTGAAAGCGGCGACGTTATGCATTGGTGGCACGAACCCGCTACGGGCGTCCGCACCCGTATCTGCGACGACAGGCTGTTCCTGCCGTGGGCGCTCGCCGAGTATATATCCTATACGAGTGACAGCGGCGTGCTTAACGAGATCGTTCCGTACCTCGAAGACGTGCGCATACCCGACGGAGAAAACTCCGTATACGGGAGTATGAGCGAGAGCCGCCGCAGAGTCAGCGTGCGCGAACATGCCATGTCTGCGATACGTTCGGTCAAACTGTCCGAGCGGGGGCTGGTCCTCATGGGCAGCGGCGACTGGAACGACGGGATGAACGGCGTGGGCGCGGGAGGAAAGGGCGAGAGCGTTTGGTGCTCGATGTTCCTTTACTATGTTGCTGGCAGGTTCTTGCCTTACTCGGCGGACGGCGACAGACATTATCTCGCAACTCTGCGCAGCAGGCTCCTGCCTGCGATAGCCGCGTGCCGCAGGAGCGACAGGTACGTCCGCGCATACGACGACGAGGGCAGGGCGATCGGAACGGAAGAGTACGACGAGTGCTCGTCCGACCTTCTCGTCGCCGCATGGTCGGTGCTGTCCGGTATAGAGTGCGGAGACGGAGCGCGCGGGATACTGAACGCGGCATGGGCGCGCCTGCACGACGGAGAGCATAAGCTGCTCAGGCTCCTTTGGCCGCCGATAACGGACAGGAGCGTCGGGTATATAGCGGATTATCCGCCCGGAGTGCGCGAAAACGGCGGACAGTATACGCATGCGGCGGTATGGTTTCTGCGGGCGATGTACGATGCAGGACAGGACGAAAAGGCGAACGGACTGCTGCTCGAGCTGCTTCCGTGCACGCACACCGCGGATGTCGAAGGCGTGGAGACATACCTTAAAGAGCCGTACGTCATAGCCGGCGACGTGTATTCGGGCGAGCTCGCGGGGCGCGGCGGTTGGACGTGGTATACGGGGGCTGCCGGCTGGATGTACCGAACGCTGCTCGAATACTATTACGGTGTGACCGTAAAAGGCGACGCCGTGACGTTCCGCCCGCGCATGACGCACGGTAAAGCGGATCTCAGGCTGCGTATCAAAGGTACTGCGTTCACGCTTTCGATCGTGGCGGAAGGCTGCGGAGAGCGCGAGCTGAAGATAGACGGCGTGAGTTATTCGTCCGATCGGTTCCGCATAGCTTCGCTGGAAGGCAGGCATGTAAGTATAACGCGGGCAAGAGAGAGGCAGCGCAATTCATAAATGATCCGACCGATCCGTTGTTCAACGCAACGATGCCCGTAAACCGCGGAAGTGCGGCGCCCGCGCGAATATTGTTGACATTTGCGCCTGCATGAAGTATAATACGGGCAAATGGACGATCTGTTCACAATGGCTGCCGGCAATATGATGGCTCCTCTCGCAGAGAGGATGCGGCCGCATACGCTCGCCGGATTCATAGGGCAGAAGCACCTCGTTTCTCCCGATTCGCTGCTTGCCCGCGCGATACGGACGGACAAGCTGGGCAGCTGCATATTCTTCGGCCCGCCCGGAACGGGCAAGACCACGCTCGCTTCCATAATAGCTGAGACTACTCACGGCGCGTTCGCCAAAATGAACGCGGTCTCGTCGGGCGTCGCGGATGCGAAAAAGCTCATAGACGAGGCGCGCGACCGCCTGAAGATGTACGGCAAGCGGACGTATCTGCTGCTCGACGAGTGTCACAGGTGGAACAAGGCGCAGTCGGATTGCGTGCTTTCCGCGATAGAGGACGGCAGCATAATTTTCATCGGCTCGACGACGGAAAATCCGTATGTTTCGATGACCAACGCTATCGTTTCGCGCTGCCGCGTGTTCGAGCTCAAACCGCTGACGGACGACGATATAAAAACGGGTCTGCTCCGCGCGATATCCGACAAAACGAACGGCTACGGCAATCTTAAACTTACCGTTACCGACGAAGCTCTTACGCATTTCGTGTGGGCGGCGAGCGGGGATCTGCGCAGCGCTTTCGGTTCGCTCGAACTTGCGGTGCTCTCTACTCCGCCGGGCACGGACGGCAGTATAACGATAGACGGAAAGATAGCCGAACAGTCGGCGCAGAAGAAGATGCTGACCGTGGACGAGACGCTGTATTACGATATGCTGTCCGCTTTCTGCAAATCGCTGCGGGGGACGGCTCCGGACGCGGCTCTGTATTACGCGTTCCGCCTTATAGAAGCGGGATGCGATCCCATGCTGATATTCCGTCGGCTCATGGCGCACGCGGCGGAGGACGTGGGACTTGCAAACACCAACGCCCTTGTGGTCACGGTGAGCGCATGCCAGGCTTACGAGCGGCTGGGCGCGCCGGAAGGGCTCATACCTCTTACCGAAGCGATTATCTGCGTGGCGACGTCGCCCAAATCCAATTCGGTGGTCGTTGCCCGCGACGCCGCGATAAAATGCGTGAAGGAGAGCGGAGACAGCGTGGTGCCTTATCAACTACGCAATTATCCCGAACATTCTCCCAACCGCGACGGCAGGACATACGTTTACCCGCATGACTTCGGCGGATACTTCAAACAGGAATACATGCCCGATTCGTTGATAGGAACAAAGTTCTATTTTCCCAAAACGGAGGGCGACGAACCGAGGATAGCGGCATTTTTAAGGCGCGTCGAGAATGAGATCGACGGCAAGGATAAAGATCGATAACGACAACGGCGTCGCTTCCCGAAACGAAAGGGGAGCGGCGCGTTTTACCGTTTTTCGGGTATATTATATCAAGAGTTTCGCCCGAATAGTTCAATAAAAAGTCGTAATAGGTAAAATTACCGATTGCATTTTACGCACGTGCGTTATATAATAAAGTATGCCGCAACGGTGCGGACTTGTAGCAGAGAAAATGAATAAGATAAGGAAAAAACACATCCTCGCGGCTCTTATCGTTGCCGCGGTCGCCGCGGCGCTCATCGTCGGGATAATCCTGACGAACGGCAAAGGCGGCACCGATGAGGATATAAACGACGTCATGCGCGACGCCGTCCTGCACGAAGGCGACAGGATAAGGATAGGCGCGTTGGCGGTCAATCCCGGGCTTATCGGCGCATGGGTGACCGTGGCTGCGCTCTGCGTTTTTGCCGTCGTTTTCCGCATATTCGTATTTCCTCGCTTTAAGGAGTATCCCGGCAGGTTCCAGTCTGCCATCGAATCGGCGGTCGAGTATTTCGACAACCTGGCGACGAACGCCAACCGAAAACACCCGCTTTTTATCGGCGCATACATATTCGCCGCGGGCGCGTATATCTTCTTCGGGACTCTGCTCGAGCTTGTGGGTATTCCCGTACAGACGGTGAGCGGCGGTACCGTGTGCCTGCCCGCGCCGCTGTCGGACATAAATGGTGCGATATCTCTCGGCTGTCTGTCTTATCTCGTGATACTTCTCGGCGGGCTGCTGCTCAACGGTCCCAAAGGGATGCTTTCTGCGCTCAAAGATTTTTCGCTGCCCATATCCATGAGTTTCCGAATGTTCGGCGCGCTCCTCAGCGGCGCTCTCGTGACGGAACTCATATACTACTATCTGGCGCTCAGCTTCGTGCTTCCCGTATTCGTCGGAGTGCTGTTCACGCTCCTGCATGCGCTCGTACAGGCATATGTGCTCACGATGCTGACGGCGATGTTCTTCGGCGAATCCACCGAAAAACACGAAAAGATAAAAGAACATACGATATCCGATAACGCCGAGGGCAATGCGCCCGAGGCTGCGCGATAAAGAAAACCATTCAAGGAGAATACATCATGAAAAGAACGGATACCCTTACGGCTCTCCGCACCGCGCTTTTTGCGGCGGTACTTGCGGCTCTTGCAGGGCTTGTCATCGCACTTATAATGACTGCGGCGTCCTATTCGGGCACGTCGGCGGTCGGCGGAGTTTCCGCTCCCGAGTCCGTTACCGTTTCGGCGGAAAACGACGAGGATATTGTCCTGATCTCTTCGGCAACGGACGATGCTCAGGATACCGCGGAAGATACAGCGGCGGACGAGGAAAACGACTCTTCCAAAGACGTAGCCAAAGCTATCGGTGCTTCCGTAGCCATAGCGGTAGCCGCGGGTATTGGCGCGATAAGCATGGCTCTTGCGATATGCAAGACCAACGAGTGCATAGCGCGTCAGCCCGAGGCGGAAAGCAAACTCAGGAGCAATATGATGCTCGGTCTCATCTTCATCGAGACGGCTATCATATACGCGCTCATCGTAGGCATACTCGTAGTATTCGTGCTTTGACGCATAACGGAGAGATACCATGTCTTTGGGCGTAATGCTGTCCGCTTTGCCCCTCAATATAGACTGGCAGCAGATATTGCTCCACCTGCTCAATTTTCTCATACTTGCGGTGGTGCTCGGGCTGTTCGTCTATAAACCCGTCAAGAAGTTCCTCGACGCGCGTAAAAAACGCTTCGAGGACAGGGAGAAGGCCATAGCGGAAAAGAAAAAGAATGCCGAGGATATGCAGTCCGAATACGAACGCCGCCTTCACGGCGTGGACGACGAGATAGAGCATAAACGCGAAACTGCTCGTCGGGAAGCGGAAGAATCGGCAAAGCGCACGACGGACGCCGCGGATATGCAGGCAGCCGAAATACTTTCGCGCGCCCATTCGGGGGCGGAAGCGCAGAAACGCAAGCTGGTAAGCGAAGCGGGCGCGGATATTTCCGCAATGGTAGTCACCGCTACGGAAAAACTGCTTGCCGCGTCCCAGAGCGAGGAAACGGATTCGGCTCTGTACGACAGGTTCGTTTCGGAGAGTTCTTCGGGAGCGAGCGCGGAAGACCTTTCGGCGGGATCGCGCGAGGCGGAACTTGCCGCCCGTGCCGCCGACGCGGAGGCAGAGCGCATCATAAACGCCGCCCGCGTTGAAGCCGCAAAAGACGCGGACGAGATACTCGACGCGGCGAAGAGCGGACTTGCGGACGTGGTCGCCGCCGCGGCGGAAAAACTGCTGGACGATATAGGTACGTCAGATGACGCGGCGCTGTACGACAAATTCCTTGCCGAAGCCTCACGGAGTGACAGTAAATGAAAAAGAACGTAAATTCCGATAAACTGCACGCCCTGCTTTATTGTGTGACGCCGCCGACGGAGGAACAGAGGAAAGGGCTGCTCGGCTTTCTCGAAAGAAAGTACGGTCCTTCCGAGCTCGAGATCGTGAGCGATCCTTCGCTCAAAGGCGGTTTCGTGCTGCATGCGGGAGCGGACGTATACGATTGGAGCGTCAAAGGAAGACTGCGCCAGCTCCGCCGCAGCCTGGATATAGGCAATGCCGACGCGGATAACGTCATACCCCTGCTCAAAGAGAAGATCGCGTCTTTCGATCTCGACCGCAAGAGCGAAGAGCGCGGCAAAGTGATCTCCGTGGGCGACGGCATAGCCACTCTTTCGGGATTGGATAACGCGGAGTACGGCGAGATACTCATATTCGACAGCGGCGTAAAAGGAATGGTGCAGGATCTTCACCCCGGCGAGGTCGGCTGCATACTTTTCGACGCCGAAAGCGAAGTCGGGCAGGGCAGCACCGCGGTGCGCTCGGGCAGAACTGCGGGCATGCCCGTAGGCGACGCGTTCCTCGGCAGAGTCGTGAACGCCCTCGGCGAACCCATAGACGGGCTCGGTGCGATAGAACGCGCGGGATTCGATCCCATAGAAACGCCCGCTCCCGGAATACTCGACCGTCAGCCCGTCAACAAGCCGCTCGAAACGGGCATGATCGCCATCGACTCGATGTTCCCGATAGGCCGCGGACAGCGCGAGCTCATCATCGGCGACCGTCAGACGGGAAAAACGACGATAGCCGTCGATACCATCCTCAATCAGAAAGGTAAAGACGTCATCTGCATATATGTCGCGATAGGGCAGAAGGCAAGCTCCGTCGCGCAGACGGTCGAAACATTCCGTCGCGGCGGTGCGCTCGCTTACACGAGCGTGGTCGTCGCCACGGCGTCCGATCCCGCGCCGCTGCAATATATCGCGCCGTACGCGGGCTGCGCTCTTGCCGAATACTTCATGAACGCGGGCAAAGACGTGCTCATCGTGTACGACGATCTTTCCAAGCACGCGGTCGCTTACCGTGCGCTCAGCCTGCTGCTCGGCAGGAGCCCGGGCAGGGAAGCGTACCCCGGCGACGTGTTCTATCTTCATTCGCGTCTGCTCGAGCGTTCGGCGCATCTTTCGGACGCAAAGGGCGGCGGCAGCATGACCGCGCTCCCCATAGTGGAAACGCAGGCGGGCGACGTATCCGCTTACATCCCCACGAACATCATCTCCATAACGGACGGGCAGATATTCCTCGAAAGCAATCTGTTCTTCTCCGGTCAGCGCCCCGCGGTCAACGTGGGACTGTCGGTATCGCGAGTGGGCGGAGCGGCACAGTTCAAAGCTCTGCGCAAAGCCGCGGGAACGCTCAGGATAGATCTCGCTCAGTACCGTGAAATGGAAGTTTTCACGCAGTTCTCCGGCGATCTCGACGAGGCGACCAAAGAACAGCTCGTTTACGGGCAGGGGCTCATGCGTCTGCTGCGCCAGCCTCTGCATTCGCCGATGAGCCTTTCGGATCAGGTGATAACGCTCGTCGCCGCGATGGAAAAGGCGTTTGTTTCCGTTCCTCCCGCGGATATCAAGAGCAAGCAGCGCGAGATGCTGGATAAATTTTCCGCCTTCCATGCGGAGATAATCGACGAGATCAACGATAAAAAAACGCTGGACGACGATCTCAGAGCGCGCATAACGGGCGCTCTCGCGGAGTTCGGCATGATAAGCTGAAAGAGAGGTCGCAATGGCAAGCGCTAAAGAGATACGCGATCATATACAGAGCGTGCGCGATACGCGCAAAATAACCAACGCGATGTATATGATATCGTCCGCGAAACTGAGAAAAGTCAAATGGGAGCTGGACAGGACCCGCCCCTATTTCGACGCGCTCAAAACGGAGATCAAGCGTATCTTTAGGGTATCGAACGATATATCCAGCCATTACTTCTATCCCGCGGAGGGCGAACCGGAACTGGACGGCGCATACGCCTGTCTCGTGATAACGGCGGACAAAGGTATGGCGGGCGCATATAATCACAACGTCGTCAAAACGGCGATGCAGCGGTACGAAGCGCATCCCAACACCAAACTTTATGTCGTGGGAGAAGTGGGCAGGCAGTATTTTACCAAGCGCGGTATCCCGATAGAGCAGTCTTTTCTGTACCCCGCAAAAGACCCCACTCTGCGCCGTGCGAGAGAGATAACGGATATCCTCCTGGAAAAGTTCGACGCGAGAGAGTACGAAAAACTGTATATAGTCTATACGGATATGAAAAACAGTCTCGTCGCCGAACCGACGGAGTTCCGTCTGCTGCCTTTCCATCGCAGCCAGTTCGCGGACAGCGAAGAGGCGGCATGGGCGAAGGAAAAATTCGAATTTTTCCCGTCTATGGAAAAAGTGTTACGCAGCATAATACCCGGGTATGTGACCGGCTTTATATACTCGGCGCTCGTGGACAGTTTCTGCAGCGAGCAGAACGCTCGTATGACCGCCATGGATTCGGCGAGCCGGAATGCGGATAAAATGCTCAAAGAGCTTACGACGCATTATAACAGAGTGCGCCAGGCGGCGATCACGCAGGAGATAACGGAGATCGCGGCGGGAGCAAAAGCACAGAAAGAAAAGAAATCAAAGGAGGATCCGAGCGTATGAACGCAGGCAGGATAATACGTATATCCGGTCCGGTCGTGGACGCGGAATTCCCGGAAGGCAAACTGCCGGCAATTAAAGAAGCTCTCACGGTGACGGTGAACGGCAGAACGCGTTATATGGAAGTCGCGTTCCACGTCGGGCATAACGTCGTGCGTTGCATAATGTTTGCCGAGACCGAAGGTCTGGCGCGCGGCGCGGAAGTTATAGCGACGGGCGCGGGGATATCCGTACCCGTGGGCGAAAAAACTCTCGGCAGGATGTTCAACGTGCTCGGCGAGCCCATAGACGGCATGGGAAACATTCCTGACGATGTCGAGCGTATGAGCATTTACCGCAAAGCGCCGGATTTCTCCGAACAAAGCCCCGTCATAAACGTGCTCGAAACGGGCATAAAAGTCATAGACCTTCTCGAGCCGTATGCCAAAGGCGGCAAGATAGGGCTTTTCGGCGGCGCGGGAGTGGGTAAGACCGTGCTCATACAGGAGCTCATCCATAACGTAGCTTCCGAGCACGGCGGATATTCCATTTTCACGGGCGTAGGCGAGCGCAGCCGCGAAGGTAACGATCTCTGGTCGGAAATGAACGAAAGCGGCGTATCCGACAAGACCGCGCTCGTGTTCGGTCAGATGAACGAAGCCCCCGGCGTGCGTATGCGCGTCGCTCTCACCGGACTGACGATGGCGGAGTATTTCCGCGACCGCGAAAACAAAGACGTATTGCTTTTTATAGACAATATCTTCCGCTTCGTACAGGCGGGCAGCGAGGTATCCACGCTGCTCGGACGTATGCCTTCGGCTGTCGGTTACCAGCCTACGCTCGCAAACGACATGGGCGAGCTCCAGGAACGCATAACTTCCACGAGGAGCGGATCCATAACGTCCGTTCAGGCGGTATACGTTCCCGCAGACGACCTAACCGACCCCGCGCCTGCGACTACGTTCACTCACCTCGACGCGACTACCGTTCTCAGCCGTAAGATAGCCGAGCAGGGCATATATCCCGCGGTCGATCCGCTCGAATCCTCTTCGCGCATACTCGAAGCGGATATCGTGGGCAAAGAGCATTACGAAGTGGCGCGCAAGGTGCAGGAGATATTGCAGAAGTATTACGACCTTCAGGACATCATCGCCATACTCGGTATGGAAGAGCTGGGCGAAGAGGACAAGGCGACAGTCGCCCGCGCACGCCGTATACAGCGTTTCCTCTCTCAGCCGATGTTCGTCGCCGAAAAATTCACGGGTACGAAAGGCGCGTACGTTCCGCTCAAAGAGACGATACGCGGGTTCAAGGAGATAATCTCCGGCAATATGGACGATTACCCGGAAGCGGCGTTCTTCAACGTAGGTACGATAGACGAAGCCGTGGAAAAAGCGCATAAACTCATGACTCATCCCGAAACGGCATAAGGAGCGTTTATGGCGGATAACACCTTCAAACTGCATATCTGGGCATCCGAAAAACCGTTTTACGACGGCGACTGCGTTTCGCTCGTCATCCCGTCGGTGGACGGCAAATACGGCATCCTTGCGCGGCACAGCAATACGATAACCGCGATCGTGCCCGGAGAGCTTACATATACGCTGCCCGGACAGGAACCTCAGATAGCCGCCGTTTCCGAAGGGATAGTCAAGATCGAGGATAACGACGTGCTCGTGCTCGTCGAAACCATAGAGCGCCCCGAAGAAATAGACGCCAACCGCGCCAAAGCGGCGGCGGACGCGGCGCGCGAAGCGATGATGCAGAAGCTCAGCCGCAGGGAGTATTACACGACGCGTCTGACTCTCGCCAGAGCGATGAGCAGGTTGCAGGTCAAAGGACATTCGGACCGCGGCGGGGATAAATGACGCGACGGATATTACGTCGGAACGGGACTGCGAGTCCCGTTTTCCTTTTGTTATTCGACCGCAAAACATTTGATTTTCGCGCGGAAAAAATATATAATCGATAGTGATGAACGACAAACAGAAGATCAAACGCAATTTTTGCATCATAGCGCATATCGACCACGGCAAGAGCACGCTTGCGGACAGGCTCATCGAGATGACGCAGACGGTATCCTCCCGCGATATGGAAGACCAGCTGCTCGACTCCATGGAGCTCGAACGCGAACGCGGGATAACGATAAAACTCACGCCCGTGCGCATGTTTTATACAAAGGACGGAGTGGAATACGAACTCAACCTTATCGATACTCCGGGACACGTCGACTTCACTTACGAAGTTTCCCGCAGCCTGCGGGCGTGCGACGGCGCCGTGCTCGTAGTGGACGCGGCGCAGGGCGTGGAAGCGCAGACTCTCGCCAACGTATATCTGGCGATAGACAACGATCTCGAAGTGCTGCCCGTGATAAACAAGATAGATCTTCCGAGCGCCCGTCCCGAGGAAGTGCGTAAAGAGATAGAGGACGTCATCGGCATAGACGCGTCGGACGCGCCTCTCGTGAGCGCAAAAGAGGGCATAGGCATCGGCGCGGTGCTGGATATGATAGTGGATAAAGTCCCGCCTCCTTCGGGCGACGCGAACGCGCCGCTCAAGTGCCTGATATTCGATTCGTATTACGATAACTATAAAGGCGCGGTCTGTCTCGTGCGCGTGATGGACGGCAAATTAAGAGCGGGCATGCGCATAAAAATGATGGCGTCCGGCAGGGTGTACGACTGTGTGGAGGTTGGCGTATTCTCGCCCCGTCCTCTGCCCGTCGCCGAGCTTTCGGCGGGGGACGTAGGCTATATAGCCGCGAGCATAAAAGCCATATCCGAAACCGCTCCCGGCGATACAGTGACCGACGCCGACGCTCCGTGCGCGGAACCGTGCCCCGGGTACAAGGAAGTGCAGCCCGTGGTATACAGCGGCATTTTCCCCGTAGACGGCTCGCGTTACAACGATCTCAAAGACGCGCTCGAACGTCTCAAACTCTCGGACGCCGCGCTGCACTTCGAACCTGAAGTATCGGCGGCGCTCGGCTTCGGATTCAGATGCGGCTTCCTCGGATTGCTGCATATGGAGATAATCCAGGAACGTCTAGAAAGGGAATACAACCTCGATCTCATAACGACCGCTCCCGGTGTTACCTATAAGGTGCACCGCACGGACGGTACGGTGGAGACGGTCACCAATCCATGCAATCTTCCGCCGCAGACGGAGATCGCGTATATCGAAGAGCCCATGGTCGCTGCGGACATTTATACGCCGCCCGCATATATAGGCTCGATAATGGAACTCTGTCAGGATAAGCGCGGCGTGTTCAAAGACATGCAGTATCTCGATGCGAGCCGCGTACGTATGAAATACCGTATGCCGCTGTCCGAGATAGTGTACGACTTTTTCGACGGACTCAAATCCCGCAGCAGGGGATATGCGAGCCTGGACTACGAGCTCGACGGCTACGAGAAGAGCGACATGGTCAAGCTGGACGTGCTCCTCAACGGCGAGATATGCGACGCGTTGTCTCTCATCATCCACCGCGACAAAGCTCAGTCGCGAGGCAGGACTCTTGCCGAGAAGCTCAAAGAAGTCATCCCGAGACAGCTTTTCGAGATACCCATCCAGGCGGCTGTCGGAGGTAAGATAATCGCGAGAGAGACGGTAAAAGCGATGCGTAAAGACGTACTCGCGAAATGCTACGGCGGAGACGTCACGCGTAAGAAAAAACTGCTCGAGAAACAGAAGGAAGGAAAGAAGCGCATGCGGCAGTTCGGCAGCGTCGAGATCCCTTCCGAAGCATTCATGAGCATACTCAAGCTGGATAACGACTGATGAAGATCATAGACATAAGCGCTCCCGTGCCCGGTTGCCGCGTATATCCCGGCGATCCTTCGCCGAGCCTGACGAAGGTAAGGACCGTTGCCGCAGACGGCTGCGACCTGTCCGTTCTGTCGATGTGCGTGCACAACGGCACGCATGTAGATGCGCCCGCGCATTTCGTTCCGGAAGGAAGCGGCGCGGACGACATAGCGCTCGAAAAATGTATGGGGCGCTGCGCGGTGACGGACAGCGCGGAAAAAGCGCTCGAACTCGCCGCGGCGGGAGAAACGCGTATACTCCTTAAAGGCTGCGACATCACGGCGGAGCAGGCGAGCACTCTCGCCGGGCATATCGTATTGCTCGGCACGGACGGGCTCAGCTTCGGCGAATGCGCCGGCGAACAGGAAGCCGTCCACAAAGTGCTCCTCGGATTTGGCGTAGTTCTACTCGAAGGTCTTGTGCTGGACGATGTGCGAAGCGGCGTATATGCTCTGACGGCGCTCCCTCTCAAACTTCGGGGAAGCGACGGAAGTCCGGTTCGCGCGGTACTCGTCGAATGAAGGATCTCGGTATATACATCCACGTGCCGTTTTGTAACGCGCGCTGCACATATTGCGATTTTGTTTCGAGCGTAAGTTCGGATGATGTAAAAGCGGACTATTTCACGCGTCTTATGCGTGACATAGTTCTTTTTTCCGAGCGCAAATTCGCGGAAGGATATACGGTCACTTCGATATATTTCGGCGGAGGAACGCCGTCCTGCGTTAATGCCGCGCATATATCTGCTGTTCTGGAAGAGCTGAGCGGCAGGTTTGCTTTTTCGTCGGACGCCGAGATCACCATCGAAGCCAATCCCGAATCGCTTACCGAGGATAAAGCCGCGATCTATGCCGCCGCGGGAATAAACAGAGTAAGCATGGGGCTGCAATCGGCTACTGATAGCTTGCTCGCAAAAATAGGCAGACTGCACTCTCGGTCAGATTTTCTGAAAGCCGCGGATATCGCGCAAAAATATTTTTCAAACGTTTCGGCGGATATAATGCTCGCGCTGCCCGACCAGACGGAGCGCGACGTTTCCGAAGCCGTTGAACTGTTGACCGAAAGAAAGTTCGGTCATGTATCGGTATACTCTCTCAAAGTGGAAGAGGGAACGCCGCTTGCCGCGAGCGGTTATGCACCCGACGAGGACTTTGCCGCGGACTTGTATTCGCTGGCGCGCGGCATGCTGACGGGTCGCGGATACCGCGGTTACGAAGTAAGTAATTTCGCGCTCCCGGGGCGCGAATGCCGACACAACATGAGATATTGGACGCGCGGGGAATATATAGGTTTCGGCGCTTCCGCTCATTCGTTTTTCCGCAACGAACGCTTTGCTGTGACGAACGATATCCGGGCGTACATCAATGGCGAAGGCATTGCGGAGCGGCGGTATATCGATCCTCACGGTGATGAGGCGGCGGAAGAGACGCTCATGCTCGCGCTGCGTACTTCGGACGGGTTGGATATCTCCGCCTATAAAGATCTCTTCGGGAGAGATATGCTTGCCGAAAAGAAAAATGAGATCGACATGCTCTCGGATAGCGGTTTCATAAACGTCTCTGATGGCAGGCTCCGCATAACGGATAAAGGTCTCTACGTCATGAACGAGATAATAGTAAGACTGCTTCCCTGACGGCTGCCGACGCCGGGGAAGATATTTATAAAAATTTTCCGACAGACGCATAAAACGGTTGACAAACGCGTATGCTTGTGTTAAGATTTAGCAGACAAATGAAGAGAGTGCTAAAACTCTCGGGCACCGAGTGCTAATGTCGGAGAAAAGGAAATGGGTCTTTCCGAGAGAAAAGAGAAGATAATCAAAGCGGTGGTAGACAGTTATATAGACAGCTGTCAGCCGGTATCCAGCGCGGATATAAAGGAACATCATCTGCCCGCGCTTTCTACCGCTACGATAAGAAACGAACTCGCTACTCTCGAAGAAATGGGATATCTCGATCAGCCGCATACTTCGGCGGGCAGGGTACCTACGGCAAACGCTTACCGCCTGTATGTCGAAAAGCTGATGCCCGAGCGCAAACTCACGCCTACGGACATCGCGATAGTCCGCAAATATTTCGACCACAAGATCACTGAGATAGGCGATGTGTTGCGTTCCACCGCCAAGGTGATAAGCGAGATAACGAACCTTACGGGCATAGCTTACGTATCCGACGTTTCGGAAGCGGTCGTGGATAACATCAAGATAGTCAAGCTGACGCCGTCGAGCGCACTTGCCGTGATAGTAACGGACAGGGGCGTGCTCAAAGACGCGATGCTCAGGACTGCGGACGATATGCCCGAAGAATATTATTCGTCCGCGTCCGCGTTCATATCCAACGCGTTCTCGGGGCACAGTATAGGCGAGATATGCGACGGCGACGATCTCGTCGAGAGGATAACGGACGAGTACCGCAAGGTGTTCGACATCATCGTAGAAGTGCTTAAAACTTATATGACGGACGAAAAGCGCAACATCGTGCTCGAAGGCAGCAGCAAACTGCTCGAACAGCCCGAATATGCGAACGTCGAAAAAGCGAAAGAGATGTTCGCGCTGCTCGAGTCCAAGGAAAAACTCATGGACGTGACGGGCGGCAAGAACGATATCGGGCTTTCGATAAACATCGTCCCGTGCACAGAGGAGAGCGGCAATCCGGAATGCGCGGTAGTGACCGCTGATCTCGTGAGCGGAGGCGTGAACATAGGCAAAGCGGGCGTCATAGGTCCCATAAGAATGGATTATTCGAGGATAGTTTCCGTCCTCGAGTATATAGAAAAGACGGTGTGCGAACTTCCTTCGGGGAGCGGCGCCGACAAAAACAAGTGACGGAGTGTGACAATGGAAGACGAGGAAAAGAAACCGGATGAAACTTCGGAGACCGAGGCGGAGAGCGAAGCCGTCGAAACGGAGACCGTCGATCTCACGGCAAGGATAAACGAGCTCGAGGCCATGCTTGAAAAAAGCGCGGCGGAGAGCGAGAAAAATCTCGCGAGAGCAAAAGATCTCAATACGATGTATGTGCGTCTGCAGGCGGATTTCGATAATTACAAAAAGCGCACGAACGAGCAGATAAAAAAGGTAAAGGACGAAGGCATTGCGGAAGTGATGGAAAAAGTGCTTCCGATAGCCGACGTCATAGACAACGCTCTCGGCATGATAAAGGACGAGAGCGTGGCGCAGGGCGTCAAAATGATAAGCCGCGAGCTGGAGAACGTGATGAGCGCGTTCGGCGTAGCGGAGATCAAGGCGCTCGGCAAGCCGTTCGATCCCGAGCTTCACGAGGCGATACTCAAAGTGCCTTGCGATAAAGAGGAGATGAGCGGCTGCGTAACGGAAGTATTCCGTAAGGGATACATGATAGGCGACAAGGTACTGCGCCATTGCGTGGTAAAAGTCGCGGAATAACTTGAATATAATTTTCGGAGGAATATAAAATGGGTAAGATAATAGGTATTGACCTCGGCACGACCAACTCGTGCGTAGCCGTTCTCGAAGGCGGCGATCCGGTAGTCATCCCCAATTCCGAGGGTTCGAGAACGACCCCGTCCGTAGTCGGCTTTTCCAAAGACGGCGAACGTCTCGTCGGTCAGGTGGCAAAGCGCCAGGCGGTAGCCAATCCCGAAAGGACGGTCATATCCATCAAGAGGGATATGGGTTCGGACAGAAAGATAGATATCGACGGTAAGAAATATTCTCCTCAGGAGATATCCGCAATGATCCTCGGCAAGCTCAAGCAGGACGCCGAGGCGTACATCGGAGAGCCCGTCACGCAGGCGGTCATAACCGTTCCCGCATACTTTACCGACGCTCAGCGTCAGGCAACGAAGGACGCGGGCAGGATAGCCGGTCTCGAAGTCCTGCGTATCATCAACGAGCCTACGGCGGCGGCGCTCGCATACGGTCTCGACAAGGGCGCGGGCAGCAATCACAAGATATTCGTCTACGACCTCGGCGGCGGCACGTTCGATATCTCCATCCTCGAAGTAGGCGACGGCGTATTCGAAGTCGTGGCTACCGCGGGCGACAACAGACTGGGCGGCGACGATTTCGATCAGAGGATCATCGACTATATCCTCGACGAATTCAAAAAGCAGAACAACATCGACCTCAAAGGCGACAGAATGGCTATGCAGAGGCTCAAAGAAGCGGCGGAGAAGGCTAAGATAGAACTTTCTCAGCTGCAGAAAACGCTCATCAGCCTGCCGTTCCTTTCCTTCGGACCTTCCGGTCCCATCAACTTCGAGTGCGAACTCACGCGCAGCAAATTCGACGCACTGACCACAGATCTCGTCGAAAGGACGGTGACCCTCAGCAAGCGTGCGCTTTCGGACGCGAACCTTACGGTGAACGATGTGGAAAAGGTCATACTCGTGGGCGGCTCCACGCGTATCCCCGCAGTCGTCGAGGCTGTGCGCAAGCTCACGGGCAAAGAGCCTTTCAAGGGCATCAACCCCGACGAATGCGTCGCGATAGGCGCGGCGATACAGGGCGGCGTGCTCGGCGGTGAAGTCAAGGACGTGCTTCTTCTCGACGTTACTCCGCTTTCTCTCGGTATCGAAACGATGGGCGGCGTGTTCACCAAGATAATCGACAGGAACACTACTATCCCCACCAAGAAGTCGCAGGTGTTCTCCACGGCTGCGGATAACCAGCCTTCGGTGGATATACACGTTCTCCAGGGCGAACGCCCCATGGCTGCGGACAATAAGACGATAGGTCGTTTCGAACTCACGGGCATCCCGCCCGCACCGAGAGGCGTGCCTCAGATCGAAGTCACTTTCGATATAGACGCCAACGGCATAGTGCACGTCAGTGCCAAGGATAAAGGTACCGGTAAGGAGCAAAGCATAACGATAACCGCTTCTTCCAATCTCAGCGAGGATCAGATACAGGACGCCATCAAAGACGCGGAGAAATTCGCCGAAGAAGACAACAAGCGTAAAGAGCTTGTGGAAACGAAGAACAAAGCGGATGCGCTCGTATTCTCCATCGAGAAATTCTTCCGCGAGAACGGCGATAAGGTAGATCCCGCAGACAAGGAAGAGCTTGAGAAAGAGATGGAAAAAGTCAAAGAAGCTCTCAAGACGGACGACGGAGACAAGATCCGCGAAGCCACCGAGGAACTTTCCAAAAAGTCGGATGCGGTCTTCTCCAAACTGTACCAGCAGAACGCGGGCGACGCGCAGCAGCAGAGCGGCGACGGCGCGAACAACTGAAAATAAAAGCGAACGGAAAAGCCGGCAAATAACCGGCTTTTCCGTGATACTGCAGAACAAATGAGATACAAACAGGTAACCGTAAAAACAGATCACAACGAGACCGAACTCGTTTCCTGCGCGATGATAGACGCGGGAAGCGCGGGCGCGTCCGTGACGGACGGCGAGGATATAAAGGAAGTGCTCCGCTCCAAAGGCAATTGGGATTATTACGACGAATCGTTGGGCGGGGATCTTCCTCCTTACGCGTTCGTCACGGGCTGTTTCGACGAGGATGCGGATCTGACCGGGTTGGAAAACACTCTGCGTGCGTACCTCGGCAGGGAAGCGGAGATCACCGTTTCCGTCAAAGATTCGGCGGATTGGGAAAACGAGTGGAAGAAGTATTATTCTCCGCTCGATTTCGGTAGCGTCGTAGTCGTGCCCAAGTGGCTGGACGGTAAGTACGACAAGCCCGAGATACTCATCGACCCCGGTATGGCGTTCGGGACCGGTCTGCACGAATCGACGGGTATGTGCCTGAAACTGCTGTCGGAAACGGACGTCAGGGGTAAGACCGTACTCGACGTAGGCTGCGGCAGCGGTATACTCGGTATCGCGGCGCTCGCTCTCGGCGCGGAAAAGTGCACGTTCATAGATATAGACCCGCAGGCGGTCGAGGCGACGGAAGCCAACCTTGCCTGCAACGGCATGAGTGCGGAAGTTATCTGCGGAGACCTTGCGGAAAAATACGACGGCAAGGCGGATATCGTGCTCGCAAACCTGACGGCGGATATATTGCTCCGCCTCAAAAGTTCTCTCCCCGGAGTGATGTCGGATGACGGATGCGTTATAATGAGCGGCATAATCGACGCACGCGCGGGCGATGTCGAAAACGGCTTCTTCTGCAACGGATTCGCCAAGACTGCCGAAGCGGCGGAAAACGGTTGGCGCGCCTATAAGGCGGTGAAAGCATGAGAAGATTTTTCGTCGATCGCGCAGACAGACCGTATGCGGAACTGACGGGAGCGGAAAGAAAACATCTTGCCGACGTTCTCCGCGCGCGGACGGGCGACAGAGTAGTGCTTTGCCCCAACGACGGCAGAGATCATATATACGAGATAACCGCTTTCGAAAGAGATAAGGTAACGCTGAAATACGTGGAGGATATCCCCAATCCGACAGAACCCGATCTCTTTCTGTGCGTGTACGTCGCGATGCTCAAAGGCGACAAGACGGAACTCGAAGTGCAGAAACTCACAGAGCTCGGGGCGCGCCGCATCGTACCGTTCACGAGCGAATATACGGTAAAGACGGGGGAGAAAGCGGAACGGCTCCGCCGCGCCGCGCTCGAAGCGTGCAAACAATGCGGCAGGGCGATCATTCCCGAAGTCCCCGATGCGGTCAGATTTCCCGAAGTGATCTCTTCTCTCGGCAGCTACGACGCAGCCGTATTCGCATATGAGGGCGCATACGGCGGAGGGCTGCGCCTGACGGACGTGATAAAAGGGAACGAAAAGAAAGTCGCTCTCGTCATAGGACCCGAAGGCGGTTTTTCCGAGAACGAAGTCCGTCTCGCCGAAAACGCCGGATACCGCGGCGTCACCCTCGGAAAGCGCATACTTCGCGCCGAGACCGCTGCGATCGCGGGCGCCGCGGCGATAATGCAGATGTGCGGGGAGTGGAAATGAAAGTCGCCGTACTTACGCTCGGATGCAAGGTCAACGAATGCGAGAGCCGTTCCGTTATCGCGGAACTGAAAGCTCTCGGCGCAGAAACGACGGAAGAGCAGGAGCCTGCCGATGTCTACGTCGTCAATACCTGTTCGGTGACCGCGGAAGCGGACAGAAAGAGCCGTCAGCTCGCGCGCAAGTGTTCAAGGCTGTCGCCCTACGCGAAAATATACATCATCGGGTGCAGCCCGATGAACGATCCCTCTCCGTTTGCCGATATCCCGAATGCGGTATATATAGGCGGAGTTGAGGGAAAATCGCGCATAGCCGCGAGTATTATGTCGGACATAGTACCGGATCCGCGCGAAAATATCACTCCCGCGCCGAGTGCGTTCGAAGAAATGCCTTTCCCGTCGCACGAAAAAACGCGCGATTACATAAAGATACAGGACGGGTGCAACAATTTCTGCTCGTACTGCGTGATACCTTATCTTCGCGGCAGGTGCCGTTCGCGCTCTCTTGAATCCGTAGTCGCGGAAGCCGAAGAGGCCGCGCGCCGCACGAAAGAGATAGTATTGACGGGTATAGACGTTTCCTCTTACGGAAAGGATATCGGACTGTCGCTCACGGACGTTGTACGCGCTCTCGGTCATCTCGACGTGCGTAAACGGCTGAGTTCTTTCGAGTGTACGGTGATAAACGACGAGCTGCTCGAAGCGCTTGCCGAAGCGGGGTTCAACGATCACTTCCACCTTTCTTTGCAATCGGGATGCGATAAGGTGCTCGCGGCGATGAACAGACATTACGACTGCGAACGATACGCGAAAGCGGTCTGCGACATACGCAGATATTTCCCGAACGCGGGAATAACGGCGGACGTGATCGCCGGTTTCCCGGGCGAGACCAGAAAGGATCACGAGGATACCTGCGCTTTCGTGCGCAGCGTGGCGTTTGCGGATATGCACGTTTTCCCGTACAGCGAAAGAAAGGGCACGCGCGCGGCGGGCATGCCGCAGATCCCCATGGAAGAGCGGCGGGAACGTGCGGCGGAACTCGGGAAGATCAAGCGCGAACTTCACCGCGGGTTTATGTCCGCGCAGCTCGGCAGAACGCTTTCCGTATATTTCGAAGAGCACGCGGACGGTATGGTAAGCGGCTATTCGACTAACTACGTCAGAGTATACTCGGAAGACGCGTCGCCGGGGGAAGTGCGCGACGTGACGGCAAGTAAAATATTCAAAAAAGGAGTCAGATAAAAATGGACTGCATTTTCTGCAAGATCGACAAAGGCGAGATCCCTTCGGAAAAGGTGTACGAGGACGACGACGTGTTCGTTATCCGCGATATAGATCCGAAAGCCGAAAAGCACTATCTCATGATACCCAAACGTCACTACAAGCTCATCGACGAGATGACGGACGCGGACGCAGCTGCGCTCATGCGCGGACTGCGCAAGATACCTTCGCTTGCAGGCAGGCTCGGTCTGGACGGAGGTTACAGATTGGTGATAAACCAGGGAGACGACGCCGGTCAGTCGGTGTTCCATCTGCATGTGCATATACTCGGCGGCCAGCCTCTGGATTTCCCCGATCTGAAAAAATAAGCAAAATTTTTTCGCGAACGGCTTTCCGATCGTTGACAAACGCTTCGGCAAATGGTAAAATATACAGGCCCGCTCAAAGAAGCGACGCGAATCTTGCCCGATGGGAAGGAGGTGTGAACATGTCCGTAGTAAGAGTAGGCGAAAACGAATCTCTCGAAAGCGCTCTCAAGCGTTTCAAAAGAAAGTGCCAGAAGGACAACATACTCGGCGATCTCCGTAAAAAGGAGTTTTACGAGAAGCCTTCCGTCAGGCGCAAGAAGAAGTCCGAAGCCGCACGCAAGCGCAGCAACAAGGGCTGATAAAACGTGATCGCATTGCCCGCAGACCGACGGTCTGCGGGCTTATGTTATCGTTAAATGACGCAACGCGGCATTATTCCGCTATTTGTGTCGAACGAACGCTTCTTTTGCCGCAGGCGTGCGTTTTTGCTTTCCCGGTGGTACAATGATGAAAAACGGGAGGCAACGACATGAAAAAGGAAATGAGCGAGATCAAGCGCCGCGCGCTCCTGGCGAAACAGCGGCTGAAAATGGGCTATTGGCAGCGCATGCGGGAAGAGCAGGACCGCGTTGCGGAAGCTACGAACGACAGCGCGGTCATACGCTCGGCGAGAAACGCACGTCTGCGTGAGTTCGAACAACAGTCGCGGCGTGCGCTCGGCGACGACTTTGCGGAACGCGACGAACGTCTGTACGGCAAGGTGCGCGACATGCTCGACCGCGACGAGGACGTATCCGATCCCATCGGCAGGCTGGTGGACAGGGAAGTGTTCGACAGCCTGGACGACGGCAACAAGCAGCGGTATATCCTCGAACTCTCCGCAAAGTTCCGCGAGCTCAAGGAGCGTTACTACAAAGAAAAAAGCAAATTTGTTTGACAGCGGCGCTTTAGTGTGCTAAACTATCGGTATGAGGTCAGGCACATGAACAGCAAACTCAAAAACGAACAGACGGACGCTTTTTTCCGCGCGGTGCTCGCCTTACGGACGAGCGAAGAGTGTTATGATTTTTTCGAGGATCTCTGCACGGTCTCCGAGCTGCAGGCAATGACGCAGCGGTTCCACGTAGCGCGGTTGCTCAGCGAGGGAAAAACGTACCAAGAGATCTCGGCGGAAACGGGTGCGTCGACCGCGACGATAAGCCGCATAAACAAATGTCTCGAATACGGTTCGGACGGATACAAAACAGCATTGGAGAGATTAGATCATGCCGATAACGACTGACTGCTTGAACGAAGAACAGCAAGCCGCCGCCCTCGATACCGAGGGCGCGGTTTTGGTAACGGCGGGTGCGGGCAGCGGTAAGACCAGGCTTCTCACTCACCGTATCGCCCATATCATACGCGACCTCGGCGTGCCGCCTTACAACGTGCTCGCGATAACGTTCACGAACAAAGCGGCGGAAGAGATGCGCAACAGACTGTATTCGCTCGTGCAGAACGCTTCGGATATATGGGTATCCACATTCCACGCGATGTGCGCCAAGATACTCCGCCGCCATTCCGCGGTGATAGGTTACGGTCCGAACTTCACGATATACTCTCAGGACGAGTCCGAACGTCTGCTCAAGCAGATAGCCAAAGACCTGCACCTCGAGGGCGATAATATCGTCAAGAACGCCGCCCGCGCGATATCTTCGGCAAAGAACGACGGATTGTCTCCCGAGCAGTACCGCGAGCGCAATATCAACAGCGACGATATCGAGCTGAATACGGACATATACATAGAGTACGAACGCCGCCTGAAAGCGAACAACGCGATGGATTTCGACGATCTGCTGCTCAAAACTTACGAACTGTTCTCGCGCGCTCCCGAAGTCCTCGAAACTTACGGCAATAAGTTCAGGTACATACACGTCGACGAGTTCCAGGATACGAACGAGATACAGTACGGGCTCGTGCGGCTGCTCGCGGCAAAACACGGCAACATCTTCGTCGTGGGCGACGAAGATCAGAGCATATACGGCTGGCGCGGCGCGAACGTCACCAATATGCAGAATTTCATCGAGGACTTCGGCGCGAAGATATATAAGCTCGAACAGAACTACCGCTCGACGAAGAACATACTTTCGCTCGCAAACAACCTGATAAAAAACAACTCCTCGCGAATAGAAAAAAAGCTGTGGTCTTCGTTGGGCGACGGGGAAACGCCGGTTGTTTATAAAGCGCGTTCGGAAGCGGGCGAAGCGGATTTCGTCGTGAATACGATCAGAAAACTGATCTCCGAAGGTTACCGACCGCACGACTTTGCCGTGCTCATGCGCATAAACGCGCTGACGCGCACGCTCGAACAGCGTTTCATGCAATATTCGTTGCCGTATAAAGTGTACGGCGGCTTCAAGTTCTTCGACAGAAAAGAAGTCAAAGACATCATCGCATATATGCGAGTGCTCTCCAATCATCGCGACGACGAAGCTATCGCGCGTATCATCAATTTCCCCAAACGAGGGATAGGCGACACCACGGTGGACAAGATACGCGAGTATTGCTCGTCGAGCGGCAAGTGCATGTACGACGCTATCGTCGAAGGAAATATACCCGGGATATCCGGCGCGACCGCGGTAAAGATAGCCGCGTTCGGAAAGCTGCTCACGGAGCTGGACGAATACAAGACCGCTTCTGACGTGGCGGAACTTGCGGAAAAGACGATAGAGCTCGCGGGCATAAAAGACGCGTATTCCGAAGACAGCGAAGAAAACACGACGAGAAAACTCAATATCGACGACTTCGTTTCTTCCGCTCACGAATTCGTAAAGAACCGCGGCGGCTCGCTCGACGACTTTCTGCAGGAAGTCACGCTGTACACCGAAGGCGACGAAGAGAGCGGCGACTGCGTGTATCTCTCCACCGTGCATAGCGCCAAAGGCATGGAATTCAGGTGCGTGTTCATCGTAGGCTCGGAAGAGGGACTTTTCCCGCTCTCCCGCGCGAACGACGATCCCGACGAGCTCGAAGAAGAGCGCCGTCTTATGTATGTCGCGATAACCCGGGCGAAGGAACGGTTGTACGTCACATACTGCGAGTCCCGCTTCATGTACGGCAGAACGAGCCCCTGCCGCCCCAGCCGCTTCCTCGGTGAGATGGACGAGCGGCTCAAAGCGGTATACGGCAAGCCTAAATTCGCCTCTTCCGCTGCAGGCTCCGGCAGACCTTCGGGAACCGGTCGTCAGAACGTATACGGGCACGTTGCGGGGAATTCTCCGGTAAGGCGCAATAACGGCTCTTCGGAAGGGTACGCCGAAGGCACGCGCGTGCGCCACAAAAAGTTCGGCGAAGGCACCGTCGTCGGCGTGACGGACGTGGGGAAAAATTCCTATCTTGTGATAAACTTCGATAAATTCGGAAAAATAACACTGTCGCTGGCGTTCGCGCCCATTGAAAAGATATGACGCAAAACGAAAAAAACTCAATGCAGCGGCTCGTAGACGAGCTCAACGATTACGCATACCGTTACTACGTTCTGGACGACCCTGCGGTCACGGACGACGTGTACGACAAACTGTACGACGAGCTTCTCGCGCTCGAGCGCGACGTAGGCGAGCGCCTTCCCGATTCTCCCACTACAAGAGTGGGAGGGGAGCCGATATCGGCTTTCCTGCCGCATACGCACATCTCGCGGCTGTACTCGCTGGATAAATGCCGTTCTTTCGACGAGCTGCGCGAATGGGCGGCAAAAGCCGTAAAAGCGGCGGACGGCGAAGATATCGCGTTTACTCTCGAATACAAGCTGGACGGGCTGACTTTGTGCGTCACCTACGAAAACGGCATATTCCGGGGCGCGGCTACGCGCGGCAACGGAGTGACGGGCGAAGACGTGACCGAACAGGCGCGGACGATAAGATCCATCCCCATGCGCATAGACTTCCGGGGCGTCACGGAAGCCAAGGGGGAGTGCATCATGCGCCGCTCGGCTTTCCGCAAGTATAACGAAACGGCGGAAGAGCCTCTTAAAAACCCCCGCAACGGAGCTGCGGGAGCACTGCGCAATCTCGACCCGTCCGTCACGGCAAAGCGCAACCTCGACATGATATTCTACGACGTCAATTACATCTCCGACGATTCCGTCCGTTCACAGGAAGAGGGCGTCGAGTGGCTGCGCAAAAACAGGTTCAAGACGGAAAAGCTCCTCGTTTCCCGAGATATCGAGGAGATAATATCGGCTATATCCGCGGTAGACCGCGATGCGCTCGATTTCGACATCGACGGCATGGTCGTAAAGGTCGACGATTACGCGCTGCGCGAAAAACTCGGATTCACGGACAAATTCCCTCGCTGGGCGATAGCTTACAAATTCGAAGCGGAAGAGACCACTACGAAGGTAAAAGACGTCGTGTGGCAGGTAGGGCGCACGGGGAAGCTCACTCCGCTCGCGCTGCTCGAGCCCGTAGAGCTGTGCGGAGCGACGGTCAGACGCGCGACCCTCAACAATTACGGCGATATCCTGCGCAAAAAAGTAAAGATCGGCAGCGCTGTATTCATCCGCCGCAGCAACGACGTGATACCCGAAATACTCTCCGCGGTGGACGGAACGGGAAGCGGCGAAGTGACGAAGCCGACGGTCTGCCCCGATTGCGGCGCGCCCGTCGTCGAGAACGGCGCAAATCTGTTCTGCACCAACCGCGAAAGCTGCCGCACGGCGGTCATCGCGCGGCTGGCGCATTTCGTTTCCAAAGACTGCATGGATATAGACGGGCTGAGCACGAACACTCTCGGGAAGTTCCACGACTATCTCGGCGTCAGAAAACCGTATCAGATATACGACGTCACGCGCGACGATCTGCTGACGCTGGAGTCGTTCAAAGACAAAAAGGCGGATAATCTTATTGCCGCGATAGAAAAGAGCAAGTCGCCCAGACTTTCGGCATATATCAACGCTTTCGGGATACCCAACGTGGGCAAAAAACTCGCGTACGACCTCTCGGTAAAGTACGGCAGCGTGGATAAGCTCGCCGCCGCGAGTGCGGATGAACTTGCCGCCGTAGACGATATCGGCGAGCATATCGCAGCCGACATAACCGGATTTTTCGCCGAAAACCGCGAGCTTGACGGCGAACTGCGGAGGCGCGGCGTCACGCCGCTTGCGGACGTCGTGACCGAAGGTCCTCTCGGCGGCGAAAGCGTGGTGCTCACGGGCAAGCTCGCAAGCATGCCGAGGAGCAAAGCGGCGGAAGCTATACAGGCTCTCGGCGGTAAAGTGCAGTCGTCGGTGACCAAAGAGACCACTCTCGTCGTAGCCGGAGAGGACGCCGGCAGCAAGCTGGATAAAGCGAAAGCTGCGGGCATACGCGTCATCGGAGAAAGTGAATTTTTGTCCCTTATAAACGCTTGATTTCGTACGGTAAAAAGTGGTATCATATAGTGTACGGATGCGATGATCCGCAGCGAGGTATTACACATGAAGAGCATGACCGGTTACGGTAAAGGCGAAGCAAGTAACGAAAGCAGAAAAGTAACGATAGAGATAAAATCTGTCAATAACCGTTTCCTCGATATAAACACGCGTTTTCCCAAATCGCTCTCTTACGTCGAAGATACGGTCAAAAAACAGATACAGGAAGTCGTCAAACGCGGCACTTTGGACGTATATTATACTTACGAAGTAACGGGCGATACCGATAAGGTCGTGGAAGCGGATATACCTCTTGCAGGCGAATACCTTGCGGCGATGAGGACGGTAAAAGACGAACTCGGTCTGCCCGACGACATAACCGCGATGAGCGTTCTCCGCATGCCCGACGTGCTCACGGTGACCGCGGCGGAGGACGACAGAGAAGAGATCAAAGCGCTGTTCGAAAAAGCAGCAAAAGAAGCGGTGGCGTCTCTCGACGCGATGCGCGTCATAGAGGGCAGGAGCGCGAAGACTGACCTCGCAAAACTCGTCGGCAACATCATCACGTCGCTCAAAAGCGTCATCACGCGCGCGCCCCTTGTCGTAGTGGATTACCGCGACAAACTGAGCAAGCGCATCGCAGAGCTGCTCGATCAGCCCGCGGTGGATGAAACGCGGATCGCTACGGAAGTTGCGGTATTCGCGGACAAATGCGACATAAACGAAGAGATATCCCGACTGACGTCGCATATCGACCAGTTCACCAAAGCTCTCGAAAGCGGCGAACCCCAGGGCAGGAGGCTGGACTTCCTTTCTCAGGAAATGAACAGAGAGATCAATACCATGGGCAGCAAAGCCAACGATCTCGAACTTTCCAAGCTCGTCATCGAAATGAAAAACGAGCTGGAAAAGATAAAAGAACAGATACGGAACGTAGAATGATGCATGGGCTTCTGATAGTACTGTCCGGACCGTCCGGCGTAGGCAAAGGCACGATGTACGCCAAACTTCTCCGAGCGATGCCCGATCTCAGAGTGTCCGTTTCCGCCACGACGAGAAAACCGCGCGCGGGAGAAAAGGACGGCGTGCATTATTACTTCATGACGAAGGAGGAATTCGTTGCCGAGCGCGAGCAAGGCGAATTCCTCGAATGGGCGGAGACCGTGGGCAACTATTACGGTACTCCGAAAAAACCGGTCATAGATACTCTGGCAAGCGGCAAAGACGTACTTCTCGAAATCGACGTCAAGGGCGCAAGGCAGGTAAAAGCCGCATATCCCGACTGCGTTACGATATTCGTCCTGCCGCCCAGCGAAGAGGAACTCTCGCGCAGGCTGAAAGGCAGGGGAACGGAATCGGACGAACAGGTCGCGGCGCGCCTTGCTTTGGCAAAAAGCGAGATAGCCGTGAGCGGCGAGTTCGACTACCGTGTGGTAAACGACGATCTTACCGAAGCGGTGAACAAAGTGATAGATATAGTCAACAGCATTAAAGGAGCGAAAAAATGTTAGTAGATCCTCCCATCGACAAACTTGTGGAAAAAATAGGCTGCAAATACGCACTCGTGTGCCTTGTAACAAAACGCGCACGCGAGCTTCAGCAGAAGCTTGGCGACGATACGTCGTCCATGGGACCCGACTTCAATCCCATATCTTATGCCGCCAAAGAAGTGTACAACGGCACTGTGGAGATGAGCGAAGAAGACTGATGGATCTTAAGGGCAAATGCGTACTTGTCGGCGTGACCGGCGGCATAGCGGTGTATAAGGTATGCACCCTTGTTTCGTCGCTCAAAAAACGAGGTGCGGACATACGCGTGGCGATGACGAAGAATGCGACCGAATTCGTCTCGCCGCTCACATTCGAAACGCTGAGCGGCAACCGCACGGTAGTGGATACTTTCGACCGCGATCACGAATGGGAAGTGGAACATATCTCGCTCGCGAAGCGTGCCGACGTCTGCGTGATCGCACCTTGCACCGCGGATTTCGCGGGTAAGCTCGCATGCGGCATAGCGGACGATTTTCTTTCCACCACCGTCATGGCATGCACCTGTCCCGTGCTCCTTGCTCCGGCAATGAATACGAATATGCTCGCTTCCGCGGCGTACCGCGCCAACAAAAAGATCCTCGAAGAGAGGGGAGTGCGTTTTGTTCCCACAGGCAGCGGACTGCTCGCCTGCGGCGACAACGGAGACGGACGCATGGCGGAGCCTGACGTTATCGAAAGATATGTAGTCGATCTGCTCTATCCGCGCCGCGATCTCGCGGGGAAGACCGTCCTCGTTACCGCGGGCGGAACGCGCGAACCCATCGATCCCGTGCGTTACATCTGTAACCGTTCCAGCGGCAAGATGGGCGCCGCGATCGCAAAAGCGGCGGCGGACAGAGGTGCTGACGTTATAGTCGTTTGCGGCAGCGTGACCGCCGATCTTTCGGACAGCCGCTTCGAAAGGCATGACGTCGTGACCACAAAGGACATGTACGACGCCGTGATGAAAGAGCTTCCGCGTGCGGACGTGATAATAAAAGCCGCGGCTCCCTGCGATTTCCGCCCCAAAAAGACTGCGGATAAAAAGATCAAAGCGGGCGGCGATCTTACTCTCGAACTCGAACGCACAGAAGACATCGCGGCTGCTGCGGGCAAAGCCAAAGGCGATAAGATCCTCGTGATTTTTGCGGCGGAAACGGGCAATGCGGAAAGCTACGCGAAAGATAAGCTGAAAAAGAAGAATGCGGACATGGTCGTGGCGAACGACGTTTCACTCGCAGGCGCCGGATTCGGAACGGATACCAATATCGCGACGATCATCACTCGCGATAAGACGGAAGAGCTGCCGCTCATGACAAAGCGCGAACTTGCCGATATCATACTCGACAGAATAGCAGAGATAAAGTAATGTACGCCGAAGTGATAATAGACATAGCTGCCGCCGAAGTCGATCGCATCTTCGACTACGATTGCGGCGGTTTTGATATTAAAAGAGGCGTCCGCGTATCCGTACCGTTCGGCAGGACAAAAGCGGAGGGCTTCGTCATCGGCACTAAAGACGTTACCGACGTCCCGTCCGAAAAGATAAAAGAGATATCTTCCGTATTGGACAAAACTCCCATAATCACTGAAGAGATGTTTTGTCTTATGGAAAAGATGCGCTCCAAAATGCATCTGCTCCGTGTGGATATCCTGCGGCTGTTCATACCCGCAGCCATGCGCGGAGGAAGGGTGAAAGAACTCACGCGTCAGCTCGCGGTGCTTTCGGAAGAATACCGCGACCGAGACCCCGACGAATTTATACGCAAGACCGCGATAGCTCAGCGAGAGCTGTACGACTATCTTTCCATAGACAAACCTGACGGGGAATACGTCAGCGAGCTGAACAAGATAATGTCCGCAAGCGCACTGCGCAACTTTGCCGAACGCGGCATAGTGCGCATAGTGGATGCGGAAAAACGGCGGGTGCCGTATGCGGACATGCCCGCGGATGAAGATGACGTGCGCCACATCCTTACGGACGAGCAGCAAATAGCGTACGACGCGATAACTTCGTCGGGAGGAGAGACTTTTCTTCTTCACGGAGTGACGGGCAGCGGAAAGACCGAAGTGTACATGCGCTGTATACGCGACGCGCTCGACCGCGGAAAAACGGCGATAATGCTGGTGCCCGAGATCTCTCTCACGCCGCAGATGCTGCGCAATTTCCGCAATCGTTTCGGCGACGATGTCGCGGTACTGCACAGTGCGCTCGGGCAGGGCGAAAAGTTCGACGAATGGCGCAAATGCCTTACGGGCGAAGCGAAAGTCGTGCTCGGCGCCCGCAGCGCGATATTCGCACCGCTGAAAAACATCGGCGTTATAATAATAGACGAAGAGCACGACCAGAGCTATGTTTCCGAGCGCAATCCGCGTTATGTAACGCATAAGATAGCCGAATGGCGCAGGGAATACAACGGTGCGGCTCTCATACTCGGCAGCGCGACGCCGTCCATGGAAACGTATTATGCGGCGAAGCAGGGCAGGATGCGATTGCTCGAGCTCAACGGCAGGGTAAATAAACGCCCGCTGCCCGAAATAAAGGTAGTCAACATGTGCCGTGAGGCGCTTCGCGGCAACCGCTCTATCTTTTCGGATACCTTGACGAGCGAACTGAAGAACTGCCTTGACGGCGGTAATCAGGCTATGCTGTTCCTCAACCGCAGGGGATACGCTTCGTATGTGATGTGCAAGATATGCGGCTATGTGGCGAAGTGCGAACGGTGCGACGTATCCCTTGTTTATCACAAGGAAGAAGACCGTCTCAAATGCCACTACTGCGGGAACATGTACGCGCCTCTCACCGAATGCCCCGAATGCGGCAGCAAATTCATCAAAGAAGGGTATATCGGCACCGAAAAAGTAGCGGATAAACTCACGGAGATGTTCCCGTCGGCGGGAGTGCTGCGCATGGATAACGACAGTACGCGCACCAAAGGCGCTCACGCTCGCATACTCGGCGAATTCGGCGCAAAGAAAGCGGATATACTCGTCGGCACGCAAATGATAGCGAAAGGGCACGATTTTCCCGACGTCACCCTCGTAGGCATACTCGACGCGGATATGAGCCTGCACGTCGCCGACTACCGCAGCGTGGAGCGCACGTTCCAGCTAACCACCCAGGTCGCGGGGCGAGCGGGCAGAGCGAGTCTTCCCGGCAAAGTGATCCTGCAGACGCACACGCCCAACCACTATGTATACAAATATGTGCGCACGGGCGACTATAAAGGGTTCTACGAAAAAGAGATAAACCTGCGAGAGGTGACGAAATATCCGCCGTTCGCAAAAATAGTAAGAGTGCTCGTCAGCGGTACGGACGACGGCAAAGCCGCCGCAGTGCTGAAAAACATATACGAGCGCGTATCCGAGCTCAAAAGCGCGCAGCCGGACAAATTCATCTATCTCGCGTATATGCGAGCGCCTCTCAAAAAGATCATGGATGAATACCGCATGCAGATACTCGCGCGCCTCGTGCCCGATTCGGAGGACATAGAGGACGCTATATACACCGCAGTGGACGAATGCCGCGTTTCCGGCATAACGTCTTACGCGGAAACGGATCCGATAAAGCTGTCGTAATTTAAGAGGAATACCATGGCAAAAAGACTGATAGTAAAATTGGGTGAGGATATACTCCGCAAAAAATGCCGCGAAGTGACGGAATTCGACGACCGTCTCGCTTCGCTGCTCGACGATATGAAGGAAACGATGACGGACGCGGACGGTGTGGGACTTGCGGGTCCGCAGGTAGGCGTGCTCAAACGCGTTGCGGTGATAAGCCCCAACGGCAAGAAGTTTTACGAGTTCGTCAACCCGACTATTGTGCGTTCTTCCGGCAGCCAGATATGCCGCGAAGGCTGTCTGAGCGTTCCAGGGATAAACGGAGACGTCGAACGCCCCAAGTGCATCGAGGTAAAAGCTCAGGACAGGCACGGTAAACCGTTCGTTCTCAAAGCCGAGGGCTTTCTGGCTAACATCTGCTGTCACGAATTCGACCATCTCGACGGCATACTTTTCATCGACAAGATGATACGCAAGGAGAAGTGATATGCGCGTTTTGTTCATGGGCACGCCCGCGTTCGCTCTTACCGTGCTCGAAGCGCTTTGCGAGTCGCGGCACGAAGTCGTTTGCGCGGTGACCCAACCCGATAAGCGCGGCGACCGCGGCGCACTGACCGCTCCGCCCGTAAAAATATTCGCGGAACGACGCGGCATACCGGTGCGGCAGTACGCAAAAGTGCGTCTCGAAGGAGCGGAGGAGCTGCGCGCGTTCGGCGCGGATATATTCGTCACCGCGGCTTACGGACAGCTTCTCAGCCGCGAGATACTCGATATCGCAAAATACGGGACGGTAAACGTGCACGCGTCGCTCCTTCCCGCATATCGCGGCAGCTGCCCGGTGCAGCGCGCGATAATGAACGGCGACAAACTTACGGGCGTTACGATAATGCAGACCGCGGAAGGTTTGGATACCGGGGATATATTGTTGCAAAAGACGATTCCCATAACGGATGACGATACTTCCGCGACGCTCATGGATAAGCTCGCTTCTCTCGGAGCGGAAGCTCTACTCGAATTTCTGGATAAGCTCGAAGCGGGCGAGATAACTCCGCAAAAGCAGGATGAGAGCAAAGCTACGTATTATCCCATGCTCACCAAAGCCGACGGAAAAATCGACTGGTCGCTTCCCGCGGATAAAACGGACTGCATCATCCGCGGAGTCACGCCTTGGCCGGGCGCATATACTTTCCGCGCAGGCAAGATGCTCAAAGTGCACCGCGCGCACGCCGAAAGCTGCGATATAGATATGCCCGCCGGCAGCGTAATAAAAGCGGACAAAAGGGGAGTGTCGGTACGCTGCGGGAGCGGCGCGCTCGTGCTCGAAGAAGTGCAGCTCGAAGGCAAAAAGCGCATGTGCTGCGCCGACTTTCTGAACGGATGTAAACTTGCTCCCGGAGAGATCCTTGGATGAACGGGAAATTCGAATCGGAAAACGCCGCGTATGACGCGCTCAGAAGCATACTCGTCGGCGGCGCATATTCTTCGGTAGCGCTCGACCGTATTCTCGGACACATATCCGAAAACTCTCGCGCAAAAACTACCGCTCTCGTATACGGCACGCTGGATAAAAGCGTCGCTCTCGACTATGCGATATCTTTGCTTGCAAAGCGCGCGCCCAAACCCAAACTCGCGGTGCTGCTCAAACTCGCACTGTACGAAGCGCTGTTCGGCGGCACTCCGGTGTACGCCGCGGCAGACAAGTACGTTACGATAGCAAAAACGCGCATGAGAGGCTCGGAGAAATTCGTGAACGCGGTCATGCGGGCGACTCACGGGCTCGATTTTCCGAAAGACGGGGAGGATCCCGCCTCGGTATCCGTTGAGTTCAGCAGACCCGAATGGCTGGTAAAGCGTATGTTCGACGACTTCGGCCCCGACAGGACGCGGTCGATCCTTGCGGCGAAACTGCCCGAAATGACGCATATCCGCCGCAACCGCAGAACGATATCCGAGGCCGGTTTTTCCGCCGAGGTTGAGAAAAATGCGGATATTTTGCGCACGGACCGCGGGTACTATGTCTCGCGAAGTACGTTAAAAACTCTCGATCCTTCCGTTTTTACCGCGCAGTCGCTTGCCTCTGTCTATGCTGCGGAGGCGTATACGAAGGGACTCGGCGGAAAAGTAAGGATACTCGACCTTTGCGCCGCACCCGGCGGGAAATCCGTATATATGTCCGAGCTTCTGCCCGAGGCGGAGATCATCGCCTGCGACGTGCATCCGCACCGCGTCAATCTCATAAAGTCGTATGCCGCGCGTATGAAAGCGATTAACGTAACTGCCGTCGTGCACGACGCGACAGTACCGAACGACGAGTGGAAAGAGGCGTTCGACTTCGTGGTATGCGACGTACCGTGTACGGGCAGCGGGCTCTTATGTACTTCACCCGATATATTACTCGGAAAGTCGGACGAAGATGTCTCTTCGCTTGCGGAAGTACAGTCCGCGATATTATCCGTGGCGGCGGGATACGTCGCACACGGCGGCAGGCTCGCTTATTCCACATGTTCGCTGCTCACCGAAGAGGACGAAGCGATAACGGACAGATTCATATCGTCGCACCCTGATTTTGTTCCGCTTACCGAAAGTTTCGGCAAAGGACGTGAGGACTGCGGAAGGATAAGATTTTTCCCGGACACCGACGGCTGCGACGGATTTTATATCGCGAGGTACGAACGCACATGAAAACGCTGCTTCTCGATCACGACAGGGACGGTATCCGCGATCTGCCGCTCATACGCGATCTTCCCGCATATCGGGCGGGACAGATATATAAGTGGCTGCTTTCGGGCGTAGGGTTCGACGGCATGACGGATATACCTAAGGACTTGCGAGCAAAACTCTCCGAGCTCTATACGGATATCGGAGCGAAGATAATCAAAACCGCAAGATCGAACGACGGCACGGAAAAATATTTATACGAACTTGCGGATGGTGAACTCATCGAAGGCGTACTCATGAAATACAAGTACGGGCGGACGTTGTGCGTTTCTACCCAGGTAGGCTGCCGCATGGGGTGCGCTTTCTGCGCCTCGGGCAGGAACGGGCTCGAACGCAACCTGTCTTCGGGTGAAATGCTCTCCGAACTGCTCTGCGCCAACGCGCGGCTCGGCAGTGAGCGAGTGGGCAACGTCGTGCTCATGGGCAGCGGGGAGCCGCTGGATAATTATGAGAACGTAACTAAATTTATCCGCACGATGTCCGAATGCGATCTCGTCGGGCAGCGCAGCGTCTCTCTTTCGACCTGCGGGCTCACAGACAAGATCCGAGCGCTCGCCGACGACGGATTTTCCGTCACTCTGTGCCTGTCGCTGCACTCGCCGTTCGACGACAGACGGATGCGCGTGATGCCCACGGCACGCGCATACAAACTTGCGGACATAATGTCTGCCGCGCGGTATTACTTTGAAAAAAGCGGACGGAGAGTGATCGTGGAGTACGCCATGATGCGCGGCTTCAACACGCGCGACGAGGACGCGCGCGAACTCCGCAGGCTGACGAAGAATTTCCCATGTCATATAAACCTCATCCCGCTCAACGACACCGACTCCGGTCTTCCCGGAGTGACGGGCAAAGAAGCCAAAGAATTTCTCGGCAAGCTGGAAGCACTCGGCGCTTCCGTCACCGTGCGAAGATCGCTCGGCGAAGACATCGAAGGTGCCTGTGGTCAGCTCAAAAGAAGATATACGGAAAATTTACACACGGAGGACGAACATGGCGGTTAAAGCTGCTCCTTCCATACTCAGCGGAGATTTCTCACGCATGGGGGAGGAAGTTACCAGAATGGAGCGCGCAGGCGCTGATATGATCCATTGCGACGTGATGGACGGGATCTTTGTGCCTAATCTGACGTTCGGGCACAAAATGGTCGCGGACCTGCGGAAATACGCGACCACGCCTTTGGACGTACATCTTATGATCGACCGTCCCGAGCGCTATCTCGACAGATATGTGGAAGCGGGCGCCGACAGACTGTGTTTCCATGTCGAAGCGACGAAAACGGTTCTCGTCAATCTCGAGCGCATACGCGCCGCCGGGCTCAAAGCGGGTATCGCGATATGCCCCGAAACGAGCGCGGAAAGCATATTCGATTATCTGTCTTACTGCGATTTCGTGATCGTCATGGGCGTACACCCGGGATTCAGCGGACAGAAGTATATCCCGAATACGACAAACAAGCTCAAAGCTCTTAAAAAAGAGATAGCGGATCGCGGACTGTCCGTGCAGCTGGAAATGGACGGCGGGGCGAACGAAGCGAACGTCGCCGCGATAGCCGCGGCGGGCGCCGACGTCATCGTGTCCGGCAGCTGCGCGTTCAACACCCCCACTCCCGAAAAGGTGATAGCCACGTTTCAGGGCAGGGCGTGATTAACGCTTCTCCGTTCCGCCGCATATATTCGGAATGGAGGAGAGCTATGCCCAGGATAATATGTATCAGAATGCCGGCACCGCTGAGACCGCTTTTCCGCTTTCTCTGCCGCCGCAAACGAATGAAGAACGAAAACGAATAAAACGCACGGGCGCCGCAGCAATCAGCTTTGCTGCGGCGCTCCAGATATCATGCCGTTATTTATAAATTTATATTGACAAAACGTAAACTTATATGTTATAATAAGTCAAAATTTCACGCGCCCCGCTTGCGGAATGCGCGAAAGTATTTGAGGAGGAGATAATGGGAAATACGAACAGATTCGGCACGCTGCTGCATTTTGTGCGGCATATCGGAGATATGATAGCTGCCGGCGGGAAAAAGCGCATATTTTACGCGATCACCAACATCATCTGGATAGCTGTAGGAGTTGCCGCCGCGATCGGTTTCAAACTTCTTATTGACGTAACTTTCAGCGGAGAATTTAATATCATAGTCGGCATCATCCTCATCATCGTCTGCGCGGCAGCGGCGGTAGCGTGCGTGCTCGAAGGTTTTCTTGCGCAAGTCATATTGATTTTCGTTTCTTTTGCCGGTATTTTCAATCCCGAGGAGCGCGGCGGAAACGTCGTCTCGTTCGTCATTGCGCTGCTGACCGTTGCCGGAGCGGTCACCGCCTGCATCATATTACTTACGACGCTATGACAGATACCGTAAGTGACGTGATACGGTACGACACCGAAATATAAAACTTATAAGAAATGCGACAGAAGCGGTGGGGAAGATATCCCCGCCGCTTTTCGCGCGCATAAAAGAAATGACCGGCTCACATGCCGGTCAGTCTGATATCGTTAATTTTCTTTATTCAGCGTTCTCTTGCAGCGAGTGCAGACATATACACTCTTCACATGTCCGTCGATATCCAGCTTCATCTTATGGACGTTAGCGCTGAAAGATCTTACGGTGTGTCTGTTCGAGTGGCTGACGTTTTTACCTGCGGTCCTGCCTTTGCCGCACAGTGCGCATACCTTGCTCATTCCTTGCTTAGCCTCCGTTTTCGTTTTACCGTAATACTATATCACTGCGGCGAAAGAAATGCAAGTGTTTTGAGCATATTTTTGAATATTATAAAAAATTTTTAAGTATAGTTGTATTAAAATTCGGTTAGGCGGATAAAATCTCTTGCATTTTATTTTGCTTTGGAGTAAAATAGAAATGTGTTGCGGATGTGAAAAATCGAGATACGCTTTTGGCACACCGCTTCGTTAAACTGCATTTGTTTCTGAAACTTGCGGCATATGAGCAAGACGGAGGATATACGATATCATGGCATTGAAGACCATCAACGGTGCGGCGCTCAGAAAGATGATACTCAACGGCGCCAAGCTCCTTGACAATAATAAACAACATGTGGACTCGCTGAACGTTTTCCCGGTACCCGACGGAGACACGGGCACGAACATGTCTCTCACCCTTATTTCCGCGGCGAAAGAAGTCACGGCTTGTCCCAACAATAACATAGACGCGCTTTGCGAAGCCGTCTCGAAAGGAGCGCTCAGGGGAGCGCGCGGTAACAGCGGCGTCATCACGAGCCAGATACTCAAAGGAATGACGATGGTGCTGTCCGGCTGCAGCGAAGAGATCACGGTAAAAGATCTCGCGGCAGCCATGGATAAGGGCGTGGAGATCGCTTATAAGGCAGTCACCAAACCCCAGGAAGGAACGATACTGACGGTCATCCGCATGATGAGCGAGCAGGCGGCAAAATATGCGAAAAGAGCAAACGGCAACGTGCTCGACTTTTTCACTTCCGTTCTCAAAGCGGGCGAAGAAGCTCTTAAGCTCACGCCCGAGCTTTTGCCCGTGCTCAAAAAAGCGGGCGTCGTCGACGCAGGCGGCCGCGGTCTGCTCATAGTATTCCAGGGCTTCTACAATAGCCTTACGGGCAACGAAGAAGTCAACCTGGATTTCGACGACAGTATACGCAAGGCGACGGAAGGTCGTCCCGCAAACAATTACGAGCAATTCCATGCCGATCTCACTTCGCTGGATTCCATAGAATTCGCATATTGCACGGAATTTTTCGTCATCAATCTGAAGCCGGAGGCGAAGGAGTCGGATATCGACGTATTCCGTAACCGACTTATGGAGATAGGCGACTGCGTGCTCGTCATAGGCGACCTTTCCATGGTCAAAGTGCACGTTCACACTAATAATCCCGGTCAGGCGCTCTCTTACGCGCTCGAGCTCGGCGAACTCGACAGGATCAAGATCGAAAACATGCTCGAGCAGAACAGAGTGCTCCTCGCTCACCGCGAAGAGACGGAACTCAAACCTTACGGCATGGTATCCGTATGCTCGGGCGAAGGCATGGCTTCCATATTCAAAGACCTGATGGTGGACGAGATCATCGAAGGCGGACAGACCATGAACCCGAGCGCAGACGATATCGCAAGTGCCTGCGATAAGATCAACGCAACGGATATTTTCGTTTTCCCAAACAACAAAAACATCATCCTTGCCGCCGAGCAGGCGAAAGAGATAAGCAAACGCAACATCCACGTCGTCAAGACTACGAACGTGCCTCAGGGGCTCAGCGCCGTACTTGCATTCAATCCGCAGGATTCGGTAGACGACAATCTCGAAAGCATGGAAGAGGCGAGGGAAGCCGTCAAAGTGGGAAGCGTGACTTTCGCCGTGCGTAAAACCTCCATCGACGGATTCGACCTCGAAGAAGGCGACATCATAGGACTGAGCGACAAGAGCATCATCGCCAAGGGCAGCGATCCCGAATCGGTAGCCATGGAGATCGTAGACAGTCTTATCGACGACGATATCAGCACGATCACCCTTTACTACGGTTACAAGACGAAAGAGGACGACGCAAACGCGCTCACCGAAAAGATAGCGGAAAAATATCCCGACTGCGACGTGGACGCGCATAACGGAGGTCAGGCGCTGTACTACTATATAATAGCGCTCGAATAAGATAATATTTTTCACGGGCGGCATGAGCCGCCCTTTTGTTTTGATATGCGCCTTGAAGATATAAAAGGACTGGGAACAAAGAGGATAGAGAAACTGAAAGCGAGCGGCATAACCGATCCGCTCGATATCCTTTTGCTTTTCCCGTGCGATTATTTCGACAGACGCGCCGTCATCGATTGGAACGCATTGCCGGCAGGAAGCAACGTGATATTCGAAGCCGAGCAGGTAAGATCTCCCGTACTCAGGCACATAAGACGGGGGCTGAGTTATGTGAAAGGCGAGTTCGAGTCCTTCGGCACGCGCGTGGTCTGCACCTGGTTCAATCAGGATTATGTATACCGCAGACTCGTGCTCGGCGGCAGGATCATAGTTTCGGGAAAGCTGAAAAAAACGACGAGTTATGCAGAGATCTCCGCTCCGCGCATCATCGCGGACCGCGATGGCGATATAGTCCCGATATATAAACTTCCCGACGGGCTCAATCAGAAACTCATGTCCGAAGCCGTGCGCACGGTGCTCGGCAGCGTATCGCTTAAAGGCTATGTAAGCGAAGAAGCGGCAGCGGCGATCGGCATAATGCCCGTAGACCGCGCCATAAAAGAGGCGCATTTCCCGACAGATATCGCGCTCGCGCGGAAAGCTGCCCGCAGCGCCGCAGTGGAAAACCTCGCATACACGCTCTGCCTGTACCGACTGCTCAAAAGCGACGACAAGCGCACTCGCAATTATGCGGACCACACGAAAGAGCTTGCGCGCGCGATAGCCGACCTGCCTTTTGAGCTTACGCGCGACCAGCGCTCCGCGATAGAGGAGATAGTGCGCGAGCTGCGCTCGGACGAACGCATGAACATCCTGCTCCAGGGAGACGTCGGCAGCGGAAAAACGATAGTAGCGTTTCTCGCGGCGTACTATGCGGCGTTGTGCGGATATCAGACCGCGCTCATGGCTCCGACGGAGATACTTGCCCGTCAGCACTACGCAAAAGCGCGTGAATTTTTCGCGGACAAAAACATAAGCGTGGCGTGTCTTACGGGTTCCACGAGCGCGAAAGAACGTTCGGCGATACTTGACGGACTGTCGGACGGCAGCATAACGGTAGCCGTCGGCACGCACGCTCTCACGGGCAAAAACGTGCGCTTCCGCGATCTCGGGCTCACAGTGACGGATGAACAGCACCGCTTCGGAGTTTGTCAGCGCGGCAGTCTGGAAAACAAAGCGGGCAATGCCGACAACCTCGTAATGAGCGCCACGCCTATACCTCGCACGCTTGCGCTCTCGCTGTACGGGAAGCTGAAAACGGCGGATCTCAGGCAAAAACCGTCGTTAGAAAGCTGTATTATGACAGCCATAGTACCCGAAAGCAAGCTGAATGCCATGTACGGATATATCGCGGACAAAGCGCGCTCGGGAGAAAAGACATATATCGTCTGCCCGCGTATCGACAGCGAGGACGGCATATCCGCCTCAGCGCTTTACGCCGAACTTTCGCGCGGCGCGCTTCGCGGAGTAAAGGTCGGATTGCTGCACGGCAGAATGAGCGCGGCGGAGAAAGAAGCTGCCATGAACGCTTTTGCGTTCGGCGATACCCCAGTCCTCGTGTGCACTACGGTCGTAGAGGTGGGGATCGACGTGGGCGCCGCCACCACGATGGCGATATTCGGAGCGGACAGACTGGGACTGAGCCAGCTCCATCAGCTGCGCGGGCGTATCGGGAGGAGAGGACAAAAGAGCTATTGCTTCATCGTGCAGGGCGACGGAGCGGTCTCCGAGCGGCTCAGATTTTTGTGCGGCTGTTCGGACGGCTTCGCTCTCGCTGAATACGATTTCGATTCGCGCGGAGCGGGGGACTTTCTCGGTACCCGCCAGCACGGCACGGCGGAAACGTTCGCCGGCGTTAAGATCGACGCGGATATGCTGCGCAGCGCGGACAAACTTTCTTCGTTGCTGCTCGCCGATTCCGATACAGTCAAAGCGATCGCGTCCAAAGCGGACGGAAGAGAGGAGTTCATACGCTCGCTTTCACTTAATTGAAAATTTCACAAAATTCCGCTTGACAGAGTATAACTGCTTTGATATAATTGCTTTAACGATTTAGCAAGATAAAGTAATAAAGCAAAACGGAGACAGATCATGAGTAAAGTGCAGCTGCCGTTCGGGATGCAGGATTATCTGCCCGACGACTGTTACAACAAGACAAAAGCGGAAGACGCCATGTGCGGAGTCTTCTCGTCATACGGATATAAACGGGTGAGTACGCCTACGCTCGAATACTGCGACCTGTTCACGGCGGGCGGCACGATGTCCGAGAAACGTCTTTTCAAACTGACGGATACGGACGGGAGCCTGCTCGCCATGCGTGCGGACGTGACCATGCAGATATGCCGCATGTATGTCACGAGCATGACGGGAGTACAGCGCATGTATTATGCGCTCGACTCGTACGAGTATCTCGACGACTCCAACAGCGCGCGCGACCGCGAATTCGCGCAGACGGGCGTAGAACTCATCGGAGATACGGGTGCGGACGGCGAGCTTGAGGTGCTTGCGATGGCAGCCGACGCGCTCGCAAAAAGCGGACTCAAAAACTTTACGGTGGAGATAGGCCACGTCGATTATTTCGACGGTCTTGCCGAAGAGCTCGGTCTGGACGGCGCCGCCGCGTCAAAGTTGAAAAAGCTCATAAACAAAAAGGATATGCTGGGCGTGGAACTGTTCTTCCGCGAATCGGGGCTGAGCGACGAGAGCAAGGAAAGCATACTTTCGCTGCCTTCGCTGTTCGGCGGTAGCGAGACGCTGGACAGAGCGGAAAAACTCTGCTCGGGCAGCAAGAGCAAAGAAGCGATAGATCGGCTGAGATATCTTCTCGGCAAACTCGACCGCATGGGACTCGGCAAATATTTCTCCATAGACCTCGGCATTGTGTCCGCCAACGAATATTATACGGGCATCGTCATAAAAGGGATGTGCGCGGATCTCGGCGTATCCATCCTCGACGGCGGCAGATACGATTCTCTGTGTTCCCGCTGGGATAAGCCGACAAAAGCGATCGGTTTTGCGATAGGAACGCGCCGTCTGCTTTCGGCACTCAGGAATCAGGGGATGAGAGAAAAGGCGCCCGAAGCGGACATCGCATACGCCGTCGCCGACTGCGACGAGAAGATAGTGCGCTCCGCGGTGGAAAAACTGCGCCGTAAAAATATCGTCGTACAGGTGTTCGGCGACGAGGAAACACTGATAAATCATTGCAGGGAAAAAGGCATAAGTAAGGCGATATTGTTCGACGGCGCGCCTATCGAATTGACTATCGCCGCAAAAGGGGGTAAAATATGATAACGGTGGCTCTTGCAAAAGGCAGGCTCGCGCAGAAGGCTACGGAGCTGCTCGAAAAATGCGGACTCGGGCTGGACGAGCTTAAAGTGGAGACGCGGAAGCTCGTACTGTTCGACGACAGCGGCAAATACCGTTTCGTATTCGTCAAGCCGAGCGACGTGCCCACGTATGTGGAACGCGGCGTAGCCGATTTCGGCGTAGTCGGCAAGGATACCCTGCTCGAAGCGGATAAAGACATCTACGAGATCGTCGATCTGAAATTCGGCGCATGCCGACTCTGCGTGTGCGGCTATCCCGATTCGCTGGAAAAAGCGGGCGGCGTGCTTCGCGTGGGGACAAAATACCCGCATGTCACGAAAGAATACTTCGGTTCGCGCGGCAAGACGGTGGATATAATCAAGCTGAGCGGCTCCGTCGAACTTGGTCCCGTGATGGGACTTTCCGACGTCATAGTGGATATCGTGGAAAGCGGCAAGACGCTGGAAGCAAACGGACTTAAAGTACTCGAAGAAGTGTGTAATTGCAGCGCACGTCTCGTAGTCAACCGCGTGAGCTTAAAGACAAAAAAGGAACTTGCGCCGCTGTTCGATAAGATCCGCGCAAACGTATAAGAGGTAACGACAATGCTAATAACAAACAGAGCCGACGGGCTCAGACGCATATATTCGCGAAAGAAAACTCTTGCCGAAGGCGCAAAAAAGAGCGTCGAAGAGATAATTTCGCTCGTAAGAGAAAAGGGCGACGAAGCGCTTTTCTCCCTCGCCGAAAAATTCGACAGAGTAAAACTCGACAAGAGCAGCATACGCCTCGGCGAAAAAGAGATCGCCGCGGCTTACGACAAAGTGTCTCCCGAGCTTCTCGCCGCGCTCCGCCGCGCCAAAGCAAATATCGAAGAATATCACAAAAAACAGTTGCTTCCAGGAGCGCTCGACGAAACTCGCCCCGGAGCACGTACCGGGTATATGATCCGTCCAGTATCCCGCGCAGGCATATACGTCCCGGGAGGAAAGGCATCATACCCGAGCTCCGTGCTTATGACTGCGATACCCGCGCGCGTCGCGGGAGTGCGGGACGTGATAATGTGTACTCCCGGTACGTCTCCGCTCACTATCGTCGCCGCCGCCGAATGCGGCGTGAGCGCGATATACCGCATAGGCGGAGCGCAGGCGGTAGCGGCGATGGCGTACGGCACCGAGTCCGTCCCCAAGGCGGACGTGATATGCGGACCGGGGAACATGTACGTTACGGAAGCCAAGCGGCTCGTATACGGCGATGCGGGCATAGACATGATCGCGGGTCCGAGCGAGATACTCATCATTGCCGACGATTCGGCGGATCCCGAATTTCTCGCCGCCGATCTGCTCTCGCAGGCGGAACACGACGAAATGGCAATGGCGATCCTCGTCACGACGGACGAAAAACTCGCAAAAAAGACTTCGGACGCAGTAGAGCGCCGCGTGAAAGAGCTTCCCAAAGCGGCGATCGCCGGCAGATCGATAAACGATTTCGGAACGATAATAGTGGCTGAAAGCCCGGAAGAATGCGTGAGCATTTCGGACGAAGTAGCTCCCGAACACCTCGAACTCTGCGTGAAAGACCCGAAGGCGCTGCTTCCGCTCGTGCATAACGCCGGCGCGGTTTTCATGGGACATTGGTCTCCCGAACCGCTCGGCGACTACTATGCCGGCACCAACCACGTGCTTCCCAACGGCGGCACCGCAAGATATTTCTCCGCGCTCGGAGTGTCGAACTTCGTGAAGCGGATAAGCCTGATCGAATACGATAAAGACGCGTTGCTCGGCTGCGCGGACGATATAATCGCGCTTGCCGAAGCCGAAGGACTTACGGCTCACGCGAATTCGATAAGAGTAAGAAAGGAGAACGGAAAATGAGAAAAGCGACGGTATCGCGCAAGACCAAAGAAACGGATATAACGCTCACGCTCTGCCTCGACGGTTCGGGCAAAACGGATATAGATACGGGGATAGGCTTTTTCGACCACATGCTCACGGCGCTTGCCGTGCACGGCGGAATGGATCTCGCCGTAAAATGCCGCGGAGACCTCAACGTAGACGGACATCACACCGTGGAAGACATAGGTATAGTATTCGGCAAAGCGCTCTCGGAAGCTCTCGGCGACAAGAAAGGCATACGCCGCTTCGGCTGCGCTTACGTTCCCATGGACGAATCGCTCGCACGCAGCGTGATCGACCTGTCCGGCAGGGCGTATCTGAACTTCGACGCTACGGGGCTCAGCGGTATGATAGGCGGGTACGACTCTTCGCTCACCGAGGAATTCTTCACCGCCGTATGCTCGAACGCATTCATGAACGCGCACATCGACGTCATCCGCGGCAGGAACGCTCACCACATCTGCGAAGCCGTGTTCAAATCTTTCGCCCGCGCGCTGAAAGAAGCCAAAAAGGTGACGGGAGACGATATCCCCAGCACGAAGGGAAGTTTATGACGACCATATTTCCCGCGATAGATATTTACAACGGCAAGGCAGTGCGGCTGCTCGGCGGCAGTTACGATAAGGTCACGGTATACGGAGATCCTGCCGATATCGCAAAAAAATTCGCCGACTGCGGCGCGGAGTGGGTGCATGTCGTGGATCTCAACGGAGCGGAAGGCTCGGGCGACAATTTCCGTATCATAGAAAAGATAGCGTCCGGTCCGCTCAAAGTACAGTCGGGCGGCGGACTGCGAGGCGAAGCGAGAGTGCGCTCTCTCTTCGACGCGGGCGCGGAACGCGCCGTGCTCGGTACCGTCTGCGTATCCGATCCCGAACTTACTTCGCGGCTGCTCGATGAGTATGGCGAAAAGATAGTCTGCGGGCTGGACGTAAAAGACGGCAAAGTAGCTGTGCGCGGCTGGAAGGAGAAAGACGCACGTACACCGTTGCAGCTCGGCAAAGAGCTCAAAGCCGCGGGCGCAAAATACTTTCTGTTTACCGACATTTCGCGCGACGGTATGCTCACGGGCGCAAACGTCAAAGCCACGGCGGAGCTGCAACGCGAGCTGGGCATAAACGTTATCGCGAGCGGCGGTGTAGCGGGCATGGACGATATCAGAGCCATCGCGGACGCCGGCATATACGGCGCGATAATAGGCAAAGCGTATTACGAAAATAAAATAGACATCGAAGAGGCACTCGAATATGTACGATCTTAAATTCGACGAAAAAGGACTCATACCCGTCGTCACCGTCGACGCGGTAACGAACGAAGTACTGATGCAGGCTTACATGAACGAAGAAGCACTGCAAAAAACGCTGGAAACGGGCGAAGCCCACTATTGGTCGCGCTCGCGCGGCAAGCTGTGGCATAAGGGCGAGGAAAGCGGACACTTCCAGAAAGTAAAGCGCCTGCTCGCCGATTGCGACCGCGACTGTCTGCTGCTCGAAGTCGAACAGGTCGGCGGAATAGCATGCCATACCGGCAGCCGCTCATGCTTTTTCAACGAGATAAAGGATTTCGGCGACAGACCGGGCAACGCAAAAGTCCTTCGTGTACTTGCGGATACCATAAAAGACAGAGCAGAACACCCCAAAGAGGGCTCATATACCGACTATCTTCTCGCCAAAGGCGTGGAAAAGATATGCAAAAAGGTAGGGGAAGAATCCACAGAAGCCGTCATAGCCGCAATGAAGGACGACAACAAAGAGCTTGCCAACGAGATAGCCGATCTGTTCTATCATCTTTTCGTGCTCATGCGTGCGCGCGGCATGGACTATACCGAAATATTCAAAGTCCTCGAAGAGCGCCACGACTGCGGAGCCGATACTCCCGCACGCGAAGCCAAGCCAAAGAAGAACAAATAAAAGCTAAAGCGCAAAAAGTCGCATAAAAAAGTCGTAAAACCGAGTTAAAATCGTTGACAAAGCGCCGCGATTTTAATATAATAGTTTGGCAAGTGACGAAATGAAGGAGGTGCGTTAGAGAAATGGCAGTACCCAAGAGAAAACAATCGAAACAGAGAAGCAGCACCAGATACGCTCAGTGGAAAGTAAAGCCGGTGGCTCTCAGCGAGTGTCCGCAGTGCCACGAGCTTAAAAAGTCTCATCAGATTTGCCCCAAGTGCGGTTACTACGACGGCGTGCAGGTAGTTGAGCAGAAAGAAGAAAAGAAATGATCTCTCATGACCCTTTACTTGCTAAAGGGTCATTTGATTATAAACGAGATAAAGTGTCGCGATAATGAAAGTATATATCGACGTAATGGGCGGGGATCGTCCCGCGGAAATAATTCAGGGCGCCGTTTCGGCAGCGAAAGAGCATGCTGACATCACCATTGTGCTTGCGGGCAGCCGCGAGCTCATATCGGACGCGCTCTCGGGCGCCGGGATCCCCGATAACATCGAAACGAAATACACCTCCGAGGTCATAACGAACGACGATTCTCCCACCATGGCGATAAAAACGAAGAAAGATTCCTCTCTCGTCCGCGTTTTCGACATGCTCGCGAAAGACGACGAAGCTCTCGGCGTCATCTCTGCGGGAAGCACGGGAGCCGTCCTTACGGGCGCGACTCTTCTCATAGGCAGGATGGAGGGCATTTACCGTCCCACTCTCATATCCCATCTTCCGACGATGGACGGCGGCTCGGTATGTATAACCGACTGCGGGGCGAATATGGATTCTCACCCCGAGTGGCTCGTACAGTTCGCCGTGATGGGAAGCGCCTATATGCGCGCCATGACGGGGAAAGAAGAGCCGCGTGTCGCGCTGCTCAACGTAGGCACCGAAGATCATAAAGGCAACACTCTGCTGCGCGAAACGTATCCGCTCCTTAAAAGCAGCGATCTGAATTTCGTAGGCAACATGGAAGCTCGCGACACCCTTACGGGCAAGTACGACGTGGTGGTGTGCGACGGTTACGACGGGAACGTTCTTCTCAAAGGCAGCGAAGGCGCCGCTAAGATGGTCATGAAAGCGCTCAAAAACGCGATAATGTCTTCGCTTTCCGCCAAGATCGGATACCTGTTCATGAAAAAGGCTTTCTCCAAACTGCGCCGCGACATGGACTACAACAACTACGGAGGAGGGGTTTTCCTCGGCACGAAAAAGCCGGTGATCAAAGCGCACGGTTCGTCAAACGCCGCCGCGATAAAGCAGTGCGTCAACCAGCTCATCTCCATACGCCGCGGCAACGTATACGACGTGATACGCAAAGGTATCGACGACAGCGCGAAATGACTGAAAAGGATATATCGAAGATAGAAAACATCATAGGCTGCGCGTTCAAAGACAAAACGCTTCTTGAACGCGCTTTCGTTCATTCTTCGTACGCAAACGAACACGACGTATGCTCGTACGAACGTCTGGAATTTCTCGGCGACGGCGTGCTCGGACTGATAGTCGCCGAAATGCTTTATAAGGCAGACGGCGACGAAGGAATCATGACGGTACGCCGCAGCATGATAGTCTCTTCCGAGCCTCTCGAGGACGCCACTGTCGCCGCGGGACTGAGCGAGTTCGTTCTCTACGGCAACGGCGAGCGCAACAACGATCATTCGGACAGCAAGGTCCTTGCCGACGTATTCGAAGCGGTACTCGGAGCCGTATATCTCGACGCGGGATACGAAAAAGCGGCGGAGTTCGTGGAGCGTTTTCTCGGCGACCGTATACGCGAAGTGATGACATCGGGGAAGCGCAACTACAAAGGCGAGCTCCAGGAATACTGCCAGGCGCATAAGCTGAAACTTGCCGAATACGAGGTTACCGAAAGCGAACGTGACGGCAGACCGCACTTTGCGGCGACGGTAAGAGCCGCAGGCGTGACTGCCCGAGGCGAAGGCAGGCGCAAGCGCGACGCCGAACAGGAAGCGGCAAAATACGCGCTGGAAAAACTTCACGAACTCGGGAAATAGATTGCTTTTATATGAAGCACGTGGTATAATATTTCATAGAGGTTTTTGCTGTGAAATTCAAAAAGATGGAAATAAACGGATTCAAGTCCTTTGCTGACAAGACGGATATCAAATTCGGCGAAGGTGTCACGGCGATAGTCGGACCCAACGGGTGCGGCAAGAGCAACGTGGCTGATTCCATCCGTTTCGCGCTCGGCGAGCAGTCGTCCAAAACGCTGCGCGGCGGCAATATGCAGGATGTTATCTTCGGCGGCACCGAGAAACGAAAATCGCAGTCGTTCTGCGAAGTGTCTCTGTATTTCGATAATACGGAGCACATTTTTCGCGATCTCAATTTCGACGAAGTCGTTATCACCCGTAAACTTTTCCGCAGTAACGAGAGCGAGTATCTCATCAACAAAACGCCCTGCCGCAGAACGGATATCATCGAAGCTCTGCGTGACAGCGGCGTCGGCAAAGAGGGTTATTCGATAATAGGTCAGGGCAAGATAGACGAGCTCATCTCGTCCAAGCCCGAAGACCGCCGCAGCATATTCGACGAAGCCGCGGGAATATCCAAATTCAAAGCTAAGAAGATAGAGTCCGAGCGCCGCCTCGTGCGCACGCGGGACAGTCTTTCGCGTATCACGGACATACTCAACGAAAAAAGCAAACAGCTGGCGCCGCTCACAAAGCAGGCGCAGAACGCACGCAAATATCTCGAGCTTTACGAGCAGCTCAAAAATTACGAGATCAATATTTATCTCCACCAGTACGAGACTACGACGGAGACCAAAAATTTCATCATCGAAAAGCGCAACGAACTCATTAAAAAGCTGGAAGAGTGCCGCGCGGCGGGCGAGATAGCCGTCGATAACTACAACCGCACCATGGCGGAGATAAACAATACGGACGAGACTATCGCAAAGCATAACGACGAGCTCGTCAGTCTTTCCGTCGCGCAAGCCACGAACAGCGGTCAGATAGAGACCATACTCAGCGAAGTGCGCTATATAACAGAAAAGTGCGACGGATATCTTTCGGATATCTCCAGATACGAAGCGGACATACGCAATGCCGAAAAGTCGATCGCCGAGGCGCTCGCGCTGAAAGAGGAAAAGAGTGCTCTCATCGCCGGAATGAAGAGCAAGGCGGAGGAGACGGATACTGCCTGGCGGGACACCATGGACAAGATCGCCGCGTCCGAAGGCGAAGAGGAAAAAAGCCATCGCTCTCTCATAGAAGCTATGGAAAAGCTCACCGAGATCAAGGCGAACATGAGCAAACTGCTCACCGAACGCGAAGGTCTGGAAAGCAGCATAACTTCTTTGCGCGCGCGGGTGGAGACCTCGACCGCAGCCAATGCGGATAAAAAACGCACTGCGAAAGAGCTCGGCGACCGCCTCGCCGCGGAAAAACAGAAACGCGCCGAAGCGGGAAAGCGTCTGGACGAAGATTCCCGAAAAAACAACGAGAACCTCGCTTCGCTCTCTAAACTGAACGCCGAACTCACCAAGATAAACGCCAAATATTATACGATGACGGAGAGACGGGATCTCTTCACCAAGCTGCGCGACGAGAACGGAAGTTTCGAACGCAGCGTATCGAGACTGCTCGCCGCCGCAAAAACGGATAAGGAACTGTCCTCGCGCATCGAAGGCGTGGTCGCGCATATCATACAGGTCCCCAAAGCATACGAGACTGCGGTGGAGATGGCTCTCGGCGGAGCGGTGCAGAACATCATAACCAAGACCGAGGATGAAGCCACTTACATAATCAACGAACTCAAAAAACGCTCGTTCGGCAGAGTGACCTTCCTTCCCATGTCCACCATCCGTCCGCGCAACCTGCGCGACGACGCGAGAAGCTACCTAAACGCGGAAGGCTGCTTCGGCGTCGCCGCCGATCTCGTTTCTTACGACAGCAAGTACGATAACATCGTGCGCTGGTTGCTCGGTACGACCGTTATCGTGGACAATATCAAAACGGGCATACGCATAGCGCGCGCGTCGCGCTACGCTTTCCGCATAGTGACGCTCGACGGCGATATAATCAATCCCGCGGGTTCGATCACGGGCGGCAGCAAAAAAGCGGATGTCGCCAACGTATTCGCATACGACCGCGAACTGCGCGAAATGGAAGAACAGCTTTCGGGTGTCAAAGAAAAGATCTCCGCTTACGAAAAGGAGATCTCGCGGATAACCGCGGAGCAGGGAACGCTTACGCTCGAGATAAAGAAACTCTCGTCCGAGACCCACGACCTCGACGTATCCATCGCCGCGCACGAACAGCAATACATAAAACTTACCGGCGAAACGGAAGATACCGACAGGGAACTCGGCGAACAATCCGCTCAGCTCCTTGCCTGGGAGACGCGCGTCGGCGAGATCACGCGCGACATAAACTCGGTAGGCGAGCTGGAAGACCTCACCCGTAGCCGTAAAGAGAGTGCTTTGGGCGAAGGCGCGCAAAATTCGGATATCGTCAACGAGCTGCGCGAATCGGCGGACAAACTGCATGCCGAGCTCACGTCGCTTCGCATAGATATCGCCGCGGCGGAAAACGAACTCGCAAATACCGACAGGGATATCGAAAGACTGGGCGGAGCGATAAACTCCGCAAAGAGCGAGATCGAACGTCTGCGCGCAAGCTACGACGAGCAGAACGCTCAGGCGGAAGCAAAGCGCGCGGAAGCGGAAAAAATACGTCTCAGTATAGGCGAGAACGACAGCAACCGCGTCGCTGAGCTCAAAAAGCTGATAACGGGTTTCGGCGAATACAAGATCAAGATCCAGAACGATCTCAACGCATACGACGCCGAACGTATCCGTCTCGCAAACGAGCTCAACGAACTGACCGAACTGCGTAACGCCGAAGACCTCAAACTGCAGAAAGTGGATACCGATCTCGAACAGATGCAGCAGCGCATAAGCGAAGTTTATAAGCTCACTTACGAAGAATGCGTGCCTCTCCGCAGCGAAGATTTCGAGATCGAAAGCGGTATAGAAGAAGCGCAGAAACTGCGCCGCAGGATAGAGAACCTCGGGCACGTGAACCTCGGCGCCATAGAGGAATGCGAAGCGCTTTACGCCGAATACAACGAGATGGAAAAGCAGCGCGACGACCTGTCCGATGCCGAACGCGATCTCGTAAAAATAATCTCCGATCTTTCCAAGGAGATGAAAACGGTATTCACCGAAAAATTCAGGCAGATCAACGACAACTTCAAGGTGATATTCCGCGAACTTTTCGACGGCGGTACGGCGGAACTTTCGCTTACCGAACCCGGTCCGGGCGAGGACGAACTGTCCGCGGGCGTGGAGATCAAGGCGCAGCCGCCGCAGAAGAAACTGCAGCTGCTTTCTCTGCTCTCGGGCGGAGAAAAGGCAATGACGGCGATAGCGATACTTTTTGCGATACTCAAACTCCGCCCCATGCCTTTCTGTGTGCTCGACGAGATAGAAGCGGCTCTCGACGATGCAAACGTGCTCCGCTTTGCAAAGTATCTCAAACGATTCAGCCGCGGAACGCAGTTCATCGTGATAACCCACCGTAAGCCCACCATGGAACTTGCGGACGCGCTGTACGGCGTGACCATGGAAGAAAAAGGCGTATCCAAGATGGTATCCGTCAAACTCGCAGACGCCGTCAAACTCGCCGAATAACGGAGGATGACAGATGGGTCTTTTCGCAAAGATCAAAGAAGCTCTTAAAAAGACTAAGGACGCGATCGCTTACCGGCTGAACAAACTGTTCACCGGAGGCGTGCTGAACGACGAATTTTACGACGAATTGGAGACTGCGCTGCTGTCCGCCGACATAGGAAGCGAGACCACGCGCGCCATCCTCGACGAGCTCAAAACGACGATAGACAAAAAACACATAACAAGGTCCGAACAGGTACGCGACGAACTCAAACGCATAATGTGCGAGACCGTGGATTACGAACTGCCCGAAGAGACTTATCCGCTCGTCATACTCGTCGCCGGCGTGAACGGAGTGGGCAAGACCACTTCGATAGGCAAACTCGCCCATAATTACAAAAAAACGGGCAAAAGCGTAACGATAGTCGCAGGCGACACCTTCCGCGCCGCGGCAGCCGACCAGCTCACCGTATGGGCTGAGCGCGCGGGCGTGCGCATAGTCAAGCACGCCGAAGGCGCGGACGCCGCCTCCGTAGTTTACGACGCGCTGCAAAGCGCGAAGAGCAAAGGAACGCAGGTCACGATAGTGGATACGGCAGGCAGGCTCCACAATAAGGTCAACCTTATGGAAGAGCTCAAAAAGATCGACCGCGTGATAGACCGCGAATTCCCCGAAGCGATGCGCCTCAATTACATCGTGCTCGACGCGACTACGGGGCAGAACGCGCTGTCGCAGGTGGAGCTTTTCAACGAAGCCATAGACATAGACGGCATCATCCTCACCAAACTTGACGGTACAGCAAAAGGCGGCGTAGTGCTCGCCATATCCGGAGAGGAAGAAGTCCCCGTTGTTTATGTGGGCGTAGGCGAGGGGATAGACGACCTCGAGAAGTTCGACGCCGAAAGTTTTGTCTCCGCGATAGTAGACGGCTGAAATTTTCACATGATATTTCAGACATGTCAAGCCGAAATGCTTGACATGTCTTTCATTATATCGTATACTTGTAAAGTCAAACGGCTTTACAGCCATATAAGGTGGAACGAATGAAAGATCTGCACATATCCCTGCTCAGCGATATTTACGGCGGACTGCTTACGGAAAAGCAGCGGGATATCGTGCGCGATTATTTCGATTATGACCTTTCGCTCGGAGAGATCGCCGCGTCATACGGCATCTCGCGGCAAGCCGTGGCAGACACCGTAAAGACCTGCGAAAGATCGCTCTGCAAGTACGAAGAAACGCTGGGCTTCGCCGCCAGACTTGCGGATATAAGAGCGGCGGTCGCTAGCGTTTCCGATTCTCTGGCGCACGGGGACTCCGTAAAAGCCAAAGCGGATGCGGACGCGCTGCTTTCCGAATTATGATGAGGTGAAAATGGGAGTATTTTCCGGACTGGGCGAAAAGCTCAAACACGTATTCGGCAAACTCGCCAACCGCGGCAAGCTGGATGAATACGAGATAAAACAGGCTATGCGCGAGATACGCATAGCGCTGCTAGAAGCGGACGTCAATTACGGCGTGGTCAAAGATCTCGTCGCAAAGATAAGCGAACGCGCCAAGGGCGAAGAGATCGTCAAGAGCGTGACGCCCGGGCAACAGGTCGTAAAGATAGTCAGCGACGAGCTGACCGCCGTGATGGGCAATAAGAATGCCAAACTTGAAGTTTCGAGCAAGCCGCCCACGGTAGTGATGATGTGCGGGCTCCAGGGCGCGGGCAAGACGACGATGTGCGGTAAGCTTGCCGCGCTGCTCAAAAAGCAGGGCAAAAAACCGCTTCTCGTCGCATGCGACATATACCGTCCCGCGGCGATCAATCAGTTAAAAGTGGTAGGCGGGAACGCAGGCGCAGAGGTCTTTGAAAAAGGCACGCAAAAGCCCGTAAAGACCGCAGAACAGGCGATAAAGCACGCGCTCTCCAACGGTTTCGATACCGTGATCATAGATACCGCCGGCAGGCTTCACATAAACGACGAGCTTATGCGCGAGCTTGAGGATATAAAGAAGTCCGTCCGTCCTACCGAGATACTTCTCACGGTAGACGCAATGACGGGTCAGGACGCCGTGACCGTCGCAACCACGTTCAACGACAGGTTGGACATCACCGGCGTGATCCTCACGAAGCTGGACGGCGATACGCGAGGCGGAGCGGCTCTTTCTATAAGAGCGGTCACGGGCAAGCCCATCAAATTCTGCGGCACGGGAGAGAAGATAACGGATATCGAGCCGTTTTACCCCGACCGCATGGCGAGCCGTATACTCGGTATGGGCGACGTGGTATCTCTCGTCGAGCGCGCGCAGGAAGCGATGGACGAGGAAACGATGCGCAAAATGGAAAAACGCGTCAAAGACGCTACGTTCACGCTTGACGATTTCCTCGTGCAGTTCGAGTCGCTCAAAAAAATGGGCGGCATCGGCGAAGTAATGCAGATGCTTCCGGGCATGGGCAGATACAATATCGGCGATAAAGATATCGACGAAAAGAGGCTCGAGCGTTTCAAAGCGATAATCAGCTCCATGACCAAGAAAGAACGCGAGCATCCCGAGATAGTCAAATCGTCCCGCCGCAGGCGCATAAGCGCGGGCAGCGGCACGACGATACAGGATGTCAACCAGCTGCTCAAACAGTTCGAACAGACGCGCGATCTCATGCGCAAACTGAAAAACAACAAAGGCAGACTGCCTTTCTGATAAAAGATCACAAACAAGGAGAAACATAAAATGGTAAAGATCAGACTTACGAGAATGGGCGATAAGAAATCTCCCTTTTACCGCATAGTAGTTGCGGACGAGCGCGCTCCCAGGGACGGACGTTTCATCGACATCGTCGGTACTTACGATCCGCTCGCCGATCCCGCCGTCGTCAAGATCGACGCGGAGAAAGCCAAGAAGTGGCTTGCCAACGGCGCGCAGCCTACGGACACGGTAAGATCGCTTTTCGTGCAGCAGGAGATCATCCCCGCAGGTAAGCGCCCTCCCGCAAAGACCGGCAAAAAGAAGACGGATAAAGAAGGTTGATCATGCAGGAACTTGTAGAGTTCCTTGTCGGCAAGCTGGTTGACGATAAGAGCGCGGTAAAAGTGGAGATAAACGGCGAGACGATCAGCGTGACCGTATCCAAAGAAGATATGGGCAAAATGATCGGCAAACAGGGCCGCACCGCCAAAGCGCTGCGCACTATCGTCAAGGCAGCCGGCGCCAAGGAAGGAAAAAACTATACCGTCGAACTGACGGAGATCTGAATTTGAAACTGACAATAGGCGAGATCGTTAAAGCGCAGGGGATAAAGGGCGAGGTCAAAGTAAGACCGGACACCGACGACCCTTCGCAATTCGGACGGCTGCGGGCTGTGCTTGTCGGAGGCTGTCCGCTCAAGCTCCGCAGCGCAAGCGTCCGGGGCGGTTTCGTCTATCTTTCTTTCGAGGGGATAACCGACCGTAACGCCGCCGAACTGCTCGTAGGCAAGGTCATCGAGATAGACCGCTCTCAGGCGAGGCAACTCGACGACGGTGAATACTTCATCGTCGATCTCGTCGGTTGCAGACTTTTTCTCGACAGCGGTGAAGAGATAGGAAAGATAGTAAGTATCGACAATTACGGCTCCGCAGACGTATTCACGGTACGCGGAGAAAAGACCGTGCGCTTTCCCTTTCTTAAAAAACTCGCCCTGAGTTATGACGGCGAAGCGCGCAGTGTCACGGTCAGCGCCGCCGCTTTTTCCGAGGTATGCTGTTATGAGGATTGACATACTTACGCTCTTTCCCGATATGTTCGCGCCGCTGCATCAGAGCATGATAGGCAGAGCGGAAAAAAGCGGGATCGTGAACATTCACGAAGAGGATATCCGCCTTCATACCAAAGACAAGCATTTCAAGTGCGACGACGTACCGTACGGCGGAGGCGCGGGAATGGTCATGCTGCCCCAGCCTATAGTCGACTGCGTGCGCTCGGTAGACCCCGAAGGGAAAGCCCGCAGGATATTCATGTCGCCGCGCGGCAGAACTCTCGACCCCTACATAGCGAAAGAACTCGCGCAAGAGGAGCGCCTTTTGTTCCTCTGCGGGCACTACGAAGGAGTGGACCAGCGTGCGCTGGATATCTGCGGATTCGAAGAGCTTTCCATAGGCGATTACGTGCTCACGGGCGGCGAGCTCGCGGCGATGGTCGCGATAGACGTGCTCCTTCGCTTCGTTCCGGGCGTGCTCGGCTGCGCGGGATCGACGGAAGAGGAGAGCTTTTCGCACGGGCTTCTCGAATATCCGCAATATACCCGTCCCGCCGTATTCGAAGGCAGGGAAGTGCCCGAAGTACTGCTTTCGGGGCATCATGCCAATATAGCGCGCTGGCGCAGAGAACAATCGGAGATGTTGACGGCTGCTCGCCGCCCCGACCTGAAAAAATGATCATCAACTGGTTTCCCGGACACATGAACAGATCCCTCCGCGAAATGGAGGAAAAGATACGGCTCGTGGACGCCGTCGTGTATGTACTCGACAGCCGCGCGCCGTTTTCCTGCATAAATCCGGAACTCGACCGCATATCCGAAGGCAAACCCGTCGTATATGTTCTCAATAAAGCGGATCTCGTGGAAGCCGCAGACTTAAGCTGCTGGATAGCGCGATTATCCGGCAGCGGCAAATACGCGCTCAAACTCGATTCCACGGCAACTAACGCTTCCAAAGTGCTGGCGGAAAAACTGCGCGAGGTCTGCGCCGACAAAATAGCGAAGAAAAAGGCCCGCGGCATAAACGCCGTCATCCGCGCCATGGTGATAGGCGTGCCGAATTCGGGAAAAAGCACGCTGATAAACAATCTCTGCGGAAAAGCGAAAACGTTGACGGGGAACAAGGCGGGAGTAACGCGCGGTCAGCAGTGGGTGAGAGTGACTCCGTACCTCGAAATGCTCGATACACCCGGGACGCTGTATCCCAAGCTGGACGATCGGACGGTCGCGCTCGACCTTGCATTCATAGGCAGCATACGCGACGAAGTGCTCGATATGTACGGGCTCGCCGCGGAACTCGTAAAAAGGCTCGCTCCATCCGGCGCGATAGAACGTCGTTACGGCGTAGTCCCGTCCGCGGACGAGCATGAAACGCTTACCGATATAGCCCGCGCCCGCGGCTTTCTCGTCAAAGGCGGGGAGACCGACGACGAACGCGCCGCTTATGCGGTGATCGACGATTTCAGAAAAGGAAGGATGGGCAAGATCATCCTCGAAAAAGCATGAGCGATACACGGGAACTTTACACATTCGACGAAACTTACGGCGGCTGCGTCGCGGGAGTGGACGAAGCGGGAAGAGGTCCTCTTGCGGGACCCGTAACGGTCGCGTGCTGCATCCCCGGGAAAAACATCATAGACGGTGTGAACGACAGCAAAAAACTTTCCGAGAAAAAACGCGAAGAGCTGTATGAAAAAATAACCGCTTCCGCGATATCGTGGTCGGTAGTAAGTATAGACGAAAATGTCATCGACGAGATAAATATACTTGCCGCGACCAAGCTCGGAATGGAAAAATGCGTAAAAGCGCTCGATACTTCGCCTGACATAGTACTTATAGACGCCGTAAAAGGGCTCGATCTGCCATATCGCTGCGAGTCGATCGTCAAGGCGGACGCGAAGAGTTACGCGGTCGCCTGCGCAAGCATAATAGCGAAAGTAACGCGCGACAGATATATGCGTAAAGCGGACGAGCTGTATCCGATGTACGGTTTCGCAAAACACAAAGGGTACGGCACCGCCGAGCATATCGCCGCCATATTAAAATTCGGACCGTGCGAACTGCACCGACGCACCTTTATAAGGAAGTTCATCGATGAGCAAACATGAGAACAAAACCTCGGGCGGCCGCGGAGAAAAACTCGCCGAAAAATATCTGAGAGATAGCGGATACCGCATACTTGCGCGCAATTTCACTACGGACATAGGCGAGATAGATCTTATCGCGACGGACGACGAATTCCTGATATTCGTCGAGGTCAAAGCGAGGATGAGCGACGCTTACGGCGAGCCGGCGGAAGCGGTGGACGTCCGCAAGCAACGCAAACTCAGCATGGTCGCGAGCCAATATATAAAAAAGAGTATGTTGTTCGGCGCACCCGCGCGCTTCGACGTGATCGAAGTCCGCCTGGATACGGGCAAAATTTCTCACATCGAAAACGCTTTCGACAGTTACCTGAGATACTGAACAGCGATCGGTGCCTGCCGCATATATTTTATATGTGGATATACATACCGATCTCTGCGCCGTGCGGCGCAACGCCTCGAAAATATCGAATATCTGTAAGCTCATCGCCGTGATAAAAGCCGACGCTTACGGGCACGGAAGCGTGATCACGGCAAAAGCGCTCGCCCGTATCGCGGATTCCTTTGCGGTCGCGACGGAGACCGAGGCAAAGGAACTTCTCGCCGCGGGCGTGGATCGCGATATATTGATACTGCACCCGTGCAGATATCCGCGCCTTACCGCGGAAAACGTCATATACACGCTTACCTGCCTGCGCGACGTTGCGGCATTCTCGGGCAGGCGCACGGCGATAAAGCTGAACACCGGGATGAACAGGTTCGGCGCGGACGCCGAAAACGCGGCGACTCTCATAGCGGCGGCAAAGGAAAACACGCTCGTGAGCTCCGTTTATTCGCACTTTTACGACGCTGCGGATCGGTCGGCGGTACAACGGCAGCTCGACGATTTCGAGAGCATGACCCGCGGCTGCGACCTGCCGAGACACATAGTTTCGAGCGGCGCACTGACCGCCGAAGTACCGTACGGCATCGCACGCTGCGGGATCGCGCTTTACGGCGGCATAAAAGGATATTTTCCCGCGATGACAGTCACTGCGGAGGTGCTGGAGACCCGCATGGTACATGCGGGAGAACATGTCGGGTACGGCAGCGGAACGCTCCGCAAAGACGCATACATAGCGGTGACGGACATAGGTCATGCGCACGGCTATCGCCGTCTCGGCAAAGCGAGATATATGTATGTTGCGGGCAGGCGCAGAAAAGTCGTCTCCGTGTGTATGGACTGTACGCTCGTCGAGTGCGGAAGGGAGACGAAAGCAGGGGATATCGTCGAAGTCATGGGCGGACATATCTCCCCATCGGAACTCGCACGATCATTCGGCACCAACGAATACGAAGTGTTCACTTCGCTCGGGACCAAACGGACGTAAACTCATGGATAAAAGCGAAATAAGAAGATCATATAAGGCGATCCGCCGCGAGGTCAAGGACCGCGAGAACAAAGAGCGGGCGATAGCCGAAAAGCTGCTTTCCGTGATAGGCGAAGCAAATTCGGCATTCTGTTACGAATCGCTGCCGGGTGAGGTATCCACTGGCGATATCATAGCTTGCATTTCCGAACATGCGGATGTATACGTGCCGATCGTGGACGGAAACGAACTGAAGTTGTATTCGCGCTCCAAGGACGAATATACGGACAAGCCCTGCGACGTCACCGTAGTTCCGCTCATAGCTTTCGACAAAGATCTGAACAGGATAGGTTTCGGCGGAGGATATTACGACAGATACCTTGCAGCGCACAAAACGCTCGCGATAGGCATAGCTTTCGACGAGCAGGAATGCGAAAAATTCGCCGTCGAGGCAACGGACATGCGTCCGGACATGATAATCACCCCCACGAGGATACTGCGCAGATGAGAGTGATAGCGGGAAAATTCAGAGGAAAGCGCCTGCTCGCGCCCGAAGGACGCGGCACGCGCCCCACGTCGGAAAAAGTGCGCGAAAGCATATTCGACATACTTTGCTCGCGCGGACATACGAGCGGCGCGGTGCTCGATCTGTTCGCGGGCACGGGTGCGCTGGGTATCGAAGCGATCAGCCGCGGAGCCGAAAGCGCGGTATTCGTGGAAAAAGATCCGGAAGCCGCCGCGATCGCGCGTAAAAACCTTGCCTCGCTCGGGATACGCGAAAGGGTATACAACACCGACTGGAAGGTAGCCGTAAGAAAACTCGCTGGCAGAAAATTCGATGTGATATTTCTCGATCCGCCATACGCACAGAGAGAAGAAAACCGCCTGCTGAAAGCGATCTCGGATAACGATCTGCTGGCGGATGGCGGCTGTATAGTGGTCGAGCATGCGGCGGACAGCTATTTCGACCACGCGGGCTACGAATCGGACAGGCGTAAGTACTCGGATACGGGCGTGACGTTTTTACACAGATCGCACAAAAAGCCGCTCTGCATATTCCCGGGAACATTCGACCCGTTTACCCGAGGACACTCGGACGTCGTAAACAAGGCGCTTGACGATTTCGACGCAGTGATAGTCGCAGTAGCGGAATTGACGTATAAAGAAGGCACGGCAGCAACGGACAAGCGCGTCCGCATAGCGGAACTTTCGCTGCAAAACACGGAGCGCGTGACGATCGAAAGTTTTTCGGGGATGCTCACCGATTACGCCGAACGTAAAAATTGCTTCGAGCTCGTGCGCGGCATCAGGAACGACGAGGACAGAGCGCACGAAGCGGCAATCGCGGAGATATATCTCAAAGCGCAGCCCCGCATAAACATCACTTATTACGACGCGGACGAACCCATGATATCCTCTCACGCGGTGAGGGAGATGATCCGTTCGGGCGAGACGGGGGCGCTTGCGGACTTCGTATGTCCCGGCGCATTCAAGGACATTATAGACATCTACGGATAATTTTTACAGAGGAAGCATATATGTTCGAAAAAGTAAACAAGATCATTAGCCCGGAGGAAGCCAAAGCCATCGTACCGATGACCGAGGAGCTTGCGGCGATCAAGAAGAAAAGAGACGCGGAACTGCGCGCGATAATCGACGGCAGCGACAAGCGCAAGGTGATAATAATCGGTCCGTGCAGCGCGGACAACGAAGACGCGGTCGTGGACTACGTGACCCGTCTTGCCGGTCTTGCAGAAGAAGTCAAGGACAAATTCCTGCTCATGCCCCGCATATACACGGAAAAACCGCGCACGAAAGGCGAGGGCTATAAAGGGATGTTCCATAGTCCCAACCCCCACACCGGAAATACCGACATACAAAACGGCATATGCAATCTCCGTCACATGCACATCCGCGCGATACGCGAGAGCGGGCTCACCGCCGCCGACGAGATGCTCTATCCGGATAACCTCGACTACGTCAGCGATTTCCTCTCGTATATCGCGATAGGAGCGCGCTCTACCGAAAATCAGCAGCATCGTCTCGTAGCGAGCGGCATAGATGTCCCCGTAGGCGTAAAAAACCCCATGAACGGCAGCTTCTCGGTAACGCTCAATTCGATATACGCCGCACAGATCCCCAACGAATTCAAGTACGGCGGCTGGCAGGTGAAGACCACGGGGAACAAATACGCGCACGCCGTCCTTCGCGGTGTAGTGGACGTATACGGAAACAACATCCCCAACTACCATTACGAAGACGTTATTCGCTTCTACGAGATGTATCTCAAACAACATCTCGAAAACCCCGCGATAATAATAGACACGAACCATTCCAACAGCGGTAAAAACGCACTGGAACAGATACGTATCGCAAAAGAAGTTTTCGGCAACATGCGTTACGAAAATTTCAATACCGTAGTCAAAGGACTGCTCGTGGAAAGCTATATCGAAGACGGAAATCAGAAGCCGGACGGCTGCACTTACGGCATGTCGGTGACAGATCCCTGTCTCGGCTGGGAAAAATCTGCGCGGCTCATACGCGAACTCGCGGAAATGGTGTGACTCTTCATACGATATACGCGGAAAAAGCATGCGGCACGACCGCATGCTTTTTTAATGTCGATTTTCCGAATATCGCCTTTCGGCAGAATACCGCTTGGCAGCAATATCCCGTGAAATAACGGGGAAGTATTTACCCGTCTCCGTATATCCGCCGTTATACCGTAAGAAGTCTGGAATAAAAATCACACGGCGTGCCGCAAATGAGCGAATATATGTCGGAAGCACGCCGCTCCGCCGCAAAGCACCGCAAATGCTCGCGTGGGATCGCCGCTTCGCCGCGCTTACATATAATTATATTTTCGGGCAATACCGAAAGCAGATCCTTTGTATCCTCACGAACGCCTATGAGCCGTGCGCAAACATATCCCGAGTGCTGCATATCGCGCGTAATACCGAGAAGAGTTTGCAGGCATATGCGCATTATGCGGCTGCGCGTGAACCGCGATGTGGGCACGGCGGACATTAGTTCCGAAAAACTACCGCATACGCGCGCCAGATCTTTGAGTTTATGCTCAAACCCTTCGGCACAGTCGGGCGTCGAAGCGATATCGGCAAGCGACGCGCTTCGTAAAGCGTGCATGACGAGAAGATCGAATGCCTTCTCGTCAGCTGCGGAGCCGTTATGCAATATCTCACGAGCGAGAGGCGGCATATATTTTTCCGCGTCACGATCGGACACGTATCCGCGCAAAGACGTGGCGGAAGCAAATCTGTCGGGATCGTTCGCGCGTTTTACGGGCATGAACGCCACGCAGCTGCCGCTCGCGATCAGAGCAGCGGCATACGCTATCGCAAGGATATTGTTAGGACAGGTGAGCGCTTCTTCCGTTTTTTCGGGCGGTACGTCAGGCATGACGTCACAGAGAGCGCGGGTAAGTGCGCGGGCATATGGTAGCCCTTCGCCCAGCCGCGCGGCAAGCGCGTCGTTGAACTTTTCACCGTTTTCGGCGCGTATCTCCGCGATACGCCGCAGCAGTTCGGGATCATCACTCTCCGTTCCCATTACAAGACATACTATGTCAGGCATAGTATTAAGGATATTTACCGCTCCGCGCGCAAATATTTCTCCCGATGCCGCAGCATATACCACAGGGAGTTCTATGACCGCGTCCGCACCGTAGCGCATGGCACATTCGGCGCGCAGCCGTTCGCTTGACACGGCGGGTCTGCCGCGCTGCACGAACGGTCCGCTCATGATCGCGATCAGCCTGTCGCATCCGCTTACCTCACGAGCTTTGCGGAAGATATATTCATGTCCGTTATGGAAGGGATTGAGTTCGCATATGACGGCACAGTATTTCATATTTTTCTCCTTTTGATTAAAAATCGATTTACTTTTGCGCTGCATTGTTATATAATCATTTTAACAAATTTCAATCAAATACACAAGGAGTTTCGAGCATGTCCGCATATCTTGATCGGATAAAAAGCAGAGCGGCAGAACTTAAAAAGACCATCGTGCTCTGCGAAGGCGAGGACAAACGCGTAGTGGAAGCCGCCGCGCGCATAACGAAAGAAGGCATAGCCAAGATAGTTCTCATAGGCAACAAAGAAGAGTGCGAGCGGATAGCGCCCGGAGCAGATCTCACGGGGATAACGCTCATCGATCCGCTCACGAGCGATCTTACGAAGAAATACGCAGCGCTCCTCTACGAACTGCGCAAGGATAAAGGCATGACCGAGCAGATGGCTGCCGAAGCCGCCAAAGACCGTACGATGTTCGGCGCTCTCATGCTCAAAGCGGGCGACGTCGACGGTTACGTGTCCGGCGCCTGCCACTCCACGGCGAACACTCTTCGCCCTGGGCTGCAGGTCATCAAAACCGCTCCCGGCACAAAGCTCGTTTCCAGCTGCTTCATAATGATCGCGCCCGACGGCGGCAATAAATATTGCAAAGACGGGGTATTCGTGTTCGCCGACTGCGCGCTCAACATCTGTCCCACGAGCGAGCAGCTCGTCGAGATAGCGAAAGCGTCCGCAGAGACCGCGAAAGTGATAGGCGGCATAGAGCCGAGAGTCGCGATGCTGTCCTTCTCCACAAAGGGTTCGGGCAACGACGTAAAATACGGCAACACCGTAGAGCGCGTAAGAGCCGCCGTCGAACTCGCAAAGTCCGAGGCTCCGGAACTCTTGCTCGACGGCGAATTCCAGTTCGACGCAGCTCTCGTTCCCGCGGTAGCGGCTATCAAAGCACCCGGCAGCGACGTCGCGGGCAGCGCGAACGTGTTCGTGTTCCCCGATATCAATGCGGGCAACATCGGCTACAAGATAGCGGAAAGACTGGGCGGATTCGTCGCGGTCGGACCAATCTGCCAGGGTTTCGCAAAGCCTCTCAACGACCTCTCTCGCGGCTGCTGCACGGACGATATCGTACTCACCGTCGCGGTCACCGCGCTCCAGGCAGGAAAATAACGACAAATCACACCTAAGGGGTAAAGAATGAAAGTATTAGTCATCAACGCAGGAAGCTCATCGCTCAAATACCGCCTGTTCGAAATGGACAACGAACAGGTGCTCGCCAAAGGCGTAGCCGACAGGATAGGGATAGGCAATTCCTTTCTCAAACACACGGGAAAGAAAGAAGCCGTCATAGAAAAGAATCTTCCCAATCACGAAGTCGCGATAAAGGAAGTGCTCGAAGTCCTGACCGACCCGGAATACGGCGTCATAAAGAGCGCTGACGAGATCTCCGCCGTAGGGCACAGAGTAGTCGCCGGCGGCGAGTATTTCACCGAAAGCGCCCTTGTTACCGACGAGACCCGCGAAAAAATACGCGACATCATCGAACTTGCGCCTCTGCACATGCCAGCATGCCTTATGGGCATCGACGCGTGCCGCAAAGTCATGCACGACGTGCCGCACGTGCTCGTGTTCGATACGTCGTTCCACAGCACAATGCCGGACGTGGCAAAGCTGTACGGCATAGATTACGACGATTATAAAGAACTCAAGATCCGCCGCTACGGTGCGCACGGCATAAGCCATCAGTACGTTTCCGAGGAAGCCGCCAAGATATACGGCAAAAAGGAGTTCAACCTTATAGTCTGCCACCTCGGCAACGGCGCGAGCCTTTCGGCAGTCAAAAACGGCAAATGCGTAGATACGTCCATGGGATTCACCCCGCTCGAAGGCCTGATCATGGGAACGCGCAGCGGCGACATCGATCCGTCGGTAGTGCAATACCTCACGCATAAAAAAGGCTGGGACGTTTCGCAGGCGATATCTTATCTTAACAAGTCCTGCGGCGTCAAAGGCATAAGCGGCGTGAGCAGCGACTTCCGCGACCTTACCGCGGCGGCGGCAGCCGGCAACAAGCGCGCAGAACTCGCGATAGACATGTTTGCTTACCGCGTCAAAAAATACATCGGCTCTTATGCCGCGGCAATGGACGGCGTCGATATGATAGCGTTTACCGCAGGCATCGGCGAAAACACTCCCGAAGTGCGAGAGCGCGTTCTCAGCGACATGTCCTATCTCGGGCTGAAGTACGACAACAAGCTCAATTACGCATGCCCGCGCGGCGAAGCGGTGAAACTTTCCACAGACGACTCCAAAGTACTCGTATATGTGATACCCACGAACGAGGAACTCGTCATCGCGCGCGAAACACTGCGCCTCGCTTCCGAGTGATATGGATAAACATACCCTCATCAAAAAGGCATTTGCCGGGATCGGCTATCCCGAGGGTATAACATGCGCCGCATGCAATAACGAACTTCACGAGAGCAGTCGGTACGGTCTTTGTCCCGACTGCCTCGTTCCGTTTATAAGCCATTGTTGTAAGCGCTGCGGCACGGCGCTTGCAGAACGCGGCAGGGAATATTGCGACAAATGTCTGCACGGCGGCGACTACGCTTTCGACGCCGCCCGAGCGCCTTTCCCTTACGAGCGTGAAAGCGTACACAAACTCGTGTGGGGATTGAAATACGCAAAACAACCGTATTACGCCGGGCTCATGGCTGTACCGATGACGGAATTTCTCGCGACCCTCGGCTGGGAGTTCGATGCGATAACGTTCGTGCCTCTCCATCCGAAGAAAGAGTATAAACGCACATACAACCAGTCAAAGCTGCTCGCAGAGCATATATCCGAAGCCTGCGGCGTCCCCGTCCGGCCGACCATGAAGAAAACGACATACAGTAAAAAGTCGGCGACATCTCTCGGCAGGGAAGACAGAGCGCGGCTCCTCGAACGTAGCTTCGAAATGCTTCCCGGGACCGACGTCAAAAGCAAACGACTCCTTCTCGTAGACGACGTATATACCACCGGCGCCACCGCAAACGAGTGCGCAAAGACGCTCAAAAGCGCAAAAGCAAAAGCGGTATACGTCCTCACTTACGCCACCAGCCGCGGCGACAGACCGATAACTTACGATCCCGCCGCAGAAGAAGAATATATAGCAAAACTCCGCCGCATGCGTTCGCGCTGATACGGCGGAGATATGCTGTTATAGATCGCTGTCGATCTTTACGATCCGAAGCGCGATCACGGTTTGACGAATTCGTTTTTCATCAGACCGAGTATCCTGTTTTCAAGCCGGGATATCTGCACCTGCGAAACGCCGAGGATACGGGCGACTTCGCATTGCGTAGAGCCGCGGAAATAACGCAGCAAAATTATCTTGCGATCACGCTCGGGCAGGGAACGGATGAGATCGCGAAGCATGATACGGTCGATACTGTCGTTTTCCGTTTCGGAAGACGGCAGCTTGTCTATTATCGGTCGATCGCCGTTTTCGTCCGTGCCGTCGTATATCGAAAGCGGCATTTTCGCGCTGTCGAGAATGAACACCACGTCCTGAGGTTCCATATCGAACTCTTTCGCGATATCGTCGACGGATGGCGTTTCTCCTTTTTCGTTACGATACTTTTCGATATAGGCGTTTATCCGCGCCGCGTCGCTTTTTACGGTGCGCGATACTTTGATGTATCCGTCGTCACGCAGATAGCGCTTTACCTCGCCGAGTATCATCGGCACGGCATATGTGGAAAAGCGTACATCGAATTCAAACGAGAAGTTTTTGATGGCTTTCAGAAAACCGACGCATCCCAGCTGATACAGATCGTCGTACTCTATACCTCGCCCGCGAAAGCGACGTATAACGCTTTTGATGAGCGGAGCGTTTTCCGTTATAAGTTTTGTCTTTGCCTGCTCGTCGCCGTTTTGCGCGAGCCTGATAAGTTCTGCGGTCTCATCCTGCCGAAGCATCCGAAATCTCCTGCACTTTTCTCCGCAGCGATTTTTCCATAGTGACTTTGACGCCGCCGCACTTGCGGTTTTCCACTTCCAGACTGTCCATGAACGTTTCCATTATGGTAAAGCCCATGCCCGAACGCTCTTCTCCGTCCGAAGTCGTGAAAAACGGCTTGCGCGCGGCATCGATATCCGCTATGCCCACTCCGCTGTCGGAAATTTCTATATGTAAGACCTCGCCGCTTATGCTCGCATACAGTTCTATATCTCCCTTCTTTTCGCCGGGATAACCGTGGACTATGCAGTTCGTTACCGCTTCGCTCACCGCGGTCTTGATATCGCCAAGTTCGTCTATCGTAGGATCGAGTTCTACGGCAAAAAAGGCTATTATGCTGCGCGCAAGAGCTTCGTTGCAACTTACAGCAGGCAGGATCACTCTGATGTTATTATCCATTATTCTCTCCTATGCGATATCGATAGCGGGCATGATGGTATATATGCCCGAAAGTCTGAGTACCTTATCCACGGTTGCGTTGGGAGAAGATATAAAGAACGCGACCGAACGCGCGGAAAATTTGCGGTACCTTCCGACGAGCACGCCTATCCCGGAAGAATCCATGAACGACAGCCGCGAAAGATCGAAAACTATCCGCCGAGCGTCGGACAGCAGTATGTTCCTGTCAAGCGAATCGCGCACACGGTCGGCGCAGCTTTCGTCCAGCTCGCCGCGGAGCGCTACCTTGAGCATATTTCCCGAACGATCGTAAAGTATATCCATGTCGACCTCTCAATGTCCGCTGACGGATCTTTGAGGGTCCGTCGCAACATATGCATTGTACATCATATCATTATGAAAATAATGTGATAGCTTGTCGGAACGGGGGATATAGCCGCGAAAACGCCTGTACGAATTTTAATGAAAAAATATGAAAAAAGTAGGGGATTTTTCTTGACACCGGGCGGCAAATATAGTATATTATTCAAGCAAGTTTGCGAAAGACATGGGCCTTTAGCTCAGTTGGTTAGAGCAACCGGCTCATAACCGGTCGGTCCGGGGTTCGAGTCCCTGAAGGCCCACCATTTAATTCCATATAAAACTGCTTATTTGGCCTGGTAGTTCAGTTGGTTAGAACGCTAGCCTGTCACGCTAGAGGTCGTGGGTTCGAGTCCCATCCAGGTCGCCATTTTTATGCCTTGGTAGCTCAGTCGGTAGAGCAAGGGACTGAAAATCCCTGTGTCGGTGGTTCGATTCCGCCCTAAGGCACCATTAGCGATTTCCCGGTATTCGTGCTTCGGATATCGGGGAACATGCTGGTGTAGCTCAATTGGCAGAGCAGCTGACTTGTAATCAGCAGGTTGCGGGTTCAAGTCCCATCACCAGCTCCAATATAAGGACGGGTTCCCGAGTGGCCAAAGGGAGCAGACTGTAAATCTGCCAGCTCCGCTTTCGGTGGTTCGAATCCACCCCCGTCCACCATGATAAAAGACGCACTTTTCGGTGCGTCTTTTATCATGGCGGACGGGTGGTAGCTGACGGACATTTTTGCATATTGCAAAAATCTGTTCGCCTTACGAGCCTTGTGCAATTGCAGAGTAACGGGACCGCACCGAAGCGCGCTGCGAGTAATCTGACCGCGCAGCGGGCAGTATCCACAACAAAGACGGGACTTTTACGCACCCTCAAAACAGGTTTCGATTTTATGCTGTCTTTTGACCGTTTTTAATAGATACCGGACGGGAATAAAACAAGTCCGCCCTTAAATGCGTCTTTTGGGCGCCTTGTCGTTCTTCCTCATCATAATACCGCAAAGGGTATTATTTCTTCGTCATCGCGCCAATTCATCCCAAAATACGCTATTTAAGGGTGCGCAGCAATTTAAAGCGGGCATATGGTCTTAGATACAAGGCAAAGTCCGCAGGCAATAGTGGGGTTCCTATTGTCAAGGGATTTAACGCAGTAACTGAGGCGATATGCCCGCTTTAAATCGGATTTGTTTTACACCCGTCCGGTATAGTAAACAGGACTTGAACCCTGCGATTTTTTGGGCGACCAATTTTTTTTGCTTGAAAACCTATAAAATATCGTTGACAGAATGGAATAACGGTGTTATAATAACATTGTTATTAAATATGACAGGGTAAAGCATGAAAGTAAAGGACGAAAGCATCAACTCAAAACTTTTGGAGTGCGCCAAGGCGGAGTTCATGGAAAAGGGCTTTGCAGACGCTTCCATGCGCACGATCGCGGAGCGCGCGGGCGTTACGACGGGAATGCTTTACAGCCGCTTTGCGGACAAGGATGAGATGTTCCGCTCTATCGTGAGCGAGGGCGCGGAAAAGCTGTACGCATATTTTTCTGACGTGCAGGAAAATTTTGCCGCCTTTCCCGCGGAGCAGCAGAAAGGGGAGATGCACTCCTACACATCGGGCAAGATGCGCGTGATGATGGACATCATCTACGACTACTTTGACAGCTTCAAACTCATCGTTCTCAAAAGCGCGGGTTCGAGTTACGAACACTACATCGACCGGATGATCGACTATGAAACGGAGAGCACCGAACGCTTCATGCGCGTGCTGCGCGAAAGCGGCGCGCCCGTCAAGACGGTTCGGCGGGACATCAACCATATGCTTGCGAGCGCGCTGTTTAACGGTGTGTTCGAGGTGGTCGCGCACGACTTTCCCAAAGAGGACGCAATGGAATATGTGGACGCCGTTTGCAAGTTCTTTTATGCGGGCTGGGATAGGCTGATGGGGTTGTCATAATATAAGGTAAAAAGAAACAGGGGCTTTCAGCCCCGTTCTTTCGGGTGCATAGTTCGCATACACGAACTATACAAACCCCCGAAGGAGCGACGCATATTTTTTTGATATAAGGTTCGATATGGCGAACTTAATAGGAGGTATTTATGCAAAGTAAGGCAAAAGGGAAGGGCAACCTTTCCGTTTTGATGGACTATGCCGGGCGGCGAAGGGTGCTCACCTATCTCTCGTGGGTGCTTTCCGCCGTCAGCGCGCTCACGGCGCTCGTGCCGTTCATCTTCGTGTGGCTCATCGTGCGTGAAGTCATCCAAGCGGACGGGAATTTTGCCGCGGTGCAGGGGAGCCTTTCCGTGTACGGGTGGTGGGCGGTCGGCAGCGCGCTCATCTCCATGCTCGTCTATTACGCGGCGCTCATGTGCTCGCACGTTGCGGCGTTCCGTGTGGCGGGCAATATGCGCAAGGTGACGATGCGCCATATCGGGACACTCCCCGTCGGATTTATGAACAGCCTCGGTAGCGGCAGGGTGCGCCGTATCGTCAACGAATCGAGCGGGGCGACGGAAACCTATCTTGCGCACCAGCTCCCCGACATGGTGGGCGCGTTCGCAACGCCCGTCGGGATGATCGTGCTATTGTTCGTATTTGACTGGCGGCTGGGGCTTTTGAGCCTTATTCCGACCGTACTCGGCTTTATCATCATGTCCAAAATGACGGGTAAAGATATGGCGCGCAAGATGAAAGAGTATCAGAGCGCGCTCGAAAACATGAACAACGAGGCGGTGGAATATGTGCGCGGCGTACCCGTCGTCAAGACGTTCGGGCAGACGGTGTTTTCCTTCAAGCGTTTCAAAGGCTCCATAGACAGTTACCATACATGGGTGATCGCCTACACAAAGAGCCTGATGTGGCCGATGGTTGCGTTCACGACCGCCATCAACTGCGTGTTCGTGCCGCTCATCATCGCGGGGCTTTGCTTTACGGTGGGCGGTGTGGATGGAACTTTTCTTCTCAACCTCATCTTCTATATCATATTCACGCCCATCATTTCGGTTACGCTGATGAAGGTCATGTTCATGAGCGAGAACAATATGATCGTTTCCGACGCCTTGCAGCGTATCGACGGCATATTAGCTATCAAGCCGCTGCCCGAACCGTCCGCGCCGCAAAAGCCGAAGGACAATTCCGTTGCGTTTGAGAATGTGACCTTTGCCTATGAAGGTACGGACAGGAACGCCATCGACGGCATTTCGCTGAATGTAAAAGCGGGTGAAACGGTGGCGCTCGTCGGGCCTTCCGGCGGAGGAAAAACGACGGCTGCGGGATTGATAGCGCGCTTTTGGGATACTGCGTCGGGCGCGGTCAAAGTGGGCGGCGTCAACGTTAGGGATATTGACAGGCAGACGCTGAACGATACCGTCGCCTATGTCTTTCAGGACAGCAAACTTTTGAAAACCTCCATCTTGGAAAACGTGCGCATGGGCAGGCCTTCGGCAACGAGGGAAGAGGTGCTTGCAGCTCTGCACAACGCGCAATGCGACGATATTCTTGGTAAGTTCCCTCAGGGTGTGGATACAGTCATCGGCAGCAAGGGCGTGTACCTTTCGGGCGGAGAGCAGCAGAGGATCGCCATAGCGCGCGTCATGCTCAAAAACGCGCCCGTGCTCGTCTTGGACGAAGCGACGGCGTTTGCCGACCCCGAAAACGAAGCGGCGGTGCAACGCGCGTTTGAACGGCTCGCGGAGGGCAGAACGGTCATCATGATCGCGCACCGCCTTACCACCGTGCAGAACGCGGACACTATCTATGTCTTAAAAGATGGCAAGGTGGCAGAGAGCGGCACGCACGCGCAGCTAATGGAGCGAAGGGGGATTTACAGCGATATGTATAAGGAGTATCAGACTTCTATATCGTGGAAAGTAGGAGGTGCAAAATGCTGAATTACATCATGAAAAAATACGCGCTCTCGCGTCAGGGCGCAAAAGACCTCGTCATCGCCACCATTTCCTGCGTGGTACATAATCTCACGCTCATGCTGCCCGTCAGCCTTCTGTATCTGCTTGTATCAGACTTGTATGCGGGCGGCGTGCCGCAAAACCATCTGTGGATCTATATCGTCGGCATGGCGGCGGCAGTCCTGCTCATTCTTTTTTCCTACCGCTGGGTGTACGGCGCGACCTATTACGCAACGTATAAAGAAAGTTCTGTGCGGCGTATCTCGCTGGCGGAAAAACTGCGCAAACTGCCGCTGTCCTTCTTCGGAAAGCGCGATTTATCCGACCTCACCACGACCATCATGGCGGACTGCACGACGCTCGAACAATCTTTCTCGCATTGGATTCCCGAATTTTTCGGCTCCATGATCTCCACGGTCATCGTTGCCGTCTGCTTGTTCATATTCGATTGGAGATTGGCGCTCGCCGCGCTGTGGGTGCTGCCCGTATCGCTCGCCATCGTCGCGTTTTCGGGTAAGGTGCAGAACTATTTTACTCGCCGCCAGACGGAGGCAAAACTCGCCGTTGCGGAGGGCATTCAGGAAGCGCTCGAAACCATGCGCGACTTAAAGTCCAACAACGCGGAAGAAAAGTACCTCAAAGGCTTGGATAAAAAGATAGATTTGCAGGAAAAGCGCATGATAGCATCCGAGCTCGGCAGCGCGCTGTTCGTCGTTCCCGCGGGGATGATACTAAAGCTCGGCATCGGCACCGTCGCGCTCGTCGGCGGAATGCTGCTGGCAAGTAACGCAATTACCGTTCTTACTTTCTTTCTATATCTTTTGGTCGTGTCGCGGCTGTACGATCCGTTGAGTTCGTCGCTGCAAAACCTTGCCGCAATCATCTCCACGAACATTCCCATCGAGAGAATGAACGAGATCGAAAACTATCCCGTTCAGCCGGGTACGGCGGAATTGAAAACGCACGGCTACGACATCGTGTTCAACAATGTGTCCTTTGCTTATAATACGGGTGAACAAGTCCTTCGCGGCGTTTCCTTTACGGCAAAGCAGGGGGAGGTTACGGCGCTCATCGGTCCGTCCGGCGGCGGAAAGAGCACGGCAGCTAAACTTGCCGCAAGGTTCTGGGACGCAGACAGCGGCAAAATAACGCTCGGCGGCACGGACGTCAAGACGGTCGATCCCGAAAAACTACTCTCGGCATATTCCATCGTCTTTCAGGACGTCACGCTGTTCAACAACACCGTCATAGAAAATATTCGCATCGGTCGGCAGGGCGCGACGGATAAGGAAGTGCTCGCCGCGGCAAGGGAGGCGCAGTGCGACGAGTTCGTGGAAAAACTCCCCGAAGGGTATCAGACGATGATCGGTGAAAACGGCTCGGCGCTTTCGGGAGGGGAACGGCAAAGGATCTCCATTGCACGCGCGCTCTTAAAAGATTCGCCCGTCATTCTCCTCGACGAAGCGACGGCGTCGCTCGACGCGGAGAACGAAACGCACATCCAGCGCGCCATTTCCCGCCTCGTCAAGGGTAAAACGGTACTCATCATCGCGCACCGTATGCGCACGGTGGAGGGCGCGGATAAGCTCGTCTTATTAAAGGACGGCAAAGTCGCCGAGCAGGGAAGTCCCGAAGAACTGCTTGCAAAGGGCGGTATCTATGCCAAGATGTGCAAACTGCAACAGCAGTCGGGCGAATGGCGTATCTGAAAAAACTTGCGCGGAAGGGTTGACAAACGTCGCCGTTTAAGTGTATAATACTAATAAGTTCGCATACGCGAACTTATTAAAACACATATAGTTCGCAATAGCGAACTCAAAGGAGCAAAATGAGCGCAACGGAATATGCCATCGGCCGTCATTGCGGCGTTACGTTCGCGGGGCTGAAAATAGCCAGCCTCGTCAGTTTACGGAAAGGGGAGGAGGATGTCATTCAAATGCTTTCACGCCGCTTTGCAGGGAAAGGGTTTGCCTTCATGCTCCTGCGCGAGGACGAGGAACGGCTGCTCGTATATGTCTGTCACAGGGCGCGGCTGGAAAAGTATCTCTTTTCGCCGGATGTCAGGGCGTTTCTTGCGCGGTTCGGGTATGGATACGCTTCGGCGGAGGAAGCGCTGAAACAGTTGAAGTGCCGCATGAATGGTGAATTTCCGCACGAGATTGGCGTGTTCCTCGGCTATCCGCTCGGCGACGTGTGCGGCTTTCTGCGCGATCCCGACGGTTGTATCCTTTGCGGCGCGTGGAAGGTGTACGAAAATGTGGGCGAAGCGGCGCGCACGTTCGAGCGGTTCCGCCGTTGTAGCGCCTGTATTTGTCGGCATATGGACAGGGGGCGGTCGCTCACGCAGATTTTTAATGTAGTTTGAAAAACATTCATCGCCCGATACCATGTCGCCCTTACGCGCTCCTCGGTCACTTACGTCTATGTAAGCTCCCGTCGTCGCTTACGCGGGCTCCTCGTCTCGGGCGCGACTGTTTTCCAAATAAAAAACATAAAGTAAATTTTTCAGGAGGTATCTTATGAAAGTTTCTATCGTGTATTGGTCTGGTACGGGCAATACGGAAGCAATGGCAAATGCCGCTTTGGAGGGCGCAAAGAACGCGGGTGCGGAGGTCGAACTTCTGCCCGTTTCCGCGGCAAGTGCCGATGTGGTCGGCAGCGACGCGCTTTTGTTCGGCTGCCCCGCAATGGGCAGCGAGGAGCTGGAAGAGAGCGAGTTCGAGCCCTTCTTCTCATCTGTAGAAGGTTCGCTTTCGGGCAAAAAAGTGGGACTGTTCGGCTCTTACGATTGGGGTGACGGCGAATGGATGCGCACCTGGCAGCAGAGAGTGGAAGCCGCGGGCGGCGTGATGATCGAGGACGGGCTCATCTGCAATAACACGCCGGATGACGAAGCTCTTGCCGCCTGCCGCGCGCTCGGCGAAAAAGCGGCAAAGTGAGGGAGCATGCTTAAAATCACATTGGAAGTTGAGGGTATGCGCTGCGGAATGTGCGAAACGCACGTCAATGATGTGGTGCGCCGCGTGGAGGGCGTGAAAAAGGTCGCGTCCTCCCACGCAAAGGGCAGAACGGAAGTCATCGCCGAGGACGGCGTGGACATTACCCGCATCAAGGCGGCGATCACCGCGCAGGGCTATACTATCGGCAATATTCAAAGTCAGCCATACGAAAAGCACGGATTGTTTTCGCGCAAGAGGTGAGTGCAATGTTTGTCGTCCGCAAATATGAGGAAAGAGACGTTCCCGCCTGTGCAAAATGTTTTTACGAAAGTTTTTTCGATTGTCCGTTGACGGAAAAGGATAAGATATTTTTGCGCGACTACGCGCAGGTGCTCATCGAAAAGTGTTCGTTTACATACGTCGCGGAGAGCGAAGGGCAGGTCGTCGGGTTTATTATCGGACATTACAAAAAGAGTTTCGACAAATCGCTTGCCAAAACGCACGACGCAAAACCGCACTACAAGGCGTGGTTAAGGTGCTTTTTCAAGTTTATGTTCGGCGGCTACAAGATGTCCGCACCGTTCAAGGCGCAATTCGACGTCTTCTATAAAAAGCTGAAAGAGAACGGAAAAGATACGCCGCTTGCCTGCGACTGCGAACTGATGGCGCTTTGCTCGCGCAGGGACTTCCGCAAAGGGCTTGGAACGGCTCTCTGGAATGTTTTTAAGGAGCGTTGCGCAAAGAGCAATGTCAAGACGGTGCGCGTATTTACCGATACGGACGCTTCATATACCTTTTACGAAAAGCGCGGTTTTACGCTTGTCTGGGAAAAACCGTACTCATTCGGTGGGAAGGGCAAATCGCTTGTATATGAGTACAGACTTTGACGCGGTTTTCCGATTATTTCCGTTAGCGTATGTTAACGCCCCGCGTTTTCTCTTTACTTTTTCTTGAAAACAGAGTATAATCTATATTATAAATGATATAAGGAGGTGCGCGCATGGCTATCAAGAGGACGAGAGAGTCGGAAGAAATGTATTTGGAGACCATTCTTTTGCTGCATAAAGGGCAGCCGAACGTGCGCGCCGTAGATGTGCGCGATGAACTCGGTCTTGCCAAATCGAGCGTTTCGCGCGGCGTCAATCTCCTTGAAAAGAAAGGGTATATTCATATCGACCGCGAAACGGGAAATCTCAGTTTCACCGACGCGGGCAGAAAAAAGGCAGAGGGCATTTACGAGCGGCATCAGACGCTCACAAAAGTGCTGATGAAAGTGGGAGCAACCCCCAAACTTGCCGAAGAAAACGCCTGCCGCATCGAACACGTCGTCTCCGACGAGATGATGGAAGTATTCCGGAATTATATCAAAGAGTAAGGAAAAGGGAACGCCGCGTGCGTTCCTTTTTTTGTGCAGGCAAATTTTTCGGAAAAATTTAATTAACCGCGGTAAATATATTTGACTTGCAAGGCAGAAATGATTATACTATATATTGGTTCGCAAGAGGGAACTTGAAAGGCGAATTTTTATTTAACCCATAAGTTCGCTACTGCGTACCTAATTTTTCGCCCGTGAGTTCGCATACACGAACAAAACGGCGAAGCAGAGGCAAATCGTGAAGGGAGCAAAAACGCAAAAAACGCCCAAAGAACTCAAAGCGTGGGAGAAGGAAAAAAAGCTCATCCCCGTGATGATCAAAAAGTATTGCCACGGTAAGCACGGGACGAAAGGGGAGGAGCTGTGCGAGGAGTGTAGGGCACTCAACGAATACGCCCTCTTCCGCCTTGAAAAGTGCCCGTTCAAGGTCAATAAAAAGTTCTGTTCCTTCTGCAAGATCCATTGCTACAAGCCGGATATGCGGGAGAGGATAAAGGACGTGATGAAGTGGGCGGGGCCGCGTATGATCTTCACGCATCCCGTGTTCGCATTCAAACACGTTTTTCAGATGGTAAGCTACAAACGCAAATTACGAAAAGAGGCAAAGGCGAAAGCAAATGTTTGATAGGCAACTTTTAAAACTTATCGGCGGAAACAAAAAGTACGTCGTTTATACCGTCCTTTTGATGGTTTTGGGCATGCTCGCCAACATAGGAATTACGGCGAGCGTATGCTGGGCGGTGTATTTCCTCATCGAAGGTTACGAGCCGCTCGCATACATATACCCCGCAATAACGGCTGTTATCGCCATTATCGTGCGGTATGTTGCAAGCCGCTGCACGGGGAACCTCAAAGATATGCTGGGGCGCAAGGTCAAAAAGGACTTGCGCGAGCGCACTTACGATAAAATACTGCGCCTCGGCGTGCGCTCTACGGACGGTATGAGCATGGCAGGCCTTACGCAGGTAAGCATGGAAGGCATCGAACAGCTCGATTTGTACTATTCGACTTATTTGCCGCAATTCTTCTTTTCGATGATCGCGCCGATACTTTTATTCTGTATCTGCGTGGGCATTGATTGGAGAACTTCGCTCGTACTTTTGGCGTGTGTGCCGCTTATTCCCGTCTCCATCGTGGCGGTTTCAAAATACGCAAAAAAGATCTTCGCCAAGTATTGGGGCAAATACACCTCTATGGGCGACGCCTTTTTAGACAGCGTGCAGGGATTGAAAGAACTCAAAATCTTCAAGGCAGACGCCGCGCGCCATGTCAAGATGAACGCGAGCGCGGAGGAGTTCCGCAAGATCACGATGAAGGTGCTTGTCATGCAGCTTGCAAGCACGACCATTATGGACTTGGTGGCATACGGCGGTGCGGGCGTGGGCATCGCGCTTGCAATCGTCGGGCTGATGAACGGTTGGCTCGCTCCCGCGGCGGCGCTCTTTTTGGTGCTTGTGGCGGTGGAATTTTTCCTGCCGCTCCGCTCCCTCGGTTCGGCATTCCATGTCGCCATGAACGGCGCGAGCGCGGGAAGAAAGATCATATCGCTTCTCAACCTTCCCGATCCCGTATGGGGCAAAGAGGAAGTGACGGGAACGCAATTAAAACTTGAAAACGTTACGTTCTCCTACGACGGCAAGCGCGATGTGCTTAAAAACGTGAGCATGACCTTCCCCGAAAAGGGAATGACCGCCATCGTCGGCGAGAGCGGCTGCGGAAAGAGCACCGTAGTCAATATGCTCATCGGGGCGTACCGTCCGAAAGCGGGCGAAGTGACTGTGGGCGGCAAGCCGCTTGAAAGCGTGACGAGGGAGGCGTACTATTCGCATATCGCGTCCGTTTCCTACAACACCTATATCTTCAACGACAGCGTGCGCGCTAACTTCGGGCTTGCAAAAAAGAACGTAAGCGACGAGGAGATCTGGGCGGCGCTCGAAAAAGTCAACCTTGCCGGGTTTATCAAGGAAAACGGCGGGCTGGATAAAGTCATCACCGAGGACGCCAACAATGTGTCCGGCGGGCAGAAACAGCGGCTTGCGCTCGCGGTCAACCTTGTTGCAGACAAAGATATTTATGTCTTTGACGAGGCGACGAGCAATATCGACATTGAGAGCGAAGCTATCATTATGGATAACATCAAGGCAATGAGCAAGAACAAAAGCGTAATTGTCATTTCGCACCGTCTTGCAAACGTCGTCCCCGCGGACAATATTTACTATATGGAAGAAGGAGAAGTCAAAGAGCACGGCAGCCATGCGCAGCTGATGAGCGCACAGGGCGGCTATGCAAAATTGTTCAATGCACAGAAACAGCTCGAAGAGGGCTACAAAGAAATTACGGGCATTGCCGCGGAGGTGAAAGCATGAAAGAGAAACTTCGCAGAAGCGGCGCAAAAATCATGGCAAGCCTTATTGTGCTACTCGGCTCACTCTCTTATATCATGATCCTCGCCGTCATCAACGGCTCGGTCGGGTTTATTGCGGCAATGGGCGTTACGGTCGCGGGCGCAACGGGTGTTGCAAAGGCTTTGGGTGTTCTCGGTTTATGTGCGGAAATTCCGCTTGCGTGGGGCGCGATCATCGGCATTGCCGTGGGGTGCGGCGTCGTGCGCGGCGGCCTTCGGTATTTAGAACAATACAGCAACCACTACA
>ERZ1108167.30-NODE-30-length-261573-cov-29.357448_pt1 | contig 261573 bp, 222 predicted proteins | sample MGYA00403703_ERZ1108167 | MGnify/ENA primary metagenome ERZ1108167 (study PRJEB35170, sample SAMEA104062411) | human gut metagenome | biome: human gut; feature: human-associated habitat; material: faeces | place: Denmark | collected 2012-05-11 ...
CCTGCAAGCAACATCTTATTGCTTGCAGGGGCGTCCTTTCCTATATATACACTACCGAAGTCGTTGAATTAAACTCATTATTGTAGGGGTATGGATTATCTCTTACTTCACTTTATAAGTGCACAGTCGTTTCCTCTCATGAAAATTCTGTTTACCCCAAATGATAGCTTTGTTAACCCCGCACGGTAACTCCATTTACATATCGCGGTAAAGGTCGTTACATGCCGAAGTAAAAGCCGTTACAATAAGGGGTAAAGGTTGTTACATACGGCGGTAAATGCTTTTACATCTTGCAGTAAGCTGTCGGTAAATACAGTTAATTGATTATCAGCAAACTAACAAAAGGATACCAGCAATCTTTAATTCATTTCTTCAATTATAGATCACCCACACCAATCCACATCCATCTGTCAGAACCCCATTATAACCTCCCCAATCTTCTCTAAACAAATAGAGCTCCAGGTTGTTATGAACCCTGTATCACAAAAAACAACCTAAACCTATGAAGATTAAAGCTTGGGGCAGCGTGCTGCTCTTATCGTGCCTATGTTCTGCCGTCACGGCACAGAATGGCAACCGTTATCTGGAAAAACCATTGCCCCGAGGCTGGGGGAATACGGTGATTCCGAACTCTAAAACGGTCCCTACTTCCACAGGAACCGCTAATTCTACCACGGCATCCGCAGATGATAACTTATTCAGCGGACAGATATTACCGGTAGATGACCAGTGGTGGAAAGCATTCAATGACCCGGTACTGGACTCTCTTATCAGCGTAGCATCCGGCGAAAACTATTCCGTACTTGCCGCTATAGACCGTATGGAGCAGGCACGTGCCAGCCTGAGGATGGAGCGCAGTAATTTTTTCCCTTCTATTTCTTTAAATGGTGGATGGCTCCGCCAGCAAAGCAGTGGAAACACCACCGAATTGCCCCAATCCATCACACATTATTATGATGCGTCACTCAATGCCAGTTGGGAACTGGATATATTCGGAAGCATCCGGCAACGGGTAAAGGCGCAACGGGAAACATTCCAAGCCAACCGTGAAGAGTACATCTCCGTACAGGTATCCCTCTGTGCACAAGTCGCTTCTGCCTACATCAACCTGCGGGAACTGCAACAGGAACTGCAGGTAGTAATGCATAACTGCCGGACACAAGAAGAAGTGCTCAACATCACCGAAGTACGCTACAACACGGGACTTGTATCGAAACTGGATGTAGCACAGGCTAAATCAGTGTATTTCAGCACAAAAGCATCTGTTCCGCAACTGGAATCCGGAATCAGCCAATACATTAACTCGCTGGCTATTCTGCTGGGAACTTATCCGCAGGAAATACGCCCCACATTGGAAAGAATCGGGAAATTGCCCGACTACATGGAGCCTGTTGGAGTAGGATTACCCGCCGATTTATTGCTCCGTCGTCCCGATGTGCGCCAAGCCGAAAGACTGGTTAATGCACAAGCCGCACTATTGGGAGCCAGCAAAAGCGACTGGCTGCCACAAGTATTCCTGAAAGGATCTGTAGGATATGCCGCTCGTGATCTGAAAGACCTGACCCGACGGAAAAGCATGACATTTGAAATTGCCCCAACCCTCAGTTGGACACTCTTCAGCGGAACAAAGCTGGTGAATGCCACCAAACAGGCACGTGCACAACTGGACGAAGCAGTGCATAACTTCAACGAAACCGTGCTTACCGCTGTGCAAGAAACGGATAATGCAATGAATAATTACCGGAATTCCATCAAGCAGATTGTCGCCCTCCGAGAAGTACGAAATCAGGGACAAGAGACACTGAAACTCTCCCTGGAGCTTTATAAACAGGGACTTAGCCCTTTTCAGAATGTACTGGATGCACTCCGTTCGCTACTGACATACGAAAACCAGTTGACACAGGCGGAGGGTAGTTCACTACTGTATCTGGTGTCATTGTACCAGGCACTGGGAGGAGGATATAAAGAGAACTGAGTAATAATTCCTAAACCATAACCATATATGAAAAATGAAATGTACATCATCCTCACGCTGATTCCGTTACTGGCGGGATGTGGGGACAAAAAAGAAGCAGCGCGCGGAGCGATGCCCGTTCCGGAAATAAGCGTAGCCAGTCCGGTGGTGAAAGACATCACACTGACTAAAGAGTATCCGGGCTATCTGAGTTCGGAAAAGACTGTCGACCTGGTGGCACGGGTGAACGGGACCCTGCAAACCATCGCCTATGCTCCGGGAAGCAGAGTCAGGAAAGGGCAGGTGTTGTTCGTCATCGAACCCACTATTTACCAGGACAATGTAGAACAGGCGGAAGCGGAACTGAACACCGCCCGAGCCAATCTGGAATATGCCCAGAACAACTATGCCCGTATGCTGGAAGCTGTGAAAAGCGATGCTGTAAGCCAGATACAGGTGTTACAGTCGAAATCGAATGTTGCCACTTCACAAGCGGCAGTCAGCAACGCCGAAGCTGCACTGAATACGGCACGCACAAATCTGGGCTACTGCACAGTCCGGGCGCCGTTTGATGGGACTGTCAGCCGGAATCAAGTCGATGTGGGCAGTTATGTAGGGGGAAGTTTGCAACCTGTCACCCTTGCCACGATCTATAAAGATGACCTGCTATATACATACTTCAATATCACTGATAACCAGTGGCTTGCCATGCTGATGCAACAAGGAACCGCACAGCAGAAAGATACACTACCCCGGCAAATCACTGTTAACCTGGGGGAAGACGGCATACAGCCGTATCCTGCCACACTCGATTACTTTGCACCGAATGTAGACCTGAGCACCGGAACTCTGAATCTGCGTGCCCGCCTAGACAACCCGAAAGGTTTACTGAAAAGCGGACTTTATGTCAGCATCACCTTGCCATACGGCAAAGAATCGCAGGCAATACTGATACCGGACGCGTCCATCGGTACCGATCAATTGGGAAAATATGTGTATGTAGTGAACGATTCCGATATGGTGCGCTATCGCCACATCGAGGTGGGACAGTTGATAGACGACAGTCTGCGGCAAATAACCGGCGGACTCTCGCCACAGGAACGCTACGTTACCCGGGCACTGATGAAAGTGCGGGAAGGGATGAAAGTAAAGCCCATCAGTAAATAACCAATCGTAAATAACTAAATACTAAGCTCATGTTCTCAAAATTCTTCATAAACCGTCCTATCTTTGCTACCGTGCTTGCGCTGCTGATCGTGGTGGCGGGATTGGTCACACTGGGCATACTCCCCATTGCGCAGTATCCGGACATTACGCCGCCTACCGTTCAGGTCAGCGCCGTCTATCCGGGTGCCAACGCGCAAACAGTGGCCAAAACCGTGGGTATACCCATCGAGCAGCAAGTAAACGGAGTGGAAGGCATGCTTTATATGTCCTCCAATTCCTCCTCATCGGGTGCCTATTCGCTCACCATTACTTTTGCCGTCGGAACAGATATCGACATGGCAACCGTACAAGTCCAAAACCGTGTCAGCGTGGCACAGGCTTCATTGCCAACCCCGGTAGTGGTACAGGGAGTAACCGTTCAAAAGCAGTCGTCGAACATTGTGATGTTCCTCACCATGACTTCCGAAAACAAGGAATATGACGGACTATACCTCAGCAACTACGCCACCCTGAACCTTGTCGACCAGTTGACACGCGTACCGGGCGTAGGCGCTGTCAATGTGATGGGAGCGGGAGACTACTCCATGCGTATCTGGCTGGACCCGGCAGCACTGCGTATCCGTAATCTTTCGGCAGCCGATGTTTACCAGGCCATTCAATCACAAAATGTAGAAGTCAGTGCCGGAGCCGTGGGACAACCTCTGCCGGGAAATCCGGCTCCGGGTAACACCAACATCGGCAATGTCTCTTCCGGCAACAATGCCCCTGCCTATCAATACAGTCTGACGGTAAAAGGGCGACTTTCGTCTCCCGAAGAATTCGGCAATATCATCTTGCGAACAGAAGCGGGCGGGAGAGTGCTTCGCCTCCGTGATGTGGCTCACATCGACCTTGGCTCCGCATCCTACAGTGTCGTATCCCGACTGAACGGGCAACCTACCGCCGCCATTGCCATCTATCAGCAACCGGGTTCCAATTCGCTGGATGTATCCAAAGGCGTGAAAGAGAAGATGCAGGAACTGTCAGAATCATTTCCCAGCGGCATCCATTACAGTGTAACCCTGGATACGACGGACGTCATCCACGCTTCAGTAGACGAAGTGCTGGTAACTTTCCTGGAAACAACCCTGCTTGTGGTACTTGTCATCTTCCTTTTCTTACAGAATTGGCGGGCGGTTATCATTCCGTGTATCACCATTCCCGTATCACTCATCGGTACTCTGGCAGTGATGGCGCTCTTCGGATTCTCCATCAATACACTGACGCTGTTCGGATTAATACTTGCCGTGGCCATTGTGGTGGATGACGCCATTGTGGTAGTGGAAAACTCCACGCGTTTGCTTGATACGGGGCAGTACAGTGCCCGGCAGGCGGTCATTCAGGCAATGGGAGAGATCACCGGTCCGATTGTGGGCGTAGTGCTGGTGTTGCTTGCCGTATTTATTCCGACAATGCTCGTCAGCGGTATCTCCGGACAGCTTTATAAGCAGTTTGCGCTGACTATTGCTGCCAGTACCGTGCTAAGCGGTTTCAACTCGCTGACACTGACTCCTGCATTGTGTGCCTTGATATTACAGCCCACGAAACCTGCACAGTCGCCACTTTTTCGGGGCTTCAACTTTGTGTACGACAAGACACAAGGGATATATGATAAAACCGTGGGTCGGTTGCTCCGGCGTCCTGCCGCTGCACTGTTGTCTTATGCCGGATTTACGGCACTCGCTGTGATCCTGTTTATGAAGTGGCCCAGTACCTTTATTCCCGAAGAAGATGACGGGTATTTCCTTGCCGTGGTGCAATTGCCGCCTGCTTCAAGTCTGGAACGTACAGAAGCTGTCGGACGTGAGATCAATGAAATCCTCAACAGCTATCCCGAAATGAAAAATTATATCGGCATATCCGGCTTCTCTGTCATGGGAGGCGGAGAACAGAGTAATTCCGGCACCTATTTCGTCATCCTGAAGAACTGGGACGAGCGTAAAGGAAAGGAACATACGGCCCAGTCTGTAGTAAATCGTTTCAATGCGCAGGCTTATGGAATTCAGGAAGCAGAAGTTTTTGCCATGGTGCCCCCTGCCATTCCCGGACTCGGTGCTACGGGCGGTCTACAGCTACAAGTGGAAGATCGTAATAACCTCGGTGCCACAGAAATGCAACATGCCGTAGAGACACTGATGGCAACCTATCACACCAAACCTGCATTGGCATCCGTCAGCAGTCAGTACCAGGCTAATGTACCCCAGTATTTCCTGAACATCGACCGGGATAAAGTACAATTGATGGGTATTCCGCTGAACAGTGTCTTCACTTCCTTAGGTTACTACATGGGAGCTGCTTATGTGAACGATTTCGTTGAGTTCGGCCGTATTTATCAGGTAAAACTCGGTGCACGGGATCGTGCCCAACGGATCATCGACGATGTACTGAAGTTGAGTGTACAGAATGCATCGGGAGAGATGGTACCGTTTTCAGCCTTTATGCGGGTGGAGGAACAGTTGGGAATGGACCAGATCAACCGTTACAATATGTATTCCACTGCCTCCGTCACTTGCAACGTAGCCCCGGGAAGCAGTTCCGGAGAGGCGATACAGCAAATGGAGGCACTCTTTAAGGAGCAACTGGGTGATGAATTTGGTTATGAATGGACGTCAGTAGCCTATCAGGAAACACAGGCGGGCACAACGACAACCGTTGTGTTTGTAATGGCGTTGCTCGTTGCCTTCCTGGTACTTGCAGCACAATACGAGAGTTGGACGAGCCCGGTAGCTGCGGTCATCGGACTTCCGGTAGCATTGTTGGGAGCGATGATTGGCTGTCTCATTATGGGAACACCTGTCAGCATCTATACACAAATCGGTATTATCCTGCTTGTGGCACTGTCGGCAAAGAATGGTATTCTGATTGTAGAGTTCGCCCGCGATTTCCGTGCACAAGGCAACTCCATTCGTGATGCGGCATTCCAGGCAGGGCATATCCGCTTGCGGCCTATCCTGATGACATCCCTGGCATTTGTATTCGGTGTGATGCCATTGCTGTTTGCTACGGGTGCAGGAGCGGAAAGCCGTATTGCACTCGGAGCTGCTGTCGTGTTTGGTATGGCACTGAATACACTGCTTGCCACAGTTTATATTCCTAATTTCTATGAGTTGATGCAGAAGATACAGGAAAAGTTGGGAAAGAAGCAGATAGAAGAAAAGACTGAGAAGGTTTAGACCCTGATTGGGTTCATTGATTTAGATCCTGATTAATCTCATTGAAAAGGGCTACACCCTTTGCTTCACATGGCTACACCATATCCCCCAAAGGGTGTAGCCATCCGGGGCAAAGGGTGTAGCCCTTTTTAGCAGATATTATAACGTCTGATAATCAGGAATATCCGGAAGAAAAGTATAGCTATTCCGCTCGTAATCCATCCGGCAGCAATAGTGTTGCATTCCATTACTTACTACGAGGTAATCTACTTTCAGCACCATATTGTAGCGTGTAATCTGGTCGAACACCGCTTGCGTAATCTCTATGTCCGGCGCTTTATACTCCACAATCATCCGTGCCGTGAGATCACGACGGTAAAGCACTGTGTCACAACGTTTCTTCGTTCCGTTGAGCTGTACCTGTACCTCGTTCGCCATCAATGTCTGCGGATATCCTTTATGGTTCAGCAGAAAATGTACGAAATGCTGGCGTACCCATTCTTCGGGCGTCAGTGCTACATATCGGCGCCGTATCACGTCGAAAATAGCAGGTTTCCCTTCACGGTTCACGACTTTAGCATCAAATACAGGTAAGTTTAACGATAACATATTGATATGTGATAAGTGATTAACAAATTTCCGAATTCTACTTTTTTATTGTACTTTTGTGAGTTAAATAATCGCTCCCTGAAAGTATTTAGGGAACAAATTTAATGAAATCTTATGAAAACAAAGCAAGAAATCGTAGCTAACTGGCTGCCTCGTTACACAAAACGTAAGCTTGAGGACTTTGGAGAGTATATTCTGTTGACTAACTTCAACAAGTATGTGGATATTTTTGCGGAGAAGTTCAATGTGCCCGTTCTTGGTAAAGACGCTAATATGACGTCTGCTTCAGCAGAAGGCATGACCATTATCAACTTTGGTATGGGAAGCCCTAACGCTGCAATTATCATGGATTTACTAAGTGCTATACAGCCCAAAGCCTGCCTGTTCCTGGGCAAGTGCGGTGGTATCGATAAGAAAAACAGAATAGGGGATCTCATCCTTCCTATCGCCGCCATCCGTGGCGAGGGAACTTCCAATGACTACTTCCCGCCCGAAGTACCGGCGCTACCGGCATTTATGTTGCAGCGTGCCGTTTCTTCATCCATCCGCGACCATGCCCGCGACTATTGGACAGGTACCGTATACACTACCAACCGCCGCATTTGGGAGCATGACGAGGAATTCAAGGAATATCTGAAGAAAACCCGTGCCATGGCCGTCGATATGGAAACAGCGACTCTCTTCAGCTGCGGTTTTGCCAATCACATCCCTACCGGAGCCATCTTACTGGTTTCTGACCAGCCAATGATTCCTGAAGGAGTAAAAACCGATAAAAGCGATAATCTGGTTACCCAAAACTACGTAACCGAGCACGTTGAAATCGGCATCGCATCCCTGCGTATGATTATCGACGAGAAGAAAACCGTAAAACATCTGAAATTCGACTGGTAAAAACGAATATGGCAAAACAGGAAATCACGTGTGATGACATCTTAAAGGAACTGAGAGCGAAGCAATACCGTCCCGTCTATTATCTCATGGGTGAGGAACCCTATTACATCGACCTCATTGCCGACTATATAACAGACAATATTCTGACCGAAACGGAAAAGGAGTTCAACCTGACCGTTGTATACGGGGCAGATGTGGATATAGCTACTGTTATTAATGCCGCCAAGCGTTATCCGATGATGTCCGAGCATCAGGTGGTAGTGGTAAAGGAAGCGCAGAATATCCGTAATATGGAGGAACTTTCTTATTACCTCCAAAAACCGCTGCTTTCTACCATATTAGTAATATGCCATAAACATGGCGTACTGGATCGAAGAAAGAAGCTGGCTGCCGAAATCGAAAAGACTGGCGTTCTGTTTGAATCTAAAAAAGTGAAGGATGCGCAACTGCCTGCATTCATCACTTCTTATATGAAACGCAAAGGTATCGACGTGGAACCTAAAGCCACTGCCATGCTGGCCGATTTCGTTGGCGCCGACCTCAGTCGCCTCACAGGAGAGCTGGAAAAACTGATCATTACACTTCCAAAAGGTCATACACGCGTTACCCCCGAACAGATAGAGAAGAACATTGGTATCAGTAAGGATTATAACAACTTCGAATTACGCAGTGCCCTCGTTGAAAAGGACGTCCTGAAAGCTAATAAGATAATAAAATATTTTGAAGAAAATCCGAAAACAAACCCTATTCAAATGACTTTATCTTTACTTTTTGGATTCTTTTCTAACTTGATGTTGGCCTATTATGCCCCTGAAAAATCGGAGCAAGGCATAGCCAACATGTTGGGACTACGCACCCCCTGGCAGGCCAAAGACTATCTCGCAGCTATGCGTCGATATAATGGAGTAAAGACTATGCAAATTATCGGAGAAATACGATATGCAGATGCAAAATCTAAAGGAGTGGGAAATCCATCTTTAAGTGACGGGGATATTCTTCGCGAACTGGTCTTCAAGATCCTGCATTAACAGCTTTTTTCTTCTGTATGCTCTTCATTAAACAAGAAATTTAGCTTTTCCTTCACTCCCTTCCACTGTTCCCAAACGTACTGTTCATAGGTAATAGAGTGTGGAAGGGTATCTGAAATACATACAACATATTCGCAGAAACAGATGGTCTATATACAGTGAACAGACCATTTATCTGATATAAACACATGGTCTGTTTAATGTAAATAGACCATCTGTTTTTATATAATATAATCTCCTGTCCCGAGTAAAGCAAGCATATTTTTATAGGAAAACAATGTACTTTTTCTAAGAAAAAAGGAAAATTATATTTAGAAAGTAGTCAGCAGATCAATGGAAATAGATCGTCTATTTCTTATTTTAGAGGAGATTATACTTGTTAACTATATCAGCAGTAATAGAGAAGAAAATGCTATTTTCACTATCATTATGTCATTTCTCATTTAAAAAGGGGGTATTTTTCTAGAATAAAAGAATTTTAAAACTAAAAAATAGGGTATAATACACTGTATTACAATTAAATACACTCAAAATAAGCTCCTGAGAATTAAGAAATTCCAAGTTCACGATCATTTATACAGAAATAAAGCAAGGATTTACAATTACGAAGACTTTAGAACATATCAATTGAACTCTCCTTATTTTAGTGTAACAAATTCTTTCTGTAATATCAAATCTATCATCAAGAATAAATGTAATTAGAAAAGGAAATAGTTGCTATTTCAACTATGAAATATTAAAAACGTAATATCACTATGTTCACAATTGGATATATAACAATTATATATATAACAAACGTAATTAAAAAGTGCAATACACAATTGTAATGAGACTGCTTTTAATGAAGTAATGATAAAATAACAAAGGTAATAGGATAGGGGTTAACGAGGAGTATAATAACAATTAAATTGCTAATAATCAATACCAATATAGCCATTTATATGATCTATCAGTTCATAAATAGAGAAATCAATGAGAAAACAATTGTAATATGGGATATACTACAGAAAAAACTTAAATTTATATACATAATAACCAATAATATACATATTTTTATTAAAGTAAAAATATGAACTTAAAATCTAGGTAATATATATCATCACATTTGTATATATAACATTTGAAATAATAAAAACACAATTGTAATATGAAAGAATTTACATTTTTAATTTGCTTTTGTAACTTCATTTTTTTACTTTTGTAATCCAAAAGATAGTCAATACAATTGTAAACATCACCTATATCGCAACAGTTATGAGCATAAAAGATAGGTTCAAAATGATCATGGATCGGGAAAAATTAACCGCAGGCGCATTTGCCGAAAGTATTGGTGTAGCTCAAGCTACCATCTCACATATTTTAGGCCCGCGTAATAAGTATCCAAGTACAGAAGTTATTCTTCGTCTACATCAAAGATATAATGATATAAATTTGGAATGGTTACTTACCGGACAAGGTGAAATGAGTAATACGCCTTCCGATTCTGACTCTTCTATCGAGAGTGGATTCGACTATCCATTATTCGCTGAGAATTCCGTAAATCCGTCCAAAGAGACAGGTCCGGCCGAAAATCGCAAGGAAATCGCATTAGAAACGCCTGTAAATACCACTAAAGAGATTGTAAAACAGGAGATTATCTATAAAGAAAGGTCTCCCAGAAAAATCACTGAAATAAGAATTTTCTTCGACGATAATACGTACGAGACGTTTAAACCCGAAAAGTAAGACTCATAAACGACTATTTGCACAATTTCCCGTATCTTTAGATAAGATAAGCATCTCAGCAGAACTTTTTCATGCAAGCATGAAAGTTCTGCATTCGATTTGCATTATCTTTGTACCCTGAAGATAAAATTCACCTCTTTATGATAATGAAAAAATACATTTTAGATTTGACAGTGACTGAGAACGCCCGACTGCACGCTAATTATGTGCTATTGAAACTGACGTCTCCGTCTCCGCTTCCGGATATGCTTCCGGGACAATTTGCGGAAATACGTGTGGACGGATCTCCAACTACTTTCTTACGCCGCCCCATTTCCATTAATTATGTAGATAGACAACGCAATGAAGTATGGTTTCTGATCCAACTGATTGGAGACGGAACGAGGCAATTAGGCGAAGCAAAAGCCGGAGACACGGTCAACGTAGTACTTCCTTTGGGAAATGGCTTCACAATGCCTGAAAAGGCTTCTGATAAGCTTCTGTTAGTAGGTGGAGGTGTTGGTACAGCTCCCATGCTTTATCTGGGCGAGCAATTAGCTAAAAACGGCAGTAAACCGACGTTCCTTCTGGGAGCAAGAAGCGATAAGGACTTGCTGCAACTGGAGCAGTTTGCAGCTTATGGTGATGTATATACGACTACCGAGGACGGCAGTCATGGCGAAAAAGGATACGTGACACAACATTCCATATTGAATAAGGTGCAATTCGAGCAGATTTACACTTGTGGTCCTAAGCCTATGATGATGGCGGTGGCTAAATATGCCAAAAGTAAAGATATAGCTTGTGAAGTATCATTGGAAAATACAATGGCGTGTGGTATAGGCGCTTGCCTCTGTTGTGTGGAAAATACAACGGAAGGGCATTTATGTGTATGTAAAGAAGGTCCGGTTTTTAATATAAACAAACTATTATGGCAGATTTAAGTGTAAACATTGGAGAATTACAAATGAAGAATCCGGTGATGACGGCTTCCGGTACATTTGGCTATGGTGAAGAGTTTGCCGATTTCATTGATATTACGCGAATAGGTGGTATAATTGTAAAGGGTACGACTCTTCACAAACGTGAAGGTAACCCATATCCGCGTATGGCAGAGACTCCGTCAGGTATGTTAAACGCTGTGGGACTGCAAAATAAGGGAGTAAATTACTTTGTTGAACAGATATATCCGCGTATTAAGGACATCGAAACCAATATGATTGTAAATGTTTCGGGTTCTGCCATAGAAGATTATGTAAAAACAGCGGAAGCCATTAACGAACTTGACAAAATTCCTGCCATTGAATTGAACATCTCTTGCCCTAATGTGAAGCAAGGTGGAATGGCTTTTGGCGTCACTGCAAAAGGAGCCGAAGAAGTGGTGAAAGCTGTGCGCGCAGCTTACAAAAAGACACTTATCGTGAAGCTGTCTCCTAACGTGACAAGCATTGCTGAAATAGCCCGTGCAGTAGAAAATGGCGGTGCAGACAGCGTTTCATTAATTAATACACTGCTTGGAATGGCTATAGACGCGGAACGCAGGCGTCCTATACTCTCTACCGTAACAGGTGGTATGTCCGGCGCAGCAGTAAAACCAATCGCACTCCGTATGGTATGGCAAGTTGCTCAGGCGGTAAAAATACCTGTCATCGGTTTAGGAGGTATCATGAACTGGAAAGACGCAGTGGAATTTATGCTTGCCGGAGCTTCAGCCATCCAAATCGGTACGGCAAATTTCATCGATCCGGCAGTTACTATTAAAGTAGCGGAAGGTATAAACGACTATCTCGATAGACACGGATATAAGTCCGTGAAAGAAATTATCGGTGCGCTTGAGGTATAACCAATAACAAGTGAATATCATTCGCACCTATTTTACATAAAAAAGGACATTCGCTATGAATGTCCTTTTTCTATTTTTATACAACTGATTTATTCCTCCCCCAGCAAATCCGGACGGAGTCTGCGCGTCCGTTCCAAAGACTGCTGCAACTCCCATTCCTTAATCTTAGCCTCATGCCCGGACAATAAAATTTCCGGAACTTTCCAACCATTGTAATCGGCAGGTCTTGTATAGACCGGAGCTGCCAAAAGATTATCCTGAAATGAGTCGGACAAGGCTGATTGCTCATCGGAAATAACACCGGGGATAATACGGACAATAGCATCAGCCATCACTGCTGCCGCCAGCTCTCCACCGGTCAGCACATAGTCCCCAATACTGATTTCTTTAGTGATCAGATGCTCGCGAATACGATAATCGATACCTTTAAAATGCCCGCAAAGGATAATAAGGTTCTGGGTAAGTGAAAGTGTATTGGCCATTGGCTGATTGAACTGCTCACCATCAGGAGTCGTAAAAATGACTTCATCATACTCCCGTTCTGCCTTCAAGGCATTGATACAGCGTTCTATAGGCTCTATTTTCATCACCATTCCGGCAAAACCGCCAAAAGGATAATCATCCACCCGTCGATATTTATCTTCAGTATAATCACGTAAATTATGAATATGTATTTCTGCAAGCCCTTTATTCTGAGCACGTTTCATAATGGAGCAATTGAAAAAGCCTTCAATCATCTCCGGTAGAACTGTTATTATATCAATGCGCATATTAATTTTAATTTTCTGCAAAAGTACAAATATTAGAGGAGAAACCTGTATTTTTGCGTTCAAACAATCTGAAATAGCTATGACTGCAAAAGAAAAGATAGATCAGCTCCGTGCCGAACTGCATCGGCACAACTACAATTATTACGTGTTGAATGCTCCCGAAATCTCCGACAAAGAGTTCGACGACATGATGCGGGAATTGCAGGGGATGGAGCGAGAACATCCTGAATATCAGGACGAAACTTCGCCAACCATGCGCGTAGGAAGCGATTTGAATAAGAATTTCACGCAAGTGACACACAAATATCCAATGCTTTCGTTGGGTAATACCTATTCCGAAGGTGAGGTATCTGACTTTTATGATCGCACTCAAAAAGCCCTGAACGAAGATTTTGAAATCTGTGCCGAACTTAAATATGACGGTACTTCCATCTCGCTGACATACGAAAACGGCAAATTAATACGTGCCGTAACCCGTGGCGACGGTGAAAAAGGCGATGATGTAACAGATAATGTGAAGACAATCCGTACTATCCCCCTTGTTTTGCATGGTGATTATCCCCAATTATTTGAGATCAGAGGGGAAATACTAATGCCGTGGGAAGTCTTTGAGGAACTAAACCGCGAAAAAGAGGCACGCGAAGAACCTCTTTTCGCTAATCCACGTAATGCTGCATCAGGCACTTTGAAATTACAAAACTCTGCTATAGTTGCTTCCCGCAAACTGGATGCCTACCTTTATTATTTATTAGGCGAAGAACTTCCTTGCGACGGACATTATGAAAACCTGCAGAAAGCTGCACAATGGGGATTCAAAATCTCCGACCATATGAAGAAGTGCCACAGCCTGCAGGAAGTGTTCGATTACATCCATTATTGGGATACGGAACGGAAGAATTTACCTGTAGCCACGGATGGCATTGTTTTGAAAGTTAATAGCCTGAAACAGCAGAAAAACCTCGGTTTCACCGCAAAATCTCCTCGTTGGGCCATCGCATACAAGTTCCAGGCAGAGCGTGCATTGACCCGCTTAAACAAGGTGACTTACCAGGTGGGAAGAACCGGAGCAGTAACCCCTGTTGCCAACCTGGATCCGGTACAATTATCGGGTACAATCGTAAAACGCGCCTCGCTGCATAATGCAGATATCATTGAAGGGCTCGACTTGCATGTCGGCGATATGGTTTATGTAGAAAAAGGCGGTGAAATCATACCCAAAATTACCGGAGTAGATAAAGATGCCCGGAGTATGATGGTAGGTGAAAAAGTGAAGTTCATCACTCATTGCCCTGAATGTGGCAGCAAATTAATCCGTTACGAGGGAGAAGCTGCGCATTATTGCCCCAACGAAACGGCTTGTCCGCCTCAGATAAAAGGAAAGATCGAGCATTTCATCAGCCGGAAGGCTATGAACATTGACGGATTAGGCCCGGAAACTGTGGATATGTTCTATCGGTTAGGACTCATTAAGGATACGGCAGATCTGTACAAGCTGACTGTAGACGATATCAAGAACCTGGACCGTATGGGAGATAAATCGGCGGAAAATATCGTCAAAGGTATTGCCCAAAGCAAGGAAGTGCCTTTTGAGCGAGCTTTGTTCGCCCTGGGTATCCGCTTTGTCGGTGAAACTGTAGCAAAGAAAATAGCTAAGTCCTTCACTGACATAGAAGAACTGGAAAATGCAGATCTTGAAAGATTGATAAATATCGATGAAATCGGTGAGAAAATAGCACAAAGTATCATTTCCTACTTCGCTAATCCTCTGAATAGAGAATTAATAGAGCGACTGAAAATTGCCGGATTGCAGTTTAGCCGGAAGGAAGAAGATCTGAGCGGCTATACTGATAAGCTTGCCGGACAGTCTATTGTAATCAGCGGTGTGTTCACCCATCACTCCAGAGACGAATATAAAGATTTGATAGAGAAGAATGGAGGAAAAAATGTAGGTAGTATTTCTGCCAAGACCAGTTTTATCCTGGCAGGAGAAAATATGGGACCTGCCAAATTGGAAAAAGCGCAAAAGCTGGGTGTACAGATAATGAGCGAAGATGAGTTTTTAGCGCTCATTTCGTAACATTTTTCCAGTGAAATCTTTTTTATAGCTTATATTTGCTGTAGAAATCGAAAATATTCGTACTTTTGCGAGTCATTTAATTAGAGATTACTTAAATTTCACTCATGATACAGACTAAATTGAAAGGAATGGGGGTAGCGCTGATTACTCCTTTTAAAGAGGATGAAAGCGTTGATTACGATGCATTGATACGTTTGGTGGACTATCAACTTCAAAACAATACTGATTTTTTGTGTGTGCTGGGCACCACAGCAGAAACTCCGACACTGACGGAAGAAGAAAAAAAGAAAATCAAGAAAATGGTCATCGAACGCGTAAATGGTCGGATACCTATCCTGCTCGGTGTTGGTGGAAATAATACGCGTGCCATTGTGGATACGCTTCAAAACGACGATTTTACCGGAGTAGATGCCATTCTGTCTGTTGTTCCCTATTATAATAAACCTTCTCAGGAAGGTATTTATCAACATTATAAAGCAATTGCAGAGGCTACAGAGCTCCCAATTGTACTCTATAATGTTCCCGGTCGTACCGGTGTAAATATGAAAGCAGAAACCACGCTGCGCATTGCCCGTGACTTCAAAAATGTTATTGCTATCAAGGAAGCTTCCGGTGACATCACCCAAATGGATGATATCATCAAAAATAAACCGGCCAATTTTGACGTTATTTCGGGAGATGATGGTATTACCTTCCCTTTGATTACCTTGGGAGCTGTTGGTATCATATCGGTCATCGGAAATGCATTTCCACGCGAATTTAGCCGCATGGTAAGACTGGCATTGCGAGGAGATTATGCAAATGCATTGACTATCCACCATAAATTTGCCGAGTTATTCAAGCTTCTTTTTGTGGATGGCAATCCGGCAGGCGTAAAAGCAATGTTGAACGTTATGGGAATGATTGAGAATAAACTTCGCCTCCCGCTTGTGCCTACCAGAATTACGACTTTTGAAGCCATGCGGAAGATTTTGGATGAGTTAAATATTAAGTGCTAAGAAAAAGAATAGATATTTCTTTGTAAATCGTCCCCTGAGATGAATTTTTTCATCTCAGGGGACGATTTCTTTCGTCTCACAAGCTGATTTTGGATCAACTCACACACATATTTGCATGAGTCTACACAGATATAACTGTTACCCTACGGTGTATAACAAAAAACCTCTGCAAATTACTTTGCAGAGGTTTTTCGTGATCGCGACAGGATTCAAACCTGTAACCGGCTGATCCGTAGTCAGCTACTCTATTCAGTTGAGCTACGCGACCTTGTTATCAAAAAGATGTGACCGCGACAGGATTCAAACCTGTAACCGGCTGATCCGTAGTCAGCTACTCTATTCAGTTGAGCTACGCGGCCTTTTTGTTTAACGGGTGCAAAGATACGGACTTTTTTCGAAACTGCAAGTATTCTACAAACTTTTTTTGAAGAAAATTATTCGATGAAACGGTAATTAAACAGTTGCCAGCCGATACTCAGCCCCACATTCCACTCCCTTCTCGGTGAGCTATAATGATTTACATAAGCAGAGATCGCTCCAAAAGGTAATTGGCAAATAACAGAAACTTCTCCCATATATTCTACCTTTGAGAAAGCTTTTCCATAAAATGCTTTGTTTTGCGTATTTTTCTCGATAGGGAAAATAGGCATAAATCCATAAAATTCTCCTCTCAGATGGAACATATCATTGAAAATAAACATAGGCTTGATACCGGCAGCCAGAAACTGATTGGCGCGGAAAGCCTCATTATACATCAGCTTACTATGCGGAGTCGGCGAAAACTCTGCAGCCTGCATCATTGTCGCTGTAAAATTCTCCGAGAAATTCCTCGATGAATACAGAGCTTCCGCCATCCATCCCAAAACAAATTTAGGCGCCATACTATGATATGCTTCTTTCATATAAGAAATCTGTAACCATGATTGCCGTTCCTGTGTAACAGGCTGTTCTGCCGGATTTCCAGGCTTATATCTTTCTTTTCCCGTAAAAATCTGGGCTATCAATTTCTCGTTATACCCTTTTGTAGCGTATTGACGGGAATTCAGTGTACTACCATAAAAGCTAATAGAACCGCCTATAAGCCTGTATAAACTCCTGTCCGAATGGTCTTCTTCAAAGTTTATCACACTAGATTGAAAATAGTTATCTTGCAATTTTCCAATACCAAAGCCAAATTCAGCCCGTTTATTCGCTAAGAATGGTAAAGCGATAATCAACTTCAGAAATCGTTCATCCTTTGAATTAAAGGAAGGTTTATCGTTTTTAGAAAACAGTTTCTCTTTCTTGTAATAATCAAAAGTACTGATAGACGCAATAAGCCGATATGAAGTAGGAATATGAGTAGGCAAATCTATACGCGCCATCAGTTGGGCATTATTATAAACTTTACCCAATTGGCCATCAAACGTAAACTCTTTGGCATAATAATTTAAGTTCTGATAGCCCAGGCCCAGATATATCTGATTGGAACTCGTCGTAGACACACTACCCCCCAAGCGGACAGAGAAATTATCCTCCATCTTTACTTTCAGATGCAAATCGTACATATCGGTCTCTTCATTGAATACTGCCTTCGGTATTATTTCAGAGATCATATTATCCGCAAGCAAACGAAAATATCCACGCTTCAGCTCTTCGTAAGTGAATGGCTCATCTTCTTCATCATGAAATTCCTTCTGAATATAAGCCTGTTGCTGTGAGTTAGCTCCATCAATATAAATTTTCTGGAAATAGAGCTGCGGCAGATTACTGCGATAAACCAGACGGCGTAAACGCACATTATCTGCATTCACCCTACGATGAATACGCCCCTTTATAGAATCCATCAGGCTAAGAGTGCGATTGTAACCTATATCATGGAGTTCCTGAAGACGGTCGAAATCAAGTAAGTTCACATCATCATACTTGAATGTCATGAGGATGCCGACAGAATCCGGAATAGAATAGTCCGTCTTCTGCATCACCATGTTCTCAATCTGACTCATAAGGTCATTTTCTTTAGGCTTGGATGGATTGGCGGCCACCACACTACCAATAATAATATCCGGATGGAAATCATCCCGCATTACATCCGTTGGAAAGTTATTGTAAATACCACCATCATAGGCCAGCACGCTATCTATCTCAATTGGCTTAAAAACAAACGGAAAACTCATAGAGGCGCGGACAGCATCGCCCAGATCACCTTTCCCTAACACTATTTGCCGTTTATTGTATACATCGGAAGCGATACAACGAAAAGGAACAAACAGTCTGTCAAAATCACCGTCGCAAGCAGCCGTAGCACGGGCAAACAGCTCCACAAACACCAGATTCATTTGGATGGGGTTAACCATACTGGTCGGCAATTGCGGTTTGACATTCAAGGAGTCCTTAAAATCAAAGCGGATATTAAAAAACTCCGGTGTGGGAATACTTTTCTTGAAATAATAGGCATATTTAGGTTCTACTTTTCCCGAATACCAGCGTTTAAAGTCTTCTGAACGCAGCAAAGCCTCCATATCATCGGGAGAGTATCCCATGGCATACAACGAACCGATAATGGCTCCCATGGATGTACCGGTAATATAATCGATAGGGATATTGTTTTCTTCCAAAGCCCGAATGATGCCGATATGCGTCATACCTTTCGCACCACCACCACTCAATACAAGTCCAACTTTTTGGGCATGCAACATGGGCAGCAACAAGAAACAAAACGATAAAAGCAAAAGAATTCTTTTCATACTTCAAAGTTCCGAGCTGAAAATATATTATTATCAAAGCTCAAATATATGCAATTGTTTCGAAATTGGACGTATCCAACGCTAAAAAACAAGCGTTCCCACACAAAATATACGAAAAAAGGAGCATTACAACTCTTATAAAAGTTGCAATGCTCCCGGCATATAGATTGTGAATAAAGGGCGTATTTAGATTAACTCTATGCTTCTCTTCACAAAGTTATTCAAAGCTTCACCTTTCAGCATGCCATTTTGCAGCAATGCCAGGTCAATCAATTGGCGGACAACTTTATTTTTAGCTGCATATCCGGCAAATACTTCGTCTTTCTTTGTTTTCAGTTCTTCCCACTTCTGATCCAATCCGTTCACTTCGTCCTTTTCAGCAGTAGAAATTTCTTCGTCTTTCTTACCTTTTTGTTTATCTTTCAGCTCATTACGACGTTTGTCTACGTCATTCATTTCTTGCTGAATAGGAGCTACAACAGAGTCGCACTCTTTTTCTTCGCCTGCAAGAACTTCTTTCACCAGTTTATGATCTGAATTCAGCACAAGGTTGAACATATCGGGCATTTCTCCATAGAAACTCATACCTGCCTGAATATTAGCCATTTCTTTCATACGGCGCATATATTCACTTTGAGTAATCATCACAGGAGAAGAGTTTTCACCCAAAGCCTGCGCAGTGATATTAAACTCAACCTTTTCCAGCTTAGGCAACTGGCTCTTGAACACAACAGAAAGAGCTTCTTGTTTGCCTGATTCCAGAGTTTCACCTTTCTTATCTTCTTTGATAATCAGATTATCGATAACATCACTATCTACACGGGTAAAGCGAGATTTCTCAAACTTTTGCTCCAACATGCTTACTACAGCAATGTCCAGTTGACCATCCATCAGCAACACATTGTATCCCTTATTCTTAGCAGCCTCGATGTAGCTGAATTGCTCATCTTTATGATTAGCATACAGATAGATCAAATTGCCATCTTTATCAGTCTGATTATCTTTGATCAGCTTCTGATACTCTTCAAATGTATAGCATTTACCATCCGTATCGGTGAAAAGGGCAAAATCTTTTGCTCTGTCATAGAAGTCTTCCTGAGTAAGCATTCCGTAATTGATGAAAATCTTCAGGTCATTCCACTTTTCCTCGAACTGTTTGCGATCATTTTTGAAGATAGATTGCAGACGATCAGATACTTTCTTCGTGATATATGTCGAAATCTTCTTCACATTAGAGTCGCTCTGTAGATAAGAACGGGATACATTCAACGGAATATCCGGAGAATCGAGCACACCATGCAACAGTGTCAGGAAGTCAGGTACGATACCTTCTACTGAATCCGTAACGTATACCTGGTTGCTATAAAGCTGTATCTTATTCTTATTCAATTCGATATTGCTTTTTACTTTCGGGAAGTAGAGGATACCTGTCAGATGGAACGGATAATCTACATTCAGATGTATCCAGAACAGAGGTTCATCAGACATCGGATACAGGTCACGATAGAATTTCTTATAATCTTCATCCTTCAGTTCGCTGGGCTTCAATGTCCACAACGGATTGCTGTCATTGATTATATTATCTTCGTCTGTTTCAACCTGTTTTCCATCTTTCCAGTCTTTCTTCTTACCAAAAGCAATAGGTATGGGAAGGAAACTACAATATTTCTTCAACAGAGAAGAAATGCGGGCCTCTTCCAGGAATTCTTTACTTTCATCGTCAATGTAAAGTACTATATCTGTACCACGGTCAGCTTTATCTATGTTCTCAATGGTGAACTCCGGACTGCCATCGCAACTCCATTTCACTGCTTGAGCACCTTCTTTATGGGATTTCGTGATTATTTCCACTTTCTTAGCCACCATGAAAGCTGAATAAAAGCCCAAACCGAAGTGACCGATAATTGCATTAGCATCATTCTTATACTTCTCCAGGAAATCGTTGGCACCTGAAAAGGCAATTTGGTTGATATATTTGTCGATTTCTTCGGCAGTCAAACCAATACCACGGTCTGAAACAGTAATTGTATCTTTTCCTAAAGACACATGTACGGTCAAATCGCCAACCTCACCTTTAAACTCGCCAATAGAGGCTAAGGTTTTCAACTTCTGCGTAGCATCTACGGCATTAGAAACTAACTCGCGGAGAAAAATTTCATGATCGCTGTACAAGAACTTTTTGATAACGGGGAAAATGTTTTCGGTAGTTACCCCAATATTTCCTTTTTGCATACTACTTATGATTTATATTTTTAAGTTTATATATTTAATCGTTTGGCAAGTATAATGCAAAAAAAATGCCAGCCCATAAGGACTGACATTTTGACTGTTTATCATCTTCTAAGAAGACTTCATTTTTATGCTTTCTTGATGTCCAGTTCTCCTTTTTCTTCGTTCAAAGAGACAGAAATCGTATCACTCGTCTGCAATTCGGAAGAAATAATCAATTCCGAAAGTCCATCTTCCAAATAAGTCTGGATGGCACGCTTCAACGGGCGGGCACCAAACTGCACATCGTATCCTTTAGATGCCATGAATGTCTTGGCTTTAGCATCAATAACAAGCTTATATCCAAGAGATTCTACGCGCTCATACAAGCCTTTCAACTCGATATCGATAATCTTTTCGATAGCATCCAGCGAAAGCTGGTCGAAAGTAATAATCTCGTCGACACGGTTCAGAAACTCAGGGGCAAACGACTTATTCAAAGCCTTTTGTATCACGCCACGTGAATATTCTTTATCATCCGTACGATTCTGGGCGGCAAAACCTACACCACGACCGAAGTCTTTCAATTGACGTGTACCAATGTTTGAAGTCATGATAACCACTGTATTCTTGAAGTCTACAGTTCTGCCATAACTGTCAGTCAGACGACCTTCATCCATCAGTTGTAACAAGATGTTGAATACATCCGGGTGAGCTTTCTCAATCTCGTCCAACAATACGATAGAGTAAGGTTTACGGCGCACTTTCTCTGTCAACTGTCCGCCTTCTTCGTATCCTACGTATCCCGGAGGTGCACCAACAAGACGAGAAACGGTAAACTTCTCCATATATTCACTCATATCCACACGTATCAGCGCATCGGCAGAGCCAAACATATATTTAGCCAACTGTTTCGCCAAGTGAGTTTTACCCACACCCGTAGGCCCCAGGAACAAGAATGTTCCGATAGGACGGTTAGGATCTTTCAATCCTACACGACTACGCAGAATTGCTTTCGTCACCTTTTCAATAGCCGGGTCCTGAGCTATAACTTTAGCTTGCAACTCTTCTTTCATACCCGCCAACTTGATACCTTCAGCCTGCGCCATACGCTGTACAGGCACACCGGACATCATAGAAACCACATTCGCAATTTCCTCCTCACCAACTATCTGGCGATCATCTTTTAAGCGAGCTTCCCATTCAGCCTTCATCTCTTCCAGACGAGCAGAAAACTCTTTCTCATGATCACGGAAACTGGCAGCAAGTTCGAAATTCTGCGATTTCACTGCATCCGCCTTTTGTTGACGGGCTTCTTCAATCAGTTTCTCCTGTTCTTCAATCTCTTTCGGAACAGTAATGTTTGTCAGATGGACGCGCGAACCGGCTTCGTCCAGAGCATCAATAGCCTTATCCGGGAAATTACGGTCAGTAATGTAGCGGTCTGTCAACTTGACACATGCTTCCAGCGCTTCATCCGTATAAGTCACATTATGATGGTCTTCGTACTTCTCTTTAATATTCTTCAATATCTGGAGCGTTTCCTCAGCAGTGGTCGGTTCAACAATCACTTTCTGGAAACGGCGTTCCAAAGCACCGTCTTTTTCTATATTCTTCCGGTATTCATCAAGGGTAGTGGCACCTATACATTGTATTTCACCACGTGCCAATGCAGGTTTCAACATATTGGCAGCATCCATAGAACCGGCAGCTGCTCCGGCACCCACAATCGTGTGAATCTCGTCAATAAACAGAATTACATTCGGATTCTTCTGCAACTCATTAATGATAGAACGAATACGTTCCTCAAACTGTCCGCGATACTTGGTTCCGGCTACTACAGAAGCCATATCAAGCATTACCACACGTTTATCAAACAGAATACGGGATACTTTCTTCTGAACAATACGTAATGCTAATCCCTCTACAATAGCTGATTTACCTACACCAGGTTCACCTATCAATACCGGGTTATTCTTCTTACGACGGCTCAATATCTGAGCCAACCGCTCGATTTCACGTTCACGACCTACCACAGGATCCAGTCTACCTTCTTCCGCAGCCCGGGTCATATCCATACCAAAGTTATCCAATACCGGAGTATCATTGGATGGTTTCTTAGACGCAGTTTGCGTAGAAGACTGTGAACTACCACTTTGAGAAGAGCGTGAAGACATATTCATTTCATCTTCTTCCTCGTCATCATCCTCCGTAAATCCCATACCTGCGTTAGGGCTGGCTTTCATAGAAAGCTGTTCGAACACTGACTTATAGTCTATATTATTTTCTTCCAATACCGTAGCGGCCAAATTATTACCGTCTTTCAAGATAGCCAGCAATACATGTTCAGTATCAGCAGTGGCACTCTTCAGCAGACGAGCCTCGAGTATACACATTTTCAATATCTTAGCTGCCATCGGAGACAATGGAATGTCTGCATCGGGCAACAAGTTATCATCTTCAATCTCTTTTAAAAAACCTTCCAGCCGTTTCTTAACCCTGTTTAGGTCTATATCCAGTTTCTGCAATATTTCTATAGCTTTCCCTCCGCCGTCTCGCAACATGCCGAGTAGAAGATGCTCCGGACCGATATATCTATTTTTCAGCCGGTTAGCTTCCTCCTTGCTGTAAGTGATAATGTCAGAAACTCTTTGTGAAAACTGATTATTCATACTTAATATTCTCCTTCCTTATTCTAAGGTGTTACTTAATACAAAGATACGCATTTATAATTTTCAGTACGTATTTCATCGTTTTATTTATTATTTATATACAAAACCCGTGCCACAGTTTAATATCCGTTCACCAGTATCATACTAAAGTGCTTTCATTCTTGGGAAAAAGCTCCTTATTAATACCTTATTTATATATTATAAGAACAAAGTAGGTGAGAGAATAGTTCTGAAATAAAGTTTATGGGCGAAAACTTTTGTATATCGTAAAAAAGCAGTACTTTAGCGTGGTTTTTCATGAACCAAAGTATGTATAATTAATAATCTTTTTAAATGCTTGAACAAGACAGAATTATAAAGATTAACATCGAGGAGGAAATGAAGTCATCGTACATTGACTACTCCATGTCGGTCATCGTTTCGCGTGCCCTTCCGGATGTTAGAGATGGTTTTAAGCCTGTCCACCGTAGAATTCTCTTCGGAATGATGGGACTGGGAAATACGTCTGATAAACCTTATAAAAAATCAGCCAGAGTTGTAGGTGAAGTATTGGGTAAGTATCACCCGCATGGTGACTCTTCCGTTTACGGTGCATTAGTTCGTATGGCACAGCCTTGGGCAATGCGTTACATGGTGGTAGATGGCCAGGGTAACTATGGTTCGGTAGACGGCGATAGCGCAGCAGCTATGCGTTACACCGAGTGTCGCTTGCGCAAGATTGGTGAAGATATGATGCAAGACCTCGACAAAGAAACCGTTGATATGCAGAGCAACTTCGACGATTCTTTGCAGGAGCCTACCGTTATGCCTACCCGTATTCCAAACCTTTTGGTAAACGGTGCATCTGGTATTGCTGTAGGTATGGCAACCAATATGCCGACACACAACCTTTCAGAGGTTATTGATGCTTGCATCGCATACATCGAGAACAACGATATCGAGATAGAGGAGTTGATGAACTATGTGAAAGCTCCCGATTTCCCAACAGGAGGATATATATATGGTATGAGTGGCGTACGCGAGGCATATCTTACAGGTCGCGGTCGCGTTATCATGCGTGCAAGAGCAGAAATTGAAACCAGTTCTACACATGACAAAATTGTCATCACGGAAATCCCGTATGGTGTCAATAAGGCGGAACTGATCAAGAATATTGCTGATTTAGCCAATGATAAGAAGATAGAAGGTATCTCCAATGCCAATGATGAGTCTGACCGTGAAGGTATGCGTATTGTGATTGATATCAAACGTGATGCCAACGCCAGCGTAGTCTTGAATAAACTCTATAAGATGACGTTGTTACAGACTTCTTTCAGTGTGAACAACGTAGCATTGGTACACGGGCGTCCTCGTTTGCTGAATCTGAAAGACATGATTAAGTACTTCGTAGAACATCGCCATGAGGTAGTTATCCGTCGTACTCAATATGACTTGCGTAAGGCTAAAGAACGCGCTCATATATTGGAAGGATTAATCATAGCATCAGATAATATCGATGAAGTAATCCGTATCATCCGTGCTGCAAAGACACCTAATGACGCTATTGCCGGCTTGATAGAACGCTTCCAATTAACAGAAATTCAGTCTCGTGCCATCGTAGAAATGCGTTTGCGCCAATTGACCGGACTGATGCAGGATCAGCTTCATGCTGAATATGAAGAAGTAATGAAGATGATTGCTTATTACGAAGAAATTCTTTCGAATGACGAACTTTGCCGCAAAGTTATTACTGATGAATTAATTGAAGTAAAAGCAAAATACGGAGATGAACGTCGTTCTGAAATTGTTTACTCATCCGAAGAATTCAATCCGGAAGATTTCTATGCAGATGACGAAATGATTATTACCATTTCTCATATGGGCTATATTAAACGTACTCCATTGAGTGAGTTCCGTGCTCAAAACCGTGGTGGAGTAGGCTCCAAGGGTACAGATACCCGCGATGCAGACTTCATTGAACACATATATCCGGCAACCATGCACAATACCATGATGTTCTTTACTCAAAAGGGTAAGTGCTATTGGCTCAAAGTATATGAAATCCCCGAAGGTACCAAGAATTCCAAGGGACGTGCCATCCAAAACTTGCTGAATATTGATTCAGACGATGCTGTAAATGCATATCTGCGTGTGAAGAACCTTTCTGACACAGACTTCATCAACAGTCATTATGTCTTATTCTGTACCAAGAATGGTGTTATTAAGAAGACATTACTTGAACAGTATTCCCGCCCTCGCCAGAATGGTGTAAACGCTATTACTATCCGTGAGGACGACCGCGTTATCGAAGTACGTATGACTAACGGTGACAACGAAATTATCATTGCCAATCGTAATGGACGTGCCATTCGCTTCCACGAAAGTGCTGTACGCGTTATGGGACGTACTGCAACTGGTGTGCGTGGTATGACGCTTGACGAAGACGGGCAAGATGAAGTTGTTGGAATGATTTGCATCAAAGATCCTGAAGCAGAAACCATTATGGTAGTTTCTGAACAAGGCTATGGCAAACGTTCTGATATCGAAGACTACCGTAAGACTAATCGTGGCGGTAAGGGTGTTAAGACGATGAATATCACCGATAAAACAGGTAAATTAGTAACAATTAAGTCTGTAACAGATGATAATGACTTGATGATTATTAATAAATCTGGTATCACCATTCGTCTGAAAGTTGCTGATGTCCGTATTATGGGTCGTGCTACCCAAGGTGTTCGTCTGATCAATCTTGAAAAGAGAAACGATGAGATCGGTTCAGTATGTAAGGTTACATCAGAAAGTATGGAAGATGAAATTCCTGTTGATGATGAAAATTCCCCGATTCCCACTATAAATGAGGTAGAAGGAGAGGAGGAAGACTATAACTCTGATAATAAAGTCAATAATGAAGATGAAGAATAGACATAATATTAATTTTAATTTTACAACTATCATGAAAAGAGTATTATTTTCAGTGATTTTATTGCTCGCTGCAGGCTTCACTTTCGCTCAAGAAAAGACTGTGAAAGAAGCTAAAAGCATTGCAAATGAAGTGAATCCGGACTTTAATAAGGCCGAGCAGCTCATCAATCAAGCCTTGACTAATCCTGAAACAAAGGATAATGCCGATACTTGGGATGTAGCAGGTTTTATTCAGAAAAGGATTAATGAAAAACAGATGGAAAATGCCTATTTAAGAAAACCTTATGATACTCTTAAGGTATATAATAGCGCATTGAATATGTGCAAATACTATCTTAAGTGCGATGAACTCGCACAGGTTCCAAATGAAAAGGGAAAAATCAAGAACAAGTACAGAAAACCCAATGCTGCTGCTATTGTAGCAGAACGCCCAAACTTGATCAATGGCGGTATTCAATATTATAACTTAGAGAAGAACAAAGAAGCATTAGATTTCTTTGGAACTTATATTGAAATTGCTCAGAATCCGATGTTTGAAAAGGAAAACTTCTTGCAGACAGATACACTCTTAGCTCAGATTGCTTATTATGCAAGCTTGGCAGCAGCAAAGATGGAGGATTATCCCAATGTTCTGAAATATGCTCCTTATGCACAGAACGACAAAGAAGTTGGTCAGTATGCTATGGAGTTCATCTCTACAGCTTTAAAAGCACAAGGCGATACTGTTAAGTGGATTGCTTCATTAAAAGAAGGTTTGCAAAAATACCCTCAGCATTCATTCTTCTTCGGTCATTTAATTGATTATTATAGCAATAACAATAAATACGATGAAGCCATGCAATTCGCTGATGAAATGTTAGCTAAAGACCCCAATAATACATTCTATCTGTACGTAAAAGGATATCTTTACCACAATATGAAGGATTATGATAAGGCTATTGAATACTACAAAAAGACAATTGAAGTAGATCCTACTTATGCAGAAGCTTATTCCAATTTAGGACTGATCTACTGTCTCCAAGCTCAAGACTTCTCAGAAAAAGCTACTACTGACGTTAATGATCCTAAATATAAAGAAGATCAGATTACTTTGAAAGCTTTCTATGAAAATGCAAAACCTTGCTATGAAAAAGCAAGAGAATTAAAACCTGACCAAAAGGATTTATGGTTGAATGGTCTTTACAGAGTATATTATAATTTAGATATGGGACCAGAATTTGAAGAAATTGAAAAGCTGATGTAAAGTATAAACTTAAAAAACTGCTTTTTGAAGTGAGCCCTAAAAGTTAGACAAAAAACTTTTAGGGTTTATTTTATATGATTAAGTACACATACCGTAAGCACCGCAGAGGACTGGGGACGTTTAACCCGCAATAAAGGCTACACGCCACTCCGTACACACTGGGGCAGAACCGCCAAAAGATATGGGTAGACCTAAGAAGTTGGCTTTAATTATGCAAGAAGAATATTAGTATTATATATTAAACATAATCGTTATTATTAATTTGAAATGCTTGCGCTATTTATTTTAGCTTGGGCGTCCATAAATAACTAACAGCGGTGTATCGGAATGAAAAATCATCTTCCGAGCAATACCTGGATTAAATAAGCGAGAGAATATATTACGTTTATAAGTAGTCAACGTAATTATATCAATATGATTAGTTTTTATGTAATTATCTAAGCTGTTCAAGAAATCATCATTCATCACAACATCATAATGAATTTCCAGGTCCGGATACTGTTTTTGAAAATACTCCTTAATACCACCTAATTTAATTTCATTCCAAGTGTCCTTAACATCTGACAGATGAATCAAAGATACAGAGAAATGAAATGGCTTTAAAGCAACAATCAAAGAATCAAATGCGATTAAATCCCGTTGATCAAAATTGGTGATAAATGCAATACGTTTAGCTTCTGCCAGCTGTTTAAACGGAGTATTCTCCGGAATGGCTAAAACTGGTACGCGGCTTCGCTCAATTACCTCAGCAGTTACACTACCAATTAAATCTATATCTTTCTGATTTTTACCACGAGTCCCCATAATCACAATACGTGGCCGATATTCCTTCGAGTAACGAAGAATTTCCTCTTCTGGAATACCTTCACGCAATACACAACTATATTTTACATTCGGCAACTCTCCTGAAGCTACTTTTGCTTTTACCTTGTCAGATAAAGTATTTAAATCTGCATGAACTTTTTGTAATAATTTTTTTACATTTTCATCGTCTGTTAGCTGATAATTAAAAACGTCTCCATAAGGTAATGACGTGGTATAGATTGGTGTAAAATAAACATGAAGCAACACAACTTCCGCTCCCATATTCTGAGCGAAATTAAAACCAAACTCACATGCCTTCATTGAATAATTAGAAAAGTCTACAGGAATTAAAACCTTATTACTATCCTTTTCTACTTTGGGTGACTTCCCTCCCACTACCTCTTCAGAAAGCCAAGCAGAGCTCTCAGTTATCTTCAATGCACGCGGTAGATCGCTTTCTTTTATACGTAAGCGCACACCTGAAGACACTACAGGTTGTATTTGATTTACATTATGAATATAGGTTTCAATACCTTCATTTTCAAGCACATTCTTCAATATCTGAGCTTTTGCATAAGTCAGAATAGCTAAGGTTACTAACTTGTCTTCCATAATCAACTGTTTTTACTTTATAAACAAATAAGAAATCCCAATTGTTTGTCTATCAATTGGGATTCATTTATAACTTTCTTTTCTTAAGCTCGAACAGGCTCAGCACTGGCATTCATTTCATCCAGAATTTTTAGAGCTCTATCAAGGACGGTAGTATCATCCAACATAACCAAACCACCATCCGGACCAGGCTCCAAATGTATCCCAACACTCTTACCCTCTTTAAAATTGTGACCGCCAAAAAAATTTCTAACTGTATCGACGTTCAATCCGAGCTCATCGGCTATTCTATGCATACTACCAGTAGGTAATGAATCTTTAATTCTGCGAAGTTCATTAAATGTTATTGTTCTCATATTTATAAATTTAATGGTTAATAACTCTGTGAGTTTCACTTATCACGCTATAAACTTAAGGAAAAAAAAAGATAAAACAAACTATTTCGGTGTCTTTTTTACAAAAATAAAGAAGCCTGTCAAAAGGAGATTTGTATTTTCCCTTTCAACAGGCTTCTTTCTATTATTAACTATCTTATTATGAAAGAATTATATCTATCAGATAACTTCAACAGATGACGCAGGTACCCATCCTACTTTACCATCCTCTAAGCGGATTTCTTTCCATTCACGCATGGAGTTATCTTTAATTTCAACCTTCCGTCCCTCATGCAATATGAACAAACTGGTGCCACTTTCACTCGGAGTACTACGTACTGTTACACTTGGAGTTAGTACGATAGCATTGTTACGATTCAATAGCTCATTTTTTTGTTGAAAAGCAAAGACATTCGCTAATAAAACTAACACCAGAAATACTATCCCTGCAATAAATCCTATTTTCTTCCACACGATTTGCTTGGAAAAGAAGAAGAAATAAAGAGATGCAAGCAACAAAAAGAAACAAACGACGCCTACCTTCGCCCAAGCATCCACACTCAAACAATTAATCAATGATTTCGTCCAAGATACAAAGAAAACCTCGGGTACAGGGATCACTTTATCAATCGTTTTTGCACGAGCAATCTCTAAATTAGCCCGAATATCAGCATTGCCTGGCTGTATTAAAAGTGCACGCTCATAATTTAAAATGGCTTTTGCTATATCACCAGCCTTATAGTAGCTATTTCCTAAGTTATAGTATACCTCGGCCGCTTCTCCTTCTTTCAGCAAAGCTTCATATATCTGAATAGCAGAGGCATAATCATTCTTCACGTATGCGCTATCTCCTTCTGCTTTTGTCACACTATTCTCTTGCGCAGCAGCTGAGAATTCAGTGTGTGAACCTATTGTTACCGAATCATTCGCTTGTTGTAATGTATCCGATGCAGTCTGTCCAAAAGAGGTCAATGCCATTAACAGGCCAACAAAAGTAAAAAACAGTATCTTTTTCATCATATAACCTCCTAATTAATGTTTAATCGAATTCTCCATTTTACTTATTACTGCTAATGAAGCCGAATAGACTTTATCCATAGCCTGATTATCATCGCCAGGAGCAAAACGGGCAAACTCACAATCATTCAATGCAGCCAGGAATTCTTTAATCAAAGCATCCTCCACTCCATATTTACGAAGTTCCTCTTCAATATTATCTTTTGAAAGTCGAGAAACCGGAATATTCAATTTATCGCTTATATATCCCCAAAGAGCCTTCAAGACTTCGTCATAGAAAACATCTTTTTTATTCTCAGCCAACAACTTACCAGCTAACTTCATACGTTTAACAGCAACCTTATTTGCCTTTTTCGTACGCATTTTCGCAACATTAGCATTAGCAGCTATCTGCTTACGGTAAATGATAAAGAAAATGATAAACGCAATGCCAGGTACTAAATAGAGCAACCAATATAACATAGAGTCAAAGAAAAAGTCTCCCTTTTGAGAAAGCGTCACATCATTTTGCTTGATGAAGCGAATATCCTCATTCAAGACTTTCAAATCCTCTTTATTCGTAAAGTTAGCAATAGTTTGCGCTGCATTTCCTTCACCTTTCTCTACATGCAATTCATACTCTTCGGTAGTCAATATCTTATAAGTACGGGATTTGATATCAAAATAGCTGAATTTCACCGCTGGTATTTTAAATGTTCCAGCATTGCGTGGAATAGCCAGATATTCAATAACCTTACTACCCGAAAGCCCTGCACTTGTCAGCCTGAATTTATTATCAACTTTAGGGTCATATACCTCGAAGTCATCCGGAAATTTCACCTCAGGATCACCTATTAACTTCAAATTGCCTGTACCGGAAATGACAAGTTTAATAGTTACAGCATCGTTTGTCTTTACATTAGTACTATTAATGGAAGAAGAAATGCTAAACTCTCCCACTCCACCGGAAAAATCAGCAGGTTTATCGCCTGGTAAGGGTTTTACATCTACAGTTAGTTTCGGTGTCATCAATGTCTTTTTGACTTCAATGTAGTTACTGCCACCATTAAAGAAAGCTTCAAATGGATCAGATACTTGAGTAGCTTTAGCAATAGAAGCATCAAAACGTGCCGGATCAATAGTCAAATTACCAGACTGCTGCGGAAACAGCACAAATTGCCGGTAAACGGTAGTTTGATAATTCCGTCCCTTATAATGTTCCAAGCTCCATTTTCTATCACCCGGAAGTTCTACTTCTTGTGAATGAAATCCCTTAAAATCAGGAAGTTTAACATTGTCAAAACCACGAAGGTCAACCAGAGTGTAAATTTTATAAGTCAGCAAGAATGCTTCTTGTTCATACACATTGGCCTTACTAATAGTAGGCAAAATAAAGAGATCCTGATTGGAAACAGAAGTTCCTGAAGAAGCACGGCTGGTATTGCCCTGTTGACTACTACTACCTCCGCCTGAAGAAGCTGCTCCGGCCTGATCTGCTGGCAGAACCTTGATTTGCACAGAATTAGAAACCATCTGATTACCATCGGCTGTAATTGTAGCTCCCGGAATTGTGAAACTACCCTCAGCAGTAGCCATCAGTATATAAGTGAAAGTAATACTGCTGGTTGAGGTCGATACCCCATTAACTATTTGCATACTACTTTGCTGAGAGCGACTGGGTCCCATCAGTACGTCAAATCCCTTAATAGAAGGAGCACGGAAATCCCTCACCTTCTGTGTAGTCACTGTATATGCCAGTCTGAACTGGTCACCCACCGCTACAGCATCAGGAGCTGACGCGGTAAATGACACCTTGTCATTAGCCAAAGCTTGCAGACTGACTACTACCAGTGCTATCCATAAGAAAATTAATTTTCTCATATATTATCGTATCTTTTATTATTTACCAATCCTTTTCCAAACGACCACCCTGGATAACTTGCTGTTTCTTCACCTTATCCTGTACATCTTTCTCATCCTGCATCACCGACTTCAAAAGCTGTTCAGCATTTTCCTTTGACATCTGATTTTCTTGTGGCTGAGGAGGTTGCTGCTGTTGATCCTGGTTCTGCTGATCTTGTTGATTTTGGTCTTGTTTGTCTTTATCTTGTTCTTTTTCCTGCTCCTTTTTGTCTTGATTCTGATCTTGGTTCTGGTCTTGATTCTGCTGATTCTGTTCCTGATCTTTCAGCATTTTCTGAGCCAAAGCCAAGTTATAACGCGTCTCGTTATCTTTCGGATTATTACGTAGTGACTCTTTGTATGCTTCCACAGCTTTGGCATAATCCTTACCGGAGTGGAATATTACTCCCATATTATGATAGATTTGAGCAAGATTACCCTTATCTTTCTCCATTTTAGTGGCAGCAACAAACTGCTCCATAGCCTCCTGCAACTTATTCTGTTGCATAAGTGTATTACCCAGATTATACATGGATATCGCTGACTTCGGATTCACATCAATAGCCTTCCGATAATTCACTTCAGCATTTACATACGTACTATCTTTATAAGCACGGTTTCCCTTACGAATATAGTCGCGTTCCGCTTTCTGTGCAGAAACTGAAATAGCCGTCAGTAGCAGCAAGATAATTCCGATAGTTCTATTTCTCATCATCATACCTTTCTTCCTTTTTAAACAGATGGATATTACGGAATAACGGGTTTTTACGTTCCAAAATCAGCATTTCAGCCAACAACAGTAACAATATAATCCATGCAACAGCCTGGAATTGTTCGTTGAACTCTGTATAAACCTGTGTTTCCACATCCGCTTTCGCCATTTTATTAATCTCCTGAGCAATCACCTTTTGTGCAGCATTTGAATTGTCTACACGCACATAAATCCCATCTCCTGCCTGAGCTATTTCCTGACACATCTGCTCATTCAAGCGGGTTACAACCACGTTTCCATCACGGTCACGACGGAAGTCATTGGTTCCTTCTACAGGGATAGGTGCACCATCAGGCATACCCACACCCAGAACACTGACTTGAATACCTTTTTCTGCAGCAGCCTTGGCAGCTTCCACAGCTCCGCCTTCATGGTTTTCACCGTCAGTAATAACGATGACGGCACGCCCTACTCCTTCCTGGGGGGTAAAACTGCGGGTAGCCAGATTAATAGCTGCACCGATAGCCGTACCCTGCTTGGATATCAACGATGGATTAATAGATTCCAAAAACATCTTGGCAGAAATATAATCGCTTGTAATAGGCAACTGTGTAAAGGCATCACCGGCAAACACAATCATACCTACCTTATCATTCTCCATCTTGTCAACCAATTGTGCTACCAGTCTCTTGGCTTTCTCCAGACGACTGGGTTGTACATCTTGTGCCAACATAGAGTTAGAAATATCCAACGCAATCATTACCTCTACTCCCTGACGTTTCACAGTCTCCAACTTAGAGCCAAACTGCGGACGTGCCAGCAATACAGCAAACAGTCCGATTGCAGCAAACACCAGCCAAAATTTCACATCCGGACGATATTTAGATACATCCGGCATCAACTGTGCCATTAGCACCGGATCGCCAAACTTGCGGATCGCTTTCCGTCTCCGATAATTGGAGTACAGGTAGAAAGCCGCCAGGAAAGGCAACAGGAGCAACAGGTATAAATATGTAGGTTCTTCAAATCGAAACATCTTTCTATGTACAATTTAGTAATTTACAATTAATGCATTGTTTTAAGGTATCTTCTTCAAGATAGAATTACGAAGCAATACTTCAAGTAACACGCACAAGAATGCCGCCAAAGCAAACCAACGGTATTCTTCCTGGCGCTTGCTGTATTCCTTCACATTCAACTTGGTTTTCTCCAACTTATCGATCTCCTCATATACCTCTTTCAGCTTAGAATTACTGGTAGCACGGAAATAATTACCTTCTGTGGTAGCCGCAATCTGCGTCAGTGTCTTTTCATCAATCTCCACCGGCATATTGACATACTGCACAGTGTTACCCACCGGATAAGGATACGGAGCCATTCCGTTCGTACCTACACCAATTGTATAAACCCGGATACCAAAACTCTTAGCTATTTCTGCCGCAGTCAGCGGAGATATATCTCCTTTATTATTTGTACCATCCGTCAACAGAATGATTACTTTAGACTTCGCTTTACTGTCTTTCAAGCGGGTAACGGCATTAGCAATACCCATACCGACTGCTGTTCCATCTTCAATAATACCACACTTAATGCCTTGAAACAGATTCAGAAGCACTGCATGATCCACCGTCAATGGACATTGCGTAAAACTTTCACCGGCAAATAAAGTTATACCGATATTATCATTGGGCCGACCATTGATAAACTCCGCAGCCACATCTTTAGCAGCTTCCAGACGATTCGGTTTCAAATCCTCTGCCAGCATACTGGTAGATACGTCGATGGCCATCATAATATCTATACCTTCAATTTCACTGTTTTGCCAGCTATTAGTAGTTTGAGGACGCGCCAACACTACGATAATCAATGCCAAAGCAATAATCCGTAACATAAAAGGCACATGCAACAAATAGTTCTTATAACTCTTCGGCGTATGAGCATATACACGAGCATCCGAAATCTGAAGTGTAGCTTCATTATTCCTCCGCTTCATAATATACCATACTATATAAGGTATAAGCAACAGCAGCAAAAACAAATATTCAATATTGGCAAAAACCATTGTATTTACTATTTAACAATTTACTATTTAAGATTGGAGTTACCCTTAAATTTTGCTATCATGCAAAATAATTGTATAACTGCATTCCAATATAAACGAACGAACCAATCAAGGCAACCGACAATACTACGATGCCTATGCCCAGCAATATTTTAGTACGCAATGAACGTTTCTCAATGATGGTAATTTCAGTGGGTTGCGGTTTTGCATTCTCCACTTCTTTCTCCTTGGTTTCATTGATAAATTCGATGGCATTGATCAGATTCGCATCATTTTCGTTCATCAACGGATTATGTTTAGCGAACTTCACCAAATCGGCAGTCTCAAAAAGAGAACGTAAATCTGCAATAGCTTCTTTATCTTGCATTTCAAGCAGCTTTTCTATAATCTCCGAAGAGGTCATTTCCAAAGCATTGAAACCAAAACGCTCTTTAATATACGTACGCAAAGTATCTGTCAATTCCGTGTAATACTCCTTCGGCTGTCCCTTTTGCCATACTTTTTCCCCTTTGATACGCTCTATTTCTTTCATCGCCATCTGATGCGGAGGTAACTTCGGTTCAACCTTTACCTTACGGATGATAGGTTTATTGTCACAGATACGCATGATCAGATAGATAAGTAATAATGCAATCGGAATAAGCAATATGCCACAGGTGATAATCCCATACCAATCTTCCCACACAAAAGGAGGTTGCATTACTGTCTTCGGACCAAAAAACTGTTCCGGATTCTCAGGATCCAATGGCACATTCATCGAATATACCTTCAGTGCTAATGCCTTCGAACGATATGCCTTATTATCCACCAATACTTCCATCGGTGGCAGATAATACAATGCCGAGTCAAATGATGTAACAGTATACTCCTGCGTAATCAGCATTCGTTTATCATCATTTATATACTGCGTATCCGGCTTTGCAACATCTATAATCTCCACACCGCTTACCAGTGTATCCGTATAAACAGGGAAAATAGCCCGTTTATCGGCATCCAAGGCTACCTGAAGTTTAATCTTCGCCTGGTCACCGATATAAATTTGCAGAGAGTCAATGGTAGCATCCACTGTTACCGACTGAGCCACTGCCTTGCCAGTCAACATCCCCAATAGGGTTATCAGAAATAGATATCTTTTCATTTTTCCGATTAATTTCGTTTCGCAAACAAATTCATCAATGCTTTGACATAGTCCTGATCGGTGCGTACCGACACATTATCGACATTGCTCTTAGTGAATGTTTCATTCAGTTCCACCTGTTTATTCACCCACCAGTCGTGATGAGCACGACGAACGGCACGCGACGAAGTATCAATCCACTGCTCATGTCCGGTCTCAGCATCCTTTATTTTCATCAAACCGATAGCCGGCAGTTCCTCTACCCTGCGGTCATACACCTGGATAGCCACCATATCATGTTTCCGGTTGGCGATAGTCATTGCATTCTTAAAGTTCCCCTGATCAATGAAATCGGATAACAGGAAGGCTGTACAACGACGCTTCATTACGTTTGTCAGATATTCCAGTCCGAGCCGGATGTCAGTCCTCCGACTCTCCGCTTTAAAGTCAATCAGTTCGCGAATAATATATAAGATATGCTTACGCCCTTTCTTAGGCGGAATGAATTTCTCTATCCGGTCAGAGAAAAAGATAACCCCGATTTTATCGTTGTTTTGTATAGCCGAAAAAGCCAACGTTGCAGCTATTTCCGTCACCATATCCTTTTTCATCTGCTTCACCGTACCGAATTCCAAACTACCGGAAACATCCACCAGCAACATAACGGTCAGCTCGCGCTCTTCTTCGAACACCTTCACGTAAGGCTTATTGAAGCGAGCGGTCACGTTCCAGTCAATGTCGCGTATGTCATCGCCAAACTGATATTCGCGCACCTCGGAAAATGCCATACCCCTACCCTTGAAAGCCGAATGATACTGGCCGGCAAAGATATTGTTGGATAATCCGCGCGTCTTGATTTCAATCTGACGGACTTTTTTTAACAGTTCACTTGTTTCCATCTATATCGTTAAATAATTCCGTTAATAAATACCGGCAACGTTCTTTAAAAACGTTGGCAAGATTCTTTAAAAACGTTCACACCATTTATTAACAGGTCTCGGAAGACCTTTTTAAAAATGCTTACTTAATTAAGGTACTTCAACCTTATTCAGTATTTTGCTGATGATCTCGTCAGAAGTCAGGTTGCTGGCCTCTGCTTCATAAGTCAATCCGATACGATGACGCAATACGTCATGAGCCACAGCACGAACATCTTCAGGAATCACATAACCACGGCGTTTGATGAAAGCATAAGTACGGGCAGCCAATGCCAAATTGATAGAGGCACGGGGAGAACCACCGAAACCAATCATATCTTTCAGTTCCTTCAGATCATATTTCTCCGGATAACGGGTAGCAAATACAATATCAACAATATAGCGTTCAATCTTCTCATCCAGATATACCTGACGAACAACTTTACGTGCTTCAATAATCTCCTGAGCTTTCAGAATAGGCTTCACATTGAATTTATCGCCATTGATATTCTGGCGGATAATCATTTTTTCTTCTTCCATCTTCGGATAGTCGATAACCACTTTCAGCATGAAACGGTCCACCTGGGCTTCAGGCAGCGGATAAGTACCTTCCTGCTCAATAGGATTCTGTGTAGCAAGTACAAGGAAAGGTTCAGGCAACGGGAATGTTTCCGTACCAATAGTTACCTGACGTTCCTGCATCGCTTCCAGCAAAGCACTCTGTACCTTGGCCGGAGCACGGTTAATTTCATCTGCCAAAACGAAGTTGGCAAAAACAGGTCCTTTCTTTACTTGGAACGTTTCGTCTTTCTGACTGTAAACCATTGTACCGATAACGTCAGCAGGCAGCAAATCGGGAGTAAACTGTACACGACTGTATTGTGCATCGATCAATGAGGCAAGCGTCTTAATCGCCAATGTCTTCGCCAAACCGGGCACACCTTCTAATAATACGTGTCCATCGGACAGCAAACCGATTAACAATGACTCTACCAGATGTTTTTGTCCTACGATGATCTGGTCCATACCAGCAGTAAGGTTGGTAACAAAAGAACTTTGTCTTTCAATCCGCTCGTTCAGTTCGCGGATATCAATTGTTTCAGCCATAAATACTATTATTTTTATTGTTTAAATTCCATTGATTTCTCCAGTATGCTACTGGTAATTATTTTTTTCGCTCCCAAAAGTACAGGAATAAATTAACCATACCAACTAATTTTTATTAAAAAACAATTAGATTAAACTACTTTCATAGAGTTTAGTAGTTAACAATAGTTTCTGAAAAGAATTTCAAATTCGCAGACAGGAATAAATAGCAAATCACCCCTGCAAGTGAAGTATTATCAACTTGCAGGGGTGCAATATTTTCTTTTATTTCTTTTCGAGCTCCGGTATCTTGATTACAGTACCATACGGCACATGATCGGGATTCTTTATAACACCCGAATTATACTTCACAATATAGGGCCACAGGGCCTTAGTCCCGTAAAAGCGAAGTGCAACCTTTGTCAGAGTTTCTCCTTCCTGGATAGTATGAGTAGCTTTCGTACCTACAATCTTATAATTTACAGAGTCTGGCTCAAAAGGAGTTGCAGCAGCTTTCTTTGTCTCTTTTTTAGGAGCAGCAGCAGGAGTCTCCTGCTTTGCAACCGGCTTCGGCTCTTCAACAACTTTAGGAGTAACAACTTCTGCCACAGTATCTTTCTTCGCAACCACAGTTGTGGTATCTTTTCGAACAATACTATCCGTCAGAGCGACCGGAACGGCTGGTTTCTCTACTTTTTCATCAGCAACTTTCTCTGTTGGCGGTGGAGATATTCTGTCAAATAAATCCGGATAATACATAAAAGTAACAGCACCTACACATAATAATACAACAAGTATTACGATTCCAATGAAAAACTTCATCGTAGAACTATCTGCTCTATTCACAGGAGGTGATGGAGGTTCAGGAACTTCATAAGTAGGCACCAAATCTTCTTGATCCTTTTGTTCTGTCAGAGGTTCTTCTACGCACTCATTCACCGGAGTAACCACCTCTGCTACAGACTGTTTTACTTCTCCAGATAGAACGACAGGTGCCTCTACAAACTGTTCTGACTCTTCAATCTGAATGGCGGGTTCCGCCTGATCAACCTGAATTTCTTCATCCTGAACAAGTTGTTCTGTAATTTCTATTACTTCTTCAACTACCTGAATATGTTCCTCAGCTACTACTACAGATTCTTCTTTAACAATTTCAGCAGTTTCCTCAATGATCTCAGTTGGTACTTCTACTACTTCCACAGGCTCCTCTACTGTTTCAGCTGATACTTCTATTGATTCTTCTACAGTCTCTATAGTTTCCTCTGAAACAACATCTGCCACTTCTGTATTAACGACAGACTTTTCTGATTCCACAAGCACCTCCTCTTTTTCCTCCTCTTCGGAATTATCCTCCACCTGTGTATCTTCTAACACGGTTTCATCATTCAATACCACAGTCTCAAAGTGAGAAAAAGGCTTGTTTATCAAGTCCTTCAAGGCAGGTTCCGGAGCAAATGAAACTTTTGTATGCCCCTGTATTTCAAATCGTTCCCCTGTATTTATATTTACGCTCTCACGACTCTCTACATCAATCAGTTTAAATGTGCCCAAGCCTCTAATCTTTACATACTTATCATTCTCCAGCGACTCTTCAATCAACTGAAAAAACTCTTTCACGAAGCTCTCGGCATCCGCCTTATCCATGCCATGTTTTTCTGCGAGCAATTCTATTAAATTCTGTATATTCAGCTTCTCATTCATATTTATGGAAGATTACTTGAGTAAAAGAGGATTACTTAAACTTATCTTTCAGAGCCGTGCTGGGTCTGTATGTTAATACTAATTTAGGTGGAACCAACATGCGTAATTTGGTTGTAGGATTGATAGTGATACGCTCCGCTTTCTTCTTTACCTCGAACGTACCGAAACTTTGTACAGAAATGGCATTTCCTTCTTGCAACTGTTGCGTCATATCCGACAGCAAAGATGCAATCAGTTCGGATGTGTCCTTTATGGTATATCCCAATCTTCGTGACAATTCTGAAGTAAATTCTTTATTATTCAAAATCCAGCTATTTTTATAAAGTTCGGTGCTATATTAGCAAAACTTCCGCACATACACAAATTCTTCAGGAAAATTATTTAAATAACTCGTCCAAAAAGATCGAAATCATCGGAATTTATAATCTCTACCTGGTAAAAGTTACCAATAAGCAATTTCTGTTTACCCTGTTCTATCAGAACTTCCGGATCTACTTCTGGGGAATCAAATTCCGTACGGCCAATATAATAATCTCCTTCCAAACGATCGATAATTACTTTAAGGCATTGACCGACCTTTGCTGCACTCTGTTCTGCCGAAATCCCTTGCTGAATTGACATCAACTCATCCAGGCGTGCTTGTTTCACTTCCTGAGGAATTTCATCCTCATAGTGTGCAGCAGCATAAGTACCTTCTTCTTCGGAATAAGTAAAAGCCCCCATTCTATCGAAACGAGCCTTACGAATAAACTCTTTTAATTCCTCAAAATCAGCTTCCGTTTCTCCCGGATGTCCTACCATCAAAGTAGTGCGCAGATGAATACCCGGTACTTCTTTGCGGAATTGCTCTATCAGATGATAGGTTTCTTCCTGAGTCACATGTCGCCGCATCTTCTCCAGCATCGGATTACTGATATGCTGAAGGGCGATATCCATATACCTGCACACATTAGGACGCTCACGCATGACTCGGAATAAATCCATAGGAAAATGTGCCGGATAAGCATAATGCAGCCGAATCCACTCCACACCAGGGACTTCAGAAATACGTTCTATTAATTCGGGGAGCATTTGCTTCTTATATAAATCCACTCCATAATATGTCAATTCCTGAGCAATAACCTGAAACTCTTTCACTCCCTTACTTACCAAATAACGAACTTCATCCAAGATCTCTTCCATCGGACGTGAGACATGTTTTCCTGTAATAATAGGAATAGCACAATACGAACACTTCCGATCACAACCTTCTGATATTTTCAGATATGCGTAGTGCCTAGGAGTGGTAAGTGTACGTTCTATATGAAGCTCTTCGTGATATGCCTTACCAAGATCCTGCAACAACTCCACCCAGTTAAATTTACCATAAAATTTATCTACTTGTGGAATTTCGATAGCTAATTCTTTCAGATAACGCTCCGAAAGACATCCCATTACATATAATTTTTCTAAATCCCCTTCTTCCTTTGCCTGTGCAAATTCCAAAATCATATTGATGGACTCTTCCTTTGCATCACCGATGAAACCACAAGTATTGATCACTGCAATTTCTCCCTCAGGCTTTTCCGTATCATGAGTCACATGATATCCAGCTTCTTCTAATTGCCGCATCAAATGCTCCGAGTCCACTAGGTTTTTAGAACATCCTAACGTTATAATATCAATGGTTTTCCGCTTCATGCATTCTCTCCAAACAACGAATCAACAAATTCTTTCTTACGGAACACCTGCAGATCTTCCATACCTTCACCCAGACCAATGTATTTTACCGGTATTTTGAACTGATCGGAAATGCCAATAACAACTCCCCCTTTCGCAGTGCCATCTAATTTAGTAATAGCCATCGCAGTCACTTCCGTAGCCAATGTGAACTGTTTAGCCTGCTCAAATGCATTTTGCCCGGTGGAACCGTCCAAAACCAGCAAAACCTCATTAGGAGCATCAGGAACCACTTTCTTCATTACATTCTTAATCTTAGTCAACTCGTTCATCAAGCCAACTTTATTATGAAGACGTCCGGCAGTATCAATGATTACCACATCGGCATTATTAGCAACAGCAGAATTCAAAGTATCATAAGCCACAGAAGCTGGATCAGCGCCCATTTTTTGTTTGATTACAGGTACTCCTACCCGACTCCCCCAAATATCCAATTGTTCGACAGCTGCCGCACGGAAAGTATCTGCAGCACCCAGATAAACACTTTTACCAGCTTTTTTAAATTGATAAGCCAATTTACCAATAGTAGTCGTTTTACCGACTCCATTCACTCCCACTACCATAATAACGTAAGGTTTCTTCTCAATCGGAGCTTCAAAGTCATCCACATCATCTGAATTATTTTCCGTCAATAAGGCAGCGATTTCATCGCGCAAAATGGTGTTCAATTCTTGCGCATTCATATATTTCTCTGACGCAGCGCGTTTCTCTATACGTTGAATAATATTCAATGTCGTTTCCACACCTACATCCGATGTTATCAACACCTCTTCCAGATTATCAAGCACTTCATCATCCACTTTCGACTTTCCTGCCACAACACGGGCAATTTTTCCGAACACACTTTCCTTTGTCTTAGATAATCCTTTATCTAATGTTTCCTTTTTATCTTTTGAGAAAAAACTAAAAAATCCCATACTCTATCTATTAATACAATACATTATGCCACAAAGATATAACAAAGTAATGAAAGTACAGGGATAAAGTACAAAAAAAATCCCCTTATCGGAATACGATAAGAGGATTCTATATTCAAACGTCTTTCGACAGACTATCTTATTTCTTGAAAAAGTCTTGCACTTTTTCGTTCAATACCATCTGTTCATCAAAAGTGTAAGCACCAGTTTTGGGTGACTTAACCATCTTGATAACCTTTGTATAAGCACGACCTTCTTTAGAACCTTCGTGCAAACTTGCTACAGTTTTCTTTGCCATGGGTTATACCTTATTATTTAATTTCTTTATGTACTGTTACTCTCTTCAGGATCGGGTTGTATTTCTTCAATTCCAATCTTTCAGTTGTATTCTTTCTGTTTTTTGTAGTGATATAACGAGAAGTTCCCGGCATACCACTATCTTTGTGTTCTGTGCATTCCAGAATCACCTGTACTCTGTTACCTTTTGCTTTCTTTGCCATAATCAGTATTCTCCTCTACTTTTAGCCAATTACTTTAATGCTTTTCCAATCACAATAACCTTTTGCTACTGCATCGTTCAAAGCAGCGTCCAGTCCTTTCTTATTAATAATGCGCAGACCGTTAGCACAAATGCTAAGGCTGATCCAGCAATCTTGCTCTACATAGTAGAACTTTTTGTTAAACAAGTTCAAATCAAAGGTTCTCTTAGTTCTTCTCTTTGAGTGTGAAACATTGTTGCCAATCATGGCTTTCTTTCCGGTAATTTGACAAATCTTCGACATTTCTATCTTATTTTTATAGTTTTTATCTATACTTATTTCAAACAGAGCGCAAAGTAAGTACTTTTATCGATACCAAACAAGTTTTTCATAAAATAATTCACTGTCTGATAGCATTTTTTCTTCATTTTAAGCATGTACGGAGCATCTTTAAAGCATTCTGAATAGCATTTTGCACATTCCTGGTTCTTCCGTCATCCCCCTCTTGTTTGAAAGTTACAATTTCATTTTTATAGGCAGCCGCAATCCACACTGTTCCGACAGGTTTTTCGGATGTACCTCCTCCCGGACCGGCAATCCCGGATGTGGCAACAGCACAATCCGTTTTCAATGCTTTCATCGCACCTTTCACCATTTCAATCACTGTTTCCTGACTGACGGCTCCATACCTTTCCAATGTTTCAGCAGAAACATGAAGCAGAGATATCTTTACCTCATTGGAATAAGCCACAATTCCCCCATTGAAGTATTCCGAACTTCCCGGAACAGAAGTCACTAAAGCAGCAACACCTCCTCCTGTACAACTTTCTGCGGTGGAAAGGGATAAATTCTTCGATTTTAGTAATTCACCGACTTCTTCTTCCAGTTTCATATACCTTATTATATATAATTTATATTTTTGTTCTATTTTTCCTACTGATATTACCCGAACCGTGTCCGGACCGTATTTGCTCCGTATCTATAGCTTTGGAGCAGATACGGAGCAGGTACGGCCCAGACACGGACCGGGTGCGGTGCGGACAAAGAAATGTTCTAAAACTCCTTTCACTTCAATGTGACACGCGAATAAGCCGGCGCATCTATCGAACAGAAATCCTTATCCTGATATTTAAAATAACCAGTAATGGCAATCATGGCAGCATTATCCGTTGTATAGCTGAATTTAGGGATAAATATCCTCCATCCATACTTTTCAGCATGTTCACGGAAAGCATTACGCAGGCCGTTATTAGCAGAAACCCCACCAGCCACGGCTACTTGCTTAATCTTATATTCCTTTGCAGCCTTACGAAGTTTGTCCATCAGAATATCTACAACAGTAGCTTCAAGTGAAGCAGCCAGATCAACCTTATGATGTTCGATGAAATCAGGATCTTCCTTCATCCAATCACGCAAAGAATACAAAAATGAGGTTTTCAAACCACTGAAACTATAATCTAATCCGGGAATATGAGGTTTACTGAAAGTAAAAGCCTTCGGATTTCCCTGGCGAGCCAGTTTATCAATAATCGGACCACCGGGATATCCCAGCCCCATCACTTTCGAACATTTATCAATAGCTTCCCCTGCAGCATCATCAATTGTCTGGCCCAAAATCTCCATGTCATTGTATGCCTTTACCAGGATAATCTGTGAATTTCCCCCTGATACAAGCAAGCAAAGGAAAGGAAATTCAGGTTGAATAGTATCCTCACCTTCTGCTTTAATAAAATGAGCTAACACATGTCCAGTCAAGTGATTAACATCAATCATTGGAACACCTAAGGAACGGGCAAAACCTTTGGCAAACGACACGCCCACCAACAAAGAACCCATCAACCCCGGTCCTCTTGTAAACGCCACCGCACTCAATTCTTCTTTAGTTACTCCGGCACGTTTTAATGCTTCATGAACCACTGGAACGATGTTTTGCTGATGTGCACGTGAAGCTAATTCGGGAACCACACCGCCATAGGCCTCATGCACCGCCTGACTGGAAACGACATTCGATAACAGATACCCATCTTTGATGACGGCAGCAGAGGTGTCGTCACAAGAGCTTTCTATTCCTAAAATTATTGTACTCATATCGTTATTTACGTTTAAACGCTGCAAAAGTAGTGATAAAAGTAGGATTGATAACGTATTATTTCATATTTTTGTTGGCTAATTCAAACAAACCGCCTATCAGAAAGTTAAAGAAGACAGTTCGCTGGGTGCTCGGTATTATACTTAGTTTGTATATCGGGACTATATTATTGTTGAACATTCCTTACGTTCAGCGACAAATATCTGTGCTCGTTGCGAACGAACTGGCTAATGTACTAGGTACACAACTAACCATCGGGCGGATCAATATGGGACTACTGAACCGCATTATTATTGACGACTTATTGTTAAACGACCAGTCAGGCAAGGAAATGCTAAAAGTATCCCGCCTTTCTGCAAAATTCGATATACTTCCCTTGTTCAAGGGCAAAGTATCGATCAGTAACGTACAGTTATTCGGCTTCAACATCAACCTGGAAAAAAAGACACCAGAAGACATTCCTAACTTCCAGTTCGTACTCAATGCATTTGCCTCTAAAGATACCATCAAAAAGGAAAGTAATCTGGACATACGTATCAACTCGTTGCTGATACGACGCGGTAAGATGTCTTATAACGTATTGTCGGCAGAAGAGACACCCGGAAAATTCAATGCACAACATATACAGCTACGAAACATCATCGCCAATATCTCGTTGAAAGCGCTCCAAAATGACTCTGTCAATGCAGCTGTGAAGCGCCTAAGCATTGAAGAAGAAAATTCCGGTTTTGAGTTAAAAAAACTAAGTTTCAAGATTGTAGCAAACAATCAGAAGATGAGCATTGAGAACTTCGCGATTGATTTGCCGAATACTTCGCTTGCAATGGATACCATCCATATGGAATATGACAGCTTGGGAGCTTTTAGAAACTTTACCAATGATGTACGCTTTTCCTTGCGGATATTTCCTTCGGACATTACTCTTTGTGACCTCGCCCCCTTTGTTCCGGCCTTTTCCCCTTTCAAGGAAAATTTGCAAGTGGCTTTGGAAGCTAACGGTACTATCAATCAGTTGAATTGTCCTCATCTGTCAATTACAGGAAACCAGCATTTTCATTTAAGGGGAGATGTTTCCTTGCAAGACCTGTCGCATCCTGAGGATGCATTCGTATTCGGCAACCTTTCCAGTTTATATGCTGATCCGGAAGGCATTGCATTTTTCGTTCGCAATTTAAGTAAAAACTACGAAGGTGTTCCTCCGGTACTGCAACGCTTAGGCACCATCTCGTTTAATGGGGAAGTCTCGGGATATTTCACAGATATTGTAACTTATGGCCTGGTGCGTACCGATATAGGTTCTATCAAGACCGACTTAAAATTAAGTTCAAATAAAGAAAAAGGTTATTTTTCTTATTCGGGTGCAGTAAAGACTGAAGAGTTTGAGTTAGGCAATATGCTGGCAAACGACCGGTTAGGAAAGGTCACATTCAATCTCAAAGTCGAAGGCAGCCACTACGAAAAGCAATATCCTTCCATAGTAATGAAGGGATTAATCGCTTCCATCGACTATAGTGATTATAACTATGAGAACATCACACTCGACGGAGAATATAAACAAGGCGGTTTCAACGGAGAGATAGCATTGGATGACGAAAACGGTTCTGTTCTGCTAAATGGTAGCATTAATACAGCCAGTCGTGTACCGACTTTTAATTTCCATGCCAATATCCGTAATGTACGCCCCCACGAGCTTCACCTGACACCTAAATATGAAGATACGGCAGTCTCTGTTCAGTTAACGGCTGATTTCACCGGTGGTTCCATCGATGAAATGAATGGAGAGATCAATATTGACAGCCTGCAATTCACAGCACCCGATAGAAACTATTTTCTGGACAACTTAAAAATAACCGCCACTCAGGAAGACGAATCGCATAAACAATTAAAAATAACCTCTAATTTCCTGAATGCAAGTATTGAAGGAGATTATTCCTATCGCACACTACCCGCCAGTGTACTGAACATCATGCGAAGATATATTCCTGCTCTAATATTGCCGGACAAAAAAAACATAGAAAGTGAGAATAACTTCCATTTCGACATAAATATCTTTAATACGGATTTATTCTCCACCATCTTTAATATTCCGGTTAAGGTCTATACACATTCTACCCTAAAAGGATACTTTAATGACAAAGCACAGCGCCTGCGAGTAGAAGGATATTTCCCGCGTCTGCGCTATGGAGACAAGTTCCTTGAATCGGGTATGATCTTGTGTGAGAATCCCGGTGATAAATTTCATGCACGTGTACGATTCAGTAATCGCAAACCGGAAGGTTCCATCAACGTATCGTTAGACGCACAAGCCAAAGATGACCTTATTCAGACCTCTCTGAATTGGGGAAACAGTAGCGCTGTCACATATAGTGGCAAATTAGCTGCTGCTACACATTTCATCCGCACACAAGCTGAGGATCAGAACAAAAAGCGTTCCCGCTCAAACAAGAGTATTCCGGCTTTGAAAACCGTCGTCGATGTTCAAAAAACGGATATTATCCTGAATGACACTTTATGGGAAATACATCCGTCAAAAGTGGTAATCGACTCCGGAAAGATATATATAGACGACTTTTATTTCAGCCATAAAGACCGATACCTGCGCATCAACGGAACTATCTCAAAACAACCTCAGGATACGGTACGCCTGGATTTAAAAGATATCAATATAGGCTACGTATTTGATATTGCCGACCTTGGAGTTAATTTTAAAGGAGAAGCTACTGGTCCTGCCTATGCCAGCGGAGTATTGGAGAAGCCTGTTATGTATACTGACCTTTTCATCCGGGACCTTGGACTAAATGACGGTTTATTGGGCGATGCCAACATTCACGGAGAATGGCATCAGGAAGTAGAAGGTATCTATCTCGATGCCCATATCCATGAAAAAGATACAGCTAAAAGTCATGTATATGGCTACATATATCCCATAAAACCTAAAAGTGCGCTTGACTTACAGATTGAAGCTGACAACACCAATCTGAAATTCATAGAACACTACATGAGTAGTATCACACCTGAATTTAACGGACGTGCCAGCGGTCACGTACATTTCTATGGCAAATTCAAAGGGCTCACCATGGAAGGGCGCGTACTTGGCAATGCCTCCATGAAGGTAGACGTACTGAATACCACTTTCTTTATAAAAGACAGTATTCGCATAGAACCGAATGGACTGACTTTCCAAGATAACCGGATATTCGATACACAAGGCAATCAAGGGCATGTAGACGGTTATCTGCATTATGAGCATTTCAAGAACCTGGAATACCGTTTCCAGTTTGGAGTGAACAACATGCTGGTAATGAATACGAAGGAGTCACTGGATTTTCCTTTTTATGGAACGGTATACGGAACGGGGAATGCCCTGATAGCAGGTAACGCAAGGGATGGAGTCAATATCGATGTAGCCATGACGACCAACCGGAATACCAACTTCGTATATATAAAGGATAATGTATCTTCAGCCGCCAGCAACCAATTCATCAAATTCGTGGATAAGACACCGCGCCGGGCTGTGCTGGATTCTATCAATCTGATTTCCGACTATGAACTGGCGCAACAAGAGATACAGCAGGAGGAAGAAAGTGACACGGATATCCGCCTGAACCTGCTCGTAGAAGCTACACCGGATGCAAGCATGAAGATAGTGATGGACCCCATCGCCGGTGATTACATCAGTGGACGAGGATCCGGAAATATCCGTACGGAATTTTATAACAAGGCCGACGATGTGAAGATGTTCGGTAATTATCGTATCAGCCAGGGAGTTTATAAATTCAGCCTGCAAGAGGTAATACGCAAGGACTTTACCATCAAAGATGGAAGCACTATCAGTTTCAACGGTCCTCCGTTGGATGCCACCATGGATATCCAAGCAAGTTATATGGTGAATTCCGCATCCTTGAATGACTTGGTGCCGAATGTAAGCAACTACGGAATTCCAACGAGTATCCGTGTAAACTGTATCATGAACCTGACGGGGCAACTAACTTCTCCGGACATCAAATTAAGTCTGGAAGTGCCTAATGAACGGGATGAAGTGCAAGCCCTTATCCGTAACTACATTTCAACGGACGAACAAATGAATATGCAGATCCTCTATCTGTTAGGTATCGGCAAATTCTATACACCCGAAAATGTAGATGCCACACAAAACTCGAATATGATGACTTCTGTGCTTTCATCCACCCTTTCGGGACAACTAAATAATGCACTTTCCAACATTATTAATAGTAACAACTGGAATATAGGTACCAACCTCAGCACTGGAGAAAAAGGCTGGACGGATATGGAATTCGAAGGAATGCTATCGGGGCAATTACTGAACAATCGTTTGCTTATCAATGGTAACTTCGGATACCGAGACAATCCGATGGCAAATACGAACTTTGTAGGAGACTTTGAAGCAGAATGGCTTGTGAACCGTAGCGGAGATATTCGCCTGAAAGCGTATAATGAGACGAACGACCGCTATTATACAAGGACCAATCTGACAACGCAAGGCATCGGTATCATTTTCAAGAAGGATTTCAACCGATGGAAAGAGCTTATGTTCTGGAATAAGTGGAGGTTGAAAAGACTGAGACGGGAAATGGAACAAAAAGAAGCGGAAAAGAACACCGAAGAGCAAACAGAAGAAACAGAAACCACCGCTACCCAAGCGGCAGCAAAAGCAAAAGAAAAGAGAGGGGGAAGTTAATTTTCCCCTTCTTTATTTTCATACAGGCTATTTTCTTATTCATATATCAATTTATAATCATTTACAAAGCCTATTCCTTCCGCTGTTTCTATACAGTTCAGCAACCGCCACTCACAACTGCGCACCCAGCTACGGAAATTCTCTTCGGGTTGATACTCAATCCTAGCGAACTCCAACAAACGGTCTACCTCAAAATTATCAGAAATAATACCTGCTCCGCCTCGTGCCGCATCATAAGCGTTACAATCCTGTTCGATGTGCGCCGGCACCATCAGTAAAGGCTTACCCAGATACATAGCCTCACAAACAGATTCAAAACCTGCCGTAGTGGCATACGCCCGGCAACCCGACATATATCGAAGGAATTTTTCGTCATCCAACTGATGAAATGACAATGTTTCATCCATCCTGCATACTTCCGGCTCATCCGGTTTGTCCCAGAAGAAGTGCAAAGGCACTTCAGGGTGTTGCTCATGCCACTGGGAGATACTTTCTCCAAATCCGGCATTAACCATATAGCCATGTACATACTCTCCGGAAGCAGCTTCACAACAAAGCACTTCGCGCCGCAGCAAAGGCGGTACCACACGTATATGTGCTTCTTCGTCCGTTTCCATCGGACGGAATGAGAGAGCCAGCTTCTCTTTAGCTCCGATACACGTGAGTCGCGTAAAAAAACGGAGCATCAGCAGGCTCACGGGATTCTTTTGGGGAAACTCAAAGTCATGATGCAGGAAAAGATATTGATGACCGACGCTGATCTGCGGTACCGAGGGACGGAAAAAGAGATAAGTCAAGCCCGTCAACAACTCATAAAAGTTGATTACGAGATCCGCATCAGTTTCATGGATACGCCGGTGAATATAACAGATGCTACGCAGATAAGCAGGAACCTGCATCAGATTATATGCGATACTGCGAGACATACTGACCCGCTTATTGGCAGGTGTAGGCAGAAAGTTCGGACTGAGAAAGCGTTTCACAGGTGCCTGTATGCTGCGGTTGAAGAAACCCGGCAGGCGACGGGTATTGCTCTTTCCCACCAGTACTTCTACTACCTCGTGCCCGTTGCGCCGTAGAATTTCTTCCAGCGTGATGGCTTGCGTCAGATGACCGCGGCCCTCTCCTTGAACAATAAAAAGAACTTTCATCTTTAATATTTATAATTTAGTAATTTACGATTTATAATTCACGATTTTAACTACAGAGGCGCTCTTCAGACTTTTCATTCATCAGCATATCCTCATACCGTAACACTTCCCAATTCCCCTCCTCATCCTCTACGAGTGCCGAAAGAGTTTCCACCCAGTCACCGGAGTTAAGATAATGTATATCATCATAATAAGTATTTGCCGAATGATGAATGTGCCCGCAAATGATACCGTCGCATTTACGTGTACGGGCAAACTTCACCAGTTCCTCCTCAAAATCGGAAATATAAGAAACAGCGGATTTTACTTTTTGTTTAATCGCTTGTGACAAAGAATAATAAGGTTGTCCATGCCGGGCACGATACACATTATAAATACGGTTCAGCCATAATAGAAATGTATATCCCACATCTCCCAACTGTGCCAGCCACTTCATCTGTGTAGTGACGGTATCGAAAATATCTCCATGCGTCACAAAATAACGCCGGCCGTGACTCTCGTGAATAAAATCCCTTACAATCTTTATATTATAGAATGTCATCGGTGCCAACCCATCCAGAAAATCATCGTGGTTGCCACGAACATAGATCACTTCTGTTCCCTGCTTTTCCATCATCTTCATGATAACTTTGAAAAAATCCGTATGCTTTGCCTGCCACTTCCGGGTGCCGCCTTTGCTCAAGGCCCAGCCGTCGATAATGTCACCATTCAGTACCAATCGCCGGCAGTTGACGGATTTCAGGAAGTTGCTTACTTCAACAGTTTTTGAGTGAGAGGTACCCAAATGGATATCAGACAACACAATGGTAGAATAAAAAGTACGTAATCTCATAGTGTCTGTATTTTTAGTTGCAGGCAAAGGTCAGTTATTCGTATTACGCCAGTATGTAGAAAATATGACAAGTATCTTTCATTTTTTTCACTGAACTTCCTTATCTTTACAGAAGATAAGCTGCAACTCAGCATAACTTTTTCATGCCAGCATGAAAGTTATACCTTCGATTTGCATTATCTTTACTCCCTCAAAAGAAACTCTCGTATGAAAAAGCCCAGAAATATCCTCATTGTCGATGATAACCGCGGTGTGCTCACCGCTGTGCAACTGCTGTTGAAACCCCATTTCGAAAAGATCATCACGCTCACTTCACCTGTCACACTTACCTCTGTGTTGCGTGAAGAAACTCCATCGGTAGTGTTACTTGACATGAACTTTACATCAGGCATCAATACCGGAAACGAAGGATTATTCTGGTTGCAGGAGATCAAACGCCTTCGTCCCTCCTTACCTGTAGTTCTTTTCACTGCTTATGGAGATATCGATCTTGCCGTGCGTGGCATTAAAGAAGGAGCTACGGACTTTATTGTCAAGCCATGGGATAATCAAAAGCTGGTGGAAACCTTACTGAATGCAGCCCAAGCCATTCATAATAAGAATAACGGAAAAAGTGCCTCGCCCGTAACCCCTGCCATGTATTGGGGAGAAAGTCCCATCATGCAGCAACTGCGCTCGCTGGTAGAGAAAGTCGCCATAACCAATGCAAATATACTTATCACCGGAGAAAACGGTACGGGAAAAGAGATGCTGGCACGTGAAATTCATGCACTTTCTTCCCGCCGTACGAAAGAAATGATTGCCGTAGACATGGGAGCCATCACCGAAAGCCTCTTTGAAAGCGAGCTTTTCGGACATACAAAAGGCTCTTTTACAGATGCATACGCAGACCGTCCCGGTAAGTTCGAAACAGCAGACCATAGCACACTGTTTCTCGATGAAATCGGCAATTTACCCTATCACCTGCAAGCCAAACTATTGACCGTATTGCAACGCCGCAGTATTGTCCGTGTAGGCAGCAACCTGCCTATCGCTGTTGACATCCGTCTGATTTGTGCCACCAACCGCAACCTGAACGAGATGGTACAACGCAATGAATTCCGTGAAGATTTGCTTTACCGCATCAATACTATCCATCTTGAAATTCCGCCTTTGCGCGAACGGCCGGAAGACATTCTTCCTCTTGCCGAACGCTTTATAACACGCTTCTGCAAGCAATATGACAAAGCATTATTACGGCTTTCCGATGCTGCCTGTACCAAATTGAAAACACACCCCTGGTACGGAAATATCCGTGAACTGGAGCATGCCATAGAGAAAGCAGTCATTATCTGCGACGGCAACGAACTGCCGGCGGAACTGTTCCAGTTGCCTAAGCGTCCCGAAACCTCACGCACCGGAAGCGATGCCGGTACAGAAGCAGCCACCCTTGAAGAAATGGAACGGAAAATGATACAGAAAGCTCTGGATACCTGTAACGGCAATCTATCCGCTGTTGCCGCACAACTCGGCATCACCCGGCAGACTCTCTATAACAAAATGAAAAAGTTCGGATTATGAAACATTATTACCGACACATCACCGACCGCTACCTTTTCCGTATCGTCACCTCTCTCCTGTTGGCGGGAGCTGTCACGGTATCCATTATTTATAAAGACCTTCTATGGATCGTCATCTCTTCCTTGCTGCTGTTAACGAGTCTGCGCTGGCAATGGAAACTGTATCGTCGGCATACGCAAAAGGTCCTGTTTCTGCTCGATGCCATTGAAAACAACGATGCATCCATCCATTTCTCCGAACACGAAGACATTCCGGACAATCGTATTGTAAACCAGGCCCTGAACCGCGTTGCTTCCATATTATATAATGTAAAGAGTGAAACGGCACAACAGGAAAAGTATTACGAACTCATTCTCGACTGCATCAATACCGGTATCCTGGTACTGAACGATGCAGGTGCTGTTTACCAGAAAAATAACGAAGCCCTCCGCCTGTTAGGCCTGGAAGTCTTCACCCATGTCAGCCAACTTAGCCGTATTGACGCAAATCTTATGGGACTTTTCGCCCATTGCCGCCCCGGAGACAAGTTGCAAACCCGCCTGTCCAACGAACGCGGCACAGTCAATCTCTCCATCCGCGTCTCCGACATAACCATCCGTCAGGAGCATTTCCGTATCCTTGCCCTGAATGATATCAATAACGAACTGGATGAAAAGGAAATTGACTCTTGGATACGCCTGACCCGTGTACTGACACATGAAATTATGAATTCCGTCACTCCTATCACTTCACTGAGCGATACATTGCTGACGCTGATACAAGGAAGCGAAGAATTAAAAGCGAAAAGTGAATCCATCTCTTCCGACAAAGAAACTGCTGACGAAATCCGCAATGGCCTGCACACCATCAGCACTACGGGCAAAGGACTTCTCTCTTTTGTAGAAAATTACCGCCGTTTCACCCGTATCCCCAAACCGGAACCTTCCTTGTTCTACGTCAAAGGTTTTATTAATCGCATGGTGGAACTGGCACGGCATCAATATCCTGATTCACATATCACTTTCCACTCCCACATCACTCCAGATGATCTTATTCTTTATGCAGATGAGAACCTTATCTCACAGGTACTCATCAACTTATTGAAAAATGCCATTCAGGCCATCGAAGCAGCAGAAATTCCGGAAGGCATTATCACCTTACACGCTTATTGCAATGAAAATGAAGCCGTACTCATCGAAGTATCCAATAACGGTCCTGCCATTCCTCCTGAAGTAGCAGAACACATTTTCATACCTTTCTTCACCACAAAAGAAGGTGGCAGCGGCATTGGATTGAGCATTTCCCGTCAAATAATGCGCCTGTCAGGTGGTAGCCTTTCCCTACATCCCGGAAAGGAAACCATGTTTGTACTAAAATTCAATTAAGAAAATTTGTAATGAAGGATTATATGAAAAGAAAGTAAAATTCAATCTGAACATTTTACACCTTGCAATTGTTTAAAAATAGACGTAACTTCGCTTTGCGATAACTAAATCCTTGAATAAACAACTTAAATAATACCTAATTTATGATTTTTACAGCAGAAAACATTCTTTTAATTGGTTCTATCTTACTTTTCATTAGTATTATTGTCGGTAAGACCGGCTATCGATTCGGAGTCCCTGCCCTGTTACTGTTCCTTGTCGTCGGCATGATTTTCGGTAGCGATGGTTTCGGACTACAGTTTCATAACGCTAAAGAAGCACAATTTATTGGTATGGTTGCTCTTAGCGTTATTTTGTTTTCCGGCGGTATGGATACTAAATTCAGCGAAATTAAACCGATTCTTGTTCCGGGTATTGTCCTCTCCACATTCGGCGTATTGCTTACTGCCGTTTTTACAGGATTCTTCATCTGGTGGATCTCCGGTATGAGTTGGTCAAATATTTATCTTCCTATCACTACATCCCTACTACTTGCCTCCACCATGTCATCTACTGATTCCGCTTCTGTATTTGCCATCTTGCGTTCGCAGAAAATGAATCTGAAACATAACCTTCGTCCCATGCTGGAGCTCGAAAGTGGTAGTAATGACCCCATGGCTTACATGCTTACCATCGTGCTGATACAGTTCATACAATCCGGTGGAATGGGTATTGCAGGTATCTTCGGTTCATTCGTTATCCAATTTATAGTAGGTGCGGCTGCCGGATACCTTCTCGGCAAACTTGCCATCCTCATGCTGAATAAACTCAACATTGATAATCAGGCCCTTTATCCCATCCTTCTGCTTGCATTTGTATTTTTCACTTTCTCCATTACCGATCTTCTGAAAGGAAATGGTTACCTCGCCGTTTACATTGCCGGTATTATGGTAGGTAACAACAAGATAATGCATCGCAAAGAGATTTATACTTTCATGGATGGATTGACCTGGCTGTTCCAAATCATCATGTTCCTTTGCCTCGGTTTGTTGGTAAATCCTCACGAATTACTCGATATCGCTTTGGTAGCAACGCTTATCGGTGTATTTATGATTGTTATTGGTCGTCCGCTCAGTGTCTTCCTCTGCTTGCTGCCTTTCGGTAAGAAGATTACAAACCGTTCGCGACTCTTCGTTTCCTGGGTAGGTTTGCGCGGAGCAGTGCCTATCATCTTCGCCACTTATCCGGTAGTAGCGCAAGTACCGGGTGCCGACGTGATCTTCAATATCGTATTCTTTATCACGATTGTTTCTCTCGTTATCCAAGGTACTACCGTTTCCTTAGCTGCCCGCTTACTGAAACTTTCTACCCCGTTGGAAAAGACCGGTAATGAATTCGGTGTGGAATTGCCCGAAGAAATTGATAGTGATCTCAGCGATATGACCGTTACCACGGAGATGCTGGAAGAAGGCGATACCCTGAAGGATATCACTCTGCCTAATGGAGCACTCGTAATGATTGTGAAACGAGGCACGGAATTCCTGATACCGAACGGATCGCTGAAATTACATTTGGGGGATAAGTTGTTGCTGATTTCGGATAAGAAGAGTAGTGATTAATATGTGTGTACTTTTTCTTTCGTTTGCCCGAAAGAAAAAGATACCAAAAAGAAAGGGCACGGGCTACGTCTACGGTGCTACTCCGATACTGCCATGCGCAGACGGGGCTCGAACTCGCTACGCTCAGACAGATCGCCCCTTACCTGCGCCTGACAATATCTCCGCCTGACGCACCTACGCCTATGCCCGAAGGCTGCGCGGTAGAGTGCTGCGCGATATTCCCCCATTCATACCGAATGGTCTCCCGGCCTCACTGTAGGGGCGTTAAGCGTAGAAAGTGTTTTCGGCGTTAAGAAGGGCAGGCTGTTTGAGCGAAGCGAGTTCCTGCCCTTTAGCTGAAAATACTTTCGGAGTAGCCCCGGAAGTGCAGCCTTGATCTTTTCTTTGGTATCTTTCTTTTGCATCAAGGCAAAAGAAAGTACAATTGGTTATTTTTTCTTTTTCTTTCGCCTCCCACCAAAGAATAAATATATAAACTTGCACGACATCACATTTAGCTCTATATTTGCGCAGTTTTAACTAAAGTGTGCAAATTTAACAGATGGAACAGGAACAACACTTCATTGATTACATTGAACAAAGCATCATTCGGAACTGGAACTTAAACGCCTTGACTGACTATAAAGGTGCTACTCTCCAATATAAAGACGTGGCTCGCAAGATTGCAAAATTCCATATTGTACTGGAAAGTGCCGGTATCCAGCCGGGTGATAAAATTGCCGTCTGCGGTCGTAACAGTGCACACTGGGCAGTTACTTTCCTGGCAACCATCACTTATGGAGCTGTTATTGTGCCTATTCTTCACGAATTTAAAGCAGATAATATACATAATATCGTCAATCACTCAGAAGCCAGACTGCTTTTTGTGGGAGACCAAGTGTGGGAAAATCTGAATGAGGACGCCATGCCGCAATTGCTGGGCGTTATTCTGATGACTGAATTCACCCCTGTAGTCTGTCGAGACAAACGATTGATGGAAGCTTTCGAGCACCGCAATACCCTCTACGGACAACGCTATCCTAAAAACTTCCGTCCCGAACACATCTGCTATCGGAAGGATGAACCGGAAGAACTTGCCATCATTAACTATACTTCCGGTACTACCGGATATTCCAAAGGTGTTATGCTTCCCTATCGCAGCCTTTGGTCCAACGTGAATTACTGCCATGAGATGCTTCCGGTAAAACCGGGCGATAATATGGTTGCCATGCTTCCTATGGGACATGTGTTCGGAATGACTTACGATTTCCTTTACGGTTTTTCGGCCGGGGCACACCTCTACTTCCTCACTCGCATGCCGACTCCTAAAATCATCGCACAGTCTTTCGCTGAAATCAAACCACGCGTCATCTCATGCGTGCCTCTGATTGTAGAAAAGATTATCAAGAAGAATATTCTGCCCCGTGTAGATAATAAAATAGGTAAGTTGCTGCTTCGCCTTCCTATCATCAATGACAAGATCAGAGCTCTTGCACGCAAAGAAGCAATGGAAATATTCGGCGGTAACTTCGATGAAATAATCATTGGTGGAGCCCCGTTCAATGCAGAAGTCGAGCGCTTCCTCAAACAGATAGGTTTCCCTTACACCATCGCTTACGGTATGACAGAATGTGGTCCTATCATCTGTTCCAGCCGCTGGGAAACCCTGAAGCTGGCATCATGCGGTAAGGCAACCACACGCATGGAAGTGAAGATCGATTCGTCTGATCCGGAAAAGGTGGCGGGAGAAATCATTTGTCGGGGTACCAACCTGATGCTGGGATATTATAAAAACCCGGAAGCAACCTCACAAATCATTGACGTAAATGGCTGGCTGCATACAGGCGATTTAGGCACAATGGATGCGGAAGGTTATGTAACCGTGCGCGGGCGCAGCAAGAATATGTTGCTCACTTCCAGCGGACAAAACATCTATCCGGAAGAGATTGAAAGCAAACTGAATAATATGCCTTACGTTTCCGAGTCGCTCATTGTGTTGCAAAAAGAAAAATTGGTAGCACTGATTTATCCGGACTTTGACGATGCATTTGCCAATGGACTGCAACAAACGGATGTAGAGCGTATGATGGAAGCTAACCGTAACGAACTTAACCAGCAATTACCGGCTTATTGCCAGATCTCAAAGGTGAAGATACATTTTGAGGAGTTTGAAAAGACAGCCAAAAAATCTATTAAACGGTTTATGTATCAGGAGGCTAAAGGTTAACAAAGATATAAGATTAAGTCCATATTTTTAATTAATGTTATAGAACATACTTTTTTATTTGGATAATTTGCAGTTATCCCGAAAGTCCGTATCTTTGCACTGTGTTTTTCATAGTATTAGATTTAAGGTTAACAAAGGTTGGAGTACAGCGGTACTCCTTTTTTTATGCCCGTACGTTTCCTACCTCTCACGTACATACATCTTTTTTTCCGGTTCTACTCCTTTCACCGTAACCTTTTTCCAATGTGCAGGAAGTACGGAAGATAATTGCTCCACACCGCCATCCGTTATCTGCAATCCACAGAAACCGTTTATAACAGCTTGCAGCAATCCGCCTGCTCCCGTCATAAAGTAAGGATTATCACTGGTGGGCGTTTCCGCCAATACACCGAAAGGAGCACGCAAGTTCGGCTGGTAACAACGACAGAACATCTCATAGGCACGCTTCGCATCCCCCATCCGGGCATACTGCACACAGAATACGGAATAAGACATGGCCGGACCATTCTGTGGATCAATCTTATCGACATAATATTCCATATCCTTCTTTTGCGATTCAGCATCCCCGACAAAATACAATGGATATCCCAATAAATTCACATCCGCCTGCTTTATCATCTCACCGTTGTATGTGGCATGCTCACGAGTGACTCCATCTTTAAAACGAAGAATACGGATGCCCTTGCCCACTTCTTCCCATATTTCCGGAACAGGCTCATTACATATCTTTGCCGCCTCACAAGCATATTCCAAAGCCCGAATAGCCGCACCGTTCGTGAAAGCATTATCATCCACCCCATTTGCATATTCATCGGCTCCCACTACATTGCAAATGGAATAAGAACCGTCATCATTACGCGTCACACGGCTTACCCAAAAGTCAGCAACCGCTTTCATCAGCGGAAATGCTTTCGCCCGCAGCCACTGTCCGTCACGGGTAAGGCAATAATAATTCCAGCAGGCAATACTGATGTCCGCAGTGATATGATGCTCCAGAGGACCTGTCAAAGCAAAAGTAGGAGTCGATTCTTCCCCGTAATCATCACTCTCCCAGGGAAACATAGCTCCCTTGAAACCGTATGCCATTGCTTTCTTGCGGGCAGCCATCAAACGGTCAATACGATAATCGATCATAGATTCGGCAATTCCCTTATTCAGCAACAGCATCGGGGGAAACATCCAAAGTTCCGAATCCCAGAATATATGTCCATTGTAACCTTGCGAAGAAAGTCCCATGGGCGAGATGCTCAATCCGCTTCCTTCCCTGCAAGAAGAATAAAGGTTGAAAAGTGCAAACCGAACCGCCCGTTGTGCTTCGTCATCCCCTTCTATCAGGATATCGCTTTCCCACAATTCATTCCAAAGACTACGATGTGCAGCCATCAGCGAAGTAGTACCTTCATGAATAGCATAAATCACCTGCCGTTCAGCTTCATTATACGGATCGCTAAAGTCACGGGCGGAGCATACAGAACCCACCAAGGCAAAAGACATCTGCTCTCCTTTCTTCAGATTCAACGCGAAAGACATCTCTTTAGTCACTTCATCATAAAGAGGTTCCTGTGCTGTTCCCTTATTAAAAATAAAAGCGGAAGAAGCGGAAACTTTTTGTTGCCGATGAGCAGATACAGCATAAGATTGCAGCATATACATTTGTGTATCATCCGCCCTCATTTTCCGGAAGCGCTGTGTCGGCTGACTGTATTCTTGGGGAATATCCATCCGGGCAGCAACTTTCAGGGATACATCGGACAAAGCTTTCACATCCACACGGATAAGCCCCGCATAAGGCATATTTCTTAAAGCGCAAATGCTATAACCCACATCAACTTTCCCGGCTGCCCGGAAACTACTGTTATGAGTTGCTTCTTTCATATCAACACACTGCTTCCAGTTTGTGATACATTCCGTATTCACCTCTTTTCCATCTACATCCATCGACATCAGAAAAGGATTGATTCCTTTCAACACGCGGCTTACCCCCTGAGGGCCATCCGTATCGAACACATGATTCAGTATCACCTGTCGCACTGAGAAAGGTTCTTTCCAGGGAAGAATACCGATTCCGCCATTTGCCATAGGGGCGCCTACATAAGGAGCATTTATATCAGAGGCATGAAGTTGCCACAAAGTGTCATCTTCTCCTTTCACCATCTGCACAAAGAAAAAAACAAGTAGAAAGAAACAGGAAATGCGTGCTTTCATAATCAATATGGAATTATAGTTTTCTATGCAAAAATAAGTAAAATCCTCAATAATCCGGCAATCAATTGTTATCTTTACTTCCAAACCAAAACTCTGTTATCATGGATATACATACTTTTATGACTAATTATCGGGAAGCATTTGGTGAACGTGCCGAACTTCCCATCGCCTTCTGGTACTCCGATAAACAGGAAAGCGAAACAGACAAAATTGGCGGTTGCTTCTTCAAGGGCCTGCAACAGGTAAGGGAAGGTAAAACCATCAGCCTGAACAGCGACGTCATAGGATGTGGCGGCGGAAAATTCTACACCGGTTTCACGGAAATGCCGATACACGTACCTAACTTCGTATCTCTGAAAGAGAAGTACAAAAAGACTCCTGAAATGGTAATAAATTACATAGAGCAACTCCAAGTGCAACGCACGGAAAAGGCTTACCTGCATTTTGCCCGGATTGATAAGATTACTTCTTTCGATCATTTAGAAGGTTTGCTATTCCTTGCCACGCCCGATATTTTGTCGGGACTTGTCACATGGGCTTCTTACGATACGGAAGCATTTGATGCCGTAATCACACCGTTTGGGTCCGGTTGCAGCTCCGTTGTAAGTTTTGCTGTTACTGAAAACCAAAAAGGGAGCAAACGCTGTATCCTCGGCTTCTTCGATCCGTCCGTGCGTCCCCACTTTGAGGCCAATCTGTTGAGCTTCACTATTCCCATGTCCCGTTTCAAAGAGATGTATCACACCATGCGCGAAAGTTGCCTGTTCGATACACATGCCTGGGGAAAGATAAAAGAGCGTATCAACGAATAAAACCCTGAAAAAAAGTAAAGAAACAATGCCTAACTTTTAATTAGTGTTATAAAAACACTTATATTAGTCTAATCATTTGGAAATACGCAGAATATCCGTACCTTTGCACTGTGTTTTTCATAGTATTAGATTTAAGGTTAACAAAGGTTGGAGTACAGCGGTACTCCTTTTTTTATGTCCATACGTTTGGAATATCCTCGCAAAAGGCTTTTCTTTGTGGTAATGCTTTAAAATAATAATGCCATGAAAAGAACACTATTACTCATCAATCTTCTTCTACTCTCTGTATGTGTATTCCCGCAAGAGAATATCGAAGTAAACTATGCTACTATTAAAAAGTATGTGGAAAACCAGTCGGATGATTACCAACAGCTGATTGAACGCTTTGAAGCTAATGACAGCTTATTATCCTTAAACGATTACGCGCTAATCTACTACGGTCATTCTTTCACCCCAAAATACAAAGGGAGTATGGAGCTTTGGAAAGAGCTTGAGACGCTAATGGAAGAAAAGAAATGGGAAGAAGCCTATACCCAATTAAAAGAATGCCGGAAAAAGAATCCTGTATCTCTTAAATTACTCATTTATGCCGTGAATCTGGCGAGTGAGCTGCAAAGAGAAGAAGAAGTTCAGGCTTATATAGATAAATACATAAAACTTTCCTCTGCCATCATCTCCAGTGGAGATGGCACAAGCGAAGATACAGCATTTAAAGTCATCAGCGTCAATGATGAATATCAGATATTAAACAATGTCTTCAAAGTAGAAGGCCTGAAGCAACAATCATTGGTGAACAAGTGCGACCTGATGGAATTTGAAAGCAGTCCATACTATGAGGGCACTCAAATCTACTTCGATATCAGCCGCTCACTGGACTATATGAAAGATTTATTCAAATAAAAATATCCCCTTCCTCTACTCCTAATTACCGTACTTGGTGATCGGAGAGCTGAGGAAGGGGATTTTTATCTATCAGATATTCCGGTTTATCAGATATTACCGGACAGTTTTTTCAATCCTTTCAATTCCGCCTTATCTTTCACCTCCATAATGCTGATGGCATAACCACCACCCGGAGCCGCTTTCAAATTCAGCACGGTTTTAGGAGAAACAATCCCTTTGCGGATTACGTAAGCCTGCGGATTCGTTTTATAATCAGCATCCTTTGCGTCCGCATAAACTGTAGCTATATACTGTTTATCAGCATCCAGAAAATCCAGTTTCAGAGTAGAAGCATGTCCCTGCTCACTGCTGGTACAACCTATAAACCAATCATTCGTACCTTTCGCCTTGCGGGCAGCCGTGATATAGCGTCCCGGTTCTGCTTCCAGGTATCGGCTGTCATCCCAGTCCAGAGCCACATCTTTAATGAACTGGAAAGCATCCATAAAGCGTTCATAGTTCTCAGGCAGATCGGCTGCCATTTGCAGAGGGCTGTACATCGTGACGTAGAGTGCCAACTGACGCGCCAATGTAGAGTTTACATGAGCGTGACTATTCGGATTCAGTTTATTCATATCCATTTCAAAGACACCCGGCGTATAATCCATCGGTCCGCCTTGCAGACGGGTAAAAGGAAGAATGGTCGTGTGGAAAGGCTTGCTGCCTCCGAAAGCTTCATATTCCGTGCCACGGGCAGATTCATTTCCTATCAGATTCGGATACGTACGACACAAACCAGTAGGACGTACAGCCTCGTGGGCATTCACCATAATCTTATGCTTGGCAGCTTCGGTCACGGCATACAGGTAATGATTGTTCATCCACTGCCCATAATGATATTCACCGCGCGGAATGATATTGCCCACATAACCGCTTTTCACGGAATTGTAACCGTATTGATTCATCAAGTCATAGGCAGCCTCCATGTGGCGTTCGTAGTTGCGTGCGGAAGCCGATGTCTCATGATGCATCATCAGTTTGACACCTTTGGAGTGGGCATACTCATTCAGGTATTTGATGTCAAAATCAGGATATGGAGTGAGAAAGTCGAAAACATAATCCTTGCTGTTGCCGAACCAGTCTTCCCAACCGATATTCCAGCCTTCTACCAATACCTGGTCGAAACCATGCTCCGCAGCAAAATCAATGTACTTCTTTACATTCTCCGTATTGGCGGGGTGAATACCATTCGGTTTCACTTTCGTATAATCCGTTTCATCCAGTTTTACGGAAGGAAGATCAAATGTATAAGCCCACGGCTTGCCTGCCGCAATCATTTCCCACCATACGCCTACATACTTCACAGGCTTAATCCAGGAAGTATCCTCATACTTGCAAGGATCATTCAGATTCAGTATCAGATTGGAAGCCAGCATTTCACGGGCATCATCACTGACTATCACCGTACGCCACGGAGTGTGACAAGGTGACTGCATATACCCTTTATCGCCCTGTGCATCCGGCGTCAGCCAGGATTCAAAGATAAGGTTCTTATCATCCAGATTCAGATGCATGCACGAATAATCCACCAAAGCAGCTTCATGGAGATTGAGATAGATTCCGTCAGCTGTTTTCATCTGGAGGGAAGTTTGTACACCTGTCGGTGAAAACTGGTTTTGTGACGCATTATCAGTAATGGCTCCCTGCATCAAACCACGAATTTCCGAAAGTTTGGATTCCGTATAATCATATTCCTGAGTATCGTAATCACCGGGAATCCACCAGGCAGTATGATCGCCCGTCATGGCAAACTGAGTATGTTCGTCCTTAATCACGAAGTAAACCAGATTCTTCTGTTGCGGAAACTCATAACGGAATCCTACACCATCATCATATACACGAAAACGAAGGTTCATATAACGATCCGTAGCGGGCTGTTTCAATTCAACCAGCAATTCATTGTAGTGATTACGAATATCTTTCGTTTCTCCCCACACCGGTTGCCAGGTTTCGTCGAAGGTAGAGGTAGAAGCTTTCAGGACTTCAAAACCATCCAGCAGATTATTGGCATTCTTCAATTCCAGTCCCAAGGTGCTGGGCTTAATCACGGATTTCCCTTTATACTCCACCTGATAGGTCGGAGCGCCATTCTTTGATAATTTAAAATCCAGCTTCACCTGGCCCGAAGGAGACGACACTCCTTCCGCTTTCCCCGCTAAGGCAAAAAGAAGACAAATTGCGCTAAGCATTAACTTTCTCATAACTATACTTTTTATGGTTGGTATTAATAAATAAATTCAATCGTGTGTTTCACCCCGTCATCCGGCAATCTCAACATACAAAGATTCTGTTTCTTATCCGGACACCATGCGGTAATCTTGAACTCCGTTTCCATTCCTTCATTCAGTTTTTCCGCTTTCATCTTCCTTACTTTCTGTCCGTCAATAAGCGCTTCCTTCGGCATTTGCCCGGTATAAATGCAAAACATCAGGTTGCGTTCTCCCGGAAGGGCATACTTCTCTCCCGCCCTTTCCCCGATTTCGAGCACATATCCCTTTTCCGTTGTCCGGCAAGATACAGGAGTACGTATAAATTCCCCACGCTGATACCCCAGATCAGTTCCTGCATCTTCATACAGGGAGAAAGACGTTTCACCGCCCGCCGCAGCCGGAAATACCTCAAATGTAATCGGATAAACCGCTTTCTCATCCGTATAATTCATCACAGGCATCTGAGGGATGATACTTCCTTTCCGCACAAACATTGGAATGGTATTCAACGGAGCATTTGCCGTAGTCCACTGTTCGCCACTATATTCCGTGCGCTTGTCATTATAATCAATCCAGGTACCTTCGGGCAGATAAACATTCTTATTAGTCGCCCCCTTCTTCACCACCGGAGCCACCAGCAGTTCGCTGCCAAACATGAATTGTGCATCCGTAGAGACTGTTTCCAAATCCGCCGGATATTCCATAAACATGGGGCGCATAATCGGCAAACCCGTTTCATACGCTTCGCGGGCATAAGTATAAATATAAGGCAGTAAGCGATATTTCATTTCTATGGCAGCTTTAACGTTCTTCTCCGCTTCCTCCCCAAAGAGCCACGGTTCTACCGCCACATCTCCTTCATGGTGAATACGGCTCAGAGGATTGAACGCTCCCAACTGCACCCAACGGGTATAAAGTTCCGCCATAGCGGGATAATCTTCAATATCCCCGCAATAACCGGAAATGTCACATGCTACGAAAGGAATCACACCCAGTCCGGCAGATAAAAGTACCGGGATCTGATTAGCCATCTGTCCCCAGCCTTGCAACACATCATCTCCATTGCCGCAATCTCCGGTCCAGCCGAAGGTGTAACGCTGCAATCCTGCATAGGCGGCACGTGTCATCTGGAAGACACGAAGATCCGGATTCCGTTTCTCAAACTGTTCCTTTACCACCTTGTCCCAGGTCAGACCATACACGTTATGAATTTCATCGTGCATACCCAGGTGGTGTTTCATTACAAGACGCTCCGTTTGTTCCTCATTGCTCCAGGCAGGTTCACCCATATCCGTCCAGAAGCCGGCAATGCCGTCATCTATCGGTTTCTGCTGATAAGCTCCCCACCAGTCCGCCACTTCGGGAATGGTAAAGTCCACCACACCGCAGTTGCCACCCCACGGCCAAGGCATATCATAGCTCTTACCCGTAGTGGAGTCTTTCACCAGATAACCCAAGCGGTCCGCTTCTTCCCATTGTTTTTCATTAGCCTGAGAGATAACCGGGTCTTGCGAAACAATCACTTTGAAGCCCATCCCTTTCAGGTCGGCAAGCATCTTCTTCGGATTCTGATAGTTTTCTTTCCGCCAGTTGAAGTCCTGTAAGTATTGTGTCCAGCCTATATCCTGATAGATGATATCGCAAGGAATACCACGCTTACGGTATCCTTCGGCTATTTCATAAGAGAGCTTCTCGGTAGTCAGCAGGCCGCGGCATTGTGCAAAGCCCAGTGCCCACTTCGGAGGCATGATGGGTTGTCCGGTCAATGCGACATACTGTTTCATGATTTCCTTATAATCCTTACCGAAGATAAAGTAGTAAATCATCTCCCCACCGGGAGCTTCAAAGCTGTAATAATCACGGCTTTCAGTGCCGAATTTGAATTCTGTCTTATACGTGTTATCCAGAAATATACCATAGCGATAACTGCTCATAAAGAAAGGGATACTCTTGTAGAGGGGATCTTCCACAACGCTGTAACAAGGTTTATCACTGTTCCACATCTTATAAGATTCGCCACGACGGTCCAGCTTGCCGGTCTTTTCACCCAAACCGAAGAAATGCTCATCCCGGCGCAGGGTCTTATACTCCACTTTACGCTCTCCATCGCTGATATGCCCCTTGTCGGCATAGTCGCTGAACAAGAGCTTCTGATACTTGTCGAATATCTGCAAGCTAAACGGAGCCTTGTTGATGCGGATACGCAATTTAGGCGTAAATATCTCATAGCAGGCATTCTGTTCGTCCACCCGGACAGTGCCTACATCTTCCAATTCTTCATTAATCACCGCAAAAGAAGGATTTCCCCGCTGCAACTTACCGTCCGGCGAAAACCAGACGCGCACGACGGAGGGACTGCAAAGTTGCAACTGCACAGCCGAATTATCGTCTAAATGAAACGTAACGTCTCTCCCTTCCTGCGAATAAGAAGTACAGTTTCCCGTTACATTTCCGCCATATAAGTGCGGAGACAGGCAACACAGTATTAAAAATAAATATATATATTTTCTCATGGTTCTATATCTTTTATAATTTATTCCATTACAATCATGCTCCAGTATTTCAGTGAAGGAAGCGTAAAGGTTATCGCTCCGTCTTTCTGTTCAAAAGCTAATTCCTGCGAAGCTCCGGCATGTGCATCGGGAGTAGCCACCCACACTTTGCTCACTTTTCCCGCAACATTCAGCTTCAAGGGCACTTTAGTCACCAACCGTGGTTCGGGCATTGTCCCGTTCAGGTCTCTCCAACTTAAACTGTTTGCACTAAGGAAGTTCAGCAGATGAACCACCTGTTTGCCGTTCACCCTTCTGGCAAAAGAAGTAATAGCTGATTTCTGTGGCGGCCAAGTGTTCAGATTCAGATTCTTGCTTGCATCCGTACATACCAAAGTTACCTTCTCCTCCTCCCCGCCATCGCGAAGAAGATTCTGATAAGCAGTCATAAAGTCATAATAGCGCACAACAGCCGTCTTCAAGGCATCACTCATCTGCAAACGGGTATTTGGAAAATATTCACTGCACAACATGTGGTCGCCTCCCAATTCCAAGTGCGAACCTCCCAGAGCAAACATCACCGCATCCGTCAGCAAGATTCCCGGCATATTGAACTCACCGGAACCTTTTTCATAATTCATATAAGCCGCAAATACCGTCTTCAATGCCTGATTTCCGTACTGATGGTTCGCTTTCAGGATCGTATATAAATCCGTAAAATCAGCTTCATCCCCCCAAACTTCATTATACAGGAAATCCACTTTCCCCGTACCTGCAATTTGGGATGCACCATAGCTGCTTACTGCATTCATCACCAAGCGCTTATCAGGATGTTTCCCCTTCATAGCTTCAATAAACGAAACATAAGTCTTAGGCAGATTCACCTTATTCCCCTTGTAATCATAGCGGTCGCCACGGTTTCCCAACTGGTCTATCTGATAGCCGTCAAAGTCAAGATTGGCATAAACATCATCGTTGCGCTGGGCAATATATGCCTGCCATTCGGCATTACCCGGATCGAGCAAATAGATATTGCTCTTCCAACTGTCAGGCAGTGTATGCGCATCCTTATCCGTATGCCCTGTGCCTTTAAAGATGTACCATTCTTCTTTCACACCGTCACCGGCTGCATCATCGAGCGCACCGAAACAAAGATTATAAAACATCGCCTTCATTCCAAACGAGTGCTGGATGCGGATATAATCCTTTACCGACTGTGTGTAGATATCCCGGTTGGCAATGTCTTTATATACCGCATCGAGATGTTCACGCGTACCGCCTAATGGCCAGTGGTGCTTGTTATGCCAATCCTGAAACTGCACACCATTGATATGGCAGCGGTTCAGAAAAGCCATTTCCTCCTGAATTTTACTTTCCGTTTTAGAAGCATCGAAGGTGGCGACAAAGCCATAACGCGGAAAGCGTGTCCAGTCGCTGGATACATCGACGGCAATAGTACCGAGAATGACTTCCGTACCGTCTTCTTTAGTGCGATAGACATCCGCCAGATATCCGGTGAAATCCGTTGCAGGGGCAGTCCACGTCCAGGAACTGCCTGCGACTGCCTGTTCGGAGATTACCTTGTTCAAAGTACGGTAACGTACCTTTGCTCCCGCAGGCAGGGCATCGGCTGTGAAGGAAACGGCTTCACCCGGTTTGTAACAAGCCTTGTCAGTAGTCAGGTTCACGGTTAAATCGGAGGTAACGGGAGTGACATCAGTCACTCCTCCAGTTTCTCCTCCACCACCGTTACCACCGCCGGTTTCATCATTGTCTTTGCTGCACGAAGCCAAAAAGAACATGGCAGCCATTGCATAAATTATATATTTCATCGTTTCACTGTTTTACTATCGAAATTGTCTCTTCCAGTTGATTCAGAGTAATCTTATAAGAACCAGCCGTCGTAATCTTCCATTTCAGGTCGATACCTCCAATCATTACATCCAGGTATTGAGCTTTGAAAGCATCGCTGGCCTTATCCAGGAACAACATCGGTTCCGTCTCGCCCGAAGGCTGCTTATCAGCTACGGTCGGCATAAACCAGGCACCGTTCCAGTCCTCTTTCTTATCACAGGTCAGCTTCAACTCACCCACGTTCAGTACACCTTGCCAGGTAAATACATACGGATTATCCGTGGCCTGCATCGGTGTAGCATCTCCAATGCTCCATCCCGCAGGCGCAGCATCCCCTACCATATAAATCATCTCATAAGGAACAAATTCGCTCATCATCATGCGCTCTTTCCCTGCACGGATATCGACACATATCTTATAGGCCTTACCACATTCGGCATCTTTCAGCACCCATTTATTGTCAGGATCGAACCCTTTCACAAATACCATTTCCGTATCGGTGTAAGCGGCATTGGCATTCTTTGCCTTATACATGCTCTCCCAGCTTCCTTCCGAAGTTCCGAACTTGAATTCCCCACCCTGGCCTACATCGAACAAACGGGCATAGCGGAACAGGAACGGATCGAGCACATCCTTTTTCATCGGCACAAATCCCCAGTCGTTCATACCTCCAACGAAATAAAGCTGATCGTAAGCCGGTCTGAGGTTCTCGGTCTGAGTCAGTGTGATAGCACCGGTAAACAGGTTCGCTTCAACAACATAGTTGAACTCTTCTTCAATCGTAAACGATTCGTCCGGCTGATCGGCACTGGTACGAAGCACCAGCTTTCCGTCAGTTCCTTTGTTGTACGACGGCAAGAAAGCCCCCAGCGTAGTGATAAACTTAAAGGAACCCGCAGTCATTTTTCCCGTCCATGTAAATATACCATTGTCTTTCCGGGTCATTTCCGTTGCATCGTCCGCACTCCAACCGCCAGGAGTGGCATCACCTATCAGGTAAAGAGTGGAAGTCAACGGTTTGTAGGCAGTGACACTAAAAGAGGTGGTGGTCACCTGTGTCTCTTCCCGATCCGTTACTTTGGCTGTCAGGCGTGCTTCCAGAGAGATGTTTTCAGTAGCTTCCGCACCGAAATGCTCACGAAGGATGTTATTCAATTCCTCCACGTTCTTCTTCCAGGTATATTCCTGCACGACGTTCTCCAAAGCCACATAAGGAGCGGCAAAATTACTGCCCGCCTTGGCAAGTTCCAGTGTATAGGAAATCTTATGTCCCGTACCATAATTCGTGCCCGTTGTCCAGGAGAGTTCCAAGGCATCATCGCCATGCGCCTGTTCGTTCAAAACGACTTCCGTGTTGCTGGTGGAAAGCGCCAGTTCATTGTGCCCCTTGTCCAGTTCCATATAGTCATTGTCCACACATGCAGACAGTGCCATGCAACCCAGCAATGCAAATACTAAATGTGAAATATATCTTTTCATATTCTTCTTCTGATTTAAGTGATTAATAACCCGGATTCTGTGTCATCAGTATATTCGCATCCATTTCCGTCTGCGGAATGGGGAACAACAGGCGATTCTTGTTCACACTGTTCTTGCCGATGGATTGCAGGAAACGGATGGCATATTCTCCATTATTGACGCGGATCATATCGAACCAACGATGTCCTTCGAAAGCCAGTTCCATGCGTCGTTCGTGAATAATCTTCTCACGCATCGCCTCCTGTGACAGGCCCGAAACTTCCGACAATCCGGCACGTTTGCGAACTATATTCAGGGGAGCGGCAGCTTGGCCGGGTTGTCCCATTTCATTCAACGCTTCCGCTTTCTTCAGCAAGACATCCGCATAGCGGTACACAACAAAGTTATTAGGGTTCGTATTGTATTCCGGTGAAATAGTCTTGGACACCAGGAATTTGCGTACGTTATATCCGGTATTGGAATAAGAACTCTTGTAAGTCTTCCCGTCGAAGTCCGGACAACCTGCATAAAGCACCGTCAGCTCTTTCCGTTTGTCACCTTCTTCATACTGGCTCACAAATTCCTCCGTAGGCTGATTCCAGCCGTAGCTGCCTGCAACAAAGTCCGAGTTACGGGGCCCCATAAAAGTGGAAAGCCAGGAAGATTGACCGTCCGTTCCCCAGAAATCATATTCCGTACTTCCGGAATACTGCACTTCAAACAGAGATTCGGGACCGTTATTGATGGTAGCATCGAAGTTATTTTCATACTTGCAGGTGGAAAGGTCGTAACCCAGGTTCGTAATCTCATTGCACAGTTCCACCACGTCTTCATAATAACTCGTATGGTTGGGAGCCAGTGTCAGGTAAATATCCGCCAGCATGGCAAGGGCGGCATCCTTACAGGCACGTCCTTTTTCTTCTTCATTATATTCCGCTTTCGCCGGAAGCAAATCGACCGCATTCTTACAGTCCGAAATGATCTGCTCATAAGTCTGATCCAACGTAGTGCGTGCTATTGCAGTAGATTCACCCGGATTATAAGGTTCCAGACGCAAAGGAACGCCGCCATACAAACGGGCTAAGATATAATAGTAATGGGCACGAAGGAAATATGCTTCACCCATACAACGGTTCTTTATGCTTTCCGATACGGCTTCGGCCTGCGGAAGACTGGTCAGCACAATGTTACACTGCCCGATGCCTACCCACGGAGAACGCCACATATACAGGGCCATACCATTATCGCTCTGCGTGATAAAATTGGATGCCTGTATGGTTTCCAGACCGTCCGTACCACCGCCTGCACCTACCAGGCTGTTGCCCGCAACGATATCCAGCGACCACATACGCTGGTTGTAGAGATTGGAAGACTGAAGCGCCTTGTAGCAAGCATTTGTCAGTGCCACGGCCACATCATCGGTCACGGTTGTTTCAGGGTCAACGGCATATTTGGGCGACTTATCCAGAAAGTCGTTACATGATGCCAGCATCAATACAGCCAGCACGTATAGTAAGTTTGTTATCTTTTTCATATCCAAATCAATTAAAAGTTAAAGTTTAATCCTACACTGAATGTACGGGAAATGGGATAACGGGACAAATCAATACCGTTGATATCCACCTCCGGATCGAAACCGGAATACCCGGTAATGGTAGCCACATTCTCACAAGAAAGGGAAAGGCGTGCATTCTCTATCTGCAACTTCTGCAACCATTGTTTCGGGAAGGTATAAGAGAGAGTGATATTCTTCACACGCAAGTAAGATCCGTCTTCTACAAAGCGGTCGGATACACGGCAGTTCTGATTAGGATCGCCGAACACGGCACGCGGCATGGAGTAGCTTGTCCCCTCTCCGCGCCAACGGTTCAGCACGTCAGTTGTCTGGTTGTATGCGGCAGCCATACCCACATTGTCGATATTGTTGGCATTATAAATCTTATTGCCGGCCACCCCCTGAAGGAATACGGAAAGCTCGAATCCTTTATAAGACAAGTTATTGTTCATTGAGAAGAACCAACTGGGATTGGGATTGCCAATCACAGTGCGATCACTGTCGTTGATGACACCATCGTTGTTCAAATCCCTGAAACGGATATCACCCGGTTCAGCTCCCGGCTGCACGGCATGCGCATCCACTTCCGCCTGGTTTTGGAACAAGCCGTCCGTCACGTAGCCGTAGAAGGCATTAATCGGATAGTCTTTTGCCAGCATCGTGACATACGAGTTGTTGATCTGGTTGATATAGTAAGGAACTGCGCTGTTCAGGTCCTTAATCTTATTCTTATTATAAGTGGCGGTCACGTTTGTTTCCCAACCCAGTTCTCCGGTCAGGTTGATGGTGTGCAGACTCATTTCCAAGCCCTGGTTGCGCACTTTACCGGCATTCGTGTAAGTGGTGGTGGTATCTTCAAAGCCCGATGTGATGGGGATGGATGCCTTCACCAACATATCCCTTGTCTCTTTCAGATAAGCATCCAGCGAGAATACGATCCGTGAATTGAACAGGGAAGCATCAAAACCGATATTCGTCTGTGCCACCTCTTCCCAATGGATGTAAGGATTGGCAAGCGTAGAGGAAACCAATGCGGTCTGATTGCCGCTCGTTGTTCCGAATGGATATACACTGGTGTTGTAAGATGCCAGGTAACTATAATTGCCGACACTTGCCTGGCTACCCGTCACTCCATATCCTACACGTATTTTCAGGTCGTTCACAACGTCATTCTTCGGGAACCAGCTTTCCTGCGAAATGCGCCATGCGGCAGATACAGAAGGGAAAGTACCCCAACGGTTCTTTTTACCGAAACGGCTGGAACCATCGCGGCGGACAGTTGCCGTCAGCATATAGCGGTCTTCGTAAGAGTAGTTGATACGTGCCATGTAAGAGAGCAACGCCCATTCATTGGAACTGCCGCCAATGGCGTACATCTCCTGACCGTTATCCATTTCATGCACATTGTCGAACATAAAGACGTTCTTCTGCGCATTCAGGTAATCATTCTCATTCCACTGTGCAGACGAACCCGCCATCACTCCCACACGATGCTTTTCTGCAAAAGTATGGTCGAACAGGAAATAGTTATCCCACAGGTAAGTGAATGATTTATTATCGCTCTTGTAACGTGAAGTTTCTTCCGTCGGAATAGGCTTCCAGTTATATTTCGGCGTGAAGTTATCGATGAACCAGAATTTGGCATCGTAACCGAAAGTGCTCTTGAATTTCAGCCATTTGGTAAAAGTCAGTTCCGCTGTCAGGTTGGCAAGGAAGTTATAACCTTTCGTCTGGCTCTTGTTCAGTTGCGTAGGCCCTATCGGGTTGCGGATGCTACCGTACCATTCCGAATTACCTTCCGGCCCACTCCATGAGCCGTCTTCATTCTTCACCGGAAGAACGGGAAGAGCTTTCAGTGCATCACCGATATTATAGCTGCCCGAATCCTTCGTATCAGTGCTGAAAGTGATATTATTGGAGAACTTCAACCACTTCAGCACCTGTGCGTCGCTGTTGGACTGAAACGTAAAACGACGATAGTTTACACTGCGCACCGTACCCGACTGATCGAGAAAACCACCGGACACATAATAATGAGACTTCTCATTTCCTCCGGAATAACTTACCGTATAGTTCTGCATCACACCCGTGCGCAGCAATTCGTCCATCCAATCGGTACCTGCACCCAGTTCCGAAGGATTTGCCCAATTCGGGTTCGGGTTGCGACCGCTGTTCACCATCATATCATTACTCAAATCGGCATACTGGCTTGCGTTCAGCAAAGAAGGAATGTTCGTGGCATTCTGGAAAGCACAATTAGCCGATACCGACAATTTGCCTTTCCCTTCCGTTCCTCGCTTGGTGGTGATCATCACTACCCCATTGGCTCCACGCGAACCGTAAATGGCTGTAGCCGATGCGTCTTTCAATACGTCCAGGCGTTCCACATCCGCCATGTTCAGTGAAGACAGTCCCAGGTCGGTAGGCACACCGTCAATCACCACCAGCGGATCGCAGTTGTTAATGGAGCCCAGACCACGAATCTTGATAGATACATTGTCACCGGGCTTTCCGGCATCCACTACCTGCACACCGGAGATGCGGCCCTGAATGGCTTGTCCCAGATTAGAAACGGGGGCATTTTTGATGTCCTTGCTTCCCAAAGAGGAAACAGCACCGGTAAGGTCACTTTTCTTCATGGTTCCATAACCGATAACCACCACTTCGTCCAGCATTTCACTGTCTTCCGAGAGTGTTACCATAATCTGTTTCTGTCCTTTCACGGGAACTTCCAAAGACTTATAGCCCACGAATGAAACTACTATAACGGCATCCGAAGGCACATTCAGCGAGAAATCGCCATCGATACCCGTTATCGTACCGTTCGTTGTGTTCTTCTGCACCACACTGGCACCGATAACGGTTTCTCCGGTCTGGTCTTTCACTACACCTTGTACTGTGATTTGCTGTGCGAACATGCACATCGGAAGTAACATTCCTATCAGACAAACCATGATTCGAAGCCTGATCGGCATTTTGTACTTTTGCATAATATAAGAGTTTAAAGTTAGTAATAAAAATATAGATTCACATGCATTTGTCCCCTCTGTGAAGGAACAATGCAAATGTATCTGATAAGAGGAAGCAATAAGGGGGAAAAGAGTGAAAAAGTAGTAGTTTTAGGCGTTTCATAAGACATAAAACACTAATAATCAATGCTATCAAGAAGATGCATTGTTCCAAAAAAGTAGTAAAAATATAAGCGTAAAAAAGACACTTATATGCCTTAAAAGTGTGGTTTTAGTCTCTCGACTTACCTATTTTCATTACTTCCTGTTCCAGTTGGTCACGGTCGCCCGCAGCTTTATTGCGAACTTTGGTACGGTAATTATAAATGGTAGTCACAGAATAGCGCAGGAATTGGGCAATCTTCACACTGTCGGTAATTCCCAAACGGATAAGGGCGAAGATACGCAGTTCGGTACTCATTCGTTCGTTGGCCTTGGGGTAAATCTGCTCCCCTTCGGCAAGCAGGGTGTTGAAGTCTTCTACAAAAGTGGGAAACAGTTGCAAGAAGGTATTATCAAAATTGGCATAAAACTCTTTCAGTTCCTCTTCTATGAACTTGGAAGATTTGATGTTTTTGTATAGCTCATCTACCTTGCCCGTAGCGGCTATCTTGCCCAGTGAACGGCGATAGTTATCCATCTTTTCCAGATATACGGAACACTGGTCCATATAGCGGCCTATGTATTCCTCTTTCAGGTAGGAGTTTTCAGCAATGATGTGGTTGGCTTCTTTCAGTTGCAGATTGTAGCGGTGGAGTTCTTCATTCAATTCTTTCAGGCGCTTGTTGGCATCTATCACTTCGTGGCGTGCGGCTGCTACGCGTTTCATCTGCTTATACACATAGAAGATGGCGATCAGTAGGAAGATGGACAGCAAGCTGATAGAGACTAACGCCCATTTCATTTGTTCCTGTTGCTTTTCGGCCTTTTGCTGGTAAGTGTCGTTGATGAGGGGGAAGATTTGCAGGATTTCCAGAATACGCAACCGGGCGTTGCAGAATACGGCATCGTCCATACACAATTTCAGATATGAATAGGCGCGGTCTATATCTCCTTCCTGATAGAGCAACACAGCCAGTTTCCTCAAAGAAATATATTCGCGCACTGCGGACTTCATATCTGCAATGGAGGAAAGAATCAAATACTCCTTCTCTTTTTCTGTGTCTTCTTTCAGGCGGTATGATTCTGATAAAGTGTAGGCACAGATTGCCACATCGTGCACATTGTCTATCTGTCCCGCCAGGTAGTCGGTCAATAGCTGGATGGCTTTATCGAACTCGCCCCGCACATTGTGCTGGTCGGACTGAATCAGCGTGTACACCAGAAGATTGTCTTTGTTGACCAACAACAGGGAATCACGGTATCTATCCGTTATCTCGGCATAGAGTTTTTTCTCCTGTTCCGTAACGGCATAATCGGCCATGAGGCCATAGACGGTACGGTAAATATGGTAATAATACGGGTGCAGGTCATCCGGTAGATGATTGATTTGTACGTTGTGCATCAGGTCGACTGCTTCTTTATACATGCCTGCTGTGCCCATAATCTCGGCAGTATTCATGAGGGCGTTGTCTTGATGTTCCTTGTTTTTCATTCGCAGGGCTACCTGATATCTCTCGCGTGAGATGTAGAGCGAAGAGTCGGTGTTGTAGGAACGGTATTCATCCAGATATTCCCCCAACAGGGTAAAGCGGTTTTCGTCAGAAATGCGTTGTCTCAAGGCTTGTCTCAGGTCGTTCAGCTTCTTTTCTTTTTGCTCGATGTATACAGGGCGGTTTTGAATTACATGGTCCAGTTGGGATAAAAGGGAGTCTACAACATTGTTGGCGGCATGGAGCTGACACACACATACACAACATAATAGATATAAGGATGTGACTATTTTCTTCATCTGAGTTTCGATTGGTTAAAGGTTACTTCTACAAGAAGTTCTATGCAAAAATAAGTAAAATTTGATAGAATCCCATGCGGATAGCACTTAAATCACAATATCTTTAAAGTAAAGGCGATAGTTTTTTAAAGAATGTAGATGCTTACATGTGCATGTTAGCAATATTGACATGTGCATGTAGATAAGGATAACATATGCATGTAGATAGTGCTGACATGTACATGTAAGTAAGTATATTCTTTAAAAACGGGGAGATAAGATACATATCATTTTAGGAAGAAAAGTACTACAAACCAGTTTTCCCATAGCTACTTTTCTGCTATGAAAATCCCCACAAGGCAAACATTCATTTAATTAATCTAAAAAATAATCGTATTTATTTTGTCGTTTCAAATATTGTTCGTTGTTTTGCGAACAACAAATAAAAAAAGGAGATATAAAGTGAAAAACAAACAGTACACCACAGAGCAGGAACAAATAGCTCGCTTTGCAAAAGCACTGGGACACCCTGCAAGAATGGCTATCCTCAATTTTTTGGCCAGACAGGAAAGTTGCTACTTCGGAGACATTCACGAAGAACTGCCAATAGCCAAGGCGACAGTTTCTCAACACCTGAAAGAACTAAAAGATGCCGGACTGATTCAAGGTGAAATAGAAACGCCGAAAGTCAAGTATTGCATTAACCGTGAAAACTGGGAACTTGCCCGTAAGTTGTTTACCGGATTCTTCGGTGAATGTAAATGTACTTCGTGCTGTGAATAAACAGCACCTTTTTTTACAAATAATGTTCGTTGTTCTACGAACTACGATTATGCATATTATTCATTTAAAAGCTATCTGATAATGGAAATTAAAGTATTAGGTACAGGTTGCCCCAGTTGCAAAACTTTGTACGAAACCACCCAACAAGCTATTGCAGAATTAGGAAGTGATGCCACTTTGGTAAAAGAGGAAGATTTATTGAAAATCATCGAATATAATATATTAAGTCTTCCGGCTTTGGTTATAGACGGGAAAGTCGTTTCGGCAGGTAAACGGTTGTCATTGAAAGAAGTAAAAGAATTACTAACCCAATAATTACATGCCATGAAAAAGTTATTCCATGTATTTATTGCAGGTCTTATTTTAGTTTCCTGCGGAAACGGAGGCAAAGAGAAAACAGAAACAGCAAATAGCGAAGCTATGCAGAATGACCGTGTGGAAGTGCTTTATTTTCATGGAGCACAACGATGCATAACCTGTCGGGCTATTGAAACTAACACAAAAGCACTTTTAGACAATCTTTATTCAAAGGAAATAGCATCGGGAAGAATCGTCTATAGGATAATTGATATTTCTCAAAAGAAGAATGGGCCGATTGCAGATAAGTACGAAGTGACATGGTCATCCTTGTTTGTAAATGGATGGAAGAGCGGTCAGGAGAAGGTCAATAATATGACAGAGTTTAGTTTTGCCAATGCAAAAAGTCATCCCGACAAATTTAAGAACGGCATAAAAGATAAAATTAATGAATTGCTAAAATAAGATATCAATGGACTTTCTTCAATCAATATCAGACAATACTTCCATTCCTGCCATAACAGCTTTTATACTTGGAATATTAACAGCTATAAGCCCATGCCCGTTAGCTACCAATATAACGGCGATAGGATTTATCGGCAAGGATATTGAAAACCATCACCAGATATTTATTAATGGTTTGCTTTATACTTTAGGCCGAATAATTACTTATACGATTCTTGGGTTTATCCTTATTCCCATTCTCCGCGAAGGTGCAAGTATGTTTTCCGTACAAAAGGCTGTAAGCAAGTATGGAGAAATGCTAATTGCCCCGCTATTAATAGTAATTGGTATTTATATGCTCGACATCATCAAGCTCAATTTACCTAAAATCAACTTTAGCGGGAATAATCTGAAGAGAAAAACAAAAGGAAGCTGGGGTGCACTATTCTTAGGAATCTTATTTTCCCTTGCTTTCTGCCCTACAAGTGGAATATTCTATTTCGGTATGCTTATGCCAATGTCGGCAGCAGAAACAGGCGGCTATCTTTTGCCAGTGGTTTATGCGATTGCAACCGGATTACCTGTTATCCTCGTAGCTTGGGTATTGGCATATAGTGTTGCCGGATTAGGCAAGCTCTATAACAGAATACAAGTATTCGAAAAATGGTTTCGTAAAGTGATCGCCATCCTCTTTATTGCGGTGGGGATTTATTATGCAGTCATGTATTATCTATAAAGTAAGTTTTAACAATCAAAATCAACAGTAAAGATGAAAAAGATAGAAATTTTCGACCCGGCAATGTGTTGTCCTACGGGTTTGTGCGGAACAAACATCAATCCTGAATTAATGCGGATTGCTGTCGCTATAGAAACATTAAAAAGACAAGGGGTAACAGTTATCCGTCATAATCTGAGGGACGAGCCCCAGATATATGTTAGCAATCAGACCGTAAACAATTATCTTCAAAAACACGGTGCGGAAGCATTACCCATCACCCTGGTGGATGGTGAAGTGGCGGTATCTAAAACCTACCCCACCACCCGGCAGATGAGTGAATGGACCGGCATAAATTTAGACTTCATGCCCACAAAATGATATTTGAAACAAAAAAGCATTAGAGCACAATGAAAGCATTTAATTTATCAGACATTGACCTTACAAAATATCTCTTTTTCACAGGAAAAGGAGGGGTTGGAAAAACATCTATCGCTTGCGCTACGGCTGTGGGATTAGCAGACAAGGGCAAGAAAATACTTCTTATCAGTACCGATCCTGCTTCCAACTTGCAGGACGTCTTCAACCAATCGCTTAACGGACACGGTTCAGAGATTGCAGAAATTCCGGGGCTGACGGTTGTCAATCTTGATCCTGAACAAGCAGCGGCAGAATATCGGGAAAGGGTGATCGCACCTTTCAGAGGAAAGTTGCCTGAAAGCGTGATCCAAAACATGGAAGAACAACTGTCAGGATCATGTACGGTTGAGATTGCCGCTTTCAATGAGTTCTCGGACTTCATTACCGATGTTCAAAAGCAATCAGAGTTCGACCATATAATCTTTGATACTGCCCCCACAGGGCATACTTTACGGATGTTGCAACTACCATCAGCGTGGAGCACATTCATCAGTGAAAGTACCCATGGCGCATCTTGTTTAGGTCAGCTATCAGGATTGGAAGAACGAAAAGAAATATACAAAAAGGCTGTTGAAACACTTTCCGATACGGGCGCAACCCGGCTAATGTTGGTGAGCCGTCCTGAAACCGCGCCATTGAAAGAAGCTGCCCGTTCTTCTCATGAACTGCAATTATTAGGAATTAAAAATCAGATACTAATAATAAACGGTGTCTTGCAACAGTTGGATAAAAACGACAGTGTTTCCAGTCAGCTGCATGAGAGGCAACAGAAAGCCCTGCAAAGTATGCCTGCGGAACTATCCGGTTATCCGTTGTATCATGTTCCCTTACGGTCATACAATTTATCCAGTATAGCGAATATCCGGCGGATGCTGTATAGCGACAGCCTTTCCAGTGAAGTAAATTATAAACCTGTGGCATCCCCCAAAGGTGTGGACGAGATGGTGGACGATCTTTATACATCTGGCAAAAGGGTTATTTTCACAATGGGGAAAGGTGGTGTAGGCAAAACTACATTAGCTACTGAGATTGCTTTAAAATTAACCAAGCTCGGCGCCAAAGTGCATTTGACAACTACCGATCCGGCAAACCATCTGAATTATGAACTTGCCGTAAAAGCCGGTATCACGGTAAGCCGGATTGATGAAGCGGAGGTTTTAGAGAAGTACAAAAACGAAGTCCGCAACAAAGCAGCCGAAGCAGTCACTGCTGAAGACATGGAGTACATAGAGGAAGATTTACGTTCTCCCTGCACACAAGAGATTGCAGTATTCAAAGCTTTTGCCGAGATTGTGGATAAGGCTGAAACCGAGATTGTTGTGATTGATACCGCACCAACAGGGCATACTTTATTGCTTTTGGACGCCACTCAAAGTTATCATAAAGAGGTTGAGCGTACCCAAGGAGAAGTCACGGGAGCAGTAGCCAACCTGTTACCTCGCCTGCGTAATTCAAAGGAGACGGAAGTAGTGATTGTTACTTTACCCGAAGCAACCCCTGTCTTTGAAGCGGAACGCCTTCAAATGGATTTACAACGTGCCGGGATAAACAATAAATGGTGGGTGGTAAATGCTTGCCTCTCATTGACAGATACTCAAAATTCGTTCCTGAAAGCGAAAGCGCAAAACGAATTAGTTTGGATCAAGAAAGTAGAACAATTATCACAGGGAAATACAGCCCTGATAGAATGGAGAAACATATAATGGAAAAGAAGCAAGGAATTGGATTTTTTGAACGATATCTTACCCTATGGGTTGCCTTGTGTATTATTGCCGGAATTGCCGTGGGACAATGGCTTCCGGCAATACCGCAAACCTTGAGCCAATTTGAATACGCCAATGTTTCTATACCCGTGGCAATTCTAATATGGTTGATGATCTATCCTATGATGCTGAAAGTAGATTTTCAAAGCGTTAAGAATGTGGGTAAACGCCCTAAAGGAATAATCGTTACTTGCGTTACGAACTGGCTTATAAAGCCTTTTACGATGTTTGGAATAGCCTATCTATTCTTTTATGTCATCTTCAAGGTATTTATACCCGAAGATTTGGCTAAGGAATATCTGGCAGGTGCGGTCTTGCTTGGTGCAGCTCCTTGTACGGCGATGGTCTTTGTATGGAGTCACTTAACGAAAGGTGACGCCGCCTACACGCTGGTTCAGGTAGCTGTAAACGACTTGATAATATTAGTTGCTTTTGCTCCTATTGTTGCCTTATTATTAGGTGTCGGCGGTGTCACAATTCCGTGGGATACACTGTTTCTGTCAGTATTGTTGTTCGTTGTCATTCCGCTTTCTGCGGGAGTGATAACACGGACATGGGTTATCAGGCAAAAAGGGATAGAATACTTCAACCATGTATTTATCCGTAAATTTGATAACTATACGGTCGGAGGATTACTTTTGACACTTATTATCCTGTTCTCTTTTCAAGGAGAAACAATATTGAATAACCCCTTACATATTCTTTTGATAGCCGTCCCACTTGTCCTGCAAACAGTCCTGATTTTCTTTGTAGCTTATGGATGGGCAAAATGGTGGAAATTACCTCACAATGTAGCTGCTCCGGCCGGAATGATCGGTGCAAGTAACTTCTTTGAACTGGCTGTGGCTGTGGCTATCTCTCTTTTTGGCTTACAATCCGGTGCTGCATTGGCCACTGTTGTGGGTGTACTTGTGGAGGTTCCGGTAATGCTTATGCTGGTACGGATAGCAAATAATACCCAAAAGTGGTTTCCTGAATGATGAGTGAGCTCAGGGAAACTTATATATCATCTGTATCTATTCGATAGTTCTTATCTATTAAAATGTAATTATACTTTCTTGATATACATTGTTCCAAATTATACCTATTGGTTTTACTTACATTCTCAAAGGTTACATCTGTTGAGAGCCTTTTTTCTATAACATTTTCATATTCCAGAATATTTTGGAAACTATGCCTTATATACTCTTGACTGAATATAAGGCATACGTATTTTATTTGTCCTACATATTCATCCGTAAAATCCTTTTCCCAGCCAAAAGGAATATAACATCCTTCAATAATCATATTCTGGGAGTTTTCAATACAGGTTTTTATCATCTCCCTGACGATTGGCCACAGATAGTTTGTTAGTTCTGTATCATTACTATCAGCAGGCAATTTACATTGCCCACTTCTAATAACTCCCATCTTCAAGTGATCTATTGACAAATAGGGATATTTATATTTCTCCAATAGCTTTTGTGCTAACAAGGTCTTTCCCGTATGCGTATCTCCTGCAATAAGAATAATCATAAGTTTAAGGTATTTCTTCTATAAAATGAGTAGAATATTTATTCCAATATTTTCTGTAACACTTTTTCGCCTCTTCTATATCCTTTAACAGAAACCATAGGCAGAAATGTATTAACCTCTTTATCATTTTTATCTATAGGGGGCAGAACGAATAGTATAAATTTGGGTGGAAAAACAGGAAGAGGCTGAAACGTCGATGTAGTGCGGGTTTCAGCCTCTTTGTTTATTGAAGGGGAGAGAAAACAAATCGTGCAAGTATTTTAAACTTGAGTGAGTTTGGGTTAAACTTTGGGGAGATGTTTAACTGGATAATTTAATAAGGGGTTAAACGTGGTTTAAATGGAGGTTAAACATTACTCCTACTCTTCTGGATTGCGACCGCTACGAATGAGATGGGATTGCTTTATGATGGCACGGGGTGTGGGGAGGGAACTTCCATCGGAAAGACCGGAATGAGCGAGGGTGCTTTTCTTTATACCTATGGTTGCCTCGTCTAATGTGTCGAAGATGGCGGAGATGCTACCAAAATAGAAATCTCGTTTTTCGAAAATCAGGTGTACGTGAATTACTTTTGTCATGATGCTATATGATTAATTTGATATAGCAAAACTACTATATATTCATTATATGGAAGTATTAGTATAGTTAATATTGTGAAATAGACAAAATAAAGCCATTGTAAATAGTGATATTACAACAGCTTTTTATATTTATTGTTCCGACTGTTTTCGGGTGTTTAGTTCTATTTGAAGGAATAGGTTTACAAGATTACTAACAAGCATAAGCAATAATCCCAAGATACCACCGCCAATGAGCACTAAAATACCAATGACTATGTTAAAGTCACCAGAAGCAATGAATCCAATACCAGCAATGAGGGCAATTGCTATAATAGCCCTACCCAGCACATCTATAATCTTGGAAATGGGTTTTAAATAGCCAAAATCGTACATAGTATTAGTTTTAAATGGTTTATAATCGTTTAGAACAGGCCCTTACACGATAGAGCTTAAGAATATCCCCTTTGAAAATTTTGAAAGGACTGTAGTTTGGGCTTTTGCAGACAATGAAATCCTCGTCACTGGCTTTCTCAATGAACTTAATCATGCGTTCTTCGCGTGTTATAATAAGATATATAGCGCCTGTTTGCAAGAATTCCCAACTGTGGGACAAATTATCTATTGTTTTTATACCAATCCAATCACCGCTTGAAATAATTGGTTCCATGCTGATGCCCGTAATAGGAAATACGGCTTCACAGCCTTCGAATACACTCAATTCTACGAAGCCATCAGGTTCTGTCTGATGGAAAATTTCGGATTCAAGCACAGCGAGTTGCCCGGCACTAACTGGCAGATTATAAAATGGTACTGAAGTTCGCGTTTGCTCTGTTAACAACTCTGGGATTCGTGTTTGTTCCTTACTAAGTTTTACAGAGACTTTTCTGCCATACTCAATATCAGGTTCACAAACAGATGAGGAAGGTGGTGTATTCACTACAGCTAATCCAAGTGAACTTGTTCCTAAATCAAGTCCAAGAATGCTCTTTTCTGTTTTTTCTTCCGTTGGGTTACAATTTGGGTTACAATTTAGGTTACAACTTTTTTCGCCGGGATTTTGATTATTTAGCATCTCACCTTTGCCAAGAACAACCCACATTGGCGATAAATCAGGATAAGTGGCGAAAACTTTAGCAATAGTATCTTCAGTGATACCTGTAGAACTCTCTAAAGTCCCTCTGGATATACCTGTAGCTGCATAAAAATCTCGTTTGCTAATACCTAAAGTATCAACAAATTGCAAAATTCTTTGCTTTGTTGGCGAAATCTTTTGTAATTTCTCTTGCATTTGGCGAAATGTTTTGTAATTTTGTACCCAGTTAACGAGACAAAAGTAATAATTAAAACGAGAAAAGATATGAGATTAGCTGAAAAACTGAAAGAAAAGCGTACCACACCTTATCAGGAAGTGGCCGAAAAATTTGGTGTAACCGCACAATATGTGGGGAAAATAGCCCGCGGACAAAGAGTTCCGAAGCGGAATAGCGGGAAAGCGATGAAGGTGCTTTGCGAACTTGAAAAGATGTGCAACGAAGCGAATAAAAACTGAAAGTATGAAAACAGCAAGAAGAATAGAAGTAATTGCAGCGGTAGTCGGAATGATTACTGGGATTGCACTGGTAGATGGTGAACCAACACGCAGGGAGATGATAGGCGGTGCGGTATTGATATTTGTGGTGGTGGCCAATTTGCTGGTTAATGTCTATAGGGATGAGTTCAAAGAAAAAAATGCTTAGAAACCATATTCGGAGGGATAAATCATGGAATCAAGATTTAACGGTCATAAAGCAAACCTGCGTGCTTATCTGCGGAAAAGAGGTGCAGAGATAGACGTGAAAAACAAAACGGTGAAAGTTGATATGGAAGCGTTGAATAAGAAAGAGCAGGAGAAACTGAAAGAATTAGAACGGTGGGGATATAAAGTGAATGAGCAGCAAACTTATTTTTCTACTCAGTCCTCCCTTCGGGATTATGAGATGCTTGAGACAGAAGATAATTCATTTATCGCATTTGCTGATGAGATAATGGCAATGTATTATTAAGAGAATAGTTAGGGTTAGTTTTTTTGAGAGGTCGCTACAACTGAGTAGCAAACTCTTTCGGTTTGGGAAAATAGAAAGAGATTCCTTTTAAACGTAGATACGTTTCGGCTCGGAGTTAGACCGGGAAAGGAGCTAATAATAAGATAAATCATTATGCCGCAGTATAGGAACATACCATTTAATAGTACTTGTTATTCGGAGGTGGCGAACCCCGGAGAACAGGTGCTTTGTGTGTCGGTGCCTGAACTTGTGGAAAGTGGAGTATCTGAAAGCTATTTGAAAAGGGCTTTATCAGGTCAACGGACTGGCGAAATGTTTTGTTGGCCACACCATAAAGAAGGGCGCGAAGTATTTGTGCATTTTGACGGAATGGCGGAGAAATACAGGGAGCTGGTGAATAGGGTGATTTGTGGAGGGGTTGACGCAGCTTTGTGGGTGGAAAACCGGGCGGCGGAGGAATTAAACCGGAAGCTGGAGGGGGTGAAGAAGGGATTGAGGATGATGGTTGAGGTGAGTGCGGGAGATTTGACGCGGTTGAGTGATATGCAACTCTTTGTTCCGGCGGATGTGCAACGGATTGCACGGGCGGCAGGATGGCTGAGACTTTGGAGGTGGATGGATGTGAAGACGGCACGGAAATATGGGTTTACTTCTATCCGGGAAGTGCAGGCAGAGATGTTTAAACAGTGTTTAAATGAACAGATGAAGGGGTTTGTAAAGTTTCCGAAAGCGATAAATAATGAGCGGGTGCTGGACAGGAAGGCACGGGAATATGCTGCGGAAGGACTGGATTGTCTGGTGGCGGGATATTTCGGAAATGTGAACCGGGAGAAGATGAACGGGCAGACGCATGCGATATTGATGCAGTTGGCAGGGGAACAGGTGAAGTATAGCTTTGAGGATATAGGGCTGATGTATAATGAGCAGGCGCCGGGGCTGGGACTTCCGAAGATGACGGTATCGGCAATTAAACAGCATTTAAACATGCCTAAGCATAAAAAGGTGTGGTATTATATGAGACACGGGAAACTGGTGGGTGATGCGGATATGCAGCCGATGATTGACCGTGAACCGATAAGCAAGCCGGATATGCTTTGGTCGCTGGATGGTACAACGATGCAGTTGTATTATAAGAAGCGGGTGAAGGATAGCCGGGGGAATGAGAAGTGGAAGGTTATGAGCGATTTGTATGCGTATTTCGTGACGGATGCGTGTACGGGGGCGATTATAGGATATAGCGTGGCTTTCAGTGAGAGCAGTGGGATGGTGATAGAGGCTTTGCAGAACACAGTGGATAAGTGGGGGTACAAGCCTTATCAGATGAATTATGATAACAGTTCGGCGAATATATCGGCAACGGTGAAGGCGTTGATAAATAATATGAGCCATGTAAACTTTCCTTGTACCCCCTACTCTGGACGGAGTAAGAGTGTGGAGCTTGTAATCGGGCATTTCCAACAAAGGGAACTGAGAAAGCTGAAGAACTTTAAAGGGGGAAACGTGACGGTGAAGAGTCCGAATAGCGTGGCGAATCCGGAATTGCTGAAAGAGCTGGCTAAAGACTTGGATTTTACGGATAAGCTGCCGACGGAGGAACAGGTGATGGCGGAGTTTGCTCAGGCTGTGGAGGCTTGGAACGGTCGCGGTGAGGCGCGTGATGCTTATGGTGCGTTTATCGGGAAATCGAAGATTGAACGGTATGCGGAAGAACGTGAGGGACGGGTGAAGATGAATTATTTTGAAAAGCTGAGCCTGTTCATGGTGGAACTGAAGAACCAACAGCATCCGTTCGGTGAATATGAGTACAGACAGAAGGGTATTGAGGTGGCTATACGCGGAGAGAAGATGAAGTTTATTGTGCCGGATAATGCAAGCAGTGCGATGGACTTTGAATTCAGCCGGGAACATTTGGGACATACATTCAAGGTGTTTGTGAACCTGCGGGCGGACAGGCCGGAATGGGTGGAACTGCGTGACCGGAACGGGAAGAAGGTGGCGGATGCGTACGAAAAGGAAAAGCTGGCGGCTTGTGTGGCTGACATGAAGAATAAGCCCGGAGAAATGGGTAAGATTCAATTGTTCAACATCATGCAGAAGCATTGTTACGAGGATGCGAAGACGGAGATGGAACGGCAACGGGAGATTGCAGAGCAAACCGGATTCAGGGCTACAGGAACAGACGGGTTCGGCTTTGGCTGGTGGGACACTCCGAAAGCGGTGGTAAACGCACAAAACAATGCTGTGGAGGACAGACGAAACGGTTTTGTGGAGAAAAGCCGGGAAGAGATGGAGATGGAGGCGTTGTTGAATAGCTGACGGATGTTTAAATAGTGTTTAAGTTATTGATTTTAATACATATATAAAATGGAAATTACAAACAGGATTAAAGACAAGGTGACGGATTGCCTGTTCTTTGAATTGAAGGAAAGAAAGGTGTCACAGGCGGAGTTTGCAAGAATCATTGCTTTGCGCCACGGGATTAAGTTTGATAAGTCGGTGTTGTCTCAGATAAAGTGCATGAGAGATCGGAACTATTCGGTGATAAAGGATGCTTCGTGGCTGGTGCTGGCGAGACATTATCGCTGCATGGATGACAATGTGTGGGAAACGGTGGACACAAAGGCGTTTATCACGGTACAGACGCATCTGGAAAAATGCCAGGAGCATGGGGTGTGGCAGGTGCTTTGTGACCGGGCGGGAATCGGGAAGAGTTATGCGGCAAAAGAGTATGCTTGTGGGCATAGCAATGTGATATACGTGGACTGTTCGGACTATCCGGGAAAGGGGGACTTCGTGAGGTTTCTGGCGGGGCAATTCGGGTTGCAGAATACCGGAGGCATAGACAGGCTGTGGAGGGATGTGACGAATGAGTTGCTGTTGCTGTATAAACCGTTGCTGATATTGGATGAGTTCGGGGATTGCGCGGAGGCGGTGATTACGCTGATGAAGGGACTGTATAATAAGGCGAATCTGGGGAGCCAGATGGCTTTGGGGTGCTACTTTATCGGGGCGGATAATTTGCAAAAGAGGCTGGAAGATGGCAGGCGGGTGAGTAAACGGAGTTATGCGGAGTTCTGGAGTAGGTTTAACGGGCGGATTACGACGCTGAATTATGGTAAGAAACAGGATGCGTTCGGGAGTGAACTGCGGAGGGAGATTGAGGCGATTGTGGACGCTAACCTGCCGGAGGAACTGGTGGACAGGCGGGAGGAAATTATAGAGAAGAGCTTTGCTACGAATGGGGTGCGGGCTATCAGGAATGAGATTGTGATTCAGAAGATGCTGCTGGAGAAAAGGCGGCAGGCTGAAAAGAAATAAAGGAGGATTGGGATATGAATAAGTTCGGAGTGTTTTACGAGTTGCTGGGCAGGATGCCGGGGGCGACGAAGGAAGAGATTGTGTGCCAGTATTCGGGTGGGACGTCGTTGAGTGAACTGTATGAGAGGGCGCCAAAGGCGTACAGGAAGATGATTAAGGACATGAAGCGGATGACAAAAAGCGAGGGGGAGGATGAGAGGATGGACAGGCTGAGGAAGCGGGTGATTGCAAGTGTGGCGGGGTACTTTGAAAAGGCGGGGATTTATGAGGGGATGACACGGAGGGAACGGTTGCAGAAGATAATTGCAACGGCTTGCCGGGCTGCGGGGATTGATGATTTGAACGAGATGACGGAGGCGCAGATGAAGCGGGTGTATAATGAGTTCCTGCGGAGGCAAAAGACGGCGGAAAAGGCTGGAAAGGCGTGTGAGGAGGCGAAGGTGGAGACGGGCAAGGTGATACGGCGGGGATGCCTGAGCGTGAATTTGCGGGGGTGATGCCATTGAATGACCGTGTGAGAGCGGAGCAACTATCCGGGGCGGTGCCGGAAATGGCTCTATTTATAGAAAAAGAAGATTATGGCAAAAGGATATAACAGACGGAACTTCCTGTTGAGAGTGAAGGATATACAGGATATTTATTTGCAACACCATGCGCGGGGTTGCACGGACAAGTTTATCTATCAGAACCATATATACCCTACTTATAAGATTGGGAGGACTACTTTTTATAACTATCTGGCTACGCCTGCGGTGAAAGAACTGAAGGAACTTGAGGAGAGGATGAGACTGGAACGGGAAGAACGGGCGAGGCAGTTGGGTATGTTCGGGGAGGAAGAGAGTGATTTTATTAAATAACATTTAAACAGTGAAAATTATGAAAGATGATGAGAAACAGACGGTTGAAATGACAGCTGAGGAATTGGCTGCATTCAGTGCTTTTAAGAAGAAGAGGGACAAGGAACTTGCGGCTGAAAAGGCGAAGAGGGATCGGGAGGCGTACAGGGAGTTGGTGGATGAGACAATAGCCGGGGCTATTCCTGCGCTGATGTCGGTGAGCGATGCTATCAAGAAGGCGAAACTGGCGGTTATGGATAACTTCAAGGCGGTAATTGATATGAAATCGGATGTATTGAAGCTGACTAAGGATGAACAGCGTAGTCATACGTTTACGAATTCGGAAGGTACGAAGAGGATTACGCTGGGTGTTTATGTGACGGATGGATACCGGGATACGGTTGAGGATGGTATTGCTATCGTAAAGGAGTATATTGAGGGGTTGGCAAGCGATGCGAAGACAAAGAGCTTGGTGAAAATGGTGATGCGGTTGCTGGCACGTGATGCAAAGGGTACGCTGAAGGCGAGCCGGGTGGTGCAGTTGAGAAAAGTGGCAGAAGAGAGCGGGAATGAGCGGTTTATGGAGGGGGTGCAGATTATTGAAGAGGCTTATCTGCCTGCCGTGAGCAAACAGTTTATACGGGCTGAGGTGAAGGATGATAAGGGGATGTGGAAGGCCGTTCCGCTGGGAATGACTGAGGCGTAACTTTAAAAGAATGATGTTATGGGAAAGGTGAAGTATAAATGTATTATTCCGAATCAAAAGCCTGCATGGCTGTTGGGACTGCAAAAGTGGGTTGCCCTTCAATGCGAAGACTTTGACCTACAGCCTACGGTTGCAGATTATAAATTTCTGGAAGATGTGATAAACGAAGGTATCCGGCGCGTGAAATCATATACGCGGAGTGTAATTACAGCGGAACTTCGGACGGATGAGGGAAAGACGGTAGTGTTCATTGGACGCAATGGGCGGATGATACAAACTTATTATATTAAATAGAATATGAGTGAAAAGCAGAACGGGGTGCTGATAACGGCACCCCAATTTGGAACGGGAAAAGAGACAGTTGGGTATTTTACCGGGTATGTTTGTGGGTATTGCAAGGGGAATGGGTATTATCTTGACCCGGAGGTTATTAATGAACGGGTGAAGGTGCCTTGCCCTAAATGTGGAGGAACCGGACAGGTTAAAGGGGTTGTGACGGTGGATTGGATGCCGGATGGGGAGATGAAATCTTATTTTAGGGAGGTACGCAATGATATACCGTGAACCTAAAGACTTGATAATCCAGGTGGAAGACAGTTATCTGGGACAAGTACAATACTATTGGACGCAATATGGAAAGCCGTGCAAACTCATTGAAGTAGGTGCCAATACGGAAAGGCTAACTGCCATACTGGTCAAGATGAATAATGCCGATGCCGGGTCATTTGTCTATATGCTTTGCGAACGGTTGAAAGCTCGCATGTACGAGCAAGGGACGAAGCGGCCGCTGACGATGGAAGAAGTGTTTATGTAGAACTGATTAAAAAAAATATCAGATGAATAAAATAGTATTTAAAAAAATAGAAGGTTTGGATGGATATGAAATCAGTAATTATGGCGTAATGAAGAGTTTTAAATGTTCACCGCACAGGATATTGAAACTGTCCAAGCAGAATACTTATAGTATGTTTGAGAATGGAAAGATAAGAAAAATTCATGTAGGCAGATTAATCTATGCTGCATTCAATGAATTAAATATTAATGAATTAGGGAATATCCATATAATAGGAACTAACTTGTATAACCTGCAAGTTTTTACCAATAAAGAATATTTGGCCTATATATCGTCACTTAGAAAAAGTAGAAAATTATCTCTTTCCGATGTAGTTGCTGACTACAAAGAGAGTATTAAGTTTTCGAATATAGTATTAAGATTCATTGAGACCCAAGATGCTACTGATTTATGTAATGCTGTATATTCTCATAAAGATGAGTTGTATCAATACGCTTTGAAGAAGCATTTCTCTTATAATGATGATACTATAAACGAGGCTGTATCATGGGTTATGAATGAATGCATAACAAGGTTGACCGCATTGGAAACTTCAAGAAGTAATATACGTTCGTATATGAGAAGGATAATGAGAACATACTTTTGCCGGGAACGGGAACGTAAACGTAGGAACGGTTATTATCAAGATAATAAGGTTTACTATGGAATAGATGACTTTGAGTAAAACAATATGAACATAATTGAAATAGTGCTTTAGCTGTACTGAAAGTGGCTAAAGCACTATTATTATATTCTATACAACTTTGTCATTTTCTTATGCATCAAACATGCCTATCGTCAGTATCATCTTTTTCAGTAGAAAAAAGATTAGGTATATTATTCATTACAGAATTGTTTTTCAAAAATAATTCATTTAATGTTGTGACAGGCTTATTCACAGAACTAATAATTGACTCTATTCCTGTAAAAGTATTGTATCCTACGGGTATGCTTCCATACAATCCGTTAGTTCTTTTCACATCTAAAACTGAACATTGTGGGCTTGGTAATTTTATTGCGTCCATGGCGGCGGTACTGAGAGAAGTTGCATTTGTTAGGTTATTATGCCATGAATGGTTCGAAGGTTGTGCAGATGCTGCTATTGATGCTCCTGCGGACACTCCTTGCCAAACATTTTGAGGAACGTAGTTACTAAGCCACGGATACTTAGAAGGTGAAGTCAATCTTATATCAGAATTATTTGTTAATTTATCTATTTTACTATTAATTGACTCTTGCGCTTTTTTACTTAGCTTTAGCTCTGATAGTTCTTTTTTTAATTCATTTATTACAGTATTCTTTTTATCTATTTCTTCTTGATATTCATAATCTTGTTTTGCAAAATGTTCTTTCAAATGAACTACAAATGTTCCCATTTCATCCGCACTTCCTGCTAAACGATTGACTATCATCAAATATTGCTTATAGATTGGATTATCCATATCATACGGATATCGAATGTCATGATCTATTTCACTCCATGCCTCTTCGAAGACGGTTCTTACTTGCACTTCACAAGCAATAGTGTTGGATAGAATTTTTTGTTGAATGATGTAGTGAATTGACCTATATCCATATTTATGCTGCTTAGGCGTACATCCATGGAACTTATATTTATCGATGTTCTCTGTTGAATCCCCTTCTCTATAATAGGCTGTAGGTGTTTCTTTAAATTTGTAATTGTTGCCAATAATCTGTTCATGGATATTTTCCCATTCATCTTTATATAAATGTAGCACTCTTATGCCAAGAAGGTCATCTATTTCGTTGATATAGGTATCGAAAGTAATATTCCTCTCAGGTTCTTCTATTTTTTTTCTGATAATTTTTTCTATTAAATGTTCTGGGCTTTTTACCCTATATTTAACAGAATGAACATTTGACATTTTAACAAATTCGGAAAATAGGATTAATATTTGAGATTCCAAGAAAGGGATATTATTTGTGTGGTCTTCATAAATTCTCTCCAATTCTTCCCATTCTAATCCTGTATTCTTAAATTCGGATTCTTTTATGTTGAACTTTCTAAAAAAATCTGTTTGGGCTGCTAATTTATCCATATTGCTATCTCTTTTTTTGCAAATATATTAAAAAAATAGATTTTATAAATAATTGAAGGTATAAAGTTTCATGCGTTTTTTAGTTAGGGAATCTCATACTTTTTAATATTGACTTTTGAAAAAAGCAAATTTGTGACTTGGGTGCGGCGGCGGGAGATGGTGCAGGTGAAGGTGATGGCGTGGTAGTTGAAGTAGTCGGTGGTGACGGGACGCTCGGAGGTGAGGACGAGGGCGGAGGTTTCGGAGGTGGAGAGGGATTCGAGGAGGTCGGAGATGGTTTCGTAGTAGTCGACTTTTTCGAGGCCGCTGAGGGGGGCGGTGAGGTTGTCGGTTTCGGGGGTTGGGTCGGTGAGAATGTGGACTTCGAGGGTGAGGGTGCCGAGGCGCATGGTTCCGGCTTTGTCCCATGAGATGGAGTAGTCGATGAATAAGGCGGGGGTGGTGAACTCGAAGTCTTCGGGGGATTCGGGTTGTCCGTTGTAGAGGTCGATGAACTGGGGGGGACAGAGGTTGAGCTGCCGGAAGAGCCGGAGGGTTTCGGGGGAATGGAAAAGGGATTGAATGGAATTATATAACTGTTTCATGACTTTTTTTGTTATTTGATTGTTAATTAGAATATTATTTGTATTTTTGTGCCAGCTACCTCTGCGGGGGCAGCAAGACTTCAGCGGTTATGCGGTGTTTATTCACCGTTTAACCGCTGATTTAGTTTTATACCTCTCATATACCAGTTGACCATCGTTGTCAATGATGAGTATGCCTTTCAGTTCGGTAGAATCGAGCTTCTTATCGGCAGTATTGCAAATGGATTTTATACTTTCACTTCGGTTTTCGGGCAACTTTATGATGGCATAGTCGGCCTGTTGGGCTGCTTTTTCGAGATGCGGGGCAAGGTGCTTGCCGTTGCCTTGCAGACGCTTGAAATCGACAACCCACTCTTCTTTTTTGCCAAAGCTGAGAACAGCATCGGCGTTCTTGTCCTTATTGTGGAATTTCCAGTTTTCGGGATAGAATTTCGGCTTCAGGTCGGCATCCTTGTAATGGATGTCGGGCAAGAGGCTGACTTCGGTGATTTCCGGCTTCAGGCGGAGAAGGTCGGAAAGGACTTCGTTGTTTCCCGGTAGTTCATCTAAATTGTGCATGACGTGATGGCGTACAGGAACCTGACGACCGGACAGGTTGATGTGTCCGTCGAGGTAGCCGTTCTCCGGGGGAAGGTAGGCTATGGCGCGGCGTATCTCGCTGTTGGGGACGTCGGTGTAGTACGGATGTCCTTTGGGGAAGATAAGCCCGGTGCGGCCGGAGTTGGTGCGGAAGAGTTGGGGGATGAAGGGGGCTTTGTAGGAACCTTCAGGGGTTTCCTGCACGTCGTCGTCGGGGACTTGGATGGCTTCGCATCGGCAGTTCCAGCCGTTGGGTGGATAGTAGGTGCGCCAGAAGGGGTCGTCGATGCGCTTGGTGACGCCGTCGAGGGCGCGGTGCTCGTCGCGGACGCTTTCGTCTCCGGCGGTTTGGTAGCGGAGGTACGGGAAGAGGTTCTTTTGCTCCTGGAACTGCTGCCAGCGGGCGGACTGGGTGGCGGTGGCGATGCAGGTGTCGTACTCGGTTTGTAGCCATACCTGATTGAACTTGGCGTTGATGGCGGAGACTTGGTCGCGGAAATCAGGGAAACTGCGGAGGCGACCTTCATCGTCGCGGAGGGCGGAGGTGATGGTGCGGAGTTCCTGATAGTTCTTGGCGGCGGAGAAACTGAAGACGTTCTGGGTGAGACGGGTGAGCATGAGGTGGTCGGGGGTGTTCCAGTCGACGGAAACGAAGTCGTTGCCATAGCCACTGTAGACACCTTCGAGGAGGGTGCGGGCGGTGGAGTTGAGTAAATCGGGGTCACAGTGGACGCCTTTTTGCTGCTGGTAGATGCTGACGCAGAGACGGGAGATTTCGTCGGCAAAGTCGGGAAGCTCATGGCCTTGGGCGAAATAGCTTTGAACAGGGGGATAAAGCAATTGACAATTGACAGTTGACAATTGACAATTTGGGGATTGGGGGGCGGGGCACGTGGACGGAATGGAGGTTCGGTCACGTGCCCCTACTGAAAATTTGCGAGGAAGCCGCCGGGGGTTGCTTGGGCTTTGGGTAGCTGCTGGAACGGTGAAGGATGCTGTATGGGGGTGGGTTCGCCGTCGATGGGGATGTTGAAGGTTTTGCTGATCCACTTGGTGGGGATGGGATAGCCTTTGTCGAGCAAGCGGGTAACGATTTCAAAATAGTCTTTGAGGGAGAGCTGGACGGTGGTGTCGAAGATGAATTCGTCGGTTTCGGGGTTGATGGGGAGACCGCAGGCCTGCATGATGCGGAGGAGCTGGTTGTTGACGGTGAAGGTGATGATGCGGCGGTCGGCGGCGGCTATCTTGCCGTCGAGGTTGCGTTCGTGGACTTCGGACTGGGAACGGGAGCTGCCGTTGTCGGAAATCATGGTGCCGCCCGTGATGGGCTTGCCGATTTCGGTGTTGATGCGGTCTATCTGTTTGTCGTAGACTTGGTAGGCGTCGGAGCCTGCAAAGGGCTTGATGTCGATGGTGGTGCCTTCGGGGAGGACGGCCTGCGCGGCTTCGCCGAGGGCGGTGAGCATGGATTCGATTTTGTCGAGGTCGCCTTGGGAGGTTTTGTTGGTGGTGGCGGTGATGAGGGGCTGGCCGTACTTTTCGGAGAACTCAGCCCATGACTGCTGGGCGTTGCGCTTCCAGATGAGCTGGCCGCAGATGTTGGCCATGAGGCCGAGGTCGGTGGGCTTGCCGACGTGGATGAGGGTGTTCTCGAAGCCTGTGGCATAGGATATGCCTGTGGTGGCATTGACTTCGGGAAGGACGAGGGAGAGCGTGGGAACGACGTTGCGACGCGGGACGAGGGTGAAGGACATGGTGGAGGGGTCGGTGAGTTCGAGAAGGGTGTAACCGTAGTGCGGGGCTTCGAGGGCATCCTCCATGAAGTTGTAGAACCATTCGGTCATGAAGAGCTTGGTCTTCTCTTCGTCGATTTCGCCTGTGCGGCGGTCTTGGATATGGAAAGGGGCGCAAAGTGTTGCGGCCTTGCGGAGTTCTATCTGGGAAATGAAGTGGCCGTCGTCCTTGAGGTTGTCGTAAAGGTCCTGAAGGGCATAGAGACGAGGGGTGTTGACGTCTCCGGCCATTTCGAGGGCTTGGCGCCACTTGCGGATTTCGGCACGGGTGCGGTCTTTGAATTCGCTCACTATTTTAGCCACGATTAAATCGGGCTGTTTTCCGCGTGTTTGCGGGGTTTTATTTTTAGGTTTAGCACTCATACGATTTGTCTATTTTAAATTCGATTTAAACGCGCTTAAACGTGGATAGCGCGGGATTAATACTTGTTGTTGTTGGGTTTGTACAGTGAATAGATGCGGAGGTCTCCGCGGTAGCTGTCGGGAGGAAGCTGCGGGAGGTCGGTGGGCATCTCGCCGGAGCCGACGTTGGTGAGCCAGTCGAGGGCATCGGCGTAGCGTTCCTTGCGGTGCTGGGGGATGGACTTGGGGGCTTTCTTCGCCCAAAGATGATAGAGGGCGATGTCGATGGTTATCATGATGATGTAGTCGTCGCGGAGGTCGGCGACGGCGGAGAAAATGGTGTCGCAATCGTAGCGTCCGCCGATGTATTTGCGTATCTGGGAGATAGCAAAGCGTTCGGCTTTCAGGATGGCGGCACGGTCGTCGGTGGTGTCGAGGAGCTTCAGGATTTCCTGACGCGCCTGTACTTCGTAATCGGTTTCTTGTATAAAGTTTGCCATATCAATAGTTGTTTTTGGATTTTGAGCGACGTTCGGCCCGGCTGACTGTGCGGGGCTGGAACTTCTCTACGAATGTGATTTTATTGAGGCGGGCTTGCGCGCCGTGCCAAGCATCGGGGCCGTCGTCGTTGGCCTGCGAGCCGCGCTCGAATGCGAGGAACTGGTCGACAAGGGTGATGAAGTCGGGGTTTTGCTGCATGAGGATGTTGAAGATGACGTTGTGGCGCTCGAAGAACCCGGCGGTGGACTCGACACGGTCGTACTTGTCGGCCTTGCCGCGGCGGTCGGCGGTGACGGGGATGTGGTAGCCACGCTCGTCGCCTTCGGTGTCGAAGTCGTTGACGAACTCGTCCATAGCGAAAAGGCCTTCGATGACGTAGGAGATGTTGAAGCGTTCCAGCTTGAGGTCTTCGTAGAGGTCGTAGAGCCATGCGGCACACTTGGCGCGGGAGCCACGGCGGAGGTAGACGTGGATGATGTGGTACTGACGCCCTATTTTGCCGACAAGGAGCATGGCTTTGTAGTCTCCGGCGGCTTTGTAGGAAAGGTCGCCGTAGAAGCAAAGGCCGTCGTATTCCTTGAGGGGGAGCATTTGTCCCCATACGATATCTTCGTGGCGGAAGACGGCACCGTCCTGAATGTGGACGTGCATGAACTCGCGCATGAAGGAACGATACGGGATGTCGGCAAACTTCTTGCGCCAGTAGGCGGCATCGGCTTTCTCGGGCCATTCGGGGGTGAAGTCGTTGAGGTTCTTGACGGCGCAGACTTTGAGAAGATAGTAGTTTGTGGCGTCGCCGTCCTGAAGGGCTTGCTGCTGTTTTTGCAGGAAAAGCTGGTGGAGGCGGTTGGTGATGCTGTTTTTGTGAAAGTTGTTGTTGGCATAGACGAAGCGGTCGGTGGCATCGGGGTCGGTGTCGAAGGTTCCCCAGACGTCTTCGGTGATGAACTCGATGGCTTCGCGCATGAGGCGGTCGTTGTTGACGTGGCGTTTGTTGTCGACGTCGTCGATGACGATGTAGTCCGGACGGTTTTCGTCTTCGCGGGCACCACGGGGGGACTGCATGAAGCCGAGAGCGGTGAACTTGACACCGTCGACGGTGGTGAAATCGCCATCGGCCCAATCGCCGTATTGGAATCGCTGGCCGTAATCGCTGAGGATGCGCTGGTTGTGCTGGAGTTGTGCCTGAAGGGAGGAAAGGAGCTTGCGGGCTTTGGGTTCGGTTTCGCCAATGAGGAGCATGTAGTGGAGGTCGCTCTTTACCAAATAGAGGAAAAGAGGGATGCCCATGTCTATGTGCACGGATTTGGCGGCGGAGCGGTACCACTCGGCAAGGGCGCGAATGTGGCGGTTCTCTATGACTTTGTTAGCCAGCCGCTTGTGGAACCATGCGCAGGGTTTCTTGGCAAAGTTGGGGAAATAGTAGCTGAACCAACGGGTGTAGTCGGCTTCGAGATGGCGCATGCGCTTGACTTTCTCCGCAGGGGTCTCGTTGATGCGGATAGTGGTGGACTTGGCGATGCGCTGGCAATGCTTGTCGTAGTCGTTGAGGAGTTTATCGTATTTAAGAGCCATTTGGATTTACAATTTTACGATTTACAATTTACGATTGAAGTTAGTCCGGCGTCAGGCTTCGAGGCTGACGCGGTATTGGAGAAAGAGTTTGTGCCATTTGGTGAACTGGATGGCGGTGGCGGGTTCCTGCTCGGACATCCAGATGTCGAACTCGCGAAAGACGTCCATGACGGTGCGGACATTGATTTTCTTGTCGAGCTGGTCGATGGCGGACATGATTTTGCTGAGCTGGTCGGCCTTGACGTTGGATTCTTCGCCTTTGGCGAGCTTTTCGGCTTCTTTGAGAAGAAGCTCTTTGATTTTGAGCGGGGTGAGCTGGGATTCGGTCTTGCGGTCATCCCACGACTTCTCGCCCGTGCGGCCTTTTTTCCATCGGCTGACGGTCTGTTCGGTTACTGCTAAATTTTCGGCGATTTCGCGCCCGGTGAGGCCGAGACGTATGTACATGTCTTCGGCTATCTCACGTTTCTTGTCGTTTCCTATCTCTGTCATAGATTACACCTTTTTTAGACAAAGATGAGGGGTAAAAGCCTGAAAAAGAAAGATGTGTTCAAGCCTTAAAGCGGATGGTCCAAGGGGTGTACAGATAGTTGTGAGGGCAAGAAAAGTGGGTTATGTTTGCTGAAAAAACAAGCGACGGATGGCGAAAGGGAAGAAAAAAGGTGAAGTGAAACTGTACGGTGAGATTTATCGGTATGGGGTGAATTCGGCGGCGGAGTTTATTGCGCGTTTTGATGAAGCGAGAAAGGGAGCCGATGAAGTGGACTTGCTGTTGCATACGCAGGGCGGAGACGTGCAGGAAGGGACGCTGATTTATAACTATATCAAGGGGTGCGGGGTTCCGGTGAATGTGATTGTGGCCGGGGTGTCGTGCTCTATGGGTACGGTGATAATGATGGCGGCGGCAAAAGTGTACATGTGCGAAAATTCGTATATGATGGTGCATGCGCCGAAGGGCGGGTGCTACGGCACAGCGGTGGAGATGGAGAAAGCTGCGAAAGGCCTGCGGGGAATGGAGAAGAATTTCAAGAAGATATATGCCGGAAAAACGGGGAAGAGTGAAAAGGAGATTGAAGATTTGCTGGTAGGCGACAACTGGTTTACGGCGCAGGAGGCGATGGATGCGAAACTGATAGACGGCATTGTGGAACCGATAGCCACAGGCATGACGCAGGTATCTGCGGAGGAACTGAAAGTGCAGACACCGAAGGCGTTGTATGGGCGGTTTGCGGCCTGTCTGGAGATAGAAGAAAAGGGAGTTTTGAAAAACAGTAATAACCAAAAAAATGAGAGTGAAATGGACAAAGAAGGTTTGATTCGGAAGTTCGGGCTGACGGGCGTAACGGCACAAAGCACCGACAAAGAGATTGAGGACGCGATACAGGCAAAACTGGATGCGGAGAAAAGACGGGCTGATGACGCGGAGACCGCCATCAGGGATGCGGAGAAAAAGCGCATCACGGACACGGTGAACGCGGCAAAGAAAGCCGGGAAGATTTCGGCAGAACAGGAGGCGACGTTTGTGGCTATCGGTGAAAAGTCGGGAATTGAGGCACTGGAGACGGTGCTGGGCGGAATGAAGGCTGCGCCGTCGCTGGTGGAAATAACAAGAGGCGGAGCGGCCAATATGGCACAAGGTGCGGCACAGGCGAGCTGGGGCTGGGAACAGTGGCAGAAGGAAGACCCGCGAGGGCTGGAAGCGATGGCAAAGAATGAGCCGGAGAAATTTGAGGCGCTGTATAAGGCGGCGTTTAAAGGGTAAATAATTAAAGTTTAAATGAAGAATTTGTGAAGATGAGAAAGAAGATGATTAGAATTGTGATGGCTCTTGTGGGGCTGTTGGTTTGTACGGTGATGGGCGGTTTGCTGGCTTCGTGTATCGGGGTTCCGGCTTGGCTGGGAGCTATCGGAATGGTGGCTATCGGTATAGGAGCCAGTTTTGTGAGACTGCCGAATGGAATGCGTGCCGGGGTGTATGTGGAAGTGTGGACACGGCAGGTGGTGGAGCATTATACGCATGCGCTGGAGGGGACGTTCTTGGAGGGTGTGCCGGACTTCTCGCAGTATGCGGAGAATGATGTGGTGCATCTGAGCGATGTGTCGGGAGACCCGACGGTGCTGGTGGACAATACGACGTATCCGCTGGAGATTGAGGAACTGGAAGACGGGGATGTGTCGATAAAGCTGAGCAAGTTTGAGACGAAACCGACACAGGTGACGGATGACGAACTGTATGCGCTGGCGTATGACAAGATGGGACTGGTGAAGACCAGACACGGGAACCGATTGAGTGAAACGATGCTGGACAAGGCTATTCACGCGTTTGCTCCAACGGAGGACACAGCGGAGACGCCTGTGCTGCTGACTACCGGAACGACGGATGAAGACGGACGCAAGAAGCTGACACGTCTGGATGTGATTGCGTTGCGACGGAAGCTGGATAAGCTGAAGGTTCCGAAGAAGGGGCGCAGGTTGGTGCTTTGCAGTGACCACGTGGCGGACTTGCTGGAGGCAGACCAGAAATTCCAGAACCAGTATCATGATTACTCGACCGGGGTGATTATGAAGATGTACGGGTTTGAGATTTATGAGGCGGTGAATTGTCCACTGTTTGACTGTACTACAAAAAAGAAGAAGAGCTTCGGCTCGGTGGCTACGGCTAATGATTTTGAGGCGTCGGTATTCTTCTATGTGCCGCGCATGTTCAAATGCAAGGGCGGTACGAAGATGTACTACAGCAAGGCGGAGAATGACCCGGTGAACAAGCGGAATCTGGTGAGCTTTACGACGAGGTTCGTGGCGCTTCCGCAGAAGAAAGAGGGCGCGGTAGGCGCTATCGTGTCGGGCAAATGATTTGAGTTTTTAAGTTGAATTGGCGGGTATGGGGGATTTGCCCCCTACCCTAATAAAAAAGAATAATATGGCAAAGAAAGTGACGAAAGTGACAACGGAGGCGCAACGTATCTGCAAAGAGCTGGGCGTGGACAAGCTGTTCTACAACACGAAAGGAGAATACTTCACGAATCTCTCTTATGCGGTGGCAAGCGAAGGGGGCGACAAGAAAAAGGTTTCCACCTATACTTATGATGCCGATGAGGAAGAAAAGACACCGGAAAAGGAGGTGAAAGCGCCTGCGAAAACGGAGAAGAAGGAAGTGAAGGCGGAAAAGGAAGCCGCTACAGCCGGAGCGAAAACTGAAAAGACTGAAGGCAATGAGTAGAGTGAATATAAAGAAAGGGAAAGTCGGGCGGAATGCTGCGGGCGGTTATGAGAAGGTTTCGGCGCTGGTGGGCTACTTCGGTGCCATCGGTAGCGGAGAAACGACACTGGCAGAAGGAAAATATGCACTGCTGACATCGACGAACGACATGACGGCATACGGTATCAGCGAGGCGGCGAATGCGTTGCTGTATCACCATATTACGGAATACTTCCGCATGGGTGGAAAAGGCGCGCAATTGTATGTGCTGAATGTGGCTAAGGGAGAGGGTGACAAGTATGCCAACCTGATTAACGATGAAGCGGTGACGGGGCTGATTGCGGAAAGTGACGGGCAGGTGTTCAATGTCGGTTTTTGCTATGTGCCGGACAAAGTGACGCTGGTGGACGGAATACCGGATGAGATGACCACTGCAATAGTGGATGCGCAACTGCTGGCGGACTGGGCACGACAGGGAGGCAGACCGCTGCATGTGGTGCTGGAATGTGCAGGGCTGAACACCGTGACGGCGGCAACGATGGCGAACCTGAGAGACCTGAAGGTGGAAGGCGCCGCGCTGGATTGCCCGCAGGTGAGCGTAATGATTGGTCAGGACTGGGGTTTTGCGGAGACGCTGACGGGCATGGAACAGAAGTATGCGGCCGTGGGCAGCATGTTGGGATGTATGGCGGCTCAGCCTGTATCGTACAACATCGGCGAGGTGGCTACGATGATACTGACGGATGCGAACCGGGGGAACTGGGTGAACGCGGGATTGTCGAGCCATGAGCGGGTAAAGGATAAGGAGAAGGAACTGGAGAGCCTGAACGCGAAAGGTTATATTCTGGGGGAATATTACTCCGGTGTGGTGTGCCTGAATGATGACCATGTGTGCGCCCGGATTGTGGTGGATAAGGATGGGAACATGAGCGAAAGCACGATTGCGATGAGCCGGACGAACTGCAAGGTTATCAGGGAATTGTATGCGGCTTATCAACAGAAGGTGAAAACGACGGTGCCCGTTGATGCGGTGACGGGGAAGCTGACGACGGGGATGGTGAAATACTTCGAGGATATCGGCAACGATATTTTTGCGAACATGGCGGCTAAACAGGAACTGAGCGGCGGAGAGACCGAAGTGGATGGAGACAGCAACCTGATGACAGGGGAACGGACGCTGGAGGTGTTCTTTCGCTGGGTGCCTATGGGGTGTATTGGTTCGATAGAAGGGACGGTGAATATTAAAAGCTCAATTTAAGGAGGCGCAATATGAAGATAAGAAGAGACGGAAAAGCGTATGACGGCGGGGATGCCACGATAACGGCACTGGGACAGGTATGGGAGGAAGTGACGGCCATAGAGTATGGCACGACACAGGAACACCAGAAGAATCATACAATCGGAAGCCGTAGGGCTACGAGCTGGAGTATGGGAAAGATAGACCACACGGGAAGCATCACGATGATGATGAACCAAGCGGTGGCATTGGAAGGTGCCTGCGGAGGGGATTTGCTGAGCATCAAGCCGTTTCCTATCAATGTGACGTTCGTGGACGGGTATAACAAGGTGGTGAATGATACGATTCTGGCTAAGTTCCAAAGTCAGGGACGCGAAGTGAATACGGAGATGGGACTGAACAAGCAATATGAACTGTTTGTGCTGGAAGTGGAATACAATAATGTATAAGTAGTGAGTAGTTAAGTAGGAATGATTTAGTAGTAATGTTATAAATTATATAGTTATGGAATTAACAAAGGAGTTTATTGAGAGTAAGAAAGCTGAATTTTCGGGTTGCAAACTGGCAAGGGTGGCATTGAAGGCGGAGGATGAGAAAAGCGTGGCGCTGGAGGTGCTGGTGAAGAGTCCTGACCGGAAGATTATCAGTGAGGCTGAGAAATGGGAGAATACGAATCCGGGTAAGGCGAAAGAGATTTATGTGCGTAATTGCGTGCTGACGGATGTGGACGCTGTGATGGCGGATGACAACCTGTTTTATCAGGCATTCTTTGCAGTGACTGACCTTCTCCCTTTTCAGAAGCCCGAAGTAGAGATGTTGTAGACGGATGCCCGCCCCTGCTGGACACGGCAAACACGGACTATGTGAGGAAGTATAATGCGATGTTGAGCCTGTGGTTTCATATTCCTTTCCCGGAAGACTTGCCGGATGAGGTTTGGGCGGAAAAGGTGAGGCAACTGCAATGGCTGGCGAGAAACGGAATGCTGGGTGTGAAACTGAACGAATAGACGGACATGAGGTATATTGTTGATTTGATAGCGAGGTATCAGAGTGCCTGGGGATTTGTTACGGGTACGCTGGCGGGGGAAGCGGAAGGGCTGGCCAATGCGGGCATCTTTAAAGCGGGCATAGCCTTCAACGAGGCGAAATGGAGAGGCAGAAACAATAATGAGGCGAAGTATGACGCGGCTGTATATGCTCCTACGGACTGGACTTGGGCGGAAATGGTGATGAAGCATGAGGGGAAGGAAATGAATTTTTCGTTCGGCGGTCTGAAGGAGAATACAACAGGGGTGTTTGCTCCGCCTCCTCTTATGAGGTTCAGGAGGACGAAGAATATCACGGTGACAGTGATAGACGGAGGCAATGAGGCGGAGGTGGTGGAGAACTTCGGGGTGAATTCGTGGGAGATAGAACTGAACGGGCTGGTGGTGGATATGGATGAGCATGGATATCCGGGAGAAAAGGTGAAGGCGCTGGCGGAGTTCTTTGAGATAAACGATGTGATAGACGTGGCGTGCCCGTTGCTGCTGGACTTGGGGATAAAGTCTATCTATTTCCAAGAACAGGGTATTGAGCCTGTGGAGGGTTTTCCGGACACGGTGAAGTATTCGCTGACGGCGAAGAGTATTAAACCTGCAGTGTTCTCTTTAATTCAATAGGTTATGTTGTATTTGAACTTGTGTTCGCGGCTGACGATTGAACAGCAACTGGGAGGCAGGAAAGCGGTGCTTGACCGGATATCTTCTGCGGAAATAAACAAAACGGTGGAGACGCTGGGAGACAAGGCTATGGTGGTGATACCACGGCGATACGGGAATGAACAGGGGGAATTGAGGGAGTTTATCTCCGTGGGAGACCGGGTGAAACTGGAGCTGGGATATAATGGAGAGCTGGCGGTGGAATTTGAGGGGTACATCCGGGAGATTGAGAGCGGGTTTCCGATGAAGCTGCATCTGGATGATGAGACGTTCTTCATGCGGCAGAATTCATTCGTGAAGAGCTGGAAGGAAGTGACGCTGAGGGAGGTGCTGGAATATATCGCACCGGGGTATGAGATAGAATGCCATGAGGCAAAGCTGGGGAAGTTTCAGATTGACAACCAGAGTACGCTGGCGGTGCTGAGGGTGCTGAAGGAACAGTATGGATTCTATTCGGCGATACGGGGGAAACGGCTGGTTTGCAAATTCAAGTATGAGATAGCGGTGGCGAAACAGGTGCATGTGTATGACTTTGAAAAGAACGTGAAGAAGAGCAACCTGAAGTACAAACGCAAGGAGGACAAGCATATAAGGGTGAAGGCGGTGAGTTACAGCCGGGACGGGAAGAAGATAACGGAGACGGCGGGAAGCAAGGAACGGTTTGCGACGGTGAGAACTTTGAGCTATGCGAATAAGACGGCACCGGAATTGAGGGAGCTGGCACTGGCGGAGTATAAACGGGTGTCTTTTGACGGATTCGACGGGACGGTGACGGGCTTCGGCCTGCCACGGACAAATGCGGGAGATACGCTGAAACTGGTATCGGAACGGGAACCGGAAAGGAACGGGATGTATCTGGTGGAAAGCGTGACTGTGAGGTATGGAAATGCTTTTTTTGAACGGATTAACAGATTGGGGTATAAGGTGGAATGAATGCGGAACAGGCTTTTGAAGAATTGATTGAAACACTGGCGAGACGGGCTGCTGGCGGTGGGATGGGTTGCCGGGTGGACGTGGGAACCGTGAAGGATGTGGATATGCAGGAAGGGACATGCACAGTGGAACGGGACGGGAAGCCGGAACTGCATGAGGTGAGATTGAATGCGGTGATTGATGAAGAGGTAAAGGATTATTTCAGGATAATACCTGCCGTGGGTAGCTATGTGATGGTGCTCCAGATGGGAATGGCGGAGGGCGTGGTGGTGGCGACGTCGAAGATTGAAAGGGTTGAGATTAGGACGGGGAATGTGACGCTGAATATGTCGGCTACCGGGATTGTGATGAACGGCGGGGAACTTGGAGGGATGATTGATATTGCAAAGCTGACAGGCAAGGTGAATGAACTGGTGGATGCGTTCAATGGGCATACGCATCAGGTGAGTACGACCGGGTCGGCATCGGCTCAAAGCGGGACGGCGGCGGTGATTGCATCGAAGGCGAAGAAGCTGGATAGAGGGGATTTTGAGGATGAGAAGGTGAAACACTAAAGATGAAGGGTTATGGGAAGACGGGGAATTGTGCTGGACGAACGGGGAGAATTGAAAGTGAAAGTGATGAAGGATGCTAACGGCCTGATTGCACAGGGACTGGTGGTGGATGAGAGTGACTATGACCATGTGGCACTGATTGTGGCGTCGAATAAAGGGGATTTCAAGGATTATCCGGTGCTGGGCGTGGGGGAACGATATCTGAAAAGTGTGGGAAGAGCGGCGGAGATGCGGGCGGAGGTACAAACACAGTTGGAGCTGGATGGGTATAAAGCGGATGTGCAGGTTTCGGACACGGGGGAACTGGTGATTGATACTAAGTGAGGGAAAGGAGGTAATGATGAGGAAGAGATTGAATATACAACTGGGAGTTGCGGTGTTCCTGACGTTGGCAGGAATAGTACTTGTGTTCTGCGGGTTCTGGGTGGTACCGACCGGGGAAATTCATAACTCCGTTCTGGTGGCATACGGCGAGATTTCGACGTTTGCGGGGGCATTGTTCGGAGTGGATTATACTTATCGATTTAAACGGTATTTAAACGCTAATAATAAGGAGGAAAAGAAGGATGAATAAGCCGATTTATATTGTGATACATTGTTCTGCTACACGTGAGGACAGGGATTTCACGGAGGAGCAGATAAACGAGAGCCATGTGGCTCGCGGATTCGGGAAATGGGGCTATCACTACTATATCAGGAAGGATGGCCGGGTGGTAAAGATGCGGGCGGAGAATGAGATGGGGGCGCATGACAACTGTCTTGTGCCGGGAGAGAAATTCAGCTATAACCGTTGCTCTATCGGGATTTGCTATGAGGGCGGGCTGGACAGGAACAGAAAAGCTAAGGACACGCGGACGGAGGCACAGAAAAGGGCTATGAGGGAGCTGGTGGCGGATATCTGCAAGCGGTATGAGATTGTGGATGTGCTGGGGCACCGGGACACTTCGCCGGATAAAGACGGAAACGGGATTGTGGAACGGCGAGAATGGTTGAAGGAATGTCCCTGTTTCGAGGTAAAGGATGAGTTTGTGAATTTCCTGCGTCCGGTGATTGTGAAACCTGAAAGATGAGAGGTATGGGAAAGATTGTGTGCGTGGTTTGCCTGATGATGTGCTTTTGTGCATGCGGGACAAAGAAAGTGAGTACGGAACAGACGGATTACAGGAAGATGGTGAGCGAGCTGAAGGAGCTTGCATCGCGGTATGAACGGAGGACGGAAGTGTACAGGGACAGCCTGATGATGGTGCGCGGACTGATGGAAAAGAGTGGCAATGTGGCGGACAGTGTTTCTCATCTGGAGACTTCGTATGCACGGAGTGATGCGGCGGTGAGAGGCGGAAAGCTGTATCATTGGATAGAGAATAAGGATAGTATTCCGGGACAGGTGAGGTTTGTGTTTATCAACGTGGAAAAGCATGATACAATTTGGCGGGAACGGACGGATTCGGCTATTGTGGAGAGGAAGGAAGAGACACGGACGGTGGTGGAAAGGAAACGTTTCGGTGAAGCGTTCTTCTATACAAGTGGCTGGGTGGCGTGGATTGTGGCTGCGGCTGGTGCGGGGATATGGTTCAGGTATAAGGTGAAGAAGGGGGAAAAATGAAGTACATGATATTGGCTGGCCAGTCATTGGCGGATATTGCTTTGAGGGTGTACGGAAGTGCTGACGGTGCGATTGTCTTGGCTGAAGAAAATGGGCTGGAGGTGACGGATGTGCTGGAGCCGGGGAGAATGTTGGAGTATTCGCCGGAGAAGGTGGTGAACAAAGGTATAGTGCAGTATTATGCGGCACAGAATGTGAGGCCATCGACAGCACTTGAGGGAAGGGTATTTGACGATACATTTGATTTATCTTTTAACTGAGGCGTATGGCACGGGAAATACAGGATATAAAGGCGGATTTGAAAGCGGCGTTTGTGGATAATGTAACACTTCAGGAGCTTTACGGACTGGATGAGACAAAAGGCTTTGATGAACAATTCTCGAAAGTGAGCATTGAGGCGAGGCTGATTGATGTGTGGGCAGCGGCGGCGTGGGTGCTGGAGACGTTGTGGAATGCGTTCAAGTCGGAGACGGAGGCGGTGATTGATGCGGCGTATGTGACGTCGCTGTCCTGGTATTATGCGAAGGCGCTGGAATTTCAGAAGGGGGATGCGCTGGAGTATAATGAAAAGGCATACAGGTTTGAATATGCGGTGAAGGATGAGAGGAAGCAAGTGGTGAAGAATGTGGCTGTGCGGCAGGTGACGGATGAGGGGGTGACGAAGTTGAAGATGTACTTCAGTGATGCGGGGAAACAGGCGTTGACCGGGGATGTGCGGACGGCTTTTGAGGCTTACATGAGGCAGGTGGGGGCGGCAGGAACGCATTATCTTTTTGTGAGTGAGGCGCCGGATGAATTGAGGGTGCATCTGCATGTGTATTATGATGCGTTGGTGCTGGACAGTACGGGGACGAGGCTGAATGGTGGAGGTAAGCCTGTGGAGGAAGCTATTGAAGGGTATCTGAACGGGTTGGAGTACGGTGGTGTGATGTATGCGTCGAAGTTGATTGATGTGATACAGCAGGCTGAAGGTGTGAAGGACGTGACGCTGGACGGGACGACGTGGAAGGGAGCACTGGAAGACCGGAGGCGGATTGATGCGGAAAGCGGGGCGTTTGTGTATGCGCGGGAAGAGGGTGATATTGTTTATGCGATTGACTGATGGACTGGAGGAAGTGGATAATTGAACGGTTGCCTGAAAGGTTGAGGGTGACGGGGATGATTGCGGTGTGCATGGTGCTGACATTGCCGATAAGGGTGCTGTATGAGGAGTTTGTGGCGTGGCAGAGGAAGATGCGGACGCAGGTGGCGGGGACGCCGCAGGTGTGTATGCTGGAGAAGATTATACGGGACGAATTGGGGCTGGATATACGGATTGAGGAAGGGAATGGAAAGCCGATAGACTTTATCATAAAGACGGATTTTGTGGATATGGATAAGGAAAGGAGGCTTTTTGCGTTGCTGGACAGGTATAAGCTGGCAGGGAAATCTTACGGTTATGAAAATGCGGGGATTGTGATAACGGCACAATGGACGAGGTTCGTATGTGAGCTGGCGGGCATGGAGAGTGAATGGACGGGGTTTGTCTGCGAGCGCAAAGGAAAACGGGATAATCTTGTTACGGCTGATGTGCTGGGGTACGGCTTTGATTTGAAAATTACGGCGCAATATCCGGTGTCGGGGCTTCTGCCTATTCATTTTAAGGTTGGCAGTGAAACGACAGAAAGAACGGTATACTATACAAGTACGCAGGAAAATCAAGCGGTCACTTTCCCGGTTGATGCCACTGGGGGGAATACGATTGTGGAGAGTTCTGTCCGGTTGGGAATTACGGAAGATGATGAGTATGTTTATGAATTTAGACTTTTATAGGTATGGCGATAATCAATACAGGAATGCAGAGGGGGACGGAAGTGACTGTAACCAAAAAGATTGGAGGTGTTATGGTGGGCGGTTATCCGAGGGTGTATAAGGTGACGGATGCGTTTGGAAACTATGCGGTGGTGACAGCGGAAGAACTGGCGAAACTGGCAGTTGCGGAATATAAGCTACGGCTGGCAGCGTTTAAGGCGTATGTGGAAGGTATTGAGAATGGGGTGACGGTGAACACGGACGAGGCGTATGTAGAGAACTTGGAAGCGTGCCCGATAGTATAACGGATAAAGGATTGAAAGATGAATGATTTATTAAAACGGGCAAAGGAGATCAGGGATGAAGTGCGGCTTGGCAGCAATACGGCTTCACGTGTTGGAGGATTGCTAGTGGATATCGTCGGACAGATTGGGACAGGTAACGGTGACGCTGTATTTACGGTTCTTGACGGTATGCCTGAATCGGATTTTGATAATGTGACTGAGCCGGGATATTATACCTATTCTCTCCAAGATGGTACGGGGGAGATTAAGGGAATGCTTGTGGTTTCGGATAATAGTGATATCCGGCAGGTGAGGTATGAGTTTGGCGGCACATATATCCGTTCTCGTACAGATGAGGGTTGGGAAGAATGGAACGATCAGTTTGTATATAAGCTCCGGAAACATATAGATAATAATACTATCTATTGGGATGGTGATAATCAGGTAATAAAAGCTAAAGGTGGTATCACAGAGACGGTTTCCATCAAAGTAACCATTAACCCGGCAAACGTAGGACAGTGCACGATTTCCGCTACAGGAGATACAATAAATGTAGTTGAATCTGATGATAAAAGCAGCTACTACATTACAGCTACTAAAACAGGAACGGTAACTATTACGATTGTCCCCAAAGATGGATATCAGGTGTCAAAACTGAATGTGGATGCTGTTAGTCAAGGGGCTGTTTCAGAATATATATTTGAAAATTTGGCTTCTGACCATACCATGTATGTGTGGATGGAGGAAATGCTGGTACAGACCGACACGGACTTCCTCATCCGCAGTGACAAACCATCCGTTTATTATTCGGGACTTGGAGAATGTATTGCCGCAATAAAAGAGGATTATCCGGATAAACTCACAAAGGATATTATGATTTCCTGCGTAAAGAAGGCTACAGAGGTACGCGGGTCACAATGGAACTCAACTTATGGAATCTGGACATCTACCTTAACTGATTGGAATAAAGACAGCCTTTATACCTTAACCATCAACGGAAACGGGCTATATACCATCAATTGCAAGTGGCTCGGTGGATTGCTTTTTGAGAATGTGGACAATGTGTTTATCAAAAGTATTTCCATGCTTAATTATTGCAATTTCTCCGGTGCTGCTTCTCCTGAAGAGTTAGCGGCTGTTATGGTACGTAGCAATGATGATACCGATAAAGTGAAGAATGTTGCTTTGCATAACTGTAAGTTCAATGGCTACTATGCAAATAGCTCCGGTACTCAGGCGCATACTTGGTATTGTTTACGATTTAAGAATGTGGCAAATATCGTTCTTGATTCATGTAAATTAGACAGAGCCGGAGCCGTGGCGGTGTATATGAACGGGATTGAGTGTGCAGAAATAAGCCGATCACATCTACAGGCTGATTATTATATCAATGCGGCAGGTATAGGTCATTCCAGTATATTAGCTATCACTGGAAATAATGCTTACTTTAAATTAGTAGACAATATTATTGACGGTACCGGACTAATTGAATACGCTTGTTCCATCGGTGGGGTTAATGAATTTGACTTAACAAGAAATACAGTTAAAAACTGTCCGGGACAGCCTTTCTCCATTTCCGGAGATATACAACGTTTCAATATAAAAAGTAATCTGTTCCATTCCAATATTACAGGCGGTCAGTACGCTTATGTCAGAAGAATGTTTGGTTGTTCAAGTATCAAAGAACTCAATGTTGAGAATAACACTGTCTACTTTAATGGTGAGTTTTCAGCATCTCAAGAGTTTTTATCCGGCAATTTTGAAAAACTGGTAAATTACAATAATATATTTATTAATAAATTAGGTAAAGCGTATGTTGTATTCCTTAACAGTGGAGGCGTGAAAGAATATCTTTCAGGTAATAATATCTATGCTTCTACCTTTTGGAATAATAACCCATCGGAAAGATTTACTAACTTTTCTCCTGTAAAAGCGGAAATCAATGGAGACGGCTATTTAGACTTCTCTTTTGAAACAAGGAAGCTGGCAGAATATAAGATTCGTGATTATGAAACAGGTTCAGTCGCATTGAGTAATACAGACAGTATATTGAACATTGATGAAGGTGGTTCTGATTACAAGTTGTTGGGGTCATTAAAAAATACCTATTTGTCTAAAAAGGAATATGCGCCGGAATTTGATATAGATTACTTGCGTGCAGCTGTTAACAATGTATCTCCGGGTGCGTATAACTTATTCGGCGAAGAATGGGACGAAACGACTGATACAAGTGTCGGATATGAAGGGATAAATACAATAGACCAAGATACTATTAATAATAGTGCTGCTTACATTGTACCGACAGATGACATTATTATCATCAAGGTTAATTCCAAGAATAGGAATCTTTTCATCAAATCCCTGTTTACGTCAGATAATGGACACTCGTTCATCCGCTTTGGGCAAATAGTCACAGCATCTTTGCAATGTACGTATAATGAGGAAACAGGTATGTATGTAGAAGATAACAATTACACGTTGAACATTAAAGAAGAAAGTTATGAGTAATCAGGAATATGTAAATAAACTAATCGGTGGGATTGGGCGTGTTAAATTAGCTACGAGGGTTAGCAATGCTTTTCCGTTGTTGGGTGATACTGTGACGTTGGAGGCGGCAACAAAATGGGCTCAGAAGATGTATTTCACCAAAAGGAGCACTTCCGACCCTTCTGTTATGACTGGGGAGACTATTGATAATACATCTCAGAAAACGTCAGTAACTATTCCTGTATCTGGCTCTGGAGATTTAAGGCAGGAAGTGCGGGCGGTCAATTATCGTAATGAAACGGAACTTTTCTCAGCCTCTTTGATACGTTATCTGTATGCTATGCAACCTCAAACATTGCCATATCACGAAGTTCGGGCATCCTCGGAGATAAACCGTACAGACCAAAGTTTCGACTTGTTTATTTGTGGAGATAATGGTTATGACACATCACGTGAGCGTATTGTTCAGGTATATATTCTGAAAGAAAATGGTAGCATTGATAATCCTGATGATGTTGTTTCTGCAAGGACGGCATCTGATTATACAAATGACAATGGCGAGTTGGTATTCTCTCAATATAACATTCAGGCACGGGGCATTTATGACGTGGAAACACGGTATTATGATACGCTTACTCAGAAGACTATCAGTAAGCGTATCAATAAACTGATAACCATTACTCCTCGTTTGGCTGCTAAACCATCGGAAGGACAAGAGCCGATAATGAGCATTGTATCCGTTGGGTATCCCGATGCGAAGATTGATGTTTATGAAACGGGAGTAAACGATTGCTATATGGTTTTTACTATTCCAGACACGAACTATTATAGGGACATCAATTTTGATAGTCTTCCCTCTGGATACGATGCTTACACTCTTGTACTGAAAAAAGCTGTAGAAAAAGGAACTTCTCGTTTAAGAATTGCCTGTACGGAAATTAAGGGAAATCCACAGCAAAGCCCTTCTCCGCAATTCTCTGAGGAGCATCCGTTGGTGGTAACTATTGATCAGGATATGCCTTTGATACTTTATGGGACATCATGGAATACGATGTGTTTTGTTTCCATGTGGCATGTCGTTGTAGATGGAAGAGGATATTACAACCTTTCTAAAGGTTTTAAGCTGGATCGAAATCCAGATCGTAGTATTGCGCAAGCTTCCATTCATGTTCAGGTTCCTGATGGAAGTAAATATTTTGAAATGTTCGAGGTTGAGATAACCGATTGCAGTTTTACAGGTATATCCATAAAAACCGACCCTACAACCGCTAATCCTTGGTACTGGTATGGGAATTTTGAACTGAACAATCTTTGGTTACATCACCTGCATGTTTATGATACTGTCGGCGAAGGCTGTTATCTTGGCTATTTTACTCCCGAAAAATCGACAGTTACTTATACGGGTGAAACTGTTACACTTAAAAACCTCAAAGGCGAGGATGTTACCTACACCAAGGGAAAGGCATATACAAAGAAAGCGCATTATATAACTAATCTCCGCTTCTATCGAAATGAATTTGAACATACTGGCTATGATGGTGTACAGATATCCAATTCAATAGGTGAGGTATGTTATAATCAGTTGTATGATTGCGCTTATAGGGAAGAATCCGCCCAATCGTCAGGAATGCCTATTCAAAGTTTTTCAGGTAAATGCTATAATAATCTTTTGCTTGATAGTCATGGAGCAAGCTTGCAAGTAGGTCCAATTGGTGATATTGAGATTTTTAACAATATAGTGCAGTCGAAATATGGAAATGGAGTTCAGTTCTTGTTCAGTTACGATACGCCTGAACAGAATCAGACAGGTGCAGCGGCCGGTAGTGGAGTCATTAACGATGATTTACAGGTTATATTCCGTAACAATGTAATTTCCACACCTGGATTGACTGCAAACGGACGTAATACTGTTCAGGTGAGAGGTGTACACATGTTTGACAACATTATTGCCAATAATGGACAATTGTTTGCTAATATGACTAAAGATACTCTCGCTGTCTGGGAATCTCAGGCGGTTAATAATGAGGTATTCCTTTATTCTGATTTGTATCAAAAGGCTATTGATTTAAAAATTGCGGACTACATAAGTGGAGACTACCGTATTGCTTTTGACAGTCCTTTGATAAGTGCCGGACTGGGCACTGGATTCACTTTTGATTATAGGGGGTATCTGAATTGGTATAATACAGTATGCCCTATAGGTCCGTTTATGGGTAAATTCAAATCGGATGATATTGATGATGAGTCTGTAGAATTACTTTCCATTTCAATAAATGGTGGAAATTCTTCAACCCAAGAACGCAATGTCAGTGTTCTACTTAATTATACAGGGGCAGCTACCCGTTATCGAATTGGTGAAACGGCAGATTTATCATCGGCTACGTGGCAAAATATACCGGAAGGAAATATGATTGAATATACCCTATCTGATGGATTCGGGCAGAAAACTGTTTACGTGCAAATTAGTAAAGGTCAAACTATAAGTGATACTAAGTCAGCTACCATTGAATATGTAAGCACTCCGTTAACGTTGGAAGCTCTGATTTTAAATGGGGGCAAAATTACTTCAACTTCATTAATCATTCCTGTAACATTTACTTATAGTGGTTCTTTTGCACCAGCTAAATATAGGCTGGGTGAGGTAGCCGACCTTACAGGTGTTACGTGGGTGGATTACTCTGATAGTGTTAATTACACATTCGATACTATCGGTTCAAAAACGGTATATGGACAGTTACAGGATGCAGAAGGATATCTAACTGAAATTAAACATAGTAGTATTACTATCGAAGAACCAAGCGAAAAAATTGTTATCTCAACAGGATGGGTAAGTTCTGAAATTGATAGTACAGGTTCATTATACGATGAAATAAATAAGCTGGTAAAAATCTCTACTCCTGCCGTCAATACTATCAGAAATTTATATACTGTAACAGGAGATTCATTAGGAACATTAACTAAGATAGATAGTGAAGGTGCTTCCTATATGTCAGTGGGCGCCAAGGGCGCCTCTACCGGTGACAATAGCGGTATATACCCTGATGAGATTTTAGAGCACAACATCTGTACAGGGAGTAATTCTGAAAAGTACCGGGAAAATAAAATAGAAGGTCTTTCCGCTGGGACTTATAAAATTAGATTGTTCTGTTCTACCATACATGCGAGTGTAGATGTTTCACGCTCTATCTGGAAAATATCTGTAAATGGTGTAGAGACTGACTTTTTGATACCTACAGATTTTACCCCTAAAGGTAATCTAACTCAATGGTTGGAGCAAACGGTAGAAATAGGAGCAAACGGGTTTAGTATTCTTTGGGGAGTTATTTCCGCAGGGGCCTTTATCAATGTTCCTTTAAATATTATAGAAATAGAGAAATTATAGTTTTATTGCTCTGTCTAACTCGATTTGTATCATTTCGGTTATCTGATTATTAAGATGTTGGGACTGCCCGATAAATTGGCGTTGCACGAAAGAACGTTTAAATTTTCGGGTATGGGATTTAACGCTATGGGCGCAGACGGCTCCGGCCTTGATACGTTTGCCTGAACGGGTATAGGCTTTGCGTTTATGAGAACGGCGGTTGTGAGAACGGACTTCTTCGGTACCTTCGATGGTTAGACCGTCGTTGTTTGGACGAGCGTATGGAACGTCGGTACCTACAATAGCATAGTCTGCACCGACGTGCACTTGGCGGATGCTTCTTTTGAGGCGTCCGCTTTTTATCAGGGTTGAACCTTTGCGCTTCTTGGTTTTAGGCCAAGGGTACTCACGGTCGTCAAGCCAGTTCTTTTTGATGAAGCGTTCTTTTGAGAAGTTGACGGCGAGAACGGCAGCTTTGTAGGGGATGCGCGTGATGGTGCGGTTGATATTGTCGCAAATACGAACGAGGTGTTTAAAATCGGGCTGCATGGTGTTTAAATGGGTTTTAAATGGTGATTAATAAGTGGATTCAATACTGCGGACAACGCGCATGCACATGTCGGTGAACCATTCTTCTATCTGATTGGGTTCCATGTGTTGGAGCGTGGTGTTGGCTGTGTTGATACCGCCTTTGTTGAAGGCTTCGATGTTGACAGTGAGATTGCGGATTTGACGGGCGGAACCGACAACGGTACCGACACCATCACTGACGGGAAGGGTGACGGGGTTGGTGGGGGCGGTTTTGTCGGCTTTGGGTTTGACTGTAGTTGCGGTGAGAGAGGCCTTATTTTTATATGCTGTTTTCCAAGTTTTTATAAACTCATCTTTTATACCCGTTAGCTGCGTTAACATACCTGCATAGGTATCACCGGAAGGCAATTTAAGATAGTTGTATGCTGCTTTCCATTCTCCCATAAATGCGAATGTAAGAGCCTTTGATGCTTTATCTGAAAAGCCGCCCGCATTTTTCCAATTTCTTTCTGTTTGTTTTATATCTAAAAGAATCTCGGCAAGATTTGTTTGAAATGCTTCTTCGTTCATAGTTGGAGCATTTTGCAGAAGTCCAGCATATCTGTCGTTTGCATAAGTGAAACCCTTATTCCTGTCACCATTGACACCTAATGTTAAAGTGTTTACAAGGTCAATGGCTGCAAGTTTCAGTTCGGCAATCTTTGCTTTTAATGGAAGTAAAGAGGTTCCTATTTCTATTTCCATTGCATTTAATTTATTGCGTAGGATTTCATTTTTATAGTTAAGGTCATTTTTGGCCAGTTCCATAGTTTTATCCATGTCTAACTTTGTTTCACTAAAGCTATTGAAGGTATTTTGCAATTGGCCGCTTTTGTCTGTTGCGGCCTGTATCATAGCAATAAGGCCTTCGGAACCGGAGAACTGATTTTTGAGGGCCACCACCTTTTTATCTTTGTCAAGACCAGCGAACTTTTTATTCAGTTCAAGCATAAGACCATCAGCCTGTTTAATCTTTCCATTATTATCGTACAGGTTGATGCCTACCTTTTTAAACGCCTTTATAGTGGTGTCTTTAGTCAGGTCATTGAACATGGACTTAGTAAGAGTAGCGGCCTCGTCAACAGATTTTGTTTTGATGGTAAATAAAGCAAGTAGTTTATTAGCTGTATCAAAGGTTTGGTTATTGGATGCTGCGGCACCAGCATAAACGCTCTGTACCTTTGCGAGTTGGTCGAAGGTGGTTACACCTACTTTGACCGTTGCATAGGCGGAGCGATTGTATTCATCCAGTTTATCTGCACTGAAACCAAAGTTTGCCATACCTTTAGCTGTTCCGGCAATGTAATCATTGAAGTTAGCTTGCATTAAGTTGGCGAATTCGCCTTGTTTTTCAACGATTCGTTTGACTTCATCACCGTACTTGCCAGTGGTACTTTGTACATCGAAATATCCTGTAATGGTTTGTGTGGTGCTGAATCCTTTGTTATAAGCTGTATCTAACACCATACGTCTCAAAGTTGATATGTCTCTTTTGGTTTTGTCGAGGTTCAGGTTGGACAGTCCTCGAAATTCAGAATTGAAATCTGCCGCCTTCTGTGTGGTATAATCTATTCCTTTACCTATGGCCAATACGCCAGCGGCAGTGGCAGTAAGAGGGTTTGATATCAACTTCAGAGCACTACCAATCATAGGTACTTCAGCGGCTATTGCCTTACTGTTCTTGGCAAAGTTGAACTTTAATGAGTCCATCTTTGCCTGCATAGTATTGACACTGTTGAAAGTGTCTTTCTTTGCTTGGTTTAGCCCCATGCGAACTTTGTTTTTTAGTTCAAGCATGAGCTGGATTTTAGTTTGTCCGTTCATATCATCAACACATTACATTCCTAATATGGCAAATGTAGAGAATGTTTTTGAAGTTGACAATATAATAAGGGCAACTGGGAAAGGTTGCCCAAAGTGAAATTTATACGATTTGTTTTTTTAGTTTGCAGGATTTGATTTGCCGATTATATATCATTCAGGATCGTAAATAAAGCATTTACATCTTTTCTGGATGTTTTTTTATTCACACACTTATAATGATTCGCAAATATAAAGAAAGTGTAATTCACTACAATCATGAACTGCACTTTTCTGCACATCATCGAGTTTACTGTTTACAGCTTAAAGCCTTTACTTTTCTTCGGATTACTAACAGCTTACTTTACATGGTAGTGGCAAATGGTGTCAATGATTCAGTGATTTGCACCATTATGAATAATATTTCATTCTTTATAATGTTTGCCATGCTTCCGTCTGAATATTTTTTGTACCTTAGTAGCATAAAGAAATACCACTTCTTCAAGTGGACTATATCTAATTGAAAATACGACAAGCAATATGAAAAATACTGTCATTATTATATTATTCGCTATGTCTTTGCTATCGTCTTGTACCATTCGGCAGGACTACAACCAGCAATTACTTAAGGCAGATTCACTTATGCAGCTGCGTCCGGATAGTGCCTTGAATATTCTTAAAAGCATTTCACCTAAAAAACTTTCTACACGAGCTGATAATGCATACTATGCATTGCTGCTGACGCAAGCGCAAGATAAAAACTTCGTTGTACAGAAGGATGATTCATTGATACAGATAGCGGTTCATTATTATGATTCTATTGGAGATACAAAGATGCAAGCAAAGGCACATTATTATTGGGGATGTGTATATAGGGATATGAATCAGCAGGCAGAAGCTATCAGAGAATTTCTTATTGCTGCGCCTTTGACGGAAAAAGTCAAAGAAAAGAGACAATTAGGGTTGATATATAATAATATAGGATATATATATAATATACAGGACTTCAATCAAAAGGCAGACTCTATCTATCAATTGGTGGAGATTATTGCCATAGAATTAAAAGATACTACTCTTTGGGCTGAAGCTTTGTCCAAGCAAGGTTCTATTGCTTTATCGAAGGGAGACGATTATTTTCCAATTGCTGAACAGAAGCTATCGAATGCTTTTATGGCAGCAGATAAAATGGGATATAATAGATTAAAGGCCGATATATCGGCATCACTAAGCCGTTTGTATACTCGAATGGAACAAAAAGAAAAGGCTTTGCATTATGCTAAACTAAATCTTTCCTTGCGAAGAGACACTGCGCGAGCTTATAGGGCTTTTTTTATTTTAGGAGATGCCTATTATAAATCTGAGCAATATGACTCCGCTACATTCTATTTAAATAAAAGTTTAGTGAGCAAAGACTACGGAAAAAAGGCCGATGCTTATATGCGTTTAGCAGATATAGCAATGATTCAGGGAAATGCAACTTTATCTATGGAATTGGAAAGAAATAGTTCTGCATACAAAGACAGTTTATATAAATTTCGTCGAAATATAGTTACCAATAAAATAATCAAAGCAGAAACTGATGCGCAAACCATGCTCCAAAAGCTATATTATAAATGGCGTTTAAATACATACCTATGTGTTTTCATACTGATAATAGTAATAATTATCATAATTACGATTTTACTATACAAACGATACCGAAGAAAAAACTATTTATTGCAAAAGGATAAGCAACAAATAGAAAAGGCACATCAAGATTTAAGTCAACATTATGCCAAGCTACAGATTGATATAGTACAAAAAGATTTGGAAATTGAAAGTCTGAGAAAAGAATTAGCTTCGCATCAAGTCTATGAAGAACAAAGAAAAAAGCTACAGGATGAACTGGACGAAATGGTCTTGAAGCGCAAAGCTCTGGCAAAAGAGGCTTTTCTACACTCGCCACTTTATGAAAAAATGCAGGCTATCATTAAAGATTATCAGGATAAAGATACATCTGATAAAGAATTAAGCGATCAGGAATGGCAGGAGTTTGTGGCCGAGATGGATATGGAATGGAATAATGCCATAACAGAGCTTTGTGCAAAGTATCAATTATCTAAAGAAGAACTTCATCTGATATGTTTAAGTTTGATAGGATTTCCATTCTCCCATTTAGAATACTTGTTGCATCTCTCCAGAGCAACACTCTATCGAAAGAAAAATGCCCTACTTAAGCGAATTGATACTAAGCAAGATTGTGATTTTGAAGAAATTTTGCAAAAAATTAGGTCGTGAGACACTTTTGAGACACTTTGTTCGTCTAGACTTTTGTAATTTGGCAGCACAAAACAAAAGTCTGATATATATGAAAAAGGTATTATTTATTTTATTTTCGTTTTTAGCTTTCGGCATTTCTGTTAATGCACAGTCTATTTTTGGAAAATCTGTGATCGTTCTCACACAAAAGAATGGTGACAGGGAACCAAGTGAGCAAGTTGGTGATACAAGTCCGGAAGACGCCCCTAAAGTTCGTAGTACTATTTCCCAACCTGTATGTGCTTCCTTATATAATAAGGTAGTAACAATTGATTTTCAAACAGTATTCTCTACTGTTACAATCAATATTGCTAATAAAACTACCGGAGAGATAGTTTCTTCAGAGTTGTTCATCAATCCAACAAGCTTTTCTATTGACTTAAACGGAAAAGATACCGGAGATTATATGATAGAAATTATTTCTAATGAAATATCATTGGAAGGACATTTCTCTTTATAACATTCTGATAAATAGACGAAAGTAATCATGACCGAAGTTGATAATATCGACATTGTACTTTATCATTATTTACAGGCACTATCTGTAAAAGTGAGTAGAGGCACTGTGCATCGTTTGCTCAACACTCCGTTGGGAGATAGCATACGAAGTATCAGTGATGCATTGGATGTGCTTCATGTAAAGAATGAAGTATATCAGCTTCCGTCACACGATTATTTTCCACAATTGGAAGCTCCTTTCATTACAATACTTAAGGTGGACAGAAATCAATTTTGTGTAGTGACGAAAAAGGATGATTTCATCGTAGAATTCCTTAATGGAGACGGAAAAAAACATCATACATCGGTAGACAAGTTCTTGCAGCATTGGTCAGGTACTGTCTTGTTCGGAGAAGCTACTGAAAAGACATCAAACGAACATTTTTGCGTAATAAAAAATATCCTTTTCAATTTGCTACGTTATAAATTTATCATTGCTATACTTTTTATCTTAATATTGGGAATCCAGACTGCTTTTTCTCAAAATCAAGTACCTGTATTTATTGTCTATTTATGTACATTAAGTTTTGGAATTCTAGTGTCTATCGCTATCCTTTACAAAGAACAGATAAATGGGCAATTCATGGAGCAGTTTTGCCATATAGGGAAAGTAGTGAACTGCAATGAAGTACTTCATTCCAAAGGGTCAAGTATAGCAGATGTAGGATTAGGAGAATTATCTCTGCTCTACTTTGCCGTTCTTTTTTGGTTTTCCTTGACCCGATGGAATGATTTTTATGGAATTTCTATCATTTGCTGTGTGATTGCGGTGGTATTTACTTTATATTCTATTATTTATCAGATCTTCATCCTCCAAAAAGGTTGCATGCTTTGCATGTTAGTAAATTTAGCAGTATGGGGCAATGCGATTACTCTTTATGTGTTAAGAAACTACTTTGATATAGTTTTTTCATTCTACTCATTCTTTGCGTTTGCTACTATAGGATGCATCTGTCTGATTCTTGGAATACAACTAAGGACTATTCAGAATAAGGAGAAGGAGAGAATTTCTATAAAGAAACATTTTAGTGGCTTATTTAATCCGGAAATATTCCAAAAACTACTGACACTCAATCCTCAAATAAAGGAGATGGCAGGCCTGGACATCACACTACATAGTCAAAACACAGGTGATAGCGGAGTGATGATAGTAACAAATCCCAATTGTAAGAACTGTGCAAGAATTCACCGTCATGTAAAAGAAATAGCTTCAAAAATCCCGGTATCATTAGTATTACTGACATTTCCAAATGATAAACAGGGTGAGGAAGTTGCGCAAATTATCATTACAGCTTATTATACTGATGGCTGGAATAAGGCAATGCAACTTTTGGGAGAGTGGTATGAAACAAAACATATTAAAGAGGCAGACAATTACAGTATAACAACTAAAGTACAAGATTTGTGGATGAAGCAACAGGTATATTGTCGGGAACAGAAAATAAATCAAACTCCATCTGTTATAGTGAATAAACACTATATACCAGAAATATATCCGCTATCAGATTTAAGATATGCATTGACATAAAGATATTATTCTCGAGAAGTAATAGCTGTTTTGGAGCCAGCTTAAAAAAATCCGAGCTAACTTTTTTATTTACTTTTAATTTTTTATTACCATGAAAAATTTAAGTAGTTTTGAAGCATTCAAACTGAACAAGGTTCAAATGGGTGCAGTTAAAGGTGGTAGTCGTAAGTGTCATGTTACATATAATGACGCTTTAGGTGGAACTTTTGATGTAACCATCGAACAAAATGTTTCAATTGCCGACGCTGAAAAAACATTAAGGGCCCAACACCCGGATGCAAATGGCATTGTGTGTAAGTAGATTCTAAAAAGAAGCCTGTTTTTAAGGTTTCTTTCTGCTTATGAAATTTAATCTCTAATAAGAAAAGCCAAAAGTATGCTAATATATAAGGATATTAAGGAGTTTTGTATGTCTAAATATTTGCATAAATTGCTACTTTGGGCTTTTCTTCTCATTAAAAATATATCATTATGAAATCTATTATTTGCATATCCTTAGCCGCTCTATTGACAATAATGTTAGGCTTTTCTTCTCAAAATATAAACTCTGGCCCTAGTGAAAAAAGAGCTAAGATTGTCTTGCTTTTAGACAATTATGTTTGTAGCGAGGACCAATGGATTTATCTATATGGTTTCAAGGAGTGGCTCTCTGGTAATGAAAGAGTTATATTTGACTCTGTATTTATTGAAAAAGGCCAATGTAAAGCAGAATTGCAGGCAAATATACCTATTGAATGTGAAGCAGCAATACTATTTTCAAAAAATGGTCCTAACTTTTCGCTTCCAATAGAACCGGATTCATGTGTTATAATGAATGTGGAAGAATCTGACGGGGAGTCTTTTTCCTATAAAAAAGCCGTTAAAGGGGAGTTTAACAATAGCATGTACGTCTTTTGGCAAGAGAGAATGGCATATCGTTCGAAATTGCAAGATTTAATTTCAGAAGATAAAAAAGATAGTATTGAGCATCTTAAATCCGAGTGGTTTATTAAATCAATGAACAGGCTTAAAACAGCTAAATTGGGGTATATAGTCCATGATGCTTATATTATATTATCAGTAGATTTTCCAGAAAGAAAACCTGAAATAAAAGCATTATCAAAATTAGTAGCTAAAAAATTTCCTAATCATCTCATGTTACAGGAGTCTGTGGGGAATAGAAAACTTGCTCCTATATCCGAAGAATCAAAGAATGCAGGAGAAAGACTTTTTGAATTGAGAAAGAATAGACTTCAAATTGAATTACTGGATCTATCTTTAGGAAGCAAGTTAGCACTTACTTTTTTTGATATAGAAGGAAATAAAATATCAACAAGTAATTTAGATATAGATTATACATTAGTCGATTTCTGGGCAAGTTGGTGCAAACCATGTCGTCAAGAAATGCCAACAATCAAACATGCTTTACAGAAATACCCTAATAATTTTGCCGTGTATGCTGTTTCTCTTGATGATAAACGAGAAGTTTGGCAGAAAGCTATAAATGAAGATTCTACACAAATATTTAAGCATCTAATAGGGACATATCCTAATGGCCAACGCTCCAGATTATTGCGGCAGTTGAACATTAAAGTAATCCCTACAAACTTTTTGATAGATAAAGAACAACGTATCATTGCAAAAGATTTGCGTGGAGAAAGGCTTATACAAGTTTTAGACAGTCTTATTCAAAAATGAGATTCTAAGAGCATTTGCGTTCTAAATGTTTTAGGATTATGTAGCTATGAAAAGTTTCCCTTTTTACATCCAGCATAATGTCATGGACTGTGGCCCCACCTGTCTCCGCATGGTGTCTGCTTACTATGGTAAGCACTATTCACTGGGTGGGTTAAGGGAAAAATCATTCATCACCCGTGAAGGTGTATCTATACTGGGTATCAGTGAGGCTGCTGAGAAGTTAGGCTTTCGGAGTATATGCGTGCAAGTAGATTATAACAAACTCCTGGAAGCTCCCCTGCCTTGCATCGTACATTGGAATCAACAGCACTTTGTTACAGTCTACAAAATAAACAATCAGCAAGTATGGGTTGCCGATCCCGGAGCGGGAAAACTGAAATATACCAAAGAAGAATTTAGCCGTTGCTGGATAAGTTCGCGAAAGAATGAAGAAGATACAGGGATTGCACTGTTGCTGGAACCTACTCCCGAATTCTATGCGATGAAAGACGAAGATGAAACCATTGACCGTAAAGGTTTTAGATTTCTATATTCATATCTTCTCCCCTATCAAAATTTGATTGGACAACTGTTGTTAGGTTTGCTCTTAGGCAGCATGATACAACTAATGCTCCCATTTCTTACACAATCCATCGTAGACTTTGGAATTAATAATCAAAACCTTAGCTTTATATACCTAATACTGATAGCTCAACTCATGTTGAGTTTCAGTAGCAGTGCTGTGGAATTTATTCGTGGCTGGATATTGTTACATCTGGGAACACGTATCAATATTGCCCTCATTTCAGATTTCCTTATTAAGCTAATGAAGCTCCCTATGGGATACTTCGACACTAAAATGACAGGAGATATCCTGCAACGCATCAACGACCATACACGTATTCAGAATTTCCTGACGGGAAGTAGTTTGAGTGTAGTGTTTTCTACATTCAACATTGTGGTTTTCGGCATTGTACTGTTACTCTATAATTGGATGATTTTCCTTATCTTCATGGGAGGCAGTGTGCTCTATGTGGCTTATGTTTGGCTTTTCATGAAGAAGCGGGCGGAACTGGATCACAAGCGTTTTGCACAGCAGAGTGCCAATCAGAGTACAGTGGTACAACTGGTAAATGGTATGCAGGAAATCAAGCTGAGTGCCTGTGAACAACAAAAACGGTGGGAATGGGAACGCATACAGGCACAATTGTTCAAAGTGAATATTCGTAGCCTTGCCCTGCGACAATATCAGGATTCGGGAGCGGTATTGATAAACCAAACCAAGAACATTATAATAACGGGATTGGTAGCAAGCCTTGTGGTACGGGGAGAAATGACACTGGGTATGATGCTGTCCGTACAGTATATCATTGGGCAACTGAACAGTCCTGTGAATGATTTGATAACTTTCGCACGCGACATGCAGGATGCACGCCTCAGTATGAATCGTCTGGGTGAAGTGCGGGACAAGCCGGATGAAGAAGAACCAACAAAACAATTGATACGGGAAATCTCTGTGGGAAAAGATTTGAGAATAGAGAATCTAAATTTTAAATACGACCCGCTGAGCGAATTTCCGACACTGGATAATATCAATTTGGAGATGAAAGCAGGAAAACAAACAGCCGTGGTTGGTATGAGCGGAAGTGGAAAAACAACACTCGTAAAGTTGTTATTGGGGTTCTATCCGCCTGCAAGCGGACAAATACTGTTGGGAGATACACCGTTGGAAAATTATAGTATCCGGGAGTGGAGGAAACAGTGTGGCGTCGTAATGCAGGATGGGTTTATCTTCTCTGATAGTATTGCAGGAAACATTGCGCCGGGAGTGGAACACATAGATAAAGAACGCTTGCGCCACGCCGCAGAAGTGGCAAACATACATGGATTCATAGCAGAATTACCGCTGGGATATAACACAAAAATAGGACAAGAAGGGCATGGACTGAGCCAGGGACAAAAACAACGCATCCTCATTGCCCGCGCCGTATATAAGAATCCGGAATTCATCTTCTTCGATGAAGCTACCAATGCACTGGATGCTAACAATGAGCGCATCATCATGGAGAATTTGCAGAAATTTTTCGAAGGAAGGACATCAGTAGTGGTAGCTCACAGGCTGAGTACCGTCAGGAATGCAGACAGGATAGTAGTAATAGAACAGGGACATATAGCAGAGATGGGAACACACGAGGAACTTACTGTAAAGAAAGGTATCTATTACAGGTTAGTGAAAAACCAGTTGGAACTCTGATAAACAGGAAGTCTGAGAGGCATGGAAAAAGAAGAAAAAGATATTGAACTGAGATGTGAGGAGGTGCAGGAGATACTGACACGTCCGCCACATGCGCTGGTAAGGTGGGGAATCACAGTATTCTTCACTGTGTTGGCCCTGTTCTTTATCGGAGGATGTTTCTTTAAGTATCCGGATGTAGTGAGTGCGGAAATTACGGTCACTACGGAGCATCCACCCGTATGGATAGTGGCACGGGGAAATGGGAAAATAAAGGAAGTATATGGCAAAGACCGGGAACAGGTAAAAGTCGGTAAGATCATTGCCGTACTGGAAAATCCGGCAGAGACAAAGGATGTTTTACTACTGGAAAAAATCTTGCAGGATTTCTGCCTGACAGATAGTTGCATACACAGCACTGTATTTCCCGAACAGTTAGCTTTGGGCAGTGTACAGGCGGCCTATGCCACATTTATCAAGAGCCTGACAGATTATCGTAATTTCCTGTCTTTAGATCTTTACGAACAGAAAATAGAGGCAACTCGCAAGGAATTGCAGGAATATCGCAACTATATAAAACATCTGAATCGTCAGGCAGAACTGGATAAGGAACAGGTACGTATAGCTGAGACTGTACACAGCCGGGAAAAGAAACTTTTTGGTGAAGGACTAACGGCACAATCGGACTATGAAGAGGCTAAACAGGCATTTCTGAACAAGCAGCAGGGACAAGAGCAAATGATGACTTCGCTCTCATCCGCCAAAATACAGGAAGCACAGTTGCAACAAAATATTCTGGAAACTCAAATGGAACGAAGCCGGGAGGCTAACAACTTAGTGGCAACATTAAAAGCTGCTTATGATGAGCTACAGGTAGGCATTGAGGACTGGAAAATGACATATCTCTTCATTAGTCCGGCAAATGGCATACTATCTTACAACGATGTATGGCAAAAGAATCAGAATGTGAACAGCGGAGATAAAGTTTTCTCCATCGTGGCCTCGCAGACCGGGGATATTATCGGCAAGATAAAGCTACCCGTTAACGGTTCGGGCAAAGTGAAACCCGGACAACGGGTAAATATCAGTGTGACAGGATATCCTTATATGGAATTCGGATTTCTGACGGGAAAAGTGGTATCCGTCTCTCTACTGACAGATGATAAAAGTATGTATACCGTAACCGTAAGCTTACCACAAGATTTACGGACGTCTTATGGGAAAGTACTGGAATTTAAAGGTGAACTAACCGGAATTGCGGAAGTTATGACGGATGAACGGAGTGTGACCGGGAGGTTGTTCGGACCGTTGCGTTACTTGTGGGAGAAGTATTTATCTTAATTATGTATGTGTTGCGCTGTATAAAAGCACTTGTAAGACTCACAAGCGCTTTTGCAAGAGGATTTTGTTTAAAGAAAAAGGAAAGAAGTTAGTAAATTTCATTGGTTATAGCTACTTTTGTAGGTATCGACCTAAATAGATGGTGAGAATAATTATGAGACAAAGCAGAAAACAAACAGCCTGGAAAAAGAGTCGTACCTTTGGAGACGTCAAAGGCGGAAGAAGATGGCCTAAATTGAAAGATAATATTGTAAAAAGAAAACACTCGCTATTAAAACCATCAGAGTTCGACGAGTTACCTATCTATATGGTAGAGAATCCGTCCAAAGACTTCTATTTCCCTATAACAATAGATGATATAAAAAATGTATTAGCACAACTTCCACCTGAACATGTAGAAGGTCTGACACATATTTGGTTACGAAAAACAAATAAGAAAGAAAAATATCAAGGAGTTTATACGGTTGGTAGTGGTGTTCGCCTCATCACCCTATACCCTTTCCCCAAGAGCAATCAACTTATTCTTGGGAAAGAAAGGCCTACCCATAAATTACTGACATGGTATAAGGGCTATGCTTCCGAACCTCAAAAAGAAAAAGATAATTGGTATATTGAATTTACAGAAGAAAGCGCAAGAAGGTATTATTTGGAACGTTTGCTATTGCACGAGATTGGACATTATGTTAACGAGACATTGGTTCGTAATAAGGCAGCCAGATATAAATCAGAGAATAGTGCTGATAACTATGCTTTTAATATGAAAATAGATATATAAACAGAAGTAATTAAAATATGGAGCAAAATCTTCAAATCGACGATAAAGACAGGCAGGAATACCCACTTACTGATATAGTGAAACTTGACGCCACTCTCAATGAGATACTACAGAAAGTGCCATCTACAGCAGAGATATTGGTTTATAAGCAACAAAAAATCAACATCAATACCCAATGGAAAGATTGGGCTTTCGAGATGTTGATGGCCGGATATGAGACGGAAAATCTTTTTATATTAGCTGGTGAAGACATCCATTGCAATCCTTTTGAATTTACAGAATTAACAGATAAGATTTTCGAGGAACTGCATCTTAATGAAATCGACGCAAATTCTATCATTATATTATATAGCTTATTCATAGTAAAATCAGTAATACAATCTCCTGATAAGAATAAAGTGTCTGCTGCTTTGAATAAACTTGAACAAGAATGTATAAATAATGAGTACAACACCTTCTTATACGATTTTTATTTGTTATCTAATGCCATAGACGAGTTGAAAGCATTAGGGGAGCAATGGTATTGGAATGATGCATCTTTAACAAAAGAGAATTGGTATGAATATACTCTCAGGTTCTTCAAACTGTGGATAGAAAATCCTGATCCTAAATATAAAATTCTACGAGAGAATAATTGCAATGCATCTCTCCCCAAAAAGAAAAATATATTCAGTAGACTTATTTCGTATTTAAAACGAAAATAAGAGATATAAAAAGATAACCGGATACTTAGAATTGTGAGAGATATTATATAACTCTGATTTTAAACCTCTCGAATTCGAGGGGTTTAGAAAAAAGCAAAACCAACGACTACAATAAACAAAAAATATCCATCCATGCATACAGGTTAATTAAATACAGCCTAAACAAATTACAATATAAATCTTTTCAATATCAGAATATAGCCCTACCTTTACGCAAAAATATTATTATGGCAAGATTAATGATATTAATCATTAACGTAAATAATGAAGATTAGATATGCTTTACAGGCATCTTAAAAAGTCAAAGATGTTTTTATTTTCGATTAGCTAAGAAATAGGAATACAATAAAAAGTTACTAAATAATATGGAACAACAAATTCAACTCAACGACCACAACAAACAGGAATATCCTCCTATGCACACCTGCGAGCATATAGTCAACCGTACCATGATGAATCTTTTCGGTTGTGGACGGTCAGTGTCCGCACATATAGAGAGAAAGAAAAGTAAGCTGGACTATGCTTTGGAAACTGCTCCTACCGAAGAAGATGTAAAACGGCTGGAAGAAGCTGTAAACGCAGTGATTGCGCAAGGATTGGATGTTACCACAGAATTCATCACGCAGGAAGAAGCACAAGGACGCTTTGACTTGAAACGACTGCCGGAAGATGCTTCGGAAACCGTACGCATAGTGAAAGTAGGCGATTATGACGAATGTCTTTGTTTGGGAACGCACGTAAAGAATACCTCTGAAGTAGGAACCTTCAAAGTCATCAGCCACGACTGGAATGAAGAAGCCAAACGATGGAGAATGCGTTTCAAACTGCAATAAAGATTCTCATCTGTTTCCAATTGGGTATGCTAATGTTGCATTTACACCTAAAGTGCTAATTTCCATTTGCCTGTTGCCTATAAAGATTTTACCTTTGCCTGTGAAGGTACAGCAAAATCTAATAATATCATTTTAAAAGGCACATATATGAAAAAAATCATCTTATCCATCTTTATTATGATGGGACTGGCAAATCTCTCACATGCCCAACAAGGATATCAAAATCCAATCATTCCAGGCTTCCATCCGGACCCGAGTGTTTGCCGTGTTGGCGAAGACTATTATCTGGTCAACAGCAGTTTCTGTTATTTCCCCGGAGTACCCCTGTTTCATAGTAAGGATCTGGTAAACTGGGAACAGATAGGGAATTGCCTGACACGGGAATCACAGGTAAAGTTAACCAATGCCGGCACATGGGGCGGAATCTACGCCCCTACCATCCGATACAATGAGGGAGTATTTTACATGATTACCACCAATGTTTCGGACAAGGGGAATTTCCTGGTTCACACCACTGACCCACGTGGTGAATGGTCAGAACCTGTTTGGATAAAGCAAGGAGGTATTGATCCATCCCTTTATTTTGAAGATGGAAAGTGCTATTTGGTCAGTAATCCGGATGTAGGCATCTACCTGTGCGAAATTAATCCGATGACCGGAGAACAGTTAAGCGAATCCAAACGTATCTGGAACGGTACGGGCGGACGCCATCCGGAAGGACCACATATTTATAAGAAAGATGGTTGGTATTATCTGCTGATTTCCGAAGGAGGTACTGAATATGGGCATAAGGTAACCATTGCCCGCAGCCGGGATATTGACGGCCCGTATGAAAGTAATCCCGCCAACCCCATCCTGACACACATAAACAAAAACGCACAGAACAGTCCGATACAGGGAACCGGTCATGCCGATCTGATAGAAGCCCACGATGGTTCGTGGTGGATGGTATGTCTCGCATTCCGTCCGCAAACCGGCTCACACCATCTGCTGGGGCGCGAAACGTTTATCGCACCTGTACGATGGGATAAGAATGCCTGGCCTGTGGTAAATGGAGATGGAAGCATAGCCTTACAGATGGATGTCCCCACCCTTCCACAGCAACCTTTTGACTCGAAAGCTCCCCGCATTACCTTCAACACCGAGAAACTGGGACCGGAATGGATCTATCTGCGCAATCCCAAACAGGAGAACTACATCCTGAACGGTAAGACACTCCGATTGAAAGCAACTCCCATCAATCTGAACAGTATGGACTCTCCTACTTTCATCGGCCGCAGACAGCAACATATCGACTTCACAGCCGCAACATCCGTTGAACTACAGAAAGGGCAACCGCAGGACGAAGCCGGAATAACGGTATTCATGGAGAATCATTCGCACTATGACCTTTTTATAAGGCAGGATGCTAAGGGACAGCAGTCTATCGTCCTGAGATATCAGTTGGGAGAACTGAAACATATAGAAAAGGAAATCAATATCCCTCAAGGAAAAGTGCAGCTTCAGGTCAAAGGGAATAATGAGTTCTATTCATTCGGCTATTCCACCACCGGAAACAAGTTCCAGGAAATAGCCAAGATGAATACGCGCTATCTCAGTACCGAAACTGCCGGCGGATTTACCGGTATCATATTGGGCTTGTATGCCGTATCCGCTTCTTCAAAGGCACAGGCTGACTTTGATTATTTCGACTATCAGGGAAACGAATAAGCCGGAGGCGAAACATTTCACATTCATAGTATTCGAAAACAATTTTATATAATAAATGTACAAAACGGCATAAAACAAGTAATTTTGTCAGAACTTTAGTGACATTTTGTTAATCAGCGAAACTAAAATCAATTGGCATACGTTTTGCGATTATGTTTGTGAACGACGGTTCAGGAACCGCATGGGAGTGATTAAGAAACGGCTCCCGAAAGCAGTCCAAGACCGGGAGTTCAGAACTAACCGAATGTTTAACTTAAAGGATAGGAGACTAAAATTATGATGCCTGTTAGAAGAACTCAAAATTGGTTACCAAGTATCTTCAATGATTTCTTTGATAACGAATGGATGGAAAAAGCCAATGCAACCGCTCCGGCTATCAACGTGCTGGAAACGGAAAAGGAGTACAAAGTAGAATTGGCTGCTCCGGGAATGACCAAAGATGACTTCAACGTTCATATCGACGAAGACAACAATCTGGTTATCAGCATGGAAAAGAAGACTGAAAACAAGGAGGAAAAGAAAGACGGTCGCTATCTGCGTCGCGAGTTCTCATACTCTAAGTTCCAACAGACCATGATATTGCCGGACAATGTGGACAAGGAAAAGATTGCAGCACAAGTAGAAAATGGCGTGCTGAACATCAATCTGCCGAAGTTCTCAGCCGAAGAAAAACAGAAAAACAAGAAATCTATTGAAGTGAAATAAGGTTTCCGGTGAACCCAACAGATGTATTAACCAGAACGGGCAACCTCTCTTACGAGAAGCTGCCCGTTTCTTTTTATATCTCCGGATGTATTTATTTCGCCTTACGCGTTCCTTTCAGAAAGCGATTGGTCAGCCATTTGCGTACCGGTTCGTCATAGAGCTTCAGACAGGCATAAGCAAGAACAAAAGCTCCGACAAAGGTCAGTATCATATAAGGAAGACCTTCGGTGATGGTCGCATTATTATTGCATGCCCAAGCTGTATATGTGTATATCAGCGGATAATGAGTGATATAAACGGGATATGAGATATCGCCCAAGAACTTACAGATACCTACAGAGCGTTTTCCCGTTACTTTGCCACCGGCTCCCATCGAAACAATGACCGGGAAGATAAAGATAATGCAAAGTGCCTCGTAGAGTCCGTTCATCCAGAAACCATCTTCACCGCCAATACGGGGAACGGAAAGAACTATCACAATCATCAGGCTACACCACCAGAATGCGCGTTTCTTTACCCGTATGAGCCAGCCTAAGCGTGAAAGCAGCAAACCTGCAAAGAACGGATAGAGCAAACGAACGAAGCCCACATACTGCTGTTCCCAATTCAATGCCCATCCGCCCACGATATCACCATTGGGCGCCGTAAGACAGAGATGCAAGGTGGCACAGGCTGCCAGAAAAACAAGGATGGACAAGGCAACCTTGTTGAACTTACGAACAAACAGTGCGTACAGGATATTGCCGATATATTCATAATAGAGTGACCATGCCGGCCCATTCAACGGGTGCATTTCCGTCCACCCGCGAATGTCCCACTTCAAAGGAAGGGGAAGCAGCGTACAGCCATAGAGCATGATTATCAGAACTGTTCCTACCGATACATTATCCATATTGGGAAAACAGGGGGATTTCTGTAGGAAAAAGAAAAGGGCACCGATAATGCTACCCATAATTACCATAGGATGCAGGCGGATGACACGGCGTTTGAAGAAAGTGCCGATACTCATCCGGTTCCAGCGGTCATCATAGGCATAACCGATTACAAAGCCCGAAAGCATAAAGAAGAAGTCGACGGCAAGATAGCCGTGATTAATGATTTGTGCGAGATGGTTGCCACCCGAATGTGCTTCAAGAAGATGGAAGGCTACGACCATAACAGCTGCCACTCCACGTAATCCATCCAGGATTTCATAATGCGGCTTAGAGGCGAGATAAGTTGTCTGCGTGTTCATTAGGATATCAGATATAATTAATTTGGATGCAAAAGTAGGATAAAATGTGGAATAATCCATGCAATTGTACATTGAATTGTACAGTCCTGATTTGGCTTCTCTAATAGTGGAATCGTTAGTTTTGCTATCAAAATACAAGATGACTATCAACTTTAAAAAAGGAAATATGAAAGAAGAGAGAAAAGCAAAGTATGTGACTCCGCAAATAGAGATCATAGAAATGGAAAGTGAGGGTGTGATGGCATTAAGCAATATGCCCGGTGGTAACCCTGGTATGCCTGGTGGACGTAGTTCCCGAAGATCTACCCAACGCTATAGTTCAAGTAGCATAAGCGAATTGGAAGACTTGATAAACGATATACTAACCTTTGAAAAATAAAACTATGAAAATAAATAATGTGATACCTTTCTTTGCAGTATTCCTGTTGATATTAATGGGATGTACTCAGGATGAAGTTATAAAAGAGGATACTTCCGTCGGGGGAAAAGAAAAAATATCCGTTACCGTTACCCAAGGCGGAGCCATCACCCGTATAAGCCATGAAGATGACGGTGCTAACGGCCTGATACTAAAGTGGACGGCAAACGATGCCTTTAAACTTTATGGCACTACGACTGAGGTCTTTACCACGACAGGACCTACTGATGGTGATGGCAAGATTGCTACTTTCACAGGAAATGCGGTTGAGGATGCCCAGCATGCTTTCTTTCCTGCATCAAAAGCCGAGAAAAGATGGGAGGATTGCCACTTTAATGTTATAGGGCAGGTTATCGATGCAAACGCTCCTTTTGCCCATCTATCCGGTTACAACTTTATGACTGCACAGACTACTGCCTCCGGTACGGAGATTTCGGAAATAAGCTTTAAGCATAAAATAGCTGTTCTGAAGTTTGAGGTAACTCTTCCTGATGGTATTGTTCCTAAATACATCACCCTAAGCACACAGGATGATGCCGGTATAGCCATCTCCCAGAAAGCAAGCGATGAAAGCAACGTCACTACTGCCAAACAGCTTACTGCGGCTATATCCGGTGCCAGTAGCGAAAACTTCACTGCTTACATGGCCATTCTTCCATCCACATTGAAAGAGAAGCTGGCTCTTGCCGTGACAGGCGACGACGGGATGGTTTATAGTTACACGGTTTCTTTCAATGGAGATTTTCCTTATGAGGCAGGCAAGGTTTATAATTCGGAGCTTACTTTTGGGGGAATAGAAGGTGGTTATGGGACTGCTGCTATATTCGATAATGATGTAATAGGCAACACTTGGAATCAGAGTGATAATAAAGGTAGTACGAAAGATAACCCTTACTTGATAGAGAGTGTCGGACACTTGAAATATTTAATTGAACAAGTAGAAGCGGGAAAAACCTACGTAGATAAGTTCTTTAAATTAACTACTGATATAAAAGTCACGGCTGATACATGGACGCCAATAGGGATTTCATCTGCCAAGCCTTTTAGTGGAAACTTTGATGGTGGCGGACATACCATAAGCGGCGAATTAAAGGGAAGTTTTTCTAATGATTTAAAGTACTTCGGCTTCTTTGGTTACCTGACAACTACAAGTAGCATGTTGATAGAAAATATCCATATAGCGGCTAATGTTACATGGTCCTTTGCATCACCTGAAGGAACAAGCACTTCATATTTTGGTGTAGGTGGTGTCATTGGAAATGGATCTACGCAGAAAATTACAGTTCACAATTGCACAATGTCGGGAGAAATGAAAATATCAAACGGAAGCCTTGGCTATGGAAACCTATACATAGGCGGTATCATTGGATATACAACTGGTACTTTCAAAAACTGTTCTGCAATAGGGAAAATCAATGTAAGTTGTAAAGGTCAAATGGTTATGATTGGAGGGATAGTGGGAGGAAACTACTCTACCACAAATGAAACTAAACATTGTATAAGTACTTCTTCCATTACACTTTCTAATACAGAACATTCAAATACGAATTATGCCATATCGGTAGGTGGAATTGGCGGAGATATTGGCGGAAAGATTCTGGGATGTTGCAATCAAGGCTCCATAACCGGACATAGTCTCTCTTCTGTTGATGTTGGAGGAATTGCCGGATTTGCTGAATTAGCAAAATGCCATCTTAACCGGAATCTAACGACAGATTTTAGTGTTACTTCCGGAGAAACTGTAAGACTCGGGTATTTGATAGGCCTTCTTAAAAACAGTACTGTTTATTCCTGCAATGAAAGTGTTGGTGAACAATCCCAATGGATTGGAAGCAATCCTGCCTGGACACCCACTATTGACGATGAAAGCGCACATTAACCCAAAAATCTCCTGTCCCAAATAACAGGAAATTCATCAAATTACCGGGAGTTTAGAAAAGAATATGATAACTCCCGGTAATAAACATCCTTATTATCAGTTTTCTAACATTTTCAAATTATCGTTTTATTAACCCACCCATTTTACTTATATTTGAGACCTATACAAGTACCCTAAACAAAATGAATAAGTATTTTATATTCCCACTAATCATTCTCATATCCGGCATAGTAAGCTGCAACAAGCCGCCAGGCAACGCCCATCCTCCTGCGCAATTTCATGCAGACAGTATAGCCATACTGGCAAAAGCCAATCAGTTCCGGCTGGACAAAGAATATGACAACGCTATTTCCCTACTCGACTCCGCCTTCCTGCTACCAGTCAAAAGCGACCAACACCCCAACGGATTACCACCTGACGACGCCCGCCGTCTGATGTCCTACGCAATCAGGCACTTAATGTTCGCATACAATCATTCCCGAAGAATAGCCGAAGGACACGAGCACTTCCTCCGGCTCAGGGAAATGAACCACCCGATACTATCCAATCATTGCCAACGCGAGATTTTGGTATGCGACGCACAAATGTTGCAAACCCTCGGCCGCCGTGCCGAAGCCTGCCAACTCCTCGACCAAGCCATGAGTATAAACGAGAATGATGATCCTTCCAGTGAACTCTTCTGCACCATAGCCGCCGGAATCACCTATATGGCCGTCGACTCCACCGAAACACGGGCAGAACCCGCCTTGCTGCGAGCCGCCGAAGCTATGAGAAACGGAGCATACGATGACACCGGACTCTATCCGCAGGCCATGGCTAACCTGGCAAACATCTACATCCGGAAGAATGAGTTCCAGAAAGGCATCAGCCTCTGTCAGGAAGTCATGGAACAAAGCAATAAATCGCAGAATCCGCGTGGGGCAATGCTCGCCGCAATCAACCTGTGCGGCAATTACACCGAACTAAACTTCTTCGACAGAGCCTTGCATTACAACAATGAAGGACTCCGCCTGTTCCGTGAAGATAACGAGACCTGGGGTATGGCGGCAAGCCTGTACGAAAGGAGAGCCCTGATTTATAAAAGAATGGGCCTCATCGACTCAGCCTTCCTCGCCCTCAACCTTGCTGACAGCTTCTACATCAGAGCCACCAATCCGCGCGGACAAATACGTGTAAAGATGGAAAAGTTGGACGCCCAAGCCCTGTTCGCGGACTCACTGCCGAAGGTACTGACGCACTATGAAGAGATGAAAGATGAAGTGCCCGGCTACATGCTGCTGAATTATTACATGGGCTACGGAAACGCCATGTACAGGGCCGGAAGATACCAGAACGCCATCCCGTTGCTTGAAAAAGCCGTCAGCTTGTCCAAAGCCCGTGGAGACATGGAAACCGAAAATCACAACAACCGGTTACTGCTCGACAGCTACCACCGTACCGACAGGATGAAAGCTGCAAAGGACCTGCTTCCCCGCTACAATATGATTATCGACTCTGTAATTCATGCGAAATCCATTCGCGAATCCATAGCCTCGCATATACGCTACGAGACGGAGAAAGTGGAACAGGAAAACAGCCTGCTCACGGCAGACATAGCCTTGCGCAACAGTGTTATCCGCACGTACACCATCGGCACAATTGCCTCCATCCTCTTCATCCTGCTCCTGGCCACCTGGTTCTGGAACAGGCACCGATCCTTGAAATTGCATCACCAACTGGACGAAAAGGAACTTGAAATCACCTCCATCCGCCTGGATAAAAAGGAAAAGGAATTGAAGAGAATCCTTGAGTCGCGCCACGAACTCCATGAATACAACCAGGAACTTCTTCGGCAACTGGCTGAAATACAAGCCTCAAACCAATCCGGGAGTGAACTCAACAAGCTTATGGAAACTCTGTCTCCCACTATGCTGACACCCAAAGAAGAAGCAGAGTTCCGTGTCGCCTTCTCCGGCATTTATCCCACGGCGCTTATCCGTCTGCGCGATGTGTGTCCCAATATCACCAAGAACGAAGAGCTGCTGTGTATGCTCATTCTGCTCAATCAAAGCACCGAAGAAATAGCCCGGATATTAGGTATAGCCTCCGCCAGCGTCACCAGGATACGTTATCGGTTAAGACCGAAACTCAATATCCCGGAGAAAGCTTCGCTGGATGCAGAAATCAAAAGGATTATGAAAGAGTAATCTCAACTACTCTTTCTATAACTCCTCACTGCCCACAGATTAAAGAACACCGCAAAGGCCATCAATGCTCCCAACTGTGGAAGTAACTCCACAATGCCACCACCCCGCAGGTAAATGGTACGCATCACCTCTACAAAGTATTTCAGCGGGTTGAGTGCGGCAATCAGTTGTGCCCACTCCGGCATACTGTGTACGGGAGTGAACAAGCCGCTCATCAGCATCAGTATCAGCATAAAGAACCACATGACGAACATGGCCTGCTGCAACGTAGCGGAATGATTGGAAATCACCAGACCGAATCCGGAGACCACGAACAGGAAGACCACTGCAAAAAGATATATCGTCACAAAATGCCCCACAGGAAGAATGCCATAGAGCAGCCATGCCAAAAAGAAACATATCGTAAGCACAATGAAACCTATCAGCCAATAAGGTATCAGCTTGGCAAGAATAAACGTCAATTTGGAGACAGGCGTTACATTGATCTGCTCGATAGTACCCACTTCTTTCTCACCTACTACATTGAGCGCCGGAAGAAAGCCGCAAATCATTGTCAACAACATCACCATCAATGCCGGAACCATAAAGAGCTTGTAGTTCAGGTTCGGGTTATACAGATTCTGCGTTGAAATGCCAATCCGGGGCAATCCTATCCCGGCAGACATTGTCCTTGCCGGTGATTCCGATTGCAACTCACGGGTATAGTCATTAATGATGGAAGACAGGTACGAACCGCCCAATCCTCCCTTTGTACCGTTCACCGCATTGACGGCAACCAGCAGGCGGGGGCTGTTGCCCGTCACCCAGTTCTTCTCAAAATCGCGGGGAATCTCCAGGATAATATCCGCCGAACCGATTTCGATGGAGCGCAATCCTTCATTGTAAGTATCAGGAAGGGCCGTTGTACGGAAATAGGTGGATGCACCGATCTTATCCACAAGGCGGCGCGAAAGGACGCTGTGGTCATTATCCACAATGTTCAGGTTAATGTTCTTTATCTCCAGGTTTGCCGCCCAGGGCATCAGTATCATAATCATACAAGGGAAGATAAGAATCATCTTCGGCAGGAACGAGTTACGGAGCAACTGCTTGAATTCTTTTTCTATCAGAAACTTTATCATACCACCACTCTCCTATTCTAATCGGTTCTTAAACTTCTTGAAACTAATCGTAATCAGCACTACCGCCATTACAGCAAGAATATTGACTTCCGTCAATACCAGTGAGATATCCACTCCTTCGATCATCAGCTTCCGCACAGCCTGAATGTACCAGCGGGCAGGAAGCACGGCCGAAATACCTTGAAGCAGCAAGGGCATGCTCTCTATGGGGAATATCATACCGGAGAGCAGCATGGTAGGCATCATCAGTATCAATCCCGATGCAAGCATGGCAGCAACCTGCGTCCGCGTCACCGAGGATATCAGCAAGCCCAGAGCCAGGGAAACGAAGATAAAGAGCAGCGATACCACAATCAGCCAGAACAAGCTACCCGCCACGGGAACATCGAGCACATAGACCGAGAGCAGCAAAATCGTTGTCAGGTTGACAAACGAAAGCACAAAGTAAGGAACTGCCTTGGCAAGAATAATAAACAATGGCTTCACCGGAGAAACCAACAGTATCTCCATCGTTCCCGTCTCCTTCTCCCGGACAATGGATATGGAAGTCATCATAGCACAAATCAACATCAGGATCAGTCCCATCACACCCGGCACAAAGTTGTAGGCGCTCTTCATCTGTGGATTATAAAGCAGCTTCACTTCGGGAACAATAGTGGAAACCTGCATTCCCGCCGGAAGCATTTCGCGTCCGGCAGAGGATATGATGTTGACGGCATAACCGGTCTGTGTGGTTGCCGTATTGGGGTCGGTAGCATCGGCCACCAACTGTACACAAGCATCTCCGGTATAAACGTGATTCGCAAATTGCTCGCTGAAGATGACTGCCAGGTCAATGTCTCCCCGTCTGAAAGACTTCTCAACCTCGTCCGGAGTATTCAGATTCGTGGTGACGGAGAAATATTCACTCGCATCCAGACGGTCGATAATGCGCCGGGTGACAACATCGTTCGACGGGTCGAGAATGGCGACACGGACATTCTTCACTTCCGTGGTTATGGCAAAGCCGAAAAGGATAATCTGCACCACAGGCATACCCAGCAATATCAGCATGGTTCGCCTGTCGCGGAAGATATGGAAGAATTCCTTTCGGACAAAAGCTATAAATTGTTTCATTGTTCTTACTAATTATATTATGAATCGGCTAATCCGCCGTACGCACCGCCTCCCGTGCCAACTGCTGGAAAACATCATCCATCGTAGCAACTTTAAATTGCCGTTTCAGTTCATCGGGCGTATCGAGAGCACGGATCACGCCATCCACCATGATAGAGATACGGTCGCAATACTCGGCCTCATCCATGAAGTGGGTGGTGACAAAGACAGTGATTCCCCGGTCGGCAGCCTGATAAATAAGCTCCCAGAACTGGCGACGGGTAGCAGGATCTACCCCACCCGTCGGCTCATCCAGAAAGACGATCTTCGGCTCGTGAAAGATGGAAACGGAGAAAGCAAGTTTCTGTTTCCAGCCCAGCGGCAGACTTTTTACCAGCGTATCACGTTCGGCACTCAGCCCGATGCGTTCCAAAAGTTCATCGGTCTTGCGGGCTATTTCATCTTCTGCCATGCCGTAAATCCCTGCAAACAGCCGGATATTCTCCCACACTTTCAGGTCTTCGTAAAGAGAAAACTTCTGGCTCATATAGCCGATATTCTTTTTCACATCCTCCGTCCGTGTGGCAACATCGAAACCGGCTACGCGGGCCGTGCCTCCTGTGGGATGACTCAATCCGGTAAACATGCGCATTGCCGTAGTCTTTCCGGCACCATTGGCACCCAGGAAGCCGAATATCTCGCCACGATGGACTTTGAAAGAGATATGATCCACTGCCGTGAAATTGCCGAAACGTTTGGTGAGCTTATCCACTTCGATGACATACTCATCTTTCTGTTCCACCTTGCCATGTTCCAGTCCCGGCGGACAGAGAATGCTTGCGAACTGGTTCAGAATACGTTCCGGAGTATCTATCCCATGTATCTGCCCCTCATTGATAAAGGCAATACGGTCACATTGGCGTGCCTCATCAATAATAGGCGTAGAGGCTATGATGGTGATGCCCTGTTCCTTCAACCGGCGAAGCATCCCCCAAAACTCCTTGCGGGAAACAGGATCGACTCCTGTTGTCGGCTCGTCGAGGAAAAGCACATCCGGTTTATGGATAAGCGCACAACTCAACGCCAGTTTCTGCTTCATACCTCCGGACAAAGCTCCGGCACGGCGTTTGCGGAAAGATTCTATCTGCTGGTAGATATCCTTCACCAATTCATAATTCTCCTCAATGGTGGTATGGAAAACAGTAGCAAAGAAGTTCAGGTTTTCTTCTACCGTCAAGTCCTGATAGAGGGAGAAGCGTCCCGGCATATAGCCTACGCGACGACGGATTTCTTTATAATCCTTCGCTATATCCAGACCGCACACCGAAGCATTTCCACTATCGGGAAGCAGCAAGGTGGTGAGGATACGGAAAAGAGAAGTCTTCCCTGCCCCATCAGGCCCGATAATGCCGAACAACTCTCCGGAAGGAACCGTCAAGGAAACACCCTTCAACGCCTCCACCGCCCCATATTTCTTGGTAACGTTATCTACAACAACCGCATGTTCCATAAATTAATCACTAATCACTAAACGTTAATCACTAAACTCCACTCCCCCGTACATGCCTATCTTCAACAGCCCGTCATTGTGCACGGCAATCTTCACGGCATACACCAGGTTGGCACGTTCATTCTTAGTCAGGATAGTCTTCGGGGTAAATTCCGAGGTATCCGAAATCCAGGTTACTACGCCCGGATACTGCTTGTGCTCATCGGTGCCGTAATCGGAGAAGACGGTTACTTTCTGTCCCAGCTTTACCTGCGACAGTTGTTCGGAGGTGATGTAAGCACGAAGATACATCTGCTCCGTATCGGCCACTTTGAAAAGCGGAGTGCCCATAGCTGTCAGTTCTCCCGCTTCGGCGTACTTTGCCAGTACAGTGCCGGTTATCGGAGAGGTGATGTGGCACTTCTTCAACTGGTCTTCCACCTGTGCCACCTGAATACCAACGGATGAACTTTGCCACGTCAGGCTCTGGTGACTGTTGGACAAGGTAGAGTTCTGCGCAACAAGTTGCTTGCGGAGCACTTCAAGCTGATCTTCCGCATCATCCAGTTGTTTCTGGTTTGCTGCACCTACCTTTAGTAAGTTTGCCACACGGTTTCGTTCGCGTTGGGCGGCAGATATTTGTTCTTTGGTGGCTGCTACCTGTTTCAGGATATCAGGGCGCTGTTCTTCGACGGATTTAAGACTTGCCTCCAGTTGCAGCTTCTTCAGGTAGAGCTGTACGGTATCTACTACGCCGACTTCTTCACCGGCCTTCAGCAACATTCCTTCTTCGATATCGAAATAAAGCAGGCGGCCCGAAGCTTCGGCAGATACAAGCACTTCCGTAGTCTCAAACGTTCCTGTTGCATCATATTTCGGGGCACCGTTTCCACAAGCGGAAAAGAGGGCCAATAGGGAACAAAGTCCCAGTAAATTCCTTGATTTCATAATGATCTATATTTTTATGCCTTTAATTATTCAATGTATATTTCAGGTTCCAGATGTTCATCAGTAACTGCACCTCATGCAAAGCCTTGGTTTGACGTGCCAGATTCTCGGCTGTGATTTCACGAAGCATATCGGTTACGGTCAGCGTACCGTTCTCCACTTTAGCCTCGGCGGCCTTGCGGATGTTGACACGCAAACGGATAATCTCATCATCATCCACCATCTGCCGGCGCATGGACTGGATGGCCGAGCTTTGTTGGGTCGATTGCAGGTTGGTATTGAACAGGAACACATCGCGACTGATCTCCAGTTTACGGCGGTTGTTATCTATCAGCTTTCGATCATTGCGCAACGTATAGAGGCTACCGAAGTTCCACGACATACGGACTCCCGCTACATAGTATGCGGAGAAATCATCTTTCAGCATATTCAATCCCGGATTTCCGTAAGCTCCCTGCACGAACAGCCCGAAGCGGGGACGGAAGCGCGTCTTCAATGAAGATTCCTGTACGTTCAATTGCCCGCCTTGGGCATCGAACCAGCGAAGTTCCGGACGGTTGTTCACCAATGAAGTAGATTCAAAAGTATCAGCAGGCTTCTCCAATGTAGTTCCGGAAGCGATTTCCTTTCCTATAAAGATAGAGAGCATACTCAGATAGGCCTGCCGCGAAGATTCCAGCTCAATGCGTTTCTGCTTCGTGTTCAATATCTCCACGCTTACGGCATCCAGATCGCTCTGATTGGCAATGCCGTTTGCCATATAGTTGGACACTTGCTGATGAGTGCGTCCCAAATCTTCCTGCAAAAGTTGATTCTGTTTCAACTGTTCGTCCAGCAACAGGATGCCGAAATATAGCTGATTCACACGATCATTCAGCGCATACATATCTACTTCCTGCTTCCCACGGTCTATCTCCGAAGTAGCCCGGGTCAGTTGCTTTTTGGAACGGATATCTCCACCGTCCCAAATGTTCTGCGACACTTCCAGCATCACCTGATACTGATCTTTGGGCATACTTTTTATATCGATTCCCGGAACGTCCACCGGCAGCTTTGTAACATCACTTTGATAGGTTGCTTTTCCCGAAAGGGTGAATTGTGGCAGATAGCCTTTTCCGGCATTCTCCAGGTTATACTCCTGCGCTTTCTCTATCAGACCGTATTGCCGCACCAGCGGATAATTAGTCTGTGCCGAGTGTTGGCATCCCTCCAGCGTGAGCTGCGCATGTGCCAGCATTGCCGCAAGGACAAAGGAAAAAGAGAGAATAGTTCGTTTCACTTCCATATACATTTCTTGTTTATTTTTTGTTATGTTTATAGGACGCAAAGATAGAGCTTAAAAGTATATGGATACATTCTATTTGTGCGTTATGATGTTCCATTTATCCGATCATCAGTATAAAAAGATAAGAAAACCCATTGTTTTCTTATCTTTGCCACAGATATAGATAAGTTAAAGGAGGAAAAGGATATGGAAAAGAGCAAACCTATGGAGCTTGGACTTGGCGAGCTGCTGAGCAATCAAAACATCGTAAACAACAACAGTTTCCGCTTTATCAACCGTGACCTCGGCATTGTCATCAGCTTTGCCCAAATGGAAAGTATCCTCTTTAGTACAGGGAAACCCTACCGCACCAGAGAAAGTCGGATCATCCGGATACTGAAAGGTGAAGGACGGATTTCCATCAATCTGATAGAATATAAGGTAAAGGAACCAATGATTATTATCAGTCCTTGCAATTCACTGATAGAAATTCTGGAAATCAGCGAGGATTATGACTTTCAGGTCATTGTTCCCGACAATAACTTTCTGCCCATCGCACAAGGAAGTGCACTGACGGATTCGTACACAAAGCATGGCATTTTCATTTCGCCCACAGAGGAAGAATTACAGCAAATCGATGCTTTCTTTTCAATGATATGGGATACCGTGCACAAAGTTCCGTTCCGCCGGGAAGTAGCGCAACACTTGATTATAGCATTACTCTATAATATAAGGTATATACATGCAAAGAACGAAGAATCTGCCCCATTGCAGCTCTCACGCCAGGAAGAAGTATTCCGCCGCTTCATCGGGTTGGTTAATGAACACAGTAAACGTGAACGCAACATCAGTTTCTATGCAGATAAACTGTGTCTGACTCCTCATTATCTGAGTACGGTTATTCGTGAAGTAAGCGGGCAGACGGTAATGCAGTGGATTAACCAAGCCGTTATTCTTGAAGCCAAAGTACTGCTGAAACACAGTGATTTGTTGGTATTCCAAATCTCAGATGAGCTGGGATTTCCCAATCCGTCATTCTTCAGCAAATTCTTTAAACGGATGACGGGGATGACACCGGCGGAATATCAAAAGAAACGCCACACCTAAGCGGGGCTGAAAATGAGAAACTTTCATCTTATAACAAGATGATACGCTTCTGCATAATATCCACCAATTGCGCTTTCAACAACTTGGCATTGATAGGCTTGGGCATATATCCATCGAATCCGCTTTCCATCACTTTCTGTTCATCCGAAGCATAGGCAAAGGCTGTAACGGCAATAATAGGAATCTTTGCAGAATACTTACGAATCTCCCGGGTAGCCTCGTACCCATCCATTACAGGCATATTGATATCCATCAATACAATCTGAGGATTATGTCTCCGGAACATTTCCACAGCCTCCATACCGTCCCAGGCATGAATCAAATGATAGTCATATTTCAGGATGGATTCAAAAAGCTTATAATTGCTTGCATTATCTTCTGCAACCAGTATGGTCAATTTGTTTCTTTCTATCGAAACGGGTTGAATATCTTTGGGCATCTGTTTCTTGTCTTCCTTCACAGCCGGTTTGTAGGGAAGCGTAAACCAGAAAGTAGAGCCTTTACCCTCTTCCGATTCCACGCCGATTCTGCCACCCATATGATCCATCAGTGTTTTACAGATAGAAAGTCCCAACCCTGTTCCCTGGGCAAAAGAGTTCAGCTTGACGAAACGCCCGAAAATGTTTTGTTGCTTATCCTTCGGAATTCCACATCCGGTATCGGCTACATAGAAATACAACTCATTCTCCCGCATTTCATAGCCAAAACGAATGCTGCCTTTTTCGGTAAACTTAATGGCATTTGTCACAAGGTTAATCATCAATTGGGACAAACGGTTCTTTTCCGTATAAGCCATACATGGCCCGGCAGGTTCCACAAACTCCAGTTTCACCGCATCCGTCTTCACTCTCAACAAGAAACCACGCTCCAGTTCCCTCATCAACTCATTCAGTTCGATATTAGAGTAATTCAACTCCAACGTTCCCGCCTCAATCTTCGACAAATCAAGAATATCACTGATGAGTTGCAGCAACAAGGTATTATTGTTTTCGATGATGCTGACATATTCCTGTTTTTCCTCTTCTTCCTCGGTAGACGCCAATATCCCCGAGAAACCGACAATAGCATTCAACGGGGTACGAATTTCATGACTCATATTAGCCAGGAAGGCCGACTTTAAACGATTGGATTCTTCGGCAAGCTCTTTTGCTGTCGTAAGTTCTTGTTCCATTTTCTTCCGGTTGGTGATGACAAGCGACGAGCCTACCAGTGTCAATGGCTTTCCATCTTCGTCACGAGCTTCTACGGCAGCCTGTGCTTCCACCCACTCCACCTTGTGCAGGTTGTTTTTCTGCACATTGACGATACGGTATTCTTCTTTCACTTTTTCCGCCCGTCCTTCTATCAGGTCCCGGTAGGCCTGTTTCACCCGTTCACGGTCTTCCTTGAAGATTTTTGAGAAATACTGAGAATCGGGCACAGATAGTTGTGAATCTTCTACCTCCTGTTCGTCAGTACTCAGTTCAATCGGTCTATTGATATCACACAGGATTGTTTTGCTCTTCAGATCCCACTTCCAGGGTACGATGTTGGCAACATCAAGAGCCATCGCCAGTTTGCTGTTGGTAGCACTCAACTTTTGCTGTGCTTTGTGCAGTTCTGTGCTGTTCAGACAGAAGATATCAATCATATTTCCCTGATGGGTTCCTTTCAATACCACATCGTAAAAAGTATCGATGGCTTTAAAGTAGTAAGGGAATGTGATGGCTCTTTTCTCCGTCAACGCCATCTTTGTAAAATGCAGGAATTCGGGCATGGATTCCGGAAATATTTCACTTCCTTTTCTGCCTATGACCTCTTCCTTACGATAGAAATGTTTCTCAAATTCCGAATTTACATTCCGATAAATCAATTCGATGGGATTACCGTTCTTATCGGTCACCAACTCTTCCTGCATATAGAGTATGGGCATATTGTTCACTAACATCTTATAAGTAGCCATTGCATCTATCTCGTTCTGTTGTGCTTTCTTCAATGCATTCAAGTTGCGAATACGATACAGGAAGAGCAGTGTAATAAGCAAAATAGAGAAAAGAGTTCCCAAGATAAAATACCGGTAATGCTCCCAAAACGTAGGCGGTTTATTCAGGAAACGGGTATTGGCAGGACACGTGGAAAGAGAAAGCCCGTCACGTACCAGTATTTCATAATTAATAACAGGCGCCCCGTCTGTGGGGATATAGCAAGGAATATGGCGTGCCTGTTTGTCTTTCAACACATCCGAAATGGTTTGAATCAATGCTGCATCATAACGATCTTGATTGTAAGTATATCCACCCAGCATACCTTCTTTTCCACTTGCTATATTTACCATACTCAAAGAAAAGATAGGAACGGAAGTAGCAGCTATAAGCTTATGAGAATTAGTGGCTAACATGCTAGTACCAGCAAATGCGTATTTGTAGAACCACGAGGCGAACAGAACTCCCGTTGTTTTAGTGTCTACGAAATACAGGGAATCCAACAGCTGATTGGTCGTCATATTTTCAGCAGACCAAAATTTATACTTGATATCCGGATACTTCGTATTCAGTTCTTGCTCGATAAGTACGGAGTTGTCTTGATTGACTTTGCGCCCGTCACCTATAAATATAAACTCTTTCATCCCGGGAATCATCTGTTTCATCAGGCGAATGTTTTCCGGGATATACAAATCAGCGTACAGATAAACTAAATTGTAGGGGTCAACCAAATAAGAAAGAGGAGTTCGTTCTTCAGGCGTAGAAGGCTGCCTGTGGATATAAGCCTCATAGGAATCTAAATAATCTTCCTGCGCGCAAAGCACAATGGGAATATCTCCCCAAACTTTTCTATATTCATCCCGCAACAACAATGCCGAATTTCCCAGTAATAACAGCATGCGTGGAGAACGACCTTTGTATTTATCGAATATATTGCGCTTGGACTCTTCCAGAATGGAATCATTTTCAACCAGCAGCATATTCAGATGCTCTACGTAGAGAGTGATTCCAGGGTCTTTTTGAACGAATTCCGTAACGTTGGAAATAAGCCGGCTACTCCAGGGAGATGATTCCGTATATGAGTTTATACAAAGAATATAACTTTTACCCTCTATCGCATCTTTTTGTGCAAAAGCCCAATTTACAGACAAGAGGTAGAAAAACAGAAGTAGAAGATATTGTTTCATCTGTACCAGAAGAATTTTATGTTATGCGAAATATTTGCTTGTTTCATTTTGCAACACAAAAGTAGCAAAAAAAGAAGAAATACAACTATATAAATAAAAAAGAGAACCTTTTTTTCTATAAAAGGTTCTCCATCATCAAATTCAGATGTATCTATAATTACTTTCGCATTTTTTCCCTGCAATAGGACCGGTGTCCATAGATCACAATCACCACAAAACAGATGAACGGAAGGATGAATGACAGGTTCACAGCAGGCATACCCAGCAATGTACCACAGTCTATAATGCTTGCCTGAACCGGAGGTAATACCGAGCCTCCGAGAATCGCCATAATCAATCCGGCAGCACCGAATTTGGCATCATCACCCAATCCCTGCAATGCTATACCGTAGATTGTGGGGAACATCAGAGACATACAAGCAGATACTCCTACGAGGCAGTACATTCCCCAGATATCCTGGAAACCAATCACCCCGGCCGTGAAGAAGCAGGCTGCAATAGCCAGTACTTTCAGCAACAGTCCCGGACTGAGATACCGCAGGATAAACGTACAGATGAAACGGCTGGCACAGAAAATAATCATAGCTACAATGTTATATTGCTGTGAAAGCACTTCCGCAGCTTTCTCTTCCATTCCTTCCGACATGAAATAGCGCGTACCATATTGAATGATAAATGTCCAGCACATAATCTGCGCACCTACATAGAAGAACTGTGCGATCACTCCTTCGCGGTAATGGTGTATACCGAATATACGTTTCAATGTAGGCAGGAAGTTGATGTTATGAGACTGATCGCCATTCTTCGGCATCTTCACCATACGGATCACGATCAGCATTGCCAGAATGACAAGCCCGATAATCAGATAAGGCGCAATCAGTACCATCAGGTCTGAATCACGTACCGCAGCAAATTCTGTATCCGAAAGCTGGCTACGCTCCATCGTATCCATCGGGTTCAAGCGATTCTGAATAAAGTTCATCGCCACGTACATACCTAATAACGAGCCCATCGGATTGAAAGACTGTGCAAGGTTCAGTCGGCGTGTGGATGTAGCTTCATCACCCATAGAAAGGATATAGGGATTACAGCTGGTTTCCAGAAACGAGAGTCCGCATGTCAGTATAAAGTAGGCTATAAGGAAGGGATAGTAATTACCCGTCAGCATGGCGGGATAGAACAGGAATGCACCGATAGCATATAATCCCAGTCCCAGCAGTACCCCTGCTTTATATGAAAAGCGACGGATAAAAATAGCTGCGGGGAATGCCATGGCAAAATATCCGCCATAGAAAGCCACCTGCACCAGTGCCCCGTCGGTAACACTCATACGGAAAATCTTGGAAAAGGCTTTCACCATCGGATTCGTGATATCGTTGGCAAAGCCCCACAAGGCAAAGCAACTGGTGATAAGAATGAACGGAATGAGGTAGCTTACTCCGTCTTTACTGATAATGCTGTTTTTCTTAGTGTTGTTCTTCATGGTAGTTATTTCTTTGGCTGGGATTAGTCATAAAGGTGGAAAATACGCTCCATCGGTTGCCATTTCTCGGCGGCTGTGGAACCGGGTTTCACAAGCTGGAAGATGGCCATATAGTCTTCCCACTCCTGTTGTCGGGGCAAGGAAGCGAGGCGCTCCATAGCTGCATCCCAGTCAAACCCTACAGGCACTTCGACTATCATAAACAGGCGGGTGTCCAAAAGATATATTTCCATTTCCAGAATACCGGCTTCACGGATACCGGCAGGTATTTCGGGCCAGATAGCCCCTTGGCTGTGCCGGCGACGATATTCGGCTATCAACTGCGGATCGTCACGGAGTTCCAGTGTCCGGCAGATACGCTCCACCGGCTGATGATGCTCTTTGGCGGGATAACGTTTGATTGATGTGTCCATAGTAAATCAATATTGAAACGCAAATAAACACAGATTTTAGCAGATTAAAAAGTGATACGATAATTATCTACGCAAAGCAGTGTTTATCTGCGTTCCGGCTAAGTTATTAAATAAATTCTTTGATTTCTTCACGGCTGCCGATCTCTCCTTTGGCAATGGCTTGCACCAGAATATTACCGATAGCGGTTGCCTCTACAGGTCCGGCATAGACGGGAATACCCAAAGCCTCGGCCGTCAGGCAGTTCAGCAGTGAATTACGGCATCCGCCACCAATGATATTGAGCTGTTCTACCGGAGCGGGAAGCAGACGATTCAGTTGGTCTATTCCTTGCTTATAGCGCAGGGCGAGTGATTGGAGTACACAACGCACTACCTCACCGTAAGTTTCCGGTATAGGCTGTCCGTGCGCTTCACAATACTCCGCAATGGCATCCTCCATATCCACAGGGTTCTGGAATATCTTATCATCTACGTCAATGACGGATGGAATATCCGCTGATTCGGCGGCAGAAAGTAAAAAATCGTATTCACATCGCTCTCCTCTTTCTTTCCATTGTGCCATAAGACGTTGCAAGATCCAAAGCCCGGTGATATTCTGAAGAAAACGAATCTTACCGCCTACCCCGCCCTCATTGGTGAAGCCGGCGCGGCAAGCTTCTTCCGTGAGGATAGGTTCATCCAGTTCAATACCCAGCAGAGACCACGTACCGGAACTGAGGAAGGCACAACGGGATTTATCCACCTGTGTCGAAGGAATCGCATAAACAGCACTTGCCGTATCGTGCGAACCGACAGCTATGACATCCACTTCATCCGTCAGGCCAATTTCTTCGGCAATCTCCCGTTTCAGTTTGCCACGTACCGTACCGGGCATCACAATGTCTCCAAAGAGATGTGCAGGTACTCCCAAGCGATGGATGAGTGGCTGATTCCAAGTCCGGCTACGTGCATCAAGCAGTTCGGAAGTGGATGCAATGCAGTATTCATTATTTGCCACCCCTGTGAGGAAGTAACTGAAAAGATCGGGCATAAACAGAAGACGGTCTGCAACTTCCAATTGCGTATCACCACTTTTCTTCATGCTGTAAAGCTGGAAAAGTGTATTGATGGACATCACTTGTATGCCGGCTTCGGAATAGTGCCGAACAAGGTTGTCACCGAAAAACTCTTCCAGCAAACCATCCGTTCGGGGGTCACGATAACACACTGGGTTTCCCAGCAAGTTACCGTTACGGTCTATCAATCCAAAGTCCACACCCCAGGTATCAATGCCAATGCTCCTGATATGATATCCCTTGCGCACCGCTTGCCGGAGTCCGTTCTTCATCTCATCAAACAGAGCCAGAAAATCCCAGTACACATGGTTTCCCATCCGCACCTGACGGTTTGGAAAGCGGTACACCTCTTCCAGTTTCAGCGTACCCTGGCAGATGGAACCGGCCATAACGCGACCGCTTCCACCTCCAAAATCTACTGCCAGATAGGTATTCATCATTTAGTCTTCTTTCCTAAAATGTATGTTTCAAGATCATCGATCTCTTCAGGAGTAAGTACTGTGTAGTCTCCTCCGGACTGGATCATGATGCGACATGCCATTTCAAAGAACATAGCGCGTTCAAAAGCCTGGTCGAAGTCCTTACCACACACCACCTGCCCATGTTTCAGCAAGAGGACGGAATTATGGTCTTTCAAAGCATCAATCACTCCCTGGGCCAATTCTTTCGATCCCGGACGATAATAAGGAACTACCGGAATCTCACTTCCCACATGGCAGGGAATCTCCGCTGTTACGTTGAAATTCGTAGGACGATTCTTCATACACGCCACAGCCGTGGCATAGTGTGACTGGAAATGCAGAACTACATTCACATCAGGACGCTCACGGAGTACTCCGAGATGGAAACCGCTTTCCATAGAGGGTTTCACTCCATTCAATACTTCTCCTGTAGAAAGGCGGCAGACAGCTACTTTTTCTTTAGGTAGAGAAGGTACCCATGAACCTGTTCCGGAAAGCAGGACTTCGTCACCAATGCGCCAGGAGATATTGCCGCTACTGCATATTGTCAATCCGGCATCTCCTACCCGATGCGCCTGGGCTATGAATTGTTCTATGTGTTCGTTTGTTATCATGTCTATTTCTATTTGTTATTTATAGATAGGTCCGTACGTTGTGCAGGCTCTGTAATCAGCTCCTTCTTTATCCATACCGAATGCATTCCAAGCAGCAGGACGGAATATCTTCTTCTCATCCACATTGTGCATGCAAACAGGAATACGAAGCATGGAAGCCAGCGTAATCAAATCCTGACCGATATGTCCGTAACTGATAGCACCATGATTGGCTCCCCAGTTATTCATTACCGAGTACACATCTTCAAATGCCGGTTTATCGCAAAGACGGGGCACAAACCAAGTAGTAGGCCAAGTACGGTCCGTACGTTCATCCAGCAGCTTGTGAACTTCCGGATCAATCTCTACCGTCCATCCCTCAGCAATCTGAAGCACAGGGCCAAGGCCTTTTACCAGATTCAGACGGGTCATAGTTACAGGCATTCCACCCTTCGACAGGAAGTTGGAAGAGAAACCACCGCCACGGAAATAATCACGGTTAGCGGGATACCAGGTGGTAGCTTCAAAACATTTCTCCATTTCAGCCTCGGAGATTTCCCAATGAGGTTTCATGACAGGTTCACCCTGTACATTTGTTTGCTGGCCTGTACCGTCCAGAGTGGTAGCACCGGAGTTAATCAGATGGATAATACCATTAGCTGCCAAACCGGTCAATTCTTTACCCGTAACACGTTTCACAGCTTCAGGACTCCAATATGTACGCACGTCAGAGAATATCTGTGCACGGTTTGTCAGCAAATGACCAAAGAGCATGGCTACACCGTTGCAGGCATCATTTTCAGTAGCTACTACGTATGCTTCACGGATACCGTTCCAGTCAAAAGAAGTATTCAGCAGAGCTTCGGAGTAGTCGCCATTCGGATAAAAATCCGTCCACTGGCGTTGTCCCTGGAAACCGGCGGCAATGGCGTTGTGTCCAAGTGCCTCTTCCTTGAATCCCATTTCGCGAAGTTTCGGATTACCTTGTATAAGGTCACGCATGATAAGGGTCATCTTCACAATAAACTCCCAATCTTCGTCTTTTTGCTCACGGGTCTTGGTCTTTGCGGGGAGATTGAAATCCTTGCCCTCATTCTTCTTGCAATATTTCTCTGTCCATGTCATGGCTTTAGCAAACTCTTCCTTATCATAGATACCTTCAGTCATGCGACGGATAATTTCGGTCAGGTCTACAGATTCGCAACGGATGCCCAGATACTCCTGGAAGAAATCCGGATTCACAATAGAACCGGCAATACCCATGGATACGCTACCCATCGACAGATAAGATTTTCCGCGCATAGTTGCTACTGCCTGTGCGGCACGTGCAAAACGAAGCAGTTTTTCTGCAACATCGGCAGGGATGGAATTGTCATCCAGATCCTGCACATCACGTCCGTAAATGCCAAAAGCAGGTAATCCTTTTTGTGCATGTCCTGCCAGTACAGCTGCCAGATATACAGCTCCCGGACGTTCCGTACCGTTAAATCCCCAAACAGCTTTCGGATAATACGGATTCATGTCCATAGTCTCGGCACCGTAGCACCAGCAAGAGGTCACTGTGATAGTAGAACCCACGCCTTCGCGTTCAAACTTCTCGGCACAAGCCGCGCTTTCGGCTACGCGACCGATGGTACTGTCTGAAATCACACACTCCACCGGACTTCCGTCACCATTCTTCAAGTTACTGGTGATCAACTCGGCTACTGCTTTAGCCAGATTCATTGTCTTTTCTTCAAGGCTTTCACGTACGCCACCCTGGCGGCCGTCGATAGTGGGACGAATCCCGATTTTCGGATACTTTTTCATGCTATCATTTATTTGGTTAATAAAACATCATCTATGCTGAACTGTGCTGAAATCAGTTTGTAAAAAAAGGCTATAAAGAGCCTCTTAAATTTACTTCCGTCGGCAGACAAACTTGTATGGGTTTGCCACTCAAGATGAAATCTGCCGTCAGGATTCCCATCTTTTGCCAATCAACACTCATCACTGTTATTCCCTTATCAATCACTTCATAAGCCGGCGTATTATTATAGGCTATCAAGCCGAAATCAACGCCACACGTCAAACCTGCCGCACGGCTCTTCTTCACAATCTCCACCACATCCACCTGACGGATGGCAATATAGGCTTCACCGGAATGCACTTCCCTGTCGTCCAAAGTCTCTATTATCTCACATTCCAATTGATGATCTGCACAATACTTCCTGAAATAATCGCACGTCTCCTTGGGATGCTTACTTTCCCGTGCCAGAAACAGGATAAGCTTGCGATAGTTCTGCAACCTATCTGACAATTGAGCCATAGCTGCGTAAAAGGCTTCACCGAAGTCCTGGCAGATGTATGAGTACTCCCGCTTATCAAATTGCCCGAAGTCAAGCAGCAACAGGCGGGAAGAGTCTATCTTATAGAGATAAGGAGAAATCTTTTCATTATCGAAGTTCATTACCACGTATTTATTATAGCGGCCAATGGAATCGCGAAGAATAGCATTGAACAATGCTTCGTTATACTGATGAAACCACAGGTCTACCTTATAACGCGTAGAAAGGCGGCGGATGATACTGTTATACAATGTATCTTTAAAGGGTGAATATTCATCGAGCAGCAGCAGGATATTTTTCTGGCGGTTCACCACATAGTAACCTTTACCAGGAGTAGAGTCGATAATCCCCCGCTCCTTCAGATCAATAAAAGCTTTAAAAACCGTGTCGCGGGAAACTTTATAATCGTGGCTCAGCTGATTGATGGAAGGCAGGGCGGTATCCGTCTTGTAACGTCCCATGGAAATGTCCTGGCTGATCAAATCGGCCAGTTGTTTTACCTTCGTCGTTTGTTGCCCGAAAATTGTTTTCATATTGCGTATACAGGTTTAATCAAAGTAAGGATGACACATACAACTGTGCTGAACTGTGCTGGTGCAAAGAAAGATTATTTATTCTGAATCAGCAAGAAATAGTGATATGTTTTGCAGCATATAAAAAGCAAAAGCCCCGTTACATCTTTGCAATGCAACGAGACCCGCTATTTCTAAAGTTATCAAAACAAGTCCGAATGTGTCCCAGTATTAAGCAGCAATAAAGTCAATTCTTTATCATTCTGCTCCCATATCAACAACCAATCCGGCTTTATATGACATTCCCAATACCCTGAAAATTGTCCCGACAATATATGAGGTTTATATTCAGCCGGCAAAGAACCGTTTTCTTGTAAAAGAGTTATCACTTTATGCAAAAGTTCAATATCTAATCCTCGTTTCTGGCAACGCTTTAAATCTTTCTTAAACTGTCCGGTATATGTCAAGGTATATGCCATCAGCCTAATATTTGCTTAAATAACTCATCTGCATCTTTTGCTTTATACACGCGCCCGGTCTTCACATCCTCCATAGCCTTTTCTATACCCGACTTTTTGTCAGTAATAGTCCAGCCCATCTTCTTTGCCAATTCTTTGAATAACTTTAAGTCAGCTTTCGGCAACTCAAATGAAATGGTTTCCATCGTTGTATCCATAATATACTCTCCTATATTTTTATAGTTGTAAATGCAAAGTTAAACCATTCTCTTTGACTAACAAATGTTTTTCTCACTTTGTTATACAGAGATTATTTATACTCCGCCCACGATTTAATTGCCAGATCATCCAGCGTCATCGTACAGAAAGCATTGATGAAAGCACTTGCCAGGCGGGCATTCGTAATCAGCGGAACATTCAGGTCGATAGCGGCACGACGAATCTTATATCCGTTGCTCAACTCACCCGCAGTGAGGTTCTTCGGAATATTCACCACCATGTCGATCTCCTTTTTGTGCAGCATATCCAACGCTTGCGGCTGTTGGTTAGTCTCACTGGGCCAATACACCTGCGTATTCTCCACCCCATTCTCCGTAAGGAACTTACTGGTACCTCCCGTTGCAAAAAGCTTATACCCTTTTTGCTGAAGCAGGCGGGCAGCGGAAAGCATTTCCACCTTCTGTTTCGGTGTACCGGTAGAAAGCAGGATATTTTTCTTCGGTATGCGGTAGCCTACAGAAAGCATAGCCTTCAGCACGGCACAGGACGTATCACTTCCGATACAACCAACCTCACCTGTAGATGCCATATCCACACCCAACACCGGGTCGGCCTTTTGCAAGCGATTGAAAGAGAACTGGCTGGCCTTGATGCCTACATAGTCCAGTTCAAAGAGATTCTTATTCGGCTTTTCTACCGGAAGCCCTAACATCACCTTCGTAGCCAGTTCGATAAGATTAATCTTCAGCACCTTGCTGACGAACGGGAAACTACGGGATGCGCGCAGGTTACATTCAATCACCTTGATGTCATTCTCACGGGCCAGATACTGGATATTGAACGGACCGGAGATATTCAGTTCGCGTGCAATCTCACGACTGATACGCTTAATGCGGCGTACCGTCTCCACATAAAGCTTCTGCGGCGGAAATTGAATCGTAGCATCGCCCGAATGCACTCCGGCAAACTCAATATGTTCAGAGATAGCGTATGCCACAATTTCTCCATTTTGTGCCACCGCATCCATCTCCACCTCCTTGGCATGTTCGATGAACTGGCTGACAACCACCGGATGTTTCTTCGATACATTGGCCGCAAGTTGCAGGAAGCGTTCCAGTTCTTCCTGATTGGAACAAACGTTCATTGCAGCACCTGAAAGCACGTATGACGGACGCACAAGTACCGGGAAACCTACTTCTTCCACAAACTCGTTGATGTCGTCCATGCTCGTAAGCTCGCGCCAGCGAGGCTGGTCTACGCCGATACGGTCTAGCATGGCAGAGAACTTCTCACGGTCTTCGGCATTGTCAATGCTTTTGGCGGAAGTACCGAGTATAGGCACCTTCTGCGCATCCAGACGCAGGGCAAGGTTATTCGGTATCTGACCACCGGTAGAAACAATCACCCCGTGCGGATTTTCCAGTTCAAGAATATCCATTACCCGTTCGAAGGTAAGTTCGTCGAAGTAGAGGCGGTCGCACATATCATAGTCCGTAGATACGGTTTCGGGATTATAGTTGATCATAACGCTGCGATACCCTTCTTTACGGATGGTATTCAGTGCCTGTACACCGCACCAGTCAAACTCTACGGAAGACCCGATACGATACGCACCGGAACCAAGTACAACGATGGATTTACGGTCGCCGAGATAATGAACATCATTAGCGATGCCACTATACGTCAGATACAGGTAATTAGTCTGTGCAGGATATTCGGCAGCAAGAGTGTCTATTTGCTTCACCACAGGGACAATGCCAACGCTCTTACGATGATTGCGTACATAGAGGATACCGTCTTCCATGTCTCCTTCATAACCGATGGCGCGGGCTATCTGGAAATCGGAGAAACCTTGTACCTTGGCTTTTTTCAGCAATTCCAAAGGCAGATCGGCTATCTGTTTGTGGTTCTTACTCCACTGTTCCAACTCTTTGCTGGTGTTCATTATGTTCATCAGCTTCTCCAGGAACCACTTATCGATCTTCGTCAGTTCGTGCACCTGATCAACGGTATATCCGGCACGGAAAGCTTTGGATATGACGAAGATACGCTTGTCCGTCGGTTCACGGAGCGCCTTGTCTATATCAGAGATAACAAGTTCCTTATTTTCCACGAAACCATGCATCCCCTGTCCTATCATACGCAGACCTTTCTGAATGGCTTCTTCAAAAGTACGACCGATAGCCATCACTTCGCCTACTGACTTCATGCTGGAACCCAGTTCCTTATCTACACCATGGAACTTACCCAAGTCCCAACGGGGTATTTTGCAGACCACATAATCCAATGCAGGTTCAAAGAAAGCACTTGTGGTTTTCGTTACAGAATTCTTCAGGTCGAACAATCCGTAGCCAAGACCGAGTTTTGCAGCAACGAAAGCAAGCGGATACCCCGTAGCTTTAGAAGCCAGAGCAGAAGAACGGCTCAAGCGGGCATTTACCTCAATCACTCTATAATCTTCACTTTCAGGATCATAAGCATACTGCACATTACATTCTCCTACAATACCGATATGGCGAATGATACGGATAGCAAGTTCGCGCAACTTATGATAATCGGAGTTACTGAGCGTCTGAGATGGAGCGATAACAATGGACTCTCCCGTATGGATACCCAGCGGGTCGAAGTTCTCCATGTTACAAACGGTGATACAGTTGTCAAAGCGGTCGCGCACCACCTCATACTCCACTTCTTTCCATCCACGCAAGGATTTTTCCACAAGCACCTGCGGAGAGAAAGAGAAAGCTTTCTCAACCAGCACATCCAGTTCTTCTTCATTGTCACAGAAGCCGGAACCCAGTCCGCCAAGCGCGTATGCAGCGCGGACAATCACCGGATAACCCAATTCGGCAGCAGCACGACGGGCATCAATGGCATTTTCTACGGCTTCGCTTTTGATAGTCTTTACATCGATTTCATTCAGCTTATGCACGAAAATCTCACGGTCTTCCGTATCGATAATGGCTTGTACGGGAGTACCGAGAACTTTTACACCATATTTCTCAAAAACTCCGTCTTTGTAGAGGGCAACACCACAGTTCAATGCCGTTTGCCCACCAAAAGCAAGCATAACGCCATCCGGACGTTCTTTTTCGATGACTTTCTCTACAAAATAAGGAGTGACAGGCAGGAAATAAATCTGGTCGGCAACGCCTTCCGAAGTCTGCACAGTAGCGATATTCGGGTTGATAAGAACGGTGTAGATACCTTCTTCTTTCAAGGCTTTGAGTGCCTGGCTGCCGGAGTAGTCGAACTCACCTGCCTCGCCGATTTTCAGTGCACCGGAACCGAGTAGCAGGACTTTCTTTATATTGTTTTCTTTCATTTGTTGTATGTTTATAGGTGATTACAGCAGTTTCACGAACTCATCAAACAAAAACTCCGTATCCGTCGGCCCGCTGGCAGCTTCCGGATGGAATTGTGCAGAGAACCAGGGATTCCGTTTATGTTTAATGCCCTCATTAGACCCGTCGTTCATATTGATGAACAGCGGTTCCCAATCTTCCGTCAGCGTAGTGTTGTCCACTGCATAACCATGATTCTGCGAAGTGATGAAGCAACGCTCCGTGCCCACCATACGCACCGGCTGGTTGTGACTGCGATGACCATATTTCAGCTTGTATATCTTTGCTCCTCCTGCCTTACTCAGCAACTGATTTCCCATGCAGATACCGAAGATAGGTAGTTTTTCATTCTTCATTGCCCGGCGGATATTCTGCACCGCAGCATCACAGGTATCCGGATCACCCGGGCCGTTACTGATGAAAAGTCCGTCGAACTCCAGTTCATTATAATCATAATCCCAAGGCACACGGATGACTTCCACATCACGCTTCAGCAGACAGCGAAGAATATTAGTCTTCACTCCACAATCCACCAGGACTACTTTCTTCTTACCCGCACCTTCGTTGTACCGGATTATCTCCTTGCAACTCACCTTATCCACATAATTCACTCCCGCATACACGGCATCGGGCACATTCTCCGGTTCATCATCAAAAACAATCTTCCCCATCATCACGCCATGTTCGCGGAGCACCTTTGTCAGCTCACGTGTATCGATACCTGTGATGCCCGGCACCTGTTCACGCTTCAGCCAATCAGCAAGGCTTTCCACAGCGTTCCAATGGCTAAAGTCCTCACTATAATCACTTACAATGATGGCTTCCGCATGGATACGTTCACTTTCCATAAAGGTAGCCAGTCCATTCGGTTCGATAGTGAAAGGCGGCACACCATAATTGCCCACCAACGGATAAGTGAGCGTCATCAACTGTCCGGCATACGAGGGGTCAGTCAAGCTCTCGGGATACCCCGTCATAGCTGTGTTGAAAACCACCTCTCCCGCTACCGGCTTTTCGTAGCCAAACGACTTGCCGTGGAAGCGGCTCCCGTCGTCGAGGATAAGAGTTACATTTCTCATGTTAGTTAGTGATTAGTGCTTAGTGATAAGCAATTAACGTTAATCACTTATCACTAAACACTATTTCGTTAAAATTGATATACTTGTTCTATATAGTCAATAAAGGCATTATTCAGCATCTTCACCCCGCCCGGTGTAGGATAATCACCGCTGAAATACCAGTCTCCCTGATGATTGGGGCAAGCCTCATGCAGCCCCTCCAACGGTTGGTATACGATTTCCACCTTCGCCTTTGTTCCGGCAGGTGTCAGCAGTTCCACCATCTTGGCGGAAATTTCCTCGTCAGTGAAAGGTGCATAGATATCCTTCACATAGTTCACCATTTGCTCCTTCGGCAGTCCTACCTGGTCTTTCGATTTGCGGTAGGCAGCGGCTATCACATCTTTCATATCCCGGTCTTTCAGCAACTCGATGGCTGCTTTAAAAGCAATGAATTCACTCATCTTTGCCATGTCGATGCCGTAATAATCGGGATAGCGTACCTGCGGGGAAGAAGAAACAATCACAATCTTCTTGGGGCCCAGACGGTCGAGAATACCGATAATACTCTGTTTCAGAGTGGTTCCGCGTACAATGGAGTCGTCGATAATGACAAGATTGTCCACACCCGGCACCAGACTGCCATAAGTGATATCATACACGTGCGCAGCCAAGTCATTGCGGCTGTTTCCTTCTGCAATAAACGTGCGCAGTTTGATGTCCTTGATGGCTACCTTTTCGCTACGGATACGGCGGGAAAGAATCTGTTCCAGCTCTTCCAGACTGGGGCTATGTCCCAGGGAAGCGATCTGTTGCACTTTCTCTTCATTCAGATAATCATCCAGTCCCTGCAACATGCCGTAGAAAGCAACTTCCGCTGTATTCGGAATAAAGGAAAACACGGTATGGTCAAGGTCTTTATTAATGGCTTTCAAGATGTTAGGTATCAGTTTCTCACCCAATAGTTTACGTTCTCTGTAAATATCCACATCACTGCCTCGTGAGAAATAAATACGTTCGAAAGAACAGGGTTTCACCTCGCGTACTTTATTGATTTGGGTGGTACGCAGCTTGCCTGTCTTGTTAATCAGCAAGGCTTGTCCGGGCATCAATTCCTTAATGCTGTCTGCCGGCACATTGAAAGCGGTTTGTATCACAGGGCGTTCGCTGGCAAGCACTGCCACTTCATCATCCTGATACCAGAATGCAGGGCGAATCCCCCACGGGTCGCGCACGGCAAACGATTCACCGCTTCCCGTCAGTCCGCATATCACATAGCCTCCGTCCCACTCCTTGCTCGAAGTACGCAGCACGTTTGCCAGATCCATATGATCTTCTATATAGTGAGTCACGCCCATGCCTGTCAATCCTTCCGCTTCGGCAAGATTGAAGAGGCGCTCCACTTCACGGTCGAGACGGTGTCCCACTTGTTCCAGCATGATGTACGTATCGGCATACTTCCGTGGATGCTGGCCGATAGCAGTGATACGTGCAAAAATCTCATCCACGTTCGTCATGTTGAAATTGCCGCAAAGAGCGAGATTCTTAGCCCGCCAGTTGTTACGCCTCAGGAAAGGGTGCACATAGGAAATACCGCTCTTTCCGGTAGTGGAATAGCGCAAGTGCCCCATGTAAGCCTCGCCCGCAAAAGGGAGGTATTTCTTAGCGTAATCCGCATCATGAAGCTGCTCTTTTGTCAGATCCTTAAAGTTGCTTTGCACCGTACCGAATATCTCGGTAATGGCGCCCGAACCGAGTGCACGCTCACGGAACATATACTCTTCACCGGGATTTGCTTCCAGCTTTACACAAGCCATACCGGCGCCCTCTTGTCCGCGGTTGTGCTGTTTCTCCATCAGAAGATAGAGTTTGTTCAAACCGTACATCCATGTGCCGTACTTCTGTTCATAGTATTCCAGAGGTTTCAGCAGGCGTATCATGGCAACGCCACATTCATGCTTCAGTTCTTCCATTCGATTGTTATATTGTTTATAGGTCCACTATTCTACCGTCACCGATTTCGCCAGATTCCTCGGCTGATCCACATCCATCCCCTTGCATACTGCGATATGATACGCCAGTAACTGCAATGGTACCGTAGTAATCAACGGGTCAAGGCACTCAATTGTTTCCGGCAACTCGATACAAGTATCGGCAATCTTGCTGATAACCGTATCCCCTTTTGTCACCAGGGCAATCACTTTGCCCTTACGCGCCTTGATTTCCTGTATATTGCTCAATACTTTCTCATAAAGCCCGTTCTGTGTAGCAATCACTACCACCGGCATTTCAGCATCTACCAGTGCGATAGGCCCGTGCTTCATTTCAGCAGCCGGATAACCCTCGGCATGGATATAAGAGATTTCTTTCAGCTTCAACGCACCTTCCAGGGCTACGGGATACGAATATCCGCGTCCCAGATAGATAAAGTTATGCGCATACGTGAAAATTTTGGAAAGCTCTGCAATGCTGCCATTCAGCTTCAGCACTTCTTTCATCTTATCAGGAATGCGGTTCAGCTCCTGCACGATGGCAAGGAATTGCCCCTCATCTATCGTATTCTTCTCCTTGGCAAGCGTCAGCGCCAGCATGGTGAGCACTGTCACCTGTCCTGTAAACGCTTTGGTGGAAGCCACTCCGATTTCAGGGCCTACATGGATATAAGAACCCGTATGCGTAGCCCTCGGAATAGACGAACCAATCGCATTACAGATGCCATAGATAAATGCCCCACGACTCCGCGCCAGTTCCACAGCTGCCAGTGTATCCGCCGTCTCGCCACTTTGCGAAATCGCAATCACCACATCCTTACTGTCTATCACCGGATCACGGTAACGGAATTCCGAAGCATACTCCACTTCCACCGGAATGCGGCATAGACTTTCTATCAGATGCTTTCCGATAAGCGCCGCATGCCAGGAAGTACCGCACGCCACGATGATGAAACGTTTGGCTGCCAGCAGGCGGTCTTTGTTATCAATCACTGCGGAAAGCACCACATTTGTACTTTCTACATTGATACGTCCGCGCATACAGTCGTGAATGCAATCGGGCTGTTCAAAAATCTCTTTCAGCATAAAGTGCGGATAACCACCCTTTTCCAACTGTCCCAGGTTCAGCGCCACCGTCTTCACTTCGTGCGGACATTCCACATTTTTCAGGTTCACCACCTTCAGTTTCTCTCCGCGGCGGATGACGGCGATCTCTTCATCTTCCAAATATACGACTTTATCTGTATATTCCACAATCGGTGTAGCATCCGAAGCCAGGAAAAACTCATCTTCACCGATACCTACCACCAACGGACTACTCTTGCGGGCTGCTATAATCTCATCCGGATTGTCCTTATCCAGCACGGCAATGGCATAAGCGCCGATTACTTCACGCAACGCTAATTGCACAGCAGTCAGCAAATCTGTATTTTTGGATTTCTGGATGAATTCTATCAGTTGCACCAGTACTTCGGTGTCCGTACTGCTTTTGAATGAATAGCCTTTGGCCTGGAGTTTTTCTTTAAGGACGGCGTAGTTTTCGATGATGCCGTTGTGGATGAGAGCGAGATGTTCGGAAGAGGAATAATGAGGATGGGCGTTAGCGGAGCAAGGTTCCCCGTGCGTAGCCCAACGGGTATGGGCAATTCCGATGTTACCGGAAATATCTTTTTGAGTAACGAAAGTTTCCAGTTCCGAAACCTTACCTTTCGTTTTGTAAACGTTCAACTGTCGGTTATCACTGATTAATGCTACCCCTGCACTATCATATCCGCGATACTCTAATCGCTTCAATCCTTTGATAAGAATGGGGTAGGCTTTCTTTTGACCAATATAGCCTACGATTCCACACATACTAATTAATATTTGATTTTGCGCTGCAAAGATATAAAAACCCGAGAACATAAAGTTAATGTTTTGCCTATTTATTTATCAAAAGAATAGAAAAAAGATGTTTTCTTGTCAAAAAGTTAAAGAAAACAAACTTATTAAAGCAAAAGGAGTAATTTTATAAATTCAAAGTAAGCAATGGAATTTTAGTTTTATATTGAAAGGAGATAGCGGAAAAATCTTCCAATCCGATAAAGACTGTCGTTTTTCAAGGTTGCCAAATTGCCAAAAAGCCAAATTGCCAAGGCCAAAGGAAAAGGCCAATAAGATAAAAAGAACCTGTTGGCGGAATTAATTCATAATGGAAAAGTAATGAATAAAAGTGATTAAACAGTACTATCTCAATTCTCCTCCTCTGTCGGAGGAGGAGTACCCGAAGGGGGAGGTGGTAGGTGAGAAAAGAATTCCTTATTGATATGATTCATCGGTATTTCTTGCTTTACCTACCACCCTGCCCTCTGGGCACCCCTCCTCCGACGGAGGAGGGGAATTGAGATACTCTATTTACTTAATGTAGAGATACTCATTTTATTCATACCCTAAAGAAAGAAATTAATTCTGCCAACGGGTAAAGAGACTAAATCCATGTCAATCCCATATCAACACTGTATCAAGTCCGTACCATCTCCGTATCTATAGGAATGGACTTGGTACGGAGTTGGTATGGACTTGACACGGAGTTGGTACGGACTTGGTTATATCCGGATAAGGATGAAACAAAAAAAATGTCATGCACTTCCCTTTTGGCTATTTGGCATTATGGCAATATGGCAATTTCTCGAACGAGGGAAAGGTGTACTTACAATATAAAATATAAACCACGCATTTTACTTCAATTCAAAACACAAAAGCATACATTTTATTTCAATTTAAAACACAGATCCAACAAACAGACATTTTGCAAGTCACAAAAACCCATACTATTGTACCAATTTGAAATTAAATTAATACTTTTGCCAAACATTTTGATAGCAATAATAGGTATTACTACAGAATAAAGTAAACTTAAAAAGATGAAAGAAGAACTTTTTAACAACGAAACAAAGAGAAAAGCCGGACAACAGGGAAGGGAAGAAAGCCAACATCCTGTATATCAACGACAGCCCAGGCAGTTGGGCTTGTATGATGCAGAAAACGAGCATGACGCTTGTGGTGTCGGTATGTTAGTGAACATCCACGGAGGTAAGTCACACGAACTGGTGGAGTCTGCATTGAAGGTGTTGGAGAACATGCGTCACCGGGGCGCCGAAGGTGCAGATAACAAAACCGGAGACGGTGCCGGCATCCTGCTACAAATCCCGCACGAGTTTATTCTTTTGCAGGGTATTCCTGTCCCCGAGAAAGGGAAATACGGTACAGGTCTTCTCTTTCTACCGAAAGATGAGAAAGACCAAGGTGCTATCTTAAGCATTATCATCGAAGAGATTGAAAAAGAAGGATTGACATTGATGCACCTGCGCAATGTGCCCACTTATCCAGAAATTCTGGGAGAATCGGCACTTGCCAACGAACCGGATATCAAACAAATTTTCATCACCGGATTTACGGAAAGCGAGACAGCCGACCGTAAACTCTATCTCATAAGAAAAAGAATAGAAAACAAAGTACGCAAATCGGATATTGCCACGCGCGAAGATTTCTACGTTGTCTCCCTATCCACGAAGAACATCATCTACAAAGGTATGCTCTCTTCACTGCAACTGCGAGGCTACTTCCCCGATCTGACAAACCCCTACTTCACCAGCGGCATAGCACTGGTACACTCCCGCTTCAGCACCAACACCTTCCCTACCTGGGGACTGGCACAACCGTTCCGCCTCCTGGCCCACAACGGCGAAATCAACACCATCCGCGGCAACCGGGGTTGGATGGAAGCCCGTGAAAGTGTGCTCTCCTCTCCCATTCTGGGCGACATCAGGGAGATACGTCCCATCATCCAGCCGGGAATGAGCGACAGTGCTTCACTGGACAATGTATTGGAATTCCTCGTTATGTCAGGCCTCAGCCTGCCGCATGCCATGGCCATGCTGGTGCCGGAATCTTTCAATGAAAAGAATCCCATCAGCGAAGATCTGAAAGCATTCTATGAATACCACTCCATCCTGATGGAACCGTGGGACGGCCCTGCCGCCTTGCTGTTCAGCGACGGACGTTTTGCAGGCGGTATGCTCGACCGTAACGGATTGCGTCCTGCACGCTATCTGATTACGCACAACGACATGATGGTAGTGGCCAGCGAAGTGGGCGTGATGGATTTCGAACCGGGAGACATCAAAGAAAAGGGACGCCTGCAACCGGGTAAGATACTACTGGTAGATACCGAGAAAGGCGAAATCTACTACGACGGAGAATTGAAAAAACAGTTGGCCGAAGCCAAGCCTTACCGCAGTTGGCTGGCAACGAACCGCATCGAACTGGATGAGCTGAAAAGCGGCCGTAAGGTAGCGCACACTGTGCCCGATTACGAGAGGATGCTGCGTACCTTCGGCTATTCCAAGGAAGATGTGGAGCGGCTCATCGTTCCGATGTGTACCACGGGTGCCGAGCCTATCAACTCAATGGGGAATGATACGCCGCTTGCCGTGCTTTCGGATAAGCCGCAACTACTGTACAATTACTTCCGACAACAGTTTGCACAAGTCACCAATCCGCCTATCGACCCGATACGCGAGGAACTGGTAATGTCACTGACGGAATATATCGGCGCCGTGGGCATGAACATCCTGACACCCAGCGAAAGCCATTGTAAGATGGTGCGCCTCAACCATCCCATCCTGAGCAATGCACAACTGGATATTCTTTGCAACATCCGCTACAAAGGTTTCAAAACGGTGAAACTGCCCTTGCTGTTTGAAGTAGCAAAGGGTCGTGCCGGATTGCAGGAAGCACTCACAGCACTTTGCAAGCAAGCGGAAGAGTCCGTCAGCGAAGGGGTGAACTACATTGTATTGAGCGACCGTGATGTGGATGCCACTCATGCGGTTATCCCCTCCCTACTGGCAGTAAGCGCAGTACACCACCACCTGATTTCGGTAGGAAAACGTGTGCAGACGGCATTGGTCGTGGAAAGCGGTGAAATACGCGAGGTGATGCACGCAGCCCTGTTACTGGGATTTGGCGCCAGCGCCCTGAATCCTTACATGGCATTCGCCGTGATCGACAAGCTGGTGGCGAAGAAAGAAATCCAATTGGATTATGCCACAGCCGAAAAGAAATATATCAAATCCATCTGCAAGGGATTGTTCAAGATCATGAGTAAGATGGGTATCAGTACCATCCGCTCGTATCGGGGAGCGAAAATATTCGAAGCCGTAGGTTTGAGTGAAGAGCTCAGCAATGCTTATTTCGGCGGGTTAAGATCCACAATAGGCGGTATCCGGCTGGATGAAGTGGCACGCGATGCAATCGCATTCCACGATGCAGGTTTTGCCGCACAGGTAGACGGATTACTCCCCAACAACGGTTTGTATGCTTTCCGTAAAGACGGAGAAAAACATGCCTGGAACCCGGAAACCATTTCTACCTTGCAACTTGCCACACGCCTGGGCAGCTATAAGAAGTTCAAAGAATTCACCAGTCTGGTAGACAGAAAAGAAGCTCCTATCTTCCTGCGCGACTTCCTGGATTTCCGCCGTGCCCCTATTTCTATAGATAAGGTTGAACCGGTAGAAAGCATCATGCACCGCTTTGTGACGGGTGCCATGAGTTACGGGTCTATCAGCAAAGAAGCACATGAGGCAATGGCTATTGCCATGAACCGGATTCACGGACGCAGCAACACAGGTGAGGGCGGCGAAGACAGTGCACGCTTCACGCCCCGCGAAGACGGAACCAGTCTGCGTAGCGCCATCAAGCAGGTAGCTTCGGGACGTTTCGGCGTAACAACGGAGTATCTGGTGAACGCCGATGAAATACAAATCAAAGTGGCACAAGGGGCCAAACCGGGTGAAGGCGGTCAGTTGCCGGGCTTTAAAGTAGACCAGGTGATTGCGAAAACGCGCCATTCCATTCCCGGCATTTCATTGATTTCTCCCCCGCCCCATCACGACATTTATTCCATCGAAGACCTGGCACAGTTGATCTTCGACCTGAAGAATGTAAATCCTCGTGCCAAGATCAGTGTGAAACTGGTAGCCGAAAGCGGTGTAGGAACCATTGCCGCCGGAGTGGCCAAAGCAAAAGCAGACCTTATCGTCATCTCCGGTGCGGAAGGTGGTACGGGCGCCTCTCCTGCCTCCAGTATCCGCTATGCCGGTATCTCTCCTGAACTGGGACTAAGCGAGACGCAACAGACTCTTGTACTGAACGGTCTGCGCGGGCAAGTGATGCTGCAAGTGGACGGGCAACTGAAAACCGGTCGCGACATCGTACTGATGGCGATGCTGGGTGCCGAAGAGTTCGGTTTTGCAACCAGCGCTTTGATTGTACTGGGTTGCGTCATGATGCGCAAATGCCATCAGAACACCTGCCCTGTGGGTGTGGCAACGCAAAACGAGGAACTTCGCCGGCGCTTCCACGGACGCAGCGAATATCTGGTGAACTTCTTCACTTTCCTGGCGCAGGAAGTGCGGGAGTATCTCGCCGAAATCGGTGTGGAACGCCTGGATGACATCATCGGACGCACGGATCTTATTATCCGCAAGTCAGAAAACGAATCACCCAAGCAATCCCTGATTAGTTTCGACAAAATACTGGCACGCGTCGATAATGGTGCAGCCATCCGCCACACCATCGACCAGCAACACGGCATCGACCACGTAAAAGACGTTGAAATGCTGCATGCCGCTGCCGAAGCTCTGGAAAACCAGAAAGAAATCTCACTGGAATATACGATTGCCAATACGGATCGTGCTTGCGGAGCTATGCTTTCGGGCACCATTGCCGCGAAGTACGGTGAAGCGGGACTGCCGGAACATACGTTGAACGTAAAATTCAAAGGTTCTGCAGGACAAAGTTTCGGTGCCTTCCTTGTACCGGGTGTCAACTTCAAGCTGGAAGGTGAAGCGAACGATTACCTCGGCAAAGGCCTTTCGGGCGGACGGATTGCCGTATTGCCTCCGGTACGCTCTAACTTCCAGGCCGAGAAGAATACGATTGCAGGAAACACCTTGCTCTATGGCGCAACCAGCGGTGAAGTTTACATCAATGGGCGCGTAGGCGAACGTTTTGCTGTCCGCAATTCCGGTGCCATTGCCGTGGTAGAGGGTGTAGGCGATCATTGTTGCGAGTACATGACGGGCGGTCGTGTGGTAGTCCTCGGTTCAACAGGGCGCAACTTCGCAGCCGGTATGTCGGGCGGTGTAGCTTATGTATGGAATAAGGATGGAAACTTCGATTATTTCTGTAACATGGAAATGGTGGAACTAAGCCTCATCGAAGAAGCCTCCTATCGTAAGGAGTTGCACGAACTCATCCGTCAGCACTACCTCTATACAGGCTCCAACCTGGCACGCACTATGCTTGATGACTGGAACCGATATGTGGATGAATTTATCCAGATAGTCCCCATCGAGTATAAGAAGGTACTGCAAGAAGAGCAAATGCGGAAACTGCAACAGAAGATTGCAGAGATGCAGAGAGATTATTAAGAGATTTATGATTTCAGATTTATGATTTTATGACTTGCCGGACGGTATCATAAAGGCATTCCATAGTATAAGCCTAAGCAGAGATCATAAACCTGAAATCATAAATCTAAACATAAATTATAAATCATAAATCTAAAAATGGCAGATTCAAAAGCATTCTTAAACATACCACGACAGGAAGCGGGATACCGTCCTGTCCACGAACGTATCACCGACTTCAGTCAGGTGGAGCAAACTTTAAACAGTCACGAACGTAAACTCCAGGCATCACGTTGCATGGATTGCGGTGTACCCTTCTGTCACTGGGCATGCCCGTTGGGCAATAAGCAACCTGAATTTCAGGATGCACTTTATAAAGGTAAATGGCGCGAAGCATACGAAGTACTCGCCGCCACAAACGACTTCCCCGAATTTACCGGACGCATCTGTCCGGCACTTTGCGAAAAGTCGTGTGTACTGAAGCTTTCGTGCGATGAGCCTGTCACCATTCGTGAAAACGAGGCGGCTATTGCCGAAGCGGCTTTTCGCGAAGGTTACATCGTGCCCATTCAGCCCGAACGTAATGGAAAGCGGGTTGCCATCATCGGTGCAGGTCCTGCGGGACTCTCCGCTGCCTGCCGACTGAATGCTAAAGGCTATGAAGTGACTCTTTTTGACAGCAAACCCATGCCCGGCGGATTACTGCGCTATGGTATTCCTAATTTTAAACTCGATAAGGCAGTAATCGACCGCCGGATGGGAGTGCTTGAAGCCGAAGGCATCAAGTTCGAAATGGGCGTAACGGTAGATGTACAGAAACTCCCCGCGGGCTTTGATGCCTACTGCATCTGCACCGGGACGCCGCAGGCACGTGACCTCAATATCCCCGGACGCGAACTGAAAGGTATTTATCTTGCCCTCGAAATGCTGTCCCAGCAAAATCATATCCTCGATGGAGAAACGTTCCCAAAAGAACGTCTGGTAAATGCCAAGGGCAAACGGGTTCTCGTCATCGGTGGCGGTGATACAGGATCAGACTGTATCGGTACGAGTATCCGCCAGGGAGCCGTGAGTGTGACACAGATTGAAATCATGCCACAGCCTCCCGTAGGTCACAATGACGCTACTCCTTGGCCGCAATGGCCCATTGTACTGAAGATGACTTCAAGTCACGAAGAAGGTTGCACGCGCCGCTGGTCGCTGGCATCCAATCAGTTTATTGGCAAGAATGGAAAAGTCTGCGGTGTAGAGGTGGAAGAAGTGGAATGGATTCCGGCTCAGGATGGAGGACGCCCTACCATGAAACCTACCGGAAAGAAGGAAGTGATAGACGCCGATATGGTGCTTCTAGCCATGGGCTTCCTGAAACCGGAACAACCGGAATTTCCGGAAAATGTATTCGTAGCAGGTGATGCGGCACGTGGTGCCAGCCTTGTGGTGCATGCACTGGCGGATGGGCGGAGAGTGGCAGAACGGATAGACAAGTATTTGAGTAACTAACCCCTAATCACTAAATATCATGTGTGGAATCGTAGGTATCTTCAATATCAAATCTCAATCCCAGGAATTGAGAAACAAAGCGCTTCGAATGGCGCAGAAAATCCGTCATCGCGGACCGGACTGGAGTGGTATTTATGTAGGCGGCAGTGCCATCCTGGCTCACGAACGTCTTTCCATCGTCGATCCGGAAAGTGGCGGACAACCATTGTATTCTCCGGATGGCAAGCAAATCCTTGCCGTCAACGGTGAAATCTATAATCATCGGGAAATCCGTTCCCGCTATGCCGACAAATATGCTTTCCGTACAGGATCGGACTGTGAAGTCATCCTCGCATTATATAAGGATAAAGGCATTCATTTCCTCGAAGAATTGAACGGTATCTTCGCCTTTGCCCTTTACGATGAGGAAGCAGACGATTATCTGATTGCTCGTGACCCTATCGGGGTAATCCCTCTTTATATCGGTCGTGACGACCAGGGACATATCTACGTCGGTAGCGAACTGAAAGCACTCGAAGGTTTCTGTGATACCTACGAGCCTTTTCTGCCCGGACATTACTTCTGGGGACGTGAAGGAAAAATGCATCGTTGGTATCAACGCCCCTGGACCGATTATGCCGCCGTCAAAGCCAATGACACCACCGCCCGCCGGGCTACCCAACCAGAAATCAACAGCGTAAAACTCGCCCTTGAAGCTGCCGTGCAACGCCAGTTAATGTCCGATGTTCCTTACGGTGTTCTGCTCAGTGGTGGCCTCGACTCTTCCGTCATTTCTGCCATTGCCAAGAAGTATGCCCGCAAGCGCATTGAAACCGACAACCAGAGCGAAGCTTGGTGGCCTCAACTCCACTCCTTCGCCGTCGGCCTGCGCGGTGCACCGGACTTGATTAAAGCCCGTGAAGTGGCGGAATATATCGGCACTGTTCACCATGAAATCAATTATACCATTCAGGAAGGGCTCGATGCCTTGCGTGATGTCATCTACTTTATCGAAACATACGACGTTACCACTGTTCGTGCCTCCACACCGATGTACCTGTTGGCACGTGTCATCAAGTCTATGGGCATCAAGATGGTGCTTAGTGGTGAAGGTGCCGATGAGGTTTTCGGTGGTTATCTCTACTTCCACAAAGCCCCCACACCGCAGGCTTTCCACGAAGAAACGATCCGTAAGCTCTCCAAATTGCACTTGTACGACTGTCTGCGTGCGAATAAGAGCCTTTCTGCCTGGGGTGTGGAAGGTCGTGTTCCCTTCCTCGATAAAGAGTTTCTGGATGTGGCAATGAACCTCAGCCCTGCCGTCAAGATGTGTCCGGGCAAAGAAGTGGAAAAGCGCATTGTGCGCGAAGCTTTTCAGGATATGCTGCCTCAGAGTGTTGCCTGGCGACAAAAAGAGCAATTTTCCGATGGCGTCGGTTACAATTGGATTGATACATTGAAAGCCATTACTTCTGCCGCCGTCACCGACCATCAGATGGAACATGCCGCCGAACGGTTTCCCATCAATCCACCACAGAATAAGGAGGAATATTACTATCGTAGCATTTTCGAAGAACACTTCCCCAGTCAGTCGGCTGCCCGAAGCGTGCCCAGTGTGCCGAGCGTGGCTTGCTCTACTGCTGAAGCACTTGCCTGGGATGCCACATTGCAAGGGAAAAATGATCCGAGCGGACGGGCGGTGGCAGATGTGCACGAGGCAGCCGGGAACGTGGGCTGATAAAGCCTGTTATAAGCAGAGTCTACTGTGTAAACAATTTACCAAGCGAGATCCATCAATAGAATGCTGAGCATTCTTATCACAGTCTCAAATATAGACAAAAAACAGGCATTTCTCTGCTTTATTAAGCTTCTTGTTATTCGTTTTTAAAGAATAACAGGAACGTTTTTAAAGAATGTGCTCAACGTTTATTAAAAACGTAAAAAGCCTCTTTTAAGCCCGAATCCGATAAATATCAACAAAAAAGGCGATAACTTCCTATTGAAATTATCGCCTTTCTTGTTTTTTGTCTGTTATTATCTTAGAAAACAAGTCGTATGAATTCTCTATTATCAACTACCCTGCAAAGATACGACATCCGAAAGGTGAAGTCAAGTATTCTGGCCGGTTTTTCCGACTTTTCTTTTTTTTATTTTTTAATTCTTCCATTTTGTTTTTGTCCGATACCATTTTTCTAATTTTGAGAATTAGAAATTAGGAACTTACGTTAACTTAACACACAACAAAGATGAAATATAAAAGGACTCTCCACTCCAATCCACACTAAGATAGTGTCAAAACGGAATAAAAGAACGCGAATTACACAAATCTGTCATTCAATAATCCACTTCTCTATATTCCTTGTTTTATTACTGAAGTTCACACCTATTTTGAATAATTTCCTCGGGTCTGCCTCAAAAGGAAGAGCATACTGTTTTTCTTCTATTTGCTGCAAAGCTTCTTCTGCAGTACCTTCCAGTTTGAATTCCATGATGTAAATGTAATCGGCAGTCTTCACTACCAGATCCACCCTCCCTTCCGAAGTGTGATACTCCGCCTGTGTGTAGAAACCCACCAGTTTGAAGACGATAAACAGCACATTTTGGTAATGTAATTCCAAGTCTTTCACCAATTCATAAGGTGTGTCGGCAAAAAAGCTTTGCAGCCTCTTAAAGAAAGCGTTAGGTTGGCCGGAACGTATCTCACGAACAAACCTTTGTATCTCAAACGGTGCTTCTAACTGATTGAAGCGGGTATAAAACGGCATCAGAAATCTGATAAAGCCCTCTTCCACTTCCCGGTTAGGGAAACCGAGACGGTATAGACCGAATTCCTTATCATATCCCTTTATCGTGAGATAACCGCTTTGGAAAATAACCGGTATGGGTTCGTTGTCGCCATAAATACAGTTCAGCACATCAGCATCCGTTTCTTCATGCGCCATGCGCTCCAAATTGTAATGATTGCGTCTCAGCAACTCCACAAGGTAAGTAGGCGTTCCGGTTTCAAACCAATAGTTGCCGAATTTCATCTTAAAGAATGTATTCAGCAAACTGAAAGGATTGTAGATGCCGTCCGTATTTTCTGTAAAGTGATAACCGTCATAGCACGCTTTCAGTTCATTGCACACTTCCTGATACGTCATTTTCTGCGCGGCTGCCAATTCGTGCAGGTCTTCTTCAAAATTAAGATGTATCTCCTTTTCAGTAATTCCACAGATGGAAATAAACGGCTCGTCCATGGAGATATCATTCAAATTGTTCAGGTCACTGAACACACTGACTTTGCCAAACTTGGTCACTCCCGTCAGCAAGGCAAACTTGATGCAGCCGTCCATGGTTTTCAGTACGCCATAGAAAGGTTTCAGAGTGTTGCGGAATTCGCGTTGCAGTTCCTCGTTGCCGATAGCTTGGAGCAAGGGTTTGTCATATTCGTCGATGAGAATGGCTACACGCTCACCACTTTGCTCATAGGCCCGTCCCACAACTCCTGCAAAGCGCAAGGCAAGGGTCGTTTCGGCAGAACGCGTTCCGTAAAGTGACTCCCAGTAATCAAGCGTTTCATTCAGTATCTTGTCCAGACTATCCGGCGTATCATATTTCCCGATATTCAAGTCCAGATGGAACACGGGACGTTTCACCCAGTCTTTTTCCAAAGTTTCCACCGCCAAGCCTTCAAACAAGTCCCGTTTCGCCTCAAAATAGGCTTCGAGCGTGGAAATCAGCAAACTCTTCCCAAAACGGCGGGGGCGGGAAAGGAAAAAGTAACTGCCACTCTTCACCAACTTATACATCAATGCAGTTTTATCCACATAAACGTATCCTTCTTTACGAATCTTCTCGAAGTTTTGTATCCCGATAGGATATATTCTGTTACCCATGTCCTTGCCTCCTTCTACTATAATAGTATTCATTAATGCTACAAAGATAATGTAAACTGAGAACAGTATAAAATGAACTCGTTCATTTTTTTATGCCGAGGTGCAGCTTATCTTCTTCAAAGATAATGCAAATCGAAGGCAGCACTTTCATTTTCCCAATTTATTCCCTACCTTTGTACCCGCTTTTTTTAGAAAGGCAGGATTCGTTCTATTAGTTTTAGGTTAAACACTTAATAACGCTTATGCAAAAGTCTGACTGCATCATCGGTGTAGAGCACGTATCGAAATACTTCGGAGACAAAGCCGTACTGAATGATGTAAACCTCTCTGTCCGTAAGGGCGAATTTGTAACGATATTGGGCCCCTCCGGCTGCGGCAAGACTACGTTGTTGCGCCTGATAGCCGGTTTTCAGACCGCCTCGGAAGGTATCATCACCATCGCCGGAAAAGACATCACGCAAACACCGCCACACCAACGTCCGGTGAATACCGTCTTTCAGAAGTATGCCCTTTTCCCCCACCTCAACGTGTACAACAACATCGCTTTCGGACTGAAGCTCAAAAAGATGCCCGAAGCCACCATTGGCAAGAAAGTGAAACAAGCCCTCCGCATGGTAGGTATGACGGATTACGAAGACCGTGACGTTGATTCCCTCTCCGGCGGACAGCAACAACGTGTTGCCATCGCCCGTGCCATCGTCAACGAACCCGAAGTGCTGTTACTGGACGAGCCCCTCGCCGCCCTCGACCTCAAAATGCGTAAAGACATGCAGATGGAGTTGAAAGAGATGCACCAGAAGCTTGGAATCACCTTCGTCTACGTTACCCACGACCAGGAAGAAGCCCTTACTCTGAGCGACACCATCGTCGTGATGAGCGAAGGCCGCATCCAGCAGATAGGTACGCCGACAGACATCTACAACGAACCCATCAATTCTTTCGTTGCCGATTTCATCGGAGAAAGTAACATCCTGAACGGCCTCATGCTTCAGGACAAAGCCGTATCCTTTGCCGGACACGAATTTGAATGTGTCGACAAGGGCTTTGGCGAAAACACTCCCGTCGATGTAGTCATCCGTCCCGAAGACATCTATATATTCGAACCTTCTGCCGCTGCCCAACTGATGGGTACTGTCACCTCCTGCATCTTCAAAGGCGTGCATTACGAAATGATGGTACAGACTAACGAGGGCTACGAATTCATGGTGCAAGACTATCACAGTTTCGAAGCCGGACGGGAAGTCGGTCTGCTCGTGAAACCTTTCGACATTCACGTAATGAAGAAAGAACGCACCTGTAACACCTTCGAAGGCAAGCTCATAGACGCCACACACGTCGAATTCCTCGGTTACACCTTTGAGCGTGCCGAAGTGCAGGACATCGAACCGGGCAGTTCCGTCCTCGTAGAAATAGATTTCCGGAACGTCATCCTCGAAGATAACGAAGAAGACGGCCATCTGACGGGCGAAGTGAAATTCATCCTTTATAAAGGAAACCATTACCATCTCACCGTGTTTACCGATTGGGACGAGGATATCTTTGTAGACACCACTGACGTCTGGGACGACGGTGACCGTGTCGGCATCACCATCGCACCCGAAAATATACGAATTGTTGCGCCGGCACAGACCACCGGTTCTATCCCTATTGTCGAATCTGCTAATAAGAAAGGAAGTGCTCAGTAATATATCCCGTTTCTTCATGCGTCGCCGGAACTGGACAGTTCCCTACGCATTGTTTCTCATCATCTTCGTTGTGATGCCTCTGTTGCTCATTGTGGTTTATGCCTTCACCGATGCTGAAGGCGCATTCACGTTTGCCAACTTCCGCAAATTCATGATGCATCCCGAATCTATCAACACATTCGTCTACTCTATCGGAATAGCTGTCATCACGACTCTGGTATGCCTCCTGCTCGGTTATCCGGCTGCTTATATTCTCAGTCAGAAGCGCTTCAACACTTCCCAGACCATGGTTGTACTGTTCATCCTGCCTATGTGGGTGAACATCCTGATACGTACACTTGCCACGGTGGCATTGTTTGATTTCCTCAACTTGCCGCTGGGCGAAGGAGCTTTGGTATTCGGTATGGTCTACAACTTCCTGCCGTTCATGATATACCCTATCTACAATACGTTGCAGAAGATGGATGGCAGTCTGATAGAAGCAGCCCAAGACCTGGGAGCTACGCCTGTACAGGTATTCGGTAAAGTAATCCTCCCCCTTTCGATGCCCGGCATCATGAGTGGTGTGGTGATGGTTTTCATGCCCACGGTTTCCACCTTTGCCATTGCCGAGTTGCTGACGATGAACAACATCAAGCTGTTCGGTACTACCGTACAAGAAAATATATATAACGGAATGTGGAACTACGGCGCTGCCTTGTCGCTCATCATGCTGTTGCTGATTGGCGTCACCGCCCTCTTTACCAACGAGGACGACAGTGCACAAAATGAAAGCGGAGGTGTGATATGATGACACGTATTCTGGCGAAAGGCTATCTTTGGTTTCTGCTTGCCCTGCTCTATTCGCCCATCCTGATTATTATGATCTTCTCTTTCACCGAGGCCAAGGTACTGGGTAACTGGACAGGATTCTCTACCAAACTATACAGTTCACTATTTACAGGCGGCATGCACCACTCACTGATGAATGCCATTTGGAACACATTCGCGATTGCTACGATTGCTGCCACAGCCTCTACCCTGCTGGGAAGCCTGGCAGCTATCGGCATCTTTAACTTGCGCTCCCGGGCGCGTCAGGTGATGAATTTCACCAATGCTATTCCGATGATGAATGCGGATATCATTACGGGTGTATCCCTGTTCCTGCTGTTTGTCAGCTTTGGCATTTCGCAGGGATTTACTACGGTGGTATTGGCACACATCACTTTTTGTACCCCTTATGTGGTACTTAGCGTGATGCCCCGTCTGAAGAAAATGAATCAGAATGTATACGAAGCAGCTCTCGACCTCGGAGCTACTCCTTTCCAGGCGCTTCGCAAAGTCATCTTCCCGGAAATTCTGCCGGGAATGATCAGCGGTTTCATCCTCGCTTTCACGCTTTCCATTGATGACTTCGCAGTAACGATCTTCACTATCGGAAATGAAGGATTGGAAACGTTGTCGACATACATCTATGCAGACGCACGTAAGGGTGGACTGACTCCTGAACTGCGCCCACTGTCAACAATCATTTTTGTAACGGTGTTAGTATTGCTGATTGTGATTAATAAGAGAGCAGAAAGAAACAAGAATAGTGATTAGCGTTTAGTGATAAGTGATTAGTGCCATGCGGAATGATAGCGCAGCCTACTAATCACTTATCACTAAACGCTAATCACTAATATAACCCTATAAATAATGAAGAAATACATCCCCCTCCTTCTCTGCATCCTTCTCCTTACCTCCTGTACCGGTGCCAGTGAGAAGCGCAGCCGTGTACTGAAAGTATACAACTGGGCAGATTATATCGACGAAGAAGTCCTCGCCGAATTCCCTGCCTGGTACAAAGAGCAGACAGGCGAAGATATCCGCATCATCTACCAGGTATTCGATATCAACGAAATCATGCTCACTAAGATAGAGCGCGGACAGGAAGATTTCGACCTTGTATGCCCATCGGAATACATCATCGAACGAATGTTGAAGAAAGATCTCCTCCTCCCTATCAACCGCAATTTTGGGAAGACTCCGGACTATATCCCCAACATCTCCCCGTATATTCAGAAAGAGTTGGAGAAGATCAGCCAGCCCGGTCGCCACACCAATGATTACGTTGTTCCCTACATGTGGGGTACCGCCGGAATACTCTATAACAAGAAGTTCAAGACCCTTGAAGAAGTCAGCTCCTGGGGATGCCTTTGGGATGCTGTCAACCGTGGTAAGATTCTGATGAAAGACAGTTACCGCGATGCCTACGGCACTGCCATCATCTATGCCCATGCCCGGCAACTTGCCGACAGCACCATCACCGTGGAGCAACTGATGAACGACAATTCCCCTGAAGCCATTGCCCTTGCAGAGCAATACCTGAAAGATCTGAAACCCAACATTGCCGGATGGGAAGCCGACTTCGGCAAAGAAATGATGACGAAAAACAAAGCATGGCTCAACCTTACCTGGAGTGGCGACGCCGTCTGGGCCATTGACGAAGCGGAAGCTGTAGGCGTGGACCTGGACTATGTGGTTCCCCGTGAAGGCAGCAACATCTGGTACGATGGCTGGGCCATCCCCAAGTATGCCCGCAACGTAAAAGCCGCCAGCTACTTCATCAATTATCTTTGCCAGCCGGATATTGCTCTGCGCAATATGGATGCCATCGGCTACGTCAGTGCCGTAGCAACGCCCGAGATTATGGAGGCAAAGATCGACACTACTCTTGAACAGTTCTCCGACCTCAGTTATTTCTTCGGTCCAGGTGCAGACAGCGTTCAGATCAATCCGATACAATACCCTGACCGTAAAGTCGTGGAGCGTTGTGCCATGATCCGTGATTTCGGTGACCGCACAGAGCTTGTTCTCGAAATGTGGAGCCGCGTCAAAGGTGATAATCTGAATACGGGTATCGTACTTCTCATCTTTGCAGTCTTCGGGATACTGTTTGTGTGGATTGTCTGGAAACGGATCAGCATTTATAAGCAGAAGAAACGTCACCACAGGCGCAGACGCCGTATACGCAGGTAATAGGAGGTAAAGGAGATAACACCTTTATCTCCTGATTCGCATTAATAACATAAATGAAACATCACTTTTCAGACATATTTTGTACCTTGCGGCAGAATTATAAATAAGGAACTATGAAACTGAAAAAACTTTTATTTGCCTCCGCTATGTCTCTTGCCGCATGCGGCATCCTACAAGCCCAAAACACCCAAGTCATTGCCCACCGTGGTTTCTGGAAGACCGACGGTTCTGCCCAAAATAGTATTGCCGCCCTGGTGAAAGCTGACTCCATTCATTGCTACGGCTCCGAGTTCGATGTCTGGCTCACTGCCGACAACAAACTTATCGTAGACCACGACGGTGTATTCAAAGGTGTCCGCATGGAAACATCCACCGAGAAAGAATGTACCTCTATCACCCTCGACAACGGTGAAAACCTCCCTACCCTTCAGCAATACCTCGATAAAGCCAAAGGATTGAAAACCCGCCTTATCCTGGAACTCAAAGCACACAAGACTCCCGAACGGGAAACGCTCGCCGTAGAGCAAATTGTGAAAATGATTAAGGATATGGGACTGGAAAAGCGTACCGAATACATCACTTTCTCACGCCATGCGACCAAAGAATTCATTCGCCTGGCTCCTAAAGGTACTCCCGTATATTATCTGGAAGGTGACCTCAATCCGCAGGAACTGAAAGACATGGGTTGTGCCGGTCCTGATTACCATTTCTCCGTCTTCAAAAAACATCCCGAGTGGATCAAAGAATGTCACGACCTTGGCATGAAGGTTAACGCCTGGACAGTAAATGATGCCAAAGATATGGAACGGCTTATCAGCCAGGGAGTGGATTTCATCACCACCAATGAACCAGTATTATTGCAGGAGATATTGAAAAAGAAGTAATGCAGAAGGGAAAGTTGACAAGTTGACAAGGGGACAAGGTTCCATGCGGCACAGAAGCATTGCGCAGCCCCTTGTTCCCTTGTTAACTCGTCCCCTTGTCAACTTCCTTTCTTTTCCAATCTGTACCAATGCCCCATTTTAACTCCCCCAATGCCACACCTCAACAATTCAAATGCCACACTTCGATGGCTCAAATGAATGGCATTGCGGAAGCTAAAGTGTGGCATTTGGCTTGTAATAGTGTGGCATTATACAAAAGATCATTTAGTCAGCAAAAACAAGAAAACAATTTCATTCTGTCATATACAAATCTTCATTTTCACCCCATAAACTCCATTTTTCCACTTAAAACACGTATTTACGCCACTACCTACATAGAATGAATATGCGGAAATAATTCCATAAATAACAATTTATACAAATATGCACCCGCAAACTTTTAATTTGAAACTTGAATACCGTATATTTGCAGCGACTGAAAGAATGAATAAAAACAATAGAAATAAGATATGTATTCTACAAATAATTTAGCAAAACGTCGTATCTTTGCAGTGTGATAAAACAAAAAGAAAGATTAATCCACCAATAGAATACAAAATGACAAGAGGTATAAAATTCACTAAGATGCACGGAGCAGGCAACGATTACATTTATGTAAACACCCTGAAATATCCCATCGAAAGCCCTGAAAAACTTTCGGTTGAATGGAGCGCCCCGCATACAGGAATTGGAAGCGACGGCTTGGTACTCATCGGCAGTTCGGACAAGGCAGATTTCAGTATGCGCATCTTCAATGCAGATGGTTCCGAAGCCAAAATGTGCGGCAACGCCAGTCGTTGCATCGGTAAATACTTATATGAATACGGTCTGACTTCCCAAACAGCCGTTACCCTTGATACCCTGTCGGGCATCAAAATACTGAAGCTCCATGTAGAAGACGGAAAAGTGAACACCGTAACCGTGGATATGGGACGTCCCGCCGATATGAAAGAACAACCCATTGAAGCCAACGGACAGAAATTCACCGGAACCACCCTATCAATGGGAAATCCTCACCTGGTAATCTTTGTAGAAGATATTAAAGATATCAACCTCGAAAGCATCGGTCCGAAACTGGAAAATCATCCGTTGTTTCCCGACCGCATCAATGTAGAGTTTGCCCAGGTGTTGGAGCATGGGAAAATCAGGATGAGAGTTTGGGAAAGAGGTTCGGGCATCACCCAAGCTTGCGGAACCGGAGCCTGTGCCACCGCAGTAGCTGCCGCACTGACCGGAAAATCCGGAAGAAAAACAGACATCATCATGGATGGAGGCTCACTTACCATCGAATGGGACGAAAAAACGGATCACGTATGGATGACGGGAGGAGCAGTCCGGGTGTTCGACGGAGAAAAGATAATTAGTGATTAATGGTTAAAACAACAAGAAAGTATGGCATTAGTAAACGAACATTTTTTGAAACTACCGGGAAGTTACTTATTTTCAGACATAGCTAAAAAGGTGAATACTTTCAGGATAACGCACCCTAAACAAGAGGTCATCCGCCTGGGTATCGGAGACGTTACCCGGCCACTGCCACCGGCTTGCATCGAGGCGATGCACAGGGCAGTGGATGAGATGACAAATGCCAGTACCTTCCACGGATACGGTCCCGAACAGGGATATGACTTTTTGATTGAAGCGATCATCAAACATGATTATGCTCCGAGAGGCATTCACTTTAGCCCTACGGAAGTATTCGTAAACGATGGAGCCAAAAGCGATACGGGCAACATAGGCGATATCCTCCGCCACGACAACAGCGTGGGAGTGACAGACCCCATTTACCCGGTATATATAGACAGCAACGTAATGTGTGGCCGTGCCGGAGTATTGGAAGAAGACGGCAAATGGAGCAACGTGACCTACATGCCCTGCACCGCCGAAAACAACTTTGTTCCCGAGATACCGGACAAACGGATTGACATCGTCTACCTTTGCTACCCGAACAATCCGACGGGAACAACGCTGACCAAGTCACAACTGAAAAAATGGGTGGACTACGCACTTGCCAATGACACTCTGATTCTGTTCGATGCCGCTTATGAGGCGTTTATACAGGAAGAAGACGTTCCCCACTCCATTTACGAAATAAAAGGTGCCAAGAAATGTGCCATAGAGTTCCGCAGCTTCTCGAAGACAGCCGGATTCACCGGAGTCCGTTGCGGATACACCGTAGTCCCGAAAGAGCTGACAGCCGCCACCCTGACCGGTGAACGCATTCCGCTGAACCGTCTTTGGAACCGCCGTCAATGCACCAAATTCAACGGTACCAGCTACATCACCCAACGGGCTGCCGAAGCCATCTACACCCCGGCAGGCAAGCAGCAGATAAAGGAAAACATCGACTACTATATGAACAACGCACGAACCATGAAAGAGGGTCTGGAAGCAGCCGGACTGAAAGTGTATGGCGGCGTGAATGCTCCTTACATCTGGCTGAAAGCACCGAATGGCATCGGTTCCTGGCGCTTCTTCGAACAGATGTTATATGAAGCCAATGTAGTAGGAACACCCGGTGTAGGTTTCGGCCCCAGCGGAGAAGGCTACATCCGCCTGACCGCTTTCGGAAATCATGAAGATTGTGTGGAAGCCATGAGGAGAATCAAAAAATGGCTGGTATGAAAATGAAAAAGATAACAACTAAAATAAAACTATAGTTTCACCGGACTGATCATCCGCAATTTGTCTAAACTTAAAAGGTAAAATAGGTATGAAAATGAAAAGCGTAAAATTCCGAATGATAGCCATCGCGCTATTATCAGCAACAATGCCTTTCACGGCAAAGGCACAGGATAAAGTGGAGGCCTCAGTCGGTGCAGATTTTGTAAGCAACTACATCTGGCGTGGAACAGACTGCGGTGGTGTAAGCATCCAGCCCAGCATGGGAGTCAGCTACAAGGGCTTGTCACTGACAGCTTGGGGCTCGGTAGGCATCGACAAGGAGGATGCCAGAGAGATCGACCTCACACTGGGTTACAATACAGGCGGTTTCAGCGTATCCGTTACAGATTACTGGTTCTCCTACCACAAAGAGGATGGCGGATATACGGGAGATTATTTCAAGTATGGCGCACATAGCACGGTACACATCTTCGAAGCCACTCTGGGATATGATTTCGGTCCGCTAGCACTGAGTTGGAACACTTACTTTGCCGGAGATGATTATACGAAGGAGAACGGTGACAGAGCTTATTCCACGTATGTAGGCATCAGCGCACCTTTTAAACTCGGTGGCCTGGACTGGTCGGCAGAAGTCGGTCTTACCCCATGGGAAGGTGCGTATGCCAACAAGTTCAACGTAACCAACCTCACACTGAAAGCAGAAAAAGAAATCAAATTCACAAATTCTTTTTCGCTGCCCACCTTTGCACAAGTGACGTTCAATCCACACACGCAGGGTGCATACTTCGTATTCGGAGTTAGTTTTTGAGAGAGAGTAAAAATAGGGAACGAGGGGACGAGGGAACAAGGAGACAAGGATAAGAAACGGACACCCCGAAAGGTCCTTGTCAACTCGTCAACTAAAAAACCTCGTCAACTAAAAAAAACGTAAATGTATTAAGGTATGAAAAAGATTGAAGCAATTATCCGCAAGACAAAATTCGAGGATGTAAAGGACGCATTGCTCGAAGCGGACATCGAATGGTTCTCCTACTACGACGTCCGGGGAATAGGAAAATCCCGTCAGGCACGCATCTACCGCGGTGTAATGTACGACACCAGTTCCATTGAGCGTATCCTAATCTCTATCGTGGTACGCGACAAGAATGCCGAAAAGACCGTACAGGCCATCATCAGGTCCGCACAAACCGGAGAAATCGGCGACGGGCGTATCTTCATCATCCCCATAGAAGACGCTATCCGCATCCGCACCGCCGAACGTGGCGACATCGCCCTCTACAATGCCGAACAGGAAAGATAATCCAGGCAGCACTAAACCACGGAGAGAGTGACACGCTCGATAGTGAGAGAGCGATACACTCAAAATAACAAAGAATACAAGTACAACTAATAGCAAAAAACTTATGGATAAATATAGTAAACGCAGCACTGCCAGGCTGTGGATAGCCCTTGCTGTCCTTATGGCAACGTGCTTTACAACAAAAATATATGCACAAGATGCCGTTACCAAAGCTGTAGAAAGTGCGGCTGTAATAGTAGAAGAACCGGTATTGGATAGCGGTAACACAGCATGGATCATTACAGCCACCATTCTGGTATTACTAATGAGCATCCCCGGTATCGCCCTTTTCTACGGTGGTCTGGTCCGTCAGAAAAACGTATTGAGTATCATCATGCAGACCTTGTTCATTGTAGGTGTCGTCAGCATCCTATGGGTCGCTTTCGGTTACAGTTGGGCATTCGGCACAGATTTTATGGAATCGGGCAGTCCGCTGGGAGCTGTGATTGGCGGTTTCGACAAAGCATTCCTGCATGGTATCACCATCGACACACTGACTTCGGGCAACATCCCCGAACTGACCTTCGTCATGTTCCAGTGCATGTTTGCCATTATCACTCCCGCCCTTATCTTAGGTGCATTTGCCGAAAGAATTAAGTTCTCCGGCTATATGGTATTCATCATCCTTTGGGTTATCCTGGCCTACTTCCCGATGGCACACTGGGTATGGGGCGGTGGTTTCCTTCAGGAAATGGGAGCCATTGACTTCGCTGGCGGAACAGTAGTACATGTCAATGCCGGAATCTCCGCACTTGTGATGGCCATCATGTTGGGACAGAGAGAAGATTACAGAATAGGTCACCCGATCACTCCGCACAACATCACATTCGTATTTCTGGGTACTTCTTTCCTGTGGCTGGGCTGGTTCGGTTTCAACGCTGGTAGTGGACTTGCAGCAGACGGCCTTGCAGCCAACGCATTCATGGTAACACATATCGCAACCGCCGTGGCAGCCGTAACCTGGATGGCAATCGACTGGATTTGCAACAAAAAGCCAACCACAGTAGGTGCTTGCACGGGTGCCGTTGCCGGATTGGTAGCAATAACTCCCGCAGCCGGTACGGTAGATTTACTGGGGGCGTTCTTTATCGGATTGATTACGCCTATCGTCTGTTTCTTCATGGTTGCAGTGGTGAAACCGAAATTCAAATATGATGATGCTCTGGATGCATTCGGCGTGCACGGCATCGGTGGTATTGTAGGTTCCATCCTGACCGGTGTCTTCGCTACCCAATACATCACCGGAGAAGGTGGTCAGCAAGGTGCACTTTACGGAGACTGGCATCAGTTGTGGATACAGATTTTCGCAACTCTCGTATCCATCGTGTTCAGTGCAGTAATCACTTTCATCCTTTATAAGGTAGTAGATTCATGGATAGGTATCCGAGTCAGCAGACGTGTAGAAGAAGAAGGACTGGATATCTACGAACATGGCGAATCAGCATACAACTAGATAACGATCAACGGTTAGTGATTAGTGATAAGCAAAATGCCGCATACAGCGCAGCCACTAATCACTAATCACCCAAACCCTAATCACTAATTTACGAACCAACAATAATAAAGTATTATGTCTAAATTGAGATTCAGAGTAGTAGAAACGGCGTTTAAAAAGAAACCCGTTGCAGTGGCAGCCCCCGCGGAACGTCCGTCGGAATATTATGCCAAGTATGTGTTCAACAAGGAAAAGATGTTCAGGTATCTGCCGAGCAAGGTATATGCCAAACTGATTGACGTGATCGACAATGGTGCTCCGCTGGATCGCAGCATTGCTGATGAAGTGGCAGCCGGTATGAAGAAATGGGCACTCGAAATGGGTGTTACCCACTATACCCACTGGTTCCACCCATTGACTGAGGGTACAGCCGAGAAACATGACGCTTTCATCGAGCACGATGGCAAAGGCGGTGTGATGGAAGAATTCACAGGCAAACTGCTCGTTCAGCAGGAACCGGATGCATCCAGCTTCCCTAACGGTGGCATCCGCAATACGTTCGAGGCACGCGGTTACAGCGCATGGGACCCCTCTTCTCCGGCTTTCATCGTCGATGATACGCTCTGTATACCGACCATTTTCATAGCATACACCGGTGAGTCACTGGACTACAAAGCTCCGTTGCTGAAAGCCCTGCGTGCCGTAGACAAAGCTGCCGTAGACGTATGCCGTTACTTCAATCCGGAAGTGAAGAAGGTAGTTGCCTATCTGGGTTGGGAACAGGAATATTTCCTCATCGACGAAGGTCTGTATGCCGCCCGTCCCGACTTGCTGATGACAGGCCGCACGCTGATGGGACACGACAGTGCCAAGAACCAACAGTTGGAAGACCACTATTTCGGTGCCATCCCTACCCGCGTGGCAGCCTTTATGAAGGAATTGGAAATCGAAGCATTGAAACTCGGTATCCCCGTTAAAACGCGTCACAATGAGGTAGCCCCCAACCAGTTCGAGCTGGCTCCCATCTTCGAAGAATGTAACCTGGCTGTAGACCATAACATGCTCGTCATGGCACTGATGCGTAAAGTAGCCCGTAACCACGGCTTCCGCGTACTGCTGCACGAAAAGCCTTTCAAAGGCGTCAACGGTAGCGGTAAGCACAACAACTGGTCGTTGGGTACGGATACAGGCATCGGACTGATGGGACCGGGTAAATTACCCGAAGAAAACCTGCGCTTCATCACTTTCGTAGTGAACACCCTGATGGCAGTCTACAAGCACAATGGATTGTTGAAAGCCGCTATTTCCAGTGCCACGAACGCACACCGCCTGGGCGCCAACGAAGCACCTCCCGCAATCATTTCCAGCTTCCTGGGCAAACAGTTGTCGCAGGTGTTGGAACACATTGAAGAGAGTACCAAGGATGATCTCGTAAGCCTTAGCGGCAAGCAAGGCATGAAACTGGATATTCCGCAGATTCCGGAATTGTTGATTGACAATACCGACCGTAACCGCACCAGTCCATTCGCCTTCACCGGAAACCGTTTTGAGTTCCGTGCCGTAGGTTCAGAAGCAAACTGTGCCTGCGCCATGATTGCCCTGAACGCCGCCGTAGCCGAGCAACTGGTAGAATTCAAAAAAGATGTGGACGAACTCATTGAAAGGGGCGAACCGAAGATTTCGGCTATCCTTGAGGTTATCCGCAAATACATCAAGATTTGTAAGCCCATCCATTTCGATGGCAACGGCTACAGTGACGAATGGAAAGAAGAGGCCAAGAAACGCGGTCTGGATTGCGAAACCAGTGTACCTCTCATCTTCGACAGCTATCTGAAGCCAGAAAGTATCCGCATGTTCGAAAATACCGGTGTACTGACTCAGAAAGAACTGGAAGCCCGCAACGAAGTGAAATGGGAAACTTACACTAAGAAAATTCAAATTGAGGCTCGTGTATTAGGTGATTTGGCCATGAACCACATCATCCCGGTAGCCACGCAGTATCAAACGGATCTCATTGATAACGTTTACAAGATGAAGGAGCTGTTCCCAAGCGACAAAGCTGCAAAACTGTCTGCCAAGAACCTGGAACTCATCGAAGAGATTGCCGACCGCACCGCCTTCATCAAAGAGCATGTAGATGCCATGATCGAAGCCCGAAAAGTGGCCAACAAGATCGAAAGTGAACGCGAGAAAGCCATTGCCTACCACGACACCATCGTGCCGGCAATGGAGGAGATCCGTTATCATATCGACAAGCTGGAACTGATTGTCGACAACCAGATGTGGACACTGCCAAAATACAGAGAACTCTTGTTTATAAGATAAGTGAAGAAGTGATTAACGATCACTAATAAAATTATTCTATTTCTTTTGTTGGTTGTTTTAAGTTTGCAGGGGGAGAGGTGCCGGGAGGCAGTTCTCTCTCTTTTTTTGAAAACTAAAATATCATCGTAATTTATTTTCCAGCATATCACTTTTTCGTACCTTTGTCAATATTTACAAAACCAGATGATAAATTAAAAACGATTCATTATGAAGAACATGCACATTCGCTATGCAGCACTCCTACTCTTTGTTTTGCTGTCAGCATCGGCCTCTTCTTTCGCACAGACCGTTCTGGAGCAAAAAATCAGCGCGATTTCCGCCATTAAAGAAATTCGCCCACTGGAAACTTCTGAGTTTTCAGAGAAATATGTGACCTATTTTATTCAGCCGCTGGATCACCGCCATCCGGAGAAAGGCAGCTTTCGCCAACGCGTTATCGTTTCTCATGTCGGCTTCGACCGCCCCACAGTGATCGTTACCGAAGGCTATGGCGCTGCTTACGCCCTCCGTTCCCAATATCGTGAAGAGCTTTCAAAACTTCTCAATGCCAACATGATATTCGTGGAATATCGCTACTTCCTTGAGTCTACCCCCGAACCCAAAGACTGGCAATACCTGACGGCCGAAAACTCTGCGGACGACTTACATGCCATCACCACCGCATTCAAAAACATTTATCCGGGCAAATGGATCGCCACCGGCATCAGCAAAGGAGGACAGACTACCCTTCTTTACCGCACTTTCTATCCGGATGATGTAGATATTTCCGTTCCTTACGTAGCTCCGCTTTGTTATGGAGTAGAAGATGGACGTCATGAGCCTTTCCTGCATAAAGTTTCAACATCGGAAAACCGCAAGAAAATTGAAGATTTCCAATTGGAAGCTTTGAAACGGAAAGCAACTTTACTTCCCCGTTTTGAAAAGTATTGCACTGAAAAGAATTATTCATTCCGTGCACCGATTGAAGAAATTTACGATTACTCGGTATTGGAATATTCTTTCGCTTTGTGGCAGTGGGGTACTCCTATCAGCTCCATACCCGCTACTACAGCCTCTGATGATGAAATTTTCTCTCATCTGCTTGCCATCAGTGAACCGGGATATTTCACCGCCGACAGTCCCAATGCTTCTTTCTTCGTACAAGCTGCCCGTGAATTGGGATACTATGGTTATGACGTCCAACCGTTCAAGCAGTATCTCTCCATCCAGTCCAGTGAAGGTTATCTGCACCGTCTGATGCTTCCCGAAGAGTTGAAAGATATGCCTTTCGACAAAACTTTAAGTAAGAAAATAACAAAGTTTCTAAAGAAACAGGACCCGAAGATGATCTTCATTTACGGTCAGAACGACCCATGGACAGCCGCAGGCGTAACCTGGCTGAAGAACAAGAAGAATATTCATGTATTTATCCAACCGAATGGCAGCCATCTGGCACGTATCAGCACATTGCCCGAAGCCGAAAAGGCAAAAGTTATGGAGTTAATAAACGAATGGTTGAAATAATAAAAAACGGATGGTCCGTTGGGTGTGAACAGACCATCCGTTTCTACTCGACAGATCGTCTGTTTTAGCTCAACAGACGATCTGTTTTTTTATTCTATAATTTCCGCGTCCTCAATATTGTCTACAGCCTTTGAAGAAGCTCCCGGCGTACCCGGTGCCTTCGGCCGTTTGCGAGTAAATGTAAACCAATTTATCAATTCGGAAACTGCATATACTATGCTGGTGATACCGATAATGATAAATGCCGTGGAACGTACCCCCGTCGGATTGAACAAGGCAACCAGCCCTGCAATCAGAATGAGCACCGGAATGATATAAAATCCCACACGAACCGGCATCCAGCGACGGGCTGCAGAAAGAGATGCAATCTGTTGCACACCACCCAGTACAAGGATAAATCCCAGTACAAACGTCAGTAAGTCTGCAAAGAAACCGGGCATAATGATCAGCCACAGCCCAAACAGCAAACTACCGATTCCTTCGATAGGAAGGCGACGTCTCTCTTCGGCACTCATGGCAAAATACCCGATGATACTTAATAATGCCGGTATCAGAAACACAACACCGATCGTTATTACAAAATAGTCTCCGGCCTCATTGGGAAACATCACCAATACCAAACCGATTATCAGCGCACATATCGTACGCAAAAATGAGTTACTTATTCCTTTCATGAGCTTATGATTTTTTGCGAAGATACATTTTTATCCGCACAACTCCGCAAGAAAGTCACGAAAAATCAATTAACGTTCAGCCAAGCATTCATATCTTCGGCCACCAATAGCCAATAAAGTAACAAGAGAATAGCAATCGATACGCCAATGGCAACTAAATGTTTTCGCTTCATAGTTCATCCTTTCTTTTTTATTGTGAATAATAGTTGTTCTGAATACCCCTATAGAACAACTTTATAAGAAAAATGTTCTTTGAAAGAAAAAAAGCAAGAAATTCTTTGGTAATTAAAACAAAGTGCTTACATTTGCCCCCAGCTAAAACAAAAAGACAATGAAAACAATGCTCATAAATACATATTGGTGGTGGCGCCCGTTACAACTCCGACAGTCGTAAGGGAGCAGCGCTCGTATGTATATATGTGAACATAATATAGATTAAGAAAGAGCCCTGTCGCAACCTGCGACAGGGCTCTTTCTTTTGGTTGACAAGGAAACAAGATACAAGTTTACCAGTTTCCGATTTCCCTTGTCTACTTGTCAACTAAAAACCTTGTCAACTGAATTAAATAAAAAATAGGATTATGAGTTTTTTAGTAAATCAAGATGGTTATTACGGAGAATTCGGTGGAGCATATGTTCCCGAAATACTCCACAAGTGTGTGGAAGAGTTGCAGAACACCTATCTCAAAGTACTGCAAAGCGAAGATTTCAAGCAAGAGTTCGACCAACTGCTGCGTGACTACGTAGGACGTCCTTCCCCACTCTACTATGCCCGCCGGCTTTCCGAAAAGTATGGCTGCAAGCTCTACCTCAAACGTGAAGACCTGAACCATACAGGAGCTCACAAGATTAACAACACCATCGGACAGATTCTTCTGGCACGCCGCATGGGCAAGCATCGCATCATCGCCGAAACCGGTGCCGGACAACACGGCGTAGCTACTGCCACCGTATGTGCCCTGATGAACATGGAATGTATCGTCTACATGGGAAAAACGGATGTAGAACGCCAGCATGTCAATGTAGAAAAAATGAAGATGCTGGGTGCAACCGTCATCCCCGTCACTTCCGGAAATATGACGCTGAAAGATGCTACCAACGAGGCAATCCGCGACTGGTGTTGTCATCCTGCCGATACCTACTACATCATCGGTTCCACAGTCGGTCCTCATCCTTATCCCGACATGGTGGCGCGCCTGCAATCCGTCATCAGCGAGGAAATCAAAAAGCAACTCATTGAGAAAGAAGGCCGTGACTGCCCCGACTATCTTATCGCTTGTGTAGGTGGTGGTAGCAATGCCGCCGGAACCATTTACCATTACATCGACGATAGCCGCGTGCAGATCGTCCTCGCCGAAGCCGGTGGTAAAGGAATAGATACAGGTATGACTGCCGCTACCATCGCCCTCGGACAGATGGGAATCATTCACGGTGCACGCACTTACGTCATCCAGAACGAAGACGGGCAGATCGAAGAGCCCTACTCTATCTCTGCCGGACTGGATTACCCGGGTATCGGCCCCATGCATGCCAATCTGGCTGCACAAAAACGTGCCATCGTACTTGCTGTTAATGATGATGAAGCCATCCGCGCCGCCTACGAACTGACGAAACTGGAAGGTATCATCCCCGCCCTGGAAAGTGCCCACGCCCTCGGTGCCCTCGAAAAGCTGAACTTCAAACCCGATGATGTTGTTGTACTGACTGTTTCGGGACGTGGAGACAAGGATATAGAAACTTATTTAACGTTTAGTGTTGAGTGATTAGTGATTAACACTAAGATCATCGGTGCCACTAATCATTAATCATTAAAAACTAATCACTAAAGAAAATGAATACATATAATTATCAAACACATAGTCGTACTATTCTTGGGGACTTGCACACTCCTGTAAGTACCTATCTTAAAGTCCGCGACGTCTTTCCCCAAAGTGCACTTATGGAAAGCTCCGACTATCACGGCAGTGAAAACAACCGTTCATTTATCGGACTCTGTCCATTGGCAAGCGTCAGCATCGACCACGGAACAGCCATCTTCCGCCTACCCGACGGCACTCGCGAAGAACGTCCTATCACACCGGAATATCCTGTAGAAAAAGCTTTAGAGGATTTCCTCGGCTGCTTCCATGTGGAAGGCGAATATGCCAATTACTGCGGTCTTTATGGCTACACCTCTTTCAATGCCGTACGCTATTTTGAAAATATTCCCGTAAAAGATAGCCGCGAAGCCACCAACGACGCACCGGATATGCTCTACATCTTGTATCAATACCTCATTGTCTTCAACGACTTTAAGAACGAAATGGTACTTCTTGAAATGCTTGCCCCCGGTGAAGAAAGTGAACTGGATACCGTGCAGAAAGCCATCAATAACCGCAATTACACCGCCTACGATTTCCGTGCCGTTGGTGAAACCACTTCCCCACTGACCGACGAACAGCATAAAGCAAATATCCGTCAGGGAATTGCCCACTGCCTGCGTGGGGATGTTTTCCAGATTGTTCTCTCCCGCCGTTTCGAACAACGTTTCGTAGGCGATGACTTCAAACTTTATCGTGCCTTGCGCAGCATCAACCCCTCTCCTTATCTGTTCTATTTCGATTTCGGAGGTTTCCGCATCTTCGGTTCATCACCCGAAACGCACTGCCGCATCGAAGGCAGCCACGCCTACATCGACCCCATCGCCGGTACTACCAAGCGCACCGGAGATCCCGAACAGGATGCGCTGAACGCCCAATACCTGCATGATGATCCCAAAGAGAATGCAGAGCATGTCATGCTGGTCGATCTCGCCCGTAACGATCTTTCCCGCAACTGCCACGATGTAAAAGTGGATTTCTACAAGGAAATGCAGTATTACAGTCATGTTATCCACCTGGTAAGCCGCGTCAGCGGTACGCTGAACGAAGATGCCCGCCCCATCAAAGCATTCATCGACACCTTCCCGGCAGGTACTCTGAGCGGTGCACCCAAGGTACGCGCCATGCAACTCATCAGCGAACTGGAACCGCACAATCGCGGCGCTTACGGTGGTTGCATCGGCTTCATCGGACTGAACGGCTCACTGAACCAAGCCATTACCATCCGTACTTTCGTCAGTCGCAACGGTGTACTTTGGTTTCAGGCAGGCGGCGGCATCGTAGCCAAGAGCAATGAAGAATACGAGTTGCAAGAGGTGAACAACAAATTGGGAGCACTGAAAAAGGCAATCGTAATGGCAGAGAAAATGTAAATTCATGTACAATGTACAATGTACAAAGTACAATTTGCCATGCGGCGTACATAACGCAGCCAAACTGTACTTTGTAAATTGTACTTTGTAAATTGTAAATTGTAAATGAAATTATGAAAACAGTAATCATAGACAACTACGACTCTTTCACCTACAACCTTGCCCATCTGGTAAAAGAACTCGGCGCAGAAGTAGATGTGCTACGCAATGATAAATTTGAGCTTGAGGAATTGGAGAAATATGATAAAATCATCCTTTCACCCGGCCCCGGCATTCCCGAGGAGGCAGGCTTACTATTAGAGGTCATCCGCACTTACGCAGGACGGAAACCCATACTTGGCGTCTGCCTGGGTGAACAGGCCATCGGACAAGCATTCGGCGGAAAGCTCACCAATCTGAGTGAAGTCTTTCACGGCATACAAACGAATGTAAAAATAAAGAATAAAGATTACATTTTCTCCGGTCTTCCAACTGAAATACCAGTCGGCCGTTATCACTCCTGGGTAGTAGATACGGACGGATTTCCCGAAGAATTGGTTATCACCGCCATCAGTTCCGAAGGTCAAATCATGGCACTGAAACATCGGGAATACGATGTTCACGGCATCCAATTTCACCCGGAATCGGTATTGACTCCCGATGGAAAACAGATTGTAGGCAACTGGCTGAAAGGCGTCTGAAATGCCACATTTCAAACACTAAAGTGAGGCATTCCGAACACAACAGAATTTTCAATCGTAAATTGTAAATCGTCTAATCGTAAATAAGAAAATGAAAGATATATTAACCCGTCTCTTCAACCACGAAGAGCTTACTTCGGCAGAAACCAAGCAAATTCTCCTGAACATCACCCGGGAAGCTTACCCCGAAGCACAGATTTCTGCATTACTCACTGTATTTCAGATGCGTAGCATCACAGTAGATGAACTAATCGGCTTTCGCGAAGCCCTTATGGAGACTCGTATCCCTATCGACTTCGCGCCTTATCGGCCTATCGATATCGTAGGTACGGGAGGTGATGGAAAGAACACGTTCAACATTTCCACTTGTGCCTGTTTTGTGGTGGCCGGAGCCGGTTACAAAGTTGCCAAACACGGCAATTATGGTGCCACTTCCGTCAGTGGGGCAAGCAATGTCATGGAGCAACACGGCATCCGTTTCACCAATGATCCCGACAAGTTGAAACGCAGCATGGACGAGTGTAACATCGCCTACCTGCACGCCCAACTTTTCAATCCGGCAATGAAGTTCGTCGGCCCTGTGCGCAAGGCATTGGGAGTACGTACACTGTTCAACCTTCTTGGCCCGCTTGTCAATCCTTGCAAGCCTACTTACCAGTTGCTCGGTGTGGCCGATCTTGCACAGATGCGACTCTACACAAATGTTTTTTACAAACTCGGTATCGATTTTGCGGTAGTCAACAGTCTCGATAGCTACGACGAAATCTCCCTCACGGACGAATTCAAAGTTATGACGCGCAATTACGAACGGATTTACCGTCCGCAAGCACTGGGTTTCAATGCCGCGCAACCCGAAGAGCTCTTCGGCGGAGCCTGTAAGGAGGATGCCGCCCGCATCTTTGATAACATCCTTAATAACCGTGCCACACGTGCCCAAACACAATGTGTCATTGTCAACGCCGCCTTCGCCATCCAGGTGATGGAACCTGAAAAGGAAATCGAAGAATGCATTGCCATCGCTCGCCAATCGCTGGAGAGTGGACGGGCGCTGGAGACGTTGAAGAAGTTTATAGAAATCAATCAGTAAGAATCCATAAATTCCAATTTATGAAAGATATTTTATCCGAAATCATCGCCCACAAGCGGATTGAGATAAAGCAGCAAAAGCAAGCAGTCTCCCTCAGTCAATTGCAAGAGCAAGCTGCTGCCATGATGCAGGAAGCTGTCGGAACCGGAGTTTCCGGTACAACGCCCGTCCGCAGTATGAAGCGTGCACTCGCAAACTCTTCATCCGGCATCATTGCCGAGTTCAAACGCCGTTCCCCTTCCAAGGGCTGGATCAAGGAAAGCGCACAGGCCGACCTCATTCCTCCTGCTTATGAAACTGCCGGAGCTTCCGCCCTCTCCATCCTCACGGATGAAAAGTTCTTCGGCGGAACTCTGCGTGACATCCGTACAGCACGCCCTCTGGTCAACATCCCGATCCTGCGTAAAGACTTCATCATCGACAAGTATCAGCTTCTGCAAGCCCGCATTGTAGGTGCCGATGCAGTGCTGCTCATTGCCGCCTGCCTCACACCTGACGAGTGCCACACACTCACCATGCAGGCACACGAACTTGGGCTCGAAGTTCTGCTCGAAGTACACAGTATCTCCGAACTCTCCTATATATATAAGGAGACGGATATGGTCGGCGTCAACAACCGTAATCTGGGCAGCTTCGTCACCAACATAGAAAACTCTTTCCGCATTGCAGAAGAGTTAAAAAATGCTGTTGCTGAAATTGATTTTCAGACGCCTCCGCTGCTCGTTTCCGAAAGTGGTATTTCGCACCCCGAAACCATCCGTGAGCTACGCTCGGCAGGCTTCCGTGGTTTCCTTATGGGAGAGACATTCATGCGTACAGACGATCCCGGGAGCACATTGGAAGAACTCATTCACGGCATATGAATTTGGAAATTCACACATAATTTCATATATTCGTGATTTTTAAGGTACATAAGCCCATGAATACAATGATCAAAGTATGCGGAATGACCGATGCAGACAATATCCGCGATGTAGAAGTATTAGGTGTAGATATGATCGGTTTTATCTTCTACCCCAAATCCCCCAGATACCTGTACCAGATACCCAGGTACCTGCCTACGCTTGCCAAACGTGTCGGTGTTTTTGTCAACGAAACCAAAGAAAACATCCTTATGTATGTCGACCGTTTCGGTCTGAACTACGTCCAGCTGCACGGTGACGAATCACCCGAATATTGCCGCACCCTTCATTCACAGGGTATCCGGATCATCAAAGCGTTTTCCATCGCTTTGCCCAAGGATCTTCTTGCCGTATCTGATTATGAAGGTTTCTGCGACTACTATCTGTTCGATACACGTACCGTCCACTACGGTGGCTCCGGACAGCAATTCGACTGGAGCATTCTGCAACGTTACACTGGTAGTACCCCCTTCCTGCTTAGCGGCGGTATCAATTCTTACAGTGTCAAAGCTCTGAAAGAATTCCACCATCCCCGCCTTGCCGGTATCGATATCAACAGTCGCTTCGAGACATCTCCGGGCATCAAGGATGTGGAACGGATCGAACGTTTTCTCAAAGAATTAAGAACGAATTAAATTTAGAATAACATCATGAATCGTATAAATCAACTTTTTCAGGACAGCCCTAAAAACTTGCTGTCCATCTACTTCTGTGCTGGTTGTCCAACCCTGGAAGGTACTGCCGACGTCATCCGCACCCTCGAACGCAATGGGGTCCATTCGATTGAAATCGGTATTCCCTTCAGTGACCCAATGGCTGACGGCATTGTTATCCAGGAAGCTGCCACGCGTGCTCTTCGCAACGGTATGTCGCTGCGTATTTTGTTTGAGCAGCTCCGCGATATCCGTAGCGATGTCCGTATCCCCCTCATTCTGATGGGCTATCTCAACCCTATCATGAAATTCGGGTTCGAGGCTTTCTGTCAGAAATGTGTAGAATGTGGCATCGACGGCGTTATTATTCCCGATCTTCCCTTCAAAGATTACGAAGAAACGTATAAACCTATTGCCGACCGTTACGACATCCGTGTCATCATGCTCATCACCCCCGAAACCAGCGAGGCTCGTGTCCGTGAAATCGACGAACATACCGACGGCTTCATCTATATGGTATCCAGCGCTGCTACTACCGGTGCCCAGAAAGATTTCGATAGCCAGAAGCAAGCTTATTTCAAAAAGATACAGGATATGCACCTGCGCAATCCCCGCATGGTTGGCTTCGGCATCAGTAACAAACAGACATTTGACGCCGCTTGTGCCAACTCTTCCGGTGCTATCATCGGCAGCCGATTCGTCACCCTGCTGAATGAAGCTGAAGGAGATGCGGAAAAGGCGATCACACAGTTGAAAGAAGGGCTGAAGAAATGATTGGAAAGGAGTGATTAGTGATAAGCAGATGGTGCAATAACAACAAAATGACACTTATCACTAATCATTTACCGCTAATCACTGTTTTTTTCTTATCTTTGCACTAGTAAAACCGAAATGTGATGAAAACTGTTACCGAATATATTTCATTATTGCGTGATTATATGCAAAAAAATGCCGGTAAATATGGTATTTCCCGGATGGGCATATTCGGTTCTGTTGCTCGGAACGAACAAACAGAAACAAGCGACGTCGATATATATATTGAAGGGCAACTACATGGTTTCTTTGCTTTATCCGGCATAAAAAAAGAATTGGAAGAATTATTAGGCTGTCCGGTTGATATTGTGCGTCTACGTGATAAGATGGATGCACTCCTACGTGAAAAGATATTAAAGGAGGGTATTTATGTTTGATAAATTAATAGCTTTTCATACCCTGGAATTAATTCGTGATTCTCTTGAACTAATAGAGAAAAGATGTTCTGATATTTACTCTGTAGATGATTTCCTGTTAAGTGATAGTGGAATGATGAAACTTGACAGTGTTTGCATGAAACTCACAGCCATAGGAGAAAGCATTAAAAATCTGGATAAAATCACCAATAAAGAATTATTGGTGAAATATCCGGAAATTCCTTGGAGGAATGTAATGGGGATTCGTGATATTATCGTACATCATTACTTTGATGTAGATGCCGACGAAATATTTAGAATTTGTAAAGAAGATATTCCACAATTATATAAGGTGATTATTAAAATAATAAATGACTTGAAGTAACCCGGTTATGTTTATGAAGACTGACTACCCATCCGTGTTGCTAATTTATACCGGTGGAACCATCGGCATGATAGAGAACCCAGAGACAGGTGCGCTTGAAAATTTCAACTTCGATCATCTTCTCAAACATGTTCCCGAACTGAAACGTTTCAATTACCGCATCTCTTCCTATCAGTTTGATCCTCCTATTGACTCTTCTGACATGGAACCTTCGCTTTGGGCAAAAATAGTAAAGATTATCAACTACAATTATGATTACTTCGACGGCTTTGTCATTCTTCATGGAACCGATACCATGTCTTATACGGCTTCTGCTCTCAGTTTCATGCTTGAGAATCTGGCTAAACCCGTCATTCTCACCGGCTCTCAGCTCCCTATCGGCACTCTGCGTACAGATGGAAAAGAAAATCTTATTACCTCTATAGAAATAGCTGCGGCAAAGAATCCCGATGGTACCCCCATCGTTCCCGAAGTGTGTATATTTTTCGAGAATGAATTGATGCGCGGTAATCGCACCACAAAAATCAATGCCGAAAACTTCAACGCATTCCGTTCATTCAACTATCCCTCATTGGCCCATGCAGGCATCCACATCAAATATGACGCCCACATCATCCGCCGTCCTGATCCGACGCGTCCCATGAAGCCTCATTACCTGTTCGATACCAATGTGGTTATGCTCACTCTTTTTCCCGGTATCCAGGAAAGCATCATCAATTCTGTTCTCCATGTCCCGGGTCTGAAAGCGGTTGTACTCAAAACATTCGGTTCTGGAAATGCTCCTCAGAAGGAATGGTTCATCCGCCAACTGAAGGACGCCACAGAACGTGGCATCATTATTGTCAACATCACTCAATGCCAACGTGGCGTAGTCGAAATGGGACGCTACGAAACCGGACTGAAATTGCTGCAAGCAGGCGTCATCAGCGGATACGACAGTACTCCCGAATGTGCAGTAACCAAACTTATGTTCCTCCTTGGCCATGGTCTCAATCAAGCCGAAATCCGTTACCGGATGAACTCTGACCTTGCGGGAGAAATCACTAAAGCATAAACTAAAAAAAAGCATAAAGCTTGTGATTGACGGATTATAGCAGCAGAAAATCTCTGTTGACTATAATTTCGCTTCATTTCGTATACCCAAAAGACAAACTGACCAGAATTTACAAGTTATTAAGACTTAGCTATAGTACTCATATTTAATAAATAAATCATCTATATGCAACAAAAAAACAACTTTTTTTGTTGTTATATCAAATTTATCTCTATCTTTGTGGCGAGAATATGCAAGAAATGCGCGCTCTCGACGGCCAATGATCAGAATAAGCCAGTAAATCAATATGTATTATTTTATCGATTATGAAACTAATTAACCGATTATCAGTAATGGCTACCGTGGTGAGCACCATGTTCTTAGCTAGTTGTGCGGATGATGTTTACGATCCTAGCAAGGAGCCGCAGGTAACACCAACAGAAAATCCTTTGGGAGAAGGCTTCAATGCCCCCGATGGTTTCAATTGGTCCATGATTAACACCGTCAATCTCAATGTTGAGGTAAAAGATGCGTTCAATGGAAAATATCAATATGCAATTGAGGTATTTACCAGTAACCCTTTGGCTGACGAAACCGCAACTCCCATTGCAGCGGGGCCGGCAAAACAAAGCGCTAACTATATTGCTGAAGTTAATATTCCCAAGACTGTCGAATTCCTTTATATTCGCCAAACTGACCCTAATCAGCGGAAGGAAGTATACGCATACGCAGTACCTGAAAATGGCGGTTCATTGAATTGCAAGCTATATTACACTGCAACTACCTCCAGAGCGGTAACGCGTGCTTCATCAGTTGGAACATCCGGCTGGGACAATGTTACAGATCCCGGATATACAGAAGAGACTTATAATGTCCCTTCAGAATCCGCATCTATTATCAACGGAAATCAATTACCTAACGGGTCTACCTATATCATAAAGCCAGGTGAAACTTTATCCCAAGTGCTTCATTCTTATAATGGAGCCAACGCTACAGTATATATACAAGGAACCTGGAATGTAAATGGAAACATCACCCCCCAAGGGATAGACATCATCGTTCTGAATGGTGGTAAAATCACATCTACCTCCGGTACTTTTATGGTATCAGATAAGTCTTCCCTCACCGTACAAAGTGGAGGTGAAGTAAACTGTAATATATTTAGTACAGCTACCAATGTTGTTATCAAGAACTTCGGTACTATAAAAACAAAAGAAGTATCCGGACAGAATGGGCTTAATACAGGTACTGTATTGTATAATGCTTCCGATGCCCTTTTCCAAGTAGAGGATAAATTCATCATCACCAGTTCTCAGATTTACAACCATGGCACAATCAGCCTAACAGCCGAGAATGCGTATATGCAAGCCAACAAAACTTCCGCAGCATGTCTTATTGCAAATTATGAAAAAGCCACTATAAAAGGTAACCGTATACAAGCTGGAGCCACGATTGTAAACAGCGGTACAATCGAAGTAAATATATTAGAAAACTCTTCGACTGACTTCCTTTACAACAACTGCCTTTTGATTGTAAAAAATACATTCAAATTCAGAAATGTAGTATTGGATCAAGCTTCCATAACCGGAGGTAGAACTAACCCGAGTGATAAAGAATGGCTACCGGTTCCACTTGTAGAGAGTTTAAACAGTGCTCAATACACGCTGATTGACGGCTCCATGATCAAAGCTAAAGAATTCAAAGTTCAATCTGGCAGCCAAGTTACATTTAAAGCCATTAACAAGGCGAAAGAAGATCGTTCTATGATTAAGGCGGAAAATATCTATTTTGAATGGCATACATACGTACAAGGAAATATGGTTTTGGAAGGAAAGCAGTATAACCCCGAACGTTCACACATAGATGCATCTGTTGCTAGCACTGGTTATGACGAATCCAAATATACAATTGAAACCTGTGGTGGTATCTTCAATGAAGGCAACGAAGGTGAAGATCCATATACTCCGGAAATCCCCGTTGTAGATGATGCAACGACTTACACTTATGTATTTGAGGATAACTGGCCTAAATATGGTGACTTTGACCTCAATGACATTGTTTTAACATTAAACAACAGATCAACCCAAGCAAATTCAAATGGTAATTTGAAAAGCGCTCAATTTGATATCACTCTTGAAGCAGTTGGTGCAAGTAAAATCGTAGGGGTTGGTATTCGCTTCCTAGGTTTACCAGCTAGCGTTACTCCAAGCACTTTCACCATTAAGGGGAATAATGCTTCTTTTGAGGCCGGACAAAGCCTGCCTACACTGATATTATTTGAAAGTGCCCATACTGAATTTGGTTTCACCGACAGGCCATTCATTAATACATACCAGACCGCTTCGACTAATAAAGCCGATCTGCCCCAATATGCAGTGCGCTTTGAATTCACAGAATCTGACAAAATTTCTTCGTCAGCATTCAACATAAACAATCTGGATGTATTCATTATCACAAAAGCCGCCGATCAAAGAACCAAACGTACGGAAGTACATATAGCAGGATATGCACCAACAGACTTGGCTAATACCACATTGTTTGGACAAGCTAATGATGATTCTTCATTATCTTCTAAACGGTACTATTTAAGTAGCGAGAATCTGACATGGGGTATAGTTGTTCCGGACAAGTTTTCTTGGCCATTAGAAATCAAGAACGTTAAAGATGTTTATACAGGTTTCGCCAATTGGGTTACTTCTGGAGGTAAAGAAAACAAAGACTGGTATAAAAACCATAACGGGCAAGTATTCAAAAAATAATTTGATTTTCTAATAACACAAAAAGTCGATGAACCCCTTATTCATCGGCTTTTTCAGCAATAAGGAAAGGTATTATTCAGAATACCCCATCATATAGTTAAAAATCACTAATAAACAATCTTTTTAAACCTTATAAAAATTGTTATTATCTTAATTGTACGTATTTTTGTTATTAATCAAGCAAAACAAACAAGGTCATGGAAAAGAAACTTAGAATAAGTCTATTTTTGTCAGCCCTATTAGTCACTTTATGTGTTCTTAGTAGCTGCGAAAAAGATGTCTTTAGCCCCGAAAAGGTTAAAGCAACTTATGAGGATAAGTTCCCTGTCAAAGACATCGACCCGCAGATGGATTGGAAAATGACTAAACAAGTAAAAGTTAACATAAGTGTATACGAAGACTCTGAAACAGACTACATCATTCGCATTTACGACAGCAATCCTTTAATAGCAAATTCCACAGCTAAATTATTAGCAGAAGGAACTATGAGCAATAATGTTTCTTTCATTACTACAATGGACTGTCCTATCACATTAACAGATGTGTTTGTATGCCGTACTGATGCGCATAACCGTAACGTGGTCCGCTATGTATCTATAGTTAATGGAGAAGTGAGCACAACATTCGGCAATGCTACCCATACACGTTCTATGACACGATCTGTTTCAATTGAAACATACACCCCTGAATATTCAGAAACCGACATCAATGCAATGCTAAAAGAGGCGGAAGAGATTACGTCCCAAACAGATTTATTGAATGGAAAAGTATATAAGATATCAGCAGGAAACGTATATACAGGTGTTATCAATAAAAATGGTTTATCTTATGATAATCCTGCCATTATCATCATCTTAGGTAAATGGCATCCCACTATGGGATTAAATATACAACGTGGAATAGACTTCTATGTAATGAATGGAGGAGAAATCACAATCCCGGATTCTCAAACATTGTCATTTATAGAAAATAGCCGTTTAATGATATATAAAGGCGGAATAGTAAACGGAAACAAGATTTATTATTCCAACGGATCTTACAAGCGATATAATTATAATGCCGGCACACTTCAGGTATCTTATGTTGGTATAGATACCCAAGGTATTTTATATAATAATGGTACTCTTCAAATAGGAACGTTAGATATAACCAGCGGCGGAAAGCTAATTAACCAAGGACATGCAAAAATCACCTCAACCACTAACAATACTTATATTGAAAATGGGTGCTACTTAGATATAGCCGGCGAATTCCGGGGAGATTTAACTCTTGGTGATAATTGTGCCGCCATTATCAATGAGTACCCTGCAACTTGGGGAGGGAAGAAAATAACTCTGGGCGACAATTGCATGATTACCATAAATAAAGCGTCTTTTATGCAGACAATATTTACAGGTAGTTCGCAACCCTCACTTATTAAAGTAGGGACATTAGCAGATATTCAACTTAATCCTAACACTGCCCAAGGAAATATTTATTTTGAGTTTAACAGTTTTAATAGTAATTGGAGCAATGATACTTGGAGATACATAGGCCAACTGACTTACTTCTCTAAATGGGGAGAATCCCCTGTCATCATCCCTAAAGGAGACTGTACCGGTGAAGGTAACAATCCAGGAGAAGGAAGTGAAATTCCTTCTGATCCAATGCCTTATACTTATGTATTCGAAGACAATTATCCTCTTGTAGGAGACTACGACTTTAATGACATCGTATTGGATGTAACCATTGAATACGATCGTGGAGCAGACAATAAAATCACGTCCACCTATCTTAATGTTGCTTTAGCAGCTGCCGGGGCTACTAAAACGATTGGTGCCGGATTACGTATTGTTGGAATAGAAAAATCGGCTATTGGCAATATCAGTTTTAGTGGAGATAAAGATCAATTCCAAGCAACTTTGCTTAATTCCATGTTCAGTACAGGTATTGAGAACGATATGACAATCCCACTTTTTGGAAATGCACACAGAGTATTTGGGGTATCTTCCGGAACAATGGTAAATACAGGAAAGGCGACAGCCCCAGTCTACACTTGCAAAGTTAAAATAGAGCAAAACAATGCCTATCAACAGGAAGATCCAATCATCACCAAAGATAATTTAGACTTTTTCATTGCGTACAAATATAAAAGCATGGAAAAGCGTGTGGAAGTCCACCTCTATGAATTCTGGAAATACGGTGCTACTAATGCGGGTACTGTTCAAGAGACCAATCTTGAATTAGCTGGTAATAATACATGGGCAATCTGTGTTCCTAATTTCCGTTACCCCAACGAAAGCATCAATATCAGTAATCAAAAAGATAACAACGACTGTGCTTATCCTAAGTTTTTAGACTGGGCTCGCAACCGTAACGTTAGCCAAGATTGGTATAAGTACCCTAATGAAGGAAAAGTTTATAGATAATAAATAACAGGTAGAGAACAATTATAAATTATAATAATGAAACAGATATTATTAGTGGATGATAAAGCCTCCATAGGCAAAGTACTTTCTATGTATTTGGGAAAAGAGTATGATTTTGTGTACTGTGAAGATCCCTTGAAAGCTATCGATTGGTTACACGAAGGTAATGAACCAGACTTGATCATATCCGACATACGTATGCCGAAAATGACAGGTTCGGAATTCCTCCATTACCTTAAAAGTAATGAGTTATTTAAGCACATTCCCGTTATGATGCTTTCTAGTGAAGAAAGTACTACTGAACGTATCCGTTTGCTTGAAGAAGGAGCTGTGGACTACATACTGAAGCCTTTCAATCCTATGGAACTGAAAGTACGCCTCAAGAAATTTATCTGATTAACAACAAACAACACGTAAAGACGCATGTTATACTATATCTATATCGGAACTAATCGGATTATCATTGATCACCTGAGCAAAATTACAGGTGGTATGTTTGTTGCCGTATCTTCTTCCCAGAAAGCAGCAAAAGTTATTGACGGTATTCGAGAACGGTATAACATATCTATTCTTTATGAACAAACAGATGTACGCGAGGCAGATTGTATTGAGATTAGTTATCTACGTAAACGTTATCCCCGGGTTTATATCACTCTTATTACTGAAGCATTAAAGACCGAAAACCGAAAAAATTATCTACAAGCCGGAGTTAACAATACACTTCCGCCTCATGCAGAAGAAGAAAGCATTCAACGCATGAATGTTTATCTAAGAGCACGTAAGGAAAGTAAGCTAAAAGAATTTAGTGAGACACATCGTAAAGTATTGAACACGTTTAGACTTCCTCTATGGAAACGTACATTCGATGTGCTTTTTGCTGGTACTGCCGTTATTATACTTTCTCCATTACTAATAGGGACAGCTGTAGCTATTCGATTGGAAAGCAAAGGAAAAATTATATATAAGTCACAACGTGTTGGATCTAACTATCAGATTTTTAACTTCTTGAAATTTCGTTCTATGTATACTAATGCAGATAAACGATTGAAAGAGTTGAATGCCCTCAATCAATATCAAATAGAGGAAGTTGAAAGTTCTGATGAAGGACCGGAGATTCGATTTGATGACCTCTCCGGAACATCTGATGAAGAAGAGAGCTTATTAATCTCGGATGATTTTGTTATTTCTGAAGAAGATTTCCTCAAGAAGAAAGAAAAGACAAAACAAAACACATTTGTCAAACTAGAAAATGACCCACGAGTGACACGTGTAGGACGTTTTATTCGAAAATACAGCATTGATGAATTACCACAGTTATTCAATATTTTAAAAGGAGATATGAGTATTGTTGGCAATCGTCCTCTCCCACTTTATGAAGCTGAATTATTAACCAGTGACGCTTACATAGATCGTTTTATGGCACCATCAGGTTTAACAGGATTATGGCAAGTGGAAAAGCGTGGAGACGCTGGTAAAATGTCAGCAGAGGAGAGAAAGCAACTGGATATAAAATATGCAAGAGACTTCTCATTTTGGCTTGATATGAAAATAATATTCAAAACATTAACGGCATTTGTACAAAAAGAGAATGTATAGCAATAAAATCAAATAGCAAATTACAGAAATGGCAAAAGAATATATAAAAACTATAACTTATAGTGTACTCCTTATCGGATTATTCACTTTTCCTACCATTACCATCGCTCAACAAACTATGACCCGCGAAGAACGTATCAAAGCTTTAGAGCGCCTAAAAATGGAAGAAGAAAAATACGAAACAAGCCAAATCTCATCAGCTGCAAAAAATATTCCGGCTGACATTGAGAAAATGGAGCTTCCACCATTATCGGTATTTTTGGATGCTGTAACAGAAAATGCAACAGTAAAAAAGGCACAATCACAAGTTGAACAGATAAAAAATGAGTATCGCATAGAAAAACGAAACTGGTGGAACTATTTCAAGTTAAATGGGAATTATGCCTTTGGACGTTTTAATACAATAAATGAAAACAGCGAAACTCTTGTAGACTGGTATCAAACTACATCTGTTGGTACTCGTCATACTTTCAATATAGGGGCTAGTGTTAGTATTGGCTTGGGTGATTTATTCAATCGCCCATTAAAACTTAAAAGTTATCGATACATGATTGAACAGTTGCAATATGCGCAAGATGAAGTAATGGAGGAACGTAAGTTAAAAGTTTTAGAAGCTTACAATTCGGTAACAGAACAGCTAGCAACAATAAAAGCAAAAGCAGAATCAGCAGCACTTTATAATGCTCAGATGAAAATCTCAGAGAATAATTTTATTAATGGTACAATAGATATTATTGCACTTTCATTAGAACGAGGTCGCCGTTCCGGTGCCGTAGTGAATTATGAGCAAAGCCGTGTCGCCTTGCATAATGCCATCATTCTCTTAGAGATGCTCACTAATGTAAAAATCATCAAAGAAAATTAGTATTATGGATATTATATTATTCCTATCAAAATTCTTTTACCGTATTCGCTATTGGCTTTTATGGGGAAGTATAATTGTCACAGGTTTAGTGATTTATTTTACACAATTCTTGCCCTACAAGTATACTGTAAATAGTAGCTTATATGCGGGGGTAACTTCCAACACTAACAGTATGACCAGTGATGGATTAAGTATATTCTCTATTAATAGTACATTTGACAACTTAATTAATATAGCTAAATCAAAGGGTACATTAGAAAAAGTATCAACACGCCTACTCGCAACATGCTATGTTTATGGTGATGAAAATCAAGACACCAAGTATATACTTGCACGCAATTATCGTGCATTAATAAAAGAGACTCCCAAAGAAATTCTATCATTGGTGAATAGAAAATCTTTAGATGAGACTGTGAATAACTTTATTAAATATAGAAAAGAAGACAGTAAAAACTTTATATATTCTATTTTTAGTCGCCCATATAACCGCTTTTTTAGTTTCAAAGTATTAAATACTATTTCTGTTAGACGCTTAAATACAAGTGATTTGATTGAAATCTCATATACAAATAGTGATCCGGGAATAACTCAACATACAGTTCGTATTCTAGAAGAAGAACTAGTTAAAGCATATGAAGATTTACGCTTTGGTTCTACAAATAATGTTATCGCATATTTTGAAGAACAAGTAAGAAAATCTAAAGCTATGCTACAAGCAGAAGAAGATGACTTAATGCATTACAATGTAGAGAAAGAAGTTATTAACTATGGAGAACAAACAAAAGCATTAGCTATTACAAAATATGAAGTTGACGATCGCTATGAACAAGTTTTACGACAATATGAAAGTGCTGTGGAACTAGTAAAGCTATTGGAAGATAAGATGGACATACGAGCCCAAATTTTGCGCAACAAAACAAATCTACTTTCTGAATTAAATAAGGTAAGTAGTTTGAATGAAAAAATAATGGAACAGGAAATCTTTGTATCTGATCAAGCTAAAAAAGAGAATGGAGAGCTATTAAAAAATAAGCGAGCACTACAGAAGGCTGAAGAAAATATTAGTACTATATCTGATAGACTAAATGAATATAGCTTTTCAAAAGAAGGAGTTGGTATTGAAAATATGGTGAGCGAATGGTTGCAAGCTGTAATTAATGAAGCAAAAGCCAAAGCAGAGCTTAAAGTAATGGATACTCGACGTAATGAAATCAGTGAGCAATATCGAGAATTTTCACCTGTAGGAACACAAGTCAACCGTAAAGAACGTAGTATTGGAATAGTAGAAGATACATACCGCGAACAGTTGAGAGGACTTTCAGAAGCGCGTCTTCGCCTTAAAAACATAGAGATGACTACAGCAAACCTTAAGGTGATTACTCCTCCTGAATATCCATTAACAGATACAGGACGTAGACGTACGCTATATATTATAGCTGCATTTATTGGAAGTTTAATCTTTATTACATTCTATTTCTTAGTAATTGAGTTGTTAGACCGTACTTTACGTGATCCAGAACGCAGTAAACGATTGACTGGACTTCCTGTTATCGCTGCATTCAATGGTGTTAGCAATTTGAAATACCGCGGTTTCCTTAAACTATGTAATAGAACAGCAGCAGCTTATACTTGTCAACAACTAAATAACTATATTCAAAAAAACCGCCCAACTATCATTAATTTATTAAGTATGGAAAAGGGAGAAGGGAAATCATTTTTAGCCCAATATTTTATCCAATATTGGGAAACGGAAAACCTTCATGTTCGTTATGTTAATTATGCGGAAGATTTTGACATAGAATCTAAAAGCTATGTGCAAGCCCAAGAATTATCAGATTTTTGGCAATTGAATTCAGCAGAATCAACACCCGATATTTTACTTATTGAATATCCTGCATTCAAGACCGCAAGTTTACCGTACCCTGTTTTACAGAAATCGGATGTTAATTTATTAATAGCAAATGCTTGCCGTTTATGGGCCGAAAAAGATGATAAACGCTTAAAGAACTTCAAAGAAATAGTAAACAATGTTCCTTTATTCCTTTATCTGAACAATGCAGATCGAGATGTTGTTGAATCTTTCACCGGCGAACTTCCACCAGAGTCTCCTGTGCATTCGTTCTTCAACCGCATAGCACAATTAGGATTAACATCAAAGAAAGCAGCAGTTAAATAATGGCAAACAATTTACATACTCAGACAAAGGCTATTACTACATTATTTTTAGTAATAGGGTTAGTGTGTATTGCTTACTGTGCTCTATTTAGCACCTTAGAATCTATAATAATTGTTGCCCTCTTACCATTAATTGGATATACTTTTATATGTGCATTTCGCAACCCTGTCACTGCCATATATGTCCTATTTATTCTCAATTACTTCCTCATAGCATGGATGAGATATACAGAGACAACTGGACGAAGTGTATGGTTAGACATTCTCTTTGTGATTATATCCGTAATGGTGATTTTGCATTCTATTCTTATGAAGGATATACCGTGGAAACTAGCTATTAATTGCCTAACACTTGGAGGAGCATTATGGGCCATATATTGTTTAGCTGAGATATTAAATCCCAGAGCAGATATAGAAGCATGGATTATGTCGCGTAGTACAATCTATAATATTTTATTTATATCCGTATTATCTTCCGTTCTTTTTACAGAAATCAAACAAATTCGTACTTTACTATTTATATTTTCAATTTTATCTGCTATCTCAATTCTAAAAGTATTTTGTCAAAGATATATTGGCTTTGACACTGTTGAACAACGATGGTTAGATGAAGAAGGTGGACTAACGCATTTAATAGCATCTGGAACTAGATATTTTTCCATTTTCACTGATGCTGGAAACTTTGGATCAAATATGGGCCTAGTATCTGTGTTATTTGGAATTCTTTCTATTTTTGTTTCAAAGAAAAGTCTAAAAATTTATTACTTAATCTTGTCTATATTGGGTATATATGCATTATTTTTATCAGGTACTCGCGGTGCATTAGCTGTACCATTAGGAGGTTTACTATTATTTAGTTTAGTAAGTAAGAACTTTAAATTAATGACAATCACTACCATTATAGGACTGAGCATTTATATTTTTTTCGCTCATACCAACATAGGACAAGGCAATCAAATGATACGTCGCATGCGTACAACTTTTCGCCCTACCCAAGATGCTTCCTTTAATGTACGTAAAGAAAATCAGAAAAAATTGGCTCTCTATTTAAAGGATAAACCATTTGGAGAAGGATTAGGGCTAAGTGGTGGTAATGCTCGTCGATTTTCTAGCCGTCTCACTGCAAATATTCCTAATGACTCCACCTATGTTAAGATATGGGTAGAGACAGGGATTGTTGGGCTAATTTTATTTTTAACATTGTTAATTCTAACTTTTTTACGATGTTGTTATATTATCATGTTCCGAATAAAGGACAAAGAATTACGAGGTATGCTAATGGCTATGTTATGTGGCATATTTGGCCTGATGATTAGTGCTTATGGAAATGCATTCTTTAATCAGTTTCCAACTCAGATTATTGTATTTGCATTTTTTGCTATCATACTTAATGGTCCTTATCTTGATCAAAAATTAATCCAAAGTCAAACGAAAAAAATAGCTACAACAACATGAATTTCGACATTTTTTCTATATTCAATCCCGAATGGTGGATGGATGAAAGCAATAATGCTTTGCAAATAACAGATTCTATTTTATTTCTGTTAATGGCTATACCTGTACTGTATTTATTCATTTGTGCTCTTTTTACATTGGGAAAATACAAGAACCCATACCCGGAAGCTAGAATAAAACATCGCTTCCTTGTTCTTTTTACTGTTTTACGCAATGGCAAAGAAGTAATACACTCAATCAATCATTTTTTGGATACCCAGCTTTATCCTCGTGAAAAATATGATATAGCTGTAGCTGCTACGCAATTACCAGAGGAAGACCTTATCACATTATTACAAATGCCTGTTAATATTGTCGTTCCAGACAAAGAGCAATGTACCAAAGTTTATGCCATTCAACAGGTAATGGAACGCTACTCACCTAAAGAATATGATATGGTGATTATTTTCAATTCGGATAATCGCATTGTACCAATCGCATTGTCGTTATTTAATAATGCTTATTATTCAGGATGCGATGCCATACAAGCACATCGCATGACGGAAAATCTCACTACTAGTATTGCCGTACTGAATGCGACCAGTGAAGAAATTAATAACAATCTTTTTCGCAAAGCACATACGCGAATGGGATTTTCTTCTGCACTAATTGGTTCTGCAATGGCATTTGATTTCGAAATGTTCCATGGTTTAGCCCCTAAGTTAAAAGGAAGTGACATTAGTAAGGCGATGGAAACAGCCCTTCTGCAAGAAAATATATTCACTGAATATATGGAGGAAGTTGTATGCTATAGTAAAAAGGAGGAAAATACAGATGGATATGAAGCGCAGCGTATGGGATGGCTTCGCTCTCAGTATAGTAGTACTATTTTTGCATTAAAGAAATTACCTTTAGCATTATTGCAGGGAGAATGGGACTATTCTAATAAACTATTCCAATGGCTTATACCATCCCGTTTTTTATTAATTGTTTATATTTTAATTTGTGCAATTGTAACTTCTATATTAGATTGGGCTCTTTGTTTTAAATGGTATGCATTACTTATTGTCATCGGTATAACATTCCTAATGGCTCTTCCTGAAGGTGAAATTAATAAACGCTTTAAACGTGCTGTATGGGCATTACCAATATTAATATTCGCTTCCATATTCAGTCATATAAAGAGATTATTTGGAAGTAATAAGAAGCAGAAAAAGGAAAAAACTGAAAAGGGAAAATAATCATGAAAATAGCGATTGAAGCTCAACGTATTTTTCGCCCCAATAAGCATGGTATGGATTTCGTGGCATTAGAAACTATACGTGAATTACAAAAACGGAATGACGATAATCAGTATTATATTATTGTTGCTCCGGGTGAAGATCGTTGTTTAGAAAATAGTGCTAATCTTTCAATCATTGAGGTTAAATATCCTACTTATCCTCTTTGGGAGCAAGTAGGATTACCTAAAGTAGTCAAACGATTAGGTGTTGACTTATTGCATTGTACTTCAAACACAGCCCCCTTATGGTGTCCTGTACCTTTAGTGTTAACATTACATGATATCATTTATTTAGAGCCACGCCAACATAGTAGCCCGTCTCTTTATCAGGAGATGGGATGGTACTATAGGCGTTTAGTGGTTCCACGTATTTTAAAGAAATGCAAAAAAATCATCACTGTTTCCCATTTTGAATGTAACCGTATCCGTCAAACTCTGAAAATTCCTACTGATCGTATCACAGCTGTTTACAATGGATACAGTAATCACTTCTATCCACAACAAAAGATAGACATGGATATCATTCACAAATATATTCCTAAAAAAGATTTTCTCTTTTTCCTTGGTAACACAGATCCCAAGAAGAATGCAGCTCGTACCCTAAAAGCTTATAGCATCTATTTGCAACAATCCACAGTAAAGCGTCCGCTCCTTATTGCTGATTTAAAGGAAGAATATATAGATACTTTATTGCATCAAGAGAGCATTATCAATATAAAACCCAATCTTTATTTTCCTGGTTACATTGCAAACCGTGATTTGGCCACTTTATATAATGCAGCATTTGCTTTTTTATATCCTTCTTTGCGTGAAAGTTTTGGTATCCCAATGTTGGAAGCAATGGCCTGTGGCACTCCTGTTATTACAGGTAATACTTCCGCAATGCCTGAAGTTGCAGGTTCTGGAGCATTGACTATTGATCCATATAATCCCCAAGAAATAGCCGACGCGTTATTACGTTTAGAAACTGACGAGTATCTGTATCAAGAACAAGAGGCTTATGGATTAACACGAGTCAAACAATTTTCATGGGCAAAAACAGCTGACGAGCTAGTTAATCTTTATCATTCTATAAAACTATAATATTATGATTACCGGACGAGACTTTATTATAACCAGCTTACAACCATGGAGCACTGAAATCGGCAGTACTATTAAAAATACAGCACTTGAGATTTCTAAACAGAATCGTGTATTATACATAAATACTCCTATGAACTGGTTGGAATGGAGAAAAGCCTCGAAAGAAAAGAAAGAGGGAAAAATCCGGCAAATCAACTCCAATATGTGGATAGTAGACTTACCATTTCCTGTACTTCCATTGAATAGAATTCCATTTACATGGGCTTTTGATAAAGTCAACAAAATAAATAATCAAAAGATAGCCGCAGGCATTCTTAAAGCAGCCGAAAGTTTAAAATTTCGCAATTTTATCCATTTAATAGATACCGATATTTATCGCAGCCAGTATCTTAAAGATATGTTACATCCTATCCTATCAATCTATTATTGTCGTGATTTTGTTGTTGGTGTTGACTATTGGAAAAAAAATGGCAGTCGTTTAGAACCGTTATTAGCGAATAAATCTGATATTGTTTTAGCAAATTCTTCATTATTTGCTGAACGTTTTAGACAATATAATTCTAATACATATACCATTGAAACAGGAGTAAACCTACAACTTTATGATGCTAGTATTCATAGAGATTCTCCTGTTGATATAAAGGACATTCCTCATCCTATTGTAGGATATACAGGAATGGTTATAAAATTAAGACTGGATATTGAATTATTATATCAAGTTGCCTTGCAAATGCCAAATATTCAATTCGTATTCGTAGGTCCCACAGATGACGCATTTGAGACCCACCCACTCCATCAATTAACTAATGTGCATTTTCTTGGGAAAAAAGAAACAAGTCAATTACCCGCCTATATTCAGGAATTTGATATATGTATTAACCCACAAATTGTTAATGACATTACTATAGGAAATTATCCTTTAAAAATAGATGAATATCTTGCTATGGGAAAACCAACTGTAGCTACAAGTACACATACAATGCAAGATATATTCAGTAAACATGTATTTCTTCCAACCAATCTTAATGAATACATTGAATCAATTCACAATGCAATTAGTGAAATAAATGATAAGACTAAGCAAGAGGCCCGAATATCTTTTGCTCATACCCATAGTTGGAGCAACAGTGTTAACAAAATATATAAAGCAATAGAAAAAACGGAGGGTAAAGCATGAATTTCTCTCTAATAAAACACAGGATAAACCAGAAGCCCCAGCTAAAAAAGTTTATCCATCGAATAATGTTTCACAATGCCCGACCACGATGGTGGGTAAAGCATTTCATGAACCCTCTCGTTCTCCGTCATGGAAAAGGAGCCATTATTCGTCATCAAACAGTCATGAACGTGTCTCCCATTAACAAATTTTACATAGGTACCAATAGTACTATTGAGGAATTTAGTGTAATGGATAACGGAGTAGGTGAAATAATAATTGGTAATCATACTCGCATTGGATTGCGTAATACAATAATTGGTCCTGTTCATATAGGTAATCATGTAATTCTAGCACAAAATGTCGTATTATCTGGTTTAAACCATAACTATGAAGATATATCGCTTCCCATACATTTGCAAGGAGTTAGTGTTGCCCCCATTATTATTGAAGATAACGCATGGATTGCTGCTAATAGTATTATCACAGCAGGAGTGACTATTGGTAAACATGCAATTGTTGCTGGTGGGAGTGTTGTCACGAAAAATGTTCCCCCTTATACAATCGTAGCCGGCAATCCAGCCAAAGCTATAAAGAGATATCAATCTGAATCTCAAAAATGGATACGTATATAAATTATGGTTTCAATAATTACAGTTAATTATAACGGACTTGCTGATACATGTGAATTGATAGAATCATTTCACGCACATGAAACTTATCCATATGAATTTATCGTGGTGGATAATGGATCTTTCTTACCTGAAGGAAAAGAAATTCAAAAACGTTATCCGGAAGTAAAGGTAGTACAAAATACAAATACAGGATTTGCCGGGGGTAACAATGCAGGCCTGAAGGTCGCTGAAGGAAAATATCTATTTTTCATTAACAATGATACACTTATACATGAGCCTATATTGGCTATATTAACACATCGCCTAGAAGCAGAACAGAAAAATGGTGGAGTATCTCCCATGTTGAAGTATACATATGCACCGGACACTATACAATATGCAGGATATACCACATTTTCCCCTATCACTTTAAGAAATAGAATGTTAGGAGAACATGAAAAAGACAATAAACAATATGCTAACCCACAAGAAACAGCTTCACTACATGGTGCTGCTATGATGGTACGTCGCGATGTATTACAGCAAGTCGGTCCCATGACCGAAGTCTATTTCCTCTTTTATGAAGAATTTGACTGGTCAGCCCAGATGCACCGTCTTGGTTACAAATTATGGTATGAACCAGCAGCCGTAGTTTATCACAAGGAAAGTATGACAGCCAAAAGAGGAACGCCTCAAAGGGAATTCTACCTTTCGCGCGCACGCATGTTATATGCACGCAGGAACCTATTTGGTATAGAAAGATTTTTGTCATGTATATATATTCTCTGTATCGCTGCCCCCAAAAAAGCAATTACATATCTGTTAAATAAAAAACATCAATTAGCTACTGCCGTCTTTCGTGGAACTTTCAGTGGTTTATTTTCAAAAAGTCATTAACTATCAATTCTTACCTAGCAATAGTTTTCTTCCCCATTTAAATCGACTTATCAATATATCTATTACTATTGGACAAGCCGTAGCAATACAGGTTGCAAATATAAACAGTAGCATAACCGCTTTTATACCAACCATTTTCAATAAAATACGCCCTCCCGAAGTACCAAAGCCATGGAAAAGATAAATACTATATGCATATCCACCAATCCATGTAAAAAAACGATTATTCCATTTTAATGCCAATAATAAGAAAAGTGTAGGAATTAATGTTATTGGATAAATTATACGACTCATAGAAGCATATTCACCAGGATAAAACCAAACTACCTGTATCAAAACAATACCTAATAGAGCCATTATCCACAATAACCACTTTACAGATAAACGATACAAATCCACAGCAAAACGATATGCTGCCACTCCTGCAAAGAAATAAGGTAACTGCCCTAATGCACCCTTAAAACTAAAAAGATTAGGTACACTATGCATAATGCCTTCATCATTTATCAAGCTCAATACTATTGCCACTAAACACCACACAGTCCATTGTGCCATAGTTTTCATCTTCTTGTGCTTGTCTATTACCCACTGTATCATAAAAATCAGAAAAAGTGATGGTAAATACCAATATATGGTATAAGGATAAACGTAAATACGCCACATTTGACTAAGCTCACCCTTATTATTAGTACCTGGCATAACATATTGCACCAGAAAATAGAGCGTCCCTACTACCGCCATAGGAACAAGCAGACGCAATGCCTTTTTACGCGCAAATTCCGCAAAACCTATTTTAACAGAAAATGGCTTCAAAGCATAAACCCATCCTGCAATTGCAGTAAACAATGGCATTTGAATATAATCGATCCAGACATAAAAATAACGTAACGGATGGGGAAAATCGATTTTCATCCCTCCGTCAGGCGCAGAACCAATAACATGACCTATCACCACCAACAAGATAGCAATACCACGTAATGTCTCTATAGATAAGTTCTTTGGGCTGTTCATTGACAACAAAGATAGTTATTTTTACGATTTTTCAATCAGACATTGAAAAATCTTATAGAGTTTTCTTACTTTTGTTACGCTTTTTTATTAAACACTATTTAATTATGAAAAAATGTCATTAATCTAACCATTACACAAGGTAATGGTTCAGTATTGCTAAACATCTCATGTGAAACAATTCATGAGATGAAAGAAAAGAAAGTCCTTGAAATTATTGCGCTGGCAATAATTAAATTGTTGGAAGACCGGGACAACATCAGCACCAGGGTTGAGGAAATGTTAGGGCATATCCGTAAAGTAACGACCCTGTTCAAACACATTCCGGACAAAAAAAAGAAAGCGCGCAAAAAGAGCTGAGAAACTGATGTTTAGACCTAAAAAAGAGGTAGCATTTTTCTACACAAGAGGACCTCCATTTGTTAAATAACCGTTAAACAGCTTTTCCACAGCATCCGCAGTTTAATACTCAAAAACAGCTTCAGAAAGTTTCTCCGCAATCTGTAGAAGGGCTAAACTGCGGTTTCCCCGAAATTTAGCATCATGTATATTTGCAAAATAATAGGAAACAACTTCCTGAAAAGAAGTCAATTTTAAAACAACTAAAATGAGAAGAAATTTTTATCTCCAGCATCCACTCATGGCTATGAACGATCCCCGAATGCAAAACCTACTTGACGAAGAAGGTCTGAGAGGAATCGGAGCCTACTGGATCATCATCGAAAAGCTATCCATGCTACCCGAACCTAGAACACAATTAGAGTATCTGCGACCTTTTTGCAAAAACAGAAAAATACCATTCGTCTATCTAAAGAAAATCATCCTGAAATACAAACTTTTCAACCTTGAAGAAGACGATTTTTTCAGCGTCGAAGAACTGAACCCAGTAAAAAAGAAGGAGCAAAAAATGGTAAAAAACAGCAAGGAAAACGTTGATTCCAATGCAAAAAATGACGAAAAACTGCAAAAAACGTCGAGGAATAATTCGGAAAATCATGCGAATAATGACAGTAACTCACTAAATAACAACGACATTGCAAAAGCAGACAATGAATCATTTAAAGAGAATATAAAAGATATAATAACAGCAGCAACAGTAGAAGAAAAAGACGCTACTGCTACTACTGCCATTAATCATTCTTGTCCACTGAATATTTGCGATGACTACGGACAGTCGCAACAGATGCTCCACCCTGTGCGCCCTTGGCAGAACATGGTGGACGAACTGACAACCAGAACGCCATGGCTCGAAACCGCCTGCATGCAAAGTTGCTATGGCGAACTACTGATGCGAAACATCCAAAAGGCAGTGGAAATCTTCAAATGCCACATCGAGCTCTATGATAAGGGAGGCGACCTGCTGACAATGAGCGAGGTACGCCGCTATTTCGTGAACTATACAAAAGCTGGGAAACCCACCTCACAGGCTCTGCGTGAAACCCTCATTGCCTTCGAAGCTAAGCAACGGGCCACACTCCCACCTAATGCGTATCTCCATGAGCAACTCATCAATGGGAAACGCACATATCTGGGTTGTCTCATTCCCGACGATGCCCCGGCCCGTCCGTCCGACACCGCCTTCTGGAACGAACAGGAGCATCGCTGGATATCACAAAGATAAATGCCACACCTCACCTCCCCGAATGCCACACTTCACCTGGGCAAATGCCACATCTTATCGAGGCAAATGCCACACTTGAAGGAACATCAGATGTGGCATCGGGGATATTAAAGTACAGCATTCAAGCCACTGAAATGTGGCATTTTATAGACAAACAAATCATTCAAAACAATGAGGAATTTTCATAAATACGGAATTGACACCCATGGTCGAACCGGTGGAAAAATCAAAACCATCTGTCCGGAATGCAATGCCACCCGCGGACATAAAGGTAACAAATCATTTTCCATCGATCTGGACAAGGGTGTATGCTATTGCCATCACTGCGGTTACAAACTTTATGTGCCCGACGATACCGAAGAACGGGAACGACAGCAGCGAAAAGAAAAATACAATCGGACTAACAAACTTCCATCACATTTTCGCCGCCCGGTTTTCAACCCCGCCCAAATGAACCTCAGCGAGAATCTGGAAAGATATTGGACTGAAGAACGCTGCCTGGAGCAACGCCTGTTGGCAGAACTGAGTATCACTGAAGAACTTGTGAAACTGCCCGAAAGTAACGAAATGGAAAACTGCATCTGTTTCAACTACTTTGAAAACGGCATACTTATCAACATCAAGTACCGTAGCGGTCGTAAACACTTCAAAATGGTAACGGGTGCCGAGCTGATTCCTTACAACATCGACGCCATACTGGACACTCCGGAATGCATTATTACAGAGGGTGAATTTGATGCCGCCTCCTTCATGAGTGCCGGACGAAAAGATGTGATTTCCGTACCTGCCGGTGCGCAGAGTAACCTCACATGGATGGACCGCTTCGTTGAAACGCACTTCGAACCGAAGCAACTCATCTACATCGCCGTTGATGGGGACAATGCCGGACAATTGTTGCAACAGGAACTGATACGACGACTGGGAGCCGAACGTTGCCGCCTGGTACACTTCGGACCGGAATGTAAAGATGCAAACGAGCATCTGATCCGGTACGGGGCCGAAAGCCTTCTCATTACCTTGGCACAAGCTGAAGAAGTCCCGCTGGAAGGTGTCTTCACCGCCGCAGATTGTCTTGACAATCTGCGTTCTCTCTTCGAAAACGGCCTGCAACGAGGTGCTGAAACAGGCTGGAGCAATCTGGATGAAAACTGTACCTTCGAAACCCGTCGTCTCCTGGTAGTAACGGGACGCCCCGGAGAAGGAAAATCAGAATTCATCGACGAACTCGTCCTCCGACTCTGCCTGCGCCACGAATGGAAAATATGTTTCTTCAGTCCCGAAAACATGCCCATGGAATACCACTTGGCCAAACTTTCCGAGAAACTGACCGGACACAGCTTCCACCCCGGACCGGGCATGACAGAAGCGCTTTACAACCATGTGATAAGATGGCTGACAGACAACGTAACACACATCTTGCCAGACTCGGGAAGCTATACCATCGACTGTATTTTGGAAAAAGCCCGTCAACTGGTGCACCGTCGGGGTGTGCGCATCGTTGTCGTCGACCCGTTGAACCGCATCGACCAACAGCTGAAACCGGGACAGACGGAACTGGAATATATCACTTCGCTACTGAACAAGCTGAGCCGTTTCGCCATACAACATAAGTGTCTCGTCATCCTCGTAGCGCATCCCCGCAAGGTAAACCGCAACACGGCAACTGGCGAACTGCGACGCGTAGAGATGAATGACATCAACGGTTCGGCCAACTTCGGCAATATGGCCGACTTCTGCCTTGATGTAGACCGCAATGATGACAAGGAAATCGTTACCGTCTACATTGATAAAGTACGGTTCAAGCATCTGGGCAGTGCCCACACCTGTGCCAAATTTGTTTATAACCGTATCAACGGACGTTACTGGCCTTGCGAAGAAGCCATTGTACATGGTCCGGACGGTGACAAATTAGGACCGGCAAACACAGTGCACGACAATGAAAACTGGCTAATAAATACTCCGGAACAGAGTTGTTTATTCGATTAATTTTTCGTACATTTGAATAATATTATTAACCGTCTTTTAAACATATTATTTAGATTCAAATATGACAAAAACTGATGATCATACTCCAGAAAACTACTTCCAGATACGTAGTTACGGAAAAGGCGAATTAGCGATGCTCTACATTCACGGAGTAACCCAACAAACAGCAGTCAACCAATTCAACACATGGATACGTAAAGCTCCCGGACTGGAGCAACAGTTACTGAATATGGGAATGAGACGCACTGACAAGTGCTACACCCCTGCCCAAGTGCGTCTCATAGTTAGTGTTTTAGGAGAGCCTTAGGGCTCTCTTCTCCTTTTTATCCCCTACCCTCACATTACTCACTTATCTTTATCCTCCGTAAACCTCTTTTATCCTCAGCAAACCTCCGTAAACCTTCGTAAAGCTCTATCTGCGCTAAATGTATGTCATATCTTTGTCTCACTGAACAGAAAAAGAAGCGCTTCTCTCTTCCGGTTCAAGAGTAGGAAAACAACTTATTATTTTCAAACTTAAATTATTTTACAATTATGGCAAATGCATTAGTAGTGCGCACACAGCGCCACAAAAAAATCGGAGACAAAGAATCTCCCATGGTCTACACTCTAAAACGTAAATCTAAAGATGCGAAAATGTTCGACCTTGAACGTATTGCACAAGACATTGAAGCCTTGGGTGGAATGTCGGCAGAAGACGTAGTGCACGTTGGCAAGGCCATTGTGCGCCAAATGCGCCAGACGATGACCGACGGCAATAGTGTCCGTCTTGACGGTTTCGGAATTTTCCACACCACTTTCAAATGCCGTGCCACCGATATAGCCAAAGATTGTACGGTGAAAAATATCGAACGTGTCAATATCCGTTTTAAAGTGGCCAACACCCTGCGACTAGCAAACGACAGCATTGCAACCACCAAAGGTGGACCAAACAATATCGTCTTCGAGTTGGTATCTGACGACAGTAATTCCTCATCAGGTGGAGGATCTTCTTCCGGCGGTAATGGTGAAGGTGGAGATGGAGGGTTAGATGAAAACCCTCTGGGATAAGGTCTAAAGCCTTCTATTTCAGAAATTAAAAGCGAAAGAATTAAAGGCTGCGCAGCCCACAAATCACTAATCACTAACCATTAATTACTTATTAATATGAAAAAAACGACTTGGGACAAAATTCTGAAAATAATTATTGCAGTGGCTTCGGCCGTAATAGGTGCCTTTAGCGCAAATGCAATGACCCGATGAGAGAAATTAAATTAATTGTAATCCACTGTAGTGCCACTCGCGAGGATCATCCCTTTACCGAGCACGACTTGAAGATCGCCCACCGCCTCCGTGGCTTTGATGGCATTGGCTATCATTTCTACGTTCGCCGCAATGGCAATATCAAGTCTACACGCCAGGTCGAGAGGGTTGGTGCCCACGCCCGAGGATACAATACTAATTCAATTGGTATTTGCTATGAAGGTGGTTTGGATTGTCACGGGATAGCAAAAGACACACGGACGGAATGGCAAAGGCACTCTCTGCGAGTACTGGTACGAGCTCTGAAAATGGATTATCCAGAGGCACAGATTGTCGGGCATAGGGATTTGAGTCCGGATTTAAACGGAAATGGCGAAGTGGAACCGATGGAGTGGACAAAGGAATGTCCATGCTTTGAGGTCAATATGGAAAAATGGTAACTATCTTCAGAAAAATCAGAGATAATTTTTTTATCTCTGATTTTCTGTTTTAAAATATGTTTTCTAAGAGAAATCTGTTACTTTTGCAATACAAGGTCTTAAAATAAATCCATGAATCACTCAGCGGACAATAAGCGCATAGCTAAAAATACATTCCTACTCTACTTAAGAATGTTATTTAATATGGTTGTATCTTTATATACAAGTCGCATCATATTAAAGATCCTTGGTGTTGATGATTTTGGTATATACAATGTAGTTGGAGGTATCATTGTCATGTTCACTTTCCTAAATAGCGCTATGGCTGCCTCTACCCAGCGCTTTCTTTCTTTTGAATTAGGAAAAAGAGAAAATATCCATAAAGTTTTTAGCTCAAGTGTTCTTATACATCGCATTATTGCATTAATCGTCCTACTATCAGGAGAAACAATCGGACTTTGGTTTGTTAATACACAATTAAATATTCCTTCTTTACGCATGGATGCAGCCAATGTTGTATACCAATGTTCTATTTTCATCTGTTTACTAAATATAATCAGTATACCCTATAATGCAACAATTATAGCCCATGAGAAAATGAAAGCATTTGCCTACATTTCCATTATAGAAACAAGTTTGAAATTAGTAGCAGTTTTATTATTACCCATATTCTCTTCTGACAAATTAAAATTATATGCGCTATTCTTATTAGGAATATCTATCATTATACGACTCTTATATACACAATATTGCTATAAAAATTTTCCTGAAATAAGAGGCAAGCTGCATCAAGATAAGGCACTCTTGAAAGAGATGACCCATTTTGCTGGTTGGAGCATGCTCGGAAATATAGCCTTAATAGCATACACACAAGGTCTTAATATTCTATTAAATATTTTCTTTGGACCAGCAGTCAATGCCGCAAGAGGGGTTGCTGTACAAGTACAAAATGCAATAAATAGTTTCTGCACAAACTTTCAAACTGCACTAAATCCACAAATTACTAAATCTTTCGCATCAAATGAATTAGCGTATATGCATCAACTGATAGTAAGAAGTAGTAAATTCTCATTCTTTTTACTTCTTATTCTTTCATTACCAGTATTAATAGAAACGGATATAATTCTTAAATGGTGGTTAGGTAATGTCCCCGATTACACTGTAAATTTCACGAGGATTATGCTCTTAATCAGCATGATAGATGCGACTTCCAATCCCTTAATAATTTCAGCACATGCAACTGGAAAAATACGCATATATCAAATGGTAGTAGGAGGTATCTTGTTATGTATACTTCCGATTTCATATATAACATTAAAACTTGGAGCAACCCCAGAAGCTGTATTTATTGTGCATTTGCTTATTGTATGTATTGCACAATTTGCACGCCTATGGGTGATTCGTCCTATGATAAAATTGTCATTAAAATATTACTTTCAGCAAGTTATAATAAAAATCGGATTAGTATTTTTTCTATCTATTATTCTTCCATTTATGCTCTATAAACTACTTTCAATAACTTGGTGGAGTTTTATTTTGATATGTTGCACATGCGTTTGTTGTACAATATTCTCCATTTATACTGTAGGGCTAAATAAAGAAGAACGCATGTTTATACAACAGAAAGTACAATCTTTTAGAAAAAAAATATGATAGTTATAAAAAAAAAGCAGGACTGTTGCGGCTGTTACGCATGTAAGGAAGTATGTCCGCAGAAGTGTATTAGTATGCAGGCAGATGAGGAAGGTTTCTGCTATCCATCTATCAATCTCGAGAAATGTATTGAATGCAATCTTTGCGTAAAAGTGTGCCCTGTCCTAAATCAGGCTTCCACACAAAAGCCAGCACATGTATATGTTGCTATCAATCCAAATGCAGATATCAGATTAGAAAGTTCTTCCGGTGGAGCTTTTAGCCTTTTAGCCGAAAAAATCACCAATGAAAATGGATTTGTATTTGGCGCTACATTCGACAAACAATGGAATGTCATTCACAATTGTACATCTGACACAAACGAACTTAACAAGTTTAGAAGTTCTAAATATGTACAAAGCTCAATAAACAACACATTTACAAAAGCTGAAGAATTACTCAAAAATGGGAAAAAAGTCTTATTTTCAGGAACTCCATGCCAAATTGCAGGCTTAAAAAACTTTTTAAGGAAAGATTATCCTCAACTATACACTATCGATTTTATATGTCATGGAGTTCCCAGTCCTCTTGTATGGAAAACATATTTAAACGAAACATTATCGATGTATAAAATAAGTCCTAATACAGTCAGGAATATCAACTTTCGCGATAAAAGTCTAGGATGGAAGAAATTCAGTTTTACATTACAATTTGAAAGAAGAGGTAAAAAGAAACATATAACTGAGGTATTCTATAGGAATTATTATATACGAGGATTCTTACATGATATTTATCTCCGTCCATCCTGTTATTCTTGTCCATCAAAAGGAGGAAAAAGTAATAGTGACATTACTATTGCCGACTTTTGGGGAATACAACATATTTGTCCAGAATTAAATGATGATAAGGGTATAAGCCTAGTATTTATAAATTCCTTTAAAGGAGAAAGCTTATATAAACAAGTTGAAAAACATCCTAAGGAAATAGAATATGAAACTGTAGTTCAATATAATAAAAGCATAGAACAATCAGCAATTCTTCCTCATGAAAAAAGAGAATTATTCTTTAAGAAATTCGGTCAGGAGAAAATTTCTCGTTTAGTTATTAAACTTACAGACTTTCCTTTAAGTGAACGTATAAAAGAAAAAATAAAAAAAATAATATCTTGATTATATGAAAATAGCTATTCTAACTTTACCACTTCATTACAATTATGGTGGCAATTTGCAATGTTATGCATTATGTACGGTCTTGAAAAAGATGGATCATGAAGTACAGGTTATAAAACTCATTCAAGATATTCAACTTCCTCCATTAAAACAAAGACCATATCTCTACACTAAACGCTTAATCAATAAAATCTTAGGAAGAAAATATAGTTGTATTTTAGCAGAACAAAGATTGATAAAGGACCGAGATATAGTTCATCAATATGCTGATGAATTTATAAGAAAGTACATTCCTTGCACTAATGCTCAGTATGCTTCAAACGAAGAATTAAAAGAAATTTCCAATTTGGGATTTCAAGTATACATTGTCGGCTCCGATCAGGTATGGCGTCCCAAATATGCATTTCCTGATATTAGAGCCTTTTATCTCTCTTTCTTAAAAAAGGAGAAAGTTAAAAGAATAGCATATGCTGCCTCCTTTGGTACAGACGAGAATGAATATACAAAGGAACAACAACAAGATTGCGGAATATTAATAGAAAAATTTGATGCAGTCTCAGTAAGAGAATCTTCCGCTATAAAATTAATAAATGATACATTGCTGTGGAACTGTAAACAGCTCCAACAAGTAGTAGACCCTACAATGCTACTTGACAAGATTGACTATTTAAAATTAGTAAACCAACAGTTTCCGGCTCCTGCTAATGGATTATTCTATTATATTCTTGACATGACATCTGACAAAAAGCGAGCACTTGATGATATTTGTAGAAAAACACAAACAACTCCATTCACTGTTTTTCCTAAAAGTACATTACCAGACAGTAAAGTTGAAGATAAAATTGTACCACCTGTAGAAGAATGGATAAACGCATTTGAAAAAGCTCAGTATATCATAACTGATTCTTTTCATGGTTGTGTTTTCTCCATCATATTCAATAAACCATTCATTGTATATGCTAATGCAAATCGAGGCGTTGCTCGTTTTAATTCTCTTCTCAAATTATTTCATTTGAAGGATAGATTAATATACAGTGCTCAAGAACTAAATATAGAGAAAATCAATGCACCTATCAATTGGCATCAAATTAATCAAATAAGAAAAGAACAAACAGAACTTGCAATGTTATTTTTAAAAAAGAATCTTCAAGTTCCTCAAGAAAATGTCACATAAAATATAGATATAAAGATTGCATAAGAAAAAATAGAAATATAAAACATCTATACTTCAAAATAAACACCAGTATATGAACAACTTAAGTATATTTTAATTTTTATTTAAGGATACCTCTAAAATGAATATTCTTAAATGAAAAGAATTCGGTATATTCAGTTTTATCTGAATATACAATATATTTATTAAGAGAATAATAGGTATTTAAAATTTTACCTTTTTTTGTTCTACAAACTGCTCCCACCATACTGCAAGCGTAAGCATATTAAAATACTGGAGAGCACAGTTTTGACGATACCAAAACCAACTTCCCTCTTGCAAAGCTTCACGATCATATTTCGTAAGGAATCGCTCAACAGCATCTTTATTAAGGAATTCGTCTACAATAGCAGAAGAGAGAATGAATTCCTTGAGACGGGCACGCTGCACCGAATCACGAAAAAACAAAGGCATAGGTGCAAAGCCACCCTGCTTCTTTTTAGAAGTTATAGCTTCGGGCAACAATGACTTATAATGATGCTTTAACAGATATTTAGCAGTACCACGCCCACGAGCTATATCCAACACACTCTCTCCTTTACATTTTAGTTGGACAGGAAGTTCTTGTAAAAAATGATAAAGTGTCAAATCCATATATGGAAAGGTAAGATTGTTGCCAAACATTTGTGCCATACGAGAAGCTTTATATAAAATGACATGATTAATGACCGTCTCTATATCAGAGAACAAACCATGTTGTGCATACAAACGTTCAAAACTGCCGATATCCGGTTTTATCTTAGAAGTAAGCTGAAAATCTTTAGGATATTTCAAAAGCTCGCGCATACGAAAATTCGGAAAACCGAAACGATCTCCATCTAAGATATTAAGTATTTTGTCCAAATGAAAATGAATCCGAAAAAGTTTTCCATCTTTATCGAAAGCATCACGATCCAACAAACCATACACCCCCTTCATTATAGGGCGCATACCTGTTCGAGCAGCCAAATAATGCAATGCTACCTCACGTCCGGATGTTCCAAAATATTGATCACTACCATCCCCACCAAGAATAACTTCCGGTTTATCCTCACCAATCATTCGCATGGCGCAGTAATTCACCATTAAGCCACCTTCTACGAAAGGCTCGCCAAGATAGTCAACAATCTTAGGCAACGCATTAATCTCAGTACCATCAATCTCATATTCATGATGTCGAGTACCAAAGGCTTTTGACATAATACGTGCCAATGGTAATTCAGTCCAATTATCACCTTTAAAACCAACAGAATAGGAGTTAATTTCTCCATCATAGATACTACGAAGAGCTGCAAGATTTGCACCTGAATCATACCCTCCACTCAAAAGAATACCGACACGCTGACTATCTCCAATACGGCGACGTATAGCTTTGACATGCAATTCTCCATATTGCTGGGAATATAACTCCACATCACTTCTTTTCTCTAAACCAGGATTTATCTCATATAGAAATGGGGAAATACAACTAATATGTTTATTGTTAGTAATAGCAATCTGCCCAGCCTCTAAACGAAAAATATCATGAAAAGCAGAGTGAGATTTTCTCATAAGTCCACTTTGCAAAAAACAACTTAGTGAAGATTTATCAAGTTGGCACGGAATCCCAAAATGTTCTGAAAAGAAAGTTAGTGAAGTTGCAAATTCTCCACTTTTTGCATAATAAATAGGAAAATGTGTCCCGTGATGATCACGTACTATGCCACATTGTTCTTTAGAATAAAAGACAATAGTAAAAGAACCGTCCAAGTGAGAAAAACCAGATTCCCCATTTTGCAAATAAATACTAGCAACCAGTTTCGCATTAGTGTCATCAAAGTTTGCTTGAAGTACATCACGATTATATAATGTACCATAAAAGAATAGTCGCAAATTGTGATTTTCAAAAGAGGACTCGGGAACTTCTCCTTCTACACTTATATTACGCCAGTCTTCCAATGACAATTTTCCGTATATCATAACTATTTATTACTAGAATTTACTACTCCATGTGATGTATGGATAAACTTTTTGTTTGCCCCACGTAATTTAAATATATTCGCAGCCATCAATAGGAAAGTATAAGGTAAACCTTGTAGTGCAGCTGCTAAACGACTTGTACAGAAACGGCGAGGCACAGCAATTAGTAACGCAGTGACAAGCAATATAAAAATTCCCCACCACTTTAGACTCCAGAATAAATTGTAAAATGAAAAAAAGAAAGCAAGAAGGAATGTGAAACCTAATAATAACAGGCGGGGTATGGACAGTTGCTGAAACATTTTATCGCAAAAATCCCAATTACGGGATGCAATTGCTCTAAAAACAAAACGTGCAAACACTGTACAATAATGCCACTGTGCCGAAAGCCAGCGCCGACGTTGACGGGAAAAATCATTTGTATTTTGCACTTTTTCATCAAACACAAATGTCTCAGGTAAATAATGGAAATGCTTCCCCTGATAAAGCAAAGTCAATTCCAGTTCCCGGTCAAAACCACCTACTGCCTTAATATTCGCCATAGTATCACGAAATAAATCATATTGGAAAGCCATACCGGAACCTATAAGAGCTGCTGACATACCCAATTTCACATGACCTAAACGAAAAATAGTATTATTGATTTCTTCACTCATAGCATCAAGTAAAGCCATATCACTATTAAGATTCTTGGCTATGCGATGAGTCTGTACTATTTCCACACCCGGACAGGCATAAAGATCATTAACGTCTTTCAAATAGTTATATGGAATGACATTATCTGCGTCAAGTATCAAAGCCACATCATAATCATTGCCAATAGCCGCCATAGCCGCATTCAAAGCCTTAGACTTGGTGCTGTGCTCAAAATGTACTTCCACCAAACGAATGGGAAGCGCAGAAAGAGATGCATTAGTCTCAGGTTGCATATGATCTGAAATAACCACAACGTCAAAATGGTCAGTAGGATAATCCTGATCCAGACAGGAATATACACATTCATGGATCACCGAATCCTCACGATAGGCAGGAATAAGTATAGCGAAACGCTTATGTTTTATAGCAGATGGGGGTACCGGCAAATTGCGCCGGAGCGATGCCAAGCTATAAACTAATAAATACAATATGTTTATCGCAAACAATACGTATAAAATCCAATCGAGTATAAGCAGTACCTGTTCCAAAATTAAAATTTTATGTAGATAATGGCACAAATATACAAAAAATGACTGAAATAATCATCAGTTCTTAAAAAAAGAAAATATCCCATTTTTCGTAATGGGACATAAAAAAAACGAGCAAGCTCTCACGAACCTCTCGCCTCTGTGTAAGAAAAGCCTTAAGGCTTTTCTTTTAAACTGCATCATTGTTACCTAAAAATCAATCTTCTTTTTACCAAAAAATTCTATTACCTATAAAACAAACATTCTTTTTTACCTTCTATACCTAATTACCTAATTTCTAAATCCAAATTTTAGCCTATGAAAAAAACTATTAACGAATCTTTTTACCTAACTAATTCCTTTATTGAAAACTACAAAACTAATTTATTTAAAAGTCAAAATCATGAGCAGTTTCCCAACTGCGATGCAAAGATAGGAAGATTTCCTGTGTGCGCAAACAGTAGCACGAAAAAACATATGTTTTATAACATTATTTTAAACTTATCCGCCATTATTCACAGTAGAAACTACCTCTGGACAGATTTAAAATCATCTGTTAACGTTTTCATGGATGCGATAAGATCAGCTTCCTCTTTCAGGGTTAAAAACATTTGTCCTTTCACGAAAAAAGCATATTTCTGTTTTGCCATCATTGACAAGACAGAAATATGCTTTTCTTACCAGCAAACAAATAAAATCTTCTATTTCTTATACCAATCTGTATTCTTCTTACCACCAGACTCAACCCAACTTATAAACTTGGGGAATGTCTCATATATCTTCACGCCTTCCGCTTTTGAAAGAACCGTGAAATCAATCACAGGCAAATTCATTCCATAAGGCATAAGATCAACTTCACCTTTATAACGCGAAATATAATAAATTCCTGCTGAAACATTCGATACATCATCATGGCTATTGAAAAGTTCTTTATCCGCTTTATCCGTAGGTGGATAATTTACCAAATGAACCTCTCTTGCCCTAGAAGTAACAAATATAAAAGGATTATAAGGAGAAGCAACCTGTTTAGGATCGACATCTGCTAAATCTATAGTTACAGTATACTTCTGCCCAATAACACTCCTCAAATTATCAAAAAGAATAATAGTAGGAGACGACTGATCTGTTTCTACCCGCCAACCTTCGGGTCCCTCAACCTTAATACTTCTCACCCGATCTTGTTCTAATTGATATAATTGATATCCAAATCCACTAACAAGTGAACCACCACTATGTACAGGAGTAAATTCATCTACTATCTTATAAGCCTTACCTGTCAGCGCATTTTGATAAATAGTGGACTTATATTCCACAATTACATCATTCATATCATAGTCTCCCTGAGAAGGCCATAAATCCTCAAAAGCCAATAAACCTGTCACTGTGTTATTCACAGTAGTCGGAGGATCAACTGAGGGTAGCTCCGGCAAATCAGTATCTATGGCTTGTGATTCAGCAATTTTCAGATAGAAAGTGGCATCGCAATAATCAAGATCCTTATTATCTTCAAAACCAATAGCCACAAGCTGATCTGTACCCTTATCACGCAATGCAACCACACGTTGTTTATTATCCGAATTCATCGCACTATACGAATAACGGGGTTCTCCTACATAAGAATGCCGCACGATATTACCTTTATTAAACCCGTTTCCTTCCAAACACCATCCGACTGTGACCCCAGCAGGAAACTTATCTTCAAACTGCTGTTTTTCCGAGTTCCAATATTTCAGTTTCACTTCATGACCACACAGCAACGCACCTACACGTTCATTCTCGACTATTTTATTTATAGGAGTAGCATTGGGAAAAGCCAATACTTTTTGAATATTATCAACATTAGGAACCGTACCGGTAGGATAAGTAAAATAACCTACAACATTTTTCCAACTTGCAGTGCTTGCAACAAATACAAGACTCAACTCAGTATCTTTAATTACTTTAATCTCAGATGAAATGTTACTGCCAAAGAACTGCGGATAAACATCCTCCATAGTCTTACCATTGCCTTTACTACTATATACTTCTTTAATACTGTACAAAGTTGCAGCAGAAGGCATGCTGATATTTGGCTCAATATTACTGGGTAGCCCATATATATCCCAATCTGCTCCGGGCATAAGCATCCAATCATCCAGATAATTATGCCCACTGTTTGTTACCCCTCTCGTTTGGGTATTCAACGAAGCTATATAATCCGCCTGATTATACTTGATTTCACCGTTATCGGAAATTGTGATCTTAACCGGAGAAATAGCACCTAAATAATCAGTGTAAAGCCACACTTCTTTAATGTCCGAAGCTATTTGAGTCGAACCGGAATACTTGCCTTTTTTATCAGTAGAAGCAGAATAAATATAAGACAAGGTCTCATCTTTCACCCACGAGCCATCTTCTTCCTTCATCGGATTCTGACTGTAAAGTTCAAAAACAATATAATAATCGTTTGTAAACCCGTAATCTACATTCACTTTTACTTCCTGCTTCATATTGAAGTCAAAAGCCTCAGTTGGGCTAAGAGGAGTATTCTTATCATTTCCTCCCTCTCCGCCTTGATACACATCTTTGTCTGCACAACTACTCAATGAGAATGCGCAAATGAGAGCCCCAAGAGCCACTCGTTTCATTTTTTTCCTATCCATAGTTCTTATTTGTTTGTTTTGCAATTCTATGAAAACTGAATCGGTTACAAAGATAGGGATAAATATCAATATTTACAACTTTATATCAATTAAAATAATAGAATACACAAGTTGTTAGGAAATTCATAGATCAAAATATACAAGTTTATAAGAAACCGGAGAAGATTAACTCAGAATTCATCAAAAAAGAAATCGAAAACTAACAAATCCCAAGATTATTACCTCAAAAAATAATTCGCATAAAAAAACAAACCACTGGAGTGGCACGATCTGCCAACTCCAATGGTTGTCCCCTTTAAACACCTTTAAACAAAATGAAATATCTTATTTTCTAGCTTCTGCGATATAAGCCAGAGCTTCTTTACATTTTTCTGTTACATAAGTCCAGTCTTCCGCAGCAACTTTATCATTCGGGAAGAGTTTAGATCCCATACCCACACAGAACACACCGGCTTTGATCCAGGAAGTCAGGTTTTCCTGAGTAGGTTCTACCCCACCGGTCACCATCAGCTTAGACCATGGCATCGGAGCCAACAAGCCTTTTACCAGTTTTGCACCGAGCACATCACCCGGGAAGATCTTGCAAAGATCGCATCCTGCCTCTTGTGCGAAGCCCACTTCTGAAACGCTTCCGCATCCCGGAGTATAAGCAACCAGGCGACGGTTACAAATCTTAGCGATTTCAGGGTTGAACAACGGGCCTACAACGAAATTAGCACCCAATTGCAAGTAAAGGGCAGCCGTAGCTGGATCAACGATAGAACCTACGCCCATAGCCATCTCCGGACATTCTTTCGCTGCAAATTTCACAACTTCTGCAAACACTTCGTGAGCAAAGTCACCACGGTTAGTAAATTCGAAGGCACGAACACCACCTTCATAACACGCTTTCACTACTTTTTTTGCAACTTCTGCATCTTTATGATAGAAGACGGGCACCATTCCGGTAGAGCCGATCTTATTCAATACTGCTATTTTATCAAACTTAGCCATCTTATGATTTACAATTTACAATGTACAATGTACAATTTAACCATGCGGACATTATACAGAGACATCTGTTATTATTACTTTATTACTTTATTTCTATATTCTGCTTATTGCGCATAGTGATTATAGACTTTACAATTATGCTAACCAGTTCCTTATTTTCATGATGCAAATCTTGCAGCAATTCGGGTTTCACAAGTTCAAGTTCCATTATCAACTCCAACCAATATGCAGTTTCATCAAGTTCTTCTTCTACCATTTTCAATTTATTCAGAAAATCCTTATCAGACTTTCCAATGCAAGCGGCTCTATAGTTTGCTCCGGGAGAAGTTCCTGAACGAACTACTTGGTTTCCGATAGCTCTCTTCCTGCCGGAGTATTAGGAAGTTTATCTACCAAACTTTATAACTCGTACCGCAAATACCTTTAAGCGGTTTTTCATCTCCTCTCTCGTCATTTGCCGCTATTTGTACATTGTAAATGGTAAATTGTACATGAATTTATCTCTGTACACGTCCGCTTGCATCTCCACCTGCCAATGCTTCAACTTCTTCTACCGATACCAGATTGAAGTCTCCATTGATAGTATGCTTCAAAGCAGAAGCAGCTACGGCAAATTCAAGAGCCGCACCCTGGTTAGGCTTCGTCAGCAGACCGTGGATGATACCACCGGAAAAAGAGTCACCACCACCTACACGGTCGACGATCGGATTGATATCGTAACGTTTAGATTCGTAGAATTCTTCACCGTTATAAATCATTGCCTTCCAGCCATTATGACTTGCAGAGAATGATTCACGCAAAGTAGAAATAACATATTTGAATCCGAATTCTTTAGCCATTGCCTTGAAGATGCCCTTGTAGCCTTCAGCATCAGTCTTTCCACCTTCTACATCAGCGTCGGGTTTGAAGCCCAGACAAAGCTCTGCATCTTCTTCGTTACCGATACAAACATCAACAAACTGCATCAACGGCTTCATGATGGATTGTGCTTTTTCTTTCGTCCAGAGTTTCTTACGGAAGTTGAGGTCAACCGATACCGTAACGCCATGACGTTTTGCAGCTTCGCAAGCCAATTTTGTCAGCTCGGCAGCCTTATCGGAGATAGCGGGAGTGATACCGGACCAGTGGAACCAATCGGCACCTTCCATGATTGCATCAAAATCGAAGTCAGCTGCATCTGCTTCAGCAATGGCAGAATGTGCACGGTCATAGATTACTTTGCTGGGACGCATAGAAGCACCTGTTTCAAGATAGTAGATACCTACGCGGTCGCCACCACGGGCAATGAAATCTGTTTTTACACCATATTTGCGCAGTGCGTTCACAGCTGATTGACCGATTTCGTGTTTCGGCAATTTAGTCACAAAGTAAGCGTCATGTCCATAGTTGGCACAGCTGACAGCTACATTTGCTTCACCACCACCATATACTACGTCAAATGAATCAGACTGAACAAAACGGGTATTTCCCGGAGTGGACAATCTCAACATGATCTCGCCTAATGTAACGACTTTCTTTCCCATAATCTTATTATTTTTTTAATATGTGATTAATTTATAACTTTCAATTTGTCATTTTAAGGTCAAAAACCACCTTAACAACTTGATACTATGGAGAGTAAACTAAAATAAGGTTCGTTCTTCATAGCCTTCGTGTGCGGGCACAAAGATACAACAATTTTCGTAATTACAAAAATTGTCATATATTTGTGTCGAAAATATTAAGATTATTATTGTGTGCGGACACAACAAAAAGTACAATTCACCATTTACGATGTACAAACGGGCTGAATAATCCCCTTGAAAACATAAAAAAGAAGGGAAATGTACAAAATCTGATGCACACAATAAATTGTACTTTGTAAATTGTCAAATTATAAATTGATATGGGGTCTGAAAGAATACGCATTAAAGATATCGCCAAAATGGCGGATGTATCAGTGGGAACAGTAGACCGGGTGATACACGGACGCAGCGGAGTATCGGAAGCCAGCCGGAAACGGGTGGAGGAAATTCTGAAACAGCTGGATTACCAACCCAATATGTACGCCAGCGCACTGGCATCGAACAAGAAATATACATTCTCCTGTCTGCTGCCGCAACATGAGAAAGGCGAATATTGGACTGCCGTAGAAGCCGGTATCCAAGACGCACTGGTAGCGTATTCGGACTTCAATATCTCCGTGAACCTCTCCTATTACGATCCGTTCGATTATCATTCATTCGGAGATGTTGCCCGGAATATCCTGGAACAGAAACCGGACGGGATTATGTTCGCCCCTACCGTACCGCAATATACGAAACCGTTCACAGAGGAACTGAACAAACGTTCTATACCTTATATATATATAGACTCTAATCTGAAAGATCAGCCTGCCCTCTCCTTTTTCGGACAGAATTCGCACCAGAGTGGATATTTTGCCGCACGAATGATGATGTTGCTTGCAGGCGGGGAACGGGAAATCGTAATTTTCCGCAAGATAAACGAAGGTATTGTAGGTTCTAACCAGCAAGAGCGCCGGGAAATCGGATTTCGTGAATACATGCTGAAGCATCACTCCGATTGCCGCATCTGGGAACTGAACCTGCACGCCAAGCGAGACAGTGATGACGCACAGATGCTGAACGATTTTTTCAGAAAACATCCGAACGTAAAGAATGGCATCACTTTCAATTCGAAAGTTTACATTGTCGGAGAATATTTATTGAAGCAACAAAAAACAGACTTTAAACTGATGGGATATGACTTGCTGGAACGCAACGTGAAATGCCTGATGGAGGGCAGTGTATCCTTTCTCATCGCCCAACAGCCTGAATTGCAAGGATTCGATGGTATCAAAGCATTGTGCGACTACCTGATCTTCAAAAAGGAAGTACCAAGAGAAAACTTTATGCCGATAGACTTGCTTACGAAAGAGAATATTGAATTTTATTCAAATAAATAATAAAGTAATTATGGAAACTAAGTACCTTAAAATCAACCCTGCAGATAATGTAGCTGTCGCTATCGTGACACTGCCGGCAGGAGAAAAGCTCACGGTGGACGGGACGGAAATCACTCTGAGTGAGGAAGTGCCCGCCGGACATAAATTTGCATTGAAAGACTTTGCAGAAGGCGAAAACGTCATTAAATATGGGTACCCTATCGGTCATGCACGCACGACTAAGAAACAGGGGGATTGGATGAATGAGAATAATATCCAGACAAATTTGGCTGGACTGCTGGATTATACATACAATCCGACAAGCGTTACGCTGGATATTCCACACAAAAACCTGACATTCAAAGGTTATCGCCGTAAAAATGGCGAAGTGGGAATTCGCAACGAGGTGTGGATTATACCGACCGTAGGCTGCGTGAATGGTATCATTAACCAACTGGCCGAAGGTCTGCGTCGGGAAACCGGCGGCAAAGGAGTGGATGCGATTATGGCATATCCGCACAACTATGGCTGCTCGCAACTGGGAGACGACCACGAAAACACTAAGAAAATCCTGCGGGACATGGTATTGCACCCCAATGCAGGTGCAGTGCTGGTAGTGGGCTTAGGCTGTGAAAACAATCAGCCGGATGTGTTCCGTGAGTTCCTGGGAGAATATGACGAAGACCGCGTAAAATTCATGGTAACGCAGAAAGTAGGCGATGAGTACGAAGAAGGTATGAAACTGTTGCGGGAACTGTATGAAAAAGCCAGCAAGGACGAACGTGTGGATGTACCCCTGAGTGAATTGCGAGTAGGCTTAAAATGTGGCGGATCGGATGGTTTCTCCGGTATCACAGCCAATCCACTGTTGGGTATGTTCTCCGATTTCCTGGTGGCACAAGGTGGTACGAGCGTATTGACGGAAGTTCCGGAAATGTTCGGTGCAGAGACCATATTGATGAACCGTTGCCGCAACAAGGAATTATTTGAAGAAACTGTGAAACTGATTAACGACTTCAAGGAATACTTCCTTTCACATGGCGAACCGGTAGGTGAAAATCCGTCTCCGGGAAACAAGGCGGGCGGTATCTCAACTTTGGAGGACAAAGCCTTGGGATGCACCCAGAAATGTGGCAAAAGCTACGTGGAAGGTGTGTTGCCGTATGGTGAACGTCTGAAAGTAAAAGGATTGAATTTGTTGTCAGCTCCGGGAAATGACCTGGTGGCAGCAACAGCACTGGCCTCCTGCGGTTGCCACATGGTATTGTTCACCACAGGACGTGGCACACCATTCGGAACGTATGTGCCGACCATGAAGATTTCCACCAACTCCACACTGGCAAAGAACAAACCGGGATGGATTGATTTCAATGCAGGAGTTATCGTGGAAAACGAGCCGATGGAAAAGACTTGCGAACGGTTTATCGATTACATTATCCAGGTGGCAAGTGGTGAATTCGTGAACAACGAGAAGAAAGGTTACAAGGAAATCGCAATCTTCAAAACGGGGGTTACTTTGTAAATTAACAATTGACAATTATAGAGATAGAGGGCGGGCAAAAACTATTTTGCTCCGCTCTTTGTTTTTTATAATTTTGCAGCGAATAAATGGCTTATCCTGGTACAGTAATTACTTCACCACAGATTAACACTGATTCTCACAGAGTTTAATCAATTAAAATCAGAGAAATAAAATTCTGTGGAAATCTGTGTTAATCTGTGGTGAAGTAATTCCGTATTACAATATATATATTAAAATGACAAATACAGCGAATAAACGAAAAGGTGGATGGTGGGCACTGAGCCCGCTGGCGGTATTTTTATGCCTTTACCTGGTGACTTCATTGATTGTAAACGATTTCTATAAAGTACCTATTACGGTAGCATTCCTGTTGTCATCTTGTTATGCCATCGCACTGACGCGCGGATTGAGTCTGGAAAAGCGGGTGTATCAATTCTCGGTAGGAGCCAGCAATAAGAATATCATATTGATGATATGGATATTCATCCTTGCCGGAGCTTTTGCACAAAGCGCCAAACAGATGGGAGCAATCGACGCTACAGTAAACCTGACTCTGAGTATTCTGCCGGACAATTTATTACTGGCAGGAATTTTCATCGCTGCCTGTTTCATTTCACTTTCCATCGGCACCAGTGTGGGAACAATTGTAGCCCTGACGCCCGTAGCCATCGGACTGGCGGAAAAAACCGGTATAGATCTGCCATATATGGTTGCCATTGTAGTGGGCGGTTCATTTTTCGGAGATAATCTCTCTTTTATTTCGGACACAACAATTGCATCCACCAAAACACAGGATTGTGTGATGAGGGATAAGTTCCGGGTGAACTTTATGATTGTGGTTCCGGCAGCACTGGTCGTATTATGTATCTATATATTCCAGGGATTATCAATATCAGCCCCTGCACAGACGCAAGCGATTGAATGGATAAAGGTTATCCCCTACCTCATCGTATTGGGTACGGCAGTGGCAGGTGTAAATGTAATGTTGGTTTTACTGCTGGGGATTCTCAGCACAGGCATCATAGGCATCATTACAAGCGGAACAGACATAAGTACAGCTTTCTTCGACTGGTTCGGCGCCATGGGAACAGGCATCACGGGAATGGGAGAGCTTATCATCATCACTTTACTTGCGGGCGGCATGCTTGAGACCATTCGGTATAATGGAGGCATCGATTTCATAATCTCCCGCCTGACACGTCACGTAAAAGGCAAGCGAGGTGCAGAACTGAGTATCGCCGCACTCGTCAGCATTGCCAACCTATGCACCGCCAACAATACCATCGCCATCATTACCACCGGACCGATAGCCAAGGACATCGCCCAACGCTTTCATCTGGACCGCCGGAAGACAGCCAGTATCCTGGACACGTTCTCCTGCCTGATACAAGGTATCATTCCTTACGGGGCGCAACTATTGATTGCCGCCGGATTAGCGGGAATTTCTCCCATCAGCATTATCGGTAGCTTGTATTATCCGTTTACAATGGGAATATGTGCATTGCTGGCAATATTAGTGAGATATCCACGGAAATATTCGTAAAAAATCTCCCATATCCAATAAAAAATGAAAATATCGAAAAAAAATATGGTAAAAGATGATGCATTATTAAAATAGAATGCGTTACTTTGTACCCGAACAATAAGAAAGTTTATTCGATTTGATTATTTCACGTATGTATTTCCTCTACATTGAGTATTTCCATCTCTGACCTAACAACTTCCAAAAACTTTGTTTATTGAATTATTAATTTATTATTTTATTTAGATTTATGAATTTGTATGTAGGTAACCTTAATTACAAGGTTAGAGAATCAGATTTGAGAGAAGTTATGGAAGAGTACGGAACAGTAGACTCAGTAAGAATCATCACTGACCGTGAAACAAGAAGATCTAAAGGATTCGCATTCATCGAAATGCCGGATTCTGCAGAAGCATCTAACGCTATCAATGCATTGAACGGTGCTGAATACGGAGGCCGTCCGATGGTAGTTAAAGAAGCATTACCGAAGAATTAATCATTCTCAGATAATACGTTATTAAAAAGAGGGATGGATTTCTAATGAAATTCATCCTTTTTTTATAGTTGATTTACTGAAAATAATAAGCAAACTCTTTGTCAATCAAAATAAAAAGTCCTACCTTTGCAGCCGCTATTACGAGATAGTAGCATAATTCAAATCATTTATTTAAAACATTATTTAAAATGGCAACAAAAATCAGATTGCAAAGACATGGACGTAAGAGCTATGCTTTTTACTCTATCGTTATTGCAGATGTAAGAGCACCACGTGATGGTAAATTTATTGAGAAGATTGGTACGTACAATCCGAACACCAATCCTGCCACAGTAGATTTGAAGTTCGACCGCGCACTTGACTGGGTTATGAAAGGTGCACAACCGACTGACACTGTTCGTAACATCTTGTCACGCGAAGGCGTTTACATGAAAAAACACCTGTTGGGTGGTGTAACTAAAGGCGCATTTGGCGAAGCTGAAGCTGAAGCTAAATTTGAAGCTTGGAAGAACAACAAACAAAGCGGTTTGGCTGCCTTGAAAGCTAAAGACGAAGAAGCTAAGAAAGCTGAAGCAAAAGCACGTCTGGAAGCCGAAAAGAAAGTGAACGCTGAGAAAGCTAAAGCATTGGCTGAAAAGAAAGCTGCTGAAGAAGCAGAAAAAGCTGCTGCCGAAGCACCTGCTGAAGAAGCAACAGAGGCTCCCGCCGAAGAAGCTCCCGCAGCCGAAGCTGCTGCTGAATAATAGTAAGCACAGCACGATTACAAAAAATGGGATTAAAACTATAAAATCCTCTCCGGTTATGCCGGAGGGGATTTTTTATTGATTATCTTTGTAGCTACATATTTTTACTTAATAATAAAAGCAATGAAAAAATTTATCTATCTGCTCGCTGTGGCCGCCATCGTTGCTGCCTGTAGCGGAAACAAAGGTTACGTGGTAACCGGAACTGTAGAGGGTGGAGCTGACGGCGACACCGTATTTTTGCAAAAAGTAGACGGAAGAAATCTTGTAAAAGTTGACTCCGCAGTTATCACAAAAGGCACATTCACCTTCAAAGGTGTACAAGATACTGCCGTAAACCGTTACGTGACTTACAGACCGGCAGGAAAAGAAGGCATATTAATGGACTTTTTCCTTGAAAACGGTAACATCAACATCAACCTGACGCGTGATAATGATTCCGCTACCGGTACGCCAAGTAATGATGCTTACCAGGAAATCAGAGCTCAACTGAACGGTCTGAACAAACAAATGATGACTATATACGAGTCTATGTCAGATACTACACTGACTGACGAACAGCGCGAAGCCAAAATGAAGGAAATGAATGACCTACAAGAAAAGTCAATGGAGATCACCAAGGCAGGTATCGCTAAGAATATCACAAACCTCGTAGGTGTTCATTTGCTGAAGAATAACTACTACTACCTTGAAGTAAATGAACTGGATCCGCTGGTACCGCAGATACCGGCTGAATTTGCAAATGATGAAGTAATCATCAAAATCAAAGAAAATGTAGAAAAGATGAAAGCAACTGCTGTAGGCCAGAAGTTTACAGATTTCGAAATGGAAACTCCTGACGGAAAACCAGTGAAGTTGTCTGACTATGTAGGTAAAGGCAAAGTGGTACTCATCGACTTCTGGGCAAGCTGGTGTGGTCCTTGTCGTCGTGAAATGCCCAATTTGGTAGAAGCTTACGCTCAATACAAAAACAAAGGTTTTGAAATCGTAGGTGTATCTTTGGATCAAAGCGGCGAAGCATGGAAAGATGCTATCCAGAAACTGAATATCACTTGGCCGCAAATGTCTGACCTGAAATACTGGAACTGCGAAGGTGCCCAACTATATGCAGTAAGCAGCATTCCTCACACTGTATTGATCGACGGTGAAGGAACCATCATCGCACGCGGGCTGCACGGTGAAGGTCTACAGGAAAAATTGGCTGAAGTATTGAAATAATCTTTGTCCGGAAAAGAATAATCACAATCGAGAATTTATTCTTATAGCATAAACTCCCTTGTTACAAATAGGTGTAGCAAGGGAGCTTTTTTGTATCTACCTACTACACAGAGTTTTCCATTTTGAACAACTTTTCAAAACCGGCTAAAACAAAAAGTTATCCACTTTACATTCATACATTTCTAAGAATCAATCGATTAACATATTTTAGACCGACAAAAGTTTCCCAAAAACAAAAACTTATAGATAAGTTTATACCTTTGCACTCCCAATTCTAATGGATAACTAAAAAATTAAAACGAGACCATGATACAGACTGTAATCAAAAGAGACGGACGTGTAGTAGGCTTCAATGAAGAGAAAATAGTAACTGCTATCCGTAAAGCTATGTTACATACGGATAAAGGCGAAGATTTGCAATTGATACGCCAAATCACAGATCATATATCTTTCAAGGGAAGTGCACAAATGACGGTGGAAGCCATTCAGGATGCCGTAGAAATGGAACTGATGAAGAGTAGCCGGAAAGATGTAGCACAGAAGTATATCGCTTACCGCAATCAGCGCAGCATTGCCCGTAAAGCCAAGACGCGCGACATGTTTCTGGAGATTATAGAAATAAAATCCAATGACGTGACACGGGAAAATGCAAACATGAATGCCGATACCCCGGCAGGCATGATGATGAAGTTTGCCAGTGAAACGACCAAACCCTTTGTGGATGACTATCTGCTAAGCGACGAAGTACTGGAAGCCGTAAGCGGCAATTACCTGCATATTCATGACAAGGACTACTACCCTACCAAGAGCCTGACATGTGTTCAGCATCCATTGGATCGTATTTTGACCTGCGGCTTTTCTGCCGGACACGGTGAATCCCGTCCTGCCAAACGTATTGAAACCGCAAGTATCCTGGGGTGTATCTCACTGGAAACTGCACAGAATGAAATGCATGGCGGCCAGGCTATCCCGGCATTCGACTTTTATCTGGCGCCCTACGTGCGCAACAGCTATATCGAAGAAATCAAGAATCTGGAAGAGCTGAACGGAAAGGATTATTCACATCTATATCAGAAAGAACTTACAGACTACCTGCAACAACCGCTGGATGGACTGTCTGACGAGAAACGCATTGTGCAACATGCCATTAACAAGACTGTAGCACGTGTACATCAGTCAATGGAAGCATTCATCCATAATATGAATACCATTCACTCACGCGGTGGCAACCAGGTAGTATTCAGTTCTATCAATTACGGCACGGATACATCCGCCGAAGGACGCTGCATCATTCGCGAACTTCTGAAAAGCACCTATCAAGGTGTAGGTAACGGCGAAACAGCCATATTCCCTATTCAGATATGGAAAAAGAAACGTGGTGTAAGCTATCTGCCGGAAGACCGGAACTATGACCTTTACCAGCTTGCCTGCAAAGTGACGGCCCGCCGCTTCTTCCCGAATTTCCTCAATCTGGACGCTACTTTCAACCAAAGCGAAGAGTGGAAGGCAGATGACCCGAAACGCTATCAGCATGAAGTAGCCACCATGGGATGCCGTACGCGTGTATTCGAAAACCGTTTCGGACCGAAAACTTCAATCGGACGTGGAAATATCTCTTTCTCTACCATTAATATCGTACGCCTGGCTATCGAGTGTATGAAGATAGAAGATAAAGAATTACGTATAGCCAAATTCTTCGCAAAACTGGATGCAATGCTCGAAGTCACTGCACGCCAACTGCACGAACGTATGGAGTTCCAGAAAACCGCATTTGCCAAGCAATTCCCATTGCTGATGTCTGCCCTATGGGTAGGTTGCGAAAAACTGAAACCAAACGATACAATCGCCTCTGTTATCAATCAAGGAACGTTGGGCATAGGTTTCATAGGTTTAGCAGAATGTCTGGTTGCCCTTACCGGCAAACATCACGGAGAATCGGAAGAAGCACAAAAACTGGGAGTGAAAATAGTAACTTATATGCGCGACCGCGCCGACCAATTCTCCGATCAGTATCACCATAATTACAGTGTACTGGCTACGCCTGCCGAAGGACTATCCGGCAAATTCACAGGGGCAGACCGTAAGAAGTTCGGTGTATTGCCGGGAATTACAGACCGGGATTACTATACAAATTCCAATCACGTACCTGTGTACTACAAGTGCAGCGCCCGCCATAAGGCAGAAGTGGAAGCTCCGTATCATGAACTGACACGTGGCGGACATATTTTCTATGTAGAAATAGACGGTGATGCGACACACAATCCTGAGGTCATCATGCGTGTAGTGGACATGATGGATCAGTACAATATCGGATACGGCTCAGTAAACCATAACCGCAACCGCTGTCTGGAATGTGGATATGAAAACTCTACTCCGAATCTGGAAGCCTGTCCGAAATGTGGCAGTACGCACATCGATAAGTTACAACGTATCACCGGTTACCTGGTAGGTACTACCGACCGCTGGAACAATGCCAAACTGGCGGAACTCAACGACCGTGTCATTCATAATTAAAAATTATAAATTTAAAATTAAAGAGCTGCGCAATAACGAAGCAGCCCCTTAATTTCATTCCCTCCCACCAACCTTTAATTTTTAATTCTTAATTTTTAATTGAATCATGCTTTCTATCCTTGACATTATAGAAGATACTACAGTGGACGGTCCGGGCTTCCGGACCTCCATTTATGCTGCCGGGTGTCCGAACAGATGCCCCGGTTGCCATAACCCTGAATCCTGGGATATCAACCGGGGACGCTGGATGTCGACAGACGAAATTCTGGCGAAAGTGCTTGCCGACAATTTTGCAGACGTAACATTCAGTGGCGGAGATCCGATGTACCAATCTGAGGGATTTACAGAACTGGCATGTGCCATCAAGGAAAAAAGTAGCAAGAACATCTGGTGCTATACAGGATATACTTTTGAGACTCTGCTACGCAACCCACTACAGGCCAAACTATTGCAGTATATCGATGTACTGGTAGACGGGAAATTCAAACAGGAACTACGGGATGAAAGCCTGTGCTTCCGCGGAAGCAAAAACCAACGCTTGATTGACGTACAGGCTTCATTGCAGGCAGAAGAGGTAGTGACATACAATTATAATCCCGTACCTCGCATTGCTTAATAATCAGTATGCTTGAGATGCCGCCATCATCTCAAGCTCTCCTTTCTTTCCTCCCTCCTTTCAGAAATTCCCATAATTATAACTTATTATCATTTCTTTCTTTCCTCAAAAAGCCGTACCTTTGCGGCGCTTTTCAAGAATAGATAATTTAGGATAACATTTTAAAGTATGAATTCGCCAAACGAATTAAAAGAAATTACCCGGTTTTTACTGGAGTATGCTAATCGTCTTATGGGGTCCGGCGTACACACTTCACGCGTGATACGAAACACCCGTCGCATCGGAAAGTCACTGGACGTAGACGTGAAAATGAGCCTTTTCCAAAAGACCATGGTGGTAAGTGTATGCGACATTGACAGCACGGAAGTCTACAATGAAGTAGCCATTATTCCCGCTTTCCCCATCAGTTTCGAACTGAATGCTGAACTGAGTGCGCTTAGCTGGGAAGCCTACGACAATCATTTACCCCTGGAAACACTTTGGGACAAGTATGAGAAAATAATATCAAGACCGAAGATGGACCCGCTTTGTACATTGTTTCTGGTGGGTTTTGCCAATGCTTCTTTCTGCGCCCTGTTTGGTGGCGACTGGACAGCGCGTCTCATTGTATTCTCCGCAACACTCATCGGTTTCTACATTAAACAGATTATGCAGAAGAAGAAAATCAATCATTATCTTGTTTTCATTGTATCTGCATTCGTAGCTTCCATGGTTGCTTCTTCAGCGCTTACGCTGGAAACGACAGCCGAGATAGCCATTGCCACAAGTGTTCTTTATCTGGTGCCCGGCGTCCCCTTGCTGAATGGTGTCATTGATATTGTTGAGGGGCATGTACTAACCGGCTGCACCCGTCTCATCCAGGCATTGTTGCTGGTATTATGTATTTCCGTAGGACTCTCCTGCACTCTTATGTTAATTAGAAACAGTTTATTATGATACTCGTTGATATACTTACGGACGGCATATTTGCCGCAGTTGCCGCCATCGGTTTCGGAGCGATTTCAGATCCTCCCTTGCGTGCTTTTCCTTCCATTGCCTTACTTGCCGCTATCGGCCATGCCCTGCGTTTTTGTCTGATGACCTATCTGGGAGTAGATATCGCTACTGCATCCCTATTTGCTTCTTTCAGTATCGGTATGGGAAGTCTTGTTTTGGGAAAACGTATCTATTGCCCCATGACTGTGCTCTACATCCCTGCATTGCTGCCTATGATTCCGGGTATGTACGCCTACAAAATAGTATTCTCACTCATCATGTTCATGCAGAATATGAAAGTACCGGAATTGCAAGAAAAGTATCTGATAGACTTATTCACGAACACAATCGTTACTTGTAGCGTCATTTTCATGTTGGCAGTGGGCGCCACTATACCGTTGTTCTTGTTTATCAAACGGGCTTTCTCCATGACAAGACACGAGAAAAATTAAAAGTTGAAAATTAAAAATTAAAAGATTGCGTATGGAAGTTTTTTGGAAAACAATCGCACAATATAATGAAGCAACCTGGATTTTCCAGGTAATTATTACGATTGCAGGTATCCTGCTGACCGTACTACTTTATCAAAAACCGACACTGCTGATAAAGCGGTTGATGAAGGGATATATGGTATTTTTAAATAGCTGGATTTCTATCGTCTACTACATGATCTATTGTGGTGACCGGAATTACAATTATATACTTGCCATATTCTGGGGTATAATTGCACTTATCTGGCTATGGGACCTCATTACAAACTATACTCCGTTTGAACGTTATCACAAATATGACAAACTGACTTACATACTGTATGCCATGCCATTCCTTTACCCTCTCTTGTCATGGGCACGGGGCATGGAATTCCCAATGATGACCACCTGTGTGATGCCCTGCTCCGTGGCCGTATTCACCATCGGGTTGCTACTGGCATTTTCACGCAAAGTGAATCTGCTTGTAATACTTTTCCTTTGTCACTGGGCATTGATAGCGTTTTCTAAAGTGTACATCTACAAAATTCCCGAAGATTTATTGCTGGCAAGTGCGACCGTTCCTGCCATTTATCTCTTCTTCAAGAATTACTTCGACCAGAATCTGCATAAAGAAACAAAACCAAGTGCCAAATATACCAACTGGATTCTAATAGCACTCTGTGTAGCAATTGGAGTATTTCTAAGTATCACGATATTGAACGAATTAGTGGGCTAGAGAATTAAATATGAAGTATTAAGTATGAAGTATTAAGGGCCACGCATCATTAATACCTGATACCTAATACTTCATATTTCATACTGATTTCATTCTATTTATTCTTTCCTTGATTTGCTACTGCTTCCATCAACTTCTTTATTTCCTCTGGATCTCCCAAGAAATAGTCTTTCTGCAAATTCAGGTCATCATCAAATTCAAAGACATAAGGTACGGCGGTGGGCAGGTTCAGCTTTACAATATCTTCATCGGAGATATGTTTCAGGTGCTTGATGATTCCTCTTAAACTATTACCATGTGCCACAACCAACAGCTCATCGGCTGTTTTCAGATTCGGGAAGATCACACATTTCCAGTAAGGCATGATGCGTTCGATTGTATCTTTCAGAGACTCGGTACGGGGCAGTTCCGCATCGGGCACTTCATTATAACGTACTTCAAAGCGCGGATTACGAGGGTCATCCTCAGTCAGTGCATGCGGAGCAATATCATAGCTACGACGCCAGATCAACACCTGCTCTTCACCATATTTGGCAGCAGTTTCCGCCTTATTCAAACCTTGAAGCTGTCCATAATGCTTCTCGTTCAGGCGCCAGGATTTCTCTACCGGTATCCAGTCCTGATCCATACGATCCAATACCACATTCAGTGTTTTCACTGCACGTTTCAAGTAGGAAGTATAGGCTTTATCAAACTGGAAGTCATTATCTATCAATAACTGTCCCGCCTTTTCAGCTTCGGCAATACCTTTTTCTGTCAAATCTACATCGGTCCAACCAGTGAAACGATTTTCCTTATTCCATGCGCTCTCGCCATGGCGAAGTAATACAATTTTCTTCATACGAATTATTTTTTATTAGTCGTATAAATAAAACACGCATCTATCGGAACTTGTTCAATAAGAGGGAGGGATCACTATTTCAGCAGCGAATCAGCATATATGCACAACTTCAGCATTTGTTGAGCATCATCAAAGCACACATTATTTTCCTTAATATACTTCTCCAGTTCCTCCTTATGAGTAGAATTCAGCTTCAGAAATTGCTTCATATTACGAACCTCCTTCTTTTTCCCTTTTTTCTCCACCCAATACACGTTATACCGGCTTCCAACTTCCAACTTAACAGGAGCATCAGGCGAGAATCCCGTACTGTTGGAAGAATACGTCTTCACATTACCCAACGAAGAGGTGCCGCCATATCCCACGGACTTTGGTTTATCACGAACAGTAACTTTGTATTGTACATAAAATGAAGGCTCCGAAGAAAGAATTTCAACTCCACCATCCTGTTCCGGGTAAAATACCCGTGCACCAAACTTTATAATATTCACCTCATCAGCATTCGACAATATTTTTGCCTGATTTCCATCCTGCTCATCAATAAAATAGAATTTTTCGCTCGGAAGATGATAATTCATCTTGCCACGAATTTCCATACCATTTCTCATATAGACAATAGCATCCTGATAAGTATCAAAGAGAAAAGGCGATAGTTCCGTTTGTGAATATCCGCCAGAAACTATACCAAACAAACAACTCAATGAAAGAAGTAAATGTCTCATAGTACATATATTATAAGGTGAATAAAAAAGCGAAAAGCTGCCCTGAGAAGTTTAGTAAACCTCCCGTGAGCAGCTTCTCTATATTGTTAGATTAAACTCTTACACGAACCAACGAACGTAGCAGAAGTCCTGACGGTGAGGCAGGTCAGAGTTTTTCGGGAACATACGGTAGGATACTTTAAAGCTACCTGCGTTCTCTAATTTATGTTTCACCTGGAAGGTATAAAGATTACCCTCTTTCTTCACTACACTGAACGGTTCAACAGAATAAACATGCTGTTTACCGTCTCCGGCAGTATAAGTAGTTACCAGTTCCAGACCGATAGCATCATTCAAGCCTTTCTCATCGATTACATAAGTAATGGTATATTCCTTACCGCTTTCGATAGTAGCTTGAAGCAATTCTTCACACTTGTCATAAGACACTACCTCAATACTGTCCCACTTAGACACCACTTCTTCTTTCCAAGCAGCAATTTCTTTTGCTTTGGCGTTGTCATTAGCCGACAATGCGCTGAAACGCTTAGCCAGCTTAGTGTAGAACTTGCTATAATAGTCATCCAACTGACGTTTCATGGTATAGTGCGGTGCAATCTGTGCAATAGAATTCTTGATAGTCTTCACCCAACCTTCAGAGTATCCTTTCTTATTGCGTGCATAGTACAACGGCAGGATTTCTGTTTCAAGGATGCTATAGATAGTAGCTGCATCGAGCTGATCCTGATGTTCCTGGTTCTGGTAAGTACGCTTTTCAGTCAGCGCCCAACCTGCACCTTCACGATAGCCTTCCAACCACCAACCGTCGAGTACAGAGAAGTTTACAACACCGTTCATCAACGCTTTCTCACCGGAAGTACCGGATGCTTCGAGCGGACGAGTCGGCGTATTCAACCAGATATCTACACCGGATACCAGACGGCGAGCCAGCTGCATATCGTAGTTTTCCAGGAAGATAATCTTACCCAGGAATTCCGGACGACGGGAAATTTCGATAATTCTCTTAATCAAACCTTGGCCTGCTCCATCATGCGGATGAGCCTTACCTGTGAACAGGAACTGTACCGGATAGTCAGGGTTGTTCACAATCTTAGCCAGACGGTCGAGGTCAGTGAACAGCAAGTGAGCACGTTTGTAAGTAGCGAAGCGACGACCGAAACCGATCAGCAACGCATTGGGATTGATCTTATCCATCAGAGAAACGATACGTGAAGGATCACCCTGGTTCTTCAGCCAAGTTTCACGGTATTGCTTACGAACATAGTCGATCAACTTATTCTTCAAAGCCATACGTGTTTCCCAGATTTTTTCATCGGGCACATTATAAATAGCTTCCCAAATCTTCGGGTTAGACTGATCATACAAGAAGTTTTCATCGAAGTTAGCAGCATAGAGATGTTTCCATTCGGTAGCGCTCCAAGTCGGGAAGTGTACGCCGTTCGTAACATAACCCACATGCATTTCTTCGGGGAAATAGCCCTTCCAGATAGTAGAGAACATTTCCTGAGAAACCTTTCCGTGCAACCAGCTTACACCATTCACTTCCTGTGAAGTGTTGCAAGCAAAGACGGACATACAGAAACGTTCGCCTTTGTCACCCGGATTATTACGGCCAAGATCCATCAGATCCTCCCAGCTGATACCCATTCTGGCAGGGTAACCACCCATATACTTACCGAAGAGACCCTCGTCGAAGTAGTCGTGTCCGGCAGGAACCGGAGTATGTACAGTGTACAGAGAAGAAGCGCGTACCAGTTCGATAGCCTGGTCGTAAGACAAGCCTTCAGCTACATAATCACAGATACGCTGAACGTTGATCAACGCTGCGTGTCCTTCGTTACAGTGATAAACATCTTTCTTGATACCCAGTTTCTTCAGTGTCAAGATACCACCGATACCAAGCAATATTTCTTGTTTCAAACGGTTTTCCCAGTCACCACCATAGAGTTGGTGAGTAATAGGACGGTCGAATTCGCTGTTCATTTCATTATCCGTATCCAACAGATAGAGAGAAATACGTCCAACGTTTACACGCCATACAAAAGCATGAACAAAATAATCCAGATAAGGAACATCTACAATCACCTGATTACCATTCTCGTCCATCACTCGCTCGATGGGCAACTGACCGAAGTTCTGAGCTTCGTAGTTGGCAATCTGCTGGCCATCCATAGAGAGGGTCTGCGTGAAATAACCGTAACGATATAGGAATCCTACTGCGCAAAGGTCAACATTGCTATCGGAAGCCTCTTTCAGGTAGTCGCCGGCAAGAACACCTAAACCACCAGAATATATCTTAAGTACCTGGTTCAAACCATACTCCATGCTGAAATAAGCAACGGAAGGGCGCTTCTGATCAGGTTTCACGTCCATATACGTTCTGAACATAGCATAGACGTCATTCATTCTCTTCAGAATTACTTTGTCATTTGCAAGCGCCTCGAGTTTAGCATAACTCATTCTTTCCAACAGAAGGACGGGGTTATGACCAACTTCTTTCCACAAAGCAGGGTCAAGGTCTTTAAACAGTTCAGTAGCTTCATAGTTCCAAGACCACCAAATGTTATGTGCCAATTCAGACAATTTCTCCAACTCGGCAGGAACATGAGATTTCACATTCACATCTTTCCAGTTCGGAGTGTTTACATTACTAACTTTAATCTTCATTGTATGATTACTTGATTGATTAATAATTCATATTTATTTTAACCTAACTGACGTTCCATCGCATGACGAAGGGCAAAGTCATAGGCTTCATAATAATATTCAATAAAATGCTTCCACAAAGCCTGTTCAGCTACTTGCCCGGCACGCTTGCGAATGTTTTTCACTTCTGCATCCGTCTTTGCAGAGAATGCCGAAATGGTGTCTTTGATACCGTCAGCCACTTCAGAATAGTTGTAATCCGAACGGTGAAGTACCTCTACCCCATCATCGATGCCATGCTGGTTCTTCAGGCTGTTCACCCAAAGTCCGAAACCTGCCAGATCGGTCGTGACGGTAGGAACATGGAAAGCAACACTTTCCAACGGGGTATAGCCCCAAGGTTCGTAATATGAAGGATAGACACTAAGATCTTCTCCTAATATCAAATCGTAATATTGCTTGTTTATAATGCCATCTTTTCCGTCGAGATAGCAGGGAACAAAAATAATCTTCACCTTATCCTCAGGACGGTTGCTCATGCCCATATACTTCAGCATGTCCAGCACTTGATCATGCGTCATGTTGTGCAGCCAGTGAGTAATCAAAGGTACTTCCAGCGGAGTAGTGAATTTCTCCTTGCTCTTGAGACGCTGTTGCAGGTCTTCACGGGCATCACCTACCCATCCTGGCACATTGATGAATGCCAATACATTCTTCTCCAGGTTCTTATCACGGTTCAGCCGATTCAGTGATTCAAGAAAGACATCGATGCCTTTGTTCTTAAACTCATAACGACCGCTGGTACCGATAATTAACGTATCATCACCCATATCCGTACCCATCAGGCAATTGGCAACGCGCAACATGGTAGATCTCGCACGTTTGCGTTTTCCGGTAAACGTCGTTCCTTTCGGTACAAAATCATCTTCAAAACCATTCATAAGCACTACATCGGCAGGCTTATCAAGCAATTCCTTGCACTCGTTATTTGTGATTTCACTCACAGTCGTAAAACAGTCTACATAGTGCGCAGTCTGTTTTTCAATGGAGTGTTTGGATTGCATATTGAGCTCTTCCGCCATCTGATCGCCATTATAAGCGAAGAGATAATCGTAAAGAGGCTTATTGTTACCTGCAATGGAACGTCCGATGGACGTGGCATGCGTGGTAAATATCGTAGCGATTTCAGGAACAGCAGTCTGCAAGTAGAGGGCTCCCATACCGGTCATCCACTCATGTGCCTGATAAATCACTTTATCTGTCTCCGTCAGGTTGTAGCGATAAAAACTCTCTACTACCTTTCCGGCAGCATACGAAAACATGGATGCTTCATCATAATCACCGTATGCATGCAGTGAATCCACCTGATAGCGGTTCCACATTTCTGTATAGATATCATTCTTCAGTGCGAAAAACGGTTGGAAATCAACCAATATAACGATCGGATTGCCCGGAATGTTCCAGCGTCCTACACGGACGGAAAGGTTATCTTGCTCAGCTGCATGCTTTCTCCATGCTGCACAAAGGTTATCGGACTCGATAAACAAAGGATTCTCTTTACCCTGCCAAAAATCAGGCCCTATAAAAAACAATCTATCATGAAATTTTGCCTGCAAGGTATTTGCTCGCGTGGACAAAACCGTATAGATACCTCCAACCTTATTACATACTTCCCAGCTTGACTCGAAGATGTAGTCGGGGGTTAACAGCTCTTTAGTCATATTACTTTTAATCTCTATTACTTAATACCGGCTGCAAAAATACACATTATTCTTTGAAAAATAGCCTATTAATCGAAAAAACTAATGAAATATGCATAAACAATCGTTTGCGAAAAATAGTTAGAAGGGCATTTCACTTAACGAGGTGTGGCATTTGCCTTGTTCAAGTGTGGCATTTGGAAACAATAAACCCAGGATCGTCACCGGAATGACAACCCTGGGTTAGCAAATTATTCAGAAATAGATTCTTATGCAACCAGTGCGCTACCAATCAAGAATGTTGCAGCCAAAGCAACGATAGCATAAAGTTCCGGGAATACGGCAAGGATCAATGTATTGCTGAATACATCGTGACCTTGTCCGATAGCTGCGATACCATTTGCACAAACCTGTCCCTGACGGATAGCTGAGAACAAGGCAACCAATCCCAAGGCGATACCTGCACCAAGAATAGCGGCAGCCTGGATGGCTGTCATTTCAGGAGTAAGGATACCGAAAATAGTCTGGAACATAAAGTAACCGGCAAAACCATACAAACCCTGCGTACCGGGAAGTGCTGTCAATACGAGGAAGTTTCCGAATGCACCGTCGTTCTTCTTCAAAGCACCGATAGCTGCGTTACCGGCAATCGTCACTCCATAGGCACTACCGATGCCAGACAAACCAATCATTACTGCGATGCCGATGTAGGCAATCAATAAGTTCATTTCCATAATCTTACGTTTTTTATTGTTTTAATTTTTAATTCTATAATTGTTATTTTTTAAATGGCTTATATTCTTTTCCGCCTCCTTCGTAACCGGAATTCTTAAAGAACTCCACGAAAGTCAGACGCATGGGGTGAACCATCGCACCCAGTACATTCATAAACATGTTAATGGCATGTCCGATAACGAATATCAGTACCATCACAATCGGACCGACAATCACATTGTCAGGGCTCATGCCCACAGCCAGACTGTTGAATACTCCCGCAAGGATACCTCCTGACAGACCGAGGGCAAACAGACGAACATACGAAAGCACGTCGCCCAGCAAACCCGTAGCCATGTTGTAAGAATCCCACAAACCCAGTCCGATATTCATAAACACGTTCTTACCGGGACTGTTGAAGAGAAATATCATAACGGCAGCCACACCAAGAATGCACAGATGTACCGTACCACCCAAAGGCATCACTTCGGGCAACATGAATCCTACTCCGCAGGATATCAGCAACACAATCCAACCGATAGTGGCCACGGCATACTTAAAGCCGAACTGTATAGCCTGATTGACTGCTTTCAGTATCATACCGAAGAGAATCTGAATCACACCGAGTATCAGTGACAACTGGAACATGGCATTATTATCCATGAACAAATGATCCTTCATATACTGCAAGAAAGGTATGTTTATGTCATAGAGGCTCACTCCGAAGAACGTACCCGTCAGCATTCCACAGAAGAATGTAGAAGCAGCCAATATCTGTATCAATGAAAGAATCGGCTTCATCGTAGCACTGATATTCTTGGCGAACATACGGTACAGCGTAGCGGCAAGGAACAGGAACAACCCGTAACCGGAGTCGCCCAGACACAACCCGAAGAACACCATAAAGAACGGTGCAAAGAACGGTGTCAGATCCAACTCACTGTATTTCGGAAGCATGTAGAGTTTGCATATCGGCTCAAACCAGGCAAAGAACCCCTTATTGCTCAATTGGATAGGCACATTATCTTCCGGTGTCGGATTCGTAATCTCATAATAGATATGCTGTTCATCCAGCCATGCGGCAATTTCCTTTTCTTTGGAAGCCGGCGCCCAGCCTTGCAGCAACATTAGTTTTTCTCCAGCTGTAGCCTCTGTGTTCAGTATCACCTGAGAAAACTCTATTTCAGTGTTCACCTCCTTCAAGGCTGCTTGTAATGAAGGTTGCTCCTTCTCAGCAAGCACAGCCAGCTTTTGGTCATTGTCCGCCAAAGCCTGTTCAGTCTCCTGACAAAGTATCTGCACACGGGTCAATGAATAAGGAGGCAACTTTATCTGCTCTGCATCCAAATCTACTTCCACTTCATTCTTAGTTACAGTAATGAAATAGATACGTGAGGATACACAATTGATAATCATCGCATTATAAATTTCCTCCCAAGCTTCGTCATAGCTACCTTCCGAGCAACAGTAAAAGTTTACCGCAAAGCCGGCATCATGCAGAAGATTCAAACTTTCAGGCTCGAAATCACCCCAGGGTTCCAGGGCAGCTTTCTCCTTCTGATAGTTTTGCAACTGTTGTTGCAGCTTGGTCTTTTCACTTTGCAACACATCCACTTCGTCCAGCACTTCCAGCCCGCGGGCAGCAGAAGCGGGTGTAGTTTCCTTCGCTTCGCCCAATCCATGCAGCATTTTCAATGTTGCCTGCAAACGCGAAGAAAGCCGGATGCTGTCCTGCAACTCTGCATTATCAGCTACTCCCTGCTGTTTTTCAGCCACGTGCACTACTCCAAGTTCGCGCACTCCGTTCAGAAATGCCTCGTACTCCTTATGATATACAAGGAATGTGAGCTTCTTCATTTTTGTAATCATGCTTCTGCCTCCTTCCTACTCTCTTGATGGGATTTCATGATTTTCTGCGATGACTTGGAGAGGTTCTCCTCGTCTTCCATGAAGCGCTTGATCTTTCGCAGAGCATCCTGATAGCCTGGAATCTGCACTTTCTCAAAGAGGTTTACCTTTTGGGTAGTCTTTTTACGTGCATGTTCCAGCAAGCCCAGTTTGGCGACGATAAACTCCCGTTCGATAGCCGTCTGTGCCAACACCTTGAGCAAATGTATGCCGTCGGCATACCATTTGGGGGCATTGAACAGGCTGTAGGGGCGTATTTCGAAATCAACGTTTTCGAGCAACGGCACCCGTACACCGGCAATCTTCTTCACGCCGAGATGTACATCGCTCACCTTTATCAATGAGGAGTCAAACTCATTCCAAAGGGCGAACATCGCTTCGTAGGCCTGGATTTCCCGTTCCAACTTCTCATCCAGCGCGGCAGCTTCTGATTTGCAGCGCTTCACTTCCATGCGTAGTGCGCTCTCCTTATTCTTGATAATAGGGAGTGTACGTACCCGCACTTTCAGTTGCTTTTCCAACTGCTGGAGGGAAGTTTTATTATATTGAAACTTTATAGCCACTTTATTAATTAAAAATTTAAAATTAAAAATTAAAGGCTCATACTTATCACATTATATATTAATAAAAAAATCAAGCTGCGCATTTCATTCGTTTAATAATAGAAACAAGTAAACGAATCAAATTCAAACAATCTTCATTAACCGATTCATAAGAACTATCATCTAAATATTCACTTTCGTGCAATAAAAGCAACCAATATTTCGTTTCATTTGCCTCTTTCAGTGCAATGCTCAATTTATGAACAAAATCAGCTTTACTCTCAGCAAATTCACTCTCTTTAACCATAGCTCCTATTGCTGTTCCTGATCGAAGGACTTGTTTTGATAACACAAATTCCTTTTTGTTTTCTTGTAAAAACCTGCAAGCTTTCACAATCCTAACCCCAAAAGCAACAGCCCTCTGATCAATCACATTATCCGTCCTTACCGCGTAGCTTTAATTTTTAATTATTAATTTTTAATTTGTGGGCCAATATTGGTCCACAAGTTCTTTCTTGATATTCACTTCTTCCGGACGGAAATACTTACCGAACAGGCTCCAAGCCACGTCGAGCATCTCAGTTGTATCGAGGTTCACATCAATAGCCAGCAATTGGTTGGAGTAATCCTTGGCAAATGCAAGGGTACGTTCGTCATAGTTTGTCAGGTCGAAACCGTTCTCCAACTTCGTCTTGGCGTTGGCAGCATCGGCGTACAGACGTACAGCAGCATTCATCACCTGCGGATGGTCTTTACGCGTCTTCTTACCTGTAACGAGCTGTTTCAGACGGGACAGTGAACGGAACGGGTCAACGATAACCTTACCGATATCTGTATCACGACGCAGGAACAACTGACCTTCCGTAATGTAACCCGTATTATCAGGCACAGCATGCGTAATATCGCCACCGGACAATGTTGTCACTGCGATAATGGTAATGGAACCACCACTTGGGAACTGTACTGCCTTCTCATAAATCTTAGCCAAATCCGAATAAAGAGAACCCGGCATAGAATCTTTTGAAGGAATCTGGTCCATACGGTTGGATACAATCGCCAACGCATCAGCGTAAGAGGTCATATCAGTCAACAGTACCAATACCTTTTCATTATTGTTCACAGCGAAATATTCGGCTGCCGTCAACGCCATATCCGGAATCAACAAACGTTCTACCGGAGGATTCTCCGTTGTATTCATGAAACTGACGATACGGTCGAGCGCACCGGCGTTGGAGAATACATTCTTAAAGTACAGGTAGTCATCGTTCGTCATACCCATACCGCCCAGGATGATCTTATCCGTCTCGGCACGAAGTGCTACGTTCGCCATTACCTGGTTAAACGGCTGGTCAGGGTCGGCAAAGAACGGAATCTTCTGTCCGGATACCAACGTATTGTTCAAGTCGATACCTGCAATACCAGTCGCAATCAGTTCCGACGGTTGTTTACGGCGTACCGGGTTCACAGACGGACCACCGATTTCCACTTCCTGACCTTCGATAGACGGACCACCGTCAATCGGATCACCGAAAGCGTTGAAGAAACGTCCCGCAAGCTGTTCGCTCACTTTCAGCGTAGGCGACTTGCCCAGAAATACTATCTCCGCATTGGTCGGGATACCTTCCGTACCCTCAAATACCTGCAAAGTCACATCGTCACCGGCAATCTTCACCACCTGGGCGAGCTTGCCGTTTACGGTTGCCAACTCATCATACCCTACCCCTGTTGCTTTCAGCGAACACGTAGCTTTCGTTATCTGAGTGACCTTGGTATATATTTTTTGAAATGCTTTTGTTGCCATCTATTTATTTACAATTTAGCAATTTACAATTTACAATTTTCGCATTCTAACTTTTTACCACCTACACACACATGCCGAACGGCAAATTGTACCTTGTAAATGGTAAATTGTACTTTTCCTTATGCTTTACGTTCTTCAATCAGTTCCTGCAACTGCTTACGGAATCCTTCATATTCTTCTGATTTGAACTTCGAGTAGTTCATCTGCTTACAGATATTGATCATTTTCTTAAAATAATCCATTACTTCATTGAAGTTATCGAATTCAAACTCCGTATGACAGATATCAATAATCATGTTCAGGATATCTTCCTGACGCTCCATCGGCGTTACAGCGTCAATTTCGTCGAAAGCATCCTGTTGCAGGATTACGAAGTCGATCAGTTCTGATTTCCAGAATGTTACATGATATTCTACAGGTACACCGTCATCACCCAGGATATTGATCTGTTCGGCAATCTCCTTACCGCGTTGCAAGCGGTTTTTGATTTCATTCACCTTACCGATCCACTCGCCATTGATGTGAGTTTTGATATATTCCTCAAATTCAGGATATTCGATATATTTAGAATAAGAATCAATCGGATTCACGGCGGGATAACGCTTCTTGTCGGCACGATCCTGCTCAAGAGCGTAGAAACAGCGGGCTACCTTCTTCGTATTCTCCGTTACAGGCTCTTTCAAGTTACCACCGGCAGGAGACACCGTACCGATAAAAGTAATAGAACCCGTTTCACCGTTACCCAGCACCACATATCCGGCACGTCCGTAGAAATTGGAGATGATAGAAGACAAGTCCATCGGGAATGCGTCAGGTCCAGGCAACTCTTCCATACGATTGGACATCTCGCGCAAAGCCTGTGCCCAACGGGAAGTGGAGTCAGCCATCAACAATACCTTCAGACCCATGCTACGATAATACTCTGCAATCGTCATAGCCGTATATACAGATGCTTCACGGGCAGCTACCGGCATGTTCGAAGTATTAGCGATAATGATTGTACGCTCCATCAACTTACGTCCGGTATGCGGGTCAACCAGTTCCGGAAATTCCGTAAAGATTTCCACAACCTCATTGGCACGCTCACCACAGGCAGCAATGATTACGATATCCGCCTCCGCCTGCTTTGAAATGGCGTGCTGAAGCACCGTTTTTCCCGTACCGAACGGGCCGGGGATAAATCCCGTACCACCTTCTACGATAGGATTCACGGTATCAATGACACGTACACCCGTTTCCAACAGTTTGAAAGGACGCGGTTTTTCTTTATAATTCGTCATGGCGCGTTTCACCGGCCATTTCTGTATCATGTTCACATGGATGTCATTCCCTTCTTCGTCAGTCAGTACGGCTACGATATCTTCGATGCTGTACTCACCTTCGTCTACGATGGATTTCACGGTACATACACCCTTTTGAGTGAAAGGCACCATGATTTTCAGGGGTTGGAAGTTTTCATCCACTTGGCCCAGCCAGGCAGCAGCTTCCACTTTATCACCCACTTTCACCAGAGGCATAAAGTGCCATCTGCTTCCCTTGTCCAGCGGATAGGTATATTGTCCGCGTTTCAGGAAGACTCCATCCATCTTATCGAGGTCATTTTGCAGACCGTCATAGTTTTTCGAAAGCATACCCGGGCCTAATGTCACCTCAAGCATGTGTCCGGTAAATTCGGCTTCAGCCCCTACTTTCAGTCCGCGGGTGCTCTCAAACACCTGCACGTACACATGGGTACCTACCACCTTAATCACCTCCGCCATCAGTCGGTCACCGCCGGTCGAGATGTAGCAAATCTCGTTCTGTGCCACCGGGCCGTCAACGACGAGGGTTACCATGTTGGCGATAACGCCACTAACAGTTCCTTTTGTTGCCATATAATTATGTTATTTATTTTATCTGAATTCTGCGGGAATCTGCACTTCATCCTTCAGCGTTGCTATGATGCTGCGGAACAGCTGATTACCCTTTTCCTTATCCAAAGAAATCCACCGTTCTATCATTTCCAGTTGCAGCAGAAAAACGAACAGACGCTCTACGGTGAAATAGTTGAAGAAGGTAGCTTCTTCCATCCAATTCCAACGTAACTGGTCAATTTTCTTTTCCCGTTCCACTAACTCTTCGGTTTCACTGATCTTCACCAACTGATCCAGGAAGTCCACCTCTCCTGTCAGCCCGAAATCACGGGCACCGGATGTACGCAAAGCCTCGCACACTTCCGTATCTCCCACTATCAGCGGAGCGATATCCATCTTGAATTTCCGGGCAGTCAGTGCCACCAGCACATTGTTCATTGTCAGATTGAACGCAAACCAGGAAGACACGAACTTATTCCTACACTTCATTGCATACGCATAGTAAAGCGCAGCCAGACGATCCTCATGCAGAAAATCATCCTCGGCAGGAGTATTGAAATATTCTGAAATAAAAGTGGAGAGATAGGAAGGAAATACGGCATCAGCCACCTCGTCACCATCTTTAAGCGATGAGATAAACTCAGCCAATTCTTCTGCAGAATAATTTCCACGAGAGTCAATGGCAGCGTCTTTATCCTTTAGTAATTTCAGAACGTTCGCATTGTCAAACTTCAGATAAAACAGGTCAATCAACCGTCTATCTTCGTCGGACAAATCCGGATACAGTTCCGCTTTGAAATCAGCTACCGTATAGCTCAGTTTGCTATCCTCCAAAGTGAGTTCGGGCAAACCGGCTACCAAGTAGTAATAGTATTTACTCATATCCTGTGGTTTTAGAACAGCATTTCCACTAATTGCGGACGCAGGAATTCTTTGAAGTAATTCATAAATTCTTCTTCACCGAAGTTTACTTTGTACGAACCATCGGCAGGCGAAACGGTGAACAACGTCTTATTACCATTTACCTGTTCTATTTTCACACCTTTATCCAGCAACGCTTTTGCTTGTGCGGCGAAGTATTTCTTCAGGCCGTCGGCATCGGCGGTAGAGATCACGATAGGCTCGTTCACACTCCATTTGGAAGCTAATGCAACTATGAAGGCATTCAGATAATCCTTATCGGCAGCAAATGCTTTCACATCCGCATTGACAATCTTATCCGTCACAAGTGTAGCGATTTCAGACTTCAGTGCATTCACTGCCTGACCGGCGAATAATTTTAATTCCGACTTGGTATTTTCTGCCAGTTCATCGGCAGACTTACGAGAGGCAGCCACAATTGCTTCAGCTTCTTTACGAGCGTCTTCCACAATTTTCTTGGCTTCATCTTGAGCGTTAGCGATAAGTTTCTGGGCCTCAGTGTTACCTTTTTCGACCCCCTCGCGGTAAATCTTATCAGTCAACTCTTGAATTTTGTTTTCCATATACACAGGAGTAATTTTAATAATTATATAATTGCGATTTTTTCCCTTTTTATTAGATTCGAGTCCAAAAGTACTAAAATCCCTTAGAAAAAAGGGGGAAAGAATGGAATAAAAACGTCCTATTTTTCAAAAAAAGCCTTTTTATACCATTTTTATTCTGTAAAGATAAGGATGAAGTTTCAAACTAAAAAGAAATTGCTTGCTGAAAAAGGAAAATAGAAGGTTCAAAGAGGAAAAAAAGCTACTGAAAGTAACCATTATACAAATATTATACCTATAAACACAAAAAGCCTCCATATCATTTCGATATGGAGGCTT